>Ga0160449_1000008_pt1 | contig 495559 bp, 443 predicted proteins | sample HID1975I_E1MG_FD_108216 | JGI IMG/M metagenome (GOLD analysis project Ga0160449, IMG submission 108216) | Enriched soil microbial communities from UW Madison campus, WI, USA - HID1975I_E1 MG | ecosystem: Environmental > Terrestrial > Soil > Unclassified | place: USA: Madison, Wisconsin...
TCCCCCAGTCGCACCAGCGCGAGCTCAAGCTCCACAGTTGGCGCGCTCAGCGCCGTGAGCAGTTCACGGATCAGCGCCGCATTCTGGGACGACAACGTTCCCGCGGCCACCGCCCGCGACGTCGCCTCAAACACCACACGCGGTGCCGGCGCCTCGCCCCCCGAGCCACCGACCAGGAGACCTTCGCCACCCAACCCGGCATCCGCGTCGGCCATGGTGCGCCCGAGCGAGAGCAGCCGATTCGCCTCGCCCGTCGACATCTGGCCACGTTGCGCGATGAGCGTGGGCGCTCCAGAGAAACCCTTGGCGCGCGCATACCGGTCGCGACCAGCATCCACCGACGACAACTCCTCCAGGCGAGACGCCAAGACCGCCATCACCGCCTCCGCGGACGTCCGCACCCGCGCCAGCGCGCTCACCCACGCAGAAGCCTCGTCGCCCGTCAGTGCTTGCGGATCCACGCCATTGAGCGCAGCAACAGCCGCCGCATGCTCAATGAGAGCGTCCGTGGAAATCTGCATGCCTCAAGTCAAACAGCGACCACTGACATAGCGGATATAGCGGCGCAAATCTGTGGAAAACACCCGACGGTAGGGCAACTGGGGACGCGGGTTGGGTTCCGAGATCCTGCGACTCGCTGCGCTCGCGCAGGATGACGTGGCTCGCGCGGGTTCAGCCCGCGGAACGCACCTCGCGAATGCGCGCGATCGCGTCCGGCAGCACGTCGAACAGTGACCCCACCACGCCGAAGTCGCTGATCTCAAAGATCGGCGCATCGGGATCCAGGTTCACGGCCACAATCGTCCCCGACGCCTGCATCCCCCCACGATGATGCACAGCACCCGAAATACCAGCGGCGACATAGAGCGCCGGCGTAACGGTGGTGCCGGTCTGCCCCACCATGTGCTCGTGGCTGATCCAGCCCTCGTCGGTCGCATCGCGCGAGGCCCCAACGGCCCCACCAAGCAGCTCCGCGAACTCCCGAATCAGGGCGTAATCCCCACCCGTTCCGCGCCCACCAGACACCACCACAGGCGCCTCATCGAGCGGCACGCCGTCCGACGCTTCCACGGCTTCCACGTGCACCACGGCTTCTCTTGTGGTCGGGACCTCGAAGGGCACCGCGACCACGGTCGCCGAGGGCGTGCCCGACTCGGCAACGGCCTGGGTTGTGTTCGGCCGGACGCCAACGATCGCCTTTTCGGCGACGATGCGGGTGCGCACGTTCCACGTGGCCGCAAACACGGTCTGCATTGTCTCGACCCGCCCGTCAACCAAAGCGGCCCCTGCCGCGTCGACCACCATGCCAGCGCCCGTCGCGAGCGCCAGTCGAGTCGCGAGCTCCTTGTTCACAAACGTCGAGACCACAATCAGCACGTCGCAATCGTGCGAGGCCGCTTCAAGCGCGGCGGCGGCAGCGGCCGCCACCCGCACCTCGGGCTCCACGACGCGCACCTCAGACGCCCCGTACTCGCCCAGCGAGGCCACAGCCTCAGGCGAGGGCGACCCGCCCAGCCACACCGCGACCACCTCGCCAAGCGAGCGCCCGAGCGTGAGTGCCTCGAGCGTCGGGCCGGCAAGGTGATCGCCGTGCCGCTCAACCAATACCGCTACGCGCGTCATGCGAGCCCCCTCTCGAGGAGGAACTCGGCGAGCAAACGGCCACCGTCGCCCGTGTCGGTGACGATGACAGGCGTGCGCGCCTCGCGCGGCTCGGCAGAGACGACTACCGTGCGCGCGGCAGCGCCGCCAACGGTCACGGGATCCACTCCCAGATCAGCAAGCGACCACTCCTCCACTACCGCAGTGCGCGCGGCCATGATCACCTTGAAGTTGGGGTAGCGCGGCTTGTTGGCCTCGTCGGTCACGGAGACAACGGCGGGCAGCGGCGCGGAGAGCGTCTCGTGCGCGTCCGGCAGGTGACGCTCGATGGTCGCCACGCCGTCCGCAACGGACAGAGAAGAGGCGAGCGTCAACTGAGCCCAATCCAACTCCACCGCGAGCGCGGTCGGGAGCATTGAGGTAAGCCCATCAAGAGCAGCCATACCCGTGATTACCAGGTCCAACGGCGCTTCCTCGTGAACGCGCCGCGCGGCCGCAGCAAGCACTCGCGCGGTCCCGAACACATCGGAGCCCGCGATCGCGGCATCGGACACGTGAACGGCTCGCGAAACGCCCAACTGCAGCGCCTTGCGCACGGCGGCCACAGCGTCAGGCCCGCCGACGGTGACGGCAATGACTTCCCCGGAGCCCGCAGCCTCTACCAGAGCCAGTGCGGCCTCAACCGCGTTCTCGTCAAGCTCGTTCATCGAGCCGTCGTCCGCTGTTCGCGTGACGGCGCCGTCGGTGAACGAGCGGTTGGATTGGAGGTCGGGCGTGAACTTGACGGTGACGAGTACGCGCATGGGCTTTAGCCTATCGGCGGCCGGCCCGACGCTCACTCCCCTTGAGCGGTCGGCTCCAGTGGTCGCGTGGCCGGCACCACGAGCAGAGCGAGCAACGACACCGTTCCCACCACGAGCAGCGCCCTCAATACCCCAAAGTGGTTGCCGAGGAACCCAAGCAGAGGCGGACCAGCGAGGAACGCGGTGTATCCGATGGTCGCGACCACAGAGATGCGCAGCGGGGCGCGCTTCGGATCGTCGGCGGCTGCAGACATGCCGACTGGGAACCCAAGGCTCGCGCCAACGCCCCATACGGCCGCACCCGCCAACGCGATCCACACGTTACCGAACACCACCAGCAGGCAGCCCACGATCGCCAACCCAAACAGCACCCGCAGAACCGGCACCCGCCCAAACCGGTCCAGCATCCCGGTCCCCAGAATCCGGCCCGCCGTCATGAACAGCAGGAAGACCGCGAGCGCGATCACGCCCACCGCATTGCTGACGTCGTGCCCGTCCACGAACGCCACGGCCATCCAGTCGTTCGCGGTGCCCTCGGTGAAGGCGGCCGCAAGGACAACCAGGCCAATGAGCAGGGTGCGCGGCTCGAGCCACGCCGAGCGCTGCTTGGCCGCGGGCTCGCCCCCGGCTACAGCGTCGGGCTCATGGCCGGCCTCATCGAACGCGGGCAGGAACTGCCGCGTCGCCCACCACACGGCGCCGGCGGCAACCACGGCTACCAGGGTGAGGTGCGGAACCATGCCCACCCCGCTCCACACCAACGCGGCGCCAATAAGCGCGCCCAGCACCGTGCCACCGGAAAACATCGCGTGGAACCACGGCATGATCGCGCGGCCCAGGCCCTGCTCGACGATCGTGCCCTCGAGGTTCTGCGAGACGTCCCACACACCAAAGCCGAGCCCCACCAGGAACAGCCCCGGCATCGCCCAGTACATGGAGCCGCCGTACTGCACCGCAACGGCCGCGAGCACCAGGCCAGGCAGAGAGGCGACGGCACCCAGCCGTACCGTGAACGCCGCTCCCCAGCGATGGGCGATGCGGCCCGCCACCGGAAGGCCCAGCAGCGATCCCACTGAGATCGACAGCAGCATCACGCCCAGCGCACCCGGCGTGAGGTCGAGGATTTGCTTGGCATCGGGCACGCGCGACATCCACGTGGCGAACGCGAAGCCGTTCACCCCAAAGACGATGAAGTCGGCGTTGCGCGCCCGCGCAATGGCCGACGCCGGCGCCAGGCTCCCGGTCACGCCAGGCTCCCCGCTGGCAGGGAAAGCAGCGCCATCGTCTCGGCGACGCGCTCTCGCGCCCAGTCGTACTGCTTGGTGTCCTCGTGCCCGCGGTAGTTGGTCTCGATCACCATGATGAGCACTAGGTACAAGGTGTAGAGGCGGCGACGCGTGCGGGCGCCCTCGTCGAGTTCACCCAAGCCGTAGCCCTCGCAGAACGCGCTGGGATTGCCGAACGCCGACAGGTCCAGCCCCGTGAAGCACGCCTCCATGAGTGGGTCACCGTAGAACGCTCGCTCGTGGTCGATGATCGCGACGATGCGCCCGTCGCGAATCATCACGTTCGAGTCCCACAGGTCCCACTCGATGAAGCGCGGCTCGGTCACGGAGTCGAGTGCGGGGAGATGCGCAGCAATCGTCTCGCGAACTGCCGCATACGAGTACCCGACGTCCACGGCCCGCCGCTCGCCGTCGGTCAGCACGTCCTCGATCATCGAGCCGAACGCCTCGTGCCAGGTGGTGAACCCTGGCCCAAGCAAAGGCCCAAACCACGGCCCGACGGGCTCATTGAGTTCGCGGTTCAACTCGCCCAATTGGCGCATATAGGAGGCGCGCTGCTCATCCGTAAGCCGGCCCTCCTGCCCCTCGATCCCCAGATTCTCGCCTTCAATGAACTCCATGAAGAACCAGTCGGCCTCAATGATCTCGCCGCTCGCGTCCGCGAAGTCGACGCGCGGCACCGGCACGGAACTCTGCTCCAGGAGCGCGAGCGCGGCGAGTTCGATGCGCATCATGTCGCGTTCGTACGTCATCACCTCAACGCCGCGAGGGGGCGCGATCTTGAGCACCACGTCGCGGCCGTCGCGCAGCGCGATCTTGTAGGCGACGTTGAACCAGCCGTGGCCGAGCTCGGCCGAGAAGTCGTCGCCGTGGGGAACGAAGACCTCGCCGTAGGCGCGCTCAATCATGGCTCGCAAAGTCGCGACCGACTGGCGGTTCTTGGTGATGCTCTCCATTGAGATCCTTCGGGCTCGAACTTACCGACTGGTAACTACACCGAGCATAGCGCAGAGAACAATTGAATCGTGGTGCCAAGCGCACGGAGGGCCTGGGTCTATCGCGCGAACCAGCAGGAGATGACATTCAGCCAGCGGGGCAGGCACTGCCACTACACTCGCAAGCAGCGCACCGTCGCGCCATCAAGGGGGCTGATCAGGCAGCATGGCAGGTAAGGCACGTTCCGGAGGCATCGCGATCGCGGTGGCGCTGGCTCTCATCGCACCACTGGCTGCGGGCATCGTCCTTGTCCTTGCGAAGTCGAGCGAGTCGCCGCTCGAGTCCGCTTCAGCCGTTGAGCCCCTCATAGGATCCGTGGAGCGCGCCGAGCGCTTCCAGGAAGCGTCCGTGGCCATCGCCGTGCAATACGCGACGGCGCTCGCCCCGGCAACCCAAGCGTCGGGCACCCTGACGGCCCTCGGCATCAGCCCAGGCAAGGACGTGAAGACCGGCACCGTCGTGGGTTCCGTCAACAACCAGAAACTCGTCGCCTACACCTCCAAGTCGCCGCTTTTCCAGGACATCGACCGCGGCCTCAAGGGCGACGACGTCAAGACCGCACAGCAGCTGCTCAAGGACCTCGGCTTCTACACCGGCGCCATCGACGGCGATGCGGGCCCCGCCACCGAGAAGTCCATCAAAGCGTTCAACAAGAAGTACGGCTGGGGCAAGGACAATGGCACGCTCGCGCTCGCTAGCCTGGTCTGGGTGGGCCAAGCCCCAGTCACGGTGAGCGAGGTGTCGGTGACGCTCGGCGGCTCCGTCTCCCCTGGTACCGAGTTGTTCAAGACCACGGCCGCGCTCGCCGCGATCGCCGTCACCGAGACCCCCAACCTCCCCGCGGACGGAGCCGTCACGCTCACCGTCAATGGCGTCACCGTCCCGTACGTCGTTGGCTCGGGCGCGGTGACGGAGCCCGACGCCGTGGCTCAGATCGCGTCCACCATGGGCACTACCACGGAAGGGGTGGGCACGGTCGCCTTGGTGTCGCCGCAGGTGGTGGGCACCGTCCCCAGTTCTGCGGTTTTCAGCGACGCGAACGGCGCCGCGTGCATCTTCCCCGACGTCACCGGCGCCGCCATCGCGGTCAGCCCCACCGGCGGCACGCTCGGGACCGTCGATTTGGACGAGTCGCTCGTTGGCCAGGCCGTGCTCATCAACCCCCGCGACGTGCGCGAGGACCTCGCGTGCGGCTGATCGCCTCCGGCGTCACCTACACCTATCCCCGCGGGGATCACCAGGTGCTCGCCGGCGTGGACTTCGAGATCCCGGCGGGGACGTCCGCGGCGATCATCGGCCCGTCCGGCTCCGGCAAGACCACCCTGCTGTCGCTTATGGGGCATCTGTTGCCCATGCAGGCCGGCTCCATTCACGCACTGGACGGTGACCGCGAGGTACCCCTTCAGGAGGCCGCGTCCTGGGTGCTGCAGACCGTCTCGCTGCTCTCCGACCGCACCGCCCTCGACAACGTCGCCATCGGCGCCTTCTCAGACGGCGCCTCCCGGCCAGACGCTGTGGCAAGGTCGCGGGAGTGTCTCGCCAGCGTCGGGCTGGCTGGGCACGAGGACGACGCCGCGCGGATCCTCTCCGGCGGCGAGGCGCAGCGCGTGGCGATCGCGCGGGCGCTCGCGTCTCGGCGACCGATCATCCTTGCCGACGAGCCCACGGGGCAGCTGGATGCGAAGACCTCGGCGACGGTGCTGGAGGCGATGATCGGCTCGCACGGAGAGCGCACCGTCGTCATCGTCACCCACGACCCCGAGGTCGCCGAGAGGTGTGACCTGGTCCTCGAACTGCGCGACGGCGTGATCCACGAGAGGGCGCGAGCGTGAGCGCGCGCCGGCGTGTGTGGCCGCTGGGACTGTCCGCGCGCGAGGGCGTCGCAACCGCGCGCACGGGCCGGTGGACGTCGCTGCTGCTGACGGTGGCGGTTGCCTGGACCGTGGCGGCGGGTGCCGCCGACGCCATTGGCGTGACGCGTCTGGTGGAAGGCGAGAAGGCGTGGATCGACGCAGGCGGATACGTGTTCGTGGTGACCGGAGCGCGAACCGATCAGCAGCAGAACCCCATCCCCGCGGACGTATGCGACCGGCTCGCGGTCATCGACGGCATCGACGCGTCCTTCGCGCTCACGCGCGGCGACGCGAACGGATCGCTGTCCTACATCCCGGGCGGGCGGGCGTCGATCTACTCGGTGTCCGCCGGGGCGGCGACGTTCCTCGGGGTGTCGCAGGCGGCCAATGGCATCGTGATCGGCACTTTGGGGTTCGCCGACCGCACCGGCGCTCACGACGGTGACGTGGTGCGCGTGGTGCAGCGCGCGTCGTTCTCGGCCCCGGCGGCCCAGTCCGATCCGCTGACGCTCCGCATCGCCGACTCCGCCGTGATGGGCGAGGAATTCGACGGCGCCATGCTCATGCCCGCCCGCCTCACCGGCACCGCGGACACCTGCTACGTGCGCACCGACGCCGCCCACCACACCGCAGTCGAGGCCGCTCTGCCCTCGTATTTGGCCTACAACGGCCTCCCTGCGATCCCCAACCCGCGCCTGTTCGAGTCCGACTTCACCGTGGACTACACCCACGCCTACGAGGACCGGTCGCTGCGCTGGCTGTGGGTGCCGTGTGCCGTGCTGCTGGGGCTGCTGTGGGCGATGCTGCAGTGGTTCCGACGCTCGCACGTCGCCGTCTATGCGACCTTCGGCATGCGCGCGCCTTCCCGTCTGACCATGCAGGCGAGCGAATGGGGCGTGCTCGCTGGGCTCGGACTGTTGTGGGGATGGGCGATCGGCGTGGTCGGCGCCGTGGCGCTCGGCGCGCGAGTCACGCAAGCCCTGACCCAGGTCACAACCCACGCGCTGCTGGTAGTCCTAGGAGCGTCGGTCATCGTGGTGCTGCTGGGACTCAGGCCAACGGGGACGCTGCTCAATGCATTGAAGGATCGGTAGCTCCGCAATCCCCCTGACACATCCCTCCGGCACAATGACCACATGGCCAAGAGCGAACTTGCCGCGTCCCCGAACCCGCACCGCCTGGGTGTCCACCTCGTCGACGGCGGCGTCACGGTCGGAGTCTGGGCGGCGCACGCCACCGGCGTCTTCCTGTGCCTCTTCGATGCCAAGGGGAAGGAGACCCGGCACCTGCTGAACGGCCCAACCAATGGCGTGTGGCACGCCTTCGTTCCCGAGATCACCCAAGGTCAGCGCTATGGCTTCCGAGCGTCGGGCCCATGGAATCCCAAGCAGGGGCTGCGCTACAACGTCAACAAGCTGCTGCTGGATCCCTACGGGCGCGGGCTGGAAGGCAACCTCGCCAAAGCCACGGACACCGGAGCGTCGGCCCTGCTATCTACCAGGGACGGCACGGATTCGGCTCCGTTGATGCCGCGCTCTGTGGTGACATTCGAGCCCCACGAGCCGCTGCCAGCACCCAAGCCGGCCACCCCGTGGACGGACACGATCGTCTACGAGATCCACGTCAAGGGCTTTACCAAGCAACTGGAGTCGGTGCCAGAGAGCCTGCGCGGCACCTACGCCGGCCTCGCCCACCCCGCGAGCGTCGAGTACCTCAAGGGACTTGGCATCACGGCGGTGGAGCTGCTGCCTGTGCACGCCTTCGCATCGGAGCCGCACCTCGAGCACCTTGGCCTCACCAACTATTGGGGCTATTCCACGCTCGGTTTCTTTGCCCCGCACCCCGCATTCGCCACGGCCGAAGCTCGGGCTAAGGGAGCGCAGGCCGTCCAGGATGAGTTCCGCGGCATGGTCGACCTGCTGCACGCGGCCGGGCTCGAGGTGATCCTCGACGTGGTCTACAACCACACGTCAGAGGGCTCGGCGACGGATCGCGTGCTCAGCTGGAAGGGCCTCGACAACCGCACGTACTACCGGGCCAATCCCAACAACCCCGGCCAGTACGACGACACCACGGGAACGGGCAACACGCTCGACTTCACCCACCCCACCGTGGTGAAGATGGCGCTCGACTCGCTGCGGTACTGGGTAGAGGTCATGGGCGTGGACGGCTTCCGCTTTGACCTGGCCGCGACTCTGGGCCGCACGGGACACGGCTTCTCTACAAACCATCCCTTCCTGACCGCGCTCACCACGGACCCGGTGTTGGGCGGGGTGAAGCTCATCGCCGAGCCGTGGGACGTTGGCCTTGGCGGCTGGCAGGTGGGCAACTTCCCGCAGCCCATGGCCGAGTGGAACGACCGCTTCCGCGACTACGCGCGCTCGTTCTGGCTTGAGTGGGGATCGGGCAAAGTGGGCGAGAGGCACCACCCAACGGCGCCGGAGCTCGCCACGCGCATCGCCGGCTCCTCCGACATGTTCGGCCACTCGGATCCCTACGGCATGCGCGGCCCGTTCGCGTCGGTCAACTTCATCACCGCGCATGACGGCTTCACCGGCCGCGACTTGGTGATGTACACGAACAAGCACAACGAGGCGAACGGCGAGGACAACCGCGACGGAACCGACAACAACCGTTCGTTCAATCACGGAGTCGAGGGGCCGTCCAACGATCCCAAGGTGATGCGCGCGCGCTTGCGCTCTGGACGGAACCTGCTCGCCACGCTGCTGCTCAGCGCGGGAACGCCGATGCTGCTTGGCGGCGACGAGCTTGGCCGCACCCAGCGCGGCAACAACAACGCCTACTGCCAGGACAACGACATCGCGTGGTTCGACTGGCGCCTCCAGTCGTGGCAAGAGGACCTGCGGGCGTCAACGGCACGGCTCATCGAACTGCGGCGCGCGCACCAAGTGCTGCGACCCAGCCGCTTCTACGACGGGGTAGACGAGGACCCTCGCGACGAGTTGTTCCGCGCGGATTCTGCCTGGTTCCAGGCCGACGGCGAGCACGAGGATGAGGACTGGTGGGAGGACCCGAAGACGCGCGTGGTGCAGTTCATGCGGTCCCTGTCGGATCCCAATGAGGCGGACGCGCTGCTGGTGATCAACGGCTCGCGGTCTGTGGCCGAAGTGACGATTCCCGCAGACGAAGGGGCGCCGTGGACGCTCGTTTGGGATTCGGCGGTGGATCGTCCAGACCAACTCCCCGCAGGCGAGGTCAAGCCCGGCGACACTCAGGAGCTGCGGCCGATGACGATCCGCCTGTACATCAGCGATCCCGCGTAGCCGAAACAACGCGGCCCGGCCGCCCCCTGAGGACGACCGGGCCGCGATAGCTGGTGGCGGGACTACTTCACCAGCCTGGCTCCCGAGGTGTGCGAAGTGGGCAGGTAGCCCGCCTTCTTCGCCGTCACCTTGAGAGTCACCTTCTTGCCCCTGTCCGCGGACGTGAGCTTGTAGGTGACATTCGTGGCGCCCTGGATCGCCACGCCATTGCGGTACCACTGGAACGAGTACGACGACGGCGTCGGGCTCCACTTGCCCCTGTGCCCGGCGAGCGTGCTGCCCACCTTCGCCGTACCGGTGATCGAGGCGTACCCGGTGCTCGAGAACCGCTTGAGCACCAGCACCGACGCCGACGTCTTGGACGCCGACGTGTAGCCGGTCTTGAGCGCCGTCACCGTGACCGCGATCTTGTGCGCCGTGTCGGAGGACCTGACCGTGTAGGTCTTGCCCGTCTGGCCCTTGATCGCCTTGCCGTCGCGGTACCACTGGATCTGGTACGCGGACGCACTCGGCGACCACGTGCCGGTCACCACTGTCAGCTTCTTTCCCGCAACCGGCGTGCCGCTGATCTTGGGAGTGGGCTGCGTGGTGAAGACGCCCTTGCCAATCGTCACTGGCGCCGACGTCTTGGACGCCGTGATGACATCGGCCTTGCTCGCCGTGACCGTCACGGTGATCTGGGCGCCGATGTCGCCGTAGACCGGTGAGTAGGTCTTGGCGCTGGCCCCGGCGATCACCGCACCGTTGCGCTTCCACTGGTAGGCGATGCCCGACGGTGTGGGCACCCAGGTGCCTTCGCTCGCCGTGAGCTTGCCACCGTAGCGAGCGGTGCCGGTGATCGTTGGGGTGGGCGCCGTGGTGAACGGCACGTCGATCAGATCCAGCGCGCTCAAAGCATCCCGGATCCACTGCGTGACGCCATCGACCGTTGCCTGGCTCGGGTCGTCGGCCTGAGTGACCAGGGCGTATGCGGCGAGCGCGTTGTCCAGATCCACCAGCGAGGCCATCTCGTAGAGGGAGCGATCGAGAGCATTTGCCTCCGCGACCGCGGCCTCGAGCTCTGTAAGGTCCGCGTTGTTCGACGCCTTCACGAGCGTGAAGGCGTCCACGGTGCCCCAAGCCCCCGAGGTGAGCGTGAACTCAGCGCTGACCGTGAGGGTGCCCGCGGGCGACGCCTCGACGGGCTCGGTGGAGGCGGTTGCGAACGCCTGCCAGCCATTGAGCCCCAGCACTGCGGACTGGCCGTCCGTCCCATTCCACAAGAGGATCTCGTGCGTGTCAGCATCGGACTCGCCGTCACCCTGAGCGGTCGCCGAGAGGATGTACCTACCCGCGGGCAGCCCGGACACTTCCTGAGACACCGAGAACGTGTAGTCGCTGCCAAGCCAGAACGACACGGACTTGTCACCGTCCGCGCTGTCTCCGGACCATGCGATCGCTGCTCCCGCGCCATCCACGGTCCACATCGAGGTGTCGCCGCCCTCGAACGAGCCGTTGAGCACCCAGTTGCGTTGCGTGACGGTCACAGTAGCCGTGGCCGGGTAGCCGTTCTCGGTGACGCCGTGAAGCATGTAGACGCCCGTGCCGTCGATGTACGAGAGCAGGTCGTCCCACGTCACCGTCTCGGTGTGAGTGCGGCCGTCGAAGGCCGTCACGGTGACGGTCTCCGGCAAGAGGATCGGATCGCCATCGGTCACCGTGATCGACACGGCGTTGACCGTGGGATCCGGAACCTCGCCAACCACCACGAGAGCGTCGAACGCGTCGTTGACGAGGGCTGTGGCCGCATCGACCTGCTCGTCGGTGGGTTCCGAAGCCGCGAGCACGATGTTCGCCACCTCAAGCGCCGCATCGAGCACCGCGAGCGAGTCGCTCGAGTACACCGAGCGCACCAGGCCGTTCATCTGCGCGACGAGTGCCTCAAGGTCCGTCGTGTCGGCGGGCGACGCGGGTGCCTTGACGAGCGTGAACTCGTCGAACCACGCCCAACCGCCAGCAGCACCGGTGCCGTTCACGCCAATGGTGACCGCACCGTCGGCCGGAACGGTGACCGTGAAGGATGGCTTCTTCCACGCCTGCCAACCCGTGAGGGTCGGCGTCTGCGTGACCGTGCCGTCCGACGTAGTCGTGAAGAACTCGGGCGTGACGTTCTGGCCGTGCGCCTGACCGGTGGCGATGTACGTCCCCGGCTCAAGACCGGTGACGGCCTGCTGGAAGTGGAACGAGAACGCGGCGGCGTCGTATGCGTTAACCGCGTACGTCCCCTGCGCGTTGTTCCCCGGCGAGTCGAAGACCCAGAAGGTGCTCGGCCACGGGCTTGCGGAGAAGCTCCAACCCGTGTCGTTGCCGGATTCGAAGTCGCCGTTCACCAGGTAGTTGTGCGCCTTCACGATCACGGTGGCCGTTGTGGCGTCACCGCCGATGGTGACGCCATGCACCGTGTATGTGCCTGGAGAGGTGATGTACGCGAGCACGTCATCCCAGGTAACGGGGACGTCGGCGACAGAGCCATCGTTGTAGCTGACCTCCACGGTGGCGGGAAGCGAGATGGCGTCTCCCTGCGTGAAGGTGAGCGTTGGGCTATCGACGCCGGTGACCGCGAGCGGCGCCACTGCGCCGGTGCGCGCGTACTTGAACGCGAGCAGCGACTCGAGGGGGGTCCCGTCGTAGGCGAAGAGCGCCTGGTTGTCCCAACCGGAGCCTTCGGCGTTGCTCGTGGGTGCACCGGCGTCGTACTCGGACGCCGCGACAGTGGCCCAACCGGAGCCGAACTCCGCCCACCTCTCTTGGCGCTCGGCGAGCGTCGCTCCCGGAACCGGGATCCACGCGGGCTCCCAATAGAAGACGCCGAGGCCGGCGCCATCGGGCACCGCGTTCACCGCGGCCATGACGTCGCGGATCTCGGTTGCCTGGCCCTGCACCGAGACCGGGTACGGCGAATCGCCTACGGAGGTCACCGAGTTGGTGGTGCCATCGCCGTCGGCGAGCGTGTACGCGTACGACGTCTCGGCAACCATGACCTTCTTGTCATAGGTGGTCGCGACGTCGCTCAGCACGCTCGTGAGGTTCGCGAGCGTGCCGTGCCAGTACGGGTAGTACGAGGACGCGAACACGTCATAGTCCACATTCGCGGCGTCAAGAGCCGCGGCGTAGCCCGCGTAGCGGCCCGAGGTCTCGGGGTTGGTGAAGTGCACGGCCACGAGTGCGTCCGGGTACACCTCGCGCACCGCGGCAGAGCCTGCAGAGAACAGCCCCGTGAGGTTCCCGATCCCGCTCACGCCCGCCATGGCGCCGTTGGTCTCGTTGCCCACCTGCACCATTCCGACGTCTACGCCGGCATCCTCCATCTGCTGGAGCGCGTCTTCGGTGAAGTCGTGCACCGCGGTGGTCGTCTGCGCGAGGTCGTAGCTCGCCCACGCCTTGGGTGCCTTCTGCTTGCCGGGGTCGGCCCAGAAGTCGGAGTAGTGGAAGTCGACGAGCACTCTGAGCCCCGCCGCCGTAGCGCGCTGGCCTATCTCGGTGGCGCGATCAACGTCGACGTTGCCGGCACCGTAGCCATCTCCGCCAGCGTTGTGCGGGTTGTTCCACACGCGCACGCGGACGTAGTTGACTCCTGCGTCGTGGAGCACATCGAAGATGTCCGCCGGGTTGCCTTCGAAGTCGCGGTAGACGACCCCGCTCTCCTCTTCAGACAGCACGGTGGAGATGTCGACGCCATTGATGAAGTCGGCGGGCAAGCCGTCGATCTTGTGCACGGTGATGCCGGCCTCCACCGGCCCATCGTCGTCCGCGAGCGCGGGAACCGCACCCACGAACACGGTCGCGAAGGTCGCCGCCGCCGCGGTGGCACCTGTGACCGCTCCCAGTCTTCTGCGAAGCCTCATTGCTTCTTCCTTTCCTCTTACTTAGTCCACCGGCTCCAGGTCAGAGCCGTCGTCAAATCCCTAGTGCACCGCCCTAACCGATGCTGTGACCGCTCCCAGGACGGCGTTGGCGCAACGCCGGCAAGTATCTGAGTCCATCGGCTAGCCCTTCACCGATCCCGAGGTGAGCCCGCCAACGATGTAGCGCTGCAGCGCCAGGAACAGCACCAGGATCGGCACGGACGCAATGACCGCTCCGGCCGCGAAGAGTCCCCAGTTCGCCGTCAGTTGGTCAGAAACCCAGCCGTACATTCCAACCGCCAAGGTCCAGTTCTCCTGTTTGGTGAGGACGATCTTGGACAGGATGAAGTCGCCAAATGCTGTGATGAACCCGAGCAGCGCCACTACCGCGAGGATGGGGGTCACGAGAGGCATGATGAGGCGCCAGAACGTCTGAGCATGCGTTGCGCCGTCCATCTTGGCGGCCTCGTCCAGCTCTTGCGGAATCGAGTTGAAGAAGCCGTACATCAGGAATGTGTTGGCACCGAGAGCCCCACCGAGATACACGCAGATCAGCGCGATCTTGGAGTTCAGGCCCAGAGCGGGGATGACATTGCCGAGCGCGATGAGCAGCAGGAACACCGCGATGAACGCCACCGTCTGGGGGAACATCTGAATGATCAGCAGGCTCGTCAGTGATGTGCGGCGGCCCTTGAAACGGAAGCGGCTGAACGCGTAGGCGGCAGCCGCCCCCATCATCGTGGCGCCGATCGCCGTGGCGAAGCCGATCTCCAGGGTGTTGACCACCCACGTCCAATACTTGGTCTCGTTGAGGGCCTGGTAGTTCGCGACGCTGAAGCTCGAGAACAGCCGCGATGAACCGGACAATGATCCGCTCGTCGAGAGCGATGCTGACAAGACATAAACCAGCGGGAACGCGGCGAGGAACACCACTACGAGCGCGAAGGGGTACTTCCATCCCACCTCGAGCAGCCACCGCGATGACTTGGTAGGCGTGCGGCCGGGCTTGGCTGGCGGCTCAACGATCGCCTCTGACAGCGCTTCTGAAGTGCTCATGCTAGAACTCCTCGAGCTTCTTGGTCTGGCGGAAGGCAATGGCGGAAACTACGCCGACGATGATGAACACCAGGATCGAGAGCGCCGATGCGAGGCCATAGTCGGCCTTGCCTCCCTGCACACCGGAAATCTTGTAGATCGCCGAGATCAGCAGGTCTGTATAGCCAAGACCCGTACTGCTGTCCACCATGGGCGGACCGCCTCCGGTGAGCATCCAGATGATGGTGAAGTTGTTGAAGTTGAACGCGAATGAGGCGATCGCGAGCGGCGCCGTCGAGATGAGGATCAACGGGAGTGTGATCGACCGGAACTGTCGGGTGGCGCCCGCGCCGTCGATGCGGCTGGCCTCGACGGTCTCTTTCGACAGCGACTGCAAGGCTCCCGTGCACACCAGGAACCAGTACGGATAACTCAGCCACAGGTTCACCATCAGCACGGAGATGCGCGCCATCGTGGGATCCGTCAACCAGGGAATGGACGCGTCGTTGAAGAACCAGTCATTGATGACACCGAACGTGGGGTTGAGCATGCCCTTCCACAACAACGCGGACATGAATGCGGGGAACGCGTAGGGGAGTATGAAAAGCGTGCGCCAGACCTTGCGGCCGCGAATGCGATCATCGTTGAAGATGATGGCGAGGATGAGTCCAACAAAGAAGCTGGACAACACCGTGAGGATCGCGAATGCGAAGGTCCAGGCCGTGACCTTGAGCAGCGACTCAGAGTAGTTCTTGTCGGTGAAGGCCTTCACGAAGTTGTCGAAGCCCACCACCACGTGCCAACCGACGGGCAGCGTCGTGCCGTCTTCGGCAACGAAAGAACCAACGCTGGGATCCGCCGTGTAGACCACGCCCGTGTCGACGTTGGTCATGGTCTGCGCTTCGTCGTCCCACACCATGGTGGAGCGGTAAATGGAGCCGGTGGTGGCGTCTTGAGTGCGGATCGAGCCCTCGTCGGCGTCCTCGGAGACCGGGACGCGCAGCACGACAACGTCCTTCTGCAGTTGCTGGTCCGTGTAGATCTTCGAGGTGGGAATCACCTCGAAACCGGGCACCGCCGTGGCCCTGCCACCCGAGATCGTGGCGTCGGCGATCTCTGCGAGCGGCTGCTCGGACGTGCCCGCCTTCACCACATCGCCATCGACGATCGCGAAACCCAACTCGCCGCGGTCTCGGATCACCGTGAGTGGGTATGACGCCGAGCCCTCGACCTTCTTCTCGTTCTGGATGAGGATCGCGTCGACTGCCTGCTCTTGAGACAGGTTGTGCGCGGTTCCGTAGTTGGTGAACGCGACGTATCCGGTGTAAGCCATCGTGAAGAGCTGAAATACCAGCAGGAAGACCAGCCCGGGGAAGATGTACTTGAGGGGGATAGCGCGCTTGGAGAAGTAGACCCAGTCGGCTACGACGAGCAGCGCGATCAGCGCGACCAAGATGCCCCACGCCTCGGCGTTCACCGCAGAGAAGATCGCCGCCAGCCCAAACGCGTTGATGAGCATCATCAGTGCGAGCTTGGCGAGGAAGCCCCAGCCGAGACCACTCCAACGGCGCGCGTGTGAAGTACTGGGAGGTGTCGGCGCGGGCGCTTCGACTGTGGTGGATGGCATCTTTGCTCTCCTGAGTGGTCCCAAGTTCATTGTGCCGCGCGAGCGGCTGTTGTGTGGGGCGGGACGCCTTCGCGCCCCGCCCCACACAGGTACTACGACCTATCAGCCACCAACGGCGGCGTTGAGGTCGTCAATCATCTTGTTCCAGGTGGGAACGGGGTCCGCACCGGTGATGATCTTGATCTGCGCAGCGTTCCAGAGGTCCCACACCGAGCCCATCTCAGGGATGGAGGGCATCGGCACACCACCGCTGGCAGAGGCCGCAAAGCCCGCAACGATGGGGTCAGAGGAGACCTCGTCCGCAACGGAGGTCATGGCCGGGATACGCGGGTCGGCGTCGTAGAGAGCCTTCTGCGCCTCGGGGGTGGCCATGTACTGGGTCAGGAACGCGTTCGCGATGAGCGCGTTCTTCGACTGCGAGCTCAGGTAGAAGCCCTGCACGCCAACGAACGGCGAGGCAGGCTGTCCACCCGCAGACGGGACCGGAGCAACCGCAACCTTCACGCCGTTGGCCGTCAAGGCAGCGATCGCCCACGGGCCAGCAACGGTGTAGGCGGCCTTGCCCTCCGCGAACAGCGTGTTGTTGATGTCGTAGGTCACGTCACCGGAAATGTATCCAGTGCCCTTGTCACCGTTCTCGCCGAGCCACGAGGCGAAGGCCTCGCCCGCCGCGCCACCCATGCCGACCTCGTTCGTGTAGGAGCCGGAAGCGTCCTGAACGAACACAGGGGCGCCGAACGACGTCTGGAACGGGTACATGGTGTAGCCGTCACCGGTAGGCGAGTTCACGTTGATGACGAACGGACGCTCGGCACCGGAGTCCTTGCCCTTCTGGATCATCTCGTCCCACGTGGTGGGGGCGTCAGCACCAACAAGGTCGGTGTTGTAGATGAGGGCAACGGCTTCGGTCGCGTAGGGCAGACCGTAGGTCTGGCCGTCGTACGTGAACGCCGCGGTCGCAACCGACTCGAACTGGTCCGCAACCGCGGAGATGTCGACGGGGGCGACCACACCGGCGGTCACAAGGCCACCCAGCCAGTCGTGAGCACCGATCGTGATGTCGGGGCCCTCACCGGTGGGGACCTGGGCGATGAAGTCCGCGCGGATGTCCTCGAAGTTCTTGACGACGAGCTCAACCGTTGCGCCCGTCTCCTCCTCGAACGTTGCCGCGGCGGCCTCAACCGCAGGCTGACGGTTCTCGTCAACCCAGATGGTCAGGGTGACACCGGTGCCGTCGATGGCCGGGGTGCTCTCGGTCGGCGAGGGTGCCGCCGACGTTGTGTTGTCATCGCTGGAGCTGCACGCTGCCAGCAGACCGGCGACCGCGACAACCGCGGCGCCAATGCCGATCTTCTTGATCATGGAATGTTCCTTCCAGGGGTTGTGCCACATTGCACGGCCTTGGTGGTCCGCATCATTGCGACGTGTGTTCGCGGGAGTTGTTCCCGCTTCAGTTGTGGTTTCCTGCCGAGCGTTGCTGCTCTAGAGCGGTGGTGTCGATCAGCGACCACCCCCTTCGGAGGCGGCCGAGGTGCGGATGACCGCAACCTCGCCCGCCCCGAGCTCCCACTCTCCAGAGACCGGATCACCGGAGAGCAAGTCATCGCCCGTGACGCCAAGCGCCACGGCGTCGTCGCGATGGTTGATCGCGATGACGAAGTCTTGGTTTGGGCCGTGCCGCGTGATCACTTCCACGCCCTCTGGCATGCCCGACGCTGACACACCGGCGTCCGCGTAGGCTCGGCTGAGCACGGGGCCAAGATCGGCTACGGACAACACCGTGCCGACGTACCAGCCGGTCCCTTCGCCAAACGAGTTGCGAGTGACGGCGGCTTCGCCCATACCCGGCCCGTCGGTGTGCGTCGCCACCACTGCTGCGCCCTCGAGTCGGATGTCCTCTTGCCACACCGTGGGCGCGACCTCGGTGCCGTCATCGAATCGAGCGCTCACCACCACGTTCTCGCGCAGCGGCAGGAACTCCTCGACCGTCAGCCCCAGCGCCTCGCGCAGCGGCGCCACAAAGCCACCCTCGTGCACGGCGTCGTGCTCGTCCACTACGCCTGCGAAGCACGACACAACGAGCGTGCCGCCCGAGGCGACGTAGTCGGTGAGGTTGGCAGCGTCGGCCGTGCTGAGCAGGTACGACGCTGGCGCCACGACCATCTTGTATGCCGCGAGATCTGCACGTGGGTGGGCGAAGTCGACCGTCACGCCGTCGCGCCAGAGTCGCTCGTAGAACGCGCGGATGCGTTCGCGGGGGTCGAGGTCGACCGATGGACGCCAGTCCAGTTCCTGCGCCCAGATCGACTCGAGGTCATAAAGAACGGCGACCTCCGCAGTGACTCGAGAGCCCTTGACCTCAGCGAGCTTGCCCAGATCGGCGCCGAGTTCGACGACCTCGCGCCACAGCCGCGAGTCCGTTCCTGCGTGGGGAAGCATCGCCGAGTGGAACTTCTCTGCGCCCGAGCGCGAGGCCCTCCACTGGAAGAACAGGATCGCGTCGGCTCCGCGGCCAAAGTGGCTGAGGGAGTTTCGCGCCATCTCGCCTGGGCGCTTGGCCACGTTGCGGGGCTGCCAGTTCACGGCCGATGTGGAGTGCTCCATGAGGATCCACGGCTTGCCGCCCGCTAGCGAGCGCGTGTAGTCGGCGGCGAGGGCGAGACCGATCTCGCCTTCCGGATCGGCGGCGGTGAGGTAGTGGTCGTTCGCGACGATGTCGACGATCTCGGCCCACTTCCAGTACTCCGTGGTGAAGGACTGGTGCGCCATGAAGTTGGTGGTGATGGGCTGGCTTGCGTACGCGCGGATCGCGTCGCGCTCCACGATGTAGCACTCGCGAAGCGCCGCATCGGTGAAGCGCATGAAGTCCAGCTTCTGAGCAGGGTTGATGGCCGACGGCACCGTTGCGGGGGCGCCCACGTGGGCCCACTCTCCGTAGTGCTGCCCCCAGAATGCTGTCCCCCACGCCTGGTTGAGCGCGTCAAGCGAGCCGTAGCGGTCACGGAGCCACTCGCGGAACGCGCCGACTCCGGCCTCCGAGTAGTCCTCGCCAACCGGCACGCCGTACTCGTTGTGAATGTGCCACATGACGACCGCGGGGTGCTGGCCATAGCGTCGGGCGAGCTCGCCCGCCAGATTCGCCGTGGCCTTCGTGTACTCGCCCGCGCTATGGGAAGCCATGCCGCGAGAGCCGAAGCCCATGGGCACGCCGTCCTTGCTTACTGCTCGCGCGTGCGGGTACTTGTTGAAGAACCACGCCGGTGGGCTGGCAGTAGGGGTTCCGAGGTCAACCGCGATCCCGTTCTGGTGGAGCAAGTCCAGCACCTCGTCGAGCCACGAGAAGTCAAAAGTGCCCTCCGAGGTTTCGATGAGACCCCACGAGAAGATGCCGACGGAGACGAGGTTTACCCCCGCCTCGCGCATGAGCGCCACGTCTTCCAACCAGGTCTCGCGGGGCCACTGCTCAGGGTTGTAGTCGCCTCCATAGGCGATTCCCGAGACGGCCGGCCAGGCAACTGGCGAGGTCATGACACTCCATTGGGTCAGGGGGCGGTCGGTTGACCACCCGGGCACTTCATTCTCACATTTGAACACTGTGACCGGTCCCAGTGTAAACGGTTACATCGATTTGTTGCCAAACTGATATCTTCGCCGTTACCGATCTGTGACCGTTCCCAGTCGAAATCTCGTAGCGTGCGCATTCGGCCGCTACTCTTGGCAGTTGTGGCGACCACAACCAAGCAGCGCAAGCCGACCATCCGCGATGTGGCGGCTGCGGCTGGCGTATCTCGCGGCACCGTCTCTCGCGTCATCAACGGCGGTCACTGGGTGTCCCCCGATGCTCGCCACGCCGTAGAGCAGGCGATCGAGTCAACCGGCTATCACGCGAACCACCACGCGCGCTCGCTCGCGACGGGCCGCGCGAACTCTCTCGCGTTCCTGCTCACCGAACCGCAGCACTTGCTCTTCGCCGACCCCACCTTCTCGATCCTCTTGCGCGGTGCCGCCGAGTCGCTCGCTCGCCGCCACATGACGCTCGTTCTCCTCGTCGCCGGAAGCGCCGCTGAACGGGAAAACGTCGCTCAATTCGTCTCCGGGGGCCACGTCGACGGCGTCATGCTCGTCTCGTCTCATGAGTCAGAACCGCTGCTCGATCTGCTGGTCGCGGCGGGAGTTCCCACGGTCGCGTGTGGCGGCGTGCTTGGCCGCGCGGACAATGTCCCGAGCGTCCGGGTGGACGAGATCGGCTCTGCGCGCATCATGACGCGACACCTGCTCGACCGCGGCTACAAGCGAATCGCGACCATCACGGGACCGCCGGACACGCCCGGCGGTCGTTACCGCCTCGTTGGCTTCCAAGAGGAGCTCGGCGATCTGTTTGACCCCACCCTCGTGGAGCAGGGCGACTACACAACGGAGTCGGGTGCGGAGGCCATGCAGCGGCTGCTAGACCGCTCCCCTGACATCGACGCGGTGTTCGCGGCCTCGGACCTCATGGCGGCCGGCGCCATGACCGCATTGCGTCGAAACGGTAAGCGTGTACCTGAAGATGTGGCGGTCGCTGGCTTCGATGACTCGGGCCTCGCGGCGACTCTTGAGCCACCGCTGACGACGATGCGCCAGCCCTTCGACCAGGTATCCGACAACATGGTCGACGTCCTCCTGCATGTCATCGACGGCAAGGAGCCGCCCTCGGTGGTCCTGCCCACCTCGCTCGTGGTGCGCCAGAGCACCTGACGCCCGGGCTCAAGCGAGGTCTCGCTACGCGGATCGCCCTGCGCGCACTATCCTCCGCGCCCCATCCTGCGTCATGCTGCGCGGAGCCGGAGTGGGTTCAGGTCCTAGCGTCAGCCCCGCGCCGGCGCGGCAAAGCGCGCCTGCGGTCAGATTTGGCTGTCATGGGTTGCATCACAGCAGTCTGTGACCGCCAGGGCGCTACACGGTTCGTCGTGAACCTCCGCACCGTCCGCGTCCGGTGCGCCAGTACCGACAGAACGCAATCCCTAGTAGTTTCGGTATATGCCAGCGCCCCAGGTACTGTCCGTTGGCCGCATCCCCATCGTGGGAGTGGGTCCAGTGCTCGAAGAGGGGCGCTGGCCAGCGCGCGCGGTCGTGGGCGAGGCCGTGCCCATCACCGCGACGATCTTCCGCGAAGGGCACGACGCCGAGGGGGCGAACGTCGTCATCACCCGGCCCTCTGGGCGGTCACAGGTCATTCCCATGCCCATCAAGGAGTGGGGTAACAGCCTCTACGAGGCCATCTACCTGCCCAGCACCGAGGGGATGCACACGTTCCGCGTCGAGGCGTGGTCGGATCCATTCGCGACGTGGGCACACGCCGCCCGCGTGAAGGTCCACGCCGGCGTGGACGTGCAGCTCATGCTCGATGAGGGGGTCGCGGTTCTCACCCGCGCCATAGCGGAGGTTCGCAGGCCCGACGCTAAGCAAGAGATCTTGCGCGGCGCCATCGCTTCGCTCCAGGACGGCAGGCAAGATCCCGAGTCCCGCCTGGCGCCGGCCCTCTCCAGCGAAGTGCGCCAACTGCTGTCCGTGAGCCCGCTACGCGACTACGTCACGACCTCGCCCGAGTACCCACTGGAGGTGCAGCGAGAGCGTGCCCTGGCGTCGGCCTGGTACGAGATCTTCCCCCGCTCAGAGGGCGCCAAGCTCAACAAGCGCACGGGCGAGTGGGCATCCGGCACCTTCACCACCGCCTCCAAGCGGCTTCCGGCGATAGCGGCAATGGGCTTCGACGTCGTCTACCTGACGCCGATCCACCCGATCGGTCTCACCTACCGAAAGGGCCGCAACAACTCGCTGAAGGCCGAGGATGGCGACCCAGGCAGCCCCTACGCGATCGGGTCGCCGGACGGCGGCCACGACGGCATCCACCCGCAGCTGGGGACGTTGCGGCAGTTCAAGAACTTCACCGCTCGCGCCCACGAGTTGGGGCTCGAGGTGGCGCTGGACCTGGCGCTCCAGTGCTCCCCTGACCACCCATGGGTGACCGACCACCCCGAGTGGTTCACCACGCGGCTCGACGGCACGATCGCCTATGCTGAGAACCCGCCCAAGAAGTACCAGGACATCTATCCGCTCAACTTCGACAACGATCCAGAGGGCATCTACCAGGCCATTCGCGATGTGCTGGAGCACTGGGTGGACGCCGGCGTCACCCTGTTCCGGGTCGACAATCCCCACACCAAGCCGCTCACGTTCTGGGAGCGACTGCTGCAGCACTTCGCCGAAGCGCACCCCCACGTCATCTTCCTTGCCGAGGCCTTCACGCGGCCCGCGATGATGCACACGCTCGCGAAGATCGGCTTCCATCAGTCCTACTCCTACTTCACCTGGCGCCAGAACGCCCTGGAGATGGGCGAGTACCTCACCGAGGTGAGCGGGCCGTCGTCGTTCTACATGCGCCCCAACTTCTGGCCCACAACCCACGACATCCTCACCCCAGACATGCAGCACGGCGGCCCTCCGCTGTACCGCATGCGAGCGGTGCTCGCCGCTACCGGGTCCCCGTCGTACGGCATCTACACGGGATATGAGTTCGTGGAGAACGTGCCGCGGCCGGGCGTCGAGGAGCAGATCGACAACGAGAAGTACGAGTTCAAGGCGCGCGACTGGGCCCACGCGGACCTGTTCGGGATCGAGACCCTGCTGACCACGCTCAACCGACTGCGCGCTCGCCACCCCTCCCTGCGCCGGCTGCGCGGGCTCACGGTGCACCCGAGTTCCAACCCGAACGTGCTGTGCTTCTCGCGCCACCTGAGCGCCGAGGAGTCCCCCACCGGACGTGAGGACACGGTGATCACCGTGGTGAGCTTCGACGCCCATAACGTCCAGGAAGGGGTGGTGTGGCTTGACCTTGGCGCCATCGGGCGAACGGACGACGCTGTGCTCACCGTCGAGGACGCGGTCACGGGGGCATCGTTCCAGTGGTCGCGCGAGTTCTTTGTGCGCTTCGATCCCGCGGTCACGCTTGCCCACGCCGCAGCGGTGACGAGGTGATCGCTCCGTGAAAGAACTCCTCAAGTCACTGCCCAAACGCGAGCGCGACCTCACGAAGGATCCGCTCTGGTACCGAACGGCCGTGTTCTATGAGGTGCTCGTTCGCGCGTTCCGCGATAACGACGGAGACGGGATCGGCGACCTGCGCGGCCTCATCAAGCGCCTCGACTACTTGGCTTGGCTCGGCGTTGACGCGCTGTGGCTCCCCCCGTTCTATCCCAGCCCGCTGAGAGACGGCGGCTACGACGTCGCCGACTACTGCGCCGTCGATCCCCGGTACGGCACCATGGCGGACTTCGAGGAGCTCATCGAGCAGGTCCACGCGCGCGGGATGCGCATCACCATCGACCTGGTCATGAACCACACGAGCGACCAACACCCCTGGTTCCAGGCGTCTCGCCACGATCGCAACGGCCCGTACGGCGACTACTACGTGTGGTCGGACACGAACGACAAGTGGACCGATGCTCGCGTCATCTTCACCGATGTCGAGACCACCAACTGGGCGTGGGATCCGGTGCGCGAGCAGTACTTCTGGCACCGCTTCTATTCGCACCAGCCGGACCTCAACTTCGCGAACCCCGCGGTGCGCAAAGAGATGCTCGACATCGCGAGCTTCTGGCTCGGCAAGGGCATCGACGGCTTCCGCCTGGACGCCGTCCCCTACTTATTCGAGGACGATGGCAACGCGGGCGAGAACGACCCCCGCACGCATGCGTTCCTCCGCGAGCTCCGCGCGCTCGTTGACCGCGAGGCGCCCGGCGCCGTGCTGCTCGCAGAGGCCAACCAGCCCCCTCACGAGGCCGCGGAGTACTTCGGCACCGACGACGAACCCGAGTGCCACCTGTGTTTCCACTTCCCCGTGATGCCCCGCATCTTCTACTCGATCAAAGCCGAGGACGCGACGCACCTGCGCGCCGTGCTTCACGACACGCCCGTGCCGCCCGCCAATGGCCAGTGGTCCACGTTCCTGCGCAACCACGACGAGCTCACGCTCGAGATGGTCACGGAGGAGGAACGCCATCAGATGCTCGAGTGGTACGCGCCGCATCCCCAGATGAAGGCACACACCGGCATCCGGCGCAGGCTCGCTCCCCTGCTCGACAACTCACGCCATGCCCTCGAGCTCGCCCACGCTCTGATCCTCAGCCTGCCCGGCACCCCATGCCTCTACTACGGCGACGAGATCGCCATGGGCGACAACGTGTGGCTGCCGGACCGTGACTCGGTTCGCACGCCCATGCAGTGGACCCCTGATCGCAACGCGGGCTTCTCCGATGCAGATCCCGGCGCCCTTTACCTCCCGACCGTCCAGTCGCTCGTGCACCACTACAACGGCGTCAACGTCGAGTCGTCGCTAGCGCAAGACACCTCGCTCATCTACTGGTTGCGGCGCTTCCTTGCCGCGCGTGCACAGCACCCCGCGTTCAGCGACGGTGGCTACGAAGACGTCCCTTGCGACAACGCGTCAGTATTCTCATTCCTTAGGACCCATCCGGAGGAGTCGGTGCTCGTGGCGATGAACTTCTCATCGCGGCAGGCATCCGGCCTGCTGTCCCTCCCGGAGCATGCCGGAAGGAAGGTGAGCACGATCGTGCACAAGACGCCCTTCCAGGACGTGTCGGAAGACGGCACCCTGCGGTTGACGTTTGCCCCGCACTCGTTCTATTGGCTCGTGGTGCGCCGTGGGTAACGTGGACAAGGCCGTGCTGGCCGACGTTGCGGCTGGCACCTACTATCAGCCTCACTCGATCTTGGGTCCCCACTCGGCCGACGCTGTGGTCACCATCCGCGTCTTGCGTCCCCTGGCGTCGGCCGTCTCGATCGAGACACTCGACGGGACGTACGAGGCCACACACGAACACCACGGCGTGTGGGTGGCGGAGTTCCCCGGCAAAGACGCACCCGACTATCGAGTTCATGTCACCTATGACGGCGAACCGGTTGTCACCGACGACCCCTACCGCTTTTTGCCGACGCTGGGCGAGCTTGACCTGCACCTGATTCGCGAAGGTCGGCACGAGCGCCTGTGGGACGTGCTCGGCGCCAACGTCAAGCGCTACCCGTCCGTACTTGGCGATGTCACTGGCACGGCGTTCGCGGTGTGGGCGCCGAATGCACGTGCGGTGCGAGTTGTCGGCGATTTCAATATGTGGCAAGGGGCGAGCCACGCGATGCGCTCGCTAGGCGCATCGGGCGTGTGGGAGCTGTTCGTGCCCGCGGTCGGCGCTGGAACCACCTATAAGTTCGAGATCCTCGGCAAGGATGGCCGGTGGCGTCAGAAGGCCGACCCCATGGCCAAGTCCGCCGAGCGCCCGCCCCAAACGGCGTCGGTGGTGACCGAGTCCGCGTACGCATGGGGCGACGACGCGTGGATGGAGGACCGCCCCCACCACCAGCCCCACCAATCGCCCATGAGCGTGTACGAGGTGCACCTGGGTTCGTGGCGGCAGGGCCTCTCGTATCGGGACCTGGCCCGCGAGCTCGTGGCGTACGTCAAGGAACTGAACTTCACCCACGTGGAATTCATGCCCGTGATGGAGCATCCGTTCGGCGGCTCGTGGGGCTACCAAGTGTCGTCGTACTTCGCGCCCACGTCTCGTTTTGGGTCTCCCGATGACTTCCGCTTCTTGGTCGATGCCCTGCATCAGGCTGGCATCGGCGTGATCCTTGACTGGGTGCCTGGCCACTTCCCCAAGGACGAGTGGGCGCTGGGCCGGTTCGACGGAACTCCGCTCTACGAACACCCGGATCCGCTGCGCGGCGAGCAGCCCGACTGGGGCACGTTCATCTTCGACTTCGGCCGCCCCGAGGTTCACAACTTCCTGGTCGCCAACGCCACCTATTGGTTGCACGAGTTTCACGCGGACGGCCTGCGCGTCGATGCCGTGGCCTCGATGCTCTACCTCGACTACTCCCGCGAGGCCGGCCAGTGGCGCCCCAATGTGCATGGCGGTCGCGAGAACCTCGACGCGATCGCGTTCCTCCAGGAGGCGAACGCGGTCGCGTACCGCGCAAACGCGGGAATCGTCATGGTGGCCGAAGAGTCGACCGCGTGGCCGGGCGTGACGGCTCCCACCAACGCTGGCGGGCTCGGGTTTGGCCTCAAGTGGAACATGGGCTGGATGAACGACACCCTGCGCTACATGCAGGAGGCGCCGATCAACCGCTCATACCACCACCACACCGTGACCTTCTCTCTCATGTACGCCTTCTCCGAGCAGTTCATGCTTCCGATCAGCCACGACGAGGTAGTGCACGGCAAGGGCTCGCTGATGGACCGGATGCCGGGCGATCACTGGCAGAAGGTCGCTGGCGTTCGCGCCCTGCTCGCCTATCAGTGGACCCACCCCGGCAAGCAACTGCTGTTCATGGGTTGCGAGTTTGGGCAAGAAGCCGAGTGGTCAGAAGGCCGCTCGCTTGACTGGTGGCATCTTGAGGACGGCCTGCACATGGGCCTCAAGGACCTTACGCGTGACCTCAACGCTCTGTACCTTTCCAATCCCTCTCTGTGGGAGCGGGACGCCGAACCCGGCGGCTTCCAGTGGATCGACGCCGAGGATTCCGAGCACAACGTGCTGGCCTTTACCAGGTACGACGCTGCTGGAGCCCCCGTGGTTGTGGCCGTCAACTTCGCTGGCGTTCCGCACGAGGGATATCGCCTTGGACTGCCTCTGCCGGGCGCGTGGGACGAACTCCTCAACACAGACTCCGAGATCTACGGAGGCTCAGGCGTTGGCAACATGGGCCGCATCGAGGCCACCGCCAAGGGATGGAAGGGCCAGCCTGCCTTCGCCACGCTGCGGCTTCCGCCGCTGGGCGCGGTGATTCTCCGTCCGTCGCGCTAAGCGGCCGCCCGACCCTGCGCCGCGCTGGTGGTGTGAAGGTCCTGCGACTTCGCGCAGGATGACATCGACTTTGTCAGTAGAGCGCGGCCGCGAGTGCGCGGCGTGCCGTCACGACCCGCGGATCGTCCGCGCCGACCACATCGAACAGTTCCACGAGGCGCTCACGGATCGCGTTGCGCTCGTCGCCTGAGGTCGCTCGCACGGCATCAAGCAGTCGACCAAACGCGTCGTCGATCGCCCCCCCAAGCACATCGAGGTCGGCGACAGCGAGTTGGGCGGGCACGTCGAGGGCCGACGCCGCGGCAGCTGCGCGCACCGCCTGCGGGTCCGCATCGTGCGTGCGGGCCATGAGCCGAACCTGCGCCAGCCCGGCCTTGGCTTCGGAGTCGCGCGGATTCTCCTTGAGCGCCTTCTCGTACGCGGCGATAGCCGCAGGCAGATCGTCGCGCTCGATGGCGTCGTACGCCTCTTGGTGCAGCGGCGGCAGCGTGGCCTCAGCGGGCTCGGGCGCCTCTGCGGACACTGGCAGTCCGGCCTCACGTGCCACTTGCAGCAGTTGCTGCACAACGCCCCGCAGTTGCTCGTCGTCAGCCGAGCCCTGGAACATCGGCGCCGGACGCCCTCCAAGGAGAGCAACCACGCTGGGGACGGCGTTGATCTGCAGCGCTTGGGCGATCGCCGGCTGCGCGTCGACATCGCACACGCCAACGGCGATGTCGCCGCCGGCGTCCGCCGTCACCTGCGCGAGGCGCGCCGCAAGATCGTTGGAGGCCGGCGACGCCGCCGAAACGAAGACCAACAAGACTGGAGCCGAGAGCGAACGCTGAGCCAGCTCCTGCAGCGCCTGCTCCGTCACCTCGATGGCGCCGCTCGGCGCTCCCTGCTCGGAGCGTCGGGCCTGCGCGGCGAGCGCCGCGAGATCTACCGCACCACGAACCGGAGGAGTGCTCACTTGGGGCTCACTTTCACGAGGTTGTGCTCTGCGGCAACGACGCCCGGGTTGGAGCCAATGGCCGGCCCCGGGATGTAGAGCACGATCAAGTCTTGGTAGGTGTGCACCACTTGCGTGGTCAACGCGCCGCCGGTGAGCAGCGCCTTGTCGGCCGCGGGGATGGATACCTTCGCGCCCTTGACCTTGAACGTCGACGTGATCGTGATGGGAGAGAAAACCAGCGCGCCGCCGTCGGCGGTTTGAAGCGTGTAGGCATCGTTCTCGTCGTAGGTGACGGAGTCCGAATATGAGCCCTTCGCCTTCTTTGCGGCCGCCGTCAGCACCTTGCGAGCGGTGAATAGCTGCTCGCGGTAGGTGTCGGGCGCGAAGTCATCGTTGCCCGCACTCGTCGGCCCCTTCTGGAGCAGGGTCACGTAGCCCGCGAGCGCGTCGCCTGGGGTGGGAGACACGTCGGGGTCGTCGAGCTCGAGTTGAGCGGCGCCGGTGGCGGGGCCTGCCATGGCCGGCAGCGTCGCGCCAGGGATCATGTGCGCCCATCCGCGCAACTGGTAGTCGGTGTCGACCGAGTCCTGGATCCACAGCATGACCACAGGGGTCACGTCGTCTGCCGGCTGTTCGGTGACCGCCACGAGCACCCGTGGCCAGCTGTCGGCCGCCGACACGTAGACGGCCTGGGACTCGGCGGGCAATACGTCCGGGACCACCTTCGCGTCGGCCTTCTCCTGCTTGTACTCGGCCGCGCGAACAGTCTTGGCGTCGCCGCCGACGCGATCGGTCAGCAGGGTCGCGTCCTTCGCCGCATCGGCCGCAGCCAACTCCTCAAAGGTCGCCGGCAGGATTCGCTCCCACTGGGACTGCACCACCGCGGCCGCCTCTGACGGAGAGGGCGCCGCCGATACCTGCGGCACCGGCGGAGTGCACGCGCTCACTGAAACGACGATGGCGAGGGCCGCAGCCGCGGCAAAGACTGTGCGTCTCATGACTGCTCCTCCTCGTCCTCGTCGTTTGTTGGCGGCTGGAATGCCGACGCTGGTGGCACCGGCTCGTCGAAAGGTGCGGGCGGCGGCGCTTGCGGCGGTCGCGAGACCGCGATCATCGGCGCGGGCGTCTCGGGCTCGGCCTCGATCACTACCGGTATCGAGCCCGTCGAGGGCTCAGCGGGGATTTCGGCAACGGGCACGGCGGCGCCGGCTTCGCGACGCGCACGCCGGCTTCCTGGCTTGGCCTCCCCCTTGCCGGAGCCAATTCCCGAGCGGTAGGCGAGCCACTCCTCGCCCTTGGTTTGAGCGGGCCGCACGTCGATGAACAGCGCCACCAGGGCGATGAGACCAACGATGGTGAGGCCCACTCCCCACCAGATCAGCTGCATGATCCAGTCGTCGTCGATGGTGCGGGGAATAGTGATCGACGCTTTCGTGATGCTCTCGCTGTTGAGCGCCTCGACAACGAGCGCTAGGCCAGCCGGCACGTCGGCCGTGTCCACTCGATAGGTCTTCTCACTCTGGGCGGTGTCTCGCCAGATGTCCTGGGAACCTAGGGGCGTAGGCCCGACGCTGGGGCTAGGGCTTGCGCTTGGGCTCGCCGACGCGCCGGGGCTGGGGCTCGCGCTCGCCGAGGTGCCAGTGGACGCGGGGCTCTTGGCGGGAGTTGCGCTGGGGCTGGGCGAAGCAGAGCTGGAACCGCTTGGGGTGGGGCTCGGCGACGACTCGACGGGTTCGGGAGCGCCGTATGTAAGGGAGTCCCAGTCGCTGATCCCTGTGATCTCTATCGCATCGCGCCCTGCTGTCCAGGCGGCAATGTCCTGGGTGCGCGCGGTGTGGGTCGCGTAGGGGCCCGTCGTCGCGATGGTGAGCACGGCGTCGGGCGAAACGGCGAGGATCTCAGGGGTCACCACGACTACTGCGGTATCGAGGCTCGCGCTCGGCGATGCCTGCGTGGCTGGTTTGACCGCATTCGCGATGAGACCCACCGCCAACAGGATCACGCCAAGCACCCCTGCGATGAGGCCGGCTGTGCGCAACGTCACTGGCAAAACTCCTTACTTTCGTCAAGACACTCTAGGAGTAACGCACGAGGGGGGCCAACCGTCACGTTGTTCGACCCCCTGGCGCGCATTACCCTGTTACCTGCGCCTGTCTCGGCGCACCTAAGGAGTGCACATGTCCGACGAGAACCTTCCCTTCCCCGTCACGATGCGTGGCTACGACCGCGATGCGGTCGCCGCCCACATCTCTCGCCTTGAGGCTGACGTGGCAAGTGCCAAGAAGGCGGCGGCGGACAGCGCGGAACGGGCCGAGGCGGCGGCGAAGTCGCTCGAAGAGGCCAACAAAGCGCTGGGTGAGGCCGAGAAGCCCACCTATAAGGGGCTCGGCGCTCGCGTTGAGAACCTGCTGCGCTCCGCAGAAGAGCAGTCCTCTGATGTCCTGGCCCGCGCCACGACTCACGCGCAAGACACCGTCGCGCGCGCCACGGTGGCCGCGCAGCAGTTGCGCGCTCGCGCCGACAACGAAGTTGCCGAGATCCTCGCCCAGAGCCGACGCGAGGCCGACGAAATCAAGACCCAGGCCGAGAACGCTGCGGCCGCGCTCAAAGAGGCGAGCGAGCGCCAGGCCCAGGAAGTGCTCGACCGGGCGCGACGAGAGGCCGAGCGCAGCGCCCAGAACGCCGACGCGGAGATCGCGGACAAAAAGGCCTCGGCCGACCGCGAACTGCACACCCTGCGCGCCAGCACCGAGCGCGAGACCACGGAGGCGCTCGTCACAAGCCAGCGCGAGGCGCAAGAGCGCATCGACGCGGCTCGTGCAGAGGCGGAGCGCCTCGCCGCCGAGTCCACAGCGGCAGCGGAAAGTCAGCGAGCCGAGGCGGACGCGATCCTGGCGGCCGCGCGCGCGGAGGCCGAGGCACTCTCCGCTGCCACCCAGGAAGAGGCGACGCGGCTCACCAGCGAGGCCGAGCGTCGGCTCTCCGATGCGCGCGACCACGCGGACGAACTGCTCGCAAACGCGCAGAGCGACGCCTCGCAGGCGCGTAATTTCGCCGAGGCGGAGGCTTCAGATCTGCGCTCGACGGCCGAGTCCGAGGTGGCGCGGCTGCGCGCCGACAGCGCCGAGGCGTTCGCGGCCGCCGAGGAGGAGATTGCCGAGATGCGCGCCTCCGCGGCCGCCCAGGTGGATCAGGAGCGCGCGGCCCACGACGCGGTGATCAAGCAAGAACGACAGCGCAGCGCTAGCGAAATCGCCAAGGCGCGTGCCGAGCACGATGCGCTCATTGCCGAGTCACGGCAGGACCACGAGTCGAAGCTCGCGAGCGAACGCGCAGAACACGACGCGGCACTTGCTCAGGAGCGCAAGGAGCACGACGACCTAGTCGCGGCCCAGCGCGCAGAGACCGCGGCCGCCCTCAGCCAGGCAAACACCGACATCGCGAAGGCGAAGGCCGAACACGAGGCAAGCATCGCCTCGGCCCGCGAGGCGCACGAGGCGCAGATCGCCCAGGAACGCCGCGACCACGATGCGCTCGTCGCCTCACAGCGCTCTGAGGCGGCGGCCGCGCTCAAGCAGGCGAAGCGGGATGCCCAAGAGTTGCGCGCCGAGGTTGATGCCGAGGTCGCCGAGCTGCGCGACACCGCAGCCAGAGAGACCGGCGAGCTTCGCGCGAGCGCAGACGCCGACACGGCCGCCCAACGCGCGGAAGCAGACGAACACGTTGCGGGGCTCAAGGCCAAGGCGACCGCGGCCTTCGAGGCAGCGACGGCCACCGCGGCTCGAGTTCGCGCCGACGCGGAGCGCGACGCGGCGGCGGCACTCGAGGCCGCTCGAGAGGAAGCGACCGCGCACGTGGTCGAGGCACGCGAAGCTGCCGCGAGCGAACGGTCCGCGGCCAACGCCGAAGCGGAGGCCATCCGCGAGGAGGCGCGACGCGCCCGCGAGGACCTGCAGATGGAGATCGCGAAGAAGCGCGAAGACGCCGAACGCGAACTGACCCGCCGCAACGAAGAGGTGCAGGCCGAGATGCAGGCGCTCGTCGCCGACGCCCAGGCACGCGCGGAGGAGGCGGAGGAGCGGCTGGCCGCGACTCTGGAGCGCGCCGAGGTTGTCCGTCGAGAGTCCGAGGTTCACTCGCAGACCCTGTTGTCGAACGCCCGCAACAACGCCGACGAGATCGTCTCCGAGTCTCGCGTGCACGCAGAGGGAATCATCTCCGAAGCGGTGGCCGACGCCGAGCGCGAGCGCACGAACGCGCAGAAGGAGGTCGAGGAGCTCAACCGCCAGCGAGAGTCCATCACCGGCTACCTCGATGACCTTCGTTCGTTGCTGTCGAACGACCCCATTGGTAACCTCGCGGCCGCCGCGAAGCTCAAGGCGCCAGAGGCCGCGCCCGTGGAGGAGCCCGCGGATTCGTGAGCGACAACCCGCATCTGCGCAAGGCTGAGGCGATGGCGCGCGCCCGCGATGCGGAGGTTGCGAAGGCGCGCGAGCTCGTGGCGCAGTTCGCTCGTGATGCGCTCGCTGCCGGCGTACGCCCAGAGCGCCTGACTGCTCGTGCGTACAACGGATCTACCAGGTACAAGACACAAGTCACGGGTTGGTACCTCAAGCGCGATCGCACCCTGGGGGTCTCGACTGATGGGGTCTTCTACGTGCTGTCCACTGCTGGCGGGCTTTCCGCTCGCCTGTCCGGCGTGACGATCGAGGCGGGCGAGCCCCTGCTCGAGCTTGGGCGGGGAGCTCGCGACGGCGAGTCAATGCCGCTCGTCGATGCCTTGGCCGGGCGACTCGCCGCCGGCAACGACTGGCGGCCCGCCTAACCCAGCGCCTCGAACTCGGCCTTTCCAGCGTCGGCCCTGACAAGGCGAACCTGTTGCCGCGCACCCAACTTCACCGGGCCGTCGCACGTGGCGACGACGGCGGGCTCCTCCAATTGGATGCTGCGCTCGTCGAGGCCCACCGCAGTGAACGTCTCACCAACGTGCGGCGCCAGTACGGCCGCCTCAACCACGTCAACGCACTCGCGATCGACGGCCGACGCGGTGCGCACCCCCGCGGTCATGGTCTCGCCGAGCTTCGGCAGGGTCGCGTGCACCCATTCGGGGACTTGCCGTCCGGCACATTGGGCGAGGCAGACCTCGGTGCCGTAGCGGTCGACGAGGCGGCGCAGGGGCGCGGTCACGTGCGCGTACGGCCGCGCGAGGGCTCCGTGCGTGGTGTTGGACGGTATGGGAACCGAGGGCACGTCGAACGCCTCCCATGCCGCACCTCGGAACAGGCGCGTCGCTTGGGTGAGGAACGCAGCAACTGCGGGCGAATCGGCATCCAGGGTCTCGAGGACATCGCCGTAGGTCGCGCCAGCGGGCCACCCGATCCCGATTGCGAGTGCTTGGCGCCGCAGCCGCTCAACGTCCCGAGGGTCCGCCGGAGGCATCGTGCGCAGGACGCCCACGCCCGCGTCGAGCATGATGCGAGCCGCGGCCTCCCCTGTGACCAGGGAGACCTGCGCATTGTCATCCTCGATGCCCGTGGCCGCTCTGAACTCCAAGGCGAGCTCGCCATCGCGCGCGATCACCTCTTGGCTGGGCTTTGGCAGCGTCACGCCGCCAGCTGACCGCACGTGGCGCCGCCTGGCGGTGCCGAATGCGCTCATGACCTTCACGAGCTCCGCAGCGTCCGCCGGTGGGGCGGTTCGCAACTCGTCGTACGAATATTGCCGCCTAGAACTCACCCACGCGCGCTCAACCGTGGCCTCGCCCAGGGCACCGTCCGCGCCCACCTCGATAGTCCACAGCGCCGCCTTGGTGCGTTGACCGGGAAGTAGAGACGCGAAGCCCTCCGACATCTGCGGCGGATGCAATCCCACGCGCTTGTCGGGGCAATAGATGGTCTCGACGCGCTGCCACGTGTCGCGGTCGAGCGCGCCTCCGGGCGCGACGTGAGCGCCCACGTCGGCTATGGCGTAGTGGACACGCCAGCCGTCGTCACGCGCCTCAATTGCTAGCGCTTGATCGAGGTCGCGAGAGCCCAAGGGGTCGAGCGTCACGAGTTCCACGTCAGTGCGATCGGCCCGGTCGCCGGCGACGTGGGGCAGCTCGCCCGTTGCAGTTGCCACCATCTCGACTTCGCGCACCACGTCGTCGGGATAGGTCTCCCGGACGCCGTGCCTCTCGCGGATAGCCTGGAAGGTGGGGACGAGTCCGTCGAGCGAAACGCGCGCCACAAGCCGTCGAGAAGCCATGGTTGACCCTCAGTCGAAGAGCGGCGCGAGCGCTTGCGCCACTTCGTCGGGCGCCTCAAAGGCGGCAAGATGCCCAATACCAGGCAGGACAACCACTTCAGTCTCGAGCGCGTCCGCCATCACCTGGGCGTCCGCGCGGCTAGTCAGCGAGTCGTTCTCGCCCCAAATCACCACCGCCGGGGCGTCGACGGAGCGGAGCACCTCGGTGCGGTCCGGGCGTGCCGCCATGGCGCGCTGGCCCCATGCAACGCCGTCTCCGGAGTGCCGCCCGACATTCTGAGTAATTTCACTCACTAAACCCTCGCGCGAGTCGCCCTGCGTTCCCACTAAGCCCTCGGCGACGAGGCGCGGATTCGGGTGCGCAGGCGCTCCCTGCACGGTGTCAGCGACTTCCAATCGCTTCGCCCGTGCCGCCGAGTCGTCGGCCGTAGATCTGGTGCCGATGAGCCCCAACCCGGCCACCGCCGTCGGCTCCCTCTGCGCCACCGCCATGGCGATGTAGCCGCCCATGGAGCTTCCCACCCAGATTGCCGCCTCGTGTCCTGTGGCCTCGCGCATGGCGACCACGGCGGCGTCGGCGATGAGCTCTAGCGACGGCTCCTCGTCGGTCATCGGCATTTCGCCAATGCCCGGGATGTCGAAAGCGATGATGTCGCCTTTGACCTTCGTGCCCAGCGCGGCGATGAGGCGCTCCCATTGACTGCGGTCTACGGGGAACGCGTTGAGGAGAACGAGCGGGGTGCCGTCCGGGGGTTTCGTCACTCCCCTATTCGACCACGGACGCGTCCACGTGGGTGGGCAACGGCCCTCGTTCGGGCGCCACCGCGCTCACGACCTCGTCGAGGACCCGGCGCACATGCGGCTCGCCGACCCACAGGTGTTTGGCGCCGTCGATGCCGATGATCCGCGCCTGGGTCAGCGGCGCGAACGCCTCGCGTGCGGCATCTGGACGCAGGTAGTCGTCGAACTCGGGGACGAGTACGCGCACGGGCTTGCCACTCGTGTCCCACGCCCTGAGATCGTCGCCGGTGGCGCGATGCAGCGGCGGGGACAGCAGGATCGCACCCTCGACATCCAACTCGGAGCCGTGCATGAGCGCCAACTCAGTGCCAAAGCTCCATCCGACGAGCCAACGATGGGGAAGGTCGTGAGTGACGGCGAAGTCGACGGCCGCTCGCACGTCGGCGCCCTCCGGCTGCCCGCCGCCAAACTCCCCTGCGCTCGTTCCTCGCGGCGAATGCGTGCCGCGGGTGTTGAAGCGGAGCACCGCCACGTTGGCGAGATACGGGAGGCGCCACGCGGCCTTGCGATAGACGTGTGAGTCCATGAACCCGCCGTGAGTAGGCAGCGGGTGCAGTGTGATGAGCGTGGCCGCGATTGGTCCCGTCGCCGGCGTCGCGAGCTCGCCGACGAGGGTCAGTCCGTCTTCCGTGTGCAACGCAATGTCCTCGCGGTGAGCGGGCAGCACCGTCATGGACTTCAGCTCGACGCCGCCCAACTCAACCCCTGCCACACTCAACCCCTGCCACACTCAACCCCTGCCAAAGGCGCGCCAGCAGCCGGAGTGCCAGTGGCGTCGGGCCGCCGCGGCAGCGTCATCACCCAAGATGTGCTCAACGGGCCAAGCCACGATGTGCTGCGTATCGCCTGCTATTTCCCTATTACAGGCGGGACAAACGAACGTCTTGTCGGTTGGCCTTGGCGTCGCGACGTAGAACTGCTCGCCGCCGGGGCCGGTCTCCACGCGGCTGCCGCCGCCGAGCGCGCGATCGGGGTCGAACTCCTCGTGAGGCTGGCCGTAAGGGCGCTTGGAGGAGCGTCGACCGGATGGCATGCCATCAAGTTTAGGCGGCGTCGCCGCCCACGCTCCGCACGGTTCCTGTTACTGGCGTGACTGGTGTGAGCCGCGCTCAAGGATTCTGCGTCTCACGGTTCACACGGGCCCCAACTACCGTGCGGAGCGTTGCGGCCGGATCCTAGAAGCTGCGCGGCGGGGTGTCCACCAGCTCTTCGATCGCGTCTACCGGCACCAGCTCGCGCCGCGCGATCGTCTCGCGGTACCAGTACGCCGAGTCCTTCCACGTGCGCACCTGAGTGTCGTAGTCCACGCGCAACATGCCGAACCGCTTGGAGTAGCCCCAGCCCCACTCGAAATTGTCCATGAGGCTCCACGCCATGTAGCCGCGGATGTCCGCACCCTCAGCGCGCGCAAGCTGCAGCGCCTCGAGGTGATCGTGCAGGTAGGTGTAGCGGTCAATGTCGCGGATGCGGCCGTCTTCGCTCACCTCGTCGGGCCACGAGGCACCGTTCTCGGTCACGATCATCGGTACGCCGAGGTCGCGCCACACGCGCAGCAGGTGCGCGTGGAAGCCGCTCGGGTCCACGTTCCACCCCATCGTGGTCCGCTTGCCAATGAGCGGCATGAACTCCACGTGGTCCGCCCCCGGCCAGCAGCTGAAGCGAGTGGTCTTGTGGCCGTCCTCGCCCGTGTCGTGGCGCGGGCCGTCGTTGTGGCGCACCGAGTGGCTCGAGTAGTAGTTGACGCCGATCTCATCCACGGTGCCCTTGATGGCATCGAGGTCGCCTTCGTGCACAAAGGACCAGTCAGTGATGTCGCCCGACGCTGCGATCAGATTCTGGGGGTACGTCCCGTTGGCGAGCGGGTCAAGAAAAACGCGGTTGGCCAGTGAGTCGATCAGGTGGGCGGCCGCGACGTCGCGGGGATCCGCGACGTTCCACGGCCGCGGCAGGTGCGAGTTGAGGACGATGCTGACCTTGGCGTGGGGCGCCACGTCCTTGATCGCACGGTAAGCGAGGCCGTGCGCAAGGTTGAGGTGGTGGGCCGCCGCGAGCGAGTCCGCGTGGTCGCTGCGGCCGGGCGCGTGGGCGCCTGATCCGTAGCCGAGGAACGCCGTGCACCACGGCTCGTTGAAGCTGGTCCAGTGACGAATGCGAGGGCCAAAGTGTGCCGCGCATGCGCGGGCGTACTCAACAAAGGCGTCGACGATTCCGCGCTCGGGCCAGCCGCCCGCGTCCTCGGCCCACTGCGGAAGGTCCCAGTGATACAGCGTGACGATCGGCTCGATCCCGTGCCTTTCCAGCTCGTCGAGAACGCGATCATAGAAGGCGAAGCCTTCGTCGCTGAAGCCGCCCGCAGCGTCGGGCTGAATGCGCGCCCAGGCGAGCGAGAAGCGATAGGCGGTGAGGCCGATCTCGGTCATGGCGGCGACGTCGTCGGCGTAGCGGTGGAAGTGGTCGCACGCAACGTCGCCGGTGTCGCCGTTCAGGGTGCGGCCCTCGGTGTGGGAGAAGGTGTCCCAGATGGACGGCGTGCGGCCGCCCTCAGTCACCGCCCCTTCGATCTGATAGGAGGCTGTAGATGCGCCAAAGAGGAAGTCTGCGGGGAAAGTCATGCGCGCAAGCCTACCGCCCGGTAGGCGAACACACGAAACGTTTCTACATGCGCTGGAAGTCGTCGCGGTCGTGCTTGCCCTCGACGTAAGTGAAGACATCAGGGAGCGGCGCGCGCTCCATCATGATCGTCCAGCGAATACCTGGGGCCAGCGTGCGCCGACCAACGATCGAGGCGACCGCACCGAGCAGCGGGCTCGCCCACATGAAGCCCGGGAAGGACTCCGCGTTCCAGAAGTCGAGGTGACCCTGGGTGTTGTAGGCCTGTACCGCGACGAGAGAGAGCATCGCGAGCAGCCAGAGCCCCACCGCGCCCGCAGCCGCGTAGACGGTGTAGTGCACGCCCGTGCGAGTGTTGTGGCGCAGCAGGTGGAGCAGCCAATAGCTCATCGCAGCCCAGAGCGTGGCGAAGATGCCCAGCACGGCCGGTCCCACGATGTATCCGCCCATCGTCAGCGTCTGCATCGCGGCGCCGAAGGGCTGCGTGGTGAAGTAGATGACCATGAACGGGATCAGGCTCGCTGCCCCCGCACGCCAATGCACGCCGAACTGCGCGTAAAGGAAAGCACCGTCCTCGTATGTCGGAACGCCTCTGCGCAGGGGTTTAGGTGCGGTTGCCATGGACTAAGGGTACGCGGCTCGGAGCGCCGTGGTTTAGGCACGTCAGGTCACGGTTTGAAGGCGATTCGAGTGCTGTGGGCAGGCTAGGTCAAGCTCTGCCGGGCACGGCTCGGATGCGTCAACGCGTGCCGTGCGGGGCGCCCTCACCCGGTCGCAGCGCGCAACGTGACGTGAGTTGCCTACAGAATCTCGGAGCGGCGAAAAGTGTGACCTGACGTGCCTAAACCGCGGCGGTGGGGCGAGGAGCGGTGGGATGGGTGAGGCGACTCAGAAGAGTCGCTTGTCGACGTCGTCGACGCCCTTCATCTCGTCGTAGTTGAGGATGAGGCAGCGGATGCCCCGGTCCTCGGCGAGCACGCGCGCCTGCGGCTTGATCTCCTGGGCGGCGAAAACGCCTGCGACGGGCGCCAACAGCGGGTCCCGGTTGAGAAGTTCAAGGTAGCGCGTCAGCTGCTCCACTCCATCTATGTCCCCGCGGCGCTTGATCTCCACCGCCACCGACGCTCCGCCAGCATCTCGCGCCATGATGTCCACGGGCCCAATCGCCGTGGGGAACTCCCGGCGCACCAGCGTGTGGCCGGCGCCCAGCAGCGATATCTGCTCTGCGAGCAACACTTGCAGGTGCGCTTCGACCCCATCCTTGATGAGGCCTGGATCTACTCCCAGTTCATGGGCGGTGTCGGAAAACACCTGGTAAAGCTCGATTTCAAGGCGATCGTCCGCCTTCTCGTGCTGAACCACCCACACCGCCGTCACGCCGCGCTCGCTGGCCTCAGCGTCGGGCTCTGTAACGCGCAGGGTGCACGGAGGGCTCATCCAGTTGAGCGGCTTGTACGAGCCGCCGTCGGAGTGCAGCAGCACCGAGCCGTCGGCCTTGACCATGATGGCGCGAGTGGCGAGGGGCAACGACGCGCTGAGCCTGCCGGTGTAGCGCGCCGCGCATTGCGCAATCACGACGCGCAATGGCTACTCCGCAGCGGGGGTTTCGAGCTCGACCTGCTCCGCGACGATCGTGATGACGTTGTGGTCGAAGGAGACGAAGCCACCCTGGATCTCGATGCTCGTGTCCCCGGCTGCGCCATGCACGCGCACCGTGCCCGGTCGCAACACGGAGAGAACGGGCTCGTGGTTCGCGAGGAGGCCAAGATCGCCCTCAACCGAAGGCGCGATGACGCGATCCGCGGTGCCGGACCACAAGACGCGGTCCGGCCCCACGATGTCGACGGTGAGAGCGTCGGCCATGGCTTAGCCGATCTCCTTCTGAATGCGGTCCCAGTTCTTTTCGAGATCCTCGATGCCGCCGATGTTGAAGAATGCCTGCTCCGACACGTGGTCGTACTTGCCGTTGACGATGCCGCTGAAGGCCTCGATGGTCTCGGCAAGGGGAACCGTGGAACCGGGGACGCCCGTGAACTGGGTCGCCATGTAGGTGTTCTGCGAGAGGAACTGCTGGATCTTGCGGGCGCGGGCCACGATGATCTTGTCTTCCTCAGAGAGCTCATCAACACCGAGGATCGCGATGATGTCCTGGAGCTCCTTGTTGCGCTGCAGGATCGACTTGACGTCGTTTGCGGTCTCGTAGTGTGCCTGGCCCACGTAGCGGGGGTCAAGGATGCGCGAGGTCGACGTCAGCGGGTCCACGGCCGGGTAGAGACCGCGCGAGGCGATCTCGCGGGACAGTTCGGTGGTGGCGTCGAGGTGCGCGAACGTCGTCGCGGGCGCCGGGTCGGTGTAGTCGTCCGCAGGCACGTAGATGGCCTGCAGCGACGTGATCGAGTGGCCGCGCGTAGAAGTGATGCGCTCCTGCAGCTGACCCATCTCGTCGGCCAGGTTGGGCTGGTAGCCCACGGCGGACGGCATGCGACCAAGCAGCGTCGAGACCTCCGAGCCCGCTTGCGTGAAGCGGAAGATGTTGTCGATGAACAGGAGCACATCCTGGGACTGCACGTCGCGGAAGTACTCGGCCATCGTCAGCGCCGAGAGCGCCACGCGAAGACGCGTGCCCGGCGGCTCGTCCATCTGGCCGAACACGAGGGCAGTCTGCTTGATGACGCCCGACTCGGTCATCTCCTGGATGAGGTCGTTGCCCTCGCGAGTGCGCTCGCCGACGCCCGCGAATACGGACACGCCGTTGTGGTTGTTGGCGACGCGGTAGATCATCTCCTGGATGAGGACCGTCTTGCCCACGCCCGCACCACCGAAGAGGCCGATCTTGCCACCCTGGACGTACGGCGTGAGAAGGTCGATGACCTTGATGCCCGTCTCGAACATCGTGGTCTTGGACTCGAGCTGGTCGAAGGCGGGGGGCTTGCGGTGGATGGGCCAGCGCTCAGTGACCTCGAGCTTCTCGCCGGGCTCGAGGTTGAGCACTTCACCAGTGACGTTAAAGACGTGGCCCTTGGTGACGTCGCCGACCGGAACCGAGATGGGCGCGCCGGTGTCGGTCACGATCGCGCCGCGAACCAGACCGTCGGTGGGCTTGAGTGCGATCGCGCGAATCATGTTGTCGCCGAGGTGCTGGGCAACCTCGAGCGTCATGCTCAGCACGCCCTCGTCCTCACCCTGGCTCGACAGATCGATCTCCGTGGTGAGGGCGTTGTACATGTCAGGCAGGGCATCCGCGGGGAACTCGATGTCGACGACGGGGCCGATGACGCGCGCGACGCGGCCGACCACGACGTCGGGCGTGGCTTCCTTTGCGGGGGCCTTGGCAGTCTTGGTGGGGGTCATGGTCTCTCCGATCACGATGCCGCCGCGAGCGCGTCGGCGCCCGAGACAATCTCGCTGATTTCCTGGGTGATCTCGGCCTGGCGCGCCGAGTTGGCGAGCCTGGTGTAGTTACGAATGATCTCTTCGGCGTTGGACACCGCGGTGTTCATCGCCCGCTGGCGGTTCGCCAGCTCTGAAGCCGCCGCCTGCAGCAGCACCGAGTACAGGCGGGCTTCGATGTACCGCGGCAACAGGGCGTCGAGCACGTCCTCGGCGCTCGGCTCGAAGTCATAGAGAGGGGCGACGCCCTCGCCGGGTTCCGCGACGCCCTCCACGATCTCCAATGGCAGCAGGCGGATGACCCGCGTCTCTTGCGACACCATCGACGTGAAGTGCGTGTAGACGACGTGCAGCTCGGCGACACCGCCATCTTCCGGCGCCGCGGTGAACGCATCGAAAAGCACGCGAGCGATCTCTTTTGCCTGCGCGTGCGTAGGGGCGTCCGAGCCCCCAACCCACTGGCCTACGAGCGCACGGCGACGGAACCCGTAGTAGCCCACCGCGCGTCGTCCCGAAGCGAACTGCACCACCTCGTGGCCATCGCGCTGGAGGCGCTCCCGAAGCCGCTCTGCCTCGCGGAGGACGTTGGCGGTGTACGCGCCTGCCATACCGCGGTCGGCTGCGACCGTGAGCACCGCTACGGCCGTGGTGTCCGTGCGCTTCGTGGTGAGGGGGTGGTCAACGGACGAGTGCGTCGCGACGGCGCTGATGGCGCGCGTGAGGGCACGCGAATACGGCGCAGCCGCGGCGACGTGCGCGCGCGCCTTCCCGATGCGTGAAGCCGCAATGAGCTCCATCGCACGGAATATCTTTTTCAGCGACTGTGTCGACCGGATCCGTTGCCGGTAGACGCGCTGCTGTCCACCCATTCGCTACTTCTTCTTCTGCGTGACGATCTGCTCTTGCTCGACCTCCGCGTCGCCGCCACCCTCGATGGCCGACGCCGTGGTGAGTTCCGTACCCGCTCCCGCGAGGAACGTGGAGACGTAGTCGTCGACATTGGTCTCGAGCGCGGCCTCGATCTCGTCGGTGAGCACCCCGCCGGAGGCGATGTCGTCGAGGATCGAGGTATTGCGACGCAGGTGGTCGAGCAGTTCGCGCTCAAAGCGCAACACGTCGGCCACCGCGATCTTGTCCAGCTTGCCCTTAGTACCGGCCCAGATCGAGACGACCTGCTCCTCCACGGGATACGGCGCGTACTGAGGCTGCTTGAGCAGTTCCATGAGGCGCGCGCCCCGGGTCAACTGTGCCCGCGAGGCCGCGTCGAGGTCGGAAGCGAACATCGCGAAGGCCTCGAGCGAGCGATATTGGGCGAGGTCGATCTTGAGCGTTCCAGAGACCTTGCGCATCGCCTTCACCTGCGCGGAGCCACCCACGCGGGACACCGAGATGCCGACGTCGATCGCCGGGCGCTGGTTGGCGTTGAAAAGGTCGGACTGAAGGAAGATCTGCCCGTCCGTGATCGAGATGACGTTGGTGGGGATGTACGCCGAGACGTCGTTCGCCTTGGTCTCGATGACGGGGAAGCCCGTCATCGAGCCCGCGCCCATGTCGTCGGACAGCTTCGCGCAGCGCTCGAGCAGGCGAGAGTGCAAGTAGAAGACGTCGCCGGGGTATGCCTCGCGGCCCGGGGGACGACGCAGCAGCAGCGACACCGCGCGGTACGCCTCTGCCTGCTTCGACAGGTCGTCGAAGATGATCAGGACGTGCTTGCCGTCGTACATCCAGTGCTGTCCGATGGCGGAACCGGTGTAAGGCGCGAGGTACTTGAAGCCAGCGGGGTCAGACGCAGGGGCAGCGACGATCGTCGTGTACTCCAGGGCTCCGGCCTCCTCGAGCGCACCGCGCACGGAGGCGATGGTCGAGCCCTTCTGGCCGATAGCCACGTAGATGCACCGCACCTGCTTGGTGGGGTCGCCCGATTCCCAGTTGGCCTTCTGGTTGATGATCGTGTCGATCGCGATCGCCGTCTTACCCGTCTGGCGGTCGCCGATGATGAGCTGGCGCTGTCCGCGGCCAATCGGGATCATCGCGTCGATGGCCTTGAGGCCGGTCTGCAGCGGCTCATGCACCGACTTGCGGTGCATGACGCCGGGCGCCTGAAGCTCGAGGGCGCGGCGGCCCGTGGTCTCGATCTCGCCGAGGCCATCGATGGGGGTGCCGAGGGGGTCCACAACGCGGCCGAGGTACCCATCACCGATGGCGACCGAAAGCACTTCGCCGGTGCGGCGAACCTCCTGCCCCTCCTCGATGCCGGTGAACTCACCGAGCACAACGACGCCGACCTCGCGAACATCGAGGTTGAGGGCGAGGCCGAGGGTGCCGTCCTCGAACCGGAGAAGCTCGTTCGCCATGCAGCCGGGAAGTCCCTCGACCTGCGCGATGCCGTCTGCCGTGAGGGTCACGCGGCCAACTTCGTCGCGAACGGCGCCCTTGGGCTCGTACGACTTCACGTAGCTGTCGAGTGCGGCCCGGATCTCGTCGGGGCTGATCGTCACGTCGGTCATGTGTGGATCTCCTGTCAATTCTTGTCGGCTCAGCCGACCAAGCGTCGTCGTGCGTCGTCGAGGCGGGCGAGGACGGTGCCGTCCACAACCTCCGCCCCAACCTGAACTCGAATGCCGCCGAGGACCTCTGGGTCGACGTTGGCGTTGATCTGGATCTCGCGGCCGTAGGCCTCGCCAAGGACCTTGGCGAGCCGAGTGCGCTGGGCCGCGCTCAGTTCCACCGCGGCGGTAACGCTCGCGATGATGCGGTTGCGTCGGCGCGCCGCGGCTTCCAGCAGGATGTTGATCGTGGGGACCAGCCGCCGCCCACGCGGCACGCCCACGGTGCGCTCAAGCATCGCGTTGGTCACCTCTGACAATTTGCCGCCGAGCACCTCGTGGAACACGCTGAGTCGCGCCTCCTTGGTGGCCGACCGGTTGCTCATCGCGGTCAAGAGGTCGCGATTCGCGGTGAGCAGGCGTTCGACGCGGAACAGCTCCTCCTCGACCTCGCCCAGCTTGCCGGTCTGCTCCGCGTACGCGAAGAGCGCGTGTGCTCCCGCGTACTCGATCGACTCTGGCAGATCCTTATCGTCTGACCATCGCGCGTGCGCGAAGTCCTTCAGGACGTCCACCGTGCGCGGGTCGAGAGACCCGAACAGCGCCACCACAAGCTCGGCCTTGTCGTGGCCGGGCCGAGCGGGGTCCGTGAGCGCACGGCGGAGAGAGCCGGACGAGTCAAGCACGTCGACGACGGAGTACAGCTGTTCCGCAATCGTGAGCCCATCCTTGCCCGCGGCGGTGGCCACGGGGTCGAACGTCTCCAGCACCGCGTCTCGCGACGCCTGACTCGTTCCGCGCATGCTTACGCCTCCGCCTTGCTCTTCTTGACGGTTCCTTCGAGGTCGTCAAGGAAAGAGTCGATGACTCGCTGCTGACGCGCGTCGTCGGCCAGGGACTCGCCGACGATGCGAGATGCGAGTTCAGTGGCGAGTGAACCCACCTCGGACCGCAGCGCAACGATCGTCTGCTGACGCTCGGCCTCAAGGGCCTTCTGAGCGCCTGCGGCGATACGGTCGGCCTCCTTGCTCGCCTTCTCGCGGGACTCCGCGAGAATCTGCGAAGCCTCCGAGCGTGCATCCTCGCGAATGCGCGCGGCCTCAGCCCGAGCGTCGGTCAGCTGCGCCGTGTACTCCTCAAGAGCCGCGGCGGCCTCGGCCTGGGCCTTCTCCGCCTTGGTGATGCCACCCTCGATGAGCTCAGCACGCTTGTCGAGCGTGACGAGCAGCGCGGGCAGGATGAACTTGAAGAACGCGCCGAAGATGATCGCCAGGGCGACGATCGACCAGAAGATCTCGAATGGCTCTGGCAGCAGCGGGTTGTGCGACTCTTCGCTCTCCGCCGCCGCAAGAACCAGGCTTGCGAGCGTCGTCATGGCCTAGTTGCTGGGAAGGAAGAACGGGGTGGCGATGCCGATGAGCGCGAGCACCTCGATAAGACCGATACCGATCCACATGAGGCCCTGCAGGCGGCCGGCCATCTCCGGCTGGCGAGCCGTGCCCTCGACGACCTTGCCGATGAGGATGCCAAGGCCAATGGCCGGGCCGATGGCCGCGAGGCCATACCCAACCGTGTTCATGTTGCCGCCGAGCTCAGCAAGCGTCGTGACGTCTGCCATGGTGATTCCTTTCGTGTCCGGTTGCGGCCCGGACGGTTAGTGGTCCTCGCTGATGGCCATGTTGATATACACGGCCGAGAGGATGGCGAAGATAAACGCCTGAAGGGTTGCCACGAAGACCTCGAGGCAGGTGATGAAGAGGATGCCAACGAACGTGAGTGCTCCGTAGGCAAGGTTGAATCCTGAGGGCGCCTGCACCCAGAAGTAGTGGGTCGCCGAGTACGTCAGCACCAGCAGTAGGTGGCCCACGATCATGTTGATCGTGAGTCGCAGCGCAAGCGTGGCAGGGCGGATGATCAGCACCTGCAGGAAGTCGATCAGCGCGATGAGGGGCTTGAGGGCCGCGGGGACGCCCGGTGGGAAGAGCGAGTGCTTCACGTAGCCGCCGGCACCGTGCTTGCGCACTCCGTTGACGACGTACACGATCCACGTCACAGAGGCGAGCACGATCGAGATGCCGATGAGGCCCGTGGACGCGATGTTGAGCCCCGGAACGATGCCCGTGATGTTGAAAGCGAAGATGCCGAAGAACATCGTCAACAGCATCTTTTCGTACTTCTTGCCCTCGACCTCGCCGAGCGTCGAGTAGACGACATTCTGACGGATGTAGTCGATGATGACCTCGACCACGGACTGCCCGCGCGTGGGGATCACGGTGGCGCGACGGGCGACAAACGCCATGATGCCCACGAGCAACACCACCGCGATCATCCGCACCAGCATGACGCGGTTGAACTCGTAGAACGTTCCGTCTCCGAACAGCGCCGGAGGGTAGAAATCGTTGATCGAGGGCGCGTGGAAGCCGTTGCCTTCGTCGGTGACGAGGCGCGAGATCGGCGCGACGTTCAGAGCACACTCTCCGGGATTGGGGCCGCGCATGGAGGCAGGCCAAGAAATGGTCTGGATCGGGCTATAGCCTACCCCATCGTCGGGCCGCCCGACGCCCCGAAAAGGCTATGGCTGGACGTAGGGAATGCGTCCTCGCTGGAAGACGACGATGTCGATGATAATCGCGGCAAGCGAGCCTGCGAGGAGCGTGGCGCCAAACGCTGGGCGCACGAGCGCGTCGATGTTCTGCGCGACCATCGCGGCCACTATCACGAGCAGGATTTTGGCCATCGATGATGCCGCTGTGGCACCTACGAAGATCAATGGGTCTCGCCGCACCGTGAGCAGCGCAGCAAGCTGCGTGCCGAGGCCGAACACCGCCGCCAGTCCCGCACCCGCGAGCGCGCTCCAGAACCCCGCCATCCCGGCCGCGAGATACGCGATGCCGCAGCCGATGACCGCTACCGCGGCGATCGCGTAGCACGACCACACGAAGCCTCGTCTAAAGACCTTCTCTTGCGGGCTCATCTCGACGCTCACGCTTCCTCCTTCACCTTGGGGGTGTCCGACGCTGTGCGCACCAGCCGCATGACCACTCCCCACAGCGCGGTGAGGGCCTTGCGCACTCGCTCCGAGAACGTCACGAGGCACGCGATGCTCACGCCGATTCCTACGAGCACGGCCGATGCCCAACCCGGCAGGAACACGAGCGAGACGGTGCCGAAAGACAGCACGAACGTCCACAGATACATAACGCCTACCGCCCACCGGTGCGAGTGCCCGTGACGCAGGAGCACGTGGTGGAGGTGGTGCGCGTCGGGCGCGAAGGGCGACTGACCTTTGAGCATGCGCCGGATGACCGCGAGGAACATGTCGATGAGCGGCACCGCCACCACCATCAGCGGCAGCACGATCGGGATGAAGGCGGGGATGCGCTCGCGCTCCGAGACCACCTCGGGATCGATCTGCCCGGTGACGATGATCGCGGCGGCCGCGATGGTCAGCCCCAGCACCATCGAGCCAGAGTCGCCCATGAAGATGCGAGCGGGATGCACGTTGTGGGGCAAGAAGCCGATGCACGCGCCAACGAGCACGGCCAGGATGAGCGTCGCGAGAGACGAGTAGTCCCCCGGCGAGGCCGAGCGCGCAAGGATGTACGTATAGGTGAAGAACGCGAGCCCGCCGATGGCCACCATGCCGGCCGCGAGCCCGTCCAGGCCATCGACAAAATTCACCGCGTTGATCGCGACCACCACCACAACCACGGTGACGATCAGCGACACATACGGCGACCCAATGGTGAGCCCCGCGATGGGGAACGTCACGAGCTGCACGCCACCCCACGCCATGATCAGCGCGGCCAACACCTGCCCCGCAAGCTTCGCCATCCAGTCGAGATCGTAGATGTCGTCCGCGATGCCAAGCGCGCACACGAGTGCGGCCCCCGCGAGCACAGCCCACGGCGCCTTGAACGCGCCGAAGACCGGATCCAGGAAGGGAATTGCGCTGGCAAAGACAATGCCCGACGCTATGCCGAGAAAGATCGCCACCCCGCCTAGGCGTGGGGTTGGGGTGGTGTGCACATCTCGGGCGCGCACGGCGGTGACGGCGCCCGTGCGGAACGCAAGATGCCGCATTGCCGGAGTGGCCACATAGGCGAGCAGCGCTGCTATCGCCATGAGGATGAGGTAGACCTTCACGCAGTAGTACCCGTGGTCCCGGCGGGCTCCATCGCCGCCGCTCCTACGGTCTCCACGATCTCGTCCCTCGTGATCCCGCCGCTGCGGACAATGCGCAGGCGCTCGCCTGTCGCGTCCACGATCGTGGACGCGACACCCATGGGGCTCTCGCCGGCGTCTAGATAGATGGCGACGGAGTCCTTCAGTTGGTCCTTCGCGTGCTCGGCGCGGACGGCTGCCGGAGCTCCAGTGCGGTTCGCGCTCGTGACCGCAAGCGGGCCCGTGCGCTCCAAGAGCGCGAGCGCGGCGGCATGGTCCGGCACACGGAGCGCCACGGTGCCGTGCGTCTCGCCCAGGTCCCACGCGAGGCTCGGCTGCGCCCACACGATCACGGTGAGCGCTCCCGGCCAGAACCGCTCCATGAGCTTTCGCGCGCTATCCGGGACATCGCGAGCAAGCCCGTCGACCGTCCGAACATTGGGAATCAAGACCGGAGGCGGCATCTGGCGATCGCGGCCTTTGGCCGCAAGCACCGCCGCCACGGCGTCGGGCTGGAAGGCGTCAGCGCCCACCCCGTACACCGTGTCCGTTGGGAGCACGATGACCTTGCCAGCCTCCACCGCTGAGACGGCCGCGTCGACAGAGGGGCCCCAGGTCGCGGGGTCAAAGCAGGGCAGGATCACGCGGAATAGTCTCTCAGAAGAGCGGGCCAGGGAGCTCGCGGCGCGTCAGGCGCCGATGCGGCGAGCGACGAGCATGCGGTCGCGGCCGGTGAGGTCCTTGTGTGTCGCCACGCCCTCCCAGTAGACGGAAGACTCGGCGAACTCGCGCATCGGAGCAGCCTGGCGGTCACCGTGCTCGACGATGAGCACCCCGCCGATGCGCAGCAGGCGCACGGCCTCGTCGACGATCTCGCGTGGCACCTTCAGACCATCCGATCCCAGCCCGTAGAGGGCCTGCGGGGGGTCGTAGCGCTCAACCTCGGGGTCGACGGGCACCATGTCGCTGGGGATGTACGGAGGGTTGCTGACGACGACATCGGCGCACGCGTCCATGTGCCGCAGGCAGTTGCGGGCGTCGGCGAGGACCGTCCGGACGCGCTCTCGCACCTCAACCGGCTGCGCGCGCACATTCCGACGGAGGTACACCCAGGCGTCTTCGCTCGCCTCCACGAGGGTTACCAGGGCATTCGGCACCTCGTTGGCGATGGCGAGACCGATGGCGCCAGATCCAGCGCACAGGTCCGTCACGCGCACGGGTTGGCCGCTTTCCGACGCGGCCCTCGCCGCGTCGATCGCGGCCTGGGTGACCGTCTCCGTCTCGGGCCGGGGCACGAACACGCCGGGTCCAACCTCCAGCGTCAGGCCACGGAAGTGCGCCTTGCCTGTGATGTGCTGGAGCGGCTCCCGGTCTACGCGGCGAGTGACTCGCGCCTCAAGTAGATCGAGGTCCGCGCCCTCCGGCCAGTGATCGTCGCGAGCTGCCGCGAGACGCACGTCCTTCACGTCCCACCCGAGCGTGTGGGCGATCAGTTCGATGGTGTCGACTTCGGGAGAGGCGACCCCGGCGTCGGCCAGTCGCTGAGCGGTGGCGCGGACACGCGCCCCGATCGTGGGCACTTACTCGCCGCCAGCCGCGAGGCGAGCGGCCTCGTCGGCGTCGATCGCGGATTGGATGACGGGGCCGAGGTCGCCCGCCAGCACTTGGTCGAGGTTGTACGCCTTGTAGCCGGTGCGGTGGTCCGCGATGCGGTTCTCGGGGAAGTTGTAGGTGCGGATGCGCTCGGAGCGATCGACGGTGCGCACCTGGGACTTGCGCAGGTCGCTCGCCTCGGCCTCCGCGGCCTCCTTCTGCACGGCAAGCAGGCGCGCGCGCAGGATGCGGAACGCGGACTCCTTGTTCTGCAGTTGGCTCTTCTCGTTCTGGCAGCTCACCACGATTCCCGTGGGGATGTGGGTGAGCCTCACAGCAGAGTCCGTGGTATTGACGGACTGGCCGCCGGGGCCCGAGCTGCGGAAGACGTCCACGCGCACGTCGTTGGGGTCGATCTCGATCTCGCCAACCTCTTCGGCTTCGGGAAACACGAGAACGCCAGCGGCGGAGGTGTGGATGCGTCCCTGCGATTCGGTGGCCGGCACGCGTTGCACGCGGTGCACGCCACCTTCGTACTTGAGGTGTGCCCACACGCCGTCTTCTGGCTGCACGGTGCCCGGCGCCTTGATGGCCACAGACACGTCCTTGTAGCCGCCCATGTCGGTGTGGTTCGCCTCGAGCACCTCGGCCTTCCAGCCTCGCGACTCGACGTACTTGAGGTACATCTTCAGCAGATCGCCTGCAAAGAGGGCGGACTCTTCTCCGCCCTCGCCCGACTTGATCTCGAGGATCGCGTCACGCGCGTCGTCCGGATCGCGTGGGATGAGGATGCGGCGCAACGTCTCGGTGGCCTCGTCGAGTTTTGCCTCGAGCGTTGGCACCTCTTCGGCGAAGTCTGGATCGAGCTCCGCCATCTCGAGGCCAGCGGCCAGATCGTCGGCGGCCGCGGCCCACACAGTGTGGGCCGCGACCACCCGCCCAAGTTCCGCAAAGCGGCGCCCGAGTGTGCGAGCCCGCCCAGCGTCGGCGTGGACGCTGGGGTCGGCTAGCTGCCGTTCGATGTCTGCGTACTCATCCAGCAAGGGCTGGACGGCCGCGAAGGCCTCGGCCAAGTGGGGGCTGCGTTACTTCTTGCCGGCGCCGTAGCGCTTCTCGAAGCGAGCCACGCGGCCTCCGGTGTCCATGATCTTCTGCTTGCCCGTGTAGAACGGGTGGCAGGCGGAGCACACTTCGACGCTGATGGCGCCGGACGTGACCGTGGACTTGGTCTCAAAGGTGTTGCCGCAGGTGCACGTGACAGTGGTGGCCACGTACTCGGGGTGGATGTCCTTCTTCATGATCTCCCTTAGGGTGCCGCCGGGTCCTTGCTCGTACTTCGGGGTCGGTGAACCGGCTGGCCAGCGTTCCATTCTAGTACAACGACCGCGCATTCCCCAGTCGCCGGGTTTAGGCACGTCATGCACCGTTTTTCGGCCGTGGCAACTCCTGTAGGCACGTCACGCCTCCTTCCTGCCCGACGTCGTGGTGACCACGCGCGCGAAACTCGCCACGGCGTCGGGCAAACACGGACGGCGACTGCCGGCCCAGAAGAATGCATCACGTGCCCACAGAAGTCGAGAGCCGCCGAAACAGATGCATGACGTGCCTAAACCGAGCGGACGCGTGACGCGCGGCGGCTCCCGAGGCAGGTAGCCGCGGGAGCCGCAGCGTCGTCGCGCAGAGTCAAGAGACCGAGACCACCAGGTAGTTCGAGTGCTCGGAGTCAACGCGAATCTTCACGCCGACCGCGGGCAGCTTCACTCCGTGGTTGGGGAGCTCCGCGTACCAGTACTTCTTGGTGTCATCGAAGACCGGCGCCGCCTTGGCTCCCGTGATCTTGCTCTTGACCCCATCGACATGGAGCGTCAATGACTCCGGCCCGCGGAGGCTGAACGGCGCGTCGTACACCTGCACGCGAGCGCGCCAGTAGTTGCCGTTGACGTCCTTCACCGGCTTGGGGTGCGCATCGATGTAGAGGTTGCGGCCACTGCCCGGGTGCTCAACAGTGTCGTTGTCCTCGTAGGAGAGATCCCAGTACGAGATCAGCAATCCCTCCTGGTACGAGAAGTGATCAACGAAGTTGGGCTTGGTGCTCGCGTATCCGAAGAAGTACGGCCCAGTCTTCAGGTACTTGTCGAACGATGTGTACGAGCGCGAAGCCGCGATGTAGTAGTTCGGGTACTCCTCGGTACTGGTGTCGCCGACGGTAGCGAAGCCATCCACAGCCCAGCCGTTGTCGCCGGCCTCCGCACCGTCGGTGAAGACGCCATCGATCGCGATGTCATCGAGGAAGACGCCATCGACCACATCGGGATCGTTGCCTGCGACACCACCGTCAGTGGTGTACCGCAACCGAAGCTGCACTGTTTGACCGGCAAATGCGCTGAGGTCGAACGAAGCCGCGGTCCAGTCGGCCTGGGTGCCGTCGGTGCCGGTGACGTCGGTTGCATTCGTGATGCTGCCGGCGATCGGCACGAAGCCCGCGCCGCTGTCCACCTCCACGAAGAAGTAGTCGTAGCCGGACTCGATGTCGTAGCGAGTCTGGAACGTCAGCGCCGGATTGCCCGCCGGGAGCGTCACAGATCTGGTGAGCGTGCTCGTCAAGTCATTGCCCGTGCCGCTGTACCACTGCGAGGCGCCAGAAGCCGGCGATCCAAGGTCAACGGTCACCGGCTTGGGCGGAAGCCCAACAATGAGCGCTTGCGGGCGCTTGGTGTTGAACTCGGACGGCCCAAGAGCAACCTTCGCCTTGGTGCCGGCATCGACGTACTTGTAGTTCAGCCAGCCCAGTTGGAGCTTGTTCCAGGCTCCCAAGTCCCCGCCACGCTCGCCCAGGCCGCCGTCGTTCTTTGCGGAAAGCCGGCTCTGCGCCATGAGGGTCCAGTACTCGTTGTTGTTGTCGCCGCCGTTGATCTCGTTGTAGTCGTCGGGCAACCCAAGGTCGTGGCCGTACTCGTGATAGAACACGCTGCGGCCGCCATTTTCAGGCTGCATCGTGTAGTCACCGATCCAAATGCCCGACGTGCCGATCTGCGTGCCGCCGAGCGGGTTGTCGGCCGGTCCGGTGCTTCCCGCCTGGTTGACGTAGGCGTACCAGCGGTGCGACCAGATGGCGTCGTCTCCGTAGATCGGGTCGCCGTCGGCCTGGTCGCCGCCAGCGTGGACGATCTGGAAGTGGTCGATGTACCCGTCCGGCTCGTTGAAGTCGCCGTCGCCGTCGAAGTCATAGCGGTCCCACTGGTCAAAGGACTGGAGGTCGGCATTGACCTCTGCCTCCGATCGGCCCTGGGCCAACTGGTCTTGGTACCAGACGTTCGCAGCATCGCGCACGAGCGCCCATACGCTCGTGCAGACGGTGTCTCCGCACAGGTCGGTTCCGTAGCGGCCCTCGGTGTAGGGCACCTTGACCCAGTCGGTGACTTCGCCCTCGACGCTGTAGCGCCCAGAGGACTGCGTCTCGTAGTACGCGCGCAAGGACTCGGCCTTGTCATCGAAGTACAGGTTCTGGAAGTAGCTCTGCGAGTAGTCCGCGCGCCAGACCGTGCTGTTGTCCTTCTTGCGGTTGGGCTTGGGGATCTGGTTGTGCAGCGGTCCCTCGGTGCGCTGGGCGTTAGCCGCGGGAGGGTACGGCGACGCCTGGTCGCCGAACTCGGTGAGGATCACGAAGATGCGGTCCGTGGTCTCTCGCGAGAGTTCCACGTACTGACTGCGGTGCTTCGACTTCGCCGTGCCGCGGGCGTTCGAACCGGCGCTTGACGCCACCGTCTCTGATCCCACTTGCACCACGGTGCTGTCGCCGCGCTGCTCCGTCTCGAGGTTGCCGTCGAGCACGCCCGTGATCGCCGTCTGGCGAAGCGCCGAGCGCTTGTCCTCGAGCGGGTTCGGGAGATTGTCAGGCGGTGACACCTCTGAGGACTTGGGAGACACCGGTGGCGCCCCCATCGCGCCGGGGGCCACGATGACCCCGGCCCCGAGCATTGCTATCGCTGTTACTGCCACTACTGTTCTGCGCACTTCTGCCTCCGGGTAGGTGGAGCGTCGGGGCGCGGGTTGCGCCCATGACGCACAGCGGGGACAAGGCGCGTTGGCGCCCTGTCCCCAGTAATGTGCTCACGCCTTACGCCCTGTCGGGCGCTGCGGCTCCTCCATACTGCACAGAATCTCCGGTTTGCGCATTTCGAGAGCACAATCCGGTTTTGAAACTTTCGCTTCGCCGGCCCGACGCTGTGGTTCAGTATCGCGGCGAGCGCTTGCTTAGCGCGCTGGTAACGACCGCGGGCCACGGACGGGTCAAGTTCGAGCACTTCGGTGGCCGATTGTCCGTCGGATTGTGCGTATGACGCACCTACAGGAGTCGAGGATCTGAACGAAGCGCACCGCATCGATCTACAGGAAGCACGAAGGGCCCGACGCGAGTAGCGTCGGGCCCCTCGTAAAGCAAGGCCTACTTGTCGTCGAGGTTGTTGTCAGGCGTGGTCTTGGCGACCTGCATGAGGAACTCGGCGTTGGTCTTGTTCTCCTTGAGGCGACCAAGCAGCAGCTCGGCGGCCGCCTGGGTCTCGAGGCCAGAGAGCACGCGACGCAGCTTCCAGCTGACCTTGAGCTCCTCGGGGCTGACCAGGATCTCCTCGCGGCGCGTGCCGGACGCGTTGACGTCCACGGCCGGGAAGATGCGGCGGTCGGCGAGCTGGCGCGAGAGCTTGAGCTCCATGTTGCCCGTTCCCTTGAACTCCTCGAAGATGACCTCGTCCATCTTGGAACCGGTCTCTACCAGTGCCGTCGCGAGAATGGTGAGCGAGCCGCCGTTCTCGATATTGCGGGCGGCACCAAAGAACTTCTTGGGCGGGTACAGCGCGGAGCTGTCCACACCACCGGAGAGGATTCGGCCCGACGCTGGGGCGGCCAGGTTGTAGGCGCGGCCGAGGCGCGTGATGCCATCGAGCAGGATGAGCACGTCCTGGCCCATCTCCACGAGGCGCTTGGCGCGCTCGATCGCGAGCTCGGCGACCATCGTGTGGTCGGCGGCCGGGCGGTCGAACGTGGATGCGATGACCTCGCCCTTGACCGAGCGCTGGAAGTCGGTGACCTCCTCAGGACGCTCGTCCACGAGCACGATCATGAGGTGGACCTCGGGGTTGTTCGTGGCGATAGCGTTCGCGATCGACTGCATCACGAGCGTCTTGCCCGCCTTGGGCGGCGAGACGATGAGGCCGCGCTGGCCCTTGCCGATCGGCGCCACCAAGTCGATCACGCGGTTCGTCAGGTTGCGCGAGTCGGTCTCGAGGTGAAGGCGCGACTGCGGGTACAGAGGCGTCAGGTCGCCGAACTCTGGGCGAGCCTTCGCGGCCTCCGGGTCCATTCCGTTGACCGTCGAGATCGAGCCGAGCGCAGAGAACTTCTGGCGCTGGCCACGCTCGCCGGGGCGAGGCGCGCGCGCGGTGCCGGTGACCGCGTCGCCACGGCGAAGGCCGTAGCGCTTGACCTGATTCATCGAGATGTACACGTCCGACTTGCCGGGCAGGTAGCCGGTGGTGCGGATGAAGGCGTAGTTGTCGAGCACGTCGACGATGCCGCCCACTGGGGTCAGCTCCTCGTCCTCGCGCACCTCATCCTCGTCGGGCGAGTCCACGATCTGGCCCCCCTGGCGAGGCTCTCCCCCGCGGCCGCGACCGCGGCCACGGCCCCGGCGTCGGCGCCCTGAGCGGTCGTCATCATCGCCGTTGCCCGACGCTTGGGCCTGGTTGTCGCCCCGCTGCTGCTGGTTCTGGCGATTGTTCTGGCGCTGCTGGCTCTGCTGGCCCTGCTCAGTTGGCTCTGCGCTCGGCGCCTCGATACGGACGCCGTCATTTGCGGCTGCCTCCGTCACCGCGAGCGCGGCGCGGCGAGCGCGGTCGGCCGCGTCCTCACCCTGGGGCTGCTCTGGCGAGTGCTGCTCCGCCGCTGCCGGCTCCGCCTGAGCGGGCTGTTGCGGTGCCTCGACCGGCGCACCGCCGTTCTTGATGGCTTCCACGAGGTCACTCTTTCGCATTTTGGCGGTGCCAGAGACGCCCAGTTCCGAGGCGAGAGCCTGCAACTGGGGAAGCTTCATGGCACTGAGAGCCGCGGTGTTGTCCGCGGCCACTGTGGTGGTGTCTGTCACCTTGATAATCCCTCCCTCGCACGAGCCCGGGTGGCTCCAGAAATGCGAGATTGTCCACGTGGGTACGCCCAGCAGTACTTCATCGCCTGCTGGCGCCTAAAACGTGGATTGCTGTCCGCCGGGGCCATGAGTGCCGTCCGGGGGAAGCGTGATTAGCGTAGCACCGGCGCCGAAAATCGAACAAACTCCGGCGCGGCGTCTGGGATTGCCCAGGTACGCGCACGGGCCTACGCTCACAACTAGAACGGGCATGGTGCTCGTCCTATTCCAACAGGAGGTGCGCCCGTGGGTGCAGGACCCGTAGAGATCGTCACGATCGGGTTCGAGAATGGGAAGTTCGACGGTTCGATCATCAGCGAACTGTCGAAGGTCGTTGCCGATGGCACGATCACCCTGATCGATGGCGTTTTTGTTCACAAGACCGGCGAGCACTCCTTCGAGATCGCGGAGCTCTCCGAGGATCCGGAGGTCAACGCCCTAGTGGGCATCGCGGCCCGCGTCGACGGCCTGCTCTCTGAGGACGACGTCGATGAGGTTGCAGACGGCCTCCCCGTTGGCAGCGCCGCCGCGGTACTGGTGTTCGAGCACACGTGGATCATCCCCGTCCGTGACGCGATCGCGAACGCAGGTGGGGTGCTGCTCGACGCAGTTCGCATTCCCGGCCCCGCAGTTGACGCCTTGCTCGACGAACTCGCCGAGCTTGAGGAAGAGGAGTAAGACATGCCCATCGGACGCGTAGGACGCCCAGGACTCGTGGGCACCATGGCCCGCACCGCCGTGATCGCCGGAACCGCCCAAGTGGTGGCCGGAAACACCGCGCACCGCCAACAGCAGAAGTGGGCGGGCCAGCAGGCCGCCGCAGACCAGGCCGCCTACGAGGCGCAACAGGTCGACGCCAACGCCCAGCAGATGGCCCAGATGCAGGCCCAAATGGCGCAGATGCAGGCCGCTCAGCAACAGGCTCAGGTAGCGCCCGCTGCTCCCGCCAACGACGACATGATGGCCAAGTTGACTCAGCTCGCGGACCTGAAGAACGCAGGCGTGCTCTCCGAAGAAGAGTTCGCGGCAGCTAAGGCCAAGCTGCTCGCTCAGTAACTTGAGGGCCGGGTGTCTATGGGCACCCGGCCCTCATCTCACGCGCGACATGTTGACTTCTCGCAGGGTCGAGACTTATGACGATGATTGGTCGAAAGTCGCGTTGCGAGCGTGGCAGCGGCCGGATTCGTGCGTAAAAGGGCGGTAGGATTTTGCCATGATCGACGCCCGCGGCCAGGAGACCCTCACGGGTTCGGCCCAAGCGGAGGTCTTTCAAATCCTGCGGGACGGGCAGCCGCGCACGCGATCTGAGCTTGCGACTCTGACCGGATTGGCGCGCTCAACCGTTGCGGCCCGAGTGGACGCGCTGCTGAGGGCAAAGCTCATCTCCCCCGTAGCCGACGCGGCGTCCACGGGCGGGCGGCCGTCTCGCCAGTTCGCATTTGACGGCACTCGCCATTGCGTCCTCGGCGTGGACATCGGCGCCACGCACGCCCACGTTGCGCTCACGGATCTGCACGGGACCATGCTGGTGGACACCCAGGTGGAACTCTCCGTGGCCGAAGGCCCCGAGAAGGTCCTTGGCTGGGTGATCGATGAAGGCTCGCGCCTGCTCGCCGAGTACAGCGCTCGAGTGTCGCTGCGCGCCGTGGGCGTGGGCCTTCCGGGTCCAGTTGAGCACGCGACCGGTCGTCCGGTAGACCCGCCGATCATGCCCGGCTGGGACCGATTCGACGTCCCGGGCATGCTGTCCGACGCCCTAGGAGTGCCAGCACTCGTCGATAACGACGTCAACGTCATGGCGGTTGGCGAGCACCACGACTACTGGCCGGAGGTCGAGGACCTGTTACTGCTCAAGGTGGCGACGGGCATCGGCGCGGGTGTGATCGTGGGCGGCCGCGTGCACCGGGGAGCTCAGGGCATCGCTGGCGACATCGGGCACGTTTGGGTTCCAGAAGCAGAAGGCGTGCTGTGCCGCTGTGGCTCAATCGGCTGCCTCGAGGCGATCGCGGCGGGACCCGCGATTGCCGCAAAGCTCCAGGCACACGGTATGGATGTCGCCTCGACTGGCGATGTGGTGGCTGCGGTGCTGCGCGGCGATATCGAAGCGGTTCGTGAGGTGCGCGAAGCCGGTCGGATCATCGGCCGCGTGCTCACGACGTGCGTGAGCCTCATCAACCCGGCCGTGATCGTGCTCGGCGGGCCTATCTCCAACGCCGGTGACCACCTGCTCGCCGGCGCCAGGGAGATCATCTACACGCGTTCGGCGCCGCTCTCAACCAGCAACCTGCAGATTGTGCGATCCCGCGGCGCGGCCATGGCCGCCGTGTCAGGCGCCTCCGCCATGGCGATTCAGCAGGTGCTTTCGGTCGAATCCGTGGAGGCGCTCGTCAGGGACGCCGCGGCCTGATTCTCAGCGCGCGGCCCACACCAGCCCGCGCTCGATGATTCCCTGCACCTCAGGCTGCTCGAGGACGTCGACCGTGTGGCCGAGGGACGTTGCGAAAATGCGCCCGGCGCCCCACTGACGAGTCCACACCACCGGCATCGTCACCGCGCGCGGCCACTCATCGCCCTCGTCGGGCACGAGCTCGCAGTCGGCGAGAACCTCATTGAGACCGTCGGCGAGCACCCAGTACTGCTCGGTCGAGACGTCGAAATCTGCCACGTCACCGATGATCGCGTGGCCGACGCCAGCCGGGGTGATGTGAACCGTGTAGTCGCGATACGCCTCGACGTCGGTGCGTCCACGATCCTTGCCCGCGTGCGGGTGGGCGGCGAATTCTGCGCCGACGAGCTGGAGGTAGTCGGGCTGCGCCCTGAACGAGTCGATGATCCCGCCGTGCCATCCCGCAAGACCCGTGCCGTCAGCGACCGCCTGCCTAAGGCCGGCGACCTCGTCGACAGTGATGCTGCCCATCGTGAGGCACTGCACCACGAGGTCGTAGCGTGCCATCGCCGCGGCGTCTGCGTAGATCTCTGGGGTGTCCTCGATGTCCACGGCGAATCCTGCGGCGTACAGGGACGGCAAGAACACCTCCGTGGCCGCCACTGGATCGTGGCCAGCCCAGCCACCCCTCACCATCAGGCACGGCTTGCGCATCTGCGGTCCCTTCGCCTCGTCACGCCGGTCTCGCAGTCATGATAGCGATCGCCGCGCGGCAAGAGCGTGCTCAGGAACTGACGGCATCCACCTCGTCCACGGGCGCCGAGAACTGCGCCTCGTACAGCCGCGCGTACGCACCCTTCGCAGCGAGCAGCTCGGCGTGATTGCCCTGCTCGACGATCGAGCCATGCTCCATCACCAGGATCACGTCAGCGTCGCGAATGGTCGACAGCCGGTGTGCGATGACAAACGCCGTGCGGTCCTTGCGCAGGTCCGCCATCGCGCGCTGCACCAGCAACTCAGTGCGGGTGTCGACCGAAGAGGTTGCCTCGTCGAGAATCAGCACGCTCGGGCGCGCGACGAACGCGCGCGCGATCGTGATGAGTTGGCGTTCACCTGCGGACACATTGGTGGCGTCGTCGTCGATGACGGTGTCGTAGCCGTCGGGCAACGAGTGCACAAAGCGGTCGACGTACGCGGCCTTCGCCGCGTCGACGATCTCGTCGTCGGTGGCGTCGATGCGCCCATACGCGATGTTGTCGCGGATAGTTCCGCCGAAGAGCCACGCGTCCTGGAGCACCATCCCGGTGCGTGCGCGCAAGTCCGCGCGCTCCATGTGCGCGATGTCGACGCCGTCTAGGGTGATGCGGCCGCCGTCTAGTTCATAGAACCGCATGATGAGGTTCACCAGCGTCGTCTTGCCCGCGCCCGTGGGACCCACGATCGCCACAGTCCTGCCCGGCTCGACCGTCAATGACAAGTTCTCGATGAGCGGCTTTTCCGGCGAGTAGGAGAACGACACGTCGTCAAACACGAGCCGTCCCTTGCCCTCCGAAGGCGACGGAGCGTCGGCCATATCTGGCGATTCATCGGGAGAGTCGAGAAGCTCGAATACCCGCTCGGCGCTGGCGACGCCCGACTGCAGCAGGTTCGCCATCGACCCAAGCTGCGAGAGCGGCTGTTGGAACTGGCGCGAGTATTGGATGAACGCCTGTACGTCGCCAAGCGGCAGGGTGCCGTGGGCCACCATGATGCCGCCCACAACCGCCACGGCCACATACACGAGGTTTCCAACGAACATCGTGGCGGGCAAGATGATGCCGCTCACGAACTGGGCGCCAAAGCTCGCCTTGTACAACTGATCGTTGGTCTCGTCGAACTCCGCTTGCGACCGCTGTTGGCGGCCGAACACCTTGACGAGTGCGTGACCGGTGAAGTCCTCTTCGATCTGGCCGTTGAGCTGGCCGGTGCGCGTCCACTGCTCCACGAACATCACCTGCGAGCGCTTCGCCACGACGGTGACGATCACGAGCGTGAGCGGGATCGACACCACAGCGATGAGCGCGAGCCACGGCGAGATCACCACCATCATGACGAGCACGCCGATCACCATGAGCACGGAGGTGAACAGCTGGCTAAGGGTCTGCTGCAGGGTCTGGGACACGTTGTCGATGTCGTTGGTGACGCGACTGAGCAGTTCGCCGCGCGGGTGCTTGTCGAAGTAGCTGAGCGGCAGGCGATGGATCTTGTCCTCGACCTGCGCACGCAGCCTGAGCACGGTGCGCTGCGTGACGCCGTTGAGGACAAGGCCCTGGGCGAGCGACAGCAGCGACGACGCCACGTAGATCACGACCACCCACAGCAAGATCCGGTGCAGGTGGCCGAAGTCGATTCCGGTGCCGGACATCAGGCCTTCAAAGATGATGGTGGTCGCGTTGCCGAGCACCTTGGGGCCGATGACCGCAAGACCCACAGAGGCCGCACCCAGGAAGATGACGAAGTACACGAGCCACTTCTCCGGCTTGAGCAGGCCTGCCAGTCGCTTGGCCGAACCCTTGAAGTTCATGGCCTTTTCAGCGGGCAGGTTGGCACCGCCAAAGGGACCCATTCCGCCGGGCCGGGCGCGGCGCTTGGTCTCGGCATCTACCCGACGCTCGGGAGCCTCAGCCGTTTGCGAAGACTCTGCTGTCTGCGAAGCCTCGGTACTCATGCCACCTCCTCCGCTCGGAGCTGGGTACTGACGATCTCCTGATACGTCTCGGAGCTGGCGAGGAGTTCGGCGTGAGTTCCGCGAGCGACGACCACGCCATCCTCAAGCACGAGGATCTGATCGGCCGAAGTGATGGACGAGACACGCTGTGCGACGACGATGACGGTGGCATCGGAGGCGGCCCTCGCGAGCGCCGCCCTCAGGCGCGCGTCCGTTGCGGTGTCGAGGGCCGAGAATGAGTCGTCGAAGACGAGGATGGGCGTCTTGCGCAACAGCGCCCTAGCGATCGACAGGCGCTGCCGCTGCCCGCCGGACACGGTGGTGCCCCCCTGCGCCATCGCCGTCTCCAGGCCGTCCGGCATCGCCTTCACAAAGTCGCGACCCTGGGCAACCGCCAAAGCCTCCCACAGCTCGTCGTCCGTAGCGTCGGCGGCGCCATAGCGCAGTGTGGACGCGACCGTTCCCGAGAACAGATAGGGGCGCTGCGGCACCAGGCCGATCTGCGACCAGACGGTCTCCAGGTCGAGGTCCTTGACATCCACGCCGCCCAACAGCACCTCGCCGTCAGTCGCGTCGTAGAGCCGCGGAATGAGATTGACGAGCGTGGTCTTGCCGGCTCCCGTGGAGCCGATGATTGCCGTGGTAGTCCCCGGTGTGGCCTTGAAGCTCACGTGCGACAGCACCGGGTACTCGGCCCCGGGGTAGGAGAAGGTGACGTTGCGGAACTCAAGCACGCCAGCGTCGGGCATCTGGGTGACGGGCACGTTGGGGTTCGCCACCGTGGTGCCGGTGCCAAGGACCTCGCCGATGCGGTCGGCGGCGACGGCAGCGCGGGGGATCATCACGAACAGGAAGGTCGCCATCATCACCGACATCAGGATCTGGATCAGGTAGGTGAGGAAGGCGGTGAGAGCTCCCACCTGCATCTCTCCGGACTCGACGCGAGGCGCGCCGAACCACAGCACCGCCACCGAGCCCAGGTTCATGATGAGCATGACCACGGGGAACATCGCCGCGAAGTACATGCCGGCCTTGTAGGCGGATTCGGTGACGTCCTCGTTGGCCTTGGCGAATCGAGCGGTCTCTTGCGGCTCGCGGACGAAGGCGCGCACAACGCGGATGCCGGTGAGCTGCTCGCGAAGCACGCGGTTGATGACGTCGATGCGCTTCTGCATCCGGCGGAAGTGCGGCACCATGCGGCTCACGATGAAGCCCACGAAGAGCAGCAAGAGCGGGATCGCGACGACCATGATCCACGACAGCGCTACGTCCTGCTGCAGAGCCATGATCACGCCGCCGATCGCCATGAACGGTGCGGACACCAGCAGCGTCGCGGTCATGAGCACGAGCATCTGAACCTGCTGCACGTCATTGGTGGAGCGCGTGATGAGGCTTGGCGCGCCAAACTTCTGGACGTCCGACTCGGCGAATGTCATGACCCGCGACATCAGGCGAGCGCGCAGGTCCCGCCCCACGCTCATGGCGAGCTTGGCGCCAAAGTACACGGCGACAATCGCGCAGATCACCTGGCCAAAACTCAGCGCGAGCATGACGCCGCCGGTGCGCCAGATATACGCGATGTCGCCAGTCGCCACGCCGTTGTCGATGATGTCGGCGTTGAGAGTCGGCAGGAAGAGGTTCGCGATCGACTGCGCGAGTTGAAAGACGATGACGCCGACGAGCAGCCGCCAGTACGGGCGCACGGATTCCACGAGCAAAGACCAGAGCATTCGCTATCCCTTCGAGATGCCGTTGATGATGAAGTTCGCGAGCGGCGCGGCCTCAATGCTTGGCGCGCCTGAAAACGGGACGACGCTGCTGCCGAACACCGCAGCTCGTAGCAAGTCCACCGCCTCTTCGGGCGTCACCGCGAGCTCGTCGCGGTATCTGCTCAGCAGCGCCACAGCGACGGACTGCGCCGCGTCGCCGTCTTGACGCGGAGGATGGCTTGGGTGCCTGCGCATGCCCACCGCATGCATGATTCCCATGACGCCAGCGATCCGTTCCCTCAAGATGTCCACCATCGCGACGATCGTCTGCTCGAGGTCATAGTCGTAAGGGATCTCTGCGAGACGATGCAAAGTGGGCGTGGGGTCAAGGAACTTGTCCACGACAGCATCGACGATCGCATCCTTGTCGGCGAAGACTCGGAAGATGGTGCCCTCCGCGATGCCGGCCGCGTCAGCGATCTGACGTGTGGTGACTTCCGAGCCCTGCTCGGTAAACAGGGGAATTGCGGCCTCAACGATTGCCGCTCGGCGCTCGTCCGGCGCCAGCGGCCGGGCACGCATCGACTTGGTGGTCACATCAGCACTGTAAATGAGTGAGCACTCACTCCGCAACTTGGAGATGGTGAATTCGGGTCACTCTTGGCCATCAGATTCACCCAGACTCACCATGTGCAAGACATAGGGTTGGAAAATGGCCGCCGACCCCCTCGAGATCCCGCTCGCCATCAATGTCGTGGCCGTCTTTGCGGGCGCTCTCGGGGGCGCCATCCGCGCGGGCGAAGACGAGCACGTCGATGTGTTCGGGGTCCTCACCCTCGCGACGGTGATGGGCTTCGGCGGCGGCATCATCCGCGACGTCCTGCTCGGAAACCTCCCGCCAGCCGTGTTGCAAAATGCCTGGTACATCATCGTCGTGGTTCTCGCCGCGGCGATCGGCGCATTCTTCCTCTATTACTTGCGCAAGCTCGGCAGGGCCCTGTGGGTGCTCGACTCCCTGTCCATCGGTCTGTTCGCTTGCGTTGGCGCGAATGCTGCCCTGCTCGCCGGGTTGTCGATACTTTCCGCCGTGCTCATTGGCACGGCGGCTTCCGTCGGTGGACTGATCCTCACCGACCTGTTCCAAGGGCGCCCGTCGTCGATCTTGCACGTGGGGCCGCCGAACGCGGCGGCCGGGCTCGCGGGCGCTCTCGCGTACGCGCTCATTTACGACGGTTCACACGCGCTGGTCACGGCGGGTGTCGCGATCGCCGTCACGTTTGGAGTGAGACTCGCTGGCCCGCTGTTCCACCTGGAGGTGCCGGCTCCGCGCCGACGCGCCTACGAGTTGGAGCAGAAACTCCGGGCGCGCGCCACGCGGCGGCGCCCGGAGTGACTGGCGTCAGTCCGCGCTGCTGAACTAGTCCGAACTACTGAAAGCCGCGTCGAAAGCGGCGTCCGGCGCGTCGAACGCTAGCCTGCGCACAAACTCGAGCGCCTCGGGCGCCCCGAGTAGACGATCCATGCCGGCGTCCTCCCATTCCACCGAGATGGGGCCCTGGTAGCCGATGTGGTTGAGCATCCGGAAGGCGTCCTCCCAAGGCACGTCTCCGTGGCCGGTGGAGATGAAGTCCCAACCGCGTCGGGCATCCGCCCAAGCCAGGTGAGAACCGAGGCGACCGTTGCGCCCGTTGTTCATGCGCTTGCGGGTGTCTTTGCAGTCCACGTGGTAGATGCGATCGCGGAAGTCCCACAGGAAGCCAACGGGGTCAAGGTCCTGCCACACCATGTGGCTGGGGTCCCAGTTGAGCCCAAATGCCTCACGGTGACCGATCGCCTCAAGAGTGCGGACGGTGGTCCAGTAGTCGTAAGCGATTTCGCTCGGGTGCACCTCGTGCGCGAAGCGCACGCCCACCTCGTCGTAGACGTCGAGGATGGGGTTCCAGCGGTCCGCGAAGTCCTGATATCCCGCGTCGATCGCGGCCTGGCTCACCGGCGGGAACATCGCGACGTACTTCCAGATGGAGGACCCCGTGAATCCGATCACGGTGTCGACGCCAAGCTTGCGGGCCAGACGAGCGGTGTGCTTCATCTCCTCCGCGGCACGTTCGCGCACTCCCTCCGCATCGCCGTCTCCCCATACGCGAGAGCCGACGATGTCTTGGTGACGGTGGTCGATCGGGTCGTCGCACACCGCTTGGCCCTTGAGGTGGTTCGAGATTGCGAAGACTTTGAGGTTGTACTTGTCGAGGAGCTCAAGCTTGCCCTCGACGTATCCGTCCTCATTCCAGCGCCAGGGATCCAAGTGGTCGCCCCAGCAGGCGAGCTCAAGGCCGTCGTAGCCCCAGCCCGACGCTAGGCGCGCCACTTCCTCAAGCGGCAGGTCGGCCCACTGGCCAGTAAACAGGGTGATAGGTCGCGACATTGCGGTGTCCTCTCGTGAGTCGTTAAGCCTGTGTTGAAGTCCAGGCGCTGCCGGACTGCGCGCTGCGCTCCACCGCGTCGAGAACGCGTTGCACCTGGTAGCCGTCCGCGAAGGAGGGCCACGGATCCGTGCCGTTCGCCACTGCCTCTACGAAGTCTTTCACCTGGTGCGAGAACGCGTGCTCGTAGCCGAGCATGTGACCGGGCGGCCACCAGGCGGCGACGTACGGATGCTGCGGCTCAGTGACGAAGATGCGTCGGAAGCCCTGCTCGGTGGACGGCGCCGTGGCGTCGTAATACTGCAGCGAGTTCATGTCCTCGAGGTCAAAGAGAATCGCGCCCTTGTCCCCCGCCACCTCGATCCGCAGCGCATTCTTCCGTCCGGTGGCGAAACGCGTCGCCTCGAACAGCCCCGCCGAACCTCCATTGAGCTGTGCGTGGAACGCCGCGTAGTCGTCTACCGTCACTGGACCGCGCGTGTCGCCGGCGGAGCCGCTCAGACCCTGTCCCTCCGCGAGCACGGGACGCTCGGTGACGAAGGTTCGCATGACGCCAGAAACGTCTGTGACCTGCTGGCCGGTGATGAACTGCGCAAGGTCGATGGCATGCGCTCCGATATCGCCGAGGGCGCCAGACCCGGCCTTCGCCTTGTCGAGCCTCCAGGTCAACGGAGCCTCAGCGTCGGACAGCCAGTCCTGCAGGTACTGCCCGCGCACCTGGCGGATCTCGCCCACAGCCCCATTAGCCACAAGCTCCCTGGCGAACATCGCCGCAGGCACGCGGCGGTAGGTGAAGCCCACCATCGAACGGACTCCCCTGGCGCGCGCGGCCTCGGCGGCCTCGGTCATTCGGCGAGCCTCGTCAACCGTGTTCGCCAGCGGCTTTTCACAAATCACGTGCTTGCCGGCCTCGAGAGCCGCGATCGCCATGTCGGCGTGCGTGTCGCCGGGGGTGACGATGTCGACAATGTCGATGTCGTCGCGGGCTATCGTCGCCGCGAAGTCCTCGCTGGCCTCTTGCCAGCCCCAGGCGTCGGCCATCTTGGCGTTCTTCGCCGCATCGCGGCCGACCACCACACTCATCTGGGGGTCTCGTGGGAGGTCGAAGAACCTCGGCGCGACCCGCCAGCCCTGGGAGTGGGCGGCGCCCATGAACCCGTTGCCGATCATCGCGACCTTCAGTGGCGCAGGCATGCGGAACTCTCCTCGTCTCGCGCGAAAGCGAATAGTGGGGCGGCCGCGCTCACCGGAAGTCGCGGCCGCCCCGTGGTCGTCCTAGGACTCGAAGCCGATCGGCAGGTACTCGTCGACGTTGTCCTTGGTCACGACCGGAGCGTCGAGCACGATGCGGTGCGGGACGCCTGGCGATGCGAGGTCAGACAGGCTCTTGTTCTGAACGAGGAGTCGCGCGAGCGCAACGCCATCGGCGGCCTGGGTCGAGGGGTAGATGACCGTGGCCTCGAGGACCGTGTCGCCCGCCTTGATCGCGTTCATCGCGTTGAGCGAGCCAGCGCCACCGACCATGAAGAACTCGTCACGGCCAGCCTCGTCGATCGCGGCAAGCACGCCGACGCCCTGGTCGTCATCGTGGTTCCAGATGGCGTCGATGTGGGGGTTTGCCGAGAGCAGCTGCTCGGTGACGGCCTGGCCACCCGCAACAGTGAAGTCCGCGGCGACGCGAGCGTTGACCTTGAGTCCGCACTCTGCGAGCGCGTCGTTGAAGCCACGGCTGCGGTCCTGGGTGAGGGGCAGCGAGTCGATGCCTGCGATCTCCGCGACGATCGAGTCCGGCTTGTCGCCGAGCTTGCCGCAGATGTACTCACCCGCGCTCACACCCATGCCGTAGTTGTCGCCGAGGATCGTGACGCGCGCGGCGTCGTCGGACGAGAACTCGCGGTCCACGTTGATGACCGGGATGCCGGCGTTCATGGCCTTGATGGCAGCCTCGGTAAGGGCGGCGCCATCCGTGGGGAGCAGCACGATGGCGTCAACGCCGTCGTTGATGAACGTCTCCACCTGGCTGATCTGCAGGTTCGCGTCGTTGGTGCCCTCTGCCATCTTGAAGTCGACGTCCGGGAAGCTGTCGGCCATCTCCTTGGCTGCCGAGTTGATGGCGCCCAGCCAGCCGTGGTCGGCCGCGGGGCCGGAGAAACCGATCACAACGGTTTCACCAGCGGCGGCGTTGTCACCGGGGTTCGCGCTGTTGACGGGTCCGTCGTCCCCGGAGTCGTTGGAGCACCCTGCCAGGAGCGCAACGGCACTAACGGCGGTGACCGCAGCAATGCCGAGCCTCTTGCGGTGCGAGAGCTTGGTGTACATGTGTTCTCCTCAATCGATCACTGTCGTCTTTGCCAGCAACTGGAGGCCACCTCAGGTCCGGCCGGGACGTTCCCTTGGCCTTCGATGTCCACACTGACTTGGCCAACGTAACACTCTTTGGCGGTCGCCGCGCAACTTATGTCTGTCCGTCGTCATAACAATTTCATAACCGAACCGGTGTGATTTTGCGCGTGACTGTGCTTCACGCAGCCTGAATCGATCGCCTTCGCTGCCTCCCTTGAGCTTGGTGGCGTCATAACGCCAATGTGTTATGTTGTGCCTGTGATCGAAGACGACCACCCCGCGTCATTACTTGAGGTGCGGGGCCTCACGAAGTCCTTTGGCTCCGCGCGCGCCCTCATTGGGGTCGACCTTGACGTTCGCGCAGGCGAGGTGCACTGCGTGCTCGGCCAGAACGGCGCCGGCAAGTCCACACTCATCAAGACGCTCTCCGGCGCGCATCAGCCCGACGATGGCGAGATCCGCTGGAATGGCGAGCCCGTCACGATCGGCAGCCCGGTTGCCGCGCTAGAGCTCGGCATCGCCACGATGTACCAAGAGCTTGACGTTGTCGATGGCCTGACCATCGCCGAGAACATCTACTTGGGTCACGAGATCGCTCGCGGTGGAGTTCTCAATCGCCGCGAGACGCACCGCGCAACGCGGCAACTCATGGAGCGGCTCGGCCACGCGTCGCTGAGTCCGTCACGAGAAGTTGGCACCCTCTCCCCCGCCAACCGTCAGATCGTGTCCATGGCGAGGGCCCTCAGCCACGACATCAAGCTCATGATCATGGACGAGCCGAGCGCCGTCCTCGACTCCGAAGAAGTCGACAACCTCTTCCGGATCGTCAAGGAACTCACCGCAGAGGGCATCGCGGTGATCTACATCTCCCACAGGCTCGAGGAGATCGAGCGCATCGGCGATCGCATCACGGTTCTCAAGGACGGCGGAAGCCCGGCATCGAATCTGCTGGTCTCCCAGACGCCCACCCGCGAGCTCATCGCGCTCATGACCGGCCGGCAGATCGAGCAGGTGTTCCCCGCTCGCGCAACCGTGGCCGCAGACGCTCCGGTGCTGCTCGACGTGAAGGGCCTGAGCCTCAAGGGAGTCTTCGAAGACGTCAACCTATCGGTGCGAGCCGGTGAGGTCGTCGGCATCGCAGGGCTCGTCGGCTCTGGGCGTTCGGAGATCCTCGAGACCATCGCCGGGTATCGGAAGGCGACGCTCGGCACGGTCACCGTGGATGGCAAGGAACTGCCTGCGGGATCCGTCGAACGCGCCGTTGGCGCTGGCATGGGGCTGTCACCCGAGGAGCGCAAGAGCCAGGGTCTGCTTCTTGAGGAGCCAATCTTCAAGAACGCCACGCTCTCGACGTTTGCGAGATTCGCGAGGGGTTCGATCCTCGACGAAAAGGCGGAGCGCAAGGCCACCGCTCAGCAGATGGCCGCGCTCCACTTGAGACCCGCTGAGCCCGACCGCATCACGCGCACCCTGTCTGGTGGCAACCAACAGAAAGTGATGCTCGCCAGGTGGCTCATCCACGGCACGCGGGTGCTGCTGCTCGACGAGCCGACTCGCGGCGTTGACGTTGGCGCGCGCGTGGAAATCTACGGCCTCATTCGCGAGCTGGCCGCTCAGGGCACCGCGATCCTCGTGGTCTCGAGCGAGATCGACGAAGTCATCGGGCTCGCAGACCACGTCATTGTCATTGCAGACGGGCGGGTGCTCGACGAGCGCCCTGCCGACCAGATCGACGAGCACGGCGTGCTCGACCTCGTGATGAAAGGAAGTGCCGCGTGAGCGAGCAGAGCACCACCCCAGGAGTGGAGCGGGCCGGCGTCACGCCCCCTCCCACGGAGGCGAAGTCCCGGCCCCGCGTGAGTTCGCTGGGGCGCAACGTGGGCCTCATCATCGCGCTCCTCATCTTGGTGGCCGTCGGCTGGATCACGGCGGGCGCGGACTTCATGAACCTCAACAACATGCTCGTCATCCTGCGGTTGGCCTCTGTCATCGGCGTGGTCGCGATCGGTATGACGTTTGTGATCACTGCCGGCGGCATCGACCTGTCGGTGGGCTCGGTTCTCGGCCTCGCGAGTGTGACGGCGAGCCTTGGCGCGATCCAGACCGCAGCGTCGGGCTTCTGGCCGTTGATGGTGTTTGTGGCGCTCGCAACGGGCATTGTGGCCGGCCTCACGAACGGCCTCATCATCGCCTACGGCAAGGTGGTGGCCTTCATGGCGACGCTCGCCATGCTCGTGGCGGCGCGTGGCGCGGCGGAACTGATCTCGCAACGCCAGACCCAAGTGGTCAACAACCAAGGCTTCCTCAAGTTCTTCCGCGGTGACCTGCTCGGCATCTCGTGGGTGATCTGGATCTTTGCGATCGTCGCGGTGGTGGGCTGGTTCCTGCTCAACCGCACCACGTTCGGTCGCCGCACGGTGGCCATCGGTGGAAACGCGACTGCGGCCCGCCTGGCCGGCGTCAACGTCAAGCGACACACGGTGTACCTCTACATGCTGTCCGGCGCAGCGGCTGGAATCGCCGCCACGATGCTGCTCTCGCGCACCACGGCTGGAACGTCTACGCACGGTCAGCTCTACGAACTGGACGCGATCGCTGCGGTCGTGGTCGGTGGCACCCTCCTGATTGGTGGCCGTGGAACGATCGGCGGCACCGTGCTCGGCGTGCTGCTCTTCGCCACGCTCACGAACGTATTCACGCAGAACAACCTCTCCACCTCGGTGCAACTGGTGGCGAAGGGTGTCATCATCGTGGTCGCGGTGATGCTGCAGCAGCGCTTTGCCAACCGCGAGAGCGCGACAACGAGTACGTAGCAGGCGGTCCCCTGCGCGCCGGTTCTGGGCGCGGTGACCCGCCAGTCCCCGCCTAGAGCCGGCGCGCGTACGTCGTCGTAGTCGCCGTGGTGTCGATTGCGCTGAACCCCACGCGCGGGTAGAAGGCCGCCGCCCCCAAGTTTGCGCTTGAGGCAACGAGGTGCACTCCCGCGGCCCCGGCGTCGGCCGCCGCCGCACAGAACGCCTCTATCAGCTGGCGCCCCGCGCCCCTGCCCTGCTGATCCGGGAGCAGGTCAATGTGCAAATGGGCAGGGTAGTCGCCGAGGTGCGAGCTCAGAGTTCGCTGCGGATCCGCCGCGGAGAGCAGCAGCCACTCGTCCCCCGCCGTGCGTTCCACACGATGCGGGCGCGACGGCCACCAGGTGTCCGAGAACCACTGCTGGAACTCGGCGGTGTCGGAGGCGCCCAGGACGTAGCCGCGCACCTCTCCGTCCACCTCCCACGCCAGCGCAATGCACGCGGGGCCGTAGAGGTAGGGAACAGCGAATACGTCCGCCAAGGCGGTGTCGTCCGCGAACAGGCCAGTTGCGTCGCCGCCGTCCGCGCCAGTCAGCAGGCAGATGCGGGCTATTGACTCGGCGTCGGCTGGACTCGCCGGACGGATTCGCGTCACGCCCCGACCCTATCCCTGGTTGTTTCGAGTCAGGTCCGCTGCACAAGACCCCCAACAATCGCGGTCAGTCCGATCCCGCCCAGGCCGGCGAGTGGCGCGCACGCGATCAGGACCCAACTCCAGCGGCGACGAGAGGCGCGGCGCTTCGCCACCCACTCGACGACCACGGCCGCACACCACACTGGAGCGGTCAGCGTGCATGCGGCGAGCGTGCCTATCGCAACGATGAGCAAGAAGCCCGCGACAGACCCGTCGGCGAGCGGCCACAGCGCCAGGAAGCCAACAGGGACCATCATGAGTGCGAAGAGACCGAGGCCCACGTAGAACAGCACCTGTCCTGCGAGAGTTGCGCGGCGAGGCTTCGGAGGTGGAGGCTCGAGGTTGGCGAGCGCGCTGTCCGGCTTCACGTGAGCGACGCTAGGCGGCCGCGAGCTCCCGTAGTGCGCGCCCACGGAATCTGTGGATAACCCGAAGCGCAGCACGTTGAGGCGAAACCACGCTTGTTACAGCCGCTTCGCCTTGGCGCCAGCCACCGGCCCGACGGTGTGGATCAGTTCCCACGTCTCCTCACCGATGCCTTCCGGCCAGGTAAGGGCCGCGAGGGACGTGCCCATCACGAGGACAGACGGACCGGCCCCGCTCACGACGGCCGCGTACCCCTCGGCGCGGAGGAACTGCAGCATGGCCACGGCGGGCGCCATGACGTCCGCGCGATACGGCTGGTGCAGTTTGTCTTCCGTTGCCGCGAGCAACAACTCTGGATGCCCCCCGAGCGCGTTCACCAGCAGCGCGGCACGGCCCACATTGAACGCCGCGTGCGTATGCGGAACAGATGGGGGCAAGACGGCCCTTGCCTGCTTGGTCGGCAACGTCGACTCGGGGATGAGGACCGCCGTCTCGATCTGCGCGAACAGCTCCAGCGAGGACGCGTGGGGAACTCCGTCCTCGACCCAGGCGACAGTGGCGCCTCCGTAGATCGCGGGCGCCGCATTGTCCGGGTGCCCCTCGAAGGCTGTCGCGAGCCGCAGCGCGGCCGCGGCATCGAGCGCCTCGGGCTCGGCGATCATCGCTCGCGCCGCGATGATGCCCGCGACCACAGCCGCAGCAGAGGACCCCAGCCCCTTGCCATGCGGGATGCGGTTGGTGCAGCGAATCTCGAGCCCCACTTGCGACGCGCCAACGGAGTCGAGGGCCTCGCGAAGGGCGCGAACTACCAGGTGCGACTCGTCCCTCGCCAAGGACTCGGCGCCCTCACCAAAGATCTCGATGGAGGTCTCCCCTGACGCGACTGCGCGCACCTCGACCTCGTCGCGCACCCCAAGCGCCATGCCCAGCGCATCAAACCCCGGACCTAGATTTCCCGCGGTGGCGGGAACCGTGACCCGAACATGGTCGGCGACGAGCCGCATGACTAGAGCCCCAGAACGGCGGCCGCCGCCTCGACGTCAACAGGAATCACCACGGGCTCGACGGAGCGTGACCCAAGGGCAGTAGCCGTGTCCTTGAGTCCATTGCCGGTGACCGTGATGGTGATCGTCGCCCCACGGGGCACCTCTCCAAGCGCGCCCGCGGCCAAGAGGCCCGCGACGCCTGCCGCCGAAGCCGGCTCCACGAAGACGCCAACATCGGCAGCGAGCCGCGCTTGCGCGGACAAGATCGACGCGTCGCTCATCGCGCGGATCCACCCGCCGGACTCGTCACGAGCGGCGACCGCAAGATCCCACGAAGCGGGGTTGCCGATGCGAATCGCGGTGGCGACGGTCTCGGGATCCTTGATGGGGTGACCGGCAACGAACGGGGCGGCGCCAGCGGCCTGCACGCCCCAGATGCGCGGGAGCTTGGTGGCCACGCCTGCGGAGGCGTACTCCCGGAAACCCATCCAGTACGCGGAGATGTTGCCGGCATTTCCCACGGGAAGCATATGAATATCGGGGGCGTCACCCAACGCGTCGACGATCTCGAAAGCCCCTGACTTCTGCCCATGCAGCCGGTACGGGTTCACCGAGTTCACGAGCGCGATCGGGTAGTCGTCAGACAGCGCGCGCACAATGTCGAGACATTCGTCGAAGTTGCCATCCACCTGCACCAGATCGGCGCCGTGCATGATCGCCTGCGCCATCTTTCCCGCGGCGATCTTTCCCTGGGGGATCATCACCACGCAGCGCAACCCCGCGTGCGCCGCGTACGCTGCCGCAGATGCCGACGTGTTCCCCGTGGACGCGCACACGATCGTGTGGTCGCCGTCCTTCACCACCTGGGTGAGGGCCGCGGTCATGCCGCGGTCCTTGAACGATCCGGTGGGGTTCATCCCCTCCACCTTCACGAATACCTCGGCGCCAACCTCGCGCGAAATGGACTCGGCGTAGACGAGCGGCGTGCCGCCCTCGCCAAGCGTCACCACGCGATCGTCAGGGGTGAACGGCATGAAGTCCAGGTACTCGCGAACCACGCCCTGCCACTGATGCGCCATCAGTCCCCTTCAATCCTCAGCACACTGACCACGTCGTCGACGGCGTCGAGCCCACGAAGATCCGCGACGGTCGCCGCCAGGTCTCGCTCGCGCGCGCGATGCGTGGAGATCATGAGGCCGGCCGTCCCCTGGTCAGACACCTGCCGCACGGTCTCGATCGACACCCCGTGGGACGCGAATACCTCGGCAACGCGCTGCAGCACACCAGGGCGGTCCGGCACGCTCATGCGAACGGAATACCTGGTAAACACGTCATCGATCGGCACAACGGCGTTCGCGGCATACGCGGATTCGCGCGGCCCCTTGCCGCCCGACGCGCGGTGCCGGGCAACGCTCACAACGTCGCCCAATACGGCCGACGCGGTGGGCACCCCTCCGGCGCCCTTGCCATAGAACATGAGCTCGCCGGCGGCGGCTGCCTCCACGAAGATCGCGTTGTACGCACCGTGCACGCCGGCCAGTGGATGGGAAGCCGGAACCAAGGCGGGGTGAACGCGAACGGCAACTGCGCCGTCGGCCCTCTCTGCGATGGCGAGCAACTTGATGACCTGGCCGTTGTCGCGAGCGGAGGCCACGTCGGCGGCGGTGACGCCGGAGATACCTTCGCGGTACACATCGCCAAGAGACACGCGCTGGTGGAAGGCGAGAGACGCGAGGATGGCTGCCTTGGCGGCGGCGTCGAAGCCCTCGACGTCCGCCGTGGGGTCCGCCTCCGCGTACCCCAGGTCGTGGGCCTGCTTGAGCGCCACATCGTAAGAGAGACCGCGCTGCGTCATCTCATCGAGAACGTAGTTGGTGGTGCCATTGACGATTCCAAGAATGCGCTCCACCTGGTCGCCCGCGAGCGACTCGCGCACGGGGCGCACGATCGGGATGGCGCCGGCCACGGCTGCCTCGAAGTAGAGGTCGGCGCCGGCGGCGTCAGCGGCCTCGAACAACTCGGGGCCGTGGGCGGCCAGCAGTGCCTTGTTGGCGGTCACCACGGACGCGCCGTTCGCGAGCGCCGCGAGGATGAGCTCTCGCGCGGGGGAGATGCCGCCCATCAGCTCCACGACAACGTCCGCGCGAGCCACCAGGGCCTCGGCGTCGGAGGTCAGCAGCGAGGCGTCGATTCCTTCGCGCGGAATAGAGACATCGCGCACGTACACGCCCGCGAGTTCAAGCGGAGCGCCAACTCGAGCCGCGAGGTCGTCCGCGTGCTCGGCGAGCAGCCGCACCACCTCGCGGCCGACCGTGCCGGGGCCGAGCACGGCAACGGCTAGGGGTCGGGGCTCGGACACGGCATAACTCTAGCGGGGCGCGGCCGTGCCCCAGGCGCGTGGGGCAGGATGGCCGCATGGCCGAGCGCGACGTACTGGACGCATCGCGCTGGCGGCCCAGACGCATCGCCCGGTTCGCCTATTACTTCACGATCGTCGAGCTGCAGTCGCTCGTGTTCGCGATCGCGATTTTCGCGGCGCTGGCCGCGTCGGCGGTGGTTCCGCTCCCGATCCCGCGGTACGACGCCCTGCTCATCTTTGGCGTGACGCTCACCTTGGCGCTGTGGGCGGTTGGGTGGGAGACGGGCCGCGAGGTGCTCGTCATCTTTGCGTTCCACCTCGTGGGGCTCGCCTTGGAGCTCTTCAAGGTGCATCAGGGCTCGTGGGTCTATCCGGAGGACGCCTTCACCAAGGTGGCGGGGGTACCGCTGTACGCGGGCTTCATGTACGCGGCAGTGGGTTCATACATCGTGCAGGCGTGGCGGCGAATGGACCTGCGCGTCACCGACTTCCGGCTGGTGACAATGTCGATCCTCGCCGTTCTCGCGTACGCGAACTTCTTCACGCACCACTGGATCCCCGATCTGCGTTGGTTCATCGCCGCCGCGTTTGTGGTGGCGATGTGGAAGACGATGGTGCACTTCACGGTGGGCGGTCACCGCTATCGGATGCCGCTGGTGCTGTCCTTCGTGGCGATCGGCGTGGCCCTGTGGTTCGCGGAGAACGCGGCGACGTTCCTTGGCGCGTGGAAGTACCCGGATCAGTTGGAAATCTGGCGCTCGGTGCACGTGGGCAAGGTGGGCTCGTGGTCGCTGCTGGTGAGCCTCAGCTTTGTGCTGGTGGCGATCCTCAAGTACGTCGAAGGCGAACTGTTCGGGCACCCTGGCGACAAGCGTGCAGTGGAACCACATCACAAGGGCGAGCAGCCGCCCCAGGCGTAAAGGCTAGAAGGGAGCCACCGTCGAGACAACGGTCCCGTCGGGCATCATGACCGGGCCGCCGTTCAGTGGGGCGTCAGGGGTGAGCAACGCTGAGCACTCGACGCCAACGTCCGCGACCGCCTCCCCTGGTCTCAGACCGCGATAGGTGACGTCGACGATGACACCAGCGCTACTAACGTGCGCGGTCGCGGAGAGGGGTTCGCGGCACTTTTCGGCACCCATCCAACTCACACGAATCGTGCCATCGGGGTGGATGCTGTACGACGTGATGTAGGCGTGCTCGACCGGGTTCATCCGCATCGCGATTGCGATGCTCGCCATGACGATGACGGCGCCAGCGAACACTGCCCACAACCACAGGAGGCGTCGACGCCGCGGCGGCGCGGGGGCGTCGGGCGTAATGAGCGCCGACGAAGTCACGAGAGCGCTTGGCTGCCCCCGGGCGCCACGCCCGCTGATGCGAAGCCCACGACAGACGCAAAACGCCGCAACCATGGTTGCGGCGTCATCGGGTGGGCGTCTTCAGGCTCTACAGAGTCGAGGTCCGTCATGATGGGACGGTCGTCGTCATTGGTATTCATCGGGAAGCCCCTTTCGCCCGTTGGCGACAGTATGGCCCCTCTGACCGGCGGTAGCAAGCGCAGTTTGGCGCTTCCTTGCCCGGGGCTTTACCAAACGTCCCAACTGAGCAGATCGTCGAGGGTGTCGCGCCGGATGTGGACGGTCGCCTCGCCATCGCGGACGGACACGACCGCCGGGCGCAGTGCCGCGTTGTAGTTGTGTGCCATGACGCGCCCGTAGGCGCCGGTGGCCGGAACGGCAAGCAGGTCGCCGCGAGCCGTATCCCCTGGCAGATCCACATCCCGCACCACAATGTCGCCGCTCTCGCAGTGCTTGCCGACCACGCGAGAAAGCTCTGCGGGCGCGTCAGAGGCACGCGACGCGAGCGCCGCCGTGTATTCCGCGCCGTAGGTGATGGTGCGCATGTTGTCGCTCATCCCGCCGTCCACCGCCACGTACTGCCGCCGCCCGCCATGCTCTAGCGCAACGTGTTTCACCACGCCCACGCGGTACAGGGTGAGGCCCGCCGGGCCAGCAATTGCGCGGCCGGGCTCTATCGATAGGCGCGGCCAGGTGCCGCCTGCGCTGGCAAGGGCCGACGCTACGGCTTCGGCGATCTCTCGCGCCGCCTTCGCGGGGGAAAGGGCCTCGTCGCCCGCGGTGTACGCGATCGCGTAGCCTCCGCCCAGGTCCACCTCGGGAAGTTCGACGCCGGTGCCGGCGGCGAATGCGGCACGAAGGTGGAACATGCGCTCCGCGGATTCGCGGAACGCCTCGATCGACAGGATCTGGCTGCCGATGTGGGTGTGGATCCCTAGGAGCTCCAGGTTAGGCGCGTCGTGGCACGCGTTGAGCGCCTCGAACGCGGCGCCTGTTGCGAGCGAGAGCCCAAACTTCTGGTCCTCGTGCGACGTCGCGATGAACTCGTGGCCGCCCGCATGCACTCCGGTGGTGACGCGCACCATGACCGGAGCCGTGACGCCCGCCTCGCTAGCGAGCGCGTCGAGCACCTCGATCTCGGTGAACGAATCGACGACGATACGCCCAACCCCCGCCTCGAGCGCTCGACGCAACTCAGCGTCGGACTTGTTGTTGCCGTGCAGGCCGATGCGAGCGGCAGGCATACCGCCGCGCAGAGCCAGCTCAAGTTCTCCCCCGCTAGCCACGTCAATCGAGAGACCGTCCTCCGTCATCCACGACGAGACGCGCGATGACAGGAACGCCTTAGATGCGTAATAGACGTCGCACGCTGCTCCGTGCTCGGCGAAGGCCGCCGCGAACTCGTCGCGAAACTCTCGCGCGCGGCCGCGCATGTCTTCCTCGTCAATGACGTAGAGCGGGGTGCCGAACTCGCCCGCGAGCTCGCGGAGATCGCAGCCGCCAACGCTGAGGGCGCCATCCTCGTCGCGCGTCGCGGTCCGGGACCAGGGCGCGTTCATGGGTGGACCCTACATCCGCTCTGGGGCGGAGACGCCGAGCAGGGCGAGGCCGTTGCGCAGCACCTGGCCCGCGGCTTCATTGAGCCAGAGTCGCGTGCGGTGCAAGTCGGTCACCTGCTCGTCGCCGAGCGGGGTCACGCGAGTGCGGTCGTACCAGCCGTGATACGCGGCGGCCAACTGCTCCAGGTAGCGCGCAACGCGGTGCTGCTCGCGGAACTCAACCGCCTGCGTGACGACGCGGGGGAACTCGCCGAGGATGCCCAGCAGTGCGGCCTCCGACTCGTGCGTGAGGAGTTCGGGCGCGAAGCCGTCCTCGCGGCGGATGCCGTACTCGGCGGCATTGCGAGCAACGCCTGCCGTGCGGGCGTGCGCGTACTGAACGTAGAACACGGGGTTGGAGTTGGACTGCGACGCGAGGAGGTCCAGGTCGATGTCGATGTTGGAGTCCGCGGAGGAGCGCACCAGCGCGTAGCGCGCGGCGTCCACGCCGACCGCCTCCACGAGGTCCTCGAGCGCGACAACGGTGCCCGCACGCTTGGACATACGAACCGGCTCGCCGTCCTTGACGAGGTTGACCATCTGGCCGATCTTCACCTCGACGTTCTCCGGATCATCGCCGAAGGCAGCAGCCGCCGCCTTGAGGCGCGCGATGTAGCCGTGGTGGTCGGCGCCGAGCAGGTAGATGCAGAGATCCGCGCCGCGGTGGCGCTTGTCCTGGAAGTACGCGAGGTCCCCAGCGATGTAGGCGGGGCGGCCGTCGGAGCGGATGACCACGCGATCGCGATCGTCGCCGTAGTCCGTGGAACGGAGCCACCACGCACCCTCCGACTCGTAGAGCGCACCGGTCTTCTTGAGGTGCGCGATCGCCTTGTCCACGGCACCGGAGTTGTGCAGCGAGTCCTCGTGGAAGTAGACATCGAAGTCCACGCCGAAGTCGTGGAGCGACTTCTTGATCTGCTCGAACATGAGGCCAACGCCGCGCTCGCGGAAGAACTCGAGTGCCTCATCCTGGGGAAGCTCCAGCGGGTCAACGTCGCCTGCGGCCATGGCCTCCACCATGACCTCGTTCGCGATGTCCTGGATGTACTCGCCGGCGTAGCCGTCCTCCGGCGCCTCTTCTCCCTTGATCGCAGCGAGCAGTGACGCGGCGAAGCGGTCGATCTGCGCGCCGTGGTCGTTGAAGTAGTACTCGCGTGTCACCTCGGCTCCGTGGAACTCGAGCAGCCGCGCGAGCGAGTCACCGACGGCGGCCCACCGCGTGCCGCCGAGGTGAATGGGCCCGGTGGGGTTGGCCGAGACGAACTCGATGTTGACGTGCTTGCCGTGGAGGGACTCGCCGCTGCCGTAACCCTCGCCAAACTCGACGATGCCGCGCGCAAGCTCGCCCGCAGCGTCGGCCCGGAGGCGGATGTTGAGGAAGCCCGGCCCGGCAACCTCGAGCGACTCGATGCCGGGCTCCGCGGCCAGAAGGACCGAAAGTTTCTCCGCGAACTCGCGGGGCGAAAGCCCTGCGCGCTTTCCCAACTGCATTGCGACGTTCGTGGCCCAGTCGCCGTGGTCGCGCTGTCGCGGACGCTCAACGCGTACCTCGCCGATGTCGCCGTCGATGGCGAAGGTGCCGTCGTCGACGCCGGCCTCGATGGCGGCAAGGATGGTCGCGGTCAATTCCTCTGGGGTCACCCGGTCAAGTCTAGTCGGGCGTGTGTCACAGGCATCTTCCCTCCTAGACCGGCTACCGCTAGCATGCGCTGGAACGTTTCGACCCAACGAGGGGGATCTCATGGCCAAGCCAGGCATCGGCGCCCGGTTCCGCTACAGCTTCGACAACCTGATGGCACGCGGCAACGTTGCCGTCATCGCATTGCTTGGGCTCGTGAGCCTTGCGTGGATCATCCTGATTGGCGTCGTGACCTTCGTCGCCGGATGGCGACCACTCGATGACAACGGCGACAAGGTCGAGTACAACCTCATCGAGACCACGTGGCGCCAACTGACCTTCACGCTGGACCCCGGCACCTTCAGCGGCGACGTTGGCTGGAGCTGGCGCCTCCCGTCGCTGCTCACCACCTTGTTCGGTGTGCTCGTTGTCGCGAGCCTCATCGGTGTCGTCTCCGCCGCGTTCGACGACCGCATCGCGCAGCTCCGCAAGGGCCGCTCGGCCGTGCTGGAGCACGGCCACACGGTGATCCTGGGCTGGAACTCCAAGGTGTTCACGATCATCTCGGAGCTCACTATCGCCAATGAGTCCGAGCGCAAGCCCGTCATCGTGGTGCTCGCCGATCGCGACCGCGTGGACATGGAAGAGGCGATCAAGGAGAAGGTGCCGGACCTCAAGAACACCAAAGTGGTCTGCCGCTCCGGCAACCCCCTTGACCAAGACGAGCTCCTGCGCGCCAACCCCTACCAGGCGAAGTCGCTCATTGTGCTCGGCGACGAGGAGGCTCCCGATGTGGACGCCACCACCATCAAGACCGCGCTGGCCCTCACCAACCACCCAGAGCGGCCCGAGGGTGAGATCACCGTCGTCGGCGAGATCGCCAAGCCGGAGAACTTGGCGATTGCCAAGCTCGTGGGCAAGGAAGAGGCCCAGTGGATCCTCCCGCTTGAGACGATCTCCAAGGTGACGGTGCAGACCTGCCGCCAGTCCGGCCTTTCTCGCGTCTACACCGAGCTGCTTCAGTTCGACGGCGACGAGATGTACTTCACCGAACAGCCCTCGCTCGTTGGCCGCACGTACCTCGACTGCCAGCTTGCCTTCGAGACCTCCACCGTGGTCGGCGTCATCACCGAGTCCGGAGTGCTCCTCAACCCGGACGCCGACCGCCCGCTTGGCGACGGCGAGCAGCTCATCGTGATCGCCGAAGACGACTCAACGATCGAGCTCGCCGCGCAGCCCGGCGTCCCGGATCCCACGCACGTGACGGGCGTCGCGGCGCAGGAAACCGAACCGGAGCGCACCCTCATCCTCGGCTCGCACTCGCAACTCCCGCTGATCGTCTCCGAACTCCACGAGTACGCGCCGCGGGGCTCGGAGGTCACGATCGTCACCGAGTACAAGGCCCCCAGGCTCGCCGAAACGCCCGGCATCACCGTGAACGTCCACAAGGGCGACACCACCAACCGCGCCACGCTCGAGGCGCTCGCTCCGGAGACCTACGACCACATCCTCGTGCTCGCCTACCGCGACAATCTCGACATGGAGACCGCGGACTCCCGCACTCTCGTCACCCTGCTGCAGCTGCGCGAACTTGCCGCGGCGTCGGGCACGGACTTCAACATCGTCTCCGAGATGCTCGACGACCGAAACCGTCGCCTCGCGGAGGTCACCAAGGCCGATGACTTCATCGTCAGCGACAACCTCATCAGCCTGATGATGGCGCAGATCTCTGAGAACCCCACCCTCAACGATGTTTACGGCGTGCTGTTCTCCTCCGACGGCCCTGAAATCTATCTGCGGCCCGCCGAGTGGTACGTGGAGCTGGGGCAACCGGTCAACTTCTTCACTGTTGCCGCTGGTGCCGCCAAGCGCTCGGAGACGGCGATCGGGTATCGCGACGTGACTCCAGAGGGGCTCGGCGACGGTCGCGCGACCATCCGCATCAACCCCGCCAAGAGCGAGGAGCGGGTCTACGGGCCTGGTGACCTCATCATCGTTCTGGCTGAGGACTAGGCCCGACGCCTCACGCCAGTGCCGTACGGACGCCCGGTTCCAGCATGACCAGCCGGTCCGACGCTCCAGTCCAGTTCTCCTGAAAGGTCGCCCTGGGCTCGCTGAAGTGGGCCCAGTCGTCGATGTGGACGGGCACGATCGTCGCGGTTGGCCACAGCGCGGCGACCTCTAGCGCGCGGTCAACGTCGAGGGTGAGCGGATCGGGGCCGCGGTTGGCCACACGGGCCGCACCCGCACAGAGGATTGCTATGTCTACCTGCGGAAATGCCGCAGCGATCTCCTTGACCACGGCGACCTCAGAATTGTCCCCGGAGAAATACACGGTGGGCACGGCGTCGGCCTCAAGGACGAAGCCAATCACGGGGCCGGTGTGCTCGGCCACGTGCGGCGGGCCGTGGAGGGCCGGGACGGCGGTGACCGTGGCGGGACCCACCTGGATGCTGGTCCACGGCTCAAGGCCAACGGTGCCCGGGACGCGGGCCGCGCCCGCCGTGGTGGTGAGGGCAACCGGCACCTGTTCGAGGACGGCGCGGCCGTCATCGTCGAGGTTGTCGGGGTGGTGGTCGTGCGAGACGAGAGCGAGGTCAAGGCGGCCCAAGCGCTGCGGCGGGACGGCCGGGCCGCGCGTCTTCGTGAGGCCGCCGTATTCCCCCGGCGGGCTGAACGTGGGATCGGTGATGACGGTCAGACCCGCGTAGGTGAACACCAGCGTGGGACCGCCAACCAGCGTGGCGGTGATGCTCACTTGCCGGCGACCTCGACGTGGGTTGCGGTGCACTGCGCGGGCAGCGACTGTGTGCACACGGACACGGTGACCTTCACCGCGTCGCCGCGCTCGACCTCGTCCGGGGTCGCTCCCTCAAGGTCCGTGGCGGCGACGGTGATGATCGCGTTGTTGAGATTGCTCTGCGGGAGCGTCGAGAAGACGAAGACGAGAGGGTCGCCAGCCTGCTGCACCGAGGACACCGTGCCCTCCTCGGTGGTGGCGGGGGTCTTGCCTCCGCACGCACTCAAAGCGATCGCGAAGGCGACCGTTGCGAGCAACTTCACGGGGGTGCGGAGGGTCATACGCACATCATGGCACCGGTGCCGCGGCTGGTATCCTCGGTGAGCCGCAATTGACGTGGCATGCCCCCGTAGCTCAGCGGATAGAGCGCCGGTTTCCGGTACCGAAGGTCGCAGGTTCGATTCCTGTCGGGGGCACTTCTTGTTGGCGCGCTCCCCTCCTCCCCCCCCCCGGGGTTTAGGCACGTGAGGTCACGGTTTCCGCGGTAGGCAAGTCCTCTAGGCACGTCAGGTCACGTTGTCGCGGCATCGGCCCGACGTTGTCACCAGCCCCTGCGCACCCACCACTTCGCGCGCTGGGCGCTGGGAACCTCACCTGGTGTGCCTACAGAATCGCCCGCTGGCCAGAAACGTGACCTCGTGTGCCTAAACCCGCTCGAAGGCCGGCGCGGTAGGGCGGGCGGGGTGGGGCGGGGCTGGCACTAGAGCGAGAACTCCCCCGCTGCGTGCACACGCACTTGCCCGCCGATCCACACTCTGCCGTCCTCGCCGTGTCGTGCGAAAACGCGCCCGTCGCGCCCAAGCCGGGTTCCCTGGCGCGCCACATACTCGCGCCCCGGATACCCTTCGCCAAAGATCCACTGCGCTAGCGACGCGTTGAGGCTCCCGGTCACGGGATCCTCAACGATCGACCCAAGCTGGTCTGTCAGCAACGCGCGCACCTCAAAGTCGGCGACGCCGCCAGGCTCGTGCGGGCCAACGACGCCCACGTCGATGCGCCTCGGCCACGATCGCGCGGGTTCAATCGCGAGTACCCGCTCGGCGCTACCCACTTTCAGCGCGAGCCACCCGGGACCGTTGTCTACCCACGAGGCGTCCACGACCTCGTCCGCCGCTATCCCCAAGAAAGACACCGCCTCCGTGAGCTCGTCTTCGGTGGGCGGCTCAAAGCGGAGCATCGGTGGCGCAGCGAACGCGAGCCCGTCGCCATCGGCACCCCGCCATAGCGTGACCAGGCCCGCGCCGCATTCCTGAACCACCTCGTCGGCCTTATGGGACTGCCCGACGCTGTCGAGCCAGACCCTGCAGGTCCCCAAGGTGGGGTGCCCGGCAAACGGCAGCTCGCGATCAAGGGTGAATATCCGGACGCGGTAGTCAGCAGCGGGATCGGTTGGCGGTAGCAGGAACGTCGTCTCGGAGAGGTTGAACCAGCGCGTGATGCGCTGCATGTCGTCAGTGGAGAGTTCCTCGCCGCCCTTGATCACGGCCACGGGGTTTCCGCGGAACGGCCCAGTCCCGAACACGTCCACCATGTGCAGCGACAGCGCCACGGCCTACCCCTAGATGCCTACGGACGCATTCAACATCGCAAGGTCCTCCGCGCTCAGTTCGAGGTCTGCCGCCTTGGCCGAATCGGTGATCGACTCGGGACGTGACGCGCCAGGGATCGACACCACAGCGTCGGACAGCGAAAGTTCCCACGCGAGCGCCACCTGCTGCGGCGAGACCCCGTGCTCCAGCCCCACCGACGCGAACGCCGCGTGCCGAGAACCCAGCGCACCCGCGGACGAGATCCCGCCAAGCGGGGACCAGGGCAGGAACGCCATGCCGTTATCCACGGTGTACTTCAACTCGCCATAGGTGGTGGCAAAGCGCGGGGAGAACTGGTTCTGCACCGACACCAGTCGCCCGCCGAGCACCTCATCCGCGGCTTCGATCATTGCGATCTCGGCATTGGAGACGCCCGCCATCTGGATGACGCCCTCGTCGAGCAGTTCGGCGAGAGCACCCACCGAGTCCGTGTAGGCAACCGAGGGATCGGCGCGGTGGAACTGGTACAGCCCAATGGCCTCGACGCCCAGCCGCTTGCAGGATGCCTTGGCCGCCTCTTTGAGGTACTCGGGGTACCCGTTGCGGTGCCACGAGCCGTCGCCGGGACGGATGAGCCCGCCCTTGGTCGCGACCAGCACGTGGTCGGTGGACGAGCCATAGGAACGCAGGGCCTCGGCGATCAGGATCTCGTTGTGTCCGGTCTCGTTGGCGTCGCGGTTGTACGCGTCCGCCGTGTCGATAAACGTGACGCCGGCATCTAACGCCGCGTGGACCGCGGCGATGGAGCGGGAGCGATCGGGCCGCCCCTCGATGGACATGGGCATTCCGCCCAGGCCAATGGCGCCTACCTCGACGCCGCCGATGGAACGCTGCTTCATGGCTTCTCCTTATGAACTGGGGCTTGGGGAGGGCGAGGGGGCGGGTGTGGCAAGTCCCGTGACGGTCACAGACGTCACCTTGCCACTCGCCATGTCGGCCACGCATTGAGCGTGAGACTCGTCGTCGAGCTGCCACACCACGGTCATCTGGTCACCGCCAGAGGCGACGAGCGCCTCCGCCTCGTGGTCGCGCGCATCGGACTGCTCGCCAGTGAGCGTCTGCTCTTGCTGCAGCCCAAGCCCCACCATGCGCGCGTCGAGCTCACGCCACTCGGTGGCCGAGTAGATGTCGCCACCCGTGATGCCAGGGCCGTCGGCGTGCTGAGACTTGTACTCCGCCTCGCACGCGTCGGCCGCCGCCTGCTTCTCCGGCGACAGGTCCGCGCGCACCAGGTGCGTGATGATCGCTCCCACCACCACCAAACCGGCTACAGAGGCGGCGATGATGAACGGCAGCCACGTGCGCGGCTTCTCCGGCGGCTGCGGCTGGGTCACCCGCCAAGCCTACGTCTGACCTGGCACACGGCCCGACGCTGTCCGTACCATTGCGGCATGGCCGGGGTGGATCTTCGCTACGAGCCGCACCTGGGGCTGGCATTAGGTGGCGGCGGCGCCTTAGGCGCGGCCCACGCGGGCGTGCTCCAAGTGCTGCACGAGCGCGGGATCGTCCCCACCATCGTTGTCGGCACCTCGGCGGGCTCCATCGCGGGCGGCGCCTTCGCAAACGGCAGAGATCCCTACGAACTCACCGAATTGATCCTCGGCGCCTCATGGGGAGACTTCGGCACCTTCTCGATGACTCCCGGCCTCGGACTGCTCGACACGGAGGGCCTGCGCGAGACCGTCGATCGCATCGGCCATGACTCGATGATCGAGGACATGCCCATTCGCTTCGCCGCCGTTGCCACGGATGTCACCACCGAGGAGGCCGTTCTCATCGACCACGGCTCGCTCGTCGAGGCGATAGGCGCGTCCATAGCCGTACCAGGGTTGTTCCGTCCCAAGACGTTGGACGGCCGCACCTTCGTGGACGGCGGCGTGGTCCAGAACCTGCCGCTCGAGGCGGCCTTCACCATGGGCGCCACCCATGTGATCGGCGTGCGCCTCGCGCCCGAGTGGGATTACCTGCCGAAGATGCGCACCGCCATCCAGGTGCACGAGTTCGAGATTCGCGACGACGTCACGATGATTACCCCACGCCTGCGCCATCGCTCGCAGTGGGTGGCGCGGGACCTGCCCGGCCTAGTGCAACTTGGCCGCGAGGCGGCCGAGCTAGCGCTCGCGGACTACCCGATCGTCAACCCGCGGCCTGAAACCCCGACAGATCAGCCGGAAGCCCCGCCAGCGCCTGAGCGACCGCGGGGTGTCGCAGCGTTCTTCCAGCGACGTTCAGCCCCCGCGCCAACGCCGGATTTGCCTGCATAGCGGGCCCGACGCCCCGGCTGAGTTCCTGCACAAAGGGGAAGGTCACGGTGGTCAGGGCCGCGGTAGCGGTGTTGCCAACCGCGCCCGGCATGTTGGCGACGCAGTAGAACACCGATCCCGCGACCGTGTAGACCGGGTCTGCGTGGGTGGTGGGATGTGAGTCCTCGAAACACCCACCCTGGTCGATCGCGATGTCGACGAGAACCGAGCCTGGCTTCATCGCCTCGACCATCGCGTGCGTGACCACCTTGGGAGCCGGCCGCCCTGGTAACAAAACTGCACCCACCACCAGGTCCGCCGCCGCTACCGCCTCAGCCACGGCGTCGGGCGTCGAGAGAACCGGGGTGACGGAGTCGCCAAACTGGGCGCCGAGCGCAGCCAGGCGCGGCTCGCTGACGTCGAGCACGGTGACGTGGGCGCCGAGCCCAACGGCCTCCTCGACCGCGTGCGAGCCGGCGACGCCCGCGCCGATCACTACCACCTCGCCCGCGGGGGCGCCGGGAGCGCCAGCGAGGAGCACGCCCCGGCCGCCCTCTGAACTGAGCAGGTGGTACGCGCCGACGATGGGTGCCATCCGTCCCGCGACCGCGCTCATGGGCGCGAGCAGGGGAAGCGAGCCGTCCTCGAGCTGCACGGTGTCGTAGGAGAGCGCGGTGGTGCCGGCATCGATGAGCGCGCGCGCCAGGGGCTCGTTCGCGGCCAGGTGCAGGAACGTGAACAGGGTGTTCGCCGTGAGCCGCTCGTACTCGTCCGGCGTGGGTTCCTTGACCTTGAGCACGAGGTCCCCGGACCACGCCTCACCAAGGCCGACGAGTCGCGTGCCGGCGGCCTCGTACTCGGCGTCCGTCAACGCGGAGCCCGCTCCCGCGCCTGCCTGCACCCAGACCTCGTGCCCGTCCTCGATGAGGGTGCGCGCGCCGTGGGGCGTGAGCGCAACGCGCGTCTCCGCCACCTTTGTCTCTGCCGGAACGGTGATGAGCATGGCTCCAGTGTTCACCCGCCCCACCCCACCCCGCATCCTGTCGGTACATGCGTGTCGCCTAGCGCGCTGAAACGACCGCTTTGTACCGACAGGATGCGAGGGCGGCGCGCCCTAGGCTGAGCGGGTGAGCGACCTCATCCACCTGACCGCATCCGGAGTCTCCCTGCTGCTCGACGTTGGCGATGGCCGCCTGCCGCGAGTGGTGCATTGGGGCGCGGAACTTGGCGAGGGCGACGTCGTTGGGTTGGCGCGGGCTTCCGTGGAGCCGCGCGTTGGTGGCGAGCTCGACGAGCGCCACGCACTGTCGGTACTTCCCGAGCACTCCTGGGGCTGGATGCACACACCCGGGCTCAGCGGCAGCCGCACGGGCCGCGACAACTTCACGCGGTTCACAGTGACGTCGGTGGAGCGGTCGCGCGAGGGCACGGGCGATAGCTCGGTGGATCGCGTGGTCACGGAGGCGTCCGACGCCGTGGCCGGGCTGGCATTGACGGTCACCATCGAGTTGCTCGGGACGGGCTTGGTGCGGACAAGGGCGGCGGTGACGTCTACCGGCGACGGGTCTGGGGACGGAGAGCCGTACCAGCTGGAACAACTGACGCTCCTGCTTCCCGTGCCGCGAGAGGCGACCGAGCTGCTCGACTTCACGGGTCGGTGGATCCGCGAGCGCACGCCCCAGCGCGGGACGTTCAACACCGGCGTGCATCTGCGCGAGTCTCGCCGCGGCAAGCCTGGCCACGACTCGGCCTTTCTCATCGCCGCTGGTACCCAGGGCTTTGGCTTCCGCTCTGGAGAGGTGTGGCTCACGCACGTTGGGTGGTCGGGCAACTCGCGTCACCTCGCGGAGCGCGCAAACGACGGCATTGGGCTGATCGGCGGGGGCGAGCTGCTGCTGCCGGGCGAGGTGCGCCTCGGCGAAGGTGAGACCTACGAGAGCCCATGGGTCTATGCGTCCTATTCCCGCGCCGGGCTCGACGCCGCCTCCACCCGTATCCACCGGTGGCTGCGCACCCACCCAGCCCACCCGTCGGGCCCGCGACCGGTGCTCGTGAACACGTGGGAGGCCGCGTACTTTGACCACGACCACGACGCGCTGCGCGCGCTCGCGGATGCGGCGGCCGAGGTGGGTGCGGAGAGGTTCGTGCTCGACGACGGCTGGTTCCGGCACCGCCGCGCGGACAACGCGGGGCTGGGCGACTGGTACGTGGATGAGGCGATCTATCCGGACGGGCTCGAGTGGCTCGCGGACTACGTGCGCGGCAAGGGGCTCGAGTTTGGGCTCTGGTTTGAGCCGGAGATGATCAACGAGGACTCGGAGTTGGCGCGGGCGCATCCCGAGTGGATCGCGCAGCCTGAGTTCGGAGGAGGCCGGCTCCCCATCCGCGCGCGCACTCAGCAGGTACTGGACCTCACCCATCCAGAGGCGTTCGCGTACATCGAGGAGCGGCTGCACTCGCTCGTCGCGGCCTTGCGGCCCGCGTACCTGAAGTGGGATCACAACCGTGACCTCTTGGAGGCCGCGAACACGGTGACCGGCCGGCCCATCGGCCACGAACAGACGCTCGCGTTCTATCGACTCGTCGACGGCCTGCGGGCGGCGTTCCCCGGGCTGGAGATCGAGTCGTGCTCGGGGGGCGGGGCGCGCGTTGACCTTGGTGTACTCGAACGGACGCAGCGGGTATGGACCTCGGACTGCAACGACCCTCTGGAGCGGCAACGGATGCAGCTCTGGACCTCGCTGATCGTGCCGCCCGAGTACATGGGCGCGCACATCGGCCCGCCCCGCGCGCACACGACGCACCGCTCGTCGTCGCTGGACTTCCGCGCAGGCACGGCGTTCTGGGGGCACCTCGGCATCGAGTGGAACGTGGCGGGACCGGATGCTTCGGAGCCAGAGGTTCGCGGGGCCATCACCCAGTGGGTCGCGCTGCACAAGCAGCACCGCGAGCTTCTGCACACCGGAGATGTGGTGCGCTCTGATCTGCCAGTTGCCGGGCGCATCCTGCAAGGCGTCGTGGCGCGGGACCAGTCCGCGGCGCTGTACTCGTTCGCGTCGATCGACTCGGTGGTAGAGCAGCCGACCGGGCTGCTGCGACTGCCCGGGCTTGACCCCGAGCGTGTATATCGCGTGAGTCCCCTGGGCCCGGTTCAGTTGAGCCCTGCTGGGATGCGGGCGGTGCCCGCTTGGTGGTCCGACGCCCTGGCTGGGTCGCCCGTGGAGCTCAACGGCCGCGCGCTAGAGGTTCATGGCGTGCAGGCGCCGGGACTGGATCCCGAGGAAGTCGTGCTGATTCGCGTGGAGTCCGCGCGGTAGGACGCCAATCGTCCAGCCTCAACTCGAGGCGGGCACTCCAACCAACGGGGGCACATGAGCCGTTCACCCGTCGCGGTCTACCCGTCTTTCGGTTTAGTCGGCGTCAACTACGAGACTGAGAATGACGCAAGTCCCTTGGGCCAAAGGATCGTGTAGTTGTCACTCGTCAGCGGGCGGTACGCGGCCCGCATGGTCTCTAGTCGCGGATGTCCTTCTAGGATTCCCGCTATCTGCGCAAAGTCCTCACTCGGCTTGTTGGTTGTAATGAAAATGTTCATCTCTCCGTTGCCGAAATCGTGGCCGTCCACGACCGTGCCTGTTGCGTCGAGAGCGCGCTCAAGTATGTCCTCGATGTCCACCATTCCCTCGAAATCTGAGGCCGACACGGCGCTCCACTGCAAGACAAGACTGCACAACATCGCACCCTACTTTACATAAGGAGGGGGCCGCAGGCCCCTACTCACTTGCTTCTCGATGTAGAAGAGTTGGCCCTCCTCAGGTCCGATTGGCAGTGTCTCATGTAGCGCCCGTTCTAGGGAAAGCATGTCCTCTTTTGGGCCGTGCGCGAGCAGATTGAGGCGCCCGCCATTCAGTTGCGCCAAAGAGTACCGCGAGCCAGGACTCTTTGTGATGCCGTACTTTAGGTGCTCGCCGCTCGCACCGAGCTTCTGGTACAGGAATACGTTGTCGGCGGCCTTCGCGGGGTCTGTCCGGAATTCTGTGTAAGTGGTTCGGCGTGATGCCGCGGCCTTTGGTCGTGGTGGAAGGACGATCACGTCATGGAGGATTACGAACTGGAAGATCCGCAGGGGTTGTTGCGGGAGCCTGATATGCAGCGTCTTGCGGAGGAGCTGGTGGCTTCTGCGCAGGCGCGGGGGGTGGAGCTCACGGGGGAAGGTGGGCTTCTGACGGCGTTGACGAAGCAGATTCTGCAGTCGGCGCTGAACGCGGAGATGGCCGCTCATTTGGGGTATGACAAGCATGACCCGATGGGCAGGGATGGCGGCAACTCTCGGAACGGGTATGGGGTCAAGACCGTCACCACGGATGTTGGCAAGGTCACGATCGATGTCCCGCGGGACAGGGAGGGGACGTTCGAGCCGCAGATCGTGCCGAAGCGGCAACGCCGCCTGAAGGGTTTCGATGAGGCCGTCATCTCGCTGTATGCGAAGGGCATGACAACGGGCGACATTTGTGCTCACCTGGAAGAGGTGTATGACACCACGATCTCCAGGGATCTGGTGTCGACGGTGACGGCGCAGGTTCAGGACGACATGCGGGCATGGCTGTCCCGTCCGCTGGACTCCGTGTATCCGGTGATCTTGATCGACGCGATCTTCGTCAAGGTTCGCTCTGGCACGGTCGGACCGCGGCCGGTGTATGTCGCGATGGGCGTCAACATGGATGGTCACCGTGATGTGCTGGGCTTGTGGATGGGACCCTCGGGCGGGGAGGGTGCGAAGCAGTGGATGAACATGCTGACAGAGTTGAAGAACCGTGGCATTGTCGACGTATGCATCGTGTGCTGCGACGGACTGAAGGGTCTGCCAGGCGCGATCGAAGCGATCTGGCCCCAAGCGACCGTGCAAACGTGTGTGGTGCACCTGGTGCGGCAGTCCTTGCGGTACTCGTCCACGAAACACTGGCAAACCATCACCCCGCAACTGCGACGCATCTACACCGCACCGACCCTCGAAGCTGCCGAGGACGAGTTCACGGACTTCACCGACAAGTGGTTGACCCTGTATCCGGCGATGATCAAGATGTGGCGAGAGATGTGGCCCCAATTCGTTCCGTTCCTGGACTTCCCGCCAGCGATCCGCTCGATGATCTACACCACCAACGCCATCGAATCGCTCAACGCGAGGTTCAGGGCAGCTGTGAGGCGCCGAGGACACTTCCCCGACGAACAATCAGCACTCAAAGTTCTCTACCTCGCCTGCCTCGCACGAGACCGGCGACTCAAAGCCGGCGAATCCAACCCCACCGGCCAAGTGAGGAACTGGAAAGAAGTCCTCAACGTCCTGCTGCTGACCTACGGCGACAGGCTCTACCCCACCACCTAGCCGATGCCACTTACACAGAAAACCCGACAGACCCCTCCGAGGAGGCCACGTCCGGTGCGGGAGTGGGCTCCCCAGCCGTCGCGACTCCAGCGCACGTGGCAGTGAACATCGCAGCCAGCGCACCTGCGGCGCCCACCGCCGTCACCCACCGGCCCATACCCAAACCCCTGTTGAGTCCCCCTGGCACCAGCGCCAGCTAGGCACAACGTAGCGACGCGCGCGGCAACGCGCAAACGGAGTCGGGGAACTGCAAGAGTGGCCCCGCTAGGCGAGGCATCACAAACCCTGCGAGTACCCGCAGGGTGACGAAAAACTGCTACGACCCGGCAGTCGGCGACGGCTCGGGCGTCGGCTCGGTCGCGGTCTCGTCGTCGTCCTTCGTCGTGTCCGTCTTAGTAGTAGAGGACTTCGTCGAGGTGGACGACGAGGACGAGGTCGACTTCTTGCCGGAAGAGCCACCGTCGGAGTAGTTGCCGCTGCTTCCCCACGTGGAGTCGTAGTACTTGGCGGTGAGCGTCTTGTACTCCCAGTGCCAAGGCTCGTACTTGGAGGTCTTCGCCCAGTAAGGGTTCTCCCAGCCGAACATGTCGGCGTTGGCGCGGATCCATCGGCCGGAGGCACCGTTGAGGTCCTCCTTGCAGATGTCGACCGCGAGGCCCCAACCGTGCATCGAAGTGCCGGGCCGGGCGGCGAGGTAGCCGCGGGTGGCGCGCGTTCCGTACTGCTCGGATAGAGAGCGGTAGGAGTCGTCGAGGCAGATGTTGCGGCCGAAGCGCGTCTTGTAGCCCTGGTTCATGGCGCTCCACGCGAGCGCGGCCTCGGGCTGAAGGGACTCGCCCTTCTGCGGCAGCGCGCAGCGGGAAGAAGCTGGGATGCGCCCGTTGGTGCCCTTGACCTTGACGGCCGCGTTGCAGTTAGGCAGGGGCGCGTCAATGATCTCGGTGTTGGACGCGAGCGTTACCTGCGACTCGGCGTCGACAACAGGGAGCGGGAGGTCGGAGGAAAGCAACTGGGGCCCTCCACCAAGAAGGGCCGCCGCCGTGGTTGGCGACTGGCCCTTGACTAGTCCTGGAAGCGTCTCCGCCGCATCCGCGTACGGTGCGATGGTGCCGAACACGGGGTAGATGATCATCGCGAGCGCGAAGCCCACGAGCACCCCTCCGCGCGTCAGCACTTTGCGTCGACGATGTGTGGAGCGGACCCTGATTTCTTGGGTCTCTACGACGCGGCGCTCCTTGCGCGTGCCTACCGCGATCTCGCCGGACGTGACCGGCGCTTCGACGAGCGAACTCATGTCACCTCCGTTTCGCCTCGTAACCGCCTCAGTTGCCTCCACAGCGCACAACCGCCAAGAAGGCGCTGGGTGGACGGCTCGTCAATGGTAACCGAAAGGTTACGATCGCCGCCAGGTGGGGCGACTACAGGTGTCGCACATCTCACACTGCCCTAAAGGGAGCCACTGACCTCGCCCACCAGTTCCTCAATGATGTCCTCGAGAAACACGAGACCCTGCGGGCCTTCGGCACCAACCACGAGCGCAATGTGCGCTCCGGAGCGCCGCATGAGCGCAAGGACATCCTCGACCTCGTCGGTTGCACCAACGACCGGGAGATCGCGAACCCTCCACGAGTGGATGGGCTCCTCCCGTTCTGTAGGCCTCGAGTAAAGCGTGTCCTTGATGTGCAGGTAGCCAACAAAGGCGCCGTCGTTGACCACGGGGAAGCGCGAGAATCCGGTCGAGACCGCGAGCGCCTCGAGCGCCTCCACGGTCACGCCGGCGGGCGCGCTCACCACCTTGTCGAGCGCCACCATGACGTCATGGGCCGCGTGCTCCGAGAACTCGATAGCGCCGGTGAGAAGCCCCGACTCATCAGAGATCGTCCCCTCCGCGCTCGACCTCTCGACGATCGACTGCACCTGGTCTGCAGTGAACGCGCTTGTCACCTCGTCGCGCGGTTCCACTCCGAACAGCCGCACGATGCAGTTCGCGATCCAGTTGAGAGCCACGATGATCGGCTTCAGCACCCGCGCCACAACCACCAGCGGCGGGCCAAACAACATGGCCGCGCGGTCGGGGTTCGCAACCGCCGCGTTCTTGGGAACCATTTCGCCAAAGATCACGTGCAGCGACACGACGATCGCGAGCGCGATCAGCAGCGCCACGCCATGCGCCCACGCGTCGGAGAGCCCTAGCGAGTGGAACAGCGGTTCGAGCGCGTGAGCGATCGCCGGCTCCGCCACCACACCAAGCGACACCGATGCCACCGTGATGCCCAGTTGCGCACATGCGAGCATGAGCGACACGTGTTCCATCGCCCACAGCACCGTCTTCGCCGAGCGCGAGCCCGCGAGCGCTCGGGGCTCGATAGACGACCGCCGCGCAGAGATGATCGCAAACTCGGCGCCCACGAAGAACGCGTTGACAAGCAGCAGCCCAATCACGCCGAAGATCAGCCCCAGGCTCATGACTCGTCCTCGTTGACTTGCTCGAGGCGCACGCGGTCGATGCGCCGCCCCTCCATGCGCTCAACCGTGACCCGCACGCCGTCCACCTCGACCACGTCGCCCGCCTCGGCCACGCGCCCAAGCCGCGCCATCACGAAACCACCCACCGTCTCATAGGCGGGCGACTCGGGAATCTCAATACCGGAATGCTCGGCGACCTCGTCGGGCCGCAAGTCACCCTGCGCCACCCACGCGCCTCCGGGAGCGCGGTGCATCGATGGCCGCCTGCGATCGTGCTCGTCTGAGACGTCGCCTACGAGTTCCTCCACCAGATCCTCGAGCGTCACCAGGCCCGCCGTGCCGCCGTACTCGTCCACCACGATCGCGCACTGCAGGGACAGTCCGCGAAGTTCCACCAACAGCGGGCGCAGCGCGATCGTCTCCGGCACGCGCGGCGCCGGCACCATGAGCTCGGTGACCGGAGCGTCGTCCCGTTGCCCAACTGGCACCGCGATCGCCCCAGCGATCGTGACCACCCCAAGCACGTCGTCGGGCCCGTCGCCGGTCACGGGAAAACGGCTATGGCCCGACGCTCTGGCCGCCGCGAGCACGTCGCTCGCCTTGGCGCTGGCCGGGAGCATCGTGACGCGAGTGCGGTCCGTCATGACGTCCACTGCGCTGAGTTCGTCGAGCTCGATGGTGTTCGTGAGCAGGCGGGCCGTGTCGGCATCGAGCGTGCCCGCTTCCGCGCTGCGGCGCACCAGGGCGGCGAGCTCTTGCGGCGAGCGACCACCGCTCAGTTCTTCCTTGGGCTCGATGCCCATGGCGCGCAGGACCCCGTTCGCCGCGGAGTTGAGCGCGCGAATGAGCGGGCCCAGCGCCGCCGTGAACGTGAGGATCAGTGGCGAGGCGACGCGCGCAACCCGCATGGGCTCAGCAAGCGCCAGGTTCTTGGGCACCAGCTCGCCGACGATCATGGAGAACGCATTCACGATGATGAGCGAGAGCGTGCCGGCCACGGCGGCAACCGCAGCGCGGCTCAGCGCCGAATCGCTCAGCGGGATTTTCAGCAGCTCAGTGATCGCCGGCTGCGCGGTGTAGCCGAGCAGGATCGTCGTGAGGGTGATCCCCACCTGCGCCGAGGACAGTTGGGTGGACAGCGTCGCCAGCGCGCGGCGCACGCGGGCCGCGCGCTTGCCGTCAACGTGAGAGGGATCCAGTGCGACGAGCGAGAACTCGGCCGCGACGAACACCGCGGTGCCAAGCGTCAAGAGCACGCCAGCACCGATGAGCAGCCAGGGGGTCACGTGAGGCCCCGTCTATGGTCGTCCATGGGTGACGCCACTATACCTTTGGGCCGAATCCGTGCCCACGGTAACGATTTGGCCAAACGCGGTGACGTTGGGGTGTCCCGGCACGTTTAGGCTGGACAATAGCAATGTAAGCATCCGCGCTCGCGCGTAGAAAGTGACCGTATACCTCGTGTCTCCAGACACCACCGCGCCCCATACGGACCGCACCGGAATCACTCGCACCCCTGACGCACCTTCGGTGGCCTCACTCGTCCTGGGATCGGCGCCCGCGGCAAGTCCCGCGCCAACCACCCCGCCAAGCCAGCCCGACGCCGTGGCTGAGACTGCGCCGGAGCCCGCCCCAGCGTCGGGCCAACAGGCGGAAGGCGCGGCTGAGACTGCGACGGCGCCAAGCGCCGCGCAGACTGACCAGAACGCGCCAAGCGCCGCGCAGCCTGACAGCGAAACCGAACTTCCGCAGACTCAGCCCATCGCGACCGCCCAGGCACCCACCGCCGCGTATCTACAGGCGATTGACTTCCAGGCGCTGTCCACAAAGGACGTGGAGCAGGGTGTCTCGCGGCTGCGCGGTCCCGCAGCGCGAGTGGCGCAGAACATGGAGGCGAGCCTCGAGGTGCCGACGGCGACGTCGGTGCGCACGGTGCCGGCGAAGCTCATCATGGACAACCGCGTGGTCATCAACAACCACCTCGCGCGCACGCGTGGCGGCAAGGTGTCCTTCACGCATCTCATCGGCTTTGCGATTGTGGAGGCGCTCGCCGAGTTCCCCGCGATGAACGTCGCGTACGCGCTCGAAGACGGCAAGCCCGCGATGCTCACGCCCGAGCACGTGAACTTTGGGCTCGCGATCGACCTCGCCAAGGATGACGGCTCGAGGCAACTGCTGGTGCCGAATATCAAGGGCGCCGACCAGATGGACTTCGCACAGTTCTGGCGGGCGTATGACGACCTGATCAAGAAGGCGCGCTCGGGGACGCTGCAGCCGATCGACTTCCAAGGCACCACCATCACCCTGACCAACCCGGGCACACTCGGGACCGTCTACTCGGTGCCCCGCCTCATGGCGGGCCAGGGCGCGATCATCGGCGTGGGCTCGATGGATTATCCGGCCGAATACCAGGGGTCTTCCGAAGAGACGATCACTCGCCTTGGGATTTCCAAGGTCATGTCGCTGACGTCTACGTATGACCACCGGGTGATTCAGGGGGCGCAATCCGGCGAGTTCCTTGGGCTGGTGCACAAGAAGCTGCTGGGTCTCGACGGGTTCTACGACCGCGTGTGCCTTGCCCTGCGGGTGCCCTATGAGCCGGTGCGCTGGGTGCAGGACTCCGCCACGTCCACCGAGGCCGAGATCCTCAAGCCCGCGCTCATCGCCGAACTCATCCACGCGTACCGCTCGCGCGGACACCTCATGGCGGACGTGGATCCGCTCTCGTCGCGCCCCCGCAAGCACCCAGACCTCGACGTCCAGACCCATGGCCTGACGCTGTGGGACCTCGACCGCGTCTACCCCACGCCCGGCTTTGGCGGCCAGGAGCGCATGAAGATGCGCGAGGTGCTCTCACGCCTCCGCGACGCGTACTGCCGCACCATTGGCCTCGAGTACATGCACATCGCGGACCGCGCGCAGCGCGCCTGGTTCCAAGAGCGGCTCGAGTATGGCTACACCAAGATCGCCCGTGAAGAGCACCTGCGGATTCTGCACCGGCTCAACGCCGCCGAGGCATTTGAGGCGTTCCTGCAGACCAAGTACGTGGGCCAGAAGCGCTTCTCGCTCGAGGGCGGAGAGTCCCTGATCCCGCTGCTCGACGCGGTGATGTCGTCTGCCGCAGAGTCCGGCATCCACGAGGTGTGCATCGGTATGGCGCACCGCGGGCGTCTCAATGTGCTCGCAAACCTCGCAGGCAAGAAGTACTCCCAGATCTTTTCCGAGTTCGACGGCACCGCGGTGCCCGGCTCCGTGCAGGGCTCCGGCGACGTCAAGTACCACCTGGGCACGGAGGGCGTCTTCACCGCCGAGTCCGGCGCGCAGACCTCCGTCTACCTCGCCGCGAACCCCTCGCATCTTGAGGCCGTCAATCCCGTGCTTGAGGGCATCGTCCGCGCCAAACTCGACGTCTTGGGCGCGGACCCCGAGACAGATGGCTACCCGATCCTGCCGATCCTCATCCACGGCGATGCGGCCTTCGCGGGACAGGGCATCGTCATGGAGACGATCAACATGGCCCTGCTCAAGGGCTACAAGGTGGGCGGCACGGTTCACGTCATCATCAACAACCAGGTGGGATTCACCACCGGGCCGGAATCGTCTCGCTCCACGCGCTACAGCACGGACGTGGCAAAGGGCTACCAGATCCCCGTCTTCCACGTGAACGGCGACGATCCTGAGGCGTGCGTGCGTGCGGCCCGGCTGGCCTTCGAGTACCGCGAGGCCTTTGGCCGTGACGTCATCATCGACATGGTCTGCTACCGCCGCCGCGGTCACAACGAGGGCGACGACCCCTCGATGACGCAGCCGCGCATGTACGACCTCATCGAGGCCAAGCGATCCGTGCGCCACCTCTACACCGAGGCGCTCATCCGCCGCGGCGACATCACCACCGATGAAGCAGAGGCCGTCTCTCGCGACTACCTCGCTCAGCTCGAGCGCGTGTTCGTCGAGACCCGAGAGGGCTTCAAGCCGGGCGGGGATGCCGAGGCTATCCGCGGCCTTGAGTTGCCGTCCTCGCAGTCGTCCGACGCCGGGGTCATGGTGGGTTGGAAGACGGCCGTGAGCGCGGCTCAGGTTGAGCGCATTGGGCGGGCGCACGTGCGCCCGCCGGAGGGCTTCTCCGTACACCCCAAGCTCGAGAAGCTGCTCGAGAAGCGCGAGGAGATGAGCCGCGAGGGCGGGATCGACTGGGGCTACGGCGAGATCTTGGCCTTCGGAACCCTGCTTCAAGAAGGTGTGCCGGTTCGCGTTGCGGGCCAGGACACGCGCCGCGGCACGTTCGTGCAGCGCCACGCGGTGCTGCACGATCGCAACACCGGGGCCGAGTGGACTCCCCTCCTTTATCTGGCCTCAGACCAGGCACGACTCCACATCTTCGACTCTCCGCTGTCCGAATATTCATGCCTCGGCTTCGAGTACGGCTACTCCGTAGAGCGCCCCGACGCCCTGGTGCTGTGGGAGGCGCAGTTTGGCGACTTCGTCAATGGCGCTCAGACGATCATCGACGAGTTCATCTCCTCGGCCGAGCAGAAGTGGGCACAGTCGTCCTCCGTGGTGCTGCTGCTCCCCCACGGTTATGAGGGACAGGGCCCGGACCATTCGTCGGCTCGTATCGAGCGCTTCCTGCAGTTGTGCGCAGAGGACAACATGATCGCGGCGGCGCCCACCACACCGGCGTCGTACTTCCACCTGCTGCGCCGCCAGGCCTACGACCGCCCGCGTCGGCCGCTCATCGTGTTCACGCCCAAGTCGATGTTGCGCCTGCGCGCGGCTCAAAGCGATGTCGCGGACTTCACCTCGGGTACTTTCCTTCCGGTCATCCCCGACCCCATCGCACCCGAGGGCGTTGACCGCGTGCTGCTGTGCTCCGGCAAGGTCTACTGGGATCTTGTCGCCGAGCGCGAGAAGCGCGGCGACACCTCTACCGCGGTGGTGCGGCTCGAGCAGCTCTATCCTCTCGACGGCGAGGCGCTGAGAGCCGCCCTCGCTCCCTACCCGGATGCCGAGCTGTTCTGGGTGCAAGAGGAGCCGCTCAACCAGGGCGCATGGGGCCACATCACCACCACGCTGCCCCAGGAGATTCGTCACGTGATCGGCGTGGTGTCACGTCCGCGCTCGGCCTCCACGGCGTCGGGCCTTGCCTCCCGCCACGCCAAGCAGCAGGCAGAACTCATTGCGAAGGCGTTCGACCGATGAGAAACATCTTCCTCATCGGTGACGAGCTGGTCGCGGGTCACGGCGACCCCAAGGCGCTTGGGTGGGCGGGGCGCGTTGCCGCGCGCACGCTCGCTGTGGCCCCTGACTGCCGATTCCATGTGCTCGCGGTTCCTGGCGAGACAACCGGCGAACTGTCCGGCCGCTGGGACGACGAGGCGCAGAGGCGGCTCGCCTCCGACGACGGTTCCGGTGCGAGGTACGCGGTGTTCGCGATTGGTCGCGCGGACGTGCGCCGCGGCGTGAGCCCCACGATGACCCGGCTCAACATCGCGAACACGCTCGACCGCGCGCAGGCGCTTGGGTTCGAGACCATGGTGGTTGGTCCGCCGCCCGTTGGCGCGGACGAGAACCAGCCCGTGGCGGAACTCGCCGCGCTGTGCGAGGACGCTGCTGGCCGCCGCAACGCGCCCTACGTTGACATGTACGGGCCGCTCGCGCGTCACGAGCAGTGGCAACACGACATGACCTTGGGCGACGGCTCGCTGCCGCTGCAGGCCGGCTACGGGTTGATGGCGTGGCTCGTGCTCAACTCCACGTGGCACGACTGGCTGGGCATCGAGGCCCCAGCGGTCTAGACGACGTGGTCGTCCTGCGGCCGCTATCTGTCATCCTGCGGCCGCTATCTGTCATCCTGCGGCCGCTATCTGTCATCCTGCGGCCGCGTAGCGGATCGCAGGATCCTGCGACTTCGCGCAGGATGACGCCCGTGCGGCGCAGGATGACGCCCGTGCGGCGCAGGATGACCGCGACTGTCTAGACGACGCCCTGGGTGCGGAGCGCGACGCCGAGGTCGTGAGGGCGAGACGCGATAGAGAGTGCGTCGTCGAACGTGACCTGCTCGTCGCGGACCAACTGGAAGAGGTGCTGGTCGAACGTCTGCATCTTGTAGTAGTCGCCCTCGGCGATGAGGTCGACGATGGGCGGCTGGCTTGAGGGATCCACGATCGCCTCTTGCGTGCGGCCCGTGTTGACCATGACCTCGGCCACGAGGGTGCGGCCAGTGCCGTCGGAGCGGCGCACGAGTCGCTGCGACACGATGCCGCGCAGTGTCTGCGCGAGCGTGGCGCGCACCTGACCCTGCTCGTGGGGCGTGAAGAAGTCGACGATGCGGTTGATCGTGTCCTGCGCGTCAACGGTGTGGAGCGTCGCGAGAACGAGGTGGCCGGTCTCGGCGGCAGACAGCGCCGCGCGAACGGTCTCGATGTCGCGCATCTCGCCGACCATGATGACGTCGGGGTCCTGGCGCATCGCGGCGCGGAGCGCGTTGGTGAAGTCGAGCGTGTCGGAGCGGATCTCGCGCTGCGAGATGATCGCCTTCTTGTCCGCGTGCAGAACCTCAATGGGGTCCTCGATCGTGATGATGTTGACCTCGCGGTAGGTGTTGATGAGGTCGATCATCGCGGCGAGCGTGGTGGTCTTTCCGGAACCCGTGGGGCCGGTGACGAGCACGAGGCCGCGGGGCTCGAGCGCGAGGTCGGCGATGACCGGGGGCACGCCCAGGTCTTCGAAGCTCTGCGCACCCACCGCAACGCGGCGGAATACCAGGCAGTCCGTCCCGCGAGCAACGTACGCGTTGACGCGGAATCGCCCAACGCCGCTCAGCGAGAACGCGAAGTCTGCCTCGTGCGTGTCGCGGAAGTTGGAGACGAGGTCCTCGGGCAGCACCTGCGCCACCATGTTGCGGGTGTCCTCTGGACGCAGCGGCGGAACCTGTAGCTTGCGGAGTCGACCGTTCACGCGCACGCGCGGGGGGGAACCCACCTTGCAGTGCAGGTCGGAGCCGCCCGTGGAAGCCAGGGCGTGCAGGAACGGGATCACAGAAGCCGGCTGATCGCTCACGGTTCCTCCATCGGCATGTCCGCTATGTCTCTTGAGGAAGGTTACGGGCGCGTATGCGCCGCACAAAGCCGGTGTGACGAATCCGCCTTGTGTGGGATGATTGATGGTCTTCACCAGTCAGAGCGTCGTCAGAAAGGGGATCCCCGTGAGCAAGAAGGGCCGCAAGCGCAAGTCGCGTGCAAAGTCCGGCGCCAACCACGGCAAGCGTCCCAACGCCTAAGCCAGCGTCACAGGTAAGCCCGCATCCCTGCTGTGAAATATCACAGGGGAGGCGGGCTTTGCTGTTGGTGGCGTGGGGCTAGGTCCTGCGACTTCGCGCAGGATGACGCGCGCGGGACGAGCGCGATCGGGCTGGCTTTAGCCCTCGCGGGCGGTTCGCAGGGTCTCGAGGACCTTGAGCTTGAGGGTCTCGGGGGCGCATTCGCCGCCAGTGGCGGCCACGCGGGTCTTGATCTTCTCGTTGAGCTTGTGCTCGGCCTCGCAAGGCGGACACTCCTTCAGGTGCGCCGCGACGTGCTCGAGTTCGGAGGGCGTCAACTCGCCGTCAATGTACTCAAAGAGGCGGTCGAGCGCCTCTTCACACTCATGCTTTGCCATTGCACTGCTCCCCAGTCGCGCATTCTTCTGGGGCCTTCTCGTAGAGGCCACGCTCCGCGGCGTAGTCCCGCAACTTCTCGCGGAGCAACTTGCGCCCACGGTGCAGCCGCGACATCACGGTGCCCACGGGCGTGTCCATGATCTGTGCGATCTCTTTGTAGGCGAAACCCTCGACGTCGCTGAGGTAGACCGCCATGCGGAAGTCCTCGCTGAGCTCGCTCAACGCGCGCTTGATGTCCTCGTCGCCGAGCGAATCGAGCGCAGCATCCTCGGCGCTCGCGAGGCCCGAGGACGTGTGCTCCGCGGCGGCAGCAAGCTGCCAGTCCTCCACCTGCTCGGCGTCGGAGCGCTTGGGCTCGCGCTGCTTCTTGCGATACGTGTTGATGAACGCGTTGGTCTGAATCCGGTACAGCCACGCCTTGAGGTTGGTGCCCATGTGGAACTTGTCCTGGGCAGCGAAAGCCTTGGCGTAGGTCTCTTGAACCAGGTCCTCAGCGTCAGCGGGGTTGCGCGTCATGCGCAAAGCCGCGGCGTAGAGCTGGTCCATGTAGGACAACGCCTCGGTCTCGAAGGTCAACTGTTCTGTACTCATCACCGTTGAGGTTACCCCCGTTGCGCGTGCGCGGGCCACGCCGTGCCGCGCGCGGGCGGGCCGAGTGAGCGTGGTGGTCATGGAGCCGTCAACGTTTCGCCATCTCTGCGCATTCCGGCTAAGCACTTTGAGACTCGACGCCCCCTAACGCTTCCCGCTGACGCCTGGGTATCGTAGGGATATGGTTCTCCGTCATCTGGCACGGCCCCTCCTCGCCTCGTGGTTCGTCTACGAGGGCGTCACCAACTACCTCAGCCCCGAGGCGCGCGCCGCCAAGGTCGCGGCCGACCTCGAGCCGGCGCTCGCTGATCTGGGCGTTCCAGACCTAAGCGCCACCGACGTCGTCAAGGCGCAGGCGCTGGCCACCACGGGCGCGGCCGCCTCCCTCGCGCTCTCGCGCTCCCCACGCACATCAGCCCTGGCACTCGCGCTGCTGTCCGCCGGCACTGTCTCCGTTGACTACCCCTTCTGGAAAGAGACGGACCCCGCGAAGCGCCGCGAAGGGCTCGAGAACTTCCTCAAGAGTGCAGCACTCATCGGAGGCGTGCTCATCGCGGCGACAGCTGGCCACTCCTCGCGCCACAAGGCGAAGGCGAAGTCCAAGAAGTCGAAGGCGCATGACGCCAAGCACCAGGCGAAGGTCGAGAAGGCTCAGAAGACAGCGTCGGCCCACCTCAAGAAGTACTTCTGGTGACGGCCGCGCCCGGCACGGGCCCGGGCGAGATCTGGGACGCACCAACCGCCTCCGAGCCGCTGTCCGCTGTGGTTTCCGTGCCCGGCTCCAAGTCGCTCACCAACCGTTTTCTTGTGCTCGCCGCACTGGCCGACGCTCCCGTCACCATCCGAGGAGGCCTCGCCTCTCGCGACTCTTCCCTCATGATTGGGGCCCTCGATGCGCTCGGCGTCTCAGTAGACACGTCAAAGGCCGACGCGTGGGTAGTCACGCCCGCGCCCCTCGAGGGAGGAGTGCGGATCGACTGCGGCCTCGCCGGCACCGTCATGCGGTTTGTGCCGCCGCTCGTGCTGCTCGCCGACGGATCTGTGTCCTTCGACGGCGATGAGGGCGCGCGAGTGCGGCCCATGGGACCGTTGCTGGGGGCGTTAAGGGATCTCGGGGCCCGAGTCGCGGACGGCGGAACCGGCACGCTGCCGTTCACGGTGACGCCGCAGCCTGAGGCGAGCACGGCGTCGGGCGCTATCTTTACCGCCCTGCCCGCCGACCGCACCCTGCCACCGAGTGAGGTCTCGCTGGACTCGTCGGCCTCCTCGCAGTTTGTCACCGGGCTCCTCATGGTGGCGCCTCGCTTGCCGCGCGGGCTCACCATTCGACACACGGGCGAGACATTGCCGTCGCTGCCGCACATCGACATGACGTGCGCGACGCTTCGCGACGCCGGTATTCGCGTGGACCAGCCCGACGAGCGCACCTGGGTGGTGCATCCTGGACCGATCTCGCTGGGGTCGGTGCGCGTGGAGCCCGACCTTTCCAATGCCGGCCCGTTCGTTGCGGCCGCGATGGTCAGCGGAGGTTCGGTCTCGATTCCGGGGTGGCCCTCATCGACGACTCAGCCGGGCGCGCTGTTCCCCGAGCTGCTGGCACAGATGGGTGGGCAGGTGTCGCTCGCGGACGGCGTGCTAACGGTGACCGGCACCGGCAATATCGCTGGTATTGAGGCAGATCTGAGCGCGGCGGGCGAGATCACGCCCACGATCGCGGCACTGTGCGCGCTGGCTGAAGGGCCGTCGCAGCTCACGGGGATAGGCCACTTGCGGGGCCACGAGACCGACCGGCTGGCGGCGATCGCCGCGGAGGTCACGCGCGTTGGCGGGCATTGCGTCGCGGGCGACGACTCGCTGAAGTTCGGCGGGATGCCGGCCGGAGGGCTCACAGCGGCTGTCATGGAGACCTATCACGATCACCGCATGGCGACGTTCGCGGCGATCCTTGGGCTCGCGATTCCCGGCCTGCAGATCCGCGACGTGGCGACCACGTCGAAGACGATGCCCGACTTCCCGCAGATGTGGCGAGACATGTTGGGGGCTGCCGCCGCGTGACCGACTGGAGTCGCTACGACGAGTCCGACGCGAAGGTGCGCCCGGGGCGGGGGTCCCGCCCGCGCTCCAAGGTGCGTCCCGCGCATGCGGACGCTGTCGACGCGGTGGTGATCGCCGTGGATCGCGGCCGCTACACCGTGCGCACGGCCGACGCCGTGGTGAGCGCGGTCAAGGCGCGAGAGTTGGGACGGCGCGGCTTGGTCGTTGGCGATTCGGTGGGCGTGGTCGGGGACGTCTCTGGGGCTTCTGACACTCTCGCGCGGATTGTGCGCCGCGACGAGCGGGTCACCGCGCTCAGGCGTACTGCCGACGACTCGGACGTTGCTGAGCGGGTGGTCGTGGCAAATGCCAGCCAGCTCGCGATCTTCGCGGCCATAGCCGATCCCGAGCCCAATCCGCGGGTCATCGATCGTTGCCTCGTGGCGGGATTCGACGGGGGCATGGTTGCCCTGCTGGTGCTCACGAAGGCGGATCTCGGGTCCGCTGACGCGCTTCGCGCGATGTACGAGCCGCTTGGGGTCACCGTGATCGAGACCTCGGTGAGACGAGCGGGCGGGCCGGAGGCCGATCCCGGATTTGCGCGCCTGCGCCAAGAACTGTTGGGGGAGCGCACGGTCTTTGTAGGGCCTTCCGGCGTCGGCAAGTCGACGCTCGTCAACGCACTTGTTCCGGCGGCGGATCGGGCGGTTGGCCGCGTCAACGATGTGACTGGCCGGGGTCGCCACACGTCGACGTCGTCGGTGATGCTTGAACTGCCGAGCGGCGGCTGGATCATCGACACCCCTGGTGTGAGGTCGTTTGGCCTTGCCCACGTTGACCCCGCGCACTTCATTCTTGCGTTTCCCGACGTCGCGGCGGCGGCGGACGAGTTGTGCCCACGAGGCTGCACCCACGAGTCCGCGGAACTCGGCTGCGAGCTGGACGCCTGGGCGGGCGACGACCCAGACCGTCACGCCCGCATCGACTCGATCCGACGCCTGCTCGCCTCCCGCGCAGCTGGCGAGGCGTACTGAAGCCAGCCCCAGCGTCGGGCCGTCACGGGCCCGCGGCCCGCCGCCACTACCCTGGAACCATGCAGCCCACCGGCCCCTACGCGGACGATCTCCGACTCGCCATGCGCATCGCCGACGCGGTGGACACGTACACGCTCAAGAGCTTTCAGGGCGAGGACCTCACGGTTGAGCTGAAGTCCGACGAGACTCCCGTGACGGCCGTGGACCGTGAAGCGGAGCGCATGGTCCGCGCATTCCTCGAGGAGGAGCGGCGCACGGACGCCGTGTATGGCGAGGAGTTCGGGTCCAAGGGCGGCTCGGCGCGGCAGTGGATCATCGATCCCGTTGACGGCACCAAGAATTTCATCCGCGGCATCTCGGTCTGGGCCACGCTCATCGCGCTCTACGACGACCGCAAGCCCGCTGTCGGCGTGGTTTCCGCGCCCGCGCTTGGCATGCGCTGGTTCGCCGCGAAGGGCGATGGCGCGTGGAAGGGCTTCTCGCTGCGGCGGGCGGAGGCGATTCGCGTCTCGAGTCGCCAGCCGCTGGCCGACGCCATGCTTTCCTACTCGTCGCTGGATGGCTGGGAGGAGCGCGGCCTGCTTCCCGACTTCCTGGAGCTCACCCGCCGCATGTGGCGTACCAGGGCGTTTGGTGACTTTCTCAGCTACATGATGGTGGCCGAGGGCGTAGTGGAGGTGGCGACTGAGCCCGAGCTGGCGCTCTACGACATGGCTGCGCTCGTGCCGATCGTCGAGGAGGCGGGCGGAGTGTTCACGTCGCTGACCGGGGTTCCGGGGCCGTGGGGCGTGGACGCGATCGCGACAAACGGGCTATTGCACGAGGCGGCCCTGGAGATCGTGGGGACTGCGGACGTTTAGCGCGCCGTCGAGCGCCTACACCGGCAACCGATCCAATTCGCTGACGTCGTACCAGAGCAGGTCGCGCTCCTCGAGCCGCTCGAGCGCCTCTTCGTCGCCTCCCGCCGCCGCGCGCGCGTCATCCGCCGCGCCGGCCTCGTCGAGGAACACGCACGCGATCGAATCCGCCATGACCCGGCCCGTGATGGTCACGGCCGCCGGGTGCGCGTCGGGAACGGGGGCCACGTCGGCGCGAGACACGTCGATCGCGACCACGAGCCGCAGCGGCGATCCCAACTCCACGATCGAGTCTTCGGCCGCGGCGTCGCGAGCCTGCTCGGCGAGCTCGTCGGGATCGTCGTAGGCACTGATGTCCATCAGACGCTCGGTCACGGCATAACCGCGTTCCGGCTCCCAATGGCCCGATGTGTAGCGGGCGATCTCCCCCACCGCCCCCGGCACAAATACGCGCATGCCCTCAGTCTGACAGCGCGGGCTCGGCCTCGCTCGACCGCGCCGGAGTGTCGCCCAGGTCGCCTTCGCGCAACCGCTCGGCGACGGCGTCGGCGAGCCGCCCGACGGCGTGGCTGGCTGCTCCCCTTGGTGCGGCTTCGCGCCAGGACGCCCCTCGCAAAGCGGCCAAATCCGCCGTGCGAGGATCCCACGGGATCATCCACGCCTGGCCCACGCCGGCATACCTAGCGAGCGCATCCGCCACTTGGCGCTCAGGATTGGGCCCTGCGACGGAGCGGCGGACTCGGTTCACCGTCACGATGAGCCGCTCCTTCACCCCGGGGACCAGATCCGCGAGGTCACCAAGCGCGTCGACGAAGCGCTGCATGCCCACTGGCTCTGCAGTCGCGACAGCGACCACGAGGTCCGCCTCCGTGAGCGCAGCGACAGTTGCGCCGTCTCGACGAGAAGCGGATTCCGGACCCGCCAGCCCGAATCCGCAGTCGATGACCGTCACCGCCGCGGCCGCCCGCATGGCGGGCCAGGCGGCCTCGAGCGCGGCCGGAGCGATCTCAGCCCAGCGACCTGGTCGGGGCAGACCGGTAAGCACCGCGAGGTTCTCAGCGGCCCGCACTGAGTGTCGCCGCACCGTCGCGGCATCCGCCTCCCCTTGCGCAGCCGCGCGCGCAACGGCCGCGATGCCTGGGGCATCGTCATGCAGTGCGAGCGTCTGCGCCACGGCCGCGCCATACGTATCGAGATCCACGAGCAGGGTGGGGCGCGTGCGCGAAAACTCCGCGGCGAGTCCCACCGCCACCGAAGTGCGTCCAGGAGCGCCCGTGGGACCCCACACCGCGACGATCCGCCCAGCAGGCGGCGAGGGCTCAGGTTCCTCATCCAGCTCCAGCTCTGCGGGCGCGGACGCCGCCGCCTCCGCGACCGCGAGCGGATCGTCGGCTCTCACGGCGACAAGACCGAGAGCCGCAAGCGCGCGAGCGTCGCGATCGTCGAGCGCGACCCCCACGACGCGCACGCGCATGTGTGCGAGTTCGCCGAGCGTCACGCGATCGAGGTGCCGCTGCGGCGAGACCACCGCAACCCCTGCCACACCAGCCGACGCGGCGGCGAGTGCCTCTGCGAGGTCGGCACAGCGTCGGACCAACGTGAGGTCCGGATGGGCGGCGATCGCCGCCGCGATGGCATCCTCGGCCTGCGAAGAGACCGCGATCACGACGCCTGTCATGACTGCACCTCCGCCACGCGCTAGCTCCCCGCCGCGACGATGGCGATCTCGCCATCGCTCGATACTGCGTCGAGCACCTTCGCGACGTCACCAAGGGGCACAGCGACGTAGACCGTTTGACCGCCCGTGCCGCCGAGCGTGGACTTCGCGTCGCGCACGTCGGTGACGGCGAGCCCCGAGCCCACCATCGTGGACCGCGGGCCGGAATCGTCCGTGACCGTCACCCAAAGATCGACGGTGGATCCGACGCCAACGCCGTCAGCCAGCGGCATCGACGTCTCGACGGCAATCGACCTGGCGGTGTAGGAATCTCCGTCTAGCAGCGCAGATGCGGGGAGAAGCTCACCCTCGCCAATGGTGCGGCCCACGACCCGGCCGGCCACGGCGTCGGACTGTGGCACGTACTCGCCCTGCGAAACGCGCACGTTCACGACCACCAGGTCGCCGGTGGCGAGCACCGTTCCAGGCGCGAGGTCGTGTGCGGCCGCGTAGAACGGCTGAGTCGTGTCTGCGCGCTGCACGATGGCCACGACGGCCGCCACGGCCAGCGCTATCAGCACCAGTCCAACCAAGAGCCGAGGATCGCGCCACGACGGCCTGCGCACTCGGCCAACCACGGCGTCGGACGTCCTAGCCACGCGCCACCCCCCTAGATGCTTGCGCCCATCATGCCGTGCCAGCCGCGCGGCTGCCACCCATGTGGATAACTCCCCGTGTCAGGGGGTGCGTGACAGAATGGGCGCGTGGCCAAGCGATTCCTGACCCTTCCCGACGTTCAAGAGGCGCTCAACATCTCGCAGGTGCAGGCGTACTCGCTTGTGCGGAACGGCGATCTGCCTGCGATTCAGATCGGCGGGCGCAACCAGTGGCGCGTGGAAGCCAGTGAGCTTGAGGCCTACATTCAGCGTCAGTACGCGGCTACGCGCGAGCGCTTTTCCGTGCCCGACGCTGACCACGCCTCGTCATAGCGCCTCGCCCGGTCATGGGGCTGGGGTGACGGACAGGATGGCGGCGAAGGCCACGATCCTGCCGCCCGCAAGCACCAGGTAGTCGGCGCCAACGGCTGATATCGCGCCCCGGACCTGACTTCCGGCGGCGTTCACGAGCACTGCTCCCCCGTCCTCGGCCAGCGCCCGGAGCGCGTGGCCAAGCGTGAGTCGGCTTGCGATGACACCCGGCTCCGGGGCCGCTGGGGGCGCGCCATCGAGGATCGAAATCGCGTTTGCCGGAACGAGCCACTCCCTTGGGCCGTCAGCGATGTGCAGCCACTGCGCCGCGCAGTCCATGACCGTGCCGGCCACGGTAGTGCCGTCGCGCAGCGTTACGCGGACAAGCTGCCCGTCGGCGGCGGCCAGCACGGCCCCAAGCGTGACGGCCGCGCTTTCGCCCTGGCTTCGCGCCCTGACCTCCTCTTCGAAGGCCTCACGTTCCGCGCGTGTCACTTGCGCCTCGAGGTCGTCGAAGAGTTGGTGCCAGCGCATGGGCCAACCGTAGTGGGTTGTCCACAGCGCTTGGCGCCCCGGCTGGACAATCCAACTGTATTCATGTACACCTTCTTTCATCAAAGTACGTCAAACGCTATTAAGGGGGTCTGACAATGACGATGAAGGTGCATCCATCCAGGGCGGTCGTGCTCGTCGCCGCGAGTGGGGCGGCCGCATGGTGGCTTGCCGAGGCGGCTGGGGCGGAGGCGGCCGTCCCTGCGCTGGACTCACTCGTGGTCGCTGCTGTGCTGCTCGCCGGCGCGGGCGCGGCTTTGGGTGTCGCGGTGCTCACTGCTGCGGCGCTCGCGGAGTCTCTACTGGGGTGGCGGCCGCGAGCCACGGCCGCGCTGCCGGCACCTGTGCGGCGATTCCTCATCGGGTCGGTGGCGGCCGCACTCGTCGCCGGGGTCGCGGTTCCCGCGAGCGCGGACGAGGTCTATCCCGGATGGGCGCCCGCGGTGGCAACATCCCCTTCCGCGTCTCCGTCACCTACGCCCGGCCCGACGCTGGAGGTTGCTGCGGCTTCACCGTCGCCTTCGCCCGTTGTCACCGCCGCAGCTGATCCGCCAGTCGAACTGCATGCAGAGTCCGCCGCGGGGCCGCTTCCGGAGACGCACGAACGGCGGACTGCTGAGGCGCCCCGCCCCGCACCTGCGGCGGGCCTCGAGGCGACGCCCGACCAGAGGTCAGTGCATGTCGTGGCACGGGGCGAGTCGCTCTGGCGCATCGCCGCCGAGCTGTTGGGACCCGAGGCCACGAACGCCCAGATTGCCGAGGCCTGGCCAGCCATCTACGAGGCAAATCGCTCGTTGATCGGCGCCGATCCCGGGCTGATCCTGCCGGGCCAAGAACTCACCATCCCCCAGGAGGTGGCGGCGTGAGCGCGGAAGCTGCCGCGGCGTCGGGCATACTGCGCGCGGTACCGGGTCAAGGCGCTCCCGCAGTCCCTCGCTACGGCGAGCGCAAGACACCGCTCGGAGACCCGGCTCCGCTTGCGTGCACGGTGGCGAAGACCGCCGTCGAGGCGATCCTCGGCGGCGATGGCCTGGAGACGCTCACGCGCTGGGTAGCGAGCGACGTGCGAGACGCTCTCGCGGCGCAGCGGTCGCTCGCGAGGCGAGCGGGTCAACGCGGCGGCGTCGCCCGTATTGAGCGGGCGCGGGTCTGTCGCGTCTCCCACAGGGCGGCCGAGGTCAGCATCGTCGCAAGCGTGCGGGATCGCGCGCTAGCGGTGGCGATGCGGCTCGAGGAGATCCACGGCCGCTGGCTCGCGACGGTCATCGAGATCGTCTAGCCGTGTTCACTCGCACGCCCACTTCCGGGTTTAGGCACGTGAGGTCGCGTTTTCCCCACCCCATGGATTCTGTGGGCACCTCAGGTCGTGTTTCGCGTGTGGCGACCAACTATTGAACTCTCGCGAGACCTCGCTCCTCGCACGTACTCGCAACTCCGACAGCTGGCGAGCCCCGCAACTATCGCCAACGCCCTCACTCGAGGCGATCTGGTGAAACTCCTCCCCGACCAGTACTGTCTCGCCGAACACGCCGACTCATGGTTCATGCGAGCACACGCGGCAGTGGCTTGGGCTGGCCCAGGCGCGGCCTTGTCGGGGCTCGCAGCCCTCGCGGCGCGGCGCTATGCACCCATCGAAGTTGAGGTGATTGACGTGGTGGTGCCGAAGGGAGGGCATCGAACCGGGCCCGACTGGATTCGCGTGCGGTCACTCTCGATTCCCTTCGCGACGACTCTGTTCGCGCCCGCGATGCCCGTTTCAGAGCCGGAACTGGCACTCGCCCTCGCCTACGGAACCGTTCCCGCGGCGGCGCGCGCAAGTTACGTGCATGGAGCCGTCAAGCGCGGCATAGTGTCGCCGGCGCGGCTCGCGGCGGTGTTGGGCAGCCTGCCGCGCGTCAAGTATCGAGGCGAGCTGGCACAGCGAATGAATCGGATCGTCGCGGGCGCCGAGAGTTACCTCGAAGAGCGCGCGATGGCTGACGTGCTTAGTGGCCCCGGGTTCGAGGACCTGGTGTTCCAACACAGTCTGCGCGTCAACGGAGCGCGATACCGCGTCGACGCACTTCATCTGCCAACGCTCACAGCATTCGAGTTTGATGGCCGCGACCACGGCAAGCCGCAACAGAGGCAATATGACGTGGCCCGCGACGCCGCCCTCGCGACAATTGGCATCCAGACGGTGCGCTACACCTTTGACGACGTGACAAAGCGCGCCAAGGAGTGTCGCGACAACGCTCTGGCGATCATCGCCGTGCGGTCAAACACGACTTGAGTTACCTACAGAATCGCGCGGACAACGAAAAGTTGACGTGACGTGCCTAAACTCGGGGCGGGCGGGGTGCGAGCCTCTCTCCGCGCCGCGCGAGGCGACAGGTGCGGCTACGCGGCCTCGTTCTTGCCGTGGCACATCTTGTACTTCTTGCCGGAACCGCATGGGCAAGGCGCATTCTTGGGGGTGCCGGGGAACGTGCCGCCATCCGCATTGGACTTGGCCGCCGCCGCGGAGCCCTTCTTCGTCGCCGCCTGACCAGAGCCGTCCTCAGAAGGTCCGGAGTAGTTCAGGGCACCCATGTTCATGGTCATGCCGCCACCACCGCCGGTGGCAGAGCCACCGGTTGACGTGGCCCCGGACATCGTCGGGACGCGCTGCGGCTGCTCCGCTTGCGCAGGGGCCTCCTCGCCGTCCGCGGGGACAAGCCGCTTCTCCACCCGGAACAGCACCTGCACCGACTGCTCCTTGATGGAGTCGGTCATGGCCTCGAACAGCTGGTAACCCTCGCGCTGGTACTCGGTGAGCGGATCGCGCTGGCCCATGGCACGCAGGCCAATGCCCTCCTTGAGGTAGTCCATCTCGTACAGGTGCTCGCGCCACTTGGAATCGAGCACTTGGAGAAGCACCTGGCGCTCCACCTGGCGCATGAGCTCGGGCTCGATGCGCGCCTCGACGGCTTCGTACTGGAGGCGCGCGTCCGCGGTGAGCTCGCGCTCCAGGAAGCTCGTGGACAGCCCGGAGAGGCCGCCAGCCTCCTCGATGATCTCTTCTTCGGTCAGCGACACGGGGTAAATGGTCCGGAGGTCCTTCCAGAGCGCGTCGAGGTCCCAGTCGTCCGGCGATCCGGCTGCGGTGCCGGCCCGCACATACGAGGACACGACGTCGTCGACGAACTGGATCACCTGGTCGCGCATCTCCTCACCGTCGAGCACACGGCGCCGCTCCTTGAAGATCACAAGGCGCTGGTCAGACATGACGTCGTCGTACTTGAGGATGTTCTTGCGAATCTCGTGGTTGCGGCCCTCGATCTGAGCCTGCGCAGATTGCACGCCGCGCGTGAGCACCTTGGACTCGATCGGCATGTCGTCGGGCAGCGCCGCTGAGTTCATCACCGAGGCCGCTAGCCCGGACTGGAACATGCGCATCAGGTCGTCTTCGAGCGACAGATAGAACCGAGACTCGCCGGGATCGCCCTGACGGCCAGAACGACCCCGAAGCTGGTTGTCGATGCGGCGAGACTCGTGGCGCTCGGTGCCGAGCACATAGAGGCCACCAGCGGCGAGAACCTCGTCATGCTCCGACTTGACGGCTTCTTGAGCGGCCTCGAAGACCTCGTCCCACACCCGCTCGTATTCCTCGGGGTTCTCGTGCGGATCGAGGCCACGCTCCTGCATCTCGGCGACCGCGCGGAACTCGGGGTTGCCGCCGAGCATGATGTCGGTACCACGGCCGGCCATGTTGGTGGCGACGGTCACGGCGCCCTTGCGGCCGGCCTCGGCGACAACGGTCGCCTCCTGAGCGTGCTGCTTGGCGTTGAGCACATTGTGGCGGATGCCGCGCTTGCGAAGCTCCTTCGACAACTTCTCCGACTTCTCCACGGACACCGTGCCCACGAGGACCGGCTGGCCCTTCTTGTTGCGCTCAAGGATGTCCTCGATGACCGCATCGAACTTGGCGGCCTCGGTCTTGTAAAGGAGGTCCGCCTGGTCATCGCGGATCATCGGCAGGTTGGTGGGGATCGGGATAACCCCGAGCCCGTACGTGGCATGCAGCTCGGCGGCCTCCGTCTGCGCCGTACCGGTCATTCCCGCAAGCTTCTCGTAGAGGCGGAAGTAGTTCTGGAGGGTGATCGACGCGTAGGTCTGGTTCTCGGCGCGGATTGCCACGCCTTCTTTTGCCTCGATCGCCTGGTGGAGACCCTCGGAGTAGCGGCGGCCCTTCAGCAGGCGGCCCGTGTGCTCGTCGACGATGTCCACCTCACCGCCCTGCACCACGTAGTCCTTGTCGCGCTTGAAAAGCTCCTTCGCCTTGATGGCGTTGTTGAGGAAGCCAATGAGCGGCGTGTTGGCGGGGTCGTAGAGGTTCTCGATCCCGAGCGCCTTCTCAACCTTCTCGATGCCGGGCTCGAGCACGCCGACCGCGCGCTTCTTCTCCTCGACCTCGTAGTCCTCGTCGACCTTCATGGCGTCGACCATCCGAGCGAACTCCACGTACCAGCGGTTGTTGTCGCCGGAGGCGGGTCCAGAAATGATCAGCGGCGTGCGCGCCTCGTCGATGAGGATCGAGTCCACCTCGTCGACGATCGCGAAGTTGTACTCGCGGTGCACCAACTGCTCTGGCTCCATCGCCATGTTGTCGCGGAGGTGGTCGAAGCCGAATTCGTTGTTCGTGCCGTAGGTGATGTCCGCCGCGTACTGCACCTTGCGCTGCGCGGGGTTCTGGCCAACGAGGATGCAGCCTGTCTCCATCCCAAGGAAGCGGAAGACGCGACCCATGAGCTCGGACTGGTACGACGCGAGGTAGTCGTTGACGGTGACGACGTGCACGCCCTTGCCAGTGAGCGCATTCAGGTAGGCCGGGAGGGTGGCGACGAGGGTCTTGCCCTCACCGGTCTTCATCTCGGCGATGTTCCCAAAGTGGAGGGCCGCGCCGCCCATGATCTGAACGTCGAAGTGGCGCAGACCCAGCGTCCGCCGCGAGGCCTCACGCACCGCCGCGAACGCCTCGGGCATGAGGGCGTCCAGGCTCTCGCCATCGGCCACACGCTCGCGGAACTCGTCCGTCAGGGCACGCAGCTCCTCGTCGGAGAAGCCTTGGTAAACCTCTTCGAGGGCGTTGGTCAGGGTGACGACCTTCTCAAGACGACGGCGCTCTCGCCCCTCGCCGATGCGGATGATGCGGTCGATGACAGCCACTGGTACTCCTCCTTGGGTCGGGAACCATCGTAGGCGGTCAGTGGATGGTCTCCGGTTCGTCTCGCTGTGGGCGCAACAAGAGCACCGCCGCGCCCATCAGCGCGCCACCTATCGCGCCCAACCAGCCCAAGCGCTCGCCAAACACGATCGCACCCAGGATCGCACCAAGCAACGGCTCCAGCAGCGTGATGATCGTCGCCACAAACGGCGGAACGGTCTGCAGCGACGTCAGGAAAAGCACATACGCGAGGCCTGTGATGATGACTCCAAGCACGATCGCGATACCCCACCCCTCAAGGTCGTGCGGGAGGCCCGTGCCCGCGAGCAGCGCGAACGGCAGCATCAGCACGGCACCCGCGGTGAACGCGCCGCCCGTGAGCGCAACAGGGTGCAGATCAGGCACGGGAGCGCGATTTACGATCGTGATGGCTGCAAAGGAGACGCCAGCCGCGAGCGCCACGGCGACGCCCAGCAGCATCCGCGAGCCCTCGTCGAGACTCCCGCCTACGAGCAGCCCGAGCCCAACGAGCGACAGCCCCAGTGCAACCACCGATCGAACGGAAGGTCGCTGCCGCAAAACCACGGCGTCGTACCCGGCGACGACGACGGGAGCCGAGCCGATCCCAACGAGCGTCGCCAAACCGACGGACGCGAGCGTCACCGAGGTGAAGAACGCGTACTCGAAGCCGGCCGTGAGCGCGCCCGTGACCACCATTCGCACCCACGCGGCCCGCGACCATTCGCCCGGACGGAACCTCCCGATGACCGCGAGCACCGCCAGCAGCGACACGCCCGCGAGGGCCATGCGCCATGCGGCGATGCCGACGGGCGCGAAGCCCTCGTGCTCTCCAAACACCACTCCCACAACACCGCCGCCGCCCCACAGACAGGCGGCGGCGATGCCGAAGAGGAAGTCGCGAGTGCGCATCCCGGAGGATGCGCCGCTGGTACTTATGCGCTCTCCCTAGACTGTCCGGCCTCCGCGGCGGCGAGGTGAATGACTCCATACGTCCAGCCGCGCCGCCGGTACACGGCCGACGGCAGGTCGCTCTCCACGTCGTGGAACAGGAAGAAGTCGTGGCCCACCAGTTCCATCTGATCTATCGCGTCGGGCACCGACATGGGCGCAGCCTCGTGCGTCTTTGACCGGATGACGATGGGTGTGCCGTCGATCGGAATCTCGCGAGTGGAGCCCTGCGGTGCGCCCTCCCACTGCTCCACGTTCTCGACCGCGTCGGTCACGCCAGCGTCGCCGGTCACCACAGGCACGCCCGACGCTGGGGTCGGCACCGCGCGCAGGCCGAGTTTGCCCTGGTGTCGGTGGACCTTGCGCTCGTGCATCTTGCGCAACTGTGCCGTGAGTTTCGCGTACGCCGTGTCGAACGCCACTTCGCGATCCGTCGAGGAGGCCTCCGCGCGGACAACTCCGCGTCCGTGCAGCGTGATCTCCACGCGCTCCTTCTCGGCGCTTACGCGCGGGCTGCGTTCGTGGCACACATGCACCTCGGCGCGCGTGGCGCGCGGTGCAAGCTCGGTGATCTTCTCCATGCGCTCCTCAATCCGGGTGCGCAACGGCTCGGTGACCTTGGTGTGCCTGCCGACGATAGCGATGTCCATGGCGATGCTCCTTCAACGCTTTAGTGGGGTGCTCGGGCCGCACGGACCCGGCATGGTGAGCAAGGCGCCTTGCCGCGCCTCCCGCATCACCTCCCCGGCATCGAAGAGTGAGTGACGTTCGCCGTCTTTGACCCCACCCTAGCCCCGCGCGCCGGTCACGTCACGTCGAGGTGTTGCTGCCAGCACAAGCGCCCCCAATACCGGCGATCCGGCCGCCTCGAGGGCGTCCGCGGCTCGCGCGAGAGTGGCCCCTGTGGTCATCACATCGTCAACGAGGAGCACCGGATCTGGCCCTGTCCAGCCTCGCGCAGAAACCTCCGCCGCGTCCCACCGGCCCACGCTGGACCGGCCTTTGGACGTGGCTCCGCTAGCACGCAGCGCTTCCCGGACGGGCGCCTTCAGTTCGCGGCCAACGGTGGTGGCCAGCAGGGTGGCGAGCGCCACTCCGCGGCGGCGAACGGCCCGACGCCGACTGGGCACCGGCACCACGGTCACCTTGGGCGGGAGTTCCGTGCGGATTCTCGCCGCGGCCCGCGCTGCGGCCGCGCCGAAGAAGCGGTCGAGGTCGCGGCGGCGGCCGTCCTTCCACGCCACGATGGTCCTGTGCTCGGCGCCGTCGAGAACGGCCACGGCCCACACCGGCAGCCGCTCGCGGCCGACTACGTCGAGCCTGCCGGCCCCTTCCTCAGCTCGGAATGGAATCTCCCACCACGGTGCCGAGCACGACTCGCACAGCGGGACGTCCTCCAAGCCACAGCCCGCACACGCCACGGGCACCAAGAGGCGAGCGGCATCCCTGGCGAGGTCGGCGATCAGCATGACTACAGCGTCGGGCATTGGCGGGCCGCCACGGTGACGCCTGTGGAGAACCGTGCCTGCAGAATCCTCAGCCCGAGTACGCGAGCTCGTTGGGTCCGGTCACCACCTTGGACCACACAGCACCCGAGCGGGTGTAGCCCTCGCCTTCCGAATCCACGACCACGAGCGAGCGCTCCTGCTCGCGAGCGGTGATGTCGACGGCGCCCGTGACGGACTTGAGCGCAGTGGTGAGGCCGCCGACCTCGACGAACCACAGTTCGCTTGGCACGTCGTTACCGCCATCGCCGAGCACGGCCACCGAGAGGTCGTCCACCCACGTGACGTCGATCGCGGGGCCGAGATCCGCGCCCACTGGCACAGGTTCGCCCACCGACAGCGGTGTGCCGTCCTCGGCCCGCACCACGGACGCGATCTCGAGCGCCTGCTTCCCGCCGGACTGCGACAGGACCACGATGCGCGCGCCGTCGCGGGAAACCGAGAGACCCTGAACGGTGGTGCCGCGCAGCCAGCCGATCGGCAGCCGCGTCACTTCTCCCTTGCGCGTTACCGCGATGAGCTCGGTCGCGTCGGTCGCCTCTGCGGTCCAGAACCAGCCGTGGCGGTCCGCGGATGGCGCCACCAGGTTCGTGCCGCTGTAGAGAGCATCTGTGGCCATGCCCGACGCTGGGGGCGGGTCGTCGTTGACCTTGACGAGGGTGCCCACTCCGTCTTCGATGGCCGACGACGCCACGAGTTCGGAGTCGCCGACAATCCACGCGGCCTGCCCGGTGTCGAAACTCTGAGCGAGCCCTCGAGATTGTTGGGGCAGCGCGCCCACCGACTCGGGAACCTGCCACACGTCCTCGCCATCCCACAGGCCTAGGCGTCCGTTGACGAAGGCGGCCGCGTCGGGGCCGGGCAGCGGCCCTGGCTCGAGGGTCGCGGAGTCGTCTGCGGCCAGCGGAACGCCGCCGACGGTGACGTCCACCGCCCTCACTCCCGGGATCGACGCCAGCGTCAGTCGCATCTGCTCCTCGGCCAAACTGCGCTGCGCGGCGTCCCCGGCCGAACTCGTGGTCAGTTGTACGGCAGCCACACCGTCCGTGACGATGACTGAATCAACCTGTAGCGCCGAGTCCTCCGGGAACCCCGTATGCACCGCGGGCAACAAGGGCTCCGAAGGTCCCTCGACGAGTTCGCGCGCCGCCCACGTGACGGCCTTGGTTTGGGGGAGCCAGCGCAATTCCGGGACTTGAGTGGTCTCGTCGACGCTCGCGAAGATGAGGCTGACCGGCGTGAACAGACGTTCGAAGTTGGGGCCGGCCAGGATGGTGCCGTCCTCGAGCTCGGAGATTCGCCACTGGCCTTCTTCGTCTTGAACCATCGTGAAGGTCAAGGTCTCGCGAGTGCCGTCTGCGGCTTCCGTGAGCCGCCCCGAGTCGTCGAGAGTCGCGAGCACCGGCAGGTCGTAGGTGACGGTGTTGGTTCCGCTATCGAACTGCGTGTCGACGGCTCCCGCGTCGAAGACCGTCACCTGGGCGTTGGGGTCCCAGTTCGCCGCTGCCTCCGGGGTCAGGAAGTCGCGGGCCACGGTGAAGTCGCTGCGGAAGCCCGCGCTCGAGGCGGCGACGAAGCCGTTGACGATTCCGGTTGGGCTGTCATCCGGCCGGGGTCCATCCGCGATCGGGAAGACCGGCCCAGTTGATGGCACCACGCCGTTGCCCTCGTTGACGGGACCAGACGACGGAATGGTCGTGCACGCCGCCAAGGCGAGCATCGCGGTGGCGAGAAGGGCGGCGCAGCCTGCCGAGCGTCGGGCCATCATGAGGGGCTCTCCGTGAACTCGTCGTCCGCGCGCATCTCCAGCACCCCAACGCTGCCGAGCGCTTCGAACTCGCTCTCACGCATCGCCAGCGGGAGGGGCGCATCCTGTCCGAGCCCGCGAGAGGTGCGCGGCAGCAGGAGGCGGAAGCTCGCGCCCTTGCCCGGCCTGCCCCATGCCTCGAGCTTGCCGCCGTGGAGGCGGGCGTCCTCGCGCGCAATGGAAAGGCCGAGGCCCGTACCGCCCATCGTTCGCGCGCGAGCCGCGTCGGCGCGCCAGAAGCGGTCGAAGACACGCTCCACTTGCTGCGGAGTGAGGCCGATGCCGTAGTCGCGCACCACCACGGCAACGGCGCGACCGTTCGAGGCGATGCCGACGTCCACGGGGTGATCCTGCGCGTGCTCCACCGCGTTCGACAAGAGATTGCGCACGATGCGGCCAACGCGGGGGCGGTCGATAGACGCGATGTGCTCGCCCTTGGCGACCCACAGACGGAGTTCTACGCCAACATTCGCGGCAGCGTGTGCCATGGCCTCCACCTCGTCCCGCACCACGTTTTCCAGCGAGATCTCCTCGAACTCGAGCCTCGCGGCGCCCGCGTCGATGCGGCTGATCTCCAGCAGATCGGCAAGCAGAGTCTCGAACCGGTCGAGCTGGCCGCTCAGCAGTTCTGCGGATCGCGCCACTTCGGGTGCGAAGTCCTCGCGAGAGTCGTACAGAACGTCCGACGCCATGCGCACCGTGGTGAGCGGCGTTCGCAGTTCGTGGGAGACGTCGCTGACGAAACGCCGCTGCAGGCGCGACAGCTCCTCCATGCGGGTGATCTGGCGTTGGAGCGACTCCGCCATCTCGTTGAAGGTGCGGGCGAGAGTCGCCATCTCGTCGTTGCCGCGCACCTTCATGCGCTCACTGAGGCGGCCCTCTGCCAGGCGTGACGCGACTCGAGCCGCGTCGCGCACGGGACGCACAGCCTGGTTGGTGACCCACCACGTCATGAAGACGACGAGCGCGACGAGCATGCCAGCGCCTAGCCCAAGCACGCGCTGAATGAGGGTGAGCGTCTGTTCCTCATCCGCGAGCGAATAGATGAAGTACAGCTCCCACTCCCCCGCCGCCTTGATGTCGAGGGTGCTGCCGACGGTGACTCCTGGCGTGCCGTCAGGCAGCTGTACGAACTGCCAGGGCTGCGTCGTGCCGTCCTGCACCGCCTCGCGCATGTCGTCTGTGATGACGTCGATGTACTCCTGGCCGGGCGCCTGGGTCGAGATCGGCACCTCCGACGTGTTCGAAGGGCTCCGAAGCAGGACCGTTGCTCGGTCGTCGCCGCCCGCGACGGAGAACTTGTTCACGATGTCGTTCACGAGCTGCGTGAGCTCGGCAGGGCTCTCCGTTGGCGAGGCATCGATGTCGGCCTGGGCGCTCGCGACGTCTTGAGCGGACTGCTGGAGGATGCGGTCAACGCGAGTCTCGACGAGCCCGTCGCGAATCTGCGACGTCACGTAGGCACCGAGGAGCGCCACCGTGCCGAGGCCGATGACGAGGGTCGTGACGACCACTCGGAACATCAGCGAACGGCGCCACCGCCAGGCGAGGCGCCGCCGTGGTGTCTCGGCGCCAGCCGTCTGAGGCCGGGGCGCCGCCACCGCGGCGCCCTTAGAGCGCCTGCGCAGACTCACGAGGCCACGCCACCGGCCTTGTAGCCGACTCCGCGGACGGTGACGACGATCTCGGGGTTCTCGGGGTCGCGCTCGATCTTCGCGCGGAGGCGCTGAATGTGGACGTTGACGAGGCGCGTGTCTGCCGCGTGGCGGTACCCCCAGACGTCCTCGAGAAGAACTTCCCTGGTAAAGACCTGGCCCGGCGATCTCGCCAGCGTCACGAGCACGTCGAACTCGAGCGGCGTGAGTTGGATGACCTCGCCGTCGCGAGTGACGCGGTGCCCGGTGACGTCGATCTCGAGGTCGCCGATGCGCACCACGGAGGGCGCGGCGGAGTCATTGCGACGAAGCCGCGCGCGCACTCGCGCGATGAGTTCGCGCGGCTTGAAGGGCTTTGGCACGTAGTCGTCGGCTCCAGACTCGAGCCCCAGCACCACGTCGACGGTGTCCGACTTTGCGGTCAGCATGATGATCGGCACCCCCGACTCGGCACGGATGTCGCGGCAGATATCGATGCCACTGCGGCCGGGGAGCATGAGGTCGAGCAACACCACGTCAGGGTGCGTCTCGCGGAAGATGTCGAGGGCGCGATCGCCGTGGTCGCAGAACTCCGTCTCGAAGCCATCGGCGCGCAAAACGATGCCGATCATCTCCGCCACCGCGGGGTCGTCGTCGACCACCAAGATTCGTGCCGTCATGCGGATATTATGCCCAGCAAGGCGCGGGACGTTGCCCGCTTCAGGGAGGACCACACGTGAACGACGCTAGCGGCGGCCAAGAATGGGCCGCCCCGGGGGGAGACGTCGCGCCTAGCGTCGGGCAGGCGCCCGACGCTGTTGGGACGCCAGCGGCCCCCTCCCAATACGCTCCTCCCGCGCCCACGGTAGTGACGGCGGCTCCCGCCTCCCAGGCGGCGCCGACCTACCGTTCGTGGCAGCCAGGCATCATCCCTTTGCGGCCGCTGAGCTTCGGCGACTTTATCTCGGTGCCCTTCAAAGCCATGCGTTACAACCGCGCCGTAGTCGTTGGCGGGCCGCTGCTGTTCGTCGGTGCGTCGATGGTCGTGCTCGCGGCGGCAATGTGGTTGTTCTTCACGGATCCTTCGATCGCTTTCCTGTCCCCCACGAACCAATTCCAAGGCGTGCAGGGTTCAACCATCGCGGTCGGCGTGGCTGCGCTGATCACCCTGATCCTCGCCGATGCGCTGTCGTCAGCGATCGTCGCCCCCGGCGTGGCAAGAGCCGTGCTGGGAGAGCGAATCTCGGTCGGTGACGCGCTCAAGGCCGTCACGGGTCGCATCTGGCAGCTCCTGCTGCTGTGGCTGCTCACCACTTTGGCGATGGCGCTCGCGATCGCACCCGGCGCCACCGCGATCTGGCTGGGCAGCATCAACGGAGACGATGGCGCGATCGCCGCGGGCTTCATTCTCATCTTCGGTCTCGCGCTCGTCGTGGGCGTGCCGGTGTACCTGATTTCGACGATCGCTCGGTGCGTGATCGTGCTCGAGCGCACGGGCGCCGTGAAGTCCGTGCGCCGCACCGTTGGCCTCATCAAGGGGCGGTTCTGGTGGTCGTTCCTCATCGTCTTCGTGACCGGGCTGATCATCAACTTCGTCACCGGAATCGTGCAGCAGCTGCTGAGTTTTGTTGGGGGAATCGCGCTCGCGATCGGGCTGAGCGGAGCGTGGGTCTTCACCGCGGTGGCTGTGGGAGTGCTGGTGATCGGCGCGCTGATCACCTACGTCTTCACATACGCGTACATGGGCAGTGTCTACGCGCTCATCTACATCGACCTGCGCATCCGACACGAGGGCTTCGACCTGGACCTGGCGCGCGCGGCAGAGGCGCGGCGCGCCTGACATGCGCTTCGACATCCCGGTTGACCCGGACGCCGAGACCGCGCGGGAGTGGGCCCGCGAGGAGCTCGCCAAGCGTGAGTACACCACGGGCACGGGACGTAACTTCATCGACAGCTTCTTCGAGTGGATCAGCAACCTTCTCGACAGCCTCGGCAGCAACATCGGCGGATCGTGGGGCGGTTGGGGATTGCTTGCGACGGTGGTCATCGCTGCGCTGATCATCGGGGTTGTCGTGTGGCTCATCGTCGGTCCACTTCGTCGCTCGCGCGGGCGATCGGTCGACGAGGAGGAACTCGGTGACCCCACTCTCTCGGCTGCCGCACTACTTTCCGCCGCGACCGCGGCCGCCAAGGCGGGCGACTGGAATCTCGCCGTCATCGAGGCGTATCGCGCGCTCGTGCGATCGCTATCCGAGCGAGAGGTCATCGACGCGAAGCCAGGAATGACGGCCTTCGAGGCTGCCCTCGCGGCCTCTTCGGCGATGCCAGCCATAGCGTCGGCCATCCACGAAGACGCGGACGTCTTCGATGCCGTCCGCTACGGACACCTCGCCGCCACGCAAGACCACTACGAGCACATGCTCGCGACGCGCGCCGCGGCGAAGAGTGCGCGCGCGGAGGTGCCGGCGTGACGGCCACCGTCTACACCGCGCCCGGCAAGACCGAGAGCGTGCGCTCTCGCGCGGGCCGCGGCAAGTGGTGGATCGCGGGCATCGCGATGGTGCTGATCGCGATAGCCATGGTGGCCGTGACGTCGAAGCCGAGCGACTATCGCGAGTTGTCCACGGAGAACACGGACGACACCGGCGCTCGCGCGGTTGCACAGATCCTGCGAGACCAGGGCGTCACCGTGCGCCAGTTCGATCGGCTCTCGCGCGTGTTCGTCGCGGACCCCGCCACGACCACCCTGGTGGTCGCGGGCGCCGACTTCCTGAGCGCCGCTCAGGTGGAGTCGATCCTCGCCTACGAGGGCGACGTGCTGTTCATAGGCGCCTCCCCCGAGCTCACCGACGAACTGGATGCCGGCATCACTGTGACGTATCAGTTCCTGCCCGAGACGGTGGACGCCGCGTGCGCTGATCCCGACGCGACGGCGGCCGAGCGGATGCGCGTGGAGTACACGGGGCTGCAGGTCAGCGGTCCCAGCAGCGCGATCCTGTGCTTTTTCAACCGGTCAGAAGTGGCGGGGATGGCCGTGGTGGAGACCTCCCAGGGGACGCGAACCATCGTGACCAACCCCCAGGTCTTCGAGAACGGCGGGCTGCTCAACGACGGCAACGCAGCCCTGGCCTTGCGCACGGCGGGTCACCACGAGAATGTTGCCTGGTATTTGGCCGACTACATGGACCCGACCTTGCTCTCCGAGCCGGGAAAGGCGCCCAGCGTGTCGAACAACCCAGACTTCCTGCCACCGGGCTTCGGCACCGCGCTCTACGCGCTCGGCCTTGCAGCGCTCGTCGCCGCAGTGTGGAAGGGCCGACGCTTTGGTCCGCTTGCCGTGGAGCCCTTGCCTGTGGTGGTGCGCGCCTCTGAAGCGACGCGCGGCCGGGCGCGGCTGTACCGCCGGGCGCGGGCATACGGGCGGGCCACAGCGGCGCTGCGCGCGGCCTCCGCACGACGCATCGGGGCGCGCCTTGGCGTGCCGAGAACGACCGACCGCGAGGGGATGGTCGCGGCAGTCGAGCGAGCCACCAGTTGGCCCGCTGCCGATATCGCCCGCGCGTTGTACGGGCCCGCGCCGCGAAACGAGGCGGAGATGATGAACGTGGTTGACCAGCTTGATCGACTCGAAGGAGAGGTGCACACAACGTGACAGAGAACCCAACACCAGAGGTGGAGCCGACGCCGGGGGCCGGGGCAGCGGAGGCAGCGGCAGACGTCGCGCCCGCGGCGGAACCCCAGACGGAACCAACGCCAGAGCCGGAGGCCGCGCCCGAGGCGGCCACGGCGTCGGAGGAGAGCACGGCATCGGGCCCGCGTGCCGCCCTAGGCGCGCTTCGCACCGAACTGGGCAAGGCCGTCGTGGGCCAGGACCAGGTGGTGACGGGCCTGGTTGTCGCGCTGCTGTGCAAGGGGCACGTGCTGCTCGAGGGCGTGCCGGGCGTGGCGAAGACGCTCATGGTGCGCTCGCTCGCGCACTCGCTCGACATGGAGTTCACGCGACTTCAGTTCACGCCCGACCTCATGCCGGGCGATGTCACCGGATCGCTGATTTATGACGCGCGCACGGCGGCGTTCTCGTTCCGCGAGGGTCCGGTGTTCACCAACCTGCTGCTCGCCGACGAGATCAACCGCACGCCCCCCAAGACGCAGGCAGCGCTGCTGGAGGCGATGGAGGACCGCACGGTCACCGTTGACGGCGAGACGCGGGCGCTGCCGGATCCATTCCTAGTGATCGCAACGCAAAACCCGGTGGAATACGAGGGAACTTACCCGTTGCCCGAGGCGCAGCTGGACCGCTTCCTACTGAAGGTGGTGGTGGGGCTGCCCACGCGTGAGGCGGAGTCGCAGGTGGTGCGCAGGCACGCGTCGGGGTTCGATCCTCGCGACCTCACTGCGGCCGGGCTCTCCGCGGTGGCCAGCGCGGCCGACATAGAGGCGGCGCGCGCGGAGATTGCGCAAGTGGAGATCGCCGACGACGTGGTGGCCTACATCGTGGACATCTGCAGGGCCACGCGGGAGGCGCCATCCGTGGCGCTTGGTGCGTCGCCGCGCGCGGCGGCCGCGCTCATGACAACGTCGCGCGCGTGGGCGTGGATGCGCGGCCGGACGTTCGTGTCGCCTGACGACGTCAAGGCGCTCGCGGCGTGGACGCTCGCACACCGGATCTCGGTGCGTGCGGAGGCCGAGCTCGAGGGCGTCACGGCCACAGCGGTGCTGACGTCGGTACTCGCTTCGGTTCCGGTGCCTCGCTGACATGTTCGTCTCCGGGTGGACGGTGTTACTTGCGGCGCTAGGCGCCGTGCCTGCGGCGATCACGCAAGAGCGGAACATTGCGTGGCTGTGGGTCGCGGGGGTGGCGGTTCTCGTCGCCCTCGACGTGTGGATGGCGCCATCGCCACAGCGCATCGGCGCCAAGCGACGCGTGCCCGCGTCCGTTCGGCTCACCGAATCCACCACGGCGAAACTCGACATCATCAACCTGGGCAAGCGGCGCATTCGCGGGGCGGTGCGCGACGCGTGGCAGCCATCAGCGGGCGCGACGGACACGCGGCACGGGTTCCAACTCGCCCCAGGCGAGGCCCTGCCGCTCACGACGCACCTCACCCCCACCCGGCGAGGCGACCGCAAGAGCGTGGGCGTCACCATCCGCACCGCCGGTCCGCTGCGGCTAGCGGGCCGGCAGCGAACGATCTCGCTTATCGACACCCTGCGGGTGCTTCCCGAGTTCAAGTCTCGTCGGCACCTGCCGTCTCGCTTGGCGAGATTGCGGGAGATCGACGGCCGCACGGCTGTGCAGCTCAAGGGAGCGGGCTCTGAGTTCGACTCGCTGCGCGAGTACGTGATCGGCGACGACGTTCGCACCATCGACTGGCGCGCGACGGCCCGGCGCGCGGACGTGGTGGTGAAGACCTACCGGCCGGAGCGCGACCGCCGTGTTTTCATCGTGCTCGACACCTCGCGGCTGTCCGCGGGCCGCGTTGGTGACACTCCTCGCCTCGATGCGTCGATCGAGGCGACGCTCTTACTCGCGGCTCTCGCCTCGCGCGCCGGGGATCGGGTGCAGGTGTCGGCGTTCGATCGTGAAGAGCAGGCGCGCGCCGCCGCCACGAACGGCGCAGCGCTCATGACGCGGCTCGCGACCGCCCTCGCGCCCGTCGAGTCGCGGCTCGTCGAGCCCGACTGGCCCGCCGTGGCCCGCCTCACCCGCGAGCGGCTGTCGCAGCGCGCGCTCGTTGTGCTCCTCACCACCGTTGAAGTGTCGGCGATCGACTCTGGGCTCCTGGAGGCGACCGCAGCTCTAGCGCACCGCCACCAGGTAGTGGTCGCGTCCGTCGCCGATCCCGAGGTCGAGGAACTGCTGGACGGCCGCGGGTCCGTAGACGCGCTGTACGGGGCGGCCGCGGCCGCGCGCACCGGCATCGAGGTGGACGCGGTTGGCGCGCGGCTGCGCTCGCTCGGCGCGGACGTGCTGACCGCACTGCCCGATGACCTTGCCCCCGTGCTCGCCGACCGCTACCTGGCGCTCAAGGCGGCTGGAAAGCTGTAGCCAACCACGGCGTCGGGCCGCTAACCGACTACCGGCGCGGCGGCGGTGGCGAAGTCGCCGTCAACGTCACCCGTGGCGCCCTGAAGCGTGGCGGCGCGGCCGGCCACGAAGATGTACGCCCAGAACGCCGTGCACGCGATGATGCCGATGACGATCTTGATCCACCACGGCATCGTCGAGGGCGTCACGAAGCCCTCGATGAGCCCCGACGCCAAGAGCGCGATCGCCAGGCCGATCGCCACGGCAAACGTCGCGCGACCCTCCTCGGCGAGCGCTGCGCCGCGGGTTCGCGCGCCGGGGACGAGCATGGTCCAGAACAGTCGCAGCCCGGCGCCAGCCGCGACGAACACGGCGCTCAACTCCAGCAGCCCGTGGGGAATGATGAGCGAGAAGAACACGTCGAGCGCGTGCGCCTCGGCCATGATCGCGGCGGCCACGCCCAGCTGCAGCGCCGTGTTGTACAGAAGGATGAGCGGGAAGATTCCGGTGATCCCGAACGCGATGCACTGGAACGCCAGCCATGCGTTGTTGGTCCACACGAGCGCGGTGAAGGACGAGTTCGAATACTCGGTGTAGTAGCTCGCGAAGGACTCGTTGGCGATCTGCGCGCGCGTGGCGGCGTCGCCGACGAGTTCCAGTGACTCCTCGTGGTTGAGCGTCCACCATCCGCTGAAGGCGCCGGCGACGATCACCGCTACCGAGACCCATACGCCCCACCACCGCACGCGGTACATCGCGGCTGGCAGGGTCCGCGTGAAGAACCGGATGAAGTCCCCGGTCGCGGAGCCATGCGCGCCGGTGAGCCACACGCGCGCCTGCGCGAGCAGCACTGACAGCCGCGAGATGAGGCTCGGCTCTGGCGCTGCGGAACGGACGGCTGAGAGGTCACCGGCAGTGGCCTGATAGAGGCGAGTGAGTTCGTCGGCCTCTGCGCCGGTGAGCCTGCGCTTCTTGGACAGTTCCTTCAACTGCGCCCAGCGCTGCTCGCGCACCGCGCTGAAGGAATCGATGTCCACGCCGCTACGATGCCATAACAATGGCTGAGCGGAGGGGCGCGTGAGCGACGCGGACGAGATTCTCATCGGCGAGGGCGTTGCGCTCGAGTCCGGCGCGGCCCCCGTGACGTTGCGAATGCTCTCTGGCGTGATCGATGTGATCGCGACCTTTGGCCTGCTGTGGTTCCTGTTGATCTTGTTGGACGCTGCGGCACGCGCCTGGAGCACCGCTTGGGTGACCTCGGCGATCGTCCTCATCATCTTCACGTCGTTCGTGCTGTTCCCGATGACTCTTGAGACGCTCACGCGCGGCCGCTCGCTTGGCCGCCTCGCCGCCGGGCTGCGCATCGTTCGCGACGACGGGGGGCCGGTGACCATTCGCCACGCATTCATTCGCGCGCTCACCGGCGTGCTCGAGATCTACATGACTTTCGGCACCCTCGCCGTCGGGACGTCGATGCTCTCCTCGCGAGGCAAGCGCATCGGCGATTACCTGGCCGGCACATATGCGATGCGGACCCGCGGCGGCGGCCAGAAGCTTGCGCCGCTCATGATGCCCGCGCACCTCGCCGTGTGGGCGCACAACGCCGACATCGCGCGGCTCCCTGACTCGCTCGCGCTCACTGGGAGGCTCTTCCTTGGCCGCGCGGGCGCGATGCGGCCCGAGTCGCGAGAGCGCATCGGCAACCAGCTCTCCGCTCAGGTGTCGCAGTACGTCTCGCCTCCCCCGCCGCCCGGCACGCATCCGGAGTACTTCCTCGCCGCCGTGCTCTCCGCGCGTCGGGATCGCGAGTACGCGCTCGAGGTGGCGCGGCTTCGCAGGGCCGACGCCGAGGCGGCTCGCGTTGGTGCCCTCCCCTTTGGCGTCGCGGATACGCAGAACTAGCGAGCGCCGTTAGTAGCGGTAGTGGTCGGCCTTGAACGGGCCCGACGCTGGCACACCCAGATAGTCGGCTTGCGAATTCGTGAGTTCGGTCAGGCGAACGCCAAGTGCGTCGAGGTGCAGGCGCGCCACGTGCTCATCCAGCAGCTTGGGCAGGCGGTGCACGCCAAGCGGGTAGGCGTCGAGGTTCGTCCACAGTTCGATCTGCGCGAGCACCTGGTTGGTGAACGACGTGCTCATCACGAACGACGGGTGCCCGGTGGCGTTGCCGAGGTTCATGAGGCGGCCCTCGCTCAGCACGATGATGGAGTGCCCGTCCGGGAAGATCCACTCGTCTACCTGGGGCTTCACCGGCTGGTGCTTGGCGCCGGAACGCGCCAGACCCGCCATGTCGATCTCGTTGTCGAAGTGGCCAACGTTGCCCACGATCGCCTTGTCCTTCATCGCGGCCATGTGCTCAACGCGAATGATGTCCTTGTTGCCGGTGGTGGTGATGAAGAAGTCGGCGCGGTCCGCGTAGTCCTCGATACGCGCCACCTCGTAGCCGTCCATCGCCGCCTGCAGAGCGCAGATCGGATCCACCTCGCTGACGATGACGCGGGCACCCTGGCCGCGCAGCGCCTCCGCCGCTCCCTTGCCCACATCGCCGTAACCGGCCACGAACGCGATCTTTCCGCCCATCAGCACGTCGGTGGCGCGGTTGATCCCATCGATCATCGAGTGGCGGATGCCGTAGCGGTTGTCGAACTTGGACTTGGTGACTGAGTCGTTGACGTTGATCGCCGGGAACAACAGCTCGCCGCGAGCGTGCATCTGGTCAAGGCGGTGCACACCTGTTGTGGTTTCTTCAGAGACGCCGACGATGCCAGCGGCCATGCGCGTGAAGCGGGTGGGGTCGTTGGCGAGCGAGCGGCGCAGCACCGCGCGCATCGCCTCGATCTCCGGGTTGTAGTTGGGATCGTCCTCGTCGAGGGCCGCGGGCACGGCGCCCTCGCGCTCGAACCTCACCCCTTCGTGGACCAGCAGGGTGGCGTCGCCGCCGTCGTCGAGGATGATCGTGGGCCCATCGAAGCCGTCCCAAGTGAGGATGCGATCGGTGTAGTCCCAGTACTCCCCGAGGGTCTCGCCTTTGACCGCGAAGACCGGCACGCCATCGGGCGCCGAGAACGTGCCGCTCCCAACAACAACAGCTGCCGCGGCGTCGTCCTGCGTGGAGAAGATGTTGCAGGACGCCCAGCGGACGTCCGCGCCCAGGGCGGTGAGGGTCTCGATGAGGACCGCGGTTTGGGTGGTCATGTGGAGCGAGCCGGCGATGCGCGCGCCCCTTAGCGGTTGCGCGTCCCCGAAATCGCGGCGGAGGGCCATGAGGCCGGGCATCTCCTGCTCGGCGAGGCGGATCTGGTGGCGGCCGGACTCGGCCAGGGCAAGGTCGGCGACGATGTGCTCGGTCATGGGGTTAAGTGTTTCATCAGGGCGCACGCAGTGGAAACTCCAGGTGCCTGTCGCAACCATGCGTCAGCGTCAGAGTCAACGGCTGCGTCGCGCACGTACAGACGTCACTCAGCTGTGGGCCACCTCAGCCCCAACTACTTCGAAGCCCTTCACAACTGTGCCGAGCAAGCGGCTTGTTCACAACAGAAGAGACCACCCCACCGTGGGGACACGTCACTTTCCGTCACACGAGGCGACCAAGTTCTCCCGCGCGACGTCAGGCGTTGCACTGCGCAGCCTGCCCGTACTCTCGGCATTCGCCCCCTCAACCAAAAGCACGTACCCATCGGGAATGCTTCGAGGCAATTCTGCACTGAAAGATGATTCATCAAACACAGCCGAGACCCTGGTCACGGGCGTTGCCTGAGTTATAGCATCGGCAAAGCCACGCACATCTTCGACTTGTAGATCGTCGGAGTACGTGCCCAGACGCGCCGCATCGATGCTGAAGTCGATTCGAACCGGGGTCGCGCCCGCGCTACTTGCCTGCTGCTTGCTAATGATAAGGGCAGGCGATGTGGGCGACCCGCCTACTCTCACAGTTGCAGTTTGAAGAGCATCGTCATCGCAAATCACAAACTCAAGGCTCTCAGGTCCACTTGAGCCGTACTCAACGGCGCCCATCGCATCGCGCGGGGGCGATTCGCAACCACCTAGTAGTGGCGCGCTCGCCACTGACATGACCACGAGGAGTCCCAAAGTAGGCGTCAGCCGCATGAGTTGTAATGTCCATCCTCCAGGCCGACACTTATTTCGACTGGATCGTAGCAGCCGTCGCCGACGGCCTCCGAGGAAGCCGCGTCCGGTGCGGGAGTGGGCTCTCCAGCCGTTGCGACTCCCGCGAACGTGGCAGTGAACATCACAGCGAGCGCACCTGCGGCGCTCACCGCCGTCACCCACCGGGCCATACCCAATCCCCTGTTGAGTCCCCCTGGCACCAGCGCCAGCTAGGCACAACGTAGCGACGAAGTGCTAACGGTGCAAACGGGAAGAAAGGCCGGTGGCGAGCCGCCCTCGGCTGGCCAGGACGCCCTAGGTACAAGATCCCCTCGGCCTCGCGCGGTACGGCGCAATCAGTGCGACTGGCGCTCGAGGACCAACACGAGCCGCTTGAGCGCCTCGGCCATTGCGACGAGCTGCTCGGCCTCTTCGTCGGCGCCGCGCTCCCGCTTGAACTCGGCGACCGCCTCGTAGGTGCGCGCATGTGCGAGCGCGATCACCCGAGCGTCGGCGTTCGCCGCCGCCTGCGCAGGCGACTGCAGAGTGCTGGCCTGCCAGTGTTCGAGCTCAGAAGAACCAAGGTCATCGCAGTCACCGCGGTGACCGTGGGAGAGGTGGCAGCGCAGGGCACGACCGCCCGGCCCGCCCACGACGTCGACGACGCGACCGCACACGGGCCACGCGAACGCTGGATGCGACGCGACATGTCGAACAGGAAGCGCCGTCCACTCGTCCTCGTTGACCGTCAGGTCCATGTTCACCCCGTTTGCGGTTCGGCGACGCTTCTTCGTCGTCCGACCAGCCTGGCAGAATTGCCCGCTTTGTTACCAGGGCGAATAGTGGCGGATTTGTCACACTCACTTACCGTTTGGACAGTTAGCCTCGCCGCACGTCCGGCTCGATGTAGATCAGCCGCACCCCCGGCACCGCCTGGCGGATAGCCGCCTCCGCGCGGTCCGCCTGCTCGGCGTGTTCGGCGACCGTAGCGTCGGGCCGCTGCCCAACCTTCACCGTGACCAGGATGTCTTCAGGACCAAGGTGCACCGTGCGCAGGTGGATGACGTCGCCAAGGCCCTGCGCGGCCAGGGCGGCGCGAATCGCGGCCTCGTCCTCCTCGGTGGCCGCCTCGCCAAGCAGCATGTTCTTGGTCTCGCGGCCAAGCACCACCGCGATGGCGCACAGCAGCAGGCCGATCATCGCTGCGCCGAGCGCGTCCCACCGACCGTTGTGAGTGATGAGCGTCATGGAGACTCCGAACAGCGCGAAGACGAGGCCGATCAGCGCGCCGAAATCCTCGAGCAGGATCACGGGGAGTTCGGGAGAGCGCGAGCGCTGAATGAAGCGCGGGAAGCTCAAGCCCCCGCGCACGTGGTTGGTCTCGCGGATGGCGGTGCGGAATGAGAAGCTCTCGAGCACGATCGCGACGAGCAGCACCACGATCGGCACCCATTTCCACGCCTCGATGGGCTCGGGGTGCTGGAACTTGTGCCACGCCTCGTAGAGCGCGAACAGGCCGCCGACCGTGAACAGCACGATGGCCACCATGAACGCGTACAGGTACCGCGTGCGCGAGAAGCCGAATGGGTGCTCCTCGGTGGCCTCGCGGCGCGAGCGTCGGCCGCCAACGAGCAGCAGCACCTGATTACCGGAATCGGCCACGGAGTGGATCGCCTCCGCGAGCATCGACGACGCGCCGGTCAGCGCGAACGCGCCAAACTTCGTCACCGCAATGCCCAGGTTTGCGGCGAGCGCCGCCACCACCGCCCTTGTGCCGCCTTCTGTGGACATTCAGCCCTCCCTGATGATCGCGAGCGCGCGATCCCTGATCTGCTCCATGACCGCGCGGTCGGCGGCCTCGACGTTGAGCCGCAGCAGCGGCTCCGTGTTGGACGAACGCAGATTGAGCCACCATCGTGGCTCGGCGTCCCAATGGTCAATGGTGACGCCATCCAGCTCATCGATCGCCGCGCCCTCGGCGAGGTCGGCGACCACCCTGGCCGTAGCGTCGGCCGCATCGCTCACCTTGGAATTGATTTCGCCCGACGCTGCATACGGCGAGTAGGGAGCGAGCAGTTCGCCGAGGGGCTTTGCTTGCGTTCCCAGCGCGGCGAGAACGTGCATCGCGGCGAGCATCCCGGAATCTGCGAAGAAGAAGTCGCGGAAGTAGAAGTGCGCCGAGTGCTCGCCGCCGAAGACCGCGTTCAGGCGGGCCATGTCCGCCTTGATGAAGGAGTGGCCCACGCGCGAGCGGACGGGAGTGGCGCCGGCTTGCGTGAGGAGCTCTGGGACCGCGCGGGAGGAGATCAGGTTGTGGATCACCGTGGGGGCGCCTTCGCGGGCGGCCTCGCGCAGGCCCACAAGGCAGGTGATGGCCGAGGCGGGCACAACCTCGCCGCGCTCGTCGACTACGAAGCAGCGGTCGGCGTCGCCGTCGAAGGCGAGGCCAATGTCCGCGTTGTGTTCCCTGACCGCGGCCTGCAGGTCTACCAGGTTCGCGGGCTCGAGGGGGTTGGGCTCGTGGTTGGGGAAGGTGCCGTCGAGTTCGAAGTAGAGGGGGATGATCTCGAGAGGGAGCTCAGGTAGGCCGGCCGCCGTGCCGAGGACGCGCGGGACCGTGTAGCCGGCCATCGCGTTGGCGGCGTCCACGACGACCTTGAGGGGCCGGATGCCGTCGAGCGGAACCAGGCCGCGCAGGAAGGCGCCGTACTCGGCAATCATGTCGCGGTGGGTGACGGTGCCTTGTGCTTGGCCGGGGACCAGGCCCTCCGCTGTCTGAAAACCCTCCGCAAGCAACTGCGCGGCCCTTGCCCGAACGTCGGCCAGGCCACTGTTCTCGCCAACCGCACGCGCGCGCGAGCGGCATAGCTTCATGCCGTTGTACTCCGCGGGGTTGTGGCTCGCCGTGACCATCACGCCTGGTATATCAAGTCCTCCGGACGCGTGGTAGAGGCCGTCGGTTGAGCACAGGCCGATGTCGATGACGTTGATGCCGCGCGAGGTGAGGCCGGTCGAGACGGCCGCTGCGAGGCCCGGCCCGGAGTCGCGCATATCGTGGCCGATCGCCACCTGGGTGGCGTTGTCGGGGATCACGATCTCGTCGGCGAAGGCCGCGCCGATCGCCCTTGCGACCTCTTCGGTGAGGTCCTCGCCCACGATGCCGCGGACGTCGTAGGACTTGATGAGGCCGGTCAGGTCGGGGAGCGCTGGCACGCCCTACAGGCTACCGGGTCAGCCGTCGGCGGAGACTACTCGCAGGTGCCCTCGGCGGGGCTCTGAGGCCATCGGCGGCCGCACTACAACCTGCTCCACCATCGGCGGCGTGCCGGCTTGGCGGACCGCGCGCGCGAGGGCGTCGAGGTCGTCGTCGCTAGGACCGCGATCTACGAGTTCCTGGTGGATGTGGACCACGTCCCAGCCGCGCGGGGCGGTAAACCGGTCCGCGTGAGTGGCGCACAGGTCATAGGCGTGCGGCTCCGCGTTCGCGGAAAGCTGCCCCACCACCACCGTCTGGTCGTCGTACACGTACGTGAGCGTCGCGGCCGCCGCGTTGGAGCACGACGGACGGGAGCATTGGCGCACGGAGATCACGCTGTGGACGCTACCCGCCGCGCGGCCCGACGTTGGGGTTGCCACGCCGCTCGCGGCGGGTTGGGTGGGGCGTGGGTGGGGAGTGGGTGGGGGTTGGGTGGGGAGTGGGTGGGGGGGCTTGGATGGGAGGCTTGGGTGATGTTGGGTTGGGGCTTGGCCGGGTGGGGCCAGCGTTAGGCTCGCTGCATGACCCGCCGCGACCGTCACGACCGCGGGCTCCGCCGGCCGCTGCACCCCCTGGGCTCCCCCGGTGCGCTCAGCCGCTCCGAGGTCTTCAACGACCTAGTCTTCGAAGCGGCAGAGCGGCTCGAGGGCAGATGGGGGCGCGATTGGGGGCGCGTGGACTTCGGCACGGAGGACGTGCCGCCGTCCGAGCCGGCGCCGTGGGAGCGGGGCGTTCCGCTTGGGCGGCTCTTCCCCGCGGACTTGGGGCAGCCCGCGCGAATCGTCCTGTATCGCAGGCCCATCGAGCAGCGGTGCGAGCCGTCCGAGCTGCCCGCGCTCGTCCGTGATGTGGTGGCCGAGAACGTCGGCTTTCTGCTCAACAAGGCGCCGGAGGACGTGGATCCCGAGTACGGAGCGTGAACTCGGGACGTAACCCCGCGAGTTATCCAGATGGTTTCGCTGGTGGCTGAATAATCGCAGTTATCCACATTTGTGGGGCTTTCTGTTGGTTTGTGTCACAGGGCCACTGTTGAGTGGTCCTATGCGGATTTCCACCGAGTCACTCAACCGGCGGGTTGGCGCGCTTGCCGGCCTTGAGGGTGTGGATCCGCGCGCGCTCACGGGCGACGAGGCGATGGCGTGGCTCACCGCAGGCGGGCAGGCGCGGCAGGCGCTGGATGCGGTTCTCGCCGCGGTCGCCTCGCGCGTGGAGGAGTTGTCGACGGGCGAGGATCGCACCAAGCGATTCGCTCGCACCAAAGGGTTCTCTGACGTCGGTGCTTTGGTGACGGAGGTGGCGGGGGTGGCGCGAGCGGAGGCTGGGCGCATGGTGACGCTCGGTCAGGCGATGGCCGACGCCGACGCTGGGTCCGGCGGCAACCTCACCGTTGGCGCAAGGGAGAGCTCGGAGGGGCCTCTTCCCCTGTACGGGTATCTCACGCAGGAAGTCGCTCACGGGAACGGGTTCACTGCGGAGAAGGCCACCATCATCCGCCAAGTGCTCTCGCTCATGAGCAACGCGACACCAGAGCTTGAGCGTTCGCTCGTGGAAAGGGCTCGCAAGCGCACCGCATCACAGGTGCGGGTGATGTGCCTCACCGAGTTTGAACGCACCGACCACGACGGCTACCGCGCTCACGTGCGTGCCAAAGCGTCGCGTCGCTTCCTGAAGATGTGGGACGGCGACGACGGCCTGTTTCACATCTCAGGAGCGCTCGACCCCGTGAAGGCGCTCCCGCTGCGAACGCTGATCGAAGACCATGTGCGCAACGGCATGCACAGCCAGAGAGACGTGCCGCCCGCCGAGCGTCTAGAGCCGGAGCAACTCGCGGCAGACGCCCTCACGGACCTCGCCATTCACCGGCTGGGCTGCCAAGGCGATGCCAGCGGGCCCAAGTCCACGATCGTGATCCAAGTAGAGGCGAAAACCCTGGCCACCGGCAAAGGCGCCGCGATCGCGCACGGACACGTGGGACCCATCTGCGTCGAAGACCTGGCCACCATCGCCATCGACGCCCAGCATCAAGTCGCCGTGATGGGTGCGAACGGCCTGCCCCTGTTCCTTGGACGCTCGCAGCGGTACTTCTCCCCCTCCCAGCGCCTCGCCATTGCGCTCAGAGACAAAGGTTGCGCCAAATGCGGCGCACCCGTCGCGAGATGCCACGTCCACCACATCCGCTTCTGGTCCAACGACGGCCCAACAGACATCGACAACGGCGTACTCCTGTGCTCCGGCTGCCACCACCGCCTCCACGACTTCGGCTGGGACATCGAGATCATCGCCGGCGAAGTGTGGTTCGTCCCGCCTGCCCAAAGAGACCCCCAACGAAGACGAATACCGGCCTGCTCCACCCGCTCCCCCATCACCACGGGGTGAGCGGGGCGCAAGCCTGCCCGTCGCGAAGGTGTCATCATGCGCGCGGGATGGCGCGAAGTCGCAGGACCCCGCTTGGCATCCAGCGCGGCGTGACGGCGTGAAGTCGCAGGAATTAGCCGCGTGCTACGGCACGTAGCGGCGCTGCTGCACCTCAACGTCGAGGTCGTCGACGGTGGTCCTGGTTGGCGCCACGGCCGTCGCGTATGCACCGTCGTCTACGAGGACGGTCCAAGCGAACGCGCCTTCGGCGGTGAGCACCGTGCCAGGCGCTACGTCCAACTGCAGCACCGCGGTGCCGCCCGCCTGCACCGAAGCCGTAGCCACCGTGGCGCCATCGCCGTCGACCAAGGTGAAGGTGCCCGCGCTCGCCGCGTAAACAACCACTCGTTCGTGGTAGCCCACAGCGACCGCCGCGCGCTCGTTGTCGTCCGACGCAAACTGGGCGGGAATCCAGCGCGTCTCCCGGGCCGTGTCACCCTCGACTCCAGCCGTCGCGGCCCGGGTACGCGTGACGAGCGCGCTTGCGACCACCTCGGACGTGGAGCTGATCGTGATCGTGCCCACATCGACCGCGGGAACAGGCAACTCCACCACGACCCCCGGCTCAAGGTCGAGCGAGGCAACGCCTTCCCAAAGCTGCGCGCCATTGGGAGTCGAGAGGCCAAGCCGGGCAGTCGCCCCATCCGGCGCCACCAGGCGAACCACGGCCGTCTGGTCGGCGGAGCCGTCGGTTCCGACCCCCGGGATGGCTAGTTCGGTGCCGACGGCCGAGGACGTGCCCCAGTCGGTGCCGGCGGGCTGGAAGCCGTCAAGCCGCGAGTCCTGGAGCGCCGCGACGACGCCCGTTCCAGTGGCCGTGATGTGCAGAGCGAGCGCGGCGACATCCACCACCACGCCCTCGAGCAGGACTTCTTGCTGGGCATCGGGACCGATCGCTACAGTTCGCGACTCGAGTTCGCCGAGCTCCCCGTACGCAGTGACGGTGGACTCCACCGACGCGCCCGACGTGTTCGTCAGCACCAGCCGCGCGCTCGAGCCAACGGTCGTTGCACCGGCGACGACCCATTGATCAGTGCGCGGCGCCGTGCACGTGAGCGCAGCCAACCCGGAGATGTCTCCCCCGCCGACTCGCTCGACCTGCGCGCCCACCACCGCATCAGACGCTTTGCCGCCGCCGACATCGCGCGCCCCGCCCCCAAGGAACATCGCGCGCGTGACGCCCGTAGCCGCGCCACCCAACTCGGGATCCGAGCCCGTGCCCCCGGCAGGCGTCACCAACTCCCCGGTGCAGGCGGAATCTTGGCGCGCTGGCGTCACAGTCACTGTGGTGCCCGACGGTGCGGCCGCCTCCTCGGCGGGCGGCAGCGAGGCGCCCCACACGAGCGCGACGACCACCGCCAGGAAGACGACCACGCGGGCGACTCCGCGGGCGATCATGCTCGCGCTCCAAGGCATCGGCGGGCGATCATGCTCGCGCTCCCAAGAACCGGCGGTCGTGGATCGGCGCCGAAGCGAGCAGTGCGAGACCGCAAGCGATCGCAGCTGCCCACCACCAGGCGCGATAGTCCGAATCGGCGAAACGCACCTCAAGGTCCCCCCCGCCAGACGGAACCTCGAACGCCTGCCGACCCGCAGCGTCGGGCACGGGGGGGAGCTGCGAACCACCCAATGTGGCGCTCCACGCCGGATCCGCCGGAACGGCGATCACGAGATTTCCGTCTTGGCCCGGTTCGAGGCTGACGGAACCCTCCGCGCCGCTCATCGACACCTCAACCGGCCCAGCGTCCGTGTCCACCCACGCGCGGCTCACGGCGCCGTCGCCGCGCGGCACTCGATAGGCGGTGCCAAACTCGCTCGCGCCCATGAGTTCGAGCGTGTCGACCTGGGCGAGGCCAGCGAGCGCCTTAGTCGAGTCTGGCGTGGCCACGATGACGCCGATGCCCCACTCGGCGAGATCCTCGTCGGCGCCGATGCCCGCACCCACCAGCGTCGCGACGGCGTCGGCGAGGTCGGCCGGCGTTGGGGGTGCATCGGTGCCGGGCCTAGCCAGGGGAACGCCATCCCTGTCGAATCCAGCGGTGCCGGCGAGCATGACCGCGCCATCCGAGGTCTCGACGGAATACGCGATGCCGTCCTCGGTGTCAGAAAGCACGAGCACCCGCTCGGCTCCAGGGGGTTCCTGCTCAAGGGCGGCCACGAGGGGCAACACGTCGGCGTCGACGGCAGCGACGTCTCCCGCGCTGGACCGGCCCGGCCACGACCACGCGGCGGCCGAGACCAGCACGGCGACTGCCGCAATCGAGACGAGCACAACCGCGCCAACGCGCCTTGCGTGCATGGCCCGCCCGCCGTACCAAACCCCGCTCGACGCGGCTGCGGCTGCGGCGAGCGCGCCCACCAGAGCGAGCGACAGCCCAGGACCGGCCCAACCATTCGCCGCCGCAGAGCCAGCGCCATCGGGCCATTGGACAATTGCGCGCTGCGCGGCGAAGGCCGTCGCGAGGCCAGCAGCGATCGCCGCCCAGCCCACACAGGCCGCCTTGGTGGCCCGAGCGCTCGCGAGCGCCAGCAGCGCGCACAAGCCCACGGTTAGGGCGATCGCGGCCACGACGCCGGAGTTCGCGTACCAGTCGGTGCCCCCTGGCGCGGTGTCGAGCGTGAGCGCGGTTCGCAGAGGCGACTCCACCTCGTAGGCCGCGGCCGGCCCAGGCTCACGCGACAGGATCGCCCACGCGCCACCAAGCGAGCCAGAGTGCGCCGCCGCGAAGAGGCCTCGCGCCGAAACAAGCAGCGCGGGGACGGCAGCCAGGACTACCCGCGGCCAGCGTCGGCCGGCGAGCACCGCCACGATGGCAAGCAGCGCCAGCCCTGCCACCAACAGGACCGGTGCCACGGCGACGCAATACGCGAAGGCGAGAGCGGCGAACGCCGCTGCAGACGGCGAAGCGACGCGGCGCGCGGTGAACTCGTCGCCGTGCGCGAGGGCCTCCCCGCGGTACCACCCGAGCGCCCGCGCCAGCCCAAGCGCCACGAACGGCAGCACGACGTGCGCGAGTACCGCGCCAACCCGACCCTGAGCGATCGACACGAGGAACGGAGGCCAAGCGGCATACGCGAGCGCGGCTACGGCGCGCACCGAGACGGCCCGCGTGGCGGCCCCCGTCGCGAACCACGCGCTCAGCGCTGCGAACACCACGCCAAAGGCGAGAAGGGCGCCCAAGCCCAGCCGCAGACCGCCAGGAACCGCAGCGAACGGCAGCAGTGCCGCGGCGAACGAACCGTCAACGGAAGCCGTGCCGTAGCCGACATCCGACCATCCAGTCCACGACCGCTGCCATAACTCGTGCCAGCCAAGATCGGTAACACCTAATGCCGAGCCGGCGAGCATCTGGCCGCTCATGAGATCCGGGATCCACGCGCCGAAGATCGCAATCGAGAGCCCAAGGCTCGCTATGACGACCACCGCGAGCATCCAGCGCCTGCGCTGTCCCGCCGCGGCCAACTCGGCGCGGATCATGCCGGTGGGAGTGACCGCGGTCTTCCACTTGTCGTAGGCGCGCAAGTACCGAGTGCGGACGTGGTGAACAACCGCGCCGGGACTCGCGAGCAGCCCGCGGATGGCCCGAGCGGGAACGGTCGCGCTTCGCCGCGCCCTACGTCTTGACCGGGCGAGCCCGCTCGATCGACCGAGCAGCCGCCACGGGATGCCGAGGTCGGTGAGCGCCATCCGAGGCTCGTTCTGAGCGACGCGCAATAGCGCCCTTACCAGGGATGACGCGAACGCCCACAGCACCAGGAACGGCACCGAGAGGAGCGAGGCCCACACGAGCGAGTGGTACCACTCGGAGGTGCGGCGAACGGCATAGGAGGCGCGCGAGCCCCGCGACCGCTGATCTGGATCCCGGGCACCGCGAAGATTCAGCTGCCGGTGGCGAACCAGCGCGCTCGGGACCACCACCACGTCGTACCCCGCCCGCCAAGCTCGCCGGCAGAAGTCCGCGCTCTCGCCGAACCCGCGGTACCCGTCGTCAAAGCCGCCGAGCGCCTCCCACGCGTCCCTGCGGAACAGCGCGCCGGCCGCAGATACCGCGAGGACGTCATCGCGCCAGTCGTACTGCCCCTGGTTGATGTCGTTGTCGTCCACGAGGTCCACGCGACGCGCCCCAACGCGCGACACGGTGGAGCCCAAGCTGATGAGCCGTGCGCTGTCGACCCAGCGAACCTGTGCGGCGCCCACGATCGCCGCTCGCGGGCGCTTTCGCCCCGTCGCGGCGAGCTTGGCGAGCACGTCGGGCTGGGGGGCGCTGTCGTCGTGCAGAAGCCATAGGTACTCGACCTCATGGGCGGAGAACTCGGTAAGGACCGCTTGAACGGCCTGCCCATAACTGGCCGACGCCGGCACGGCTGTGGTGCGCACGCCAAGTGCCGTTGGGGTCGCGATCTCGGCGTCCCCCAGGGTTACGAGGTGAACGGAATCGGGCGCGAACTCTTGGGCGGCGATCGCCGAGAAGACCTGACCAAGAACAGGAGAGCCACCGTCAGTAACGATCACGGCGCGCACAAAAATGCGTGCCGTCGTCATTGCACGCTCGCCGTCCTGGCTGGACGGCACCCTCGCGGACTAGACCGCGCGACGCTTGAGTTTGCGCCGCTCACGCTCGGACAGGCCACCCCAGATGCCGAACCTCTCATCATTGGCGAGCGCGTAGTCGAGGCACTCGGCGCGAACGTCACACGACGCACACACCTTCTTGGCCTCACGCGTTGATCCTCCCTTTTCGGGGAAGAACGCCTCTGGGTCTGTCTGAGCGCACAACGCTCGCTCTTGCCACGCCAGCGGACCGTCATCGACTCCGCTGAAAATGTCCACCACCGACGCCAGTGTCGGTGAAGGGGTGCGCGCATCCGAGGGCACTGAACCTTCGTAGATATTCCACATAGGCCCTCCCTGAGAGTTGCTAGGCAGGCGAACCCGCCTACCGGAATTACACCGTTGTAATCCCTCCGCGTCAAGTCGAGGCTATCCGATCCCACGCAGATATCCCGTACCCCACGCAAGGTGCATGGTCGCGAGCACGCCCGGCAGCAACAGCAGACTCCGGAGCGGGAGGTCCCTCGTGTGGGTAAGGCTGGCGACGATCACGCCTGCTGCGTATCCCACCGGCAGCAGCGCAGCGGCCGTCAGCCACCACAGCGACGTGATCGCGCCGAGCACGGCGAAAACGATCCCCACCCCCACCGCAACGGTCACAACGGGCGCCGCAAGATACCTGGCAGACCGCGAATCGGGATGGACTCGAACTACCTCGCGCCTCCACCTGCCGGAATCGTGAAACTGTCTTGCGAGCGCCCGCCACGAGCGCCGCGGCTCGTACGGAACCTGCATCGTCGGCACAAACCACACGTCGAAGCCAGCGTGCCGGAGCCGGTAGTTGAGCTCCCAGTCCTGCGCCCTGCGGAAGTGCTCGTCGAACCCCCCAACGGCCGCGAGCGCCTCCCTCCGAAAACTTCCAAGAAAAACTGAGTGGGCAGCGCCCTCGGCGCCCCCAACGCGGTGGCCGGCGCCTCCAATCCCCCACGGCGAGGACATGGCAACCGCGATAGCCTTGCCGAGCACGGCGTCGGACTGCGGCACCATGCGCCCACCCACGTTGCCGGCCCCTGTGCGCTCCAAAGCCGCCACGGCGTCGGCGATGTACCCACGCGGGAAGCGCGTGTGGCCGTCCACCCGGATGATGACGTCGCCGGTTGTGGCGGCAATAGCGAGATTGAGGCCCGACGGGGTGGCACCGGTGGGGTTGTCGACGAGCCTCACGCGGTGGTCGGCTGCGAGGCGGTGGGCGATCTCGTCGGTGCCGTCGGTGCTGGGACCGAGCGCGATGACCAACTCGAGCGGGCCCGCGTAGCCGTTGTGGAGAACTGCCGCGACCGCGTCCGCGAGGTAACGCTCCTCATTGAGGACGGGCATCACCACGCTCACGGCAACGGGAGCGCCCGCGTCGAGCGGAGGCAGTGCGGCGGTCACTGGTCGAGGGTAGCCCGGCTGGCGCCCGCGGCACGCCTGCGCTTTGGGCGCGGCGCGGATGCTTACACTCGTGTGCCATGACCGCCGAGCCCCAACCAGAGCGCGCCGCGCCGCCTGCGCACGCGCGCCGGGGCGCTCCCTCGCGCCTCTGGACGTGGGCGGCGTGTGCGGTCGCCGGCCTCACCGGCTTTGTCCTTGTGTACGCCAATACGGTGCTCGATCAGGTCGATTCGGCGCTCACCGGTGTCAACACCGACCCACTCGTCAGCGACGCGCCAGCTCCCACCACGAGTGACTCCGCGTCACCCGATCCTGCAGACGCGAACGCGGGCGAGGCCATCAACATCCTCCTCATGGGCGACGACGATCGCACCGGCGAGAACGGCAAGATCGGCGGCAAGGTCACTAAGGGGATGCGCAACGACACCACGATCATCATGCACATCTCTGCTGATCGGTCTCGGGTGGATCTCGTGTCGATTCCCCGCGACGCGCAGGTGGAAATCCCCAAGTGCAAGTTCTTTGACGGCTCGACGGTCCCCGCCACCAGCGGCGACTTCAACATCTCGTTCTCCAACGGTGGTCGCCACGGCAACAAAGCGGAGGCCGCCGCCTGCACCATCAACACGGTGCAGAAGCTAACGGGGCTGACGATCGACCATTGGGCCGTAGCCGACTTCTCTGGCTTCGAGAAGATGGTTGACGCCGTTGGCGGTGTGCCGATGTGTATCCCCGAGAAGATCCGGGCGAAGAAGGCGAACGACCTCAAGCTCGAGGCCGGACCGCAGGTACTCAACGGCAAGCAGGCGCTTGGACTCGCGCGAATGCGCACGGCGGAGGTGGGCGACGTCTCCGGCTCCGACCTGCAGCGCATTGCTCGCCAACACGAACTGCTGCGCCAACTGAGCCGAGTGGTGCTGTCGAAGAACCTGCTCACGGACGCCGGCGAGCTCACCCAGTTCCTGAAGGCCATAGCGACGGCATTGACGATGGACGAAGAGCTTGCGGACACGAAGTTCCTGCTGGGACTTGCGTTCAGCTTGCGCAACATCGACCCGTCTGCGATCCAGTTCTACACAGTTCCCTGGAAGCTCACGGACGACTACCTGAACGTGATCATCCTCAAGAGCGCCGGTACGATGTGGAAGGAACTGCAGGCGGACGAGCCCTTGACGAAGGTGGGCAACGACGACGCTGGCAATGCGTGGGACGAGGTCATCGACAAGTCTCCAGAGCCGGTGCCGACTAACACCGACGTCGCCGAGGCCATCCTCAGCGAGTGTGACGCCTAACGGTTCTGGGGAACCTCACGAACCCCGCGAGCGTTGAGGCACGTGAGCATTGAGACGAATGCGCGCTCCCGCGCGCCCAAGGAGGCCCTGTGACCAGGAACGAACGCGCCGCGAAGCGCGCCCGCCACGGCACACGTGTAGGAGGCCACCGCGTCCTTGGTGCCCTCGCCGCGATCACCGCAGGCGTACTGGGCTTCGGCATCGTCATGGGCACGATGTACTGGGAGAACCTCCAGCACTCTTTCACCACGCAAGACATCTCGGGACTCGTTGGTGATCCCACCGAAACAGCCGTGTCAAACCCCACCGCTAGCGCCACTCAGGACGCCGATCCCGTAGACGCCGAGGCCGGCAACGACATCAACGTCCTCCTGGTCGGTTCCGACAGTCGCTCCGGCGAGAACGGCGCGATCGGCGGCAAGGTGTCGGGCGGCATGCGCTCCGACACGACGATGATCATGCACATCTCTGCGGACCGCTCTCGCATTGACTTCCTCTCCATCCCGCGTGACATGCGAGTTCGCGTGAGCGACTGCAAGATGCTCGACGGCAGCACCGTCAAGGGCTGGACCGGGAAGTTCAACATCGCATTCTCTAACGGCGGCAAGCACGGCAACGAGGCGGAAGCCGCCGCGTGCACCATGCAGACGCTTCAGGACCTCACAGGCATCAAGTTCGACCACTACGCCGTGGTGGACTTCGCGGGCTTCGAGAACATGATCAACGCCGTTGACGGCGTGCCCATGTGCATCGAGAAGAAGATCAACGACCGCCGCTCCAAGCTCCACATCAAGGCCGGCGCCCAGGTGCTCAACGGCAAGACGGCCCTCGCCTACGCCCGTGTGCGCCACATCGGAGACGGCACCGACCTGCAGCGCATCGAGCGCCAGCAGGAGCTCATGACGAACCTCGCCAAGAAGGTGCTCGGCATGAACGTCCTCACCAACGCGCCGCAGCTCACGCTGCTGCTCAAGTCGGCCGGCGAGTCCATGACGATGGACCCGGAACTGGGCTCGCTCAGCTACCTGCTTGGCCTCGGATTCTCGCTGCGCAACATCGACACGAGCAACATCAACTTCATGACGGTGCCGTGGAAGTACGCGGGCGACAAGTCCGGCGACGTGCTCGCTAAGGACGAGGCCAAGACGGTCTACAAGCGCATCAAGAACGACATCCCGATGGATGGCGGCAAGACGGAGGACGTCGACACGTTGACCTCGCCAAGCGCTGACCCCAGCGTCTCGCCCTCGGTTGCTCCTACCCCCGAGCGCCAGACGCAAGACGAGATCCTCGCCTCCTGCAAGGGCTAGCGCCTACTGACTGCGCAGCGCCTCGCCCTTCGCGTGCGCGGTGGCGCGCAGGTCCTCCTGGAATGCACGCATCTTGTCTCGCAGGCCCGGGTCAGCGACGCCAATCATCCGCACCGCCAGCAATCCGGCGTTCCGCGCGCCGCCAATAGAGACGGTCGCCACGGGCACTCCCGCGGGCATCTGGACGATCGACATCAACGAGTCCATCCCATCCAGGTGCTTGAGCGGCACCGGAACGCCGATGACTGGCAGCGTCGTCACCGAGGCGAGCATCCCCGGCAGGTGGGCGGCTCCGCCAGCCCCCGCGATGATCACCTTGAGCCCGCGCTCCTCTGCGGAGCGGCCGTACGCGATCATCTCTTCCGGCATGCGGTGCGCTGAGACCACGTCTTTCTCAAAGCTCACGCCGAACTCAGCGAGCGCCTCGGCGGCGAGGGACATGACGGGCCAGTCGGAATCAGAGCCCATGACGATTCCAACGTCGGTCATGCCTCACCTCCTGGTCCCGTGCCTGCAACCGGCGCGCCGTCCCTCACGATATCGGCAGCCTGGCGCGCCCTCGTGAGGGTCTTCGTCAGTTCGGCGCCGGACACGTTGACGTGCCCCACCTTCCTACCGGGCCGCACGTCCTTGCCGTAGAGATGGATCTTGGCGCCGCCGTCGGGAACCTCGGCGAGCGCGGTGGCGAGTTCCCGCCGCTCCCCTCCCAACACGTTGACCATGACCGTCCATGCGGCGGTGGATGCCACGTCTCCGAGCGGCAGGCCGAGTACAGCGCGCAGATGCTGCTCGAACTGGCCAGTGACGGCGCCGTCCATGGACCAATGCCCAGAATTGTGCGGGCGCATCGCGAGCTCGTTGATGACGATTGAGCCGCCCACCTCAAAGAGTTCAACGGCGAGCATTCCCACCACGTCCAACTCCGCCGCGATCGTCACCGCAAGCCCTTGCGCCGCCGCCGCGAGCAGCGGATCTAGCCCCGGAGCAGGCGCAATCACTTCGGCGCAGATTCCGTCCCTCTGCGTGGACTCCACCACCGGGTACGCCACCACATCGCCCGATGCTGTGCGCGCCACTTGCGCGGAGAGTTCCCTGGTAAAGGCTACTTTTTCTTCGATGAGCAACCTGGGCCCGCCGGCGGCGGCAGCGTCAATCCAGTCCGCGGCCTCCGCGGCCGAACGGATCACGCGCACACCCTTGCCGTCGTAGCCACCCATCGCCGTTTTCAGGATCGCGGCCGGGCCGTGCTCAGCGAGAAACGCCTCGACATCGGCAACGGAGTCAACCTCGCGCCACTCGGGATTCGGCAGGCCAAGGGCATCCATCGCTGAGCGCATGACGATCTTGTCCCGTGCATGTGCGAGGGCGGCCTGCGATGGCAGCGCCGGGATTCCGCGGGCAGCCGCCGCCGCGAAGACGGCGGCAGGGATGTGCTCGTGCTCCCACGTCACCACCGTGGCGCCGTCAAGAACAGAGGCGACAGCGTCGGCATCCCCCGGCAACCCAACGACAACTTGATGTGCGCCGCCAGCGGCCGGAGCGTCGGGCGTCTCCACAAGAACCCGCAACGTGACGCCCAACTCGGTTGCCGGTCCCGTCAACATTCGCGCTAGCTGGCCGCCGCCGATCACGGCGACGATGGGGGCGGTCATGGGTACAACCTACCGGCGATAGGCTTCGTGGATGCTCGCCTGGATCCGCTCCCACGCTGGCGAATTGGGCCGCTTCAGCGTGGTCGGGATCGCTGGCGTATTCGTGAATCTCGGCGTGTTCAACCTGCTCCGGCTGGGCCCGCTGAGCGAAGACTCTGAGTTCCTGGGCGAAGAGGACAGGGTGATCACCGCCAAGGTGATCGCGACTCTGGTCTCGATCCTCTTTGCGTGGGCCGCACACCGCTCCTGGACCTTCCGCGGACACCGCACGCACCGGCCGGCTCGCGAGCTGGTGGTGTTCGGCTTCGTGAACCTCGTGGCCATCGTCGCCGAGGTGGGCACGGTCGCCGTGAGCCACTACGTGCTGCAGTACACGAGCCTCGCCGCAGACAACGTGGCCTCGCTGATCGGCATCGCGATCGGGACGGTGCTGCGCTACGTGGGCTACAAGGTCTTCGTATTCGTGGAGCATCCGCCGGAGGCCCTCATGGAGGCAGACGTCACCGACGGCGGCGGCGCTCCTTGACCGCCTTGCCGTGTGGCACGACAGTGTCGAGATCGACCATCTGCGGAACTCCCTGAAGAAACACCGCAAACACCGCGGGCACCCGCTGCGCCAGTTCGAGGCGACCGCCGTCCGCGGCCACCAGGTCGCGAGCTAGCGCCAGGCCAAGCCCCGTGCCGCGGCCGCCAGTCACCTCCCGCTCAAAGATCCGCGCGGCGATGAGTTCCGGCACACCTTTGCCGGAGTCGCCCACCTCGATCACCACCGCCTGGCTCCCAACCGAATCCCGCGCCGACACCTTCGTTGTGCCCGCCCCGTGCTTGAGCGAGTTCTCGATAAGTGTGGCGAGCACCTGCGCGAGCCCGCCTGGGGTGGCGAAAGCCATCGCCTCGGTGGGCGCAAACGAGATGGCCCGGCCCGCGCGCTCGAAGATCCCTGACCACTCCTCGCGCTGCTGGTCAAAGACGTCGGAGATGGTGACGAGCTCGGTCCCGGCTCCCAGGGCCTTTCGCGACCGACCAAGCAGGTCGTCGACGACGCCGACGAGCCGCTCCACCTGTTCGAGCGACTTCTCGGCCTCCTCGCGCACCTCTGCTTGGTTGCTCGTCGCCGAGATCTCCTCAAGCCGCATCGACAAGGCGGTCAGCGGCGTGCGCAACTGATGCGACGCGTCCGAGGCGAACTGGCGCTCACTCGCGAGCCGAGCACCCATGCGGTCCGACGATCTGGCCAATTCGTCAGCGACCAGGTCGATCTCCTCGATCCCCGTGTGCTCGAGGCGCGGCCGCACCTGCCCAGAGCCGATCTGTTCTGCACTGGCGGCGAGGTAGACGAGCGGGGCGCTCAGGCGATTCGCCTGCCAAATAGCCATCGCGACACCCGCGAGGACGGCGATGGTCCCCACGGCGAGCACCAGGCCAACCGCTTGTGCGGCCTCCCAGAACAGGCCCCACCAGTCCGCGTACATGATCACGACGATCCCCGAGTCCGTGATATCGCTCGCGGTGTAGGAGGGCGATGGCTCCTCGCCGGCCGTCAGCACGTCTCCGTTGGGCATCGACACCGAGATATATGCGGGGGCGTCCTCGGAGTAGCCCACATAGGTCTCGAGGTTCGTCTCTGTGATCTCCTCCCCCGCGCTGTAGCGCACTTCGAGCGCGCGCCCTGCGGTGGCGGCCCTGGCGCCGAGGTCACGGAAAGCGTCGTCGCGGACCAGTTGCGCGGCCGCGATGGCGAGCGGGATGCCCAGCAGCACAACCGCCACTCCGACCGCGGAGATGGTCGCGATGAGGACGCGACGGCGCAAGGTCAGTCGTCGTTCTCGAAGCGGAAGCCCATGCCGCGAACGGTCGTGATGAATCGCGGCTGGGCGGCGTCGTCACCGAGTTTTCTGCGCAGCCACGACACGTGCATGTCGAGAGTCTTGGACGGAGCGCCCGGCTCCGCAGACCACACCTCATGCATGAGTTGCTCTCTCGAGACGACGGACCCTGCATTCGCGACGAGCACGTGCAGCAGGTCAAACTCCTTGCCGCTGAGCTGGAGCTCCCTGCCGTCGGCGAACGCGCGATGACCCGCCACGTCCACCCGCACGGAGCCCACCTCGACGTCGCCGTGGCCGTCGGCCCCCGTGCGTCGGCGGAGGAGCGCACGCACGCGCGCGAGCAGCTCCGCTAGCCGAAACGGCTTGGTGACGTAGTCGTCCGCTCCCGCATCGAGACCAACGACGAGGTCGACCTCGTCGGCACGCGCCGTCAGCATGAGGATCGGCACAAGCAGACCTTTGTCCCGCACGCGGCGCGCTACGTCTACTCCGTCGATGTCAGGAAGCCCCAGGTCAAGGATCAGGAGGTCGGCGGCGTCGGCGGCCTCAACACCGCCAAGGCCGGTGCCGTGCCACTCAACGTCGTAGCCCTCCCTGCCCAAAGCGCGGGTCAAGGGTTCTGAAATGGTCGGGTCATCTTCGACCAAGACAATTCTGGTCATGAGGTCACCATACCTGGGCCCGGCGACTTTGCCGCGCGTACGCCGGGCGCGGCCCGCAGGTAGGCTCTGCGAGCGTGACTCAAGTAGCGGCGCGGGCGCGCACGCGCGAGCGGCTATGGGTCGCCGCGGCACCAGAGCGCATCGTGCAGGTGACGGTCGCGCTCGCGATCGCAGCCGGCACCACCGTGAGCCTTGGCCAGTTCCGGCCGTGGACGGCGCTGCCGCTGGCGGCGATCCTCGTCGCCGTTACGTGGCGACCGTTCCGCCCACTTGCCACCCGCAAAGACGTCAACGGCGCCGCGTGGGCGCTGGGCGCAGCGGGCGCGTGGACGCTCCTCAACTGGATCCTCACCTCCGAATATCTGATCGTCGTTCGAGATCCCGGGTTCCTCACGCTCTCCGGCGTCTGGCTCACCAATCACCCGTCAACGGACATCCCCGCGCTCGGCGCCGACCAAGCCGCCGCCGTGCAGTCGAACATGCTCGCGGATGCCTCCCAGGCGTGGAACCTCAACGGCGACATGATCCAGCCGCAGGGCGCGAAGATGCTGCCCGCGACCATCGCGATGGGCGGCTGGATAGGCGGCATTTGGGGGGTGCTCGGAGCGAACATCGTCATCGGGGCGGTGGGCTTGCTGGCGGTGTACGCGCTCGGCCGGCGGTTCCTTGGCCCGCGGGTCGCGCTCGCTCCGATGGCCGCGTTCGGGCTCACGGTCGCGCACATCGCGCTGTCGCGCTCCGCGTACTCCGAGCCACTCACCGAACTCCTGGTGATCGCGGGCGTGCTGTGGGCCTGGCGCGGGCTCAAGGAGCGTTCCGCCCCACTGGTCGTCACAGGTGCGATTCTCACCGGCGCCACCACCCTCATCCGTATCGACGGGGCCCTGTTCGCGGCGGGCGCGCTCCTTGGCATTGTGATCGGCCTTGCGCTGTCCGACGCTGGACGGGCTTGGCGCGTGCGCACGGCAGTTCTCGCGGTCGCTTTGCAGGTGGCGACGGTCGCCTTTGGCTACTGGTCGCTGTGGCACTGGAGCAAGGCCTACGCGGACCGGCTTGGGCCGCAGACGCACTCGCTCATCAACATTTACGTGCTGCTCGCTGGCGTCTTGCTGGTCTGGATCGTCGCGTGGATAGCGCCGATTCGCGCGGATCGGCTGGTCGCGTCTCCGCTGAGGGCGATCGGCGAACGAGGCGCCCGCGCGATCGGCGCGATCATGGTGGGTGGGCTGCTCCTGCTCGCATCCCGACCGCTCTGGACCACGGTGCACCGCGGCACCACGGATCCGGTCGACATCTTTACGAACTCCGTGGTGCGGTCCTTCCAGCAGTCTCAAGGCCTGCCCGTCGATCCCACTCGCACGTACGCGGAGTCGACCGTCTCGTGGGTGGCCTACTACCTCACGTGGCCGCTGGTGCTGCTCGCGATCCTCGGCCTCGGGATCGCCGCCTACCGCGCCGCGAAGGGTCGCGGCGAGTGGGCCATCTTCCTGGGCGCCACGCTTGCGCCATCGCTCCTGTACTTCTGGAAGCCGGAGATCGTCCCCGACCAGATCTGGGCGATCCGTCGCTTCGAGCCAATGACGATCCCCGCGTTTGCACTTGCCGCGACCCTTGCCGCGCTGTGGCTCGCCAAGCGCTTCTCCGAGCCACGGCGTCGGCGCCTCGCAACTGTCTGGGCGGTGTGGCTCACCGCCCTGCTGCCCATTGCCTCGTGGATCATCGTCGACCCCGGCGTGAGCTACGGGATTCGCGGCGCCACGCCCCTGGTGGTGCGTGAAATGGGGGGCTCGCTCTCGCAACTGGAACGGCTGTGCGCGCTAGCCCCCGGCCACCCCATCGTGCTCGCGGGAACGTCGTCACACTTCGGCTCACTGCGCGTCATGTGCGACGAGCCGGTCGTGCTCGCGCTGGGCGCGCCCACGCCGGAATCGCTCACCCAGATGGCCCAGATCTTTGGCGAACAGCCCGTGGTGCTCACCCGCGACACCACGTGGTTCACGTGGGAAGAGAATCCTCAGGTGGTGGTGTCGTCGAAGGTGCGGCAGGCCGGCTACAAGCTGCAAGGCATCCCCACCACCTACTTCGACAGGGACTACGAGTGGTACGCGGGGCTCGTCAACGAGGACGGTTCGCTCAGCCCTATCGAGCCTTAACAAAACGATTCGGGTGACACCCATAGACTGTGCGGCAAACGGGCGACGAGGCCCGCGAAACGCGAGGTAGAAGATGGCTGACGAACACCGGGGAGTTCGGCGAGCAGGGACGACGATGCTGATCGTCGGGGCGTTGCTCGTGATCGGCGCGCTTGTCGTTGGTCTCGTGACGAGCGGGAGTGACCCAGAGCCAGAGCCCTCGCACAGCCCGTCGCCGACGGCGTCACCCAGCCCCAGCGTCGAACCGGCAAGCTTTGTCACCGCCGATGGCCAGGACCTCATGCTCGACGGCGAGCAGTTCCGCTACGCCAGCGCCAATGCCTACACGCTCATGTTCGAGGCTCCCGCGTCGCTCGCCGTCTACATGAAGACGGCGAAGGAGTCGAACCTGACCGTCATGCGCACGTGGGGGTTCTGGGACACCGGTACACCGGAAGGCGACCTTGGCGTCGAGATCAACAACCGGAACATCTTCTTCCACTACTGGGACCTCGAGGCAAATGCTCCGGCGTTCAATGATGGCGAGAACGGCCTCGAGCACCTCGACGCCGTGGTCGCGGCCGCGCAGAAGGACGGCATCCGTCTGGTACTGCCACTCGTCAACAACTGGACGGCCTTTGGCGGAATCGATCAGTACGTGCGCTGGGCCGGCGGCCAGTATCACGACGACTTCTTCACGAATGACCAGATCAAGGGCTGGTACAAGGACTGGGTCTCACACCTGCTCAACCGCACCAACACCATCACGGGGGTCACCTACAAGGACGATCCGACGATCATGGCCTGGGAGCTCGGCAATGAGTTGCAGTGTTCGAACTCGGGACCGTATCCGTCGAGCCCAGATTGCGGCTCGGACATCATGGTGAGCTGGGCGGACGAGATGTCGACGTATCTGCGCTCGATCGACGCCAACCACCTCATCGGGTTCGGCGGCGAGGGCTTCCTGTGCACCGAGCCCGGCGGCACGGACTGGCTCTTCAACTGCAAGACGAGCGCAGACCCCGTGGCGCTGCTCGCGCTCGACAACATCGACATCCACGGCATCCACGTCTACCCGTATCACTGGGAGCCGACCGAGCCCACGAGCGACTGGCAGGACTGGGGCTCTTGGTGGATCGACGCGCAAGGCGCGATCGCCGTCGACGCGAATAAGCCCTACTACATCGGCGAATACGGCTGGGTCGACCCCGACAATCGGATGCTCGTGTATGACGACTGGCTCACCCACTTCTACGACGCGGGCGGCGACGGCTCACACTTCTGGGTGATGCAGCCCGCGGTCTCGATCGCGCAGCCGCCGGACGGCGTGGGCTTCACACAGAAGTGCCCGGGGCCCGCCTGCGACCTCGTGTCCAACTGGTCGCTGCACGTTGGGCAGGGCGTCGACTTCAGCGAGTTCGGTCCCATCGCGGAAAACGACTTCGTCTTCGCCGACGCCGATGGCAACGCGACGATCAACGTGCTCGCGAACGACAAGGTCTACGCGCCCGCGACGTTCGATCTCGCGACGATCGACCTCGACCCGGAAGCGGCTGGCATCCAGCAGGAACTGCAGACGGATGATGGCGTCTTCACCGTAGAAGGTGAGTCGGTGGTGTTCACGGCGGCCAATGGCCCGGCGAGCGCCGGTGCCATGTACTCCGTTGGCGACTCAGAAGGGCGGGGCGCGACGGCCCGCCACATCTCGGTGTCCCCCAAGTCCAACTAGGAGTTATCCACAAGGTCGCCACGGCGTCGGGCCCGCGCCCTCATCCTTGAAGGGTGCGGATCTTCGCGGGCAACCTGAAACTTGAGGTGCGCCCTGGCGCGCCAGCGAGCGCCGTCGTGGACTTCGCTCGCGCTCACGGAGTGGCGCTGCCCGAGCGCCCGTGGTGCGGGCCGCAGCGTCTGCAGCCCGACCATACGGCTGGCGACTCGCCATTCGTCGCCTTTGCGCGGCTCACCTCCCAGCCAGGGCCCGACGCTCGACCAACGCCGGGCGTTCACCTGGCCGTGGTCGCTGGTCCCGATGCGGGCGCGGTCGCGACGGTTCGCGAAGAGATGATCATCGGTCGGTCGCGAGACGCTCACTTGCGCCTGACTGATCCCGCTGTGAGCCTCGCGCACGCGCGCTTCGCGGGGGGCCGCGTGGATGACACCGGATCCACGAACGGAACGCGCGTGGGAGGTTCGCGGGTTCGCCGCCGCACGCCGATCGCCGCAGGCGCGGTTATGGAGTTGGGGGCCACGGCGGTGATGCTCGTGGAGCCCGGCGCGCCCGGCACTGATCCTTCACCACAGCATTCGCACAGACGCGGAGCCGGCTCGTGGCTTGTTGGCGGCGCCTCTGCGGCTGGGTTTGCGATCATGACGGGCCACTGGCCTTTCGCGGCAATCGCGCTTGCGGTGCCCGCAGGTGCTCTGCTCGCCTCCGCCATGCGACAGCGCAAGCGCGTGCCTCCCGCGCCAATCCTCGACGTGACGGGAACGCTCCGTGCCGCGCCGTTGCCGCCCGGGCCAGCCTCGGTCAGCGGACCGCGCGGCCTCGCTCGCGCGGTCACGCTCGCCGTGGGAGCTCCGCCGCGGGACTCGCGGCAGTGGGAGGACTGGATGGCGGTGCTTCCGAGCGCGGATCGCGAAGTCGTGTGGCTGCGCGAGGGCGAGGAGCCGCCCTCCTGGGTTCAGGCACAGTTTGACGGCGGCGCTGGGCGGCTCGTTCTGACAGCGCACGGGGCTACGACGGTTGGACCGCTGCCGCTCGTCACGCTCGGACGGGCAGACGCTGCGGCTCGCCGCATCGCGAGCATAGATGCGGGGAGGTCGATTCCGGACCAGGTCACTTGGGGAGAGCTCCCTGCGCCTCCCGCTGGCGGGCTTCGCGTGCGACTAGGCGTGTCCGAGCGCGGCCCGCTGAGCCTCGACCTCGTCGCCGACGGACCTCACCTGCTCGTGGCGGGCACCACCGGTTCTGGAAAATCAGAGGCGCTGCGCACGATCGTGGCCTCGCTCGCCCACGATTACTCCCCCACCCAGGTCACGTTCGCGCTCATCGATTTCAAGGGCGGCGCGGGATTGGGTCCGTGCGCGGAGCTGCCGCACGTGGCGTCCGTGCTGACCGATCTCGAGCCGCACCTCGCTCGCCGGTGCCTGCTCGCTCTCGCCGCCGAACTCGACGACCGCAAGCGCGCGGCCGCTGCCGTAGGGGTGCGCACCTACGACGAGTGGTCGCGCCCGCCGCCGCGGCTCGTCATTGTGGTCGATGAGTTTCAGGAAATGGCCGCGATGGACAGGGAGTTCCTGCCGAAGCTGACACGCTTGGCCGCGCAAGGTCGATCTCTAGGTATTCACCTCGTGCTCGCCACCCAACGCCCTGCGGGCGCGGTCAGCGCCGATGTGCGCGCGAACATCTCGACCACCCTGGCTCTGCGCACGGCCTCGGAGTCTGAATCGCGCGACCTGATCGGATCCCCGCTTGCCGCGCAGATCGCCCCGGGCGCGCCGGGCAGAGCCATGCTCGCTCGCGGCGCGGCACCTGCGGAACTAGTGCAGGTTGCGCTGCCCATCGCTGAGCCGCCGCCGCTCGTTCGCCTCGCGTCGGACATGCGGTGCACCGGAGGTTCGCTCGCCGACGCGGCGCGCGTGCGACACCCGGGCAGGGCGCGCGCCCTCTGGGTGCCCGCGCTGCCAGAGGTGCTCGCGCCGGTCGCAGATGCGGACCGCTTTGTCCTTGGCATCGCGGATCTTCCCGCCCAGCGACGCCGCGAAGCCGTCGCATGGGATCCGGCGGCGGGGCCACTGATCGTCTGCGGGCCGCCGCGCTCCGGTCGCTCGTCGGTGCTGCGGTCCGTGGCCGCGACAGCTGCTCGAATGGCTGCGCGGCCCGTGTGGGTCCCTGCCGATCCTCGACTGGCGGCACGCACGCTGGCCCTCGCGGCCGAGGCCTCCGAAGTGTTGCTGCTCCTCGACGACGCGGAACGCACACTGGCCGCTGCCACCACCGCAGAGCCAGAGGCGATGGACCTGTTGGTCGCCTGCATGCGCCGCGGTCGTGCCGCGCTAGTGGTGCCGACGACGTGGGCGCACCATCGACTCGTGGCCGGCGCGGGAACGACGATCGTGCTCTCCGGTACGCCGTCAACGGACGAGGCCTCGTGGGAAATGCCATCAGAGTTGCGCGGCCTACCACCGTTGCCGGGCCGGGCGCGGTTGACCCACGCGGGCGGTTGGGCGGAGGCGCAGCTGGCGCTACCGGCTCGGTGGACGGCCCAACCCTTGATGCGCCAGCTGCCGCGCGAGGTGACAGTAAGGCTCGACCCCGGAGCCATCGGGTTGGGAGGTGACGACGCGGCACCGTTCTTTGTGCCGAACGCGGTAGCCGCCATCGTGGGGCCGACGGGTGAAGAGCGCGAGCGCGTGGCGCGGAGGGTAGCTATGGCGACTGGCCAGGAGCCGCTCGTGCTTGAGTCGGCCCTTGCGCTCGGAATACCAGGTACACCGTCGCCTCGAACGCTTGTCGTCGTGCGCCCGGACGCTCGATCCCTCCGCGAGGTCAGCAGGGCGCGCACCCACGGCCTGCTAGAGCCTTCGCCCCTACCGTTCCGCTGCGTTGTCCTCGTCGATGGCGCCGCGGCCGCCGTTCAGGTTCTCCCCGGCTGAAGCGTTGTAGCGCGCGATGGCCAGCAGCGGCACCAATCCGATCAACGCGAGCGCGAGAACAGCTCCGCCGATCAGCCAACTGCCGGCGCTCAGAAGATACGCGCCAACCAAGCCCTGCAGCACCTGCCAGGTTATCGAGGGAGACAATGCCCAGCGTCGGGCCCGCCACAGGCCACGCGTAAGGAACCCAAGCCCCGTTGCGGCGAGCCCCAGCATCGCCGCAATCCCGAACCAGGTCTGCTCGACCCCGGTGTCGCCAATCAACCCGAGCGCCACGTACAGCACTGCGCCCAAAATCAACACGGCACACTCAAGCGCAAGCACGGTGGCCGCGACGACCAGCGTGCTGCGCGAGGGAGCAAAATCGGGGTTCACAGCGTTAAACCTAGCGATTGCGAATTGTGAGACAACCCACAACGGTGAACCCTTGTCACACGTTCGTAACCTGTGAGAACCTAGACGAAGTGCAATCGCAAGTGCGCGAATGCAGCCCCAGTCTGACCGACCCTGGCTGTGTCGCGCCTTGCTTGATCTCCAAAGGAGAACCCCATGGATTGGCGCGACCGCGCAGCTTGCCTCGACGTTGACGACCCCGAACTGTTCTTTCCGGTCGGAAATACGGGGCCCGCGCTCGTGCAGATCGAGCGAGCCAAGGCGGTCTGCAACTCGTGCGACGTCCGCGAGACGTGCCTGCAGTGGGCCATGGAGCACAACCAGGACTCCGGCGTGTGGGGAGGCCTCTCCGAGGACGAGCGCCGCTCCCTCAAGCGCCGCGCCGCTCGCGCTCGCCGCGCCGCCAAGTAACTGTCGCGCTGCGCTGAACCGTTGCGCTGTAGCGCTGCGCTGAACCGTTGCGCTGTCGCGTTGCGCTGAACCGTTGCGCTGTCACCCTGCGCTGAACCGTTGCGCTGTCACCCTGCGCGAAGTCGCAGGGCCTCGCCTCTAGCGCCCGTCGCTGATATGCGCTGACAGCTCCACGGCAGAGCCTTTGTCGCTTCCGGACCACTCGATCTGACCGGCAAGTTCGTTCTCGACGAGCGTGCGCACGATCGACGAGCCCAATCCAGAGGGTTCGTGCGTGAGGCCAACCCCGTCGTCGGCGATTCTCACGTGCACGATGTCACCGTCGCGCCGAGAAGTCACGGTGATGGTCCCGCGCTCGCGTCCCTCGAAGCCGTGCTCCACCGCGTTGGTGACAAGCTCGGTCATGACGAGCGCGAGCGACGATGCATATTGAGCCGGGATGAGGCCAAAGTCTCCCTCGCGAACGATCTGGACCTGCACCCCCGGCGACGCAACCTCCGCCGCCATCCGCATCGCGCGCGCCGCGAGGTCGTCGAAGTTCACGAGCTCATCGAGCGTCCCGGAGAGCGTCTCGTGCACCAGCGCGATCGTGGACACCCTGCGCATCGCTTCCGCGAGCGCCTCCTTTGCCTCTGGGGCTTCGACGCGACGGGACTGCAACCGCAACAGCGCAGCAACGGTCTGCAGATTGTTCTTCACGCGGTGGTGAATCTCGCGGATGGTTGCGTCCTTGGTGATGAGCTCGCGCTCGCGACGGCGCAACTCTGTGACGTCGCGGCACAGCAGCAGCGCACCCACGCGCTGTCCCCTGTCCAGCACCGGCAGCGCACGAAGAGACAGGCACGCCCCGTTCGATTCGAGGTCCGTTCGCCACGCCGCCCTGCCCGCGACCACCATCGCCAACGTCTCGTTGACGAGGCCCTTGTCCGTCACAATCTCGCTCGTGACCTGCGGAAGAGAGCGGTTCATGAGGGAGCCGTGCACGCCCAACCGGTGAAAGCACGACAGCGCGTTCGGCGACGCGTAGGCAACGTGCCCTGACGCGTCGAGCCGCAGCACTCCATCGCCAACGCGGGGTGCCCCTCGCCGCGGACCCGTCACCGAGGTGTGCACCGGATATTCGCCGCGAGTGACCATCCGGAGAATGTCGTCCGCGGCCCCCTTGTAGTTGAGTTCGAGCCTGCTCGACGAGCGCGACACAGCCTGCGACACCTCGCGCGTGAGCACCGCTATGGGGCGGCCATTCATCACCACCGGCAGCGCGTCTTCGCGCACCGCATACGTCTCGTCCCACCTCGGTTCCCGAGAGGCAACGATGCCTCCCTCGTCGAGCGCTCGCTGAAGGTGAGCAATACGGCCCGACGCTGCGGTTGAGCCAACGACATCGTCCAGGTGGACGGTGGGTCCGGTCGAGGGACGGCACTGCGCGACGGCGACGAAGCCCTCGTCGACGGAGCGCCACAGAATCAGGTCGGCGAAGGAAAGGTCGGCGACAATCTGCCAGTCGGCGACGAGGGACGCGAGCCACTCGGCCTCATCGTCCGTGAGGGGCCCGTATCGTTCGGCGGTCTCTCGCAGGGTGGCCACAGCACAAGCGTAAAGCGCGCAGCGCGGTAGCCTGGCGCGGGGAGGTGCTGTGCAGTTCACACATGGGCACGAGTTTGCCGCGAGTCTTGACCGGGTTGTCGCGATGTTCGCCGATCCCGAGTTCGTCGCCAAGCGCTCCGTGGTGCCGGGCGTTGAGGGCAATGAGAGTTGGGTTGACGGCACCCCAGAAGACGGCTTCACGGTCTCGATCCGCCGAGTGGTGCCGTCAGAGACGATCCCGTCGGAGTTCCGCTCGTTCGTTGGACGCGAACTCCACGTTCGCTACTCCGAAGTGTGGGAGCCCGCCACGGCCGAAGACATGGTGGGCACCTTCGCGGTCGAGATCGTGGGTGCGCCCGGCCACGCGGCAGGCGCACTCGGACTCACCGCTCACGGCGAGCGAACTGAATTTCTCGCCACGGGCGAGGTGAAGGTCGCCATCCCCCTGTTCGGCGGCATGGTCGAGCGGGCTGTCGCCGACGCCGTGATCAAGGGTCTCGCTCAGGAGCTCGCCGCTGCCGACGCCTGGCTCGCAATGTGACTCGCACGCGCCACACGCCGCGTCAGCACGCATAACGATTCGATAACGGCATTGCCGAGCGGTCTAGAGCACTCTTCGCGCACGCGAGGATGGAAGCCCGCGTGGCACCAAGTGACCAACCACCAAAGCCGCGGCCCCAACGCGAAGGAGTGTTGAGCGCGTGAGACCCTGGCGAGTGCGCCTTGCTTTGCGGCGATCGCGCATTCAGTGGGCCTTCCTGGCGGTGGTGCTCGCAGTCTCCGTGCTCGCCGCGACGCTGCTCGCGACCCTCTACCTGCTCTCCGCGGCGACAGAGACCTTCGCCGCGCGTGCCGCGCTTACCGAGGCATCCCAAGAGGAGATGTCCGTCACGTTCACCGTGGAACCCGGCGGCACCCTCGACGAGATCCTCGCCAAGGCAGACGAGACAGCCGAGCAGCTGTTCGGCGACGTGCCCTACTCACGCACAGTCAACTCTCAGAGCGAGTACCTGAAGGTGCCGAGGGACAAGCGCGCCTTCGCGTTTGGCTACCTCGGCTTTTCTAGCCAACTCGAGGACATCGTCAACATTCGGTCGGGGCACGCTCCGCAGGAGGCACCGGGCGGCGCGGTCCAGATCATCGTGCCGCCGAGCTTCCTCTATGACCTGGATGCGGATGTCGGCGACACCCTCACCCTCGCCCCCTACGCCACTTCCGAGGACCTTCACGACTACGAGATCGTCGGCACCTACACGGTGAAGGACCTCGAGGATCAGGTCTGGCAAGCGGACCGCTACTTGGGGGTGACGCACAACCCCAACACCATCGTCCCGTTCACTGGCGGCCGCGTCACGACCGACGGCTACGGGCCCTTCTACACCGTGCAGTCGGCGACAGAGACCGCCCCACTGAACCAAGTGGTCGTCGCCTACACCCCCAACTTCTCCTCGACGTCGTTGACGGAGGTGAGCGAGGTGCTCGCTCGCTCCGAGTCGCTCGAAACGACGACGATTCGCACCTTCGGCGACGCCGCAGACTCCGTGAGAGTGCGCACCGACCTCGACGACACCCTCGGCGGCGTGGCCGGCTCGCTCGCCGTCACGCGATCCAGCGTGCTCGTCACCGGACTGCTCTTGTTGGTGCTCGCGATCGCCGCCCTGAGCCAGACGGCCCGCCTCATGGCGGAGCGCCGCTACGCCGAGCAGCACCTGATGGTCGCGAGGGGTGGCTCCGGCAGGCAGTTGTTCCGGCTGGGTCTCATCGAGGCAGTTGCCCTTGGCGCGATCACCACGGCGGTGGCCGCCCCGCTCGCGCGCCTCGCGTATCTCGCGCTTGCTCGAACACCTGTCATGGACAACGCGGGCATGGCGGTGGATCCCGGGATTCCACCGCAGACGTGGGTGGTGACAGGAGTCGTCGGGCTCATCCTCATCGCAGTGCTCGTGGTTCCCTTGATGCGGCGCCAGGGCACGTTCGTCGACGCAGAGCAGGCCCGTTCTAGGCCCGGCAGGCGCGCGGCGTTCCAGCGCTCTGGGCTCGACATCGCCGTGCTCGCGCTCGCCGCCCTCGCCTACTGGCAGCTCAAGAACTACCGCTCCCCAGTCCTGGCTGGCGGCACCGTGGCCAAGGTCGACCCGTTGCTGGCGGCCGGACCCGCTTTGGCTCTGCTTGCTGGCGCGCTCGTCGCGGTTCGCCTCATTCCTCCGGCGTCGAAGCTGCTCGAGGCCGTCGCGGCTCGCGGCCGCAAGGCCGTCATGCCCCTCGCCGCGTGGGAAGTTGGTCGCCGTTCGGCGCGAGCCATCTCCGCGATCCTGCTGCTCACGCTGGCGGTGTCGATCGGCACCTTCGCTGTCACGTTCCTCGGCTCGTGGAACCAGTCGCAAGACGATCAGGCTCTCTACCGACACCCACCAGACGCGATCGTGACCGACGTCTCGGGCCCATGGCTTGGGGAACGAGCTCAGGTGCAGGTCGGCGACAACCCGACCACGGCGTCGGCCGTCGTCAGTCAGCTTGCGGAACTTGGGCCCACACCCGAAGGCTTCCGACAGGACGACTTCAATGGTGCGGCCGTGACGCTCATCGCGACCGACACCGCTGGCCTCAAGACGTTCGGCATCGGACGGCTCAACGAGATCGCGGGCGCTCGCGTGGCCTCGACACTCGGCGGCGACTCCCCAGCGGAAGTGAACCCCATCGAGATCCCCGGCAAGCCACAACAACTCGCAATGGACGTGACCGCGAGCGCATCACAGCCCATTGGCGACACGCAACTTCAGCTGCGCGCGGTCATTCGCAATGACTTCGGCGACTACCAGACCATTCCTCTCGGCCAGATCGCATTGGACGGCGAGGAGCACCACCTTGCGGGCACGGTAGTGACCTCAGTCGACGCCGAGAACTACTCGACGCCGATGTATTTCGTGGGCATCCAGGCGACCTGGATCTCGCTCGACGGCGGCGCTGGCGCCGTCATCGACGACACTCGGCCACTCGCTTTCACGGTCTCGATCGATGAGATCGCCGCCGTCACTCCCACTCTTGTGGTCCCGGCCCCCGGCGTGCCAAGTGTCGTCGACGCCACTCCTCTGGACATTCCGGCGCAGCTTGACTGGACGCCCAGCAACAGGGGCGTCGGAGTCGATACCCTCGAACCAGACGACGACCAGATTCACATGCGGGTCATCGCTTCGGCCTCGTCCGTGACACAGGCGCCGGTGTCGCTCGTGCTCACGGCCGCTGAGAAGGCATCACCAGTGCGCATTGTCGCGAACGGAAGTGCGCTGGCGAACTCTGTCCTCGAACTTGATACGCCGGTGACAGTTGAGGTCGAGAACACACAACTCGACGCCTACCTCGCCGATCGTGTGCCTGCGCTGGGTGGTCAGGCCCTTGGCAAGGCCGCGATTGTCGCCAATATCGCCAACCTTGAGGTAGCCGTGATCCAGGCGGGTGGCAATGCAATCACTCCCAGCGAGTGGTGGATTGATCTCGGCGATACCGATCCCGCGACCTACGCCGCTGGAGCTCCCACGGGCACAACAGTCACGACTCAGGCTGGCATTGCTGAGCAACTCAAGACCGACCCCCTGCGGGTCGCGATCGTTGCGGCCCTGTGGTTGGTCACGGGAGCCGCCGTGGTGCTGGCAGCTCTGGGTTTCGCGGTGCACGCGATCGTGACGGTCAGGGCGCGGGAGATCGAGCTGGCACAGATGCGTGCCATCGGAGTCTTGCGCGGCCAGTTGCTGCGCATCGTCGCATCGGAGAACGCACTCCTATCGTTCTTGGGCCTCGTGTTCGGCGTCGGGCTCGGCATCGCGCTCTCGTACCTCGTGGCGCCGCTCGTGTCCGTTGGACCGGACGGCAAGCCCCCGCTGCCGCCGGTCATCGTGGCGATCCCGTGGGACGCCGTCGGCCTGCTCGCGCTCGAGGTCGCAGTTGTCCTTGGCGTATCCGTGATCATCGTCAGCATCATGCTGAGGCGCATCCGCCCGGCTGAGATGCTGCGGCTTGGGGATGAGCGATGAGCGACACGATGATGATCGACGTGTCGCCGACGGCCGGTCCGCCGAGCGGCGGCAACGGCACGCTCGGCGCGCTTGGGCTCTTGGTGCGCCGAAGAATGTGGCGCGATCGCTGGCTCGTGCTCAGCTCAGCGGTCATCGTGGCGCTCTCGACGGTGCTCGCGCTCGCAGGGCCAGAACTTGTCAGCCGAACGATCGACGACGGCGCTGCTGACGCCGTCACGGCAGCGGGACCCGCCGCGGACATCTTTGTGACCGTGCCCGTGGGCAATCCCGGGGGCGACAACGTCAGCTCGATTCGCGGCGTCCCTGTGGAGGCCTTCGCTGGCCTTGGGCAGACCGTCGTGGACAATCTGCCACCGAACACGAACTCGATTGTCGAGAGCTATGACTCGTGGGTGCTCTCGTCACAGGTGCCGATCGGCTGGTCTGCGACGCCCCGGGCGATCGAGAAGCACGAAGAGGACGGCGGCGAACTCGACGAAGACGGCCGCGTCGGCGACTTCTTCCAGTTCGGTTTCTCAGACGAGGCGGAGGTGACCCTCGTGGAGGGCAAGCTTCCAGGACCCCCGCCCCCCGCGTCGGACTCGACCGTGCCGGGTGCGGTGATCCCGCCAACCGAGATCGCGATCAGCAAGGAGGTGGCCGACGCTCTTGAGCTTGGCATCGGCTACCGCACCCAGGTGACGACCTCCGTCGGAGAGAGCCTGATCCTGGAAATTGTTGGGATCGTGGAGCCCAAGGATCCCGACGCCGCGGTGTGGGCGCGCTTCCCCGAGTTCACGAACCCCCTGGTCGCCGACAGAGGAGCGGGGCCGGGCATCCGTCGCGGAACTGTCATGACGTCTGCGGAGACCTTCACTGGCGTCACGGGAGCGCTCCGCACCCCGTTCGCTGGCACGGTCCGCATACAAGTGGACCCAGACGCGCTGACCCTGGACCTGGCAAACGCCGTCGCCAAGGAGGTCAAGGGACTGTCGACCGACGCCAAGGACCTCACCGGTGAGGACATCCAGGGTGTCAACGTCGTCGTCAAGACCGGCCTTGACGAGGCTCTCGCCGAGTACCCGGCAAGGGCTCGCGCCGCACTCGCACAGATGTCCGTCATCATCGCGGGTGTCGTCTCTGTAGCCGCGGTAGTGATCGCGCTCATGGCGGCGCTGGTGTTGACTCGCAGGCAGAATGACATCGCGTTGGAGCGCGCTCGCGGCTCTTCCGTGGCCGCCATCGCGCTCCGGCTCCTCATCGAGTCCCTTCTCGTCACAGTGCTCGGCCTGGCGGCAGGTGTCGCCGTCACCGTTGTCGTGGCACCGCAGGCACCGCTCTCGAGCGGCCTGCTCCGCGTGGTCGCTCTCGTCGCCGCGCTGAGTTCTCCGGTGCTCGGCACCCTCCAGGCGCGAAGCATGTGGACCGGCCGGCGCGAGGCCGCAAACCGTCAGGACCGCGCAAAGGTCGCGAAGGCGCGCGCGGCTCGCCGCCTCACTCTCGAAGCCCTCACGATCGTGGTCGCTATCGCGGCGGTCGTAAGCCTGCGAGGGCGCAGCGTACTGCAGACCGTGACGCAAGGCATCGATCCATTCCTCGCCGCCGCCCCGGTCCTGATCGCGCTCGCGATTGTCGTGATCGTGGTGCGGCTGTACCCCATCCCCATGGCAGTCATCCAGTTCTTCGCCAAGCGCACGCGCGGAGTGGCTGGCGTCATTTCGCTCGCGAAGGCTCGCGAGCGCATTCCCGTGCTGCCGCTGCTCGGCCTCACCCTGGCGATCGCGATCGCTGTCTCCGGGGGCCTTCTCGTGTCAACAGTGCACGCGGGTCAAGAGCAGGCGTCTTGGGACAGGGTCGGCGCCGACGTCCGGATCGACTCCGAGGTCACTGACGAGCAGGTTGCCGCGCTTGAGGCGGAGGGCCTCGTCGTCTCGCGCGGACTCATCAAGCCAGAGGCGACCGTGTCGCTCGGCTCCGACTACTCGCGCGCCAACCTCATCGCGATGGACGAGAACTACCCCACCATCCTGCAGATGGCGGGCAAGCAAGACGTGTCCGCGCTGCAGAAGATGTACGCGGCGGCCGAAGGCCTGGCCGCCACCGATCCGATTCCGGCGCTCGCCTCGCAATCACTCATCGACATTGACGTCCATGACACATCCTCGGTGTACGTGGGTCGCATCTACATCCCGTTCGACGTCATCGGCCTCGCCGACACCAGCCCCGACGGTTGGAGTGACGGCCCGCCGTACCTCGAGATGCCGCTCGAACCGATCATGAAGACCGACTTCGACGAGCCGGTGATTCTCAACGTCGCATTCGTCTCGGGCGACGGCGCAGCGGAGGCCGTGACGTCGCTTAGCGGCGTCGACCAGAGCACCGTCACCACTCGCGAGGCGTGGCTCGCGTCCGTGCAGGAGTCCGCGCTTATTGGCGGCGTTGAGCGCGCTATCTTCATTGCCGTGCTCGCCGTAGGCCTCCTGGCTGCGGTTGCCCTGCTCGTGACCGTGCTGAGGGGCGTTCGCGAGCGCGGTCGCGCGCTGTCGATGCTCCGCACGCAGGGCATGGGCACCGGCTACGGGTGGTGGCTGGCCCTCGCCGAGCTGGCGCCGCTGACCCTCGCCGCCGTTTTCGGTGGGGCCGCCGCTGGGCTCGCGATCATGTGGCTGCTGGCCGACACGCTCGGCCTCAAGCTGCTCTCCGGCGGCCTCAGCGATCCGCCGCTGACCGCCGATTGGACGTTCCTCGCGGTGGTGGGCGGTGGCATCGTGGTGCTGCTGTTCTTCGCCGTCGCGATCGAGGTGCTCACGCACCGCCGCAATAAGCTCAGCGAAGTGCTTCGCTGGGGAGAGTCCCGATGAGGGAGGCACCATGACAACCGACAACCTGGCCACTGAAACGCTGACGGCTCCAACCGTGGAATACGGCGCCGACGCGCTCATCGTGTGCGACAACCTCGTGCGCATCTATCAGGTAGAGAACATCGAGGTTCAGGCACTCCAGGGCCTCGATCTGCTGGTGGACAAGGGCGAGATGATCGCGATCGTCGGCCAGTCGGGCTCGGGCAAGTCGACGCTTCTCAACGTCCTCTCCGGCCTCGACGTGCCCACCGCCGGAGCCGCGCGCGTCGCCGGCTGGGACCTGCTGCGGATGTCGCACAGCGACCGCCTGACCTATCGCCGCTCCGTCGTGGGCTTCGTGTGGCAGCAGACGGGCCGCAACCTGCTCGCGTACCTGAGCGCCAAGGAAAACGTGATGCTCCCCATGGCCTTCGCCGGTGTCTCTGGCCGCAAGCGCGCCGAGCACGCGATGGAGCTGCTCAAGGCCATGGGAATGGAAGACAAGGCGGCCCGACGCCCCGGGCAGCTCTCCGGTGGCGAGCAGCAGCGCGTCGCGATCGCCGTGGCGCTCGCCAACAACCCCGAGGTCATCTTCGCGGATGAGCCCACTGGAGAACTCGACTCGGCGACCGGTGATGACGTCTTCGAAGCGCTGCGCGCTGCCAATCGGGACCTGGGCGCCACGGTCGTGGTCGTCACTCACGACCACGCGGTGAGTTCTCAAGTGCAGCGCACCGTCGCCATCAGGGACGGACGCACGGCCACCGAGGTGGTTCGCCGCACCCACGTGGACGAAGAGGGCGTGACTCAGACCATCCACGAGGAGTACGCAGTGCTCGACCGCGCGGGCCGCATGCAGTTGCCCCGCGACTACCGCACATCGCTCGGGCTCAAGGACCGCGTGCGCCTAGAACTCGAGAACGACCACATCGGCATTTGGCCCGACGGCTCGGTCAAGAAGGTGCGGCACGAACCTCCCGCTCCGGTCGCCGAGGTTGCAGCAGTTCCTGCTCCCGAGCCGGTCGAGGCGACTGAGCCGGCCGCGCCGGCCGCGCCGGTCGAGCAGGTCGAGCAGGTCGCATCCGAGGAAAATGAAGCAGCAGCAGTGTTCGCGCCGCCGACTACACGGCGCGAGGCACGAGCACAGCACGTCGTGGAGAGCCCGTCGAAGCCTCCCGCGGTGACGGGACCGATTCCTGTTGTCGCTCTGGCTGCCGCTACCGAATCGGAACCGGAGCCGGAAGAGGCCGCGCCAAGCGACATCTACCGCCCAAGCCCCTACGCTGACCTGTCGACCTATGCTCCGCCGAGCGACGATGACGACGAGGCCCCCTACGTGCCGCTCGTCGCCGCGCCGCCGAGCCCCACTGACGAGGCCCCTGCCGACGAGGCCCCTGCCGACGAGGCTCCTGCCGACGAGGTCTCCTCAAGCAAAGCCCCTGCCGACGATCCCTACGCCCCTCCGGAGCCGGACGCCCCGGCGACACCAACGTCGGGCAATATTGCGCCGGACCCAACCGCGCCGGCCCCGCGCGCGCCGTGGCTGCCAAAGGAGAACGACGATGACTGAGACCCCGATGGTCACGGTGCACGAGGTGACCAAGACCTACGGTTCCGGATCCGGAAAGGTGACCGCGCTCGATGCCGTGAGCTTCGAGGTGGGCCGCGGCAAGCTCGTTGCCCTCGTGGGGCGCTCGGGTTCCGGAAAGACCACGCTCCTCAACTGCATCGGTGGCCTTGACCGCCCCACCGGCGGCACCATCGTCGTGAATGACATCACGGTGACCAAACTCTCCGAGCGCGCGCGCACGGGCCTCCGCAGGGACACTGTCGCGTTCGTGTTCCAGACGTTCGGCCTGGTACCGATGCTGTCGGCTGCAGAAAACGTGGGCCTGCCGATGCGGCTGCGCAACGCCAAGACGTCCGTTCGGGACAAGCGCGTTGCTGAGTTGCTCGACACGGTGGGGCTCGCGCGTCATATGAACCAGCGGCCCTCGGAACTGTCCGGTGGTCAGCAGCAGCGGGTGGCGATCGCCAGGGCTCTCGCGAACGAGCCCAAGCTGTTGATCGCCGACGAGCCCACCGGCCAGCTCGACGCTGACACAGGCACCGCGATCATGGGCCTGCTGCGAGAGGTCATCGCCAGCCAAGGCATGACCGCGCTGATCTCGACTCACGACCAGTCGCTCATGGACATCGCGGACGACACCGTGCGCCTCGCAGACGGTCACCTCGTCTCCGACGACGACCCTAACTTTGTCTCGACCGGTTCGCGCGCCACCGGGTCCGAACACCAGGGCCGCATCGTCTAGCCGTCGCGAACAGTGTCGCGTTCAGGCGAGTCGTCTCCGGCGGAGTCCGCTTCGGCCTCAGCCACCGCATTCGCGGCGCCGCGCGGTCGTCCAGCGCGCACCCACGCCGCGTACAGGCCTAGCGCAACGAGCGCAGTCGCCGCGAGCGATCCGATCGCCTGGGGTCTCGTCAGGTTGGCAACCAACGTGAAGCCGACCGCGACCGCTGCTGTGGCATTCAGCACCACCCAACCCCAGCGTCGTGCCTGGTATTCAAAGCGAAGCATTGCTACAAGGCCGAGCAAGAACCCGACGAACACGGACACGGCGTAGAACAGCACGAGACGCTGGTCAAAGGCACCCGCAGCCGCCACGACCATCGCGCTCAGCAGTAGAAAGACCACGAGACCCGCGACGGGAACATGATGACGATTGGTGTGTCCCAGCGCTGCCGGAAGAACGCCATGGTTCGCTTCGCCCTGGCGATCGTGGCGCGCGAGCGCCTTGAGGAGGCCCGGGCCTGCTTGGAACGACGAACTCGCAGCACTGAGCAGCAGCAGAGCGGTGGCCGCCTGAAACACCCCGAACAGGGCCGGCGACGGAACCCTGCGAGCGATCTCCGCTACGAGAGTCGTGTCCGCATGAGGAACGCTGACGCCCAGGTACACAGCTGCAGCGGTCAGCCCAAGAGTGAGCGTGCCGACGATGCCAAGCGTGAGCCACAACGCCCAACGCCCAAAAGTGCGGCGGCCGTCGTCGTCGAGCTGGCCGAGTTGAGCGATCGCTGAAGACGGCGCCTCGACGCCGGTCGCGAGCGCCATTGCAACGGGAAAGGCGAGCAGCACGGCGAGAGGAGCGTGACTGACGGGCGGACTCACCACTGGCACCGGCTCCTGCCGACTCACCAGCGCGAGCACCACGACCGCGATGACATTGAACGCGATCGTGAGGGTAGCGAACACGGTACGGCCCAGGTGCCCGAACCAGACGATTCCGGCCACGACAAAGAGCAGGGTGAGGGCGAGGGGCAGGCGCCAGGTTGCGAGCGTGGGAACGTACGCAATGATCGCGGACGCACCGGCCGAGACGGAGATGGCGATCGTGAGCACGAAGTCGACGATGAGTGCCCCCATGGGTATGAAGGACACCCCCTCGCCGAAGGCCCGGCCCGCCGCGGCAGCAGAGCCACCTCCTTCAGGAAAGCGCCCAACGAGCGCGTGATAGCTCGCGACCACGAGCGCGACGACGAGCACCACAAGTCCCATCGCCGGTAGCAGCAGGCTGAGGTTGCCGTCCAGAGCCCGGAGTGCGGCTTCGATCGCATACGCGACGGAAGACACCGGATCGGCCATCACCGTAAAGGCGAAAGCGATAAGAAGAACGACTCTCGTGCGAGTCCATACTCGTGGATGAGCGCTCTTCGCCATGCGGCTCCCTTCGGCGTGCCGACGAACAGCGTACGCGGCGCGGGTAGCATGCGGGACGTGGGCACGAGCCGGCTGACTTCCTTCACCCCAACTCGTGACGAGTCGACAGCAGCGGGTCTCGCGGCGCGCGACTGCGCGCCCCTCTTCCGCCATGCCGACGTAGACGCGGAGCGGCCCCGCGACCCAGTCGCGCTGTTGCGCTCTCAAGAGGCGACGCGAGTGCCCGAGCTCGTTCCCGTGCGCCATGAGCGCATGCTCGAGTCGCCGTTCACCTTCTTCCGAGGCACGGCGCTCGTCATGGCGGATGACCTCGCGGCCGGTCCTCACTCCGGGCTGATCACGCAGCTGTGCGGAGACGCTCACCTGGCGAACTTCGGTGCCTACGGCTCCCCGGAGCGCCGGCTCGTGTTCGATCTCAACGACTTCGACGAGACGCTCCCCGGTCCCTTCGAATGGGACGTCAAGCGACTCGCGGCGTCGATGGCGGTTGCGTCGCGCGACAACGGCCACGACGACTCTGAGGCGAGAGAGACGGCGGTGGCTACCGTCCGCGCGTACCAGGTGGCGATGGAGCAGTTCGCCGCTCAGCCGATGCTCTCCGTCTGGTACGCGCGCATCGACGCAGAGGAACAGCTGAGACTGCTCGCCGATGCATCGCGAAAGAAGGTTGCGAAAGCGCTCACCAAGAGTGTCAAGACCGCGCGCAAGCGCACCGCGCTCCACGCGCTGTCGAAACTCACGGAGGACGTGGACGGTCATCCGCGGTTCGTGCCAGATCCACCGCTGCTCGTGCCAGCAGAGCAGGTCGACACCCTGCAGGACATCGACAACCTCTACGACTGGATGCGCGGCTTGGTCGCGAACTACTCCGAGTCGCTCGCACCCGAGCGCCGCCTCTTGATCGAGCGCTACACACTCACGCACGCGGCGCGAAAGGTGGTGGGTGTCGGCTCGGTCGGGATGCGCGCCTGGGTGCTGCTCATGGAGGCTCACGACGGCCTTGAACCGCTCCTGCTCCAGGCAAAGGAGGCAACGTCCTCCGTACTGACCGGGTACGTCGGGGAGTCTGAGTACGACAACCAGGGCGAGCGCGTTGTGCACGGCCAGCGCATCATGCAGGCCGCGAGCGACGTGCTGCTTGGATGGCAGCGCACGGCTCGCGAGGGCGAACACGTCGACTACTACGTGCGACAACTGCGGGACTGGAAGTACTCCGTCGAGACCGCCGGCTTCGACTCCGCGGCGCTCGCCAACTACGGCCGCCTGTGCGCGTGGACCCTCGCCAGAGCGCACGCGCGGGCTGGGGATCGCATCGCGATCTCCGCTTACCTGGGGGAATCTCTCGACTTCGCAGAGGCGATCGGCGACTTTGCTATCGCGTACGCGGATCTCACCGTGGCGGATCACGCGGCCTTTCGGGAGGCGGTGAGCGCGGGCTAACGGCCCGACGCTGGCCTACTGATCTCCCAGATCCACTTGGCGACTACGGCGGGTTCGGCCCGCTGCTCACCCGAGAGCCATTCGCCTATGACTCCAAGGATTGAGCCGGCAACGCTCGCCGCGAAAATCTCCATGGGGACTTCGAATGGCGGCTCGGCGCTATCCACCTCGGCGTGCGACAGAACGGTTGCGACCAGCCGTTCCCGCAATCGCGACAGCGCCACCGCGTATCCGGGCTCGCTGAAGACTTGCTGGTAGAGCCGGGCATTCTCGTTCGCGTGTGCGAGGAAGTCCGTGAGTTGGGTAGGCGGCTCGGCGGAGGCGATGTCGATTTCGTCGAGGGCAAGCACTGCACGCTCCGCGACGCCGTCGATAGCGTCCGCGAGAAGCGTCTCCGTGTCCGCGTAATGGAGGTAGAAGGTGGTGCGGTTGACGCCCGCGCGCGCCGTGATGTCGCTGACGTTGACGCGATCGATGCCCTGCTCGTCGGCCAGCTCGAAGAGCGCTCGCTGAAGGCGTGCGCGAGTCTTGGCGATGCGAGGGTCCACAGCCCGATTCTCGCTCAAGTGAACATAATTAGTCAACAGGTGTCGCATAAGTCGCAAGTTCGTCCTACACTGATTGCGGCGCAGTCGCCTCCCCCACCGTTTTCAGCCTGGAAGGCTCCAGTTTTGGCACACCTCTTGTTCCGCATTGGCCGCGGCTCGGCCGCGCGGCCCCTCGTTCCCATCATCGCTTGGGCGCTCGTGCTCGTGGCCTCAGCGGCCGCGTACCTGACTTTCGGCGGCAAGCTCGCGGACACCTTCTCGATTCCCGGCACCGAGACGCAGCGCGTCACCGAGGAGATGAACCAAGAGATCACTGGCCTCGATGGAGGCAGCGCGCGCGTGGTCTTCGAAACCGCTGACGGAACGCCTTTCACGCCCGAGCAGCAGGCCGCGGTCACCGGGGCGCTCGCGACTTCCCTTGACGTTCCGCACGTCACCGGCGTCGTGGACCCGTTCACCACCCAGGCGCAGCGCGAGCAACAGGCGCAGCAGCTACAGGACTCCAAGGACCAGGTTGCTCAGGGACGCGAGCAGCTCGAGCAAGGCCAGGCCCAGCTTGATGCCGCGGTGGAGCAGGCCAAGGCGGGCGGGGTGTACGACGCCATGGCCGATCAACTCGCCGCGCAGCAGCAGACTCTCGACGACAGCGCGGCTGAGCTCGATGCCGCCGCGGCGCAGCTCGACGCAGGCGAACAACTCGCGGCGAACGCCTCCGCCCTGTCGACCGTCTCGGAGTCCGGCGCAACCGCGCTTGGGGTGGTGCAGTTCGACACCGAGGTGCACGGGGTGCCGCAGTCTGACAAGGACACCGTGGTCGAGGACATCGAGTCCGCGACCCCCACTGACGTCAATGTGTACTTCTCCGCCGAGTTCGTGTCTGGACCCGAGGGCATTCTCGGTGCCGGCGAGATCGTGGGCGTTGCTCTCGCGCTGCTCGTGCTCATTGTGATGATGCGGGCGATTCTCCCCGCGCTCCTCCCTATCGTCACGTCGGCGATCGGCGTGGGCATCGGCGTGGCGACGTCGCTTGCGTTCTCCGGCGTCGTCGACATGCAGTCCGTTACGCCCGTACTCGGCGTCATGCTCGGGCTCGCCGTTGGCATCGACTACTCGCTGTTCATCATCAATAGGCACCGCACCCAACTGAAGCGCGGCATGGCGGTGACGGAGTCAGTGGGCCTCGCGAACGGCACCGCAGGCAACGCTGTCGTGTTCGCCGGCTCCACCGTCCTCATCGCGCTGCTTGCGCTCAACATCACCGGAATTCCATTCATGGGCGTCATGGGCACGGTGGCGGCGTTCTGCGTGCTCGTGGCCGTGCTGATCGCGGTGACGCTGACCCCGGCGCTGCTCGGCCTCGTCGGCATGCGCGCCCTGGGTAAGAAGGCTCGTGCAAGCGTTGGTGATGCCGAGCACGCGGAGCCTGAGGCAAAGCCGATGCGCACGCCTAGAGCGATCGCCTCGCTCATCGTCGCGGTGGTGGCGCTCGCGGTTGTTGCGATTCCCTCGTTTTCGATGCGACTCGGACTGCCCGATGGCAGCCAGGAGCCCGCAGACTCCACTCAGTACCTCGCCTACACGACCATAGGCGAGGAGTTCGGCGAGGGCATCAACGGCCCGCTGCTGGTGACCGCCAAGCTGCCGGCCCCCGCCTCCGACGACGAGCTGCTCGACGCGCAGGTAGCCGTGAGCAACGCGATCATGTCTCACGACGACGTAGTCGCCGTGCTGCCGGTAGCGACGTCCGCAGACAATGACTTCCTTGCCTTCCAGGTGATTCCTGCGGAGGGACCGTCCTCGGAGTCGACCGAGACCCTGGTCCACGACCTTCGAGCGACCTCGCCGCTCGAGGACGGCACCGTGATCGGTGTCGCGGGCGAGGCGAGCGGAAACATCGACATCTCCGAGAAACTCGCCGATGCACTCCCCGTCTATCTGGTTGTCGTCGTGGGCCTGTCGATCCTCATCCTCATCGTGGTCTTCCGCTCGCTCTTGCTGCCGGTCATCGCCACGGCGGGGTTCGTGCTCAGTCTGTTCGCGGCCTTCGGGTTCGTGACCGCCGTGTTCCAGTGGGGCTGGCTCGGCTCTTTGTTCGGGGTGCATGACCCAGGGCCGATTCTCAGCTTCCTGCCCATCATGCTCACCGGCATCCTGTTCGGACTGGCCATGGACTACCAACTGTTCCTAGCCTCGGGCATGCGAGAGGCGTACGTGCACGGCGTTCCCGCGCGCGCGGCCGTTGTCGCCGGCCTTCGTCACGGGCGCGCAGTGGTCACCGCTGCGGCGATCATCATGATCTCGGTTTTCGGTGGCTTCGTCTTCAGCCACATCGCGATGATCCGACCTATGGGTTTCGGCCTCGCGATCGGCGTTCTGCTCGACGCGTTCGTGGTGCGCATGGTGATCGTGCCTTCTGTGCTGCACCTGGTGGGCGACGGCGCGTGGTGGCTGCCTCGCTGGCTCGATCGCCTGCTGCCGAACGTCGATGTGGAGGGTTCAGCGCTCGAGCGTGAGCACCCGCTCGTTGAAAGCCCGACGGCCACCTGACGCGGCCGGAAATGGATCGAGGCCCTCACCATTCGGTGAGGGCCTCGACCGCTTAAGTAGCGGGGACAGGATTTGAACCTGCGACCTCCGGGTTATGAGCCCGGCGAGCTACCGAGCTGCTCCACCCCGCGTCGGTATGCAATGAGTCTACCGGAGCGGTGCGGACCCTCCAAATCCCCGTTCGCTATGGTGGCTCCATGACCGAAGACAACCAATACACGCCGCCTCCGGGCGTCCTCGTCCCCGACTCCGCGGTGCCAGCGGCGCCTGTGCCGCCCCCGCCCGCCGGATTCCCCGTGGGGAGCTTCAGCCCCACCCTCCCGGCGAACGGGTTCGCAACGGCCGCGATGGCGCTCACCGGTGTCTACACGCTGTTGTCGATCGCGAGCGCGCTCACCGTGCAGAGCACGGTGGAGCGCACCAAGGAGGCCCTCGAGAACCAGACGAGCACCGGAGCCCTTGACACGCTGCTCAGCGCAGTGATCGGGCTTGTTGGAATCGCCGCTTTCATCTTCCTCGCGCTGTGGATGGCCCGGATCCGCTCCAACCGCACTGCGCTGGGCGACACGCCGGGCGGGCCGCCCTCCGTGGAGTGGTGGGGCTGGTTCATTCCCGTCGCCAACTTCGTGCTGCCGCTGCTCGGTATGCGCGCGATCTCCCGCAAGGTGGCGGGGTGGGGGCTGCTCCTCGGCTGGTGGCTGCCGTTCTGCCTGGTCTGGCTCATTGGTCCGATCACCGCGTCCGCGACCTTCAGAGCGGTCGATTTCGGCACTGGCGAGCTCACGAACCCGGACGCCCTCGATTCGATGATTCCGCTCACCTACGCGAGCACCGCGGCGCTTGTCGTCGCGTGGGTGTTCCTTGTGCTGATCATCCGCAAGACGACCGCGGGACACATCGAGGCCGCGAAAGCCGCCACGAACTGACCCCCGCTTGACTCGGGCCGGGTTACCGGCCCGGGTCAGGCGTCTGGCGCTGCGCTCGTGGTGGGCTCTGCGGCAGTCTCGCCGTTGAGTCGGCGGGACGCTGCGACCGCGTCCTCAAGGGCGGACGACAGGCGCTTCTGGGCCTCGCCGTAGGCGGCGAAGTCGCCCTGAGCTAGCGCGTCTTGGCCGTCCTTGATGGCCTGCTGAGCCTTGGCGAGCGCGGTGTCGAGCGCCTGCTGAGCCTCCTGCTGGTCAGGATCCATTGGCTGTTCACCACCGTTGTCGGTGCCGTTGTCGGTGCCATTGTCGGTGCCGTCATCGGTGCCATCGTCGGTTCCGCCAGCGAAGACCTGGTCGAGCGCTCCCTGCAGCGTGTCCGCGAAGCCAACCTCATCGCCAAAGGCGACGAAGACCTTCTGCAGCAGCGGCAGCTTGGTGCCCGACTTCGCCTGCGCATACACGGGCTGCACGTAAAGCAGGCCGCCGCCAACGGGCACGGTGAGCAGGTTGCCGTTGATCACCGTCGAGTCGCCGGTCCTCAGCAGGTTCAGCGTCGTCTGAGCGTCCGGGTAGGTGGAGAAGTTGTTCTGCACCTGGCCGGGCCCAGGGATAGTGATGTCTCGCGGCATCTCGAGGATGCGCAGCTTTCCGTAGTCGGCCGCGACTTCGCCGGGAGTATTGCCGGTCTCAGAGTCCACCGCCATGTATCCGGTGAGGATGTTGCGCGGATTCTGACCGCCCTGGATGAAGTTGCCCGTGAGCGAGAACGACGGCTCGGTCTGATCGGGCATCTGCAGGCTCAGGTAGTACGGTGGCTGGTTCTGGGTGTCCTTAGTCGGATCGGCCGGAACCTTCCAGAAGTCGGCACCGGAGAAGAACGACGACGGATCAGTCACGTGATACGACTGCAGCTGGTAGCGCTGAATCGCGAACAGCTCCTCCGGGTACCGCAGGTGGCTCATGAGGTCGCCGGAGATGTCGGAGATCGGCTTATACGAGGCTGGGAAGACCTTCTGCCAGGTCTGCAGAATGGGGTCGCTCGTGTCCCACGCGTAGAGGTTGACAGTGCCGTCGTAGGCGTCGACCGTGGCCTTGACGGAGTTTCGGATGTAGTTGAGCGGCGCCGGAGAGACGCCCGTAGCTGTGTTGGCGGCGCTGCCATAGAAGAGCCCAGCGGTGGGGACGGACGCGGAGTACGGGTATTGCGCCGTGGTCGTGTAGCCGTCGACCACCCATACGATGCGGCCGTCGACGACGGCGGGATAAACCGTCTGGTCAAGCTCAAGGTACGGCGCAACCTTGTGCACACGTTCCTGCGGATCGCGGTAGTACAGCACTTGCGATTCGCTCGTCACGCGGTCCGAGAACAGGATCTGCTCCTCGCCGAAACGGATCGCGTACATGATCTTCGCGAACAGCCCACCGATCACGGGCCCGCCATCACCACTGAAGGTTGTGTTGATCTGTCCAGACTCGGAGTCATCGTCGGGGTAGTCGAGCTCCCAGGAGTCCGTTCCCGCGGGGGCGCCGACGATCGAGTAGAGAGGCAGCTTCTGACCAAAGTAGACGCGCGGCTCGTACTCCCCCATGTCGCCCTTTGAGGGGATGCCACCCTCCCAGAAGGTCGGTTGGCCGTCGAGGTTGACCTTGTTGCCGTAGGCGGCGACCACGCCGAATCCGTGGGTATAGACCGTGGTGTCATTGACCCAGTTGCGGTTGGCGTCGCTGAGTCCGCCGAGGTTCAGTTCGCGAACGGCGATCACCGTGTCGCGGATGTCGTCGCCAACGCGATACCTGTCAACCTGGAGCGTGTCACCGAAGTTGTAGTACTGCTTGTTCTGCTGAAGTTGCTGGAAAGCAGGCCCAACGACGTTGGGGTCCAGCAAACGGATCTGAGTCGTGGTGTCGGCGTCCGCCCGCAGCGCATCGGCGTCCGCCTTGGTGGTCGCGTCGTACTGCGTGACCTCAACCTTGTCGATGCCGTACGCGAGGCGCGTCGCGTCGATGTTGCGCTTGATGTACGGCGCTTCCTTCTCTTGGGCGTTCGGCGTCACCTGGAATCGCTGCACGATCGAGGGGTAGATGCCACCGATGGCGATCGCGGCAACGAGCATGAGGCCGACGCCAACCGCGGGGATGCGCCAATCGGCCCGCCAAGTCACCAGCAGGAATACGACGGCGACGATAAGGGCGATGCCCACGAGGATGCCTCGAGAAGGGAGCACGGCGTTCACGTCGGTGTACGACGCTCCGTAGAACTTCTCGCCCTCCTTGTTGAGCAGGCTGTACCGCTGGAGCCAGTAATTCGCGGCGACGCCGAGCATGATCAATGCGCCCATCACCGCGAGCTGAATGCGGGCTCCCTTTGACGCGACGAACGACCTGCCGCCTCCAGAAATACCCCCGTAGAGGAGATGCACGAAGGCGGCCATCGCCGTGCACAGCACCAGAATCGTCAGATAGAACGTGACGAACGAGTGCAGTACGGGAAGGGTGAAAACGTAGAACGAGGGGTCGAGGTCGAACTGCGGATCCTTGGTGCCGAAGCTCGTCGCATTGAGCCACGCCAGGAGCGACGGCCACTTGGACGACATGACAGCACCCGCGATGAATCCCACCAGGATGGGCGCGATCCACATCACCGCGCGCTCGAGCGGACGCACCTGCTCCCGGTAACGATCGAGAGCGGGACGGCCACCGCGTTCGGGGCGCACACGTCGTGCGATCCACAGCGTGAGCCATACGGCGCCTGCCGCAATGAAACCAAAGATGACGAAGGTGACGAGCCGCGCAACCCACTGCGTGCGCCAGACCTCGACGTAGCCCACCTGGGAGTACCACTGCCACTCGGTCCACACGTTCGCGAACGCGATCGACACAACGATCGTGATGCCCACGACCACGGCCGTGACCGCCACTGGAGAGCGACGGCGCTCTGGGACGGGGCGGGGGGCTGAAGCGCTACGTTCGGCGTCAAACGTCAACGGGCACATCCTTTGCGGCGGTTTGGGACTTCAGGGTGCCATACCTAGCAGGTGGGAAGGGACGAGGTGTCACCCTTGCCAATCGCGATGATGGCTTGATACGCGTCATCAAGGGTGTCGATCGAAAAAACGTTCAGGCCCTCAGGAATGTTGCCCTTGACCTCGTTGCAGTTCTCGACTGGCGCCAGGAAGTACTTCGATCCCGCTTCGTGAGCGCCCCACATCTTCATGATGATGCCGCCGATGGGACCCACGTCACCGCTAGCGCTGATCGTGCCGGTGCCTGCAACCTTGGCCCCGTTCAACTCGTCCTCGGCGGTGAGCTTGTCCATGATGCCAAGCGAGAACATTGTTCCCGCACTCGGCCCGCCCACGGAGTCGATAGCGACCGTCACGTCGATAGGCAGGTCGAAGGTGGGATCCACATAGATGCCCATGATGGCGTTGCCCTGGCCGTCATCGATCGTGTCGAAGGTCTGGTCCAGGCGGCCGCCGTGGCGCACGACCGTGACGGTGATGCTGTCGCCTGGCTTCTTCGCCGCCATGGCGTCGGCGAGGTCGTCGTATGTCTCGATGTCGTTGCCGTCTATCGCGACGATGATGTCGTTCTTCTCAAGGTGGCCCACGGCGGGAGACTCGCTCGGAACCTCGGCCACGGTGATCTCCGCCGGCACCGGGTGCCCGAGTTCCTCAAGAGCCGCCACGGTGGCGCTTTCCTGCGAGGTGATCCAATCGGTTCGGGACTGCTCAGCCACCGCGTCCTGCTCCTCCGGCGTGCCGAAGACCCACTCGCGCGGAACCGTGTACTCACGAGGCGACACCCAACCGGCGAGCACCCTGCCCATCGTGAACGGGGTGCCCCCAGCGTCGGCCACGGAGACCGTGGTGAGGCGGAGTTCGCCGGTGGAGGGGTACGTTGGCGCACCCTCGATCTTGACCAGCGGAACGCCATCCTTCTCCCCCAGCGTGTCAAACGTTGGCCCGGGTCCACCGATCGCGAATGCCGCCGGCATCACGGTCAGCACGGCGATGAGGATGGAGACCGCGAGACCCGTGAGGGACAACACAGAGGCCCGACGCGAGGCCTGGGGGTCGTACGTGACGTCGGGCTGCACTGGCGTTGGGAAGGGCGACGGTTCCTCACTCACGAGGACAATCATCGCCGATGCGCACCCATGCTCATAGCGAACGGGATGCGCAACGGGCGTGCTCGCGCGTTACGTTGGTGGACGCGGCAGCCGCCGCACGTAAGGGAGACCCCATGACCGGCGAGGACGACACCCCATGGATGCGCCTGCTGCGAGAGCTCTTCGGCGATGACGCGGAGCGCGCGCTCGAGGAGCTTGAGCGGATGGGCCTGGACCCGCGCCAGATCGCGGAGGCCTCTGGCCTCGCGGCCTCGCCGGCGATGCTCGACCACGTCCTGGGGCAGATTCGGTCCCTGATGACGCAGTCGCAGGGCGAGGACGTCAACTGGACCCTCGCGCACGACGTGGCCCGCGGCGTGGCGGCGCAGGGAGGCGACCCCACCGTCTCTGCCGCCACCGCGTCGGACTATCGCCAGGCCGTGAGCCGCGCGGAACTGTGGCTCGACGCCGCCACCGACTTCAACCCCTCGCGGCTCGAGCCGCACGTGTGGAGCCGCGCACAGTGGGTGGAGGCGACGCTCCCCACGTGGCGAGTGCTCGCCGGACCGGTTGCGGTCAGCGTCTCTGGCGCTCTGAACTCAGTTCTGCACGCGGAGGCGGAGGGGCAGATGGGTGGGCTGCTGGGCTCCGTCGCCCCCACCGTGTGCGGGATGCACATGGGTCAGGCTGCCGGCCAGGCTGCTCTCGAGGCGTTCGGCGGCACCGACCTTGGCATCCCGTTGCTCGCGCAACCGCAGGTGGCGCTGGTCCCAAGCGTGATCGAGGGCTTCGCTTCCGGGCTCGACGTGCCTGCGCAAGAGGTCCTGGAATTCGTCGCACTTCGTGAGGCCGCGCACGTGCGCCTCTTCGCCGCGGCGCCGTGGCTCCCTGGTCAGCTCCACGCAGCGATCGAGAGGTACGCGAGCGGAGTCACGATCGATCTCGACGCCCTCGACCGCGCGGTGTCCGACGCTGGGGCTGGCGACCCTGCGGCGCTGCAGCAGGCCCTCACGCGCGGGATATTCGCCAGCCACCACACCGAGGACCAGGCGGCGACGCTTGAGCAGATCGAAACCTGGCTCGCTCTCATCGAGGGCTGGGTCGACGAGGTCACCATGGTCGCCGCCGCGCCGCATCTGCCATCGATCGGCGCGCTGCGAGAGATGATGCGCCGACGACGCGCGGCCGGCGGACCGGCAGAGGACGCCTTCGCGAACCTGTTGGGCCTGGACTTGCGCCCGCGGCGGCTCAGGGACGCGTCGGCGATGTGGGGCGCCTTGACTCGCTCGGTTGGCCCCAACGATCGCGACGCGATCTGGGCCCACCCGGACCTCCCGCCGAGGCCCGATCAGCTCGCCGATTGGCAGTCATGGATCGACTCCCGTGGCCGCCTCGACGACGTAGACGCCGAACTGCGGCGCATGCTCGAGGGCGACGACGACGGCGTGGGCGAAAACCCTGCGGAGTCCTGACGCGACACGTCGAGGCTCAATTGGCGCGAAATCGTGCGCGTGCGCGTCTAGGCTTGACCGCAAGAGGCCCGTGTGGCCACAAAACGCGTGCTGAGGCACGCAGACATTGAAGGAGAGCCACATGGCTGACGAGACGTACTCTGGCGAGTTCTACTGCGTGAAGTGCAAGGAGAAGCGCTCCGCTGAGGGCAAGGTGGTCATCTCCGAGAACGGCCGCCGAATGGCGAAGGCCGAGTGCCCCGTTTGCGGCACCAAGCTGAACCGCATTCTCGGCAAGGCCTAACCAGTTCGCCTCAGCGGCCGTCCTCCCTCTGGGAGGGCGGCCGCTTTGCTGTCTGCCACGGGCATTGACCCTGTGGAAAACAGAGTCTGGGTCGCGAGCGGCTGGCACCGTGGTCGCATGCGACTTCCGGCCAGCTGTCCCGTCCTGGCTCTTCCTGGCACGGATGGCGGCGTAGACCTCCAAGTGGGTCTGGCTCGGCCAATAGTTCTGCGCGAGCTGGGCGAACAAGAGCGGGCGTTTGTGAGGTCGCTGGAGGGCGGCGGGCTCGTCTCGCCGGCGCAGGCCCGACGCTTCGCCCGCGTGGTCTCGCTCCTCACCGCGGGTGGTGCCTGGGAGATTCCGCAGCCGCCGCGGGCGGCCGCGGTCGCCGTGCACGGGGCGGGTGCGCTCGGCATGGAGATCGCATTCGTGCTGGCGCGCGACGGCTTCGACGTCGCCCTTCACGACCCCGCCCCCGCGGAAGTAGAACCCCACGGCACCTTCGCGGCCGACCTCCACGGGACCTGCGCGGGCGCGGCTGCGACGACTCTGGCGAACAAGGGAGTGGCAGTGCGCGTCGGCGGCGGCGGCGAGCGGATTGGAGTCGCCGTGTGCATGGGGGCGCCAGACCCGCTCGTCGTTGCCGAGTGGATGAGGAGCGATATTCCCCACGTGCTCGCGGTATGGGACGGCGAGACATTGTGGGTGTCGCACGTGATGGTGCCCGGCCTCACCGCCTGCGCACGCTGCCGGGACCTCGCCCTGACTCGCGGCGACCCCTGCTGGCCGAGCGTGGCGCTGCAACTGGGCGGTGCGGCGCTGTCCACCCGGCGCGCTGCCGCGCCTCGGCTGTCTCTGCCGATGGCAGCGGCAAGAGTGGCCTCGCGGGTCGCTACGTGGCTCGGCACGGGCGAGCCCGGGCAGGCGGAGCGAGTGGAGGTGTACGGGGGTACTGTGCCGGATCCGCTGAGTCCCTCCCCCGACTGCGGTTGCGGGGCCGCGGAGGCCGCGAGTGACGAGGTCGCGGCGCATCGCGCAGTGGGCACGCTAGTGGCGTCCCACGATCTCGAGGATGTCGGCGCCGTACGTCTGGAGCTTTGACGCTCCGATCCCGTTGACGCGAGCGAGCTCGCCGACGGTGCGCGGGCGGTCTTTGGCGATCTGCACGAGCGAAACATCGACGAGCACCGTGAATGCGGGCTTGGACGTCTCCTTGGCGATGCCAAGGCGCCACTCCTTGAGCTCTTCAAAGAGGCGCAACTGACCCGCGTCCAGATCGGCGAGGGCCGCCGAGACAGGCTGCCGTTTGACCGTCGTTGGCCGGGCATCCGGCCATTGCTGCTCGAGGAAGCGCGTTCGCTTTCGAGTGGTCTTGCCCCCAGTCTTGCGGGCTCTGGCGTAACTGATGGCGAGGTGCTCGCGAGCGCGCGTGACGGCCACGTAGAGCAGCCGCTTCTCCTCCTCAACGGCTTCCGCGGTCTCGGCCAGCGAGATCGGCAGGAGCCCCTCGGAGCAGCCAACGATGAACACCGCGTCCCACTCGAGCCCCTTCGCCGCGTGCATGGTCGTGAGGGTCACCCCATCGACCGACGGCGCGTGCTGCGCCTGGGCGCGCTCGGCGAGGTGCTCCACGAACTCTCGGAGTGTCGACTCACCACCGGCGTCCGCGTCGACATCGTCGGCGAGTTCGACGAGGGCCTGCAGCGAGTCCCAGCGGTCCCGCACGGCGCCCCGTGCGGCCGGCGGCTCCTCTGCCCAGCCCACTTCGAGCAGAACGGAACGGACGGCCTCGCCCAAGCCGGAGTCGGGCGGGCTCACCGCAGCGCCGCGCAAGAGGACGATCGCGCGCTTGACCTCCTCGCGATCGAAGAAGCGCTGCCCGCCGCGCACCAGGTAGCCGATTCCCCGCTGGGCGAGTGCCTCCTCGAGCGCCTCTGACTGGCTGTTGGTCCGATACAGCACCGCGATCTCACGAGCCGGAACCCCCTGCGATGCGAGCGCCTCGATCTTCGCGGCTACGCCTTCTGCCTCGGCGACGTCATCGTCATACGCGGTGAAGACCGGTGCGGGGCCGTTGGGACGCTGCGCCACGAGCTCCACGGAGTTCACCCCGCTGCGGGAACGCATGAGCGCGTTCGCGAGCCCCACCACTTGAGGAGTGGAACGGTAGTCGCGCACCAGTCGCACGACGGCAGCATCAGGGTGCTCGCGGCGGAAATCGAGGAGGTGGCGTGGGCTAGCGCCCGCAAACGAGTAGATCGTCTGTGCCGGGTCGCCGACCACGCACAACTCTCGCCTGCCCCCCATCCACTGCTCGAGCACGAACTGCTGGAGCGGGGACACGTCCTGGTACTCATCCACGACGAAGTGCTTGTACTGCCGACGGATCTGGTCGCCGACCTCCGCATGCCTGCCGATCATGTCCGCGAGCAGCAGCAGGATGTCTTCGAAGTCCACCACCACGGCGTCGGTCTTCGCCTGTTCGTAGGCGCGCATGGCGTCGGTCACCTGCTCTGCCGAGAGGCCCGCGGGGAGCGGTCTGCCGGCGTCGGCCACCTTGCGTGCATAGTCGTCGGCGTCCACCAACGAGACCTTGGCCCACTCGATCTCGCTCGCGAGGTCTCGGACGGTGAGGCGATCGACCCGCAGGCCGATTCCCGCAGCCGCGCGACCAACCAGCTGCGCCTTGTGCTCAAGGATCTGCGGCAATTGGCCGCCGACGACCTCGGGCCAGAAGTAGCTGAGCTGCCGCAGCGCCGCCGCGTGGAATGTGCGCGCCTGCACACCTCCGGCACCGAGAGAACGCAGCCTCTGGCGCATCTCGCCAGCAGCGCGGGCGGTGAAGGTGACGGCCAACACCGAGTGCGGGTTGTAGGCATTGACGCGAACGCCGTAGGCGATGCGATGCGTGATCGCGCGAGTCTTTCCTGTTCCGGCTCCGGCGAGCACGCAGACGGGGCCGTGCAGGGCGGTGGCTACCTCGCGCTGCTCGGGATCGAGCGCGTCAAGGATCTCGTCGGCGGACATCAGATGCATTGTGTCAGCCCCCGCCCACATGCCGAGGCCACTGTCCACAGCCCAAGCCGGTCCGGCGTCGGGCAGCCTACGGAGCCAGCCAGTCGTCGAGCATCGACCGCGCGATCGATCCGGCAGGAGGGAGGATTACGCCTCCATCCGCGACCAGCCCGGGCAGCTCCTCGCGAGCCACCCACATCGCGTCAGTGATCTCGTCATTGTCCAGCCGCAGCGTCGGGTCCTCGACGGTCGCCCTGAACCCCACCATGACCGACGCCGGGAACGGCCATGGCTGCGAGGCCACATAGGCGAGGCTCGCCAGGGCGAGGCCGGCCTCCTCCCCGACCTCGCGTCTGGCCGCCTGTTCGAGGCTCTCACCGGGCTCCACGTAGCCGGCCAAGTGCGAATACCGGTGTGCGCTCCAGTAGGACGCGTGCGCGATGAGCAGGCGGTCGTCCGGGTCGGTGATCGCGACGATCACCGCCGGATCCGTGCGCGGGTAGTGCTCGCGCTGGTCCACTTCACAGCGACGCACCCATCCGCCGTGAACAGGCGTGGTCTCCGCGCCGCACAGCGAGCAGCGCGGGTGATTGGCGTGCCACGTGGCGATCGCCACCGCCGTCGACGCGAGCTCGCGGTCCCGCGCGGCGCCCGAATCGGAGCGCTCGCTGAACGCCCTCAGCAGGTCCCTCAGCCCGGTGAGGCGCTCCGTGCCGATCCCGTCGTCCGCCGCGCCGTATGCAGGATCCAGCGGAACCACTGCCACCAGATCGCGGTCGCCGTCGCGGCCCAAGTACGCGGTGAGCGTCGAAGTCGGTCGCTCGGAAGCCGGCAACTCCACCAGCCGACCATCGGCAGCGAGCACCGCCCCATCGCGAACAACCACGGCGTCGGCGTGCGTCATGTCGAGGTCGCGGCGCTCCGCCGCGCGGTCCACAATGAGCGGCCCCGTGAGCGACCAGGGAAGCGACATGAGACAAACCTATGCCCCGCGCAACGGTGACAGAGGCGCGGCGTGGAGCGTGGCGTCGGGCCTGGAATCCACGTACCGTGAAGCCGTGCCACGCTCACCACTCGCGCTCGCCGCGCTCGCGTCTGTCGCCGTGCCGGGGCTCGATGTCTATGACGTGCTGCGCAGCCCTCACGCGGACAGCGACTTCGACGTCGTGGTGGTCAAGGATGCGACGGGTGCCAGGTGGATTGTGCGAGCACCCCGACGCCCGGCTGCGGGAGCGGCGCTTGAGGCCGAGCAAGGGCTCCTCACTGCCCTGGGCCGCGCGCGCGAGAACGGGCTCATCCGTTTCGAGGTGCCCCAGCCGCGCGGCTCCGCGCAACTGGGCAATGATGAGGGTCGCGTGATCGTCTACAGCGAGACTCCCGGGTCTCCGCTGGTGCTCGCCGGCGTGGAGCCCGGGCCTGGGCTCGCCGAGAGCATCGGCACCACGCTCGCACAGATCCATGAGCTGCCCATCTCCATTGTGGAGGAGCAGGGTCTCCCCCTCTACTCGGCGGAGGACTACCGCGAGCGTCGGCTCGCCGAGCTCGATGCCGGCATTCAGACCGGCAAGGTGCCGCCGCGGCTCGCCGATCGCTGGGAGCACCAGCTCGAGAACGTCTCGTGGTGGCGATTCGAGCCCACCGTGGTCCACGGCGATATGGGCGAGCACCAGCTGCTCGTCGCAGAGGGCCAGGTCAGTGGCATCGTCGACTGGATGGACGCCAGGGTCGCGGACCCGGCTGATGACCTGGCGTGGCTTGCCGCTGCGGCGCCCCAAGACGTCCTCGATTCGATCTTCGAGGCTTACAACGCCGGCAGGCGCGAGCTGCGCGACCCACACCTGCTCGACCGCGCACGGCTCGCCTCTGAGCTCGCGCTGCTCCGCTGGCTGATGTACGGGGTCCGTACCGAGAATCAGGACGTCATCGAAGACGGAGAGGGCATGATGCTCGACCTTGAAGCGCTGCTGTTCGACGAGTCCTCTACCGAATAACCGTCAACCCGTGACGAGGCGCTCGAGCTCTTCGCGGCTGAGCAGCCGCTCCGGGTGCACGGTCTGGTCCGTCGCCACGTAGTAGAACGCCGCATCAACGTCTTCGACATCGAGGCCCTTCCACGCCGCCCACGCCAAGCGGTACACGGCGAGCTGCACCTCGCGAGCAGCCTTGTCCTCCGGATCGCGCGGCGGCCGGCCGGACTTCCAGTCGACCACGGTGACGCGCGCCAGCCCCCTCCCTGGCGGGAACACCGCATCGATCCGTGAGCGGATGACTCGGCCGGCGATCGGCAGTTCCACGTCCACCTCGACGTCCGTGGGCGTGCGATCCGCCCACTCGGACGCCTCCCAGGTGCGCTTGAGCCTCTCGAGGTCCTCGGCGTCGCCCTCGCCCGGCCCAAGATCGTCGGCGAGCAATAGCGGCACGCGGCCGTAGTGCGCCTCGATCCAGGCGTGGAGTTCGGAGCCGCGATGGGCGGCCGCCGTTGGCTCTTGAGGCATGGGCCTGCGCACCTGGTCCAGGAACGCGCGCCGGTCGCGACGCAGCGCCACCAGGGCGGAGGTGGACAAGTGGGCGGGCAGCGCCACGGTTGCGTGAGCGGCCCGACGCTCGGCTCGCTCGGCCAGCATCGCCGCGATTGCCTCGCCGTGAGGAAGCGACGCCCACTCCTTGTCGTTGCCTCTGGAATCCGTCACGAGTCGAGCGAGCTCTCGCCGCTCGAGTTCTGACTGTCGCGGAACGCGCGGCCAGAGCCCCGGCGGAAACTCCCTGGCCTCGGTGACGTCATCAGGGAGTGGCTCGGCCGCCCACGAATCCGAGGTGACGATTCCGGCGTCGGCCAGTTCCGCGATGAAGGGTGACACGGCCACGGGGCGCTTGCCCGTTCCGAACCACGACCCGCTGAGCAGCGCGTGGCTGCGTGCTCGCGTGAGTGCCACGTAGAACAGGCGGCGCTCTTCCTCGAGCGCGTGGATCCCTGCGGCCGACCGGAAGTCTTCGATCGATGCGTCGAGCTCCTTGTGATCACGCGCGGTCGCCCATGCCCACTGCGGTAGCCGCGCGCGGTCCAGCCGAAGGTCCCACGGCAGCGAGGCGGCGCCGGACAGCCACCCGGAGTCAACGTACTGACCTGCAGATCGCCGCACGTAGGGGAACCGCTCCGCCGACATCCCTGGCACGACGACCAGGTCCCATTCGAGACCCTTCGCCGCGTGCACGGTCATGACCTGCACAGCCCCGGGCTCCGGGTCTTTCACGGGCGCCTCAAGGCCGCCTTCCTGAGCACGAGCGGCGGCGAGCCAACCGAGGAGAGCTCCAAGTGTTGGCCGCTCGGCGGATGCCGCAAACGTGCGGACCGCGTCGAGGAAGGCATCGACGTCTCTGCGCGCCCTACCGCTAGCATCTGCGAGCGCGGCCTCGATGTCGAGCAGCCAAGCGCGCTCGGCGAATACCACGAGCTCCGTGAGCGGCAGGTACGTGTGCGCGCGGATCGCCGCAACCGCGGCCGAGAGGGTCGCGAGCCGCTCTCGCGCGGCGTCGCCAAGGCCGCGATCTTCGAACGAGACCCAGCCGGGCGGCGGCGGGCTCGCGAGGGCGTCGACAATGCTTGCGGAGTCTTCGCGAGTGGCGCGGGGCCCCGCGAGGACTTCGGCCCAATCGTTGAGGGCGGCGAGGTCCCGCGGCCCAAGGTTGATGCGAGACGAGGTCAGCAGCCTCATGAGCGAGTCGCCGCGCGAAGGATCGTGAGCCACCTCTAGGAGCGCGAGCAGGTCCGCGACCACCGGGGTGTCGAGCAGCCCGCCGAGTCCCACCACCTCATAGGCGATCCCGGCGGCGCGCAGCGCCTCTACCACGGGGCCGAACAGCGCCTTTCGCCTGCACAGAACGGCCGCGCTCGCGTCGGCCCCGAGTTCTTTGCGCCTGTCCCCAATCCACTCGGCGGCGAACCGCGCCTCGTCGGCGAGGTCCACGGCCATATGCGCCGCAACCCCGGGCGCGCGCCGGTCAGGTTCTGCGTCGCCGAGGTGCTCGCCGCGGGATCTCAACTCGGCCACGGAGATCTGAGCGCCCTCACGCAGCGGCGCGGCGATGAGGTTGGCGGCAGCCAGAATGGCCGCCTCGTTTCGCCACGACACGCTGAGTGAGGACTCGACAACGGTGCCGGCCCCGCCAAAGGTCTCGACGTAGTCGGCGAGCGCGGCCGCCGACGCTCCCCTGAATCCGTAGATCGCCTGATTGGGATCGCCAACGGCCATCACGCATACCTCCGAGCCGAGCAGGTCCGCGAAGAGGCGCAATTGCGGCGGGGAGGTGTCCTGGAATTCGTCGAGCAGCACCGCAACGTACTTTGAGCGCTCCGCCTCCTGGACCGTCGGCAGAGCGGCGAGCCTGCACGCGAGCGACACCTGGTCAGAGAAGTCCACTGCCGACGCGGACGCCTTGCGCGTGTCGTAGGCCGCCGCAAGGTCGGCGAGATCTCTCAGCTTCCACAACGCGGAGACCTTCCCGCGCAGCGCCTGCGTCATCTGCCCGGCGACCGGATCGCCAAGTTTCTTGGGCAGCGCCTCTATAGACGCCAACACCCCGGTCAAGTGGTCGCGCAGCGCCAAGGGAGTAAGCCCGTGGTCTCGAATCTGCGCGGCAAACGATGGAAGCTCGCCCACGAGCGTCGACACCGCTGCGTCCGTCTCGAGCCACGGCTCCCACTCTTCGACGGTGCGGCTCGCGAGCTGCCACAGCGAGGCATCAGTCAGCAATGTTGAGTCCGGGTCTGCGCCCACGCGCAGACCGTGCTCCGACACGAGCGACGCCGCGTACGCGTTGTAGGTGGCCACGACCGGCGCCGGCCGTTCGGCCTCGTCGGCGTCGCCCCACACGCGGGCGATGTGCTCTTGCGTGCGCCTAGCGATCTCTGCGGCCGCCTTGCGCGTGAACGTGAGGCACAGAATCTCGTCGGGGCCGATGTCTCGCCCGAACAGCTCCCGCGCGTGGTCGAGCAGGTAGACGATCCGCAGCGAGAGCGTCTCCGTCTTGCCTGAGCCAGCGCCGGCGACCACGAGGTGCGGCGCCGTGCTAGCGGAGATGATGGCTGCCTGCTCGATGGTCGGAGCATCGCGACCCGTCACGATCCGGTACAGCTCGCCAACGCTGCGCGTCTCGCCACGCACGACTCCGAGGTGTTGTGTCATCGCTGTCCCACCTGGTCCCCCTGAGCGTGCGCCGGGCACGATCGCCTCACCGGACAGCCGGGACACATGTCGTTGATGGTCGCGAGGAACGTCCCGCCCGTCATGATGTCGACGGCCTCGCCCAGCCTGGCGAGCGCCGCACTCTCGTCGATGGGCGCTTGCGGAACGACGGATCCGTCCTTGGCCGCCCCACTCCCTACAAAAACGAGGGCGGCGCCCGACGCTGTGGTCACGTCTGCGAATCCGCCATGGTTCGCCGCGAGTTGATAAAGCGTGAGCTGTCCGTGCTCCTCGGCCTGCGCGGCCGTGATTTTTGTGCCCGTCTTCAGGTCCACGATTCGAGCACCGTCGCCATCGATTTCCACGCGGTCGGCGATGCCGCTGACTACCGCGCGGTCGAACTCGACTTTGAAGGGCTGTTCAACGAGCACCTGGTCATGGCGAGAGCCGGCGAGATACCCCGCCAGCCGATCGACCATCGCGGCGGCGTCCAGGTACGCGCGGCGCTCCACCCAGGTGCTGCCGGGCGCCAGCTTGGAGTCGAGGCTCTCGTGGAGTTCGGCGCGTGAACCCTGCGGGTGCTCAGCAGCGATCTCGTGAACGAGCAGGCCGGTGTTCTGCGCGGAGGACGTCGCCGCGCGACCTCCGGCACTCTCGAGGGCCCACCGCAGCGGGCACTTCTCGATCGCGTCAATGCGTGAGGGCGAAACCCGCACCTTCGCGTCTTCTCCCCAGAACGGTTCCGCTGTGCTCGTCTCGGCGACGCCGTACCAGGTAGCTGGATCGGCTCCAGGCTCCCCAGCGTCGGCTAGGCGAGCGAGTGCCGCCGCGACGGCCGGGCTCGACGGCGCCGCTCGCAGCGCGGCTACCGCCGCCCGCAGGTCCGCGACGCGCAGGGATGTGCTCTCGCCACGAACAACCCCAGCGGCAGCCTCCACCACCGTGAGATAGCGGGACGGGCGAGAGTCCGCGTCCTCCACTGCCGTCAGCACCAGGCGCCGACGTGCCCTCGACACCGCCACGAAGAAGGCCCTGGTCTCGTCGTCGAGCACCTCCTTGCGCGCTTGGCGCAGGTCCCGCTGGGGCGCGGCCCTCGAGGCCGCGCCATCCCAACCCTCCGCGAGTACTTCGGCCAGGCGTTGGGCGCCGAGCACCGAGTCCCGGAGTCGAAGATCGGGCCATACCCCCTCCTCGAGACCCGCAACGACCACAACGTCCCATTCGCGACCCGCCGCCGTGGCGGGCGTGCAGAAGGAGACCGCGTCTCCGCTCGAACCGCGAGCGCCCAGAGAGTCGACCGCGAACTCCTGGCCCTCGAGATACTCGACGAACGCGCCCACGGTAGACCCGGGCATGCGCTCGTCGAACGTCTGCGCCGCCCTCAGAAGCGCGATCATGGCATCGAGGTCCGCATCGTCTCGAGCGGAGCCCGCGAGCGCGGCCGTCCGCCACGCGTCGGCGAGATCGAGCGCCGCCCACGCTGCCCAGACCACCGAGCCGGGTGTGGCGTCGGGCGCTTCAGCGCGGGCGCGCGCCGCCGCGACGGCTTTGACGGCTCGCAGCAATCCCAGGGCCTCTGGGCTCCGCAGACTCATGAGCAGCGCCGGATTCGCGACGGCTGCAAGCAGCAGTTCGCCTGCCCCCGCCACGCCACCCGATTCGCGATCCTGCTTGACGAGCGCCCTGCGCAGCCGTCGTAGTGCCACCGGATCGAGCGCGACAATCCGCGACGCGGCGACCTCATTCACCGAGGCTTCGGTCCACGCTTGCCCCGAGGCGATGCGAAGCAGAGTCAAGAGCGGCGCGATGGCGCTCTCGTGCTGAAGCGCGGTGCCGTCGCCAAGGGATTCACACGGAATGTCGGCCGCGAGAAGGTCGGAACGCAGCGACCTCAATTGCGAGCGGGACCTCGCGATGACCGTCATCTCGCTCCATGGGACGCCTCCCTGGTGCCGTGCGCTGCGCAGTTCGGCGGCGATCGCCCGCGACTGCGCATACCGATGTGGCAGAACCGCGATGGCGACCGCGTCGCCCGCCGCCGGCGCGGCACTGCGCAGCGCGCCGCGGTCGCTCCCGATGCCCTTCACGCCGATGCGCTCCGCGATTGCGCCGCTCACGGCGCCAAGCGACGGCTGGCGGTAGTCGTGATCGAGCGAGATCGGCTCCCCAAATACCCCACTCGCCGCGGCCTTTGCCAAGCCGCCAGCCAGCCCGCCGCGATAGCCCTGCACCGCCTCATCGGCGTTGCCGATAAGCGCGATTCGAGCCCCATCGCGCCGCAGCTGTGCGAGGAGTGAGGTTGTGGCCGCGGTCGCGTCCTGGTAGTCGTCGACGACGACGAGCTCCCATCGCGGCGACGGTCCGGGCGGCCACTCGGCAACCGCGTCGGCGGCCCGCGCCGCGATCGATGCCGCGTCGAACCGCTCGCCCTGGTCGCCGGGCAATGCGCGCAGCGCCATGACCTGCCGGTACTCCTCGAACATCGCTGCGGCGGCCACCCAGGGGACAGTTCCGGAGCGCTTGCCAAGATCCGCGAGCTCCGTGGGCGAGATGTCTGCCTCTGCCGCACGCATGAGCACCGAACGCAGCTCGTCCCGGAAGGCGGGCATGCGCAACGACTCAGCAGGGAGGTCTCCCCAGTCGAGGTCGTTCCGCGCGATATGCGACTCCAACAGCTCCTTGAGGATCACGTCCTGTTCTGGGCCGGTGATGAGGCTGGGACGCGGCTCATCGCGATCTTGGGCGTCCGTGGCGAGGATCTCGTAGGCGAGAGCGGCCGCCGTGCGCACGGGAGCGACCCCCGTTGGCCGGTCGAGCGCGAGTGACACCGTGTCGCGCAGAGCCGCCGCCGCGACTCGTGTGGGCGCGAGCAGCACCACTCGCTCTGGCGCTGCTCCCGCGGCTACCGCGCGCACCACCGCCTCGACGGCGACCGTGGTCTTGCCCGTTCCAGGCGCCCCCGTGATGATCGCGTGCCCTGCGGAAATCGCAGCGAGGGCCGCCTCTTGAGAGGCGTCAAACGTTTTCGTCACACGCACATTCGACCAGACGGCGCTGACATGAGCGCGCTCAGTCCTTTGCTGGGAACGGCCAGGGGTTCGGCGTGCACGCCTCGGGCAGCGTTCGCTGGTCAACCATCACGGCCGCGACGCCCTTCTTGCATGCCACATCGGCATTGCCGAGCACGTGGCCAAGGCCGTGATTGAGCAGGTAGATACGCGCATCCGTGCGGTCTTCCGCGAACGGCACCAGGCCCTGGATCCAGTCGTAGACGCTCACGACGATCGCACCTTGTGAAGCGCATTGAATCGCGATTCCCGTGGACGAGCCGGTCGGCGAGGGCGAGGGCGATGGCGTGGCATCCGGCGTCAGCGTGGCCGGCTCGTGCGGCGCAGGGCACAGCGCGGCGGCGGTGTAGGGGCTCGCGAACACGATGCGGATGTCCGGCGCTCCCTCCGTCTGGATGTACGTGGTGGACCCGTCCTTGCCCCACCCTTGCGCGTCGGTGATCCCAGACATCACGAAGGTCGCGAGGGTGCCGTCGATCATCGAGAGCCCGTTCTCCACGTCAATACGCACGTACTGCACGACTCCCGTAGTCGGCGGCTTGACCTCGTTCGCTACGGGCACGGTTGTGAAGGTGCCGTCTCCGCGGACAGGGAAGTCGAGACTGCGCAAGCCCGCAGCCTTGTCGTCTTCGTCGATCGTGCGCGTCACCGGATCCATCGGCGGAAGGGAGACGTCACCCGTGGGCAAGGGGGTCGCGCTCGGCGTTTGGGACTCGGATGGCGAGGTCGTTGGCTGCGGCGAGTTGAACCTGTCCGCGAAGAGGCTCGTGCCCCATCCGGCGGCGATGCCGACTGCGAACGCGACGCAGACGGTCACGATCGTGGCGATCACCGCCTTGAGCGTGATTCTCCTGCCCGCGAACAGCCGAAAGGGACCGCGAGCCATGTGCCTACGATAGACGCAGTAGTCGTCACCCAAGCCCAGGAGGAACGCGTGGAGATCCGTATCGGTGTGCAGAACGTGTCGCGCGAGGTCGTCATTGAGACGGATCTCACGTCCGCGGCCATCGAAAAGAAGGTGTCCGACGCCATGGTTGGGGCGGCGCTAGACCTCACCGATGTCAAAGGCCGCCGGGTGATCGTGCCGGCAAACGCGATCGGCTACGTCGAAATTGGCGAAGAGGAACGACGCCGGGTTGGGTTCGGGGCGTAGGGGCTAGTTCGCGCCGCTGTCCTTCGCAGCGTCGAGCACTGCGCGAGCCATGAGCACCGCGCCCTCCGGTGTATAGCGGCCAACGTCGACGCTTCCACCGATTTCGTCGGGCTGAAGCTTCTCGAGGATCGCGAACTGCGAGTCGAGCAGGCCAGCGCCTGCGAAGTGGTCCGTGCTCTCTGAACGACTGCGGACCCGGGCCTCGAGCAGCTTCTGGTCGCCCCACAATTCGATGAACACAGCGCGCGGGGCGTATGCCCTGATGATGTCCCTGTAGGAGCGCTTGAGCGCAGAGCATGCGACCACTCGGTGCTCCCCTTCTGAGAGCCACTCGCCCACCCGCTCAAGCCACGGGAGCCTGTCGTCGTCGGTCAACGGGATGCCCGCCGCCATCTTGGCCACAGCGTCGGGCGAATGAAAGCCGTCGCCATCCGCGAACTCAGCGCGAGTCTCACCAGCGAGCCTGAGCCCCACCGTTGTCTTGCCGGATCCCGTCACTCCCATCACCACCACGTGCATGGTCCCTAAGCGTAGGCGCCCCACCAGGTAGAATGATGAGGACCTTAGGTTGACCGGTCGTCATGTGAAGCGCGGTGAGAGCACCGCAACGAGGATGAGCGCGATCGGCTGCCCGCCGTATCGGCGCCCCTGCGCCCCCTATATCTATGGATGCTTCATGACCGAAACGCACGCCTCCGTGCACATCGCGGACCGCACCTTCGCGGACTTCCCCATCAACCCCCTCATCGCCAAGGCGCTCGAGAACGCGGGCATCACCACGCCGTTCCCGATCCAGGCGATGACCCTGCCCGTAGCGCTCAGCGAACACGACATCATCGGTCAGGCCAAGACCGGTACAGGCAAGACCCTGGGCTTCGGCGTGCCGCTGCTGCACAAGGTGGTGGCCCCCGGCGAAGACGGCTACGAGGACCGCGGCGACGCCACGGGCAAGCCGCAGGCGCTCGTGGTGGCCCCCACGCGAGAGCTCGCCGTGCAGGTCGCGGGCGACCTCGCCACGGCCTCCAAGCTCCGTTCCGTGCGGATCGCGCAGATCTACGGCGGCCGCGCGTACGAGCCGCAGATCGACCAGCTCAACAAAGGCGTGGATGTCATCGTCGGCACGCCGGGCCGCATGATCGACCTGCTCAACCAGGGCCACCTTGACCTGCGCTTTGTGCGCACCGTGGTGCTCGACGAGGCAGACGAGATGCTGGACTTGGGGTTCTTGCCCGACGTCGAGAAGCTCCTTGCCGCGACTCCGGCCTCTCGCCACACCATGCTCTTCTCGGCAACCATGCCCGGAGCCGTGGTGGCGCTCGCCCGCCGCTACATGACCCAGCCGACGCACATCCGCGCGGCCGACCCCGACGACGACGGTGCCACCGTCAAGGCCACCGCGCAGTTCGTCTACCGTGCCCACGCCCTTGACAAGGTGGAGGTGCTCGCTCGGCTGCTGCAGGCGCGCGGCCGCGGGCTCACCGTCGTGTTCGCGCGCACCAAGCGCACGGCTGCCAAAGTTTCCGACGAACTGCGCGAGCGCGGCTTCGCCGCCGGCGCCATTCACGGCGACCTGGGCCAGGGCGCGCGCGAGCAGGCGCTCCGGGCCTTCCGCAACGGCAAGATCGACATCCTCGTCGCCACCGACGTCGCCGCCCGCGGCATCGACGTCGACGACGTCACGCACGTGGTCAACTATCAGTGCCCAGAGGACGAGAAGATCTACCTCCACCGCATCGGCCGCACGGGCCGCGCGGGCAAGACTGGCATCGCAGTGACGTTCGTCGACTGGGACGACATGCCTCGATGGAGTCTCATCGACAAGGCGCTCGACCTCGGCTTCCCCGAGCCCATCGAGACGTACTCGTCGTCCCCGCACCTCTTCAGCGACCTCGACATCCCCGAGGGCACCAAGGGTCGCCTTCCGCGCTCCGAGCAGACCCGCGAGGGGCTCGATGCGGAGACGCTCGAGGACCTCGGCGAGACCGGCAAGAAGCACGGCGGTCCCGATGGCCAGCGCTCGGGCGGGCGCGGCCAAGGCGGTGGCCGACGCGGTGGCTCGGGCCAGCGCTCCGGCTCCGGCGATCGCTCGGGCTCAGGCCAGCGCTCCGGCTCGGGCGAGCGCTCCGGCTCGGGCCAGCGCGGCGACGGCGGCCAGGCCCGACGCTCCGGCGAGGGAAGCGGCGAAGGCACGCCAGCGTCGGGCGGCTCAGGCGAGGGGCAGCGCAACCGCAACCGCCGCCGCCGCCGCTCCGGCGGTGGATCTAGCGGCACCGGTCCCTCGGCACCCGCCGCCGAGGCGTAGCGCGCCCCTCAGGTACGTATCGCGCCGCATAGCGTCCTTGCGACGCGCGTCGTACCTACAGCGCGCTCAGGCGCGCTGGGACCGTAGGGCTTCGAACGCATCCGCGCTCGTCAAGTTCTCGCCCAGCCGGTTAAGTTTGCCCGCGCCGTGGTAGTCAGACGAGCCCGTGCGAACTAGACCAAGCTTCTCCGCCAGACCCGCGAGCCGCTCGCGCTGCTGAGCTGAGTGATCGCGGTGGTCCACTTCTAGACCGGCAAGCCCGGCGTCGGCCATCTCGACGATCACCTTGTCGGGCACCACGCGCCCCCGAGCGTCGGCGCCGGGGTGTGCGAATACGGGGACGCCGCCGCACGCCCTGAGGACGCCGATGGCGTCAAGAACGTCCGGCGCGTAGTGCGGCACGTAATAGCGCGAGTTCCCGCCGAGCACCTCGGCAAAGGCATCATCCCTGGTAGCGAAGTGACCGCGGGCCACGAGCGCATCGGCGATGTGCGGCCTGCCCACGGTGTCCGACGCCGTGGCGTGGATGAGCACCTCGTCCCACGTGAGCGGGTAGTCGGCCGCGACGCGATGGACGATCTGCTCAGCTCGGTGCACGCGGGCGTCGCGAGTCTCGGCGATCATGTGCTGGAACTCGGTGGCCTGGGCGTTGGGCCAATATCCGAGCAGGTGAATGGAGATGCCGTGGTGACGACACGAGACCTCGATGCCGGGAACGAAATCGAGACCACGTTCCGACGCCGCGACGGAGGCCTCGCCCCAGCCGCTGACCGAATCGTGGTCCGTCAGAGCAACGACATCCAGCGCTGCGGCCTCGGCCGCTCGCATGACCTCCGCAGGTGACTCCGTGCCGTCACTGACGGTCGAGTGGGTGTGGAGGTCGATGCGCACCCGGCCAGCCTACGGCCGGGTGCGCATCCTCGAACCTAGAGCGAACCGCCCATGAAGCGGCGGCGGGCCACGATCAACCCAGCGCCAGCGAGCACGAGCATCACTGCCAGAGCCGCGGTCTGTGTCTGCGCGAAGCCCGTCTCGGACAGTTCCTCGTCGGCGGGGTCATCGTCGGTCGCCTGCACTAGTCGCGCGGCGACGGGGACGGTGACGGACTGCGTGGTGCTGATGAGCGTCTGCGTCGCGGCGGCAGCGCGCGGGTTTCCGGGGCCGAGCGGGATGTATCCCGTGAGCTCCACCTCGAAAACCACCTGACCGGCAGCGGCGTCCGCGTCGGTCGGCACGTAGACCGCCTGGCACGTGACGGTCGCGCCCGCCGCAACCACGCCGCCAACGATGTCGCACGAAGGCGTGATGCCCGCGGGGCTCGTGACCTTGACCTGCGCACCGCTCAGAGCGAAGAGCTCAGAGTTCGGCACAGTGAACGTCAGCTTGACGATGTCGCCCGCCCGCGGGGTCGTGTTGTCGGCGCCCAGCGTCCACACCACGGTGTGCTTGACCGTGTCGAGATCGACAAGGTCCGCGCGACGGTCGGACACGGACTGGACCGCGTCGGCGAGTCCGGCAATGAGCGCGTCGATGTCGTCAAGGACGCTCTGGCGCGCAGACAGCATCTCAGAGAAGTACTCGACGTCGGCCTGCGCCTCGTCGACCGCATCCTCCGCGTTTTCGAGGGCGAGGTTGGCCTCGTCGAGGGCATCCTGAGCGTCCTCGACTGCCTGCGCGAGGGCGGGCCCATTGACGTTCGTGTACGCCTGCTGGAGGAGACCTGCGGCAGCCTGGAGACCCGCGAGTTGCGCCTGCGCAACTCCTAGCGCCACCCCTGCCGCGATCTTGGCGAAGCCGGTCGCGGCGTTGTACGCGGCCTGCTTGGCCGCGACGTTCGCGACTGCGGCAGCAATCTGCGACTGCGTGTTGGCGATCGCCCCAGGAAGATCAGAGATCTTGACCGGGTTGGGGTTGAGGCTCGTCCACTGCGACGGCAAGCCGAGCGACGAGCCGATGGTTGCGTTGTAGGTCGCGACGGCGGCGTCGTACGCGTCCTGCGCGTCGGCCGCAGCGTCGGTGGCCTGGGTGAGGCCCGCCTGCGCGTCCGCGAGAGCGTCGTTAGCGTTGTCGAGCCCGGACTGCGCGTCGTCGACGCCCTCCTGATGGCCCGCGCGGAGTGCGAGCAGGTCCGCATACGCGGCCTCGAACGCGTCTGCGGCGGAGCTGACGTCGGACCACCTGGCGTCGATGAAGGCCTGGTCGGCAGCGGTCGCCGCCGCACGGGCGTTGTCGGCGAGATCCTGGGCGCTAAGGCCACCGGCAGCCTGAGCGGGAATGGCAATTGCGAACGCGGCAGCCGCAACACCTGCGGTCGTTGCCGCAATGGCGCGCTTGAATAGCATGAAGTTCTCTTTCCTCAGCGGGGCCTCCCTCTGGCCCGTCGGGGATACTTTACTGTCCGCTATCAGGGTCGATGCGCATATCGGCGAGACGGATTGCTCACACGTGCGACGATTGCGCAATGACGGATGAGACGCCAAAGAAGAAGAACGAGGCGCGGTCAACCCGGCCCTCATCGGAAGAGTTCAAGGAGTTCATCGCCAGCGGTTGGGCGGACCCTTCGGACGTTGCGACAACGCTCACTGCCGCGGCGCCCTACGCCGCAGACCGCCGGGCTCGCCTCTCCGAGAAGTTCTCGGGTGTGCGCATCGTTGCGCCAGCCGGCGACCTCAAGGTGCGTGCCAACGACACCGACTACCGCTTCCGTCCTCTCAGCGACTTCGCATACCTCACGGGACTCGGGGCCGACTACGAGCCGGGAGCCGTGCTCGTGATGGAGCCTCGCGCCAAGGGAGGGCACGAGGCAACGCTCTATGTGATCCCGCCAGCGGGACGCGACGACGAGGGCTTCTACGCCGACCCACGATCGGGCGAGTTCTGGATTGGCCGGCGGCCCGGGCTGGCCGAGTTTGCAGCAATGACCGGCATCGCGACCAAGCCGCTGAGCGACCTCCCTGCGGGAATCCGCATGCACGCCCAGCCGACCAAGCCGGTGCAGCGCGTTCTCAGCGAGATGCGCATGGTCAAGGACGACTACGAGATTCAGCAGTTGCGCGACGCGGTCGACGCGACCATCGCTGGCTTCGAGCGCGTCGCGCGCGAGATTCCGCGCGCGATCGAGCACAAGCGTGGCGAGCGCGTGGTCGAGGCGACGTTCGACGGCCATGCCCGGGAGGAGGGAAACGCGGTTGGGTACGAAACCATCGCAGCGTCGGGCCCCCACGCGACCACCCTGCACTGGATCCGCAACGACGGACAGGTGCGCCGTGGCGACCTGCTGCTGCTCGACGCCGGCGTGGAGGTGGAGAGCCTGTACACGGCGGACATCACCCGCGTGCTCCCCATCGACGGCGAGTTCACCGAGGTGCAGCAACGGGTTTACCAGGTGGTCCTCGACGCTGCCGATGCTGGCTTCGCCGCTGCGAAGCCCGGCGCCAAGTTCATCGACGTGCACAACGCCGCGATGGCGGTCATAGAGGAGCGGCTCACCGAGTGGGGCATCGTGCCGCCAGCGGAGGATGAGGACGCTCGCCTGTACCGCCGCTGGATGGTGCACTCGACGTCCCACCACTTGGGGCTGGACGTCCATGACTGCTCCGCCGCAAAGCGCGAGCTGTACATGGAGGGCGAGCTGGTGCCCGGCATGGTGTTCACCATTGAGCCAGGGCTCTACTTCAAGCCCGACGACACGCTCGTGCCCGAGGAACTGCGCGGTATCGGCGTGCGAATCGAGGACGACGTGCTCGTGACGTCGGACGGTTGCGAGAACCTCTCGGCGGCTCTGCCGCGTGAGCCCGACGCCGTGGTCGCCTGGATGGCTCGGCTCAGGGGGTAGGTGGCTGGCTGAGTTGGGCGCGGCGCGCGAAAGCCATGGCCGCGTCGAGTTCTGCGGGGTCGTCCGCCGCGAACGTCCGGTAGCCGAACCGCGCCGCTTCGGTAGCGATCCGCTCCTCGGTGGCGTCGTCCCGGCTCATCCATGCTTCGAAGGCGGCAGTCGGTTCCGCACAACCAGCCACTAGTTCACGCGCCCAAGCGCGCTGCGCGTATCGCTCTCGCCGCAAACTCGGCGAGATCAGCAAGAACAGCGCACGGTCCGGAGTCACGCCGTGAGCGGCGAGCAGGTGCGGCAACAGCGATTCACCTTCCGCGGCCCTCGGCGTCAGTGACGCGCCGAGCGCTGCAAGCGTGAGCGGCCAGCGCTCTTCCGCGATCGTCCATACGTCGCGCGCTTGGGTTGCAACATCCTGCGCCAGCCGCTCGCACGGGGACATCGCGTCCACCCGAGCCAGGGTGGACCGGGGCAGAGTCCGAGCTTGATCGCTGAAGGCGTCGTCACAGTTGAACGGCGCCCACCCGGTGCCGAGCGCCACCGTCTGCGCGAACGTCGACTTTCCGGCACAGGTCGAACCGCCTATCCAGATGCGTGGCGTCACTTTGCACCTAACCTGCGCGCTCGAGCCGCGGGAACGACGGGCCGGGGTCGGGAATCATCGAAAGCCCGGCGCCGCGTGCGCCCGTTCCCTTGCGCCAGTCAGAGACGAGCGAGGGGGAGATCGCATCCCAAAGAAAGTGGCGTTCACGAGGCGGCTCCCCTGCGGCCGCCCAGGCGCGCGTCGCGAAGGCCACGAGGTCTGCGAGTTGCAGAATCTCGCGGTCCCAAGTGCTGAGTTTCGAGTCGATCCACAGTGGCTTGTCGAGCAGCAGGTCGAAGTTCGGTTCATACTTCGGCGTCGACCGGCGCTCTTGGAGAACGTTGCGCATCGAGCCGGCATCGAAGAACTGCTCGTGTTCAGTTTGCTGGTCGGCAACGAAGGCGCCACCGGCTCCCCCGAACACGTTCTCCAAGGTGAGAGCGGCCGTCTTGTACAGGCTCTCGTAGGCGGCGCCAAGGGGCGCGGCTCCGCTTCGCGCAGCGAGCGATCGCTTGTCGACAATCGCGGCGAACACCATCGGTCGGAACTTGGCGAAGATCCGCTCAATACCGTAGAGAAACTGATTCAGCGCCTGCTTAGTTGCCAGCGTCCGATACGGGGCAGGGAGTTTCATTTCTCTGCCACCCACGACTTCGCTGAGCGCCCACAAGTACCGCGCCTTGATCTCGGTCTCGGCCCACGGCTGCCCGTCAAAGGCAGCGTCGCCAAACTGGCTGCGCTTGAATGCCACCAGGTCGGCAGCGAGGGGCGCGCGGCTCCCATCATGGATACCCACCGCCGCAAGCGAGAAGAGGTCGTAGTGTCGCCGGGAGACGTCGGGTCGCAGAGCCGTACCGCCCGACTCGTCGACGTAGAACAGCAGCATCTGCAACCCTTTCGTTGGGAGTCAACGTAGCGGCCCGCCGCGAATTTCACAGTAGCCCCAATGATCTGGCCTATGTCAGACAGAAGTGTCAAACTGTCTGACATGAGCACCATCACCATGCGCACCCTGTCACGCGAGACGGCACGCGTGCTCGACGAATTGCCCGCAGCTGTACACGGGGTGATCATCACCCGCGACGGGATTCCCGTCGCGCGCCTCACGCCCGTCTCGGCGGTGGAGCGTGAGCTATACGAGCGGCTCGCCGCACAAGGCGTCGACATCGACAACCCACCCCCGATCGATCCGCGGTGGAAGCGCGCACCCGCAGTGGCTCCAGGCGAGAAGACGGCCAGCGACTACCTCGCGGAAGACCGTGCCACCGACCGTTCTGAGTCATGACCAGGTACTTCGATGCAAGCGCACTCGTCAAACTACTCGTCACCGAGTCAGAGTCGTGCGCGATCGATGAGCACCTCGCCGCCTTTCCCGACCGCGGCGCCACAAGTCTCGTCGGAATCACCGAGACCGCGACCGCAACAGCTCGAAGCGGCCGGCTTGAAGAGGCTCGGAACGCTACCAGCCATGAGCACTGGCTCCTCGTCGAGGGCCATGCCATCCATGGGCTCGACGTCACTGCGAAGATCGCGCAGTCCGCAGCGCTGCTCGGCACCACGCTCGGCCTCAAGACACTCGATGCACTTCACGTCGCAACTGCCCAAGCTATCCGCAGTTCGCTGTCAGAGGTCGTCACCTATGACAGGGCGATGATCGCCGCATGCCGAGCCCTCGGCCTGCCCGTGGTGAGCCCGGGAGCGTGACCCAACCCGAGCGTCGGGCACTGCGACCGCTCCGCGGCGCAGCGTGACAGTTACGCCGCCGCGGCGAGGATCTTGACGCCAAGCTCCATCTGGTCGGGAGCCAGGTAGTACGGCAGGCGGAACCGCCCCGCGCCCGCTCCCGGCAGCACCTCAAACGCGGATCCCGGCGCAACCGGCGCCCCAGCGGCGGCCGCACGGTCCGCGAAGCGGTCTTCATTCACGCCAGGCACCTTCACCCACAGCGACGGCCCGCCCGCGGGCACGTCGTATTCCCATTCCGGCGCGTACTCGGCGAGCGCGCGTACGGTCGCGTCGAGCGACACGCGCAACTGCTCGGTGCGCCAAGCGGCCACCGCGTCGTAGTGGTCCGTGATGAGGCGCGTAGCGAGGAGCTGGAAGAACGACGGCGAGCCAAGGTCCATCGCGGCCTTGCGATGCCTCAGCTGAGCGGCGAGCGTGGGATTCGTGTGGAGCCAACCGATCCGCAGCCCTCCCCAGAAAACCTTCGAAAGCCCACCGATCGTGATGATGCACGAGTCGGGTCGCAGCGCCGCCAGCGGGGGCCTCTTCACCCCATCCAATGGCAGGTCCGCCATGATGCGGTCATCGATGATGGTGGTGCCGCACTCGTCCGCGGCCGCGATGAAGGCAAGCGCCGCTTCCGGCTCCAGTGCGGTGCCAGTCGGGTTCTGGAAGGTGCTGAGGTAGGCAACCTCCGGCCTCGCCGCGCGCAGCAACTTGGCCGACGCCGTCACGTCCAGTCCATAGGGCCCCATGGGCAGGCCAAGGGTTCGGGAGCCCGACGCCGAGATCGCGTCGAAGACGCCGGGATAGGTCGCGGCCTCGACGGCAACGGGGGACGACGGACCAGCGAGCGCGGTAACCGCGAGCCACACGGCCTGCTGGCCACCCGCCGTGACGACGATCTCGTCGGGGCGCGCCGGAATGCCGTCGCGTCGCAGCAACTCGACAATCGCGTCGATAAGCGCAGGGTCGCCCAGCGATGCGTAGCCGTTGCCATTGAGAACCATCGAGTCCAGATCTGGTCCGGGGTTGCGCAGCGCGTCCATCACGACGGGCGCGGGTGGCGGGCAGGCGCCGGAGAGCCCCACGATGGGTCCGGGTCCGGCGTTGAGGATCCGCGAGAAGCGGTCCTGCGGGCTCAAGCCCTCGATTCCGCGCGAACGGGATCCCAGCGTCGGCGCGGCTCCCGGCCGCACGTCGAGCCATTCCTCGTCGCGAAGCTGCTGGTAAGCGGCCGTCACCGTGTTCCGCGAGAGGTGGAGGCACTCAGCCAATGACCGCTCTGACGGCAGCCTGGTGCCGTACTCGAGCGAACCCGACTCCGCGAGCGACACGATGGCCCCGGCAAGCTGCTGATAGAGCGGCCCCGTGCCGGACTGCCAGTGGTCGAGGACGGCCGCGAGTTGATCTGCAGTGGTGCGCATGGGTCCATCTCATCGCAAACTGGCACCCGACAACAAGTGCCAGTGCCGTTCGATCTGGCCCTAGAAGCCAGGGGCCAGTTGGGAGCAGGCTTGCCACATGACCACCACCGCCAATCCCCTGGAGCGGGTCCACGACAACCCGGTCTCCAACGCCCGCATTCGCGAGCGAATCGCCATCACCACGGAGGCCGCTCGCCGCGCGGGCTCCTACATCGCCAATGCCCCTCACCGCCCCGTCGCCCCCACCGCGGACGCGATCGAGGCGCTTGACGTGTTCCGCCGTCCCCTCCAAGACGGCGCCATCCCCGCTCGCGAGGTCCTCGCAGAACTCGACGCGTTCGGGTCCCCCGCAACGGTCGTCCAGAACCACGGCCGCTTCTTCGGCTTCGTCAACGGCGGAGTGGAGCCGGCGGCAGCTGGCGCCGCGATCCTCGCCACGGCCTGGGACCAGAACCCGGGTCTCGCGGTCACCTCCCCCGCCGCCGCCGTACTCGACGAGGTCGCGGCCGACTGGATCCTCGACCTCCTCGGGATGCCGAAGGGCGCGGTAGCGACCTTTACGAGCGGCGCCACGCTCGCGAACTTCACCGGAATCGTGTCAGCTCGCGACGCGCTCCTTGCGCGCGCCGGCTGGGATGTCCACGAGAAGGGGATCTTCGGAGCTCCCGCCATTCGCGTCATCGTCGGCGACGAGGTTCACGCCTCAGCGCTCAAGAGCCTGCGCATGGCCGGGTTCGGCCCGGGCCAAGTGGATCGTGTCCCCACCGACGCTAACGGCGCGATCATCGCCGGCGAGTTCCCCACCGACACCGACGGCCTCACCCTGGTCTTGCTCCAGGCGGGCAACGTCAACACGGGCGCAAGCGACCCATTCGGGGACATCATTCCCGGTGTTCGGGAGCGCGGTGGCTGGGTTCACATCGATGGCGCATTTGGCCTGTGGGCGGCTGCTTCACCGGCCCGACGCCACCTCGTCGAAGGCGTTCAGCTCGCCGACTCCTGGGCAACAGATGCTCACAAGTGGCTCAACGCGCCATACGACTCTGGCGTCATCATCGTGCGCAACGACGCCGACCTGCGCCGTGGGATGCGCATCGAGGCTCCCTACCTCAAGACGGACGACGCCCGCCCGCTCATTCACCTGACGCCGCACATGTCGCAGAAGGCGCGCGGTGTCGAGACCTGGGCGCTGCTCGCCGCGCTTGGCAAGGACGGCGTGGCGGAACTCGTCGATCGCACGAGCGACCACGCCGCCCATTTCGCGCGACTGCTGCACGAGGGCGGTGCCGAGGTGCTCGCACCCGTGGTGCTCAACCAGGCACTGATCGCATTCGGTGACGACGCCACGACCGAGGAGGTCATCGCCGGCGTTCAAGCGGAGGGAACGATGTGGGCTGGCGGCACCTTCTGGCATGGCCGGAAGGCCATGCGGATCTCGGTGAGCGACGCCGCCACCACGGCGGACGACGTGGCCGCAAGCGCGTCGGCCGTGCTCAGGGTCTGGGAGAGCCTCACCGCCTGACCCTGCACCCCAGGAGCGGGCGCCCCACCGCCGGGGGCGCCCGCTTCGCCGTCCCAGGGCGCGGTGCGCGCCTCCCCAGCCACGGCGTCGGGCCGCATTACGCTGACCCCATGAGCACGGCGAGCGAGCGTGTCTATGTGGCGCGCCTGGTGAATACCCCCGTGTTCGACCCCATTGGCGATCAGGTAGGGCGCGTGCGCGACGTCGTCATCCTCATGCGCAGGGGCGCCCCGCCCAGCGCGACCGGCCTCGTTGTCGAGGTGCCGGGCCGCCGCCGTGTCTTCATGCCGCTTACGCGAGTCACGTCGATCAGCCCCGGCCAGGTCATCTGCTCTGGAGTCATCAACCTGCGCCGCTTCCAAGCGCGCACCTCGGAGTCGCTCGCTATGGCCGAGCTGTTCGAGCGCTCGGTCAAGCTCAAGGAAGACAAGTCGACGGCCTACATCGAGGACATCGCGATCGAGCAGGATCGCAGCAAGAACTGGACGATCACCAAGCTGTACGTTCGCAAGGCCGAACGCCGGAAAGGCGTGCTCGGATTCAGCAGACGAGGCGAGTCGGTCGTCGTCGATCTCGACCAGGTGACGGGACTCGCGCAGCGCGACAAGCAGCAGGGCGCGGCGCTCATCATTCAGCAGTTCGTCGACCACAAGCCCGCGGACCTCGCGGCGGCGCTCATGGAACTGAGCCCCTCTCGCTCCGCGGAGATCGCCGCCGCCCTCGACGACGAGCGGCTTGCCGACGTGCTCGAGGAACTGCCAGAAGAGGACCAAATCGCGCTGCTCGGCACGCTCCAGACGGACCGTGCCGCCGACGTGCTCGAGGCCATGGAGCCCGACGACGCCGCCGACCTCCTTGGCGACCTGCCGGCGAGCCAGGCCGCGGAACTGCTCGAGCTCATGGAGCCAGAGGACGCTAAGCAGGTGCGCCAGCTGCTCGGCTACGCGGACGACTCCGCGGGTGGACTCATGACGACGGAGCCGATCATGGTGGGACCCGAGGCGTCGGTCGCGCAATGCCTCGCGCTCGTGCGCCGCCAGGAACTCGCCCCCGCGCTCGCGTCGATGGTCTTCGTCGTGCGCCCTCCCCTCGAGGTACCCACGGGTCGGTACATCGGGCTCGTCCACATCCAGCGGCTCCTTCGCGAGCCTCCCCATGAGTCGATCGGCAACTATGTCGACGGCACGATCGAGCCGGTCATCGCGAGCGACGACCTCGCCTTCGTGGCTCGCCGCATGGCCGCGTACAACATCCTCGCGCTGCCCGTGGTGGATGCCGACCACCACCTCCTCGGCGCGATCTCGATCGACGACGTGCTTGACCACCTGCTTCCGCGCGACTGGCGCGAGCACCTCGAGGACGACGAGCGGCCGGAGGTGAGCAATGGCTAGCCGCGATCTCGACCGCCCGAAGGGCGAGAAGGGTCCGCTCGGCATCCGCCGTCGGGCCAAGCGCGACTCCGATCGCCAGGGGCAGTGGGCCGAGTCGATCGCGCGCTTCCTCGGCACCCCGAGTTTCATCCTGTGGTTGACGATCTTCGTCGCGGCCTGGGCGGCGATCAACCTCTACCTGGGCAGAGACAACCCGGATGACGCCTTCGACCCCTGGCCGTTCATTGGCCTCACGCTCATGCTCTCGCTCCAGGCCTCCTATGCCGCTCCACTGATCCTGCTCGCGCAGAACCGTCAGGCGGATCGCGACCGCGTGGCAGCGGAACAGGACCGTCAACGCGCCGAGCGCTCGCTCGCCGACACCGAGTACCTGGCGCGCGAGGTCGCCGCCCTACGACAGGCGATCAATGAGACCGCCACTCGCGACTTTGTCCGCAGTGAACTTCGTGCACTGCTGGAGGAACTCCGCGAGCAAGACGAAGAGGCCGGACGCGACAGTGAGTCACATCCGGCCTCCCGGGCCAACAAGTAGTCGCTAGCGCCCGTTGGCGCGATCAAACCTCTGCGACTTGGCGTCGTACGCGTAGAAGAACGCGGCACCAACGCTGACGATGAGGAACACGTACGAGAGCGCGTCCTCGAAGTAGTACTTGAGGAACTCGCCGTTGTTCTCGAGCACGAACCGCAGTCCGTCGACGAAGCCCACGCCGGCCTCCTTCGCGATGACGCCCGCGCCTTCGACGTAGATGGCGAGGAAGTACAGCACCAGCGCCACCACGGCCGCGATGACACCCGGCACGATGCCGCGAGTACGCCCAAAGCGGTGGAAGCCGAACGCGACCGCGAAGCCGATCAGCAGGCCGAGCGCAAGGAGCTCGCGGTCGGCGAAGATCGCGACCCCCGCGTAGATCAGCGCGGCGACGAGCCCGAGGCCGATGCCCGCGACGAGACCTACCGCCAGGTTCGACGGCGGCAGGGGAGCCGCGAAGGCGGGCGCAGGTGCTTCGGGCTGCGCTGGCGTTTCGGACGGCGCTGGCGTTTCGGACGGTGCAGTGCCCGACGCCACGGTGTCATTGGTCTCAAGAGTCGCCTCTGAGGGCGTCGCGAGCTCGCCGATCTGTTCGGCGGGCGCTGGTTCGGTGTGGTCTGCCATGACTCTCCTTGTTAGGTGCGCAACGGTGCGCTGCGGGCGAACCTAGCCGAGCGTCGGGCCCTTGCAGACCAGCGCCACCGCAGGTGAGGCGAAATCCACACGCTGGCCACCGCCTACGATTGATGCCATGCCCACTGCCGAACTCGTGCACGACGAGCTGACCAAGGTCATCGACCCTGAGATTCGCCGTCCCATCACCGAGATCGGCATGGTGCGCTCCGTCGAGATCGACGGGGCTACCGCAATCATTGGCATCGACCTCACGACGCAGGGCTGCCCCATGAAAGAGCGGATCACCACCGACGTCGAGGCGGCGGCGCTGAGGGCGGACGGCGTCGAGAAGGTGCGCATCGACCTTGGGGTCATGAGCGACGAACAGCGCCACGGGCTGCGATCGAAACTGCGCGGCGGCAAGCCGGATCCCGTCATCGCCTTCACGCAACCCGGCAACCTGACGCGGATCTATGCCATTGCGTCGGGCAAGGGCGGCGTTGGGAAGTCAACGGTGACCGCCAACCTGGCTGCTGCGATGGCTGCCGACGGACTCAAGGTGGGCGTGCTCGACGCCGACATCTTCGGGTTCTCGATCCCCGGAATGCTCGGCGTGCAGGGGCAGCCCACACGCATTGACGACATGCTGCTGCCGCCGATCGCTCACGACATCAAGGCGGTCTCGATCGGCATGTTCGTGCCTGAGGGTCAGCCGGTAGTGTGGCGCGGGCCCATGCTGCACCGCGCCGTGGAACAGTTCCTCGCGGACGTCTTCTGGGGTGACCTCGACATCCTCCTGCTGGATCTTCCCCCTGGCACGGGGGACATCGCCATCTCCGTGGCGCAGCTTCTCCCCCACGCAGAACTCGTGGTGGTGACGACCCCACAGGTCGCGGCAGCTGGTGTCGCGGAGCGGGCCGGCGCGATCGCCACCCAGACATCGCAGAATGTGGTGGGTGTGATCGAGAACATGGCGTGGCTCGATCAGCCGGACGGCTCGCGCCTTCACCTGTTCGGCGAGGGTGGGGGCGAGCGCGTCTCCGAGCGACTCAGCGCAACCCTCGGCACGCAGGTGCCGGTGCTGGGCCAGATCCCGCTCGACATCTCAGCCCGTGAGGCTGGAGACGTGGGCATACCCGTCGTCTTGCGGGATCCCGAAAGCCCCGCCGCCGTGGCGCTGCGGCGCATTGCCCGCGAACTCGCGGGCCGTCAGCGCGGCCTTGCAGGCCGCAGCCTTGGCGTCACGCCCGTACGGAACTAGAGCCCGGCGTCGGGCCGCCGCCCAGCCCTCCTGCGCCTAGTCCTCGTCGCGAGGGCCCCAGCCCGCGATGATCGCGGCAACGAGCCCGGCTAGAACCGTCCCCATGGACACTGCGGGCGTCGCGAAGGCCGCGAGCAGAGCGTCGTCGAAGCCGGGGCCTGAGATCTTGAGGAAGTCGGGCAGTCCCTCGAAGTTCACTCCGCTGACGGTGCCGGTCACCGCCATCAGGTGCACCCCGAACACCGTGCCGACAAACGCAGGCACCCATGCCTGCCAACTGCGCGTCACCGACAGGTAGCGGACTCCGAATCCAACCGCCGCGGCAACAAGAGTGCCGAGGAGCAAGAGTGCCCACACGTTTGAGGGGTTGGGGACGAGTGTCGACAGCACGAGGCCCACGAGACCGCCGATGACGAGTGCGGCGGCGAGCGGCCCCATCCGGTTGGAGCGCACGCGGTCAAGGTAGGAGGGCGCCTGAACGTAGACGACGGTCTCCTCGACGACGATCTGTGGCTCCGCAACTGGAGCCGGCTCGATGGGCTCCGAAGACGAGTTTGCTGGCGTGCGCGGCATGATTCCTCCTTGCGCCCGTGGGCCGGGCAATCTTGGAGCCATCGTACGGCCAGGAAAATCCCACGCCGTGCGGCCTCTTGGCTGGCAGAATGACATTTGTGACAGACGGGACAATTGCTGAGGGGCCCATCTGGAGCCCCGTCTGGTCTCCAGCGGAGGGCGCGGATCTCGCTGCCGCCCTCTTCGCCAAGGCGTTCGGCTACGAGTGCAAGAAGATCAACTCTGCGCCGGGACGCGTGACGATCGTTGGCGAACACACGGACTACAGCGGCGGGCTCGCGCTCGCCACCACTACACAACAAGCAACGTACGCTGCCGGTGCACCGCGCGCCGACGATGTGCTGCGGGTTGTGTGGACCGACAGCGATGGCGAAACGCACCTCTTCGAAGGCACGCTCGACGACGCTCGGCCGGGCAGCCCCGGCGACAACGGCATTAAGACACTCGGCATTGTGTGGGCGCTCACCGAGCGCGGGTACAGCGGACCGGGCTTCGACCTGGCGATTGCGACATGCGTTCCCGAGCACGCAGGCCTCGCCCAGGGCGTATCTGTACTGGCCGCAGTGGCACTAGTCGTTGAGGACCTTTGGGGGCTCGCGCTCGACACCGAGCGAGGCCGTGCGGAGCTCGCCGGCATTTGCGTAGACGCTGAAACAGGGTTTGCGGGCGTGCCTACGGCGGGAATGGTGCAGCACACGATCCTGCGCTGCCCGCCCGGCCAGGCCCTACTGCTCGACTTCTATGAAACGCCCCCGCGCGTAGCGCAACTGCCGCTGTACTTTCCCGAGTACGGGCTCGGCCTGCTGCTGATCGATACGGGCAAGCCCAACACCCTCACTCTCGACGAGTACTCGTCGCGGTGGGATCAGGTGGCGGCCGCGAGCGCCGCTCTCGGCGTGCCCCGCCTGCGGGCCGTGGCCGATTCCCCTCACGCCCTGCGTCGGCTCGAGGGCATCGAGGATCCGCTGCTGCGCCAACGCGCCCGCCACGTGGTTACCGAGATTGAACGCGTGCGCATCGTCACCGCGGAGTTGTCGGGTACAGCGCCCGCCCACGAGAGGTTCGTGACCATAGGCAAGGCTCTGTACCGCTCCCACGCCTCAATCGAGGTGGACTACGAGATGTCGAACCCCGAGCTCGACGCCGTGGTCGACGGCGCATTCCGCGCTGGAGCGCTGGGCGCGCGCCTTGTAGAAGGCGGCTTTGGCGGAGCAGCCGTTGCGCTAGTACGCAGAGCTCAGGCCGAAACCACTGCGAGACTCATCTCGCAATGGATGGTCGAGGCCGGCCACGCCGCCCCCAGTTTCAGCATGATCTAGAGCGTGTAGTCCACGACGAGCGGGGCGTGGTCAGTCCAGCGCGTGTCCCACGATGCCTGCCTGTCGACGCGAGCTGTGCTCGCGAGGGCCGCGAGTGCCGGCGACGCGATCTGATAGTCGATGCGCCAGCCGGCGTCGTTGTCGAAGGCCTTGCCGCGCTGAGACCACCACGTGTACGGACCATCGACATCACCCGCAAGCTGGCGGTGGACGTCCACCCATCCGGAACCGAACCATGCGTCGAGATACGCCCGCTCCTGGGGCAGGAACCCAGCGGTCTTGAGATTCCCCTTCCAGTTGCGGATGTCACGATTCGTGTGGGCGGTGTTGATGTCGCCCATCACCACCGCGAGCTCGTGGGCGGCGCCCAGCTCGGCGAGCCTGAGCGTCGCGAGGTCCAGGAACCAGTACTTGTCGTCCTGTTTCTGGGTGCCGACCTCGCCGGAGTGCACGTACGTGGAGACCACGCGAACAGGGCCGACGGGGCTGGCCACCGTTCCCTCCACCCAGCGCCCGGTGTGGGTCGCCTCGGCGCCGGCAGGGCCGAACACATCGACAGCCACCTTGACGTCTTCGAGAGGGGTGCGCGAGATGATCGCGACGCCGGAACGGCCCTTCTGCTCGCTTTCCTGGTGCGCAACGTGCCACTCGCCGGCAAAGGCCTCCTGAACCACAGCGTCGGGCGCCCTTACCTCTTGCATGCAGACAACGTCAGGCTGCGCCTGGTCCAGCCATTCGAGCATTCCCTTGCGCAGTGCCGCGCGCACACCATTGACGTTGACCGTGGCGATTCTCATGCCGCGAGCCTAGCCCGGGCCTACGACAGCGCGCGCTCCGCGGACTCGACCACATTGGACAGCAACATGGCCCTGGTCATGGGACCGACTCCACCCGGATTGGGCGAATACCAGGAGGCCTTGTCCAACGCGCCTTCGCCGATGTCGCCCGCGACCCGCGACTTGCCAGTCGTCGGATCCGTGACCCGGGAGACACCCACATCGATCAGGACCACGCCATCCTTGACCATCTCGGCGGTGACGAGGCCAGGTACGCCCGCGGCGGCCACGATGACGTCCGCCGCGCGCGTGTGCGCGGCGAGATCGGCGGTGCCCGTGTGGCACAGGGTCACGGTCGCGTTGACGGCTCGGCGCGTCAGCAGCAGCCCGATGCTGCGCCCCACCGTGGTGCCGCGACCGATCACCACCACCTCTTTGCCCCGCAGTGAGACTCCGTGCCGCTCGATGAGCTCGATGATGCCCTTCGGAGTGCACGGCAGCGACGACGTGATCTCTTCGCTCATGCGCAGCACGAGGCGCCCCAGGTTGGTGGGGTGGAGGCCGTCCGCGTCCTTGTCCGGGTCGACGAGCTCGAGCACGCGGTTGGTGTCGATCCCGTCTGGAAGCGGCAGTTGAACGATGAACCCCGTGCACTCGAGATTGGCGTTCAGGCGAGCCACAGCCGCCTCGATCTCCTCTTGCGTCGCAGTCGCCGGCAGATCTTCGCGGATTGACGCGATGCCTACCTCGGCACAATCGGCATGCTTGCCGTTGACGTACCAGGTGGAACCGGGATCGTTGCCCACGAGGAGCGTCCCCAAGCCGGGCGCCACGCCGCGCGAGCGCAGCGCCGCTACCCGATCCGTGAGCTCCGCCTTGATGACGGCCGCAGTCGCCTTGCCGTCAAGAACTTGAGCGGTCATCGGCGCACCTCCTACTGCGACAGGCCGTCGTAGAGGGGGAAGTCGTCGGCGAGCTTGGCCACGCGGGCCCGCAGCGCGTCAATGTCCGCGCCACCCTTGAGCGCCGTGGCGATGACGTCGGCGACCTCAGTGAACTCCTCGGCGCCAAACCCGCGCGAGGCGAGCGCCGGCGTGCCGATGCGCAGTCCAGACGTGACCATCGGTGGGCGGGGGTCGAAGGGCACCGCGTTGCGGTTCACCGTGATGCCCACCTCATGCAGAAGGTCCTCGGCGTCCTGGCCGGAGAGCGGCGAGTTGCGGAGGTCGGCCAGCACCAAGTGGACGTCCGTGCCGCCCGTGACCACGTTGACGCCCGCTGCCACAGCGTCGGGCGCCGTAAGGCGATCCGCGAGGATGCGCGCGCCCTCAAGCACGCGCCCCATGCGCTCCTTGAACTCGGGCTGCGCCGCGGCCTTGAGGGCCACCGCCTTCGCCGCGATGACGTGCATGAGCGGGCCGCCCTGCTGGCCGGGGAACACGGCGGAGTTCAGCTTCTTGGCGTACTCCTCGTCGCGAGACACGATGAGTCCCGAGCGAGGGCCGCCGAGCGTCTTGTGCACGGTCGTGGAGACCACGTCGGAGTGAGGCACGGGCGATGGGTGCAGGTCGGCTGCGACAAGCCCAGCGAAGTGCGCCATGTCCGTCCACAGTTTGGCGCCAACCTCGTCCGCGATGGAGCGGAACGCGGCGAAGTCGAGGTGACGCGGATACGCGGACCAGCCCGCGATGATGACGTCGGGCCGCTCCTCGAGCGCGATCTTGCGGACGGTCTCCATCTCCACGCGGTAGGTGGCCTCGTCGAGCCCGTAAGCCGCGACCTCATAGAGCTTGCCGGAGAAGTTGAGCTTCATGCCGTGCGTCAGGTGGCCGCCGTGCGCGAGCGAAAGGCCCATGATCTTGTCGCCCGGGTTGATGAGCGCATGCAGCACGGCCGCGTTCGCGGTGGCGCCGGAGTGCGGCTGAACGTTCGCGTATTCGGCACCGAAGAGAGCCTTGGCGCGCTCGATCGCAATGGACTCGGCGACGTCGACCTCCTCGCAGCCGCCGTAGTAGCGGCGGCCGGGGTAGCCCTCGGCGTACTTGTTGGTGAGGACTGACCCCTGCGCCTGCAGCACCGAGCGCGGCACGAAGTTCTCGGACGCGATCATCTCGAGGTAGTCGCGCTGACGCGCGAGCTCGCGCTCCAGTACCTGGGCGATGTCGGGGTCGAAGTCTTGCAGCGACGAGTTCATGACCGCTGCGGTGGCGCTGGAGTCGGTGCTCATGGCGTTCCTTTGCTGTTGGCGCCGCGGCAGGGGCCGCCGGCGGGTGTCCGGTGACCTTGGCCCAGGCGTACGACCAACAGTCTTAAGGTTGCCGCTCCCTCGTGGTACCCCACTGCGCCAGTTGCGACGTCGTCAGTCTAGCAAGCGCGGGCGTGCGGCAGGATAGCCCTTGGGGCCATCTGAGCGGAAAGGGTCGACGGTGGACAGAGTCTCCCGATTGAGGGCCGTCGGCTGGGTGCTCGTGGGCGCGCTGACGTCCGTCGCAGCGATCAGCGCGCTCGTGGGCAACCTCGAGATCGCGGTGGCCGCGCTTGCACTTGTCATGGGCATAGCCGCGGCCGTGGCGATCGACTCCTGGCACGAGCTTCACGACGCGAAGGGGCGCCGAGCGGCTCTCGGCGTGCAGCTGGCCGAGCTGACCGAATCGCAACGCGGCGGGTTCGCCGACGTTGTGCAGAAGCTCAAGCAAGACCATCGCCACCAGACAAGCGAAGTAGAGGCGCTGCTGCAGGTTGTGCCGCGCGTCATGGGTGGGGCGGTGCTGCCGGCGTCAGGCGGTTACGCGATGGACGCGCGCGCGCTGGCAGAACTCTCCGACGTCATCGCCTCCCGCGCGCCGAGACTCGTGGTGGAACTCGGATCCGGCACGTCCACGGTCTGGGTGGCCAAGCACATGGCGGCCCTGAACGGGCGAATCGTGTCGGTCGATCACCTGGAGTCCTACGGCGAAGCCACGCGGGCCCAACTGCGCCGGCAAGGTCTCACGGACGTGGCAGAGGTTCGGATCTCGCCTCTCGTAGAGGTGGCTGAGGGCCGACGCTGGTACGACTCGAGCGTCTTCGCTGACCTTGGCGGAATCGACCTTCTCATCGTCGACGGCCCTCCCGGAGCGATCAACAAGAACGCTCGCGAGCCCGCGCTCGGCGCGTTGCGTTCCGCACTCGCGCCTGGCGCTGTCGTGGTCCTCGATGACATCTCGCGACCGGATGAGAAGGAGGTCCTCCAGGCGTGGCTCGAAGCGTGGCCTGAGTTCACTCGCGTGGATTCGGGTACGAGCAGTCTCGCGGTAATCGCGATGTCCGAGGACTAGTTGTCCCCGCGGACCGCCACGTCGTCATCGTCGTCGACGATCGCGCCGGCCTCCAGCACCTTGCGCAGATAGGCGTACGTGAGGTCACCAGCGACCTGGTCGAACTGGTGCTCGTAACCCGCCTTGTTGTACAGCGCGATGTTGTGCTTCGAGTTCTGCCCGGTGAACACCCACACCTCTTTGGTGTTCTCGGGGAGGTACCCGAGCACCGCGAACAGAAGCTGTGTGCCGATGCCCTTGCCCTGGAGGTCGGGTACCACAGCAAGGCGGCCAATGGTCGCCTTGTCGTCCTCGATGCCAACGCGAATCGAGCCGACGAGCCGAGCGCCGCTCCACGCACCTAAGGTGACGACGTCACCCGACTGGAGATCAACAACGAGCTCCTCCAGAGTCTGCGTGAGCGCCGGAATATTGGGATCGTTGAAGATCTGTGCCTCGGTGACGAACGCTGCCCTGCGCACGGTCAGCAGTTCACCCGCGAAATCGGGGGTGACGACATCGATGCGAAGCTGCTCGTCGGCCATGTTCCCATCGTGGCAGACGCTCGCGCCGGCGAGGGCAAGGCTCGGCGCTTCGTGACCGAATCGTGCCGCTCCGGCGGCGCTAGCATGGGCACACAGCAAACCGAAGGGAGCCACCACGTGGGCCTGCGCTCCGTTGCCGTGCGCACCATGCGCCGCGCGGGACTCGTCCCCGGTGGACAAGCGGACCTCCTTGGCGAGGACGAGTCCGTCGTCGACGAGGTCTTTCCGCAGCGGGTCATGGTGTTCTTTCCCGACCCACCGGAAAATCTCTATCAGGTGGAGCAGTGGCTGGATCCGCTCGAGGCGCTCAACGAGCAGCACGGGGTAGTGCTGATCTGTCAGGACAGCCGCACGGCCAAAGCCATCCGCTCGCGCACGGACCTCGAATGCCGAGTCATCGCCCGGAATCGCACGCTTCACACCGTGGTGCGTAACTCGCGCTTTGGTCTGTGCCTCTACGTCGGCCAGGCGAACGCGAATGCCGTGGCGCTGCGTCAGAACCGCCTAATGCACGTCTTCCTGAGCCACGGCGAATCCGACAAACTCGTCACGGTGTCGAATCTCGAGAAGTCGTTTGACCAGATATTCGTAGCGGGCGACGCGGCAATCGATCGGCACCGCCGGGCGCTCATGTTCTTTGACGAGTCGCGGTTGGTGCGGATCGGTCGACCTCAGGCGCGTGAGGTGCTGCGTGCGGGAGGCGGCCCCTTCACCGTCCTGTACGCACCCACGTGGGAGGGCACCCAAACGGCAAACGCGTACTCGTCGCTCCTCACGCACGCGCGCGGCATCCTTGGGGGGGCCGACGCTGAGGCCAGGGTCATCTTCCGGCCCCACCCCCGCACGGGTCGCTCAGACATCGCGTATCGCGACGAACTGGCCGCACTGATTCGCTCAGACGCCTGGCCCCGCGGCGCGGTGCAGGTCGACACCTCGACCGATCCCGTGGTGTCCATGGCAAAGGCCGACGTGATGATCACCGACGTATCGGCGATGGCCGTCGATTGGCTCGCCACTGGCCGCCCGCTCATCCTCACCTCGACCGGGCGCAAGGACGCGGCCGTCGTTGATTCCGTGCTGCTCGCGACCATGCCCCGTCTCACCGCGGCCGACGCCGAGAATGCGGTCGCCCTCGCAAAGTCCCTCGTGGACGACGCCGACCATGCCGCCGCCATCTCCGCGGCCCGCGCGCACTACCTGGGGGACCTCGTGGGCAGGGCGGCGCTGCACGCCTTCCTCGACGCGTGCACGGAGGCGTTGCGGCTCCGCGACGAGGCGTGGGCGAAGATCGAGTCCCAGGAGAAGGCGCCGTGACCGAGTCCCCCCGGCTGGGTCGCCAGCACACCACCGTGGCCGACGTGAAGCGCGAGGGTCAGCCCGAGCACATCCGCACGCGCGCGAACGCCGAGCACTGGTCAGCCGACCTGTGGTGGCGGCACCTGTCGCCCTACGTGTCGGTGGCCGCCATCCGCATGGGCCTCAGCGCCAATGCGGTCACGCTCGCGATGATCCTGTGCGGCTGGGCCGCGGCGGCGAGCCTGCTGCTCGGGAACATATGGGGCGCGCTTCTCGCGGTGGTCTTCGCCCACGGGCAGATGCTCCTCGACGCCTCCGACGGCGAGGTGGCGAGGTGGCGCCGCACCACGTCTCCCCGCGGCGTGTTCCTCGACCGCATCGCGCACACCACCACCGAGTCGTTCATGCCGGTTGCCTTCGGCGTCGGCCTCGGCTGGCAGCATCCCGATGACTTCTGGCGCTGGGCCGCCGGCGGCTGCGCGCTGGGCGTGCTCGTGCTCATCAACAAGTCGGTCAACGACGGCGTCGCGATCTCGCGAGCCGCCGCGGGACTGCCCAAGCTCCCCGACACCGCGGCCGCGCGCGCCCCGCGACCTGGCCTCGTCGCCAAGGCGCGCCGCGCGGCTCGCGTGGTCCCGCTCCACCGCCTGTACCACTCCGTCGAGCAGTCCCACCTGTACTTCGTCACGGCGATCGTGGCCCTCTTCTGGGCACCGATCAGCGGCTGGGTGCTCGTTGCGCTTCTCATCGTCACCCCGCTCGTCATCGCGGGCCACATTGCCTCGGTGCTGACCTCCCCGCGCCTCACCGACATCCCCAAGGAGGAGCAGCCGTGACCACTCGCGTCATCACCTTCGGCACTTTCGATGTGTTCCACATCGGCCACGTCAACATCCTGACCCGCGCTCACGACCTCGGCGATCACCTCACGGTCGGCATCTCCACCGACGCCCTCAATTTCTCGAAGAAGGGCCGCTACCCCATCTATCGCGAGGAGCACCGGCTGCAGATCGTGAGCAGCCTCGACTGCGTCGACGAGGTGTTTCTTGAGCATTCGCTCGATCTCAAGCGCGATTACCTGCTCGAGCACGAGTCGGACGTGCTTGTCATGGGCGATGACTGGCGTGGTCGCTTCGACGAGTTCGCCGACATCGTCGAGGTTGTCTACCTTCCCAGGACTAAGGATGTGTCGACCACCGACATCATCCAGGCAATTCGCGACGCCGAGCTGTAGGCCTCATGACCACGTGGTCCGCGATCGTGCTGTCGCAGGGCGACCGGCCCAAGCAACTCGCCGAGGCCGTCAGCTCACTGATGATGCAGCGCGACGTCTCGTTGCAGGTGGTTGTCGTCGGCAATGGCTGGCAGCCAACTGGCCTGCCCGACGCTGTGGTCGCCGTTCACGAGCCAACGAACGTTGGTGCGCCGGGAGGCCGAAACAAGGGCGTCGAGCACGCGAGCGGCGATCTGCTCTTCTTCCTCGATGACGATGCGCGGCTCGCGACGGAGGACGTGCTGGCGACCCTCGAGGAGCGCTTCGCGGCGAACCCGCGGCTCGGCATCGCGCAGACGAGGATTGAGAGCGAGGATGGCGCCACCGCGCGACGTTGGGTGCCGCGGCTTCGCGACAAAGACCCGATGCGGGGCTCGGAGGTCTTCTCGGTTCTCGAAGGCTCAGTGGCGGTTCGTCGGTCGGTTCTCGAAGCGGCAGGCGGGTGGCCAGGAGAATTCATCTACGCGCACGAGGGCATCGACCTCGCATGGCGCGCGTGGGACGCGGGCTTCACCGTCGAGTATCAGCCCGATCTCGCTGCGGTGCACCCGCTCGTCACTCGCGACCGCCATGCCTCGTTCTGGTGGCAGGACGGGCGCAATCGCGTCTGGGTGGCTCGCCGCAACCTGCCATGCGTGATCGCCGCGGCGTATGTCGCGACGTGGGCTGGGCTCGTCACGGTGAGCAACCTTCGCCACCCCTCGCACCCGTGCCGGTGGGCGCGCGGCGCTTGGGCGGGCCTCACGACCAAGCCCGCCCAGCGTCGGCCCATGAAATGGGGAACCGTGTGGGCGATGACTCGCCGCGGGCGGCCGCCAATCCTGTGACCAGGGACGACTCGCCCTCCGCGGTACCCTCAGGTGTGTCTTCGCGCTTCGTGCTCAGCCTGTCCTGCCCCGACGGCCCTGGGATCGTGCACGCCGTGAGCGGCGCCATCGCAAGTGTTGGCGGCAACATCACCGAGTCACAGCAGTTCGGGGCCGCGGACACGGGCCAGTTCTTCATGCGAGTGGAGCTCGAGGCGGAGGCCTCGCGCGACGAGCTGTTGCATGTTCTCGAGCCAGTGGCGGAGCGCTTCGCGATGACGTGGAACCTCGACGTCGCGGGACGCGCCATGCGCACGATCGTGATGGTGTCGACAGCCGAGCATTGCCTTGGCGACCTGCTGTACCGCGAGCGCGCGGGGACGCTGCCCATCGAGATCGTCGCGGTGGTCGGCAACCACGCCACGCTTCGCGGCCTCGCCGAGTTCTATGGGAAGTCCTTCGTCCACATCCCGGTCACCGCGGACACGAAGGCGGACGCGGAGACGGCGCTGCTCGCGATGGTCGAGGAGTTGGACGTTGAGCTCGTGGTGCTCGCGCGGTACATGCAGATTCTCTCGCCCGAGCTCGCCGAATCGCTTAAGGGCCGCGCGATCAACATTCACCACTCTTTCCTGCCCTCGTTCAAAGGCGCTAGGCCGTACTTCCAGGCGCACGACCGCGGCGTCAAGCTCATTGGCGCCACGGCCCACTACGTCACGAGCGACCTCGATGAGGGGCCGATCATCGAACAGGACGTCGACCGTGTTGACCACGCGCACACGCCAGAGGCGCTGACCGCCATCGGGGCGGATGTGGAGCGCCGCGCGCTCGCGAGGGCAGTGCGCTGGCATGCCGAGCACCGCGTGCTCTTGGATGGCCACCGCACCATCGTCTTCAAGTAGTCAACTGCCCAACGCTACGGCCGCCTCGAGCGCCCGGCTCACCTCTGGAGCCAGCGTCGTGGCGAAAGCGCTCGTGAAGTGCCCTTGATCGAAGTTCGTGATCAGCCCGCCGACCACCGGCTCGCAGCGCTCGACTCCGCAGAGGAGATCGCTCACGTCGAGCACGCTCACGGCCGCTCCGGCGAACGACTCGGCCGCCGCCACGAGCGGGTCGGGAGGGAGCGCCTGGCCGCGGGGAGTCGAGCAGTCTCGCGCCATCTTGCTCGCCAGGCAGGCGGGGATGTCTTCCTTGGGGTATGGGGTGTCGCGGATCACGAGCACCTCCTCCCCCGCGCTGACGAACCGCTGGATCACGCGTGAATAGGCCTCGACCTGGGCCTCATACTGGTCCGCTTTCGCCACGCCGGCGAGCGGCTGAAAGGTGCGGTTCGCGATGACGACCACGTCGTAGCCGCCGTCGACGATCTCGTCTGCGGCCCATTGCTGCAGGTCAAGGCAGTTCTCGTTGAGCCGTGCGGAGCCGAAGTTGAGGGGGATGTCGACGCTGTAGCACTCGGACGCGAGATAGGTGTCGAGGCGCCAGTCCTTATCGCCGGCCACAGCGGCAAGTGGCGGCTGCCATTGCCCTGCATGCGAGTTCCCCAGCAGCGCCACGGTGAACCCTGCGCCGGTCTCGCCGTAGGTGCAGACGGTCCGCGAGGTGAAGGGCCGCGAGTTCCAGCAGTCGTCCGCATACACCTGGGGCTTGTCCTGCGAAGCCTGAACGGGGGTGGTCGCCAGGTCCAGCTCACCGCAAGCGACGTCTCGCGCGGAGGCGGCGCCGAGGCATGGATCGTTGGCAGCCGCCGTGAGCATGTGTTCGCCATGGGCTCGTTCTGCCCTCTGGATCGCCCACAGCCCACCTGCCGCCCCGAGCGAGAGTGCCGTGCAGGCTACGAGCAGCCCGGCGGTGAGCCGGCGCGATCCCACGAGCCGGGGCGAACGGCGCGGAACGTCCTCGAGCCAGCGCTTTGAGGCGGCGGCGAGCGCCGCGGTGCCCACGAGTACCAGGCCCGCGAAGCGCCAGTCCGTTGTCATCACGGCGCCGAGCGCGACGATCAACGGCCAGTGCCACAAGTAGATGGAGTATGAACGGTCCCCCGTCCACTGAACTGCGCCGTTCCCATATACCCGCTCTCCCGCTCCCCTAAGGCCATCGCCAAGTGCCGCGATCATGGCCGCGGCTCCCAGCACCGGGAGCAGGGCCCGGTAACCAGGGAAGGCGCTCAGGTCGCCGAACGCGAAGCCGGCGAAGACAATTGCGGCCGCCCCACCCCACCACAGGACCCGGCGGCCCCACAGCGGGCCGCGCGCTACAAGCCTCGCGTGCCACACCGCGAGCACGGCTCCAATCCCAAGCTCCCACACGCGCGTCACAGTGGCGAAGTACGCGAACGCGCCGCCACGCCCCGTCAGCAGGATGGACGCCGCGAGGCTCACCCCGACGATCACGACGACGGCGATTCCCACTGCCGAGCGCGAGCGCCGGGCTATCAGCGGCGCCATGCACAACGCCATGATGAGCGGCCACACCAGGTAGAACTGCTCTTCAACCCCGAGCGTCCAGAAGTGCTGCACCGGGGAAGGGTTGTCGTCGGCCGCGAGATAGTCGCTCGACAGCGCGATCAGGTTCCAGTTCTCTATCGCGAAGGCCGACGCGGTGGTGGCTCTCGCGAGGGCGGCGTAGGTGGTCGACGGGATGAGCAGCAGAGCGAGCACCGCGGTTCCCACGAGCGCGCCGGTGGCCGCCGGCAAGAGCCTGCGAACGCGTCGGCCCCAGAAGTCGGCGAGCGCACCTCGAGAGTTTGGGGGCTTGTCGAGCAGATGGCGGGTGATGAGGAACCCAGAGATCACGAGGAATACGTCGACACCTACATACCCGCCGGGCAAGGCGCTGGGCCAGAGGTGAAAGATCACCACCATGATCACGGCGAGCGCGCGCAGCGCCTGGATGTCGCGCCGTGGGGCCTCTCGCTCGTCTGCCGAGTTGCGACTCACCGGCGAATCAGCCGCTCGGGGACCGTACTTGCCGCAGCGACCGCCTGGTGACGCGGCACCCCAGCGGCGACGCAGACCTCCACGGCGCGATCCAGCGTCAGCGTGGAGCCGGCCAAGGTGTCTGTGCCCGCGAGCACCGCTCGGCCGTCGCCGCTCACTTCAACGTCCAGCCCACCGAGCACATACGAACCGGGCGCTGCGGCAGCGGCTGCCATGGCGTCGGTGACGAGCACCACGCGTTCCGCGGCGGTAGCGAAGATCGCGCGAATCAGCACTGGGTCCACGTGAATTCCGTCCGCGATGAGTTCGATGTGCGCCAAGGGGTCTGCAAGGGCGGCGCCGACCGGCCCCACGTGCCTCGCCGTGACCCCCGCCATGGCGTTGAACCCGTGCGTGAGGAGTGTCGCTCCCGCTTCGAACGCCGCCCGAGTTGTCGCCGCGTCGGCCGTGGTGTGCCCAACAGCGACCACCGCACCGGCGCGCGCAAACTCTCCGATCGCCCGCATTGCACCTGGTAACTCTGGCGCGATGGTGATCTGGACGAGGTCATCGCCCACGATGTCGAGGATGTCGGCGACGATCTCCGGGGTCGGGACAGTTAGCGCGGCCGGATCATGGGCGCCCTTACGTTCCGGCGCCAGGAACGGTCCCTCGAGGTGCACTCCCAGCAGGGCGGGCTCGTGCGTCCTTGCCGCGCGGACCACGTCCACTGCGCGGTCGAGCGCGTCGAGCGGCATCGACACGAGGCTCGCTACCAGTTTCGAGGTGCCGTGCGCGCGGTGAGCCGCAACCGCCGCGCGCGTCCCGTCGACGGAGTCGCCGAACGCGTGACCGCCGCCGCCGTGACAATGGATGTCGACGTAACCGGTCATGCTCAGAGCCTAGATGCCCTGCCAGGCTGGCTTTCGCTCTTGCGCCAGTTCGTAGTAGTCACGGAAGGCGAGGCCCGACGCCGCGGCTGGGTCCAGCACAACGGTCACGTGTGCGTGAAGCTGGATAGCGCTTGCCGGCATCGAGGCCGTGACTGGACCTTCGACCGCAGCCGCAACGGCGTCGGCCTTCGCCTCGCCGAAGGCGAGCAGAACAAGGTGCCGCGCACGCAGAATGGTGCCCAGCCCTTGGGTGACGCAGTGGATTGGCACCTCGTCGAGGCTCTTGAAGAATCGCGCGTTGTCGACGCGGGTCTGCTCAGTCAGGGTCTTCACCCTGGTGAGCGAGCCGAAGGACGAACCCGGCTCGTTGAAACCTAGGTGGCCTGTGCGGCCAATGCCGAGAAGCTGCAGGTCTACGCCGCCATGCTCGACGATCGCGCGCTCGTAGCGCTCGCCGGCTGACTCGATGTCGGCGCCCGAACCGTCGGGCACGTGAACCGCTGCCGGGTCCAGGCCGAGCGGGGACGTCACTTCGCGGTCGACGACCGCGCGATAGCTCTCCGGGTGCCCGACGGGAAGGCCCACGTACTCGTCGAGCGCGAAGGCTGACATGTGCGAAAAGTCGATCCCGCGCCTTGCAGCGGCTCTCAGTGCCTCATAGACCGGTAGCGGGGTGGATCCCGTGGCGACGCCGAGCGTGAAGGCGGGATCGCGCTGCAGCTGCTCCACGATGTGGTCGGCGACGAACCGTCCGGCCACCGCCGCAGAGTCGAGAATGACGACTTCAGCCATCACGCTCGCCGAGCTGAGCGCCCAGATCTGCCGCTCCGAGGGCGGCAATCGGCACCTCGGGATCGAGCAGTTCCAGGCGTTCCGAAATCGCGAGTGAGGCCAGGAAGGGGCTCGCTGCCGACCACTCGTCGAGGATACGACGCGTGCCATCGACGAGCGGCTGCCCGTACCCGGACAAGCCGCCGCCGAGGACGACGGTCTCCACATCGATCATGAGCACAATCGCGCGGACTGCGGATGCCACACCAAAGTACACACCGTCGCGGATCGCGACGGCAGCCTCGTCCCCGCGTTCCGCGGCGTCGAGAACGTCGCGCGCGATGGCACCGGGCACGCCCCATTGGCGAGTGATTCCAGAACCGGAGGCATACGTCTCGAGCGCACCAGGGAGTCCGTCGCCGTCGCGCGGACCGGCGGGATCGACGCTGATGTGACCAAGCTCGCCAGCAGTTCCGCGAGCCCCTCGCCAGATCGAGCCGTTGAGGATGAGTCCAGCAGCGAGGCCAGTACCCAGGTTGAGGTAGGCGAGCGACGACGGCGTGCGGCCCCGGAGTACCCACGCTCCAAGCGCCGCGACATTCACATCGTTGTCGATCACGGGCCGGACTCCCCATGCCTCGGCGAGAGCTCCCGCGAGGTCAAGGCGCTCAAGCCCAAGGTTGAGAGCGTAGGTGACCACGCCGTCGGTGACCCCACCCGGAATGCCGATGCCAATTGACTCGACACGGTCGCGGGAAACGCCAGCGTCGGCGAGCACGGCGTCGACCGCGCTCGTCGCCGACGAGATCACCTCATCCGGGCCAAAGCCAGACGGAGCGCGGTGTCGAGCAACGACGGCGCCGGCGTGGACGAGTACCACGTCGGTCTTGGTGCCGCCAATGTCTACTCCGAGACGCACGTGTCACGTCCAATCACATCGATAAGAGCCTCGCCTACCAGGCGAGATGCGCCGTAGGTGGCAATGTCAACGCCGTCGAGGCTCGGATCCGGCCAGCCCATCTCGACCACCAGCACCTCGCCCCCGGACCGCATCTTAGCGATGGCCTCGATGGCGCCAGGGTGTCGGCGCAGGTCTTTGCCCACGGCCACGGCCAGCGCGCCATCTGGCAATTCGCGCGCCGAGCGGATCCCCGCGGCGAAAGGGCCCCACGGGGAGTCCCCTACTGCCATGTTGGGCGTTGTCTCGAGCGCCACCCACGCGAGGGGACGCCCGGCGTTGCGGGCCAGAGTCGCCATGGCGGCGTCGGACACATAGAACGACCGCGCTATCGCGTCGGCGTCGATGCCGGCCACCTGTCCCGGCGTGACGTCGGCCGGGATCGAGATCGTCGCGCGCTCGTCTGCCAGCTGCTTGCCCAGCGAGCGAACGTGGACCGCGGCCGCCTCGACAACGTCGGAAGGGAGAGTGCCGTTCAAGACGGCCGCGTCCAAAGCATCAAGGATCTCGGCTAGTTGAGAATCGGTGTTTCGGGTGCCGATGCACAGCAGCTCGGCACCGGCCGCGACCGCAGCGACCGCAGCGGCCGGAATGCCGCGGTCGCCGCTCGCGCCCGCCATATCGAGGGCGTCAGTCACGATGAGTCCCGTGAATCCGAGCTCGCCTCGGAGCAGGTCGATGAGGATGCGCCGTGAGAACGTGGCCGGATTCTCTGCATCGAGCGACGGCACCACAATGTGGCTCGTCATGATGGTTCGCGCACCCGCGTCGATGGCGGCACGGAACGGAACCAGTTCCCGCTCGCGAAGCGTCTTGAGGTCCGCATCGATCACGGGCAGAGCGTGGTGCGAGTCCGCAGCGGTGTCGCCGTGCCCAGGGAAGTGCTTGGCGCAAGAAGCCACGCCGGTCGCCTCGAGGCCGCGCGTCCACGCAGCCACGTGGAGCGCGACCTCTGCCGCATCGGTGCCGAAGGAGCGGACGCCGATGACGGGGTTGAGGGGATTCGAGTTGACGTCCGCATCGGGTGCGAGCGTCAATCCCACCCCAGCCTGGCGCAATTCCCAGCCCACCTGGGCGCCAACACGGGAGGTGAGTTCAGCGTCGGCCATGCGCCCGAGTACCGCGTTCCCAGGGAAAGGGGAACCCTGAGCTTGGTACAGGCGCGAGACGTCGCCGCCCTCCTCGTCAATCGCGATGATCGCCGCGGGGTTGGCCGCATAGATGGCGGCGCACAACTCGGCGAGCTGCTCGCGTGAGACGACATTCATGCCGAATAGGCATACCCCACCGAGCCCATCGCGCAAGCGACGCTCAAGCCACGCGGGAAGCTCTGTGCCCACGAAACCGGGCAACAGCAGGGCCAAACTCATCCCTTGACCGCCCCGCCGACGAGCCCCGCGGTCATGCGACCCTGAACAAACATGAAGAACACGATCACCGGCACCGCCACAAGAGTGGAGGCCGCCATGACCTGACCCCAGTTAGTCGTCTGAACCGCCGACGACTGGATGAATCCACGCAGCCACAGCGGCAAGGTCTGCTTGTCGCCATCCGGGAGCAGAATCAGCGCCACCGCGAACTCATTCCACGCCTGCAGGAAGCCGTAGACGGCGGCCGCCACCAAGCCAGGGGCGAGGAGCGGGAACGTGATCTTGAGGAAGGCCCGGTTGCGGCTGAGGCCGTCCACCATCGCCGCTTCCTCCAGGTCAACCGGGATGCCGGCAACAAAGCCGCGCAGCATCCACACCGTGAACGGGATGACGACCGCGATGTAGATGATCGAGACACCGATCACTGTGTTGAGCAGGTGCACCGAGGAGATCATCTGGTACTGAGCGATGAACAGCGCCTCAGCAGGGAGCATCTGCACAAGCAACACCACCAGAACGAAGGAGCGGCGCCCGCGGAAGCGGAACCGCGAGATCGCGAGGGCCGCAACGAACGCGAAGGCGATGGCCACCACCAGGGTGATCATCGTGATCGCGATCGACCAGCCGAGCGCCCGGGTGAAACCGGACTGGAACAGCACCGCGTGGAAGTTCGCCCACGATCCTCCGAAAGGAAGGAAGGTAGGGGTCAGCGCCGTGAGGGTGCTCGTTGGCAGGAACGAGGAGTTGATCATCCAGTAGACGGGGAACGCCCACAGGGCGGCGAGGACAATGGCTCCCGCACCGCTGAGCCAGCGGCGAGTGGCGGAGGGCTTCCTGTTCATGACTCTGCATCCTCCTTCAGCATGCGACGGATATAGACGACGCTGAGCGCGAGGGTCAGGAACATGACGATCATGGCCGCAGCGGATGCGGTGCCGAAGTCCTGAGAGCCCGTGCCGAGCTTGTAGATGTAGGTGCCGAGAAGGTCGTACTGTGAGCCGAACGAACCCGCGTCCTGCAGCAGTTTGATCTGCGAGAACACGCGCATGTCCCAGATGAGCTGCAGCAGCAGCACGATCGCCAGGACCGGCCGAATGATCGGCATGATGATGCCGCGCAGCACCTGTCCGCGGCTCGCGCCGTCGATCGAGGCCGCCTCAAGCACCTCTTCGCCGACTGTCGTAAATGCCGCGTAGACAGAGAACGCCACGAAGGGCACCGATGCCCACGTGATGATGACGCTCGCGACGAAGAAGAAGCTCAGCGGATTCACGAGCCAGTTGTGGCCGATCATGTCCACACCGGGGAGCTTGCTGAGCATGAAGTTGAGGATGCCGTTGCGGTCGTCGACGAGCCAGGTCCACACGGTCATCTGGGCGACGATTGGCATGGCCCAAGCGAGCAGCAACGCCACCTGCAGGATGATGCGCGGCACGCGAGAGACGGCTCGCATCACGAGTGCGACGCCGATGCCGATGATCATCGTGGCGAACGCCGTGACCAGGCAGAAGATGACGGACCTGATGACGATGGTCCAGAACTCAGCGCCGGTGATGAGCGCCACGTAGTTCTGCAGGCCCACGAACGGGGCTGGCTTTCCGAACTGCTGAGCGAGCCCGTACTCGCGGAACGAGGTCAGGACCTGCCATACGACCGGGTAGCCGGTTCCGATCACGAGGGCGACCATGGCAGGGATGATCAGGATGTACGGCGTCTTTGGCGCCCGGCGCTTGCCATCTTCGCGGCGCGCACCGAATAGGGAGCGCGCGGTCTTGATACTCGACTCTGCCCGGTCCGTGGTAACGATGGGAGTGCTCACGTCACGCTCCTCTCTGTTGTGATTGTGGTGAAGGTTGTGCCGCTTCGCAGGTCGGGCCGCGGTCTGCAGACCGCGGCCCGACCCTTGAGCGTGTGCGAAGAGCGCTTAGCCGTTGAGCAGAGCGTTGATCTTCTCGTCGTACTCAGCTGCGAGCGCGGTGACGTCGCCACCCTCTGCGACCTTCTGGAAGAACTCCTCCAGGAGGCCGGAGCCCTCGACCGCGGCCCAACCGGGAGCGGCAGGCGTCAGCTTGGAGCCCTGAGCGGTGTCCCAAGCGATCTGACGGAAGTCGTCAGTCACGAACGAGTCCTTGGCGCTCACCTTGGCAGGGCCAAGGCCGTTCTCGCCGAGCATGTTCTGGTACTCGTCGGAGAAGATGATGCGCAGCAGGTCGCGAGCGGAGTCCTGGTGGGTCGACGCGGCGGAGATGCCGATGTTCGAGCCACCGGCGAACACGGGGGCGATGCCGCCGTCAACGCCAGGCAGCGCGTAGGCGCCATCCTTCTCGTCGTTCCACTCGGTGCCGTCGGTGCCGTCGTCCTTCTTGACGGGGTCACCGATGCAGCACGACGCCCACGTGGGGGCCATCGCCGACGCGGCCGGGGTGCCCGACAGCTGGTTGTCGTTGATGATGAAGTAGTTGTTCGCGTCCGTGTCGTTCGACTTCGCGACCGACGCGGTCTTGAACAGCTCCTGCCACTGCTGCAGGCCCTTGATCGAGTTGGCGTCCGAGAACGAGGACTTCCAGGTGCCGCCTTCGTTCTTCGCGAGGTCTCCACCGTTGGCGAAGATCCACGAGATGGCGTTGCGCCAGTCCTGACCACCGACGTAGGCACCGGCGATGCCAGCGTCCTTCATGGTCTTGTGGATGTCGGTGAACTGCTGGAGCGTGGTCGGCACCTCAACACCGGCCTGTGCGTACAGGTCCTTGCGGTACCAGACGTTGCGCGAACCGAAGTAGTAAGGAAGCGCGTACTGCTTTCCGTCAACCGAGCCGACCTCGACGAACGAGGGAAGCAGGTCGTCGCCGCCGAGCTCCGCGTACATGTCGGAGACGTCGGAGAACGCGCCAACCGACGTGAACGTGGGGGCCCAGGTGTTGCCGATCTCCACCACGTCGGGCGTATTCGCCGCGTCCGGAAGAGCCGTCGTGAGCTTTGCAAGAGCGTCGCCCCATGCCACAGCCTCAACGGTGAGAGTGGCGTTGTACTGCTCCTTGTACTCGTCCTGGAGGTAGGTGACGAGGTCTGCCGGGGTGTCGGGGGCGCCCATGAGCCAGAGCGTGATGTCCTCGCCCTGCTTGGGTCCCGTGTCCGACGGAGTTGAACTCGAGGTCGGCTCGTCGGACGACGAGCAACCAGCGAGGATGAGTGCACCGGCAACCGCAAATGCGGAGATGCCAAGCATCGTCTTCTTCATTCCGATTTCCTTTTCCTTTGAGTGGTGTGCGTGACCCGCGCGGTCACGTCCTGTGCTGAAGGTCACGAGACCCCCAGCTGGCCGGTAAGGACCATGACCGCGGCGCCCAGCACGACGATGTCGCGACCGAGCGTGGTCATCCGCATCGTCAGATCGCCGTGGAAATCGGCCATCGTTCGATTGCGGAGCGTCTCGGTGGTGCTGGCGAGCAGCGTTCCGCCGAGAAGATCAAGGGGCCCGGAGAGGACTACCTCGCCGAGGTTGAGCGCGCCGACTACGGGCGCGAGTGCGATGCCAAGCCGCTCACCGGACTCGGCGAGCGTGCGCTCCCTGCCGTCCGGGCCGTCGGCCTCATCAAGCCGCGCCTGCAGGCGCGGGATGGCGAGCCAGGTCTCAAGGCAACCGATCTTCCCGCACGCGCACTGTGCACCGCCGTCGGTGCCGACCATGACGTGGCCGATTTCACCGGCCGCCGAGCGAGCGCCCTGCACGAGAGTTCCTGCGACGACGACTCCGGCACCCACACCGCGGCCGACTCGAATGAGGATCATGTCTTGCGCGCTCTCGCCGAACGTCCGCTCTGCGAGCGCCGCGACGTTTGCGTCGTTCGCCACCTGAACGTGAAGGCCCGAGTGGTCCGCGAGGCGCTGCTGCAAGGGCACGCCGGTCCAACCAAAGTTGGGGGCGGAAAGCACCGTGCCTTCGGCATTCACCACACCGGGCGAACCGACGCCGACTCCGAGCACGGGCACCGTGGCGCGCGCGACGAGCCGGTCGAGCAGCTCAAGGACCGCGTCGATCGCGAGGTCCCCGAGCACCCCGGCGACGTCCATCTGCTCGCGGTGGAGCACGGTTCCGTCAAGGTCCATGAGCGCGCCGCGGAAGATCGAGTCGTAGCTGAGGTCAAGCCCGACGATCGCGAAGCCGGTCCGGTTGACGTCCAGGAGCGTCGCCGGCTTGCCTGGCCGCGCATCGTTGCGCACTCCGAGCTCGATGACGAGGTTCTGGGCGATGAGGTCTGCGACAAGGTCGGAGATCGTGACGCGAGTGAGGCCAACTTCGCGGGCGAGGTCGGCGCGGCTGAGCCCCGCCGAGCGATACAGAGTCTGGAGAACCAGGGCGCGGTTGTGTGCGCGGGCGTGCTCCGGCAGAACCCGTGCTCCTGGGCGCACCGCAGCCGCCCACGCACGGTTGCTCGTGCGGCGACGCTCGGCGCCTTCTTCGGCGCCATCTGCGGCTGCTGGCCGCACTGACTCGGTCGTCATGTTTGTTAGTAAAGGTTACGAACAAACGCTTGGCAAGTTTTGTAAACGTTTCGAACAAAATAGTTACCTCGCCGTAACAAAGCCGCTTTGCGGGGTCTGACTACAACCGCCACGCCGTGGAGTGCGTCACATCAACTAAGAGCACCCGCGGGGCCGCCGCGCGCCCGGGTTACCATGACACGGACAAACCGGACGGAGTCCTCATGACCGCCACGATGCCCAGCCCCCTACGAATCCGCGCCAGAGCCCTGATCGCTCTCGCCGTTGCGACCGTCGTCGCCGTGACCGCCACCACGGCCGCCGAGGCGGCGACGCCGCTGCCCGCGGCAGCTCCAAAGACGGCGGTAACTGGCGCGTTCTCGAGCCCTGATGTGCTCACAGGAGAGATCGCGTGGCTGCGCGGCAACGTCAAGGTCAACGGCAAGTTGGTCGACTACAAGAAGCTCACCGTGGAGCGGCGACTCGGCGGCAGCGGGTCGTGGACGGCGTTCGCAACCACGGCCACAACTAAAGGCGGCACGTACGCGTATGGCTTCTACCCCTACGTGAAGTACCAGTACCGCCTCCGGGTAACGGGTACGTCGGCCGTCACCGGCGCGCTCTCGGTGACCCTCAAGACCGGTGGGCGCACCCTTGAGGAGCGCGAGGCAACGGTCGCGTGGCGCCTTGGCGCCGTGAAGAGTTCGATTCGCGACATCGCCCAGGGCGACCTCCCTTCCGGCGCCGACTCTGGCCGCTATCGCCTCTACGAGCGGGGAACCCTCGTTGAGGTAGTCACCGACTCGGTACCCCACACGTGGTTCGTCTTCGATCGCACGGCGACCAAGTACGGCCAGCTCGACCGCTGGGAGGGCCGCCTGGGCGTACCTCTTCGGGACGCTCGATGCGGCCTCATGGAAGGCGGCTGCCTGCAGCGCTTCGCTGGCGGTGCGCTGTACCAGAACGGCGCGTCCATGAGCCCCGGCGTGTACGCCGCTTACGGCACCAGCGTCGAGACTGAGCTGCTCGCGGTCGGGTACTCGCAGGTGGGTTACGAAGAGCCATCCTGGCGAGTGAACAAGTACACCAAGTGGCTGGGCAGCAAGCCGGCGTGGTGCATGACCTGGGTGGCGTGGGTGTCGACCGCGGCCGGCTACTCCTCTTATGTGCCGAAGTCGGGCAGCTACGAGAGCTACCTCAAGACGCTCAAGGCCAGCGGTCGCCTGCACTACTCCGGAGTGCCCCCAACAGGCGCGATCGTGCTCTTCGACTGGGGTTCTGGCACGCCCTCGCACACCGCGTACGTCACGTCACGTTCGGGCAGCTACATCTACACGCTTGAGGGCAACACGACGGACGGAACCGGGGATCCTCAGCGAGGCGTCTACCACCGCAAGCGCGCGCTCAGCTACGTGTGGGCGTGGTACTGGCCGTCTGACATCTAGTCGCCGGCGTCCCGCCAGACGTCGCGATTGAATACCTTGGCGAGCACTGTCACGGGGTTGTGCAGCACCACAACGGCGTCTGCGTCGACCTCGTCGACGAACCTTCCCACCGGGCCGCCCGTCCACTTGCGCTCGTCGATGAAGTAGAGGTCGCGAGCGCGCTCCCCAAGCCGAATCGCCGCAGGTGTGCCGTACGAGTCGCTGAACAGAACGAGGGTGCCCTTGGCGGCTGGGTCTTCGTTGTGGAGGTGCATGAGGCCGGTGGTGCCGCCCATGAAGGCGCGGTACCGATTGAGTTCCAACTTGGGCCCCGTCAGGAATGACTGATCGATCGGCGACAGGCCGCACGCGGTGTCGCTCGTGCACAGAGTTGCCCGGAAGCCTCCCTCCGGGGTCTCGTACACGAGGTCGTCGGGGATTACCGGTTCGCCCTCGGGCAGGGCCCTCGCCTCTGATCCATAGAAGGGCAGCGGCCCGACGCTGGGGTGCCATTCGCGGTCGTCGTCGCCTATTGCGACGCCCTTGTCGGCGAGTCCCCTAAGGATGCGCTCGACGGCCACATTGGCCCCGTCGGGGGTCCAGTGATGGTCGGTCCTCAGCCAGAATCTGTCGCGGTCGGCCGCCGCAGACAGGGGGGCGGTGAGGTCCTCAACCGGTACCGCCTCGCGCAGCGCCTTGAGCACCGCGGCCGAACTTGCGGGGATGGGGTTGTCTACGCCCGGTGGCATCAGGTCGGCGAAGACGACTTCCTTTCGCGGCGCCATGAACCACAGTTGCGGCGTTCCCGTGTCGTCGATTGCGCGCACGAGCGAACTCGCATCGGCAGTGAGCTGATCGTCCACCTTCTGGTTGACCCCCAGTTGGAGGAGCAGCCCCTGTTCGTTTGCGATGACGACGTTGCCGACAACCTGCGGCTCCACCGTTGGGACGTCCGCGTGCGACTTCCACACGGAGGCATTGAAGGTGGGTGCCAACAGACTCAGCGAGTTGTGAAGGACGATCACCGCGTCGGGCTTGAGTTCCGAAATCACAGTGTCGAGCGGTTGCCCGTCATAGTGACGCTCGTCGATGACGTCGAGGCGCGCCACCCGCTCGGCCAAGTAGGTCGCGAACGCATCGCCGAAAGAGTCCTTGAGCAGCAGCACGGTGCCCTTTGCCGACGGCGAGTCGTTCGTGATGGACACATAGCCGTTGTCCCCGCCTATGAACGCGGCGTAGCGGTTCGCGTAGCGCGCAGGGTTGTTGATCTTGCCTTCGTCGAGCGTGGGTAGACCGCACTCCTGTTCCAGACACATCGTCGCCTGGAAGCCACCGGTAGGGGTGGGATAGATGAACGGATCCGGATCCGTAGCCCCCGCCGTCACTACCCGTCCCGTGCTGCCAAAGAACGGGAAAGGTCCGGTGACATCGCTGTATTGCCGCTCGTCCGCACCCACGGGCACACCGATAGCCGCGAGCTCACTTGCCGCGGCGTCGGCCGCCTCCTTCGCCACTGACGGCGTCCAGTGGTGGTCTGTACGAATGTAGGCGTCTCCACCAGGAACGTGGGCGCCTACGAGGGACGTGAGGTCAACGACGTCGCCGTGCCCGCTCCAAGCGCCGAGGATCGCGCTCTTTGCTTCCGGGTAATCGTTGGGCCACGCGGCCGGGACGCTCTGGGCGTAGAGCTCTTCCTTTCGCGGCATGTAGAGCCACAAGATCGGTACGTCGCCTGCCGTGTCATCGAGCGTGGAAGCCTCGCTGGCGAGGGTGTCACGGATCTTGAGGTTTGGAGGCCTCTCAAGGAGTTGCCCGTCGGGCCCACGCAGATAGACAGCGTTGAGGACCGGCGATCTCAAGCCCGTGGAGACGATCGCCGCATGGGCCTCGAGCATGCGCTGCCGCGAGGGGAGACGCTGGTCCATGAACGCATCAGCGTCTCGCATCCATGTGCCGTCGAGCACGGTGGACACGGAAGGCCGACCTAGGGTCGCGAGGGGCCCTCCGTCAAGCGCGGAGTTGGCAGGGCCTCTGTGCGTCGCAGCCCACAGGCCGCCTACCGCCGCGCACGCTATGAGCATCGCGCCCGGCGCCGTGCGAAGCGCGGCCTGGAGAAATCTGGAGTCGGCAGCCATCTCTAGAACCTGAAGTAGATGAATGGTGAGTAGGACACGGACACCATAAAGACGGTAGCAACTGCGAGGCACGCGACCGCAATGACGAGCATCGCAATCGCGCTGGGAACCGTGATCTGCTCCGGCGGCTCGGTCTCCGCATGGAACTCGCTGCCCAGGTCTGCCTCAGCCACGGGCATGGTCTGCCTGCGGAGTCGCTGCACAAAGCGGTCGGCGACACCGGCAGACAGCACCGCGGCGATGACAAGCAGCACCCAGCCTTGCGCCAACGTGAGATCCGCAAGCGGATCCCAGCCAGGGACAGCGGCGAACCCGAACATGGCCTTGAAGTAGGCCGCCGCCTGAGCTATATCGACGCTGCGGAACAGTACCCAGCCGAGCACCGCCACGAGCAGGCCGTAGAGATGCTGCAGGGCTCGCGGCGCACGTTCTAGCGCGGCACCCCACACGAAGCGCTCTAGGCCAATGAGGAGCCCAAAGTAGAGGCCCCACAGAATGAACGTCCACGCCGCTCCGTGCCACAGCCCCGTGAGCGCCCACACGACGATGAGGTTTCGCCACACCATCACTGGTCGCACCCGCGAGCCACCCATGGGGATGTACACGTAGTCGCGGAACCACGCGCCAAGCGAGATGTGCCAGCGCTGCCAGAACTCCCGCGCGTTGCGCGCGAGGTACGGGTAGCGGAAGTTCTCGTGGAAGTGCACACCCAGCATCGCGGCCAGTCCAATGGCGATGTCGGAGTACGCGGAGAAGTCGAAGTAGATCTGGGCTGAGTACATCACCGCCGCGAGCCAGGCACCCCCGGCAGATCGCGGATCCCCCGTGGCGAACAGCCCGTCCACGAGCGGCGCGAGGCTGTCCGCAACCACGGTCTTCTTTGCGAGCCCGGTGCACACAAGGAACGCGCCAAAGCCGAACATCCCGGGGTGGAAGCGCGGCGCTCGCAACTGCGGACCCACGTGTGCCCATCGCACGATGGGACCCGCAACAAGGTGAGGGAACATCATCAGGTACGCAGAGAAGTCCAAGAGCGCTGGCGCACCGTCGTCCCGACGCCGATAGATGTCGATCAGGTAACCCAGCGCCATGAACGTGTAGAACGACACCCCGATGGGAAGCGGGAGGTGCGTGGAAGCCGCCCAGTCGTCGAATCCGAGCATTCCCGCCACGAAGGTCGAGTACTTGAGATATGCGAGCGGGATGGCGATCAGCACGAGTCCCAGCACGAGCGCCGCCCTTCGCGCGCCTCCCGTCCGCGCGCGCAAGAACTTCCCGTAGTAGTAGGTCACGACGGCGGTGGCCGCGATCAGCAGCACCAGAACTGGTTCGCCCCATGCGTAGAACACCGCGCTGAAGCCCAACAGCGGCACCGTGCGCCACCGAGCAGGGAACACGTAGAAACCCGCTACGGCGAGCGGCAGGAAGGCGAAGACGAACGCGGTTGAGGTGAAGACCACAATCAGCCCTGCGGCTCGCCGAACACGGCACGGACAATGCGCTGCGACGCGAGGCCATCGTCCATGGGGCAATACAGAGCAGCAAACGCGGCCAGATCAAACCCGTCGAACTTGCCATTGTCGAGGGCCTCGCGAACCAGTTGTCTCGCGTCGGCGGAGTCGGTGGACACTGGTCCCGGCAGCTCGGTGTCGTAGTCCAGATAGAAGCCCCGGACGACGTCCCTGTAGTCCGCGAGGTCGGGGGCGAAGAACACGATCGGCCGCTGCAGATTGAGATAGTCGAAGAAGAGCGACGAGTAGTCGGTGACGAGCACATCCGCCGCCGCGAGCAGGTGCTGCACGTCCGGATACATCGTCGCGTCAACGACGGAGCCCGACGGCTCTGGCGGCACGAGCGGTTGGCTCGAGTCGAGCACGTGGCGGCGAATCAACAGCGTGGCTTCGGTTCCAAACTCCTCTGCCCACGCCGATAGACCGATGGCCGCGGTTGGGCTCGCCTCGACCGAGTCGTCCAGTGCCCGGTCACGGAAGGTGGGCGCGAACAGGACTATGGGGCGGTCCGCCGGGATGCCGTACTCTCGCCGCACCGCCTTCGCGGACGACCGCACGGCATCGCCGTGCAGCACATCGTTGCGCGGGTAACCCATCTCTAGCGCCTCACCGCGGAAGTCGAAGGCGGAGCGCATGGCGCTCGTGGTGAACGGATTGGGCGAGACCAGCGCGGTCCATTGCGAGGCGGCCGTCACCGCGCGGTCCAAGTAGCCCTCGTCCCTGCCGACCACCTCGAGTTGATCGAGCGCCATCCGCTTGAGAGGTGTGCCGTGCCAGGTCTGGAGGAACACTTGTCCCTTCCGCATTCGCACGTAATGCGGGAAGCTCTGGTTGGCGACGAAGTATTTGGCGCGAGCGAGAGCGAGAAAGTAGCGGACCGTGAGTCGGGGGATCGTGTCGGTGTTCTCGTCGTCGGTGTGGATAGACCCGCCATAGACCCACGTCTTGCGCAGATGTGGCTGTTCGGCGCAGAGGCTCTCGTAGATCGCTCTGGGTGAGTCGCCATAGCGAGTGCCAAGGCCGCACTCGAACACCACGCGGTTGCGCTGCACAGGCAGCACGCGAGCCGCCCGGTACACCGTGCGCACGAAGGGCCGATAAAGTCGCGAGTAGCGCAGGCGACGCCGCGCGATCCGAGAAGCGGCAACGAGGAAGTTGAGAACTCGCGATCGGAAGGTTCGCCGTGCGGCCGCGACGGCGGCAAATGCGCGCTCGCTCGAAGTCGTGTCCATGGCGGGAAAGAACCGGGATGCCCGCGCAAAGGTCGCGTCGGACGCGAGTGGCTGATGGGCGGCGAGCGCTAGTGCGGCAACCGTGTCCTCAGCGGAGAACGCAATGGTGCCTGGCAGCGCACGATCGAGGTCAAGGTGCGAACCCTCGGTTCCCAAGAATCGCGGCCGATCGAACTGGAAGTAGACCACGGGCCTGCGCTGCAGCGCGAAGTCGAATGCCACGCTCGAATAGTCGGTGAGCAGCACCGCACTCTCGCGCAGGAGACTCTGCACGGTCTGCTCGCCTTGTGCCACAACCTCGACACCCGCGCCCTCGAATAGGCTCGCGTACTGCCGGAAGTTGGGGTGGAGGATCAAGCGCACCGTCCACCCGGCGTCGGACACCACTGAGCGAAACTCGCCTTCCGAGACCAGGCCAAGCCACTGAGCCAAGAACTCGCTGGCTTCAAAGTCCTCCGGCGTGCGAATCCAGTCACGCCAGGTGGGGATGATGAGCAGCTGCGGTTTCGGCTCGCTTGGTTGAAGCAGCCCATCGAAGCGAGTGAGGCCCGTCACGACCACTCGCTTGGCCGGGTAGCCGAAGTCGCGGACGATCATGCGCTTCTCGCTAGGTGAACTTACGAGGAAGCAGTCGGTCTCGAAGCCGCCCTGTCCGCGGCCGTAGAGGTTGGCCATCCACTTGGTGCCCATCACCCCGTGCTGCAGGAACACCTTGACGCCTCGCACAGACCGCTTGAAGTCGTTGGTGCGGACTGGGTACAGGTACTCGGGATGGTGCGAGCCGACGATGCGGTCGGCGAGCAGCACGGCGCGCACGTGCTCTGGCGAGCCGTGCAACAGAACGGGGCCGAGTTCCTCGACCGCCGCGCGATCCGGACTGTCAGCGTCGATTACGAAGCGAGCGTCGATCTCGGGATGGTGCGCGCGAAGGTGCTTGAAGAAGTAAAAGCCCGTGTCTTGGGCCTTGTATCCGGTCTCGCCCACAACCCACAGCGGCTTGCCTCGCCTGAACGCGCGCCGCAATCGCAGCCAGCGTCGCGTCTGCTGCAACTCCCGATCGCTCGCCTCCGGGAGGGTCGCGACGTGAAGCGCAAGACGATGCGCCTTGAACGTGTAGAAGGGGCCAAAGTACGAGACGCCCGAGCTGGTGGCCGCGCGGCCGGGCTTGAGCCGGTGCGCCAGCCGCGCGCGGAATGGAGGCTTGGGCAGCACCAACGAGATCGGTTCACCGGCGGGCACACTCACCTGCACGTGAAGGTCGAGCCAGTCGGCAGCCAGCTCTGGTTCGAGTTGATCCCACTCGATCACGGCCTCGAGCCGCTCGGTCACGAGCAAGCCACGCCCGGTGCGTTCGCGCCGCAACTCGAATTGGCGAGATGTGCCGGTGGTGCGTTCGACAGCAACCAGGCTGACATCCGTCGCTTGCGGATCCAAGTTGGTGATGGTGCCGCGCCATGTCAGACGAGGGCCAGACGACGCCGCTTCGGTGACCAAGGTGGGCGGGGTCGGCTGCGCCTCGCCGGTGCGCACCACGAAGGTACCCGGTGCGGTCGCCACGAAGCGCGCCAGGCCGTCATCGGTAACGACCTCGGTCAGGCCAATGGCGGTCATCGCGTCGATGCGCCCTACGCGGGTCCAGGCCTTGCGTCCCGTCTTGACGCGCAACGACCAGTCGGCCACCTCAAAAGAAGCGACGTCAGACAATTCGACGCGCGCCGTTGACGCGGAGCCCTTCGTCGATGACTTCACCTTCAGGCGGTCGCCTGTGCTGCGCTGCTCTAGGCGGAACTTCGGCTTCTCCGTGGGCTCTGCCGCCCATTCCACGCGCACGAGGAGGGTGGTGTCCTCTTGGGTCAGCGCGATCCGCGAAAAGGGTTGGTCGTTGCGCGGGCGAGCCTCCACCGAGCCAGACCTCCTGTGCGTAACGCCAGCGGGATTCGGGCGCGCCCCACGATACCGCCACAGCTCGTGCGCTCCCACAACATCCGTTCAGGGGAAGTTTACCGTCGCCAGGTAGCATGCGACCGTGCTCCGACGCCAGAAAGCTTCCCCGCATCGGGTCGCCTTTGTCGTGACCGACGGCGACCACGCGGAACACCTCGAAACAGCGCTCGGCGCGGCCAACGTCCAGTGGGCGGTCGTATTGCCAGCTGCGAATCCCGGTTCCCTTGCCGCGAGCGCGGCGAAGCACGTCGTTTTCATGCGCGCGTCGACGGAAGTTCCGAGCGGATTGCTCGATGCCCTTTCGGGTCGCTTGCGAAAGGCAGTGCTTGTGCCCGGCGCTCCCACGGCGATCGACGACGCCGGCCTCCTGGCCAAGGCCATCACCACCGCGGGCACGGCCCTGCCTCGAAATGCGGCCCTCGCCGCTCTCGCAGGTGCACCCTCCGAGCACCCCAGCGTGCTGCGCGCTCGCGCGATCGCGAGCCACCGGGTCGCCGTCCGCAGGCTCGCTGGTCCCCAGGCGATCGACACAACGGAAGCGGAACCGCCGCGAGATGTGATCGCCGCGGCTGCCGACGTGTTCGTGGCGCTCGCCACTGTGACCGACGGCTCACCCGCCGTTCGCGCGGCACTCGAGGTAGTTCGCAAAGATCTGGCGAGCTCTGTTGGAAGGGTGTTGCGCGCGAATCCCGGCCTGCGAGCAGACGCGCTGGCGACCCTCGCGGATGCACGCCGGCTGGGCTTCGACATGCAAGAGGTCAACGCGCGGTCAGCACGCACTCTCGCGATCGCCTACGCGTTCCCCCCGTTTCTCGACACTTCCGGGTTTGTCACCGCTAGGCGGTTCGCGCTTACAGGTGAGCCGTACGACGTCGTCACTCAAGACATGACTGGGCATCGCCCGATTGACGAGCGGTCACTTGGCCTCGCCGAGGGCGAACTCGGCTCGAAGATGCTGGTCTCGGGCCGCGCAGCGTTCGGCAGTTGGGTCACGATCGAGAAATTCTGCCGCAAGGGCATGGCGCGCATCGAGGATGCGGAGGCCGAAAAGGGGCCGTACGAGGCCCTCTACAGTCGTTCCATGTGGGCGGCGTCGACCGTTCTCGGCGCCTGGTACAAGGCTCGCCACCCTGACGTGCCGTGGACAGCGGAGCTCTCCGACCCCTTGGTGCAGCGCCCCAATGGCGAGCGGCGTCAGAATCCCTTCCCCGACAACGACATCCTCCAAGAGATCGACGCAGCGGCGCGCAGGCTAGGGCGCCCTGGTTGGGCTGGCGAAGGGTTCTTCGAGGCCGTCGAGTGGATGGCGTATGCACTTGCGGACGAAGTCATCTTCACCAACGAGAACCAGCGCGAGTTCATGCTCGGCGACTTCTACGATGCCGAGCTGGCACGCAGGGCGCGCGCTATCAGCACCGTCTCGCACCATCCCGTGCCGCCGAACCCCATGTACGAAGTGGCCGCGCCAGCCGATGGCCTGCCAACTGGCTTCATCACCGTCGCGTACTTTGGGCGGTTCTACGCGGTCAGGGGCGTCAGCGACCTCCTCGACCCGTTTGCTGAGCTCTCCGAGGCCGAGCGCGCCCGGCTGAGATTCATGATCTTCACCACGGAGGTCGAGGAGACCAGGCAGGCCGTCGCGAAGCACCCGGCCGCGCAGTGTGTCGATGTGCGAGACGCACTTCCGTACTTCGAGTTTCTCGCGACCGCCCGCGCTGTGGACTGGCTCATCGTCGCCGACGCGCATCGGCCCCCTGAGTTCCCGCTCAATCCCTTCTTGCCGAGCAAGCTCGCCGATTACCTGGGGACTGGCACCCCCATCTGGGCGCTCGCAGAGCCTGGCTCAGTGCTGAGCCGAGAGCCCGTTGCGGCGGTGTCGCCGCTAGGCGATGTGCACGCCGCCGCGGAAGTGATTCGATCTCACATTCTCGCGGGCTAGCCCTATCGAGGAGCCGGGACTCCTAGGCGCTCGTACACCTCGTCAATGCGTGTTGAGACGGTGCTCCATGACCGGTTCTCTTCCACCCACGCTCGCGCCGACCGTCCAAGCTCCTCTCGAGCCGACGCGTCGCCGACGAGTTCTGCCAGGACAGCCGCAAGTGACGAAGCGTCGCCCTTGGTGAACACCTTGCCGTTGACGCCCTCGGTGACGATCTCCGTGAGCGCCGCGACACTTGAGACCACCACGGGCTTGGCCATGGCCATCGCCTCGAAAGGCTTAAGCGGCGACACCGCCTCGGTCACGGGGAGCGGGAGGCGGGGGAACGGCGCAATGTCGATGATGGAGTAGTAGTCCTCGACCTTCTCATGCGGAACCCTGCCCGGCATGAGCGCCAAGTGCTCTACGCCAAAGTCCTTTATCGCGTCTTTGAGTTCGGGAACGCCTTGGCCGTCGCCCACGAGCAGAAGCGCGACCGGCAGGCCCTGTGCGTCAAGGTCCCTCGCCGCTTCTGCGAGCAGTGGCAGGCCCTCGTAGTCGGAGATCGAGCCGACGTAGCCGATCACCACTTTGCCCTCAAGACCCAGACTCTTGCGCAGCTGCGCGTTGGGCACGAGCGGGTGGAACCTCGTCGTGTCCACGCCGTTTGGCAATAGGGAGATGTGGTCTCGCGGAACCCCTCGTTCGACGAGGATGTCGCGCACGGCGCCCGTGATCGCGAATGCGTGATCCGCGAGCCTGCAGGCGTCCGCCTCCATTCGCGCATAGAGCTCAAAGTGGCTCGTTTCACCGTAAGCCGGCTCACGCGAGAGCCGAGTCATCTCCCACAAGCCGCGGACTTCATACACCGAAGGCAGTCCCAGCCGCGCCGCCGCCTCGACGGCTGCGAGCCCAACCGTGTGGTTCGACGCCCCATGAACAACTCCCCAGCGCTCCTCCCTGGCGATCTGCGCCACGTGCTCCGCGAAGTGCGCTGTGGCTTCACCAAGGCGCTCGCCGTAGGGCGCGGTGAGGATGCGTCGATAGGAGATGCCGTCCACCTCTTGCTGCAGCGGCTTGCCGTCATCGCGAAACGCCAGTGACGCGGGGCTGCCCAGCGGATACGGGGGGCGCGTCACGGCCGTTGGGCGCCACCCTCGCGTCGCCAGACCGGTGAGAAGCCCCTGCGTTCGAGTCGCGTAGCCCGAACTGCCGTATGGCAGCGAGTGGTGCACCAGATAGCCAACGCGCCCTGGGGCGCCCTGCGCGGCGGCCGCCTTCACTGGGGCGGGCCAGCCGGCGCGCGCCAACTGCAGGGCCTCGTTGGCGACAGCGCCGATGTACAGCGACTGATGTGAGGGCCCTTGTCGGATCTCGGCGCCACTGAGGACGACGAGCCGCTCAAGCTCGCCCCTCTTCTTGAGCGCGCGCACAAGGCTCGCGAGCGCCAGCGGGAACTTGTCGGCGATTGCCGCGTCGCCGCCGACGTCCGCGACGAACCGATCCAGTTCGTTCCAGCGACTGTCCTCGGCGAGCCAGACGATGACGAGCTCGAGCAGATCATCGGAGATGCCGGGATCCGATGCGGAAATGGTGGGCGCAGTCCCCTCCCTCACCGCGCGAGCCGCCGCCACCAAGAGCACCGAACCCGCGCGGTCATAGTCGCGAACGTGCGGGGCATCGGCATCGGGCAACGCCTCAAGAATGTGGTCCCAGCTCTCCTGATCCATCGTTCGCAGCGCGAACGCGGTGATTGTCGTCAACGCAACGTCGGAGAGGTCGCCCGCGAATGCGGCGTCAAGCGCGCGCGTCGCGCCTGGGCGCCCAAGGCTGTGCAGCGCTCGAGCGTGCTGATAATGCGCCACAGACGAACCCGGCTCTCGCTTCGCCGCGGAGGCAGCGACTTCGACTGCAAGTTCGCGCTGGCCGGACGTTCGCAGCGTTGCGGCGAACTTTGCCGCGTTGGCTACCGTCATTCGTGAACTGACGGCGACAAACACTTGGGACTGGCGCTGTGGGACAGCCTGTGTGGGGCGCACACGCCTGTAGGCAGCGCGAACGTACCGATTGCCGCGCGCCCAATCGGCAGCGCGTTGCTTTGCTCCACGGCGGGGAGTCTGGGGATTAGCCAAGTGCAGGGCCTTTCAAAGTTCACTAGCGAGCCGAACTGCTCAGCAAGCTGCGTTGCGAGGACTGCGAGACGACGTTGGTTGGACCTGGTCGGTGGTTCCCATTATCGAACACCCGCGGCAACGGGTCGCTCGAGTGCGGGACGTACCTACGCCCAGATGCCCTTGGTGTCGACGATCTTGTCGGTGTCGATCCCGAGCGCGCGCGGGCTAGTTCCACGGAACTGGCGGTGGTCCACAAGGAGGAGGACCACGTCGGCTCGCCGCGCCGCGTCCGCGAGCGTCGCGAGCTCCACATTCCTGCGATTGGCGAGCTTCGACGGCAGTTCGTCGATGTGCGGCTCCACGGCGAGCACGGTGCCCGACGCGTACCGATCGGCGAGCTCTGCCGTGATCTGCAGCGCGGGAGACTCACGCAAGTCGTCGATGTCTGGCTTGAAAGCCAGCCCGAGCGCCGCAATCACGGGTGCCTCGTTGCCGGCGACAGCGTCGGCCACCTTGTCGAGAACCCAGTTGGGCTTGGCGTCGTTAACCTCGCGAGCGGTGCGAATGAGGCGCGAGAGCGTGGGGGCGGCGTCGACGATGAACCACGGATCCACGGCGATGCAGTGCCCTCCCACCCCCGGTCCAGGCTGCAGGATGTTGACGCGCGGGTGGTGGTTCGCGAGCTCAATGAGTTCCCACACGTTGATGTCCAGTTCGTCTGCGATGAGCGAGAGCTCGTTCGCGAACGCGATGTTGACGTCTCGGTACGAGTTCTCCACGAGTTTCGCGAGTTCCGCCGTGGTCGCGTCCGTCAGCAGAATCTGGCCGTCGCAGAAGGCGCTGTAAAGCTCCTTCGCCTTGAGCGCCGCTTCGGCAGTGATGCCTCCCACGATGCGGTCGTTGGTCACGAGTTCCGTCATGATCCTGCCGGGGAGCACGCGCTCCGGGCAGTGCGCGTAGAGGACGGAAGAGTTTCCGTCCGCATCGACGAGATCCGGGCGCTTAGCGGCGATCCACTCGGCAACCTTCTCCGTCGTGCGCGGCGGAGAGGTGGACTCGAGGATGACTAGCGCGCCCGGCTCCAGCACGGGTGCGACCGCCTCAGCCGCCGCCTGGACGTATCCAAGATCGGGACTCAGATCCTCGTGGAAAGGGGTAGGAACGGCGAGGATGTACGCGTCAGCGGGTTGAACCGCGGTACTCGCGGTGAGCATTCCGGCGCCCACGGCTTGGCTGAGGAATCCGCCTAGGTCTGGCTCGACGAACGGCACGGCGCCGCGCGCCACCTGCTCGACAACCGACTCATTGACGTCGGTGCCGTGCACCTTGATGCCGTTGACGGCAAGGATCGCCGCCGTCGGCAGGCCGATGTAGCCGAGTCCAACCACATTGGCAGTCCGGATTGCGCTCATGATGCCTCTCGATCTGAAGGGTGAGTGGGCTGGTAGTCGAAGTCAGGTAGGCGCGCTCCGCCGCCGAAGAAGGCGTCGAGCGCGGCAACCGATCGCGCGGCTGCGTGCCCATCTCCGAAGGGATTCTGCGCATGTGCCATCTGAGCGTATGCGACGGGGTCGTCAAGAAGGCGGTTGACCTCCGCGAGGATCCTGGCTGGATCCGTCCCCACAAGCAGTGCCGTTCCCGCTTCGATCGCCTCCGGCCGCTCGGTGTCCTCTCGCAGCACTAGGACCGGCTTGCCGAGCGCGGGAGCCTCTTCCTGGATGCCTCCAGAGTCCGTGACGACGACGGTCGCGACTTTGAGCATCAATGCCAGGTCGGGATACGCGAGCGATTCGGTGAGCACAACGTTCGGCAAGGGTCTCAAGACCGGCTCGAAGATCGCCCGCACTCGCGGATTGGCGTGCAGCGGAAAGACGAACGTCACCTGCGGCCGCTCGGTCGCGAGTTGGGCCAGAGCCGAGGCGGTTCTTTCCATCGGCGCGCCCCAGGACTCACGACGGTGCGACGTCACCAGCACGACGTCTCTCGTGAATGGGCCGTGCGCTGCGAGGATCGGATCCAGGAAGTGAAGGTCCTGCTCAATGGCGGTCTGGAGCGCGTCGATGACCGTGTTGCCGGTCACGACGATGGCTCCTTCCGGCACTCCGCTGGCGAGCAGGTTCTGCTTGGCCTGAGCGGTAGGGGCCAAGTGAAGAGCGGTGATCTGGCTGAGCAGGCGCCGGTTCCCCTCTTCGGGGAAGGGCGAAGCGATGGAGGCCGTGCGCAAGCCCGCCTCTAGGTGAACAACAGGGATGTGGAGATTGAACGCCGCGAGCCCCGCCGCGAGCGCAGACGTGGTGTCGCCCTGCACGATGATCGCATCAGGTGAATGTTGCTCTAGCAGCGGCGTAAGTCGAGACAAGGTCTTCTCGATGGTCCTGCTGAGGCTCTGGCCGTGCTCAAAGATGTCGAGATCGATGTCGGGGACTATGCCGAACACTCGATTGACCTGGTCGAGCATCTCGCGGTGCTGGCCCGTGACCGCCACGGTGCAGTCGAAGCGGTCACTCTCCTGGAGTGCCAAAACGAGCGGCGCCATCTTGATCGCCTCTGGACGGGTCCCGTACACAGGCATGATGGAGTGAGTCACGGTGAGAATTCCTCGGATCGGAGCAGTCCAGGCCGCACCGATTCTACCGGCCGCGCGGCCCACGCATACTGCGATGCGGCGTCGACGGCTGGCAGCGCCGGTTCCCGGCGCCGCGCAACCTGCGCTTCATGCGCTGCGGTCGGTGCCAAGCGCGCTCACTCCTCGCCTTCGGCGAGCTCGAAGGCGCTCCGCACTGGGAAGTAGTGCTCAAGGAACTGTGCAAGGTTCCGAGCCGCTGCGTCGTTGTCGGTGTGCGAGACGTCTACGTCGTTGAGGCAGAACACATCTCGGTCGCGTTTGCGCATCAAGCCCGTGAGCCGCAGTGCAGCATCGGCCTCTGCGACGTTGATGTACGCATACTTGAGGCGACCCGGCACCGCGAGTCCGCGCGCGTGGGCGTAGGTGTGATGAAGTGACGAGGCAACCGACACGTCGTCCGGGTGGCGAAACTTGGACGCCGAGACTTCCGCGAACAGGTCTGGATACTCGCCTTCGAGTTCGCGCAGCACCGCGCGCGACTGCGGGTGCGGAGTGTGCTGGAACTTCTGGGTGACTGACCTGCCGAAGCGGTCGGCGATGACGCGAGCATTGCGCTTCGCCGCGGACAGCACCGGCAGGTCTCGCGACGATGCAGGCGAGACATCGAGCGTGGCGCTCGAGACGAAGAATCGCGGCATGCCGTTGCCCTCGAAAAAGCCTGCTGGGCCCACCGGGCGTCCGAACATCACATCGTCGTTCATGTAGAGGTAGTGCTCGCTCAGCCCATCGATGTGATGGAGCTGCGATTCGATCGCATGCGAGTTGAAGACGGGGAGCACAGAGGGATCGGAAAAGATCTCGCGGTGGTCGACCACGGTAATCCTGGGGTTGTCGACATCCAGCCACTCGGGCCGCTGTTGATCCGTCACGAGGTACACGTGGCGAATCCACGGCGCAAAGGTCTCGAGGGACCGCAGTGAGTAGCGAAGTTCGTCGCGAGACGCGAATCGCGCCCTGCTGCTAGAGGTGTGGTGGACCGCATCGGAGTCGCGACCAGCGGCCGCGTCTTTGCGAGCGAGCCAGTCTTTGTCGTCGCCGTCTACCCAGGTGTAAACGGCGTCGATGGGCCCGTTGAACTCAAACAGCGAAGGCAACGTGAAAGCCGCCGCTTCCGCCGTTCCCGTACTGGCCAACTGTTCCCAGTGGTCGGCATCGAGGTACGGGAGTCGTTCGGGCGTCACTCTGGGCACGCGAGTCCCCTCACGGTGGGGATCGCCGTCCGCGCGCAATTCACCCCCCGCGAGCCGATCCCAAACTTCGATCTGCACTTCGCACAGCCCGCCTAGGATCAGCCGCGTTCCGTCGACCGCTCGGTACCGCGGGCCCACACGAACCACGGTCGTGTTGGATCGGATGACCCGCTTCGCCTGGTGGGCGGATCTGCGGATCACCTGAAGCGGGCGAGTCACCGTTAGATTCCACGCCCGCGCATCCGGTTGCGTCGCGAGAACGGCCGCGAGTGTGGGCAGATCCGTCGGTTCCACCGCGAGGCGCGAACTTGCGCCCATCCCATCGGGCAATCGGACGGGCGATGCGCCCGCTTGTCGGAGCGCGGCCTCGATCTCGGCCCGCAATTCGCTAGAGCGCCTGACGTCGGCGAGAGCGTGCGCGGTGAGGAAAGCACGGGGCCCTGACCTGCCCACCAGGCGATCCGCGCTGGCGCTCCACCACCGCCCTGGACCCGCATCCCCGTGCACGAGTCGAGAGAGCGCCACTCGGAGGTCCGTGGGTAGCGAGCGCAAGCCCTCAGATACGAGCGCACTCAATAACATTCGGCCACCTGGGAACCCCCGTCGTCGCGGAGAACCCGCCGACACGATTCCCTCAGGCCAGCGCTTCCGCGGATTTCTCAGGTGAATTTTACCTGAACGCGCTTGCACTTACTGCCCTCGAGGCGCCAAGGTATGCCGCTCGCCCCCCCCACCCCGAGGGCCGCGGGTAGGCTTCGTGCGTGCTTCGACGGCTCGCGCGGTACCTCGACGTTGCGGCTGTTCGCGCAACGAGCCTGTTTCGCCCAAGGATCACGGTTCTGACCTGGCAACCGCCGCACGAGCGAGCAGCGGACCGCCAGCAGGAACTCTCCGCCACACCAGGGGTGCAGTATCTCGATCAGAGCCGTGAACGCGGGTTACGTGGCGCTCGCGGAGCGCTGGTCGTGGTCCTCGAACCGTCCGAGCGAGCCGAACTCGCGGCCGCAGATGTGTTCGCTCTGCTTGCGAGCCAGCGGTACCGCGGCTCCGCGCTGGTGCCGGTGCAACCAGGCACAAAGAGTCCAGATTGGGAGCGTAGGCGCGCGCTCGCGGCGAGCGTGCCCGGCACCGCGTTCCGACTCGCCGACGTCCGAGCGGCACTCGAGCAGATAGGCGACGGAGCCACGGCGCTCGAGCTCCGAGTTTGGGCCGCGGCACGGTCGGCCCGTCCGATACGTCTCATCGAGTGCGACGACGTCAACCGAACCATGAGCGTGGCTGGCACCGAAGACGCGCTCAGCGCGGCAGAGGCGCTCGCTTGCGCCGCGCGCGATGCCGTCGTCGTCCGCGGCGGCGACCGATTCCGTGAGGAGGTTACGCGCTTAGCCGCCCTCCGCGTCGGACAGGCGCTGAAGGCGGACCCCGCAGGTCCGGCGACCATCGACGCAGCGTACGGCGGGCATGACGAGCGCGTGCTCAGCCGAGCGGATATCAACGCGGCGGCGGCGACCAAGCTCGCCGTCGTCTATGCATTCCCGCCCTACCTCGACTCGGGCGGCTTCGTCGCCGCGCGAAGGCTCGCCCTCGCGGGCGCGCCGTACGACGTGCTGACGAAGGAGGTCGCCAGCGAGCGGCCAACCGACCAACGTTCTCTAGAACTGACTCAGGGCTTGCTGGGACAGCACATGACCGTCCAGGGCAGGACGGGCTTTGGCAGTTGGCGGGCGATTGAGCACTTTTGCCAGCAGGGAATGGCGCTCGTGGAACGGCGCGAGCGGTCGCTGGGACGGTATGAGTCGATTTACACCCGCGCCATGTGGCCGGCGCCGGGCGCTTTCGGCGCGCTCTACAAGGCACGGCATCCCGCTGCGCGGTGGATCGCGGAGATCTCCGACCCCTTGCGCGTGCGCACCGATGGAACCGAACGCGAGTACGCGCTGCCGCAGTCGCCAATCGTCATCGAGGTCCTCGACGCCCTGCGCGGCAGCGGGTTCGAGAACACGTCCGGCTTGGGCGTCTTTGAATTCTTGGAACTCGCCACGTACGCGCTCGCCGACGAGATCGTGTTCACCAACGAGGGACAGCGAGACGTCATGCTCGAAACGTTCCCACATGAAGGCGCCGCAGCACGGGCGCGCGCGATCTCTCGCGTCTCCCATCACCCGACCCCCGACCCCCATTCGTATGAACTGGCGGATCCGACGCCGGGCCTCCAGGAGGGCCGTGTGCGCGTTGGGTACTTCGGCCGGTTCTACGGTGTTCGAAGCGTTGTGGACCTCGTCGCCCCATTCGCAGCCCTCACGCCCGACGAGCGCGAACGCGTGGCTTTGAGCATCTTCACCACGGATCACGACGATGTGCGCGCAACTCTCGCAGAACACGGCCTCAGTGCCCTCGCGGATGTCAGGGAGGCGCTCCCATACTTCGATTTCCTCAGCACAGCGAAGGCAATGGACTGGTTGATGCTTGCCGATGCTCGCACCCAGGGAACCTTTGCCGTGAACCCGTACCTGCCCTCCAAACTTGCCGACTACCTCGGTTCGGGGACGCGCATCTGGGGTCTGGTCGAGGCAGGTTCGGCGCTCAGCCGCGCGCGGCTCGCGGCCAGTTCCCCGCTTGGTGACGTCGAGTCCGCGGTCAAGGTACTGCGCACACGACTGCTCGGCGCGCCGTGAGGGCCCAACCCATGAGCGCTCACGGGGAGTGGTCGCGCCAACCCACCTCGAGCTCGCGCGCGAGCACAATGTTGGCCGCCGTCTGGGATCGAACTCGTTGCGCCGCAGCCACCGACTTGCGCATGAAGGTCTCGGGATGCGCGTACATGTCTCGAATCGCATCCGCCAACGCACGATAGTCATCGATCGGCGCCGCGTAGCCCTCGGCGTCGGTCACAAACTCGCGCACCGCCGGGATGTCGCTCGTGACAGGAACCAGCCCGCAGGCCATGGCCTCGTCCCGGCTCACACCCTGGGCATCCACCCTAGTCGGCACCAGGCAGACCCCCATTCGCCGATACAGGCGAGCAATTTCGTGCTGGGTGAGGAAGCCCCGCGCAACCTCGACGTTGTCGAACTGCAGCAGGGGCTGAGTAATTTCGTCGAAGTATGGTCCCTCACCTGCGAAGGTGAATTGGAGTTCGCCAAACCACGACTCCGCCGCGAGATCGACCACCGCAGCCACAGCGAGGTCGTTTGCGTACTTGGGCCCGAAGTAAGGACGCACCGACACGATCCGGAGCCGGTCGTCAGGCGTCTTGGGTTCGTATGTGAAAATCTCAGTATCGATGGGGTTGTGAATCACGGTGAACCGTTGGCCGCTGAGATCGCGGTCAAGGTCTTCCGAGATCTCGTCCCGGAACGCGTTCGACACGACCACGAGTTTTGTTGACGCTGGTGCCGTGTCGACCAGGTCTCTCCAAAACGCGAGCCGCGACGGAGTGCGGTCCTTCGCGAGCGCCAAGTCTTCCTCGGTCGCGTAGACCCGGCGCCACCACGGCTGAACTTCCGCACCGTGGAGCCACACGGTGATGTCGACCTCGCCGGCGAGCTTGCGAAGGACGCTCCATTCTTCGGGATTCAGGAAGTGAACGAGCACGCGGCGGTAAGTGCCGGTAGCGAGGATGGCTTCAAGCGCACCCGCGCCGCCAGTCTCTACATCGACACCTTCGAACTCGTAGAAGCCTGGCCGAGCGAACCTCGAAAAGCGAAAGACATCGACTTCGCGTCCCGCACTGAGGTAGTTACGGACGCGCGAGTGGACGAATCCGTACTTGTAGAGATCTGCCGCCGACGGATAGGCGTCGGCAAGAACGAGTGTGTCCGATCGACCGATCGCGACCGCAGGTACAGCCTCACGGTGTCCAAAGGCGAAATAGCGGAGTGACAGCGTTCCCACTCCGGCGAGGCGAACGCCGTACTGGACAGTAGCGGCGTTGGTCGGCACTTCCAGTTCGTGGTTGACGTCGACTTCGAGTCGGTCGACGCGCAGCACTTCGCCATCGTCGTCCCGCCAGCGCGCAGTGCCCCAAAAGTCAAGATCACCGAGTGCCTCTATCCGCAATCGAACAATGGAACCCGGCGACTGAGCGCGAAGTGGCTCCGAGAACCACAGTCCGCGGTGGCCCGCGTCGGAAAACCTGCGGAGGGTAACCGTGCCGAAACCTGCGCGGCCCACCGAGAAGCCTGCCCTGCGCGCTCGGCGCAGGAAGCCATCGTCGACAACGATGGGCGCGAAGTCAGCGGAATGTGATTCGGGTTCGAGGTTCATCACCGCTTCATCAAACGCTGACAACGACAACCCGGCATTCAGATCAGCGGCACTCGTCACGACCGCGATGGCCCGCGGATCATCCTCGGCGCCCTCGCAGTAATCGAACCGATCTACCGAAACGACGGCAGCGTCTGGCTCAAGGTCGAAGGCATCCCCGAGAACTGCTGCGCATGTGAGGTCTCGCGATCGCGCGCGGGGAATGAGGGTGCGCCGCGATGGCAGATCCCCTGCAACGACAACGCGATGCTCAGAGCCACCATTCATCCTGTCCACATGACCGTCGCGGAAACGGTAGTAGTCGGCCTTGGTTGCGTAGGCGTCCGGCGCGTACAGATCTGCTTGTAGGAGGCTCACGAGATAGTCCGCGAGATAAGAGTCTGCGGGGTGAAACACCGACACCGCCATGGCGGGGAAGAGCTCACCCAGCGTGAGTTCCACCGCTTCGCTCCACCGGAGTACACGGGCCGGGCGCGCCGCGGCACGGACTTCTGGCACATCGGCGACTATCACGAGTTCTGCATCGACGCCTCGCTGCGCCTTGACCGCATGTATTACGGAATCGAGTTCGGCGACGGACGATACGCGGGCAAGCACCCCGACTCGCATGTCTTGTGGGGCGTGCATCTCGCCACGCACGTGGCTCGTGATCCGTCGGAGCCGCTCCGCGTAGGTGTGCTCACGCAAGACCTTGCGCAAGCCCAGTGTGCGCAGGCGGTCGCGATACTGGATGTCGTCGCGAAGCCTCGCGAGATTCGCAGTGAACCCCACCGCCGAGTCGCTCGTGGGCACCAAGTCGCCAAATACCAGGCTCAGACCGCGGGAGTAGTTCGAAACGGTCGGCGTGCCGCACATGAGCGTCTCGAACACACGGCGCGCAAACATCGAACTTGACCCTTTGACCGAATTGAGATTCAGCGCAATCTCATAGCGCTTGTGCGCCATGTCGACGTCCTCGGGCGCGAGGCTCCCAACAACGAGGTGCGCAAAGCGTTCAGGGAACGCATAGTCCCCCATCTGAGTCCCCAGGTTGCGATCGAAGATCTCAACGGGGAGCACCTCCTGTGCGCCCTCGAGGGCGGCGTCAAGATCGCGCATGCGCTCCGCATATCGCCGGTAGTAGCCGCCAGCGAAGACCATCGCGGGACGCCGCTCCCCCGCGTACATCGGGTTGAAATGTCTTGGCTGGGACGCGAATGGCAAGAGGTACACGCGATCGTGCCCTAGTTCCCGCCTGTAGTGGGGGATCATGTCAACGTCGGTTGTGTAGACGTGGTCGAACTCAAGAGCCGCACTGAGGAACGTGTCGAAGTGGATAGGGTCCTCCTTGTTCCAGAAGACCGTCGCCACGTGCCGCTCTCGACACCATCCGAGGAGCTCTTGAAGTTCACTCGGCACGCGAGGCACAGCATTATGCCAAGTGCCTCCAGCCCCCCTCCATGCTGATTCGACAAACAGGATGTCCGGATCCAGAGCCTCTATTTGAGCGCGCCAGTCGGCGCGGGTCAGGTTGATCAAGGTACAGTCGCGCTCTAGCCCAGACTGCGTGAAGGGGTCCACGATCGCAGCGACGCGCAGACCCCGGCCCTCGATATCGATGTTGCGAAGTCGTTCGCGAGCGCGTTCCGCGCGCGCGTCCGCTTCGTCGATTCGCCTCGTTGAGAATCGGGGTGCCTCGCTCCACACGGTCGTGGCAATTGAAGCGAATTGTTGGCTACTGGCGCCATCGACGCGTTGCGCGGATGAACCGCGCAATGCCGCGCGCATTCGAGAGCCCACCTTCCGCAGTGCGCGCGGGTTGCGCACGACCTCTCCGGCATAGTTGGCGGCTCTCACGGACTTTCGCCCTTCGAGCTCGGCGAGTCGAGCTGCCGTCGCCCGCGCCTGCCTGCGCTGGCGGACCGCTTGGCTCTCGAGTTCCGCTATCCGCGCTGCAAGTTGCGCGGCCTCACCCGACAGCCTCGACAGCGCAGCGTTGAGCCCGCGCGCCAGGCGCGCATCGTCGTCCCGCCTCACGACTAGGGCATCGCGCTCCGCGCGGGCCTCGGCTAGTTGCGTCTGTGTCAAGCGGTATCGCGCAGCAGCGTCGTCGAGTTTCGCACGCGCAGCGCGCTCGTCGGCAACGCGGTCGTAAGTGTCGGCGGTGGCGGCAACGTTTGCTCGCGAGACGGCGTCGAGCGCCGATGGTCTGTCACGATGAGTGAAATGGTGCGTCGGAGTCGCGTTGTACGAGCCGACAAGCACGTACCCGAGCCCATCCAAGAGATGCACGACTCGTTCGAAATGAGAGCGCTCCGCCGCCTCGACAAAGATCTCGGGACGTGATCGAGCGATTGTCGCTACGGCGCCCTCAAGGACGTCGAGTTCCATGCCCTCGACGTCGATCTTGATGACGGCGACGTCGCCTAACGGCTCGTCATCGAGGCGAACCACCTCAATACCGCCATGCTCGTCCATATCGAGGTGTTGAGCCCCGATGTTGCTCGGATCGAGTCCTGCCAGGCGAGCGCGCGCCGCGGCTCGGCCCACACCAACTCGTCGCGTGGTCACGAAAGCGCCCAGATCGTTGGCGAGCACGCTCTCATCGAGCGCGTCGACTAATTGTTCGTCAGGTTCGTAAGCGAAGACACGGCACCCCGTAGCGACAGCGAGTGCGAGGGAGTGGTTGCCGATATTCGCACCGACATCCACGAAGAGGTCTCCCTGAGACAGAACGGACGCCAATGCGTCGAGCATCTTCTCCTCGTACGGACGTCCCGTCCTTGCGATCATGCCCTGGATGTAGTCGGTTCCGGCATTCGGGACACATACCGTGTAGGAGTTCCCGTGGAATAGGACCTCGGCAAAGTCCTCACCGGGACTGTGTGCACTCACGAGTCAGCCTCAGTCCCACAGCCGCGGGCCACCGTAACTAACCATGGGTGGTGCATGACAAAGACGATACAGAGGACCATTGCAGATTCGGCAGCCGACAGCGTTGCACAGGGGAAATCGCGCCCTAAATCAGCCCCAGCTCCCGAACAGCGTCCCGCTCCTCGACAAGCTCGCCAACGGACGCGTCGAGCAGTGCCCGGCCGGCGTCGGCGAACTCGAGACCCTGCACGATCTCCCACTCGCCGCCCTTAGACGTGGCGGGGAAGCCCGACACCAAACCCTCCGGGACACCGTAGGAGCCGTCGGAAGCCAGGCCAACAGACACCCACGTGTCGGCGGGAGTGCCGAGCACCCAGTCACGCACGTGATCGATTGCAGCGTTCGCCGCAGAAGCCGCCGAAGAGGCACCGCGTGCCTCGATGATGGCCGCGCCGCGCTTCGCCACCGTGGGGATGAACTTCTGGTCGATCCATGCCTCGTCGGCGATGACGTCCTCAGCACGCCTGGCGCCTATGCGCGCGTAGTTGGTGTCGGGGAACTGCTTCGCCGAGTGGTTGCCCCAGATGGTCACGTTGCGCACCTGCCCGACGCTGGCGCCGGCTTTCGCGGCGAGCTGGGCAAGCGCTCGGTTGTGGTCAAGGCGCATCATGGCGGTGAAGCGTGCCGCGGGAACGTCCGGCGCGTGCGCGGAGGCAATGAGCGCATTCGTGTTTGCAGGGTTGCCAACCACGAGGACGCGCACATCGTCCGCAGCGCCGGCGTTGATCGCCTCTCCCTGGGGACCGAAGATGCCGCCGTTGGCCGCGAGCAGGTCGCCTCGCTCCATTCCAGCTCCGCGCGGACGCGCCCCAACGAGAAGTGCCACGTTGACGCCATCGAAAGCCGGCGTCGGGCTGTCGAAGATGTCAACGCCGTCCAGGAGCGGGAAGGCGCAATCCTCGAGCTCCATTGCCGTGCCCTCGGCGGCCTTGACCGCCGCGGGAATCTCGAGCAGGCGCAAGCGAACCGGGGTGTCCGGGCCAAGCATCGCGCCGGAGGCGATGCGGAACAGGAGGGCGTAGCCGATCTGACCGGCAGCGCCGGTGACGGTGACGTTGACGGGGGTGGTCATGGTTGCTCCGTTGCAGTTGTACGTCCGGCGAGGCGGGCGGCGAGGCGCTCGTCGAGAGTGGCAAGGAAGCCCTCGGTGGTCTCCCATGCCTGGTCCGGACCCACCAGCAGGGCGAGGTCCTTGGTCATGTGACCGTCCTCGACGGCCTTGATGATGACGTCCTCGAGGGTCTGGGCGAAGCCGGTGACCTCTGGGGTGCCGTCGAGCTTGCCGCGGTGCTTGAGGCCGCCAGTCCACGCGAAGATGGACGCGATGGGGTTCGTCGATGTGGGTTGTCCCGCCTGGTGCTGGCGGTAGTGGCGCGTCACCGTACCGTGTGCCGCCTCGGCCTCGACCGTCTTGCCGTCAGGCGTCATCAGTACCGAGGTCATGAGGCCAAGCGAGCCGAAGCCCTGCGCAACGGTGTCCGACTGCACGTCGCCGTCGTAGTTCTTGCACGCCCAGACGTAGCCGCCCTCCCACTTCATCGCGGCAGCGACCATGTCGTCGATGAGGCGGTGCTCATACGTGATGCCGGCCGCCTTGAACTGGTCGGCGAACTCGGCGTCGAACACGTCCTGGAAGATGTCCTTGAACTGGCCGTCGTAGGCCTTGAGGATCGTGTTCTTGGTGCTGAGGTAGACGGGGTAGCCGCGCTGCAGCCCGTAGCTGAAGGACGCTCGCGCGAAGTCGGCGATCGAGTCGTTGAAGTTATACATGCCCATCGCCACGCCGCCATCTTCGCCGTAGTTGGCGACCACGTGCTCGATAGGCGCCGAGCCGTCTTCGGGCGTGAAGGTGATCGTGAGCTGGCCAGCGCCCGGCACCTTGAAGTTGGTGGCCTTGTACTGGTCGCCGTGCGCGTGGCGGCCAATCACGATGGGCTTGGTCCAGCCAGGCACCAACCGGGGGATGTTGGAAATGATGATCGGCTCACGGAACACGACGCCGCCCAGGATGTTGCGGATGGTGCCGTTGGGGCTGACCCACATCTTCTTGAGGCCAAACTCCTCGACACGCGCCTCGTCAGGCGTGATGGTGGCGCACTTGACACCCACGTTGTGGCGCTTGATCGCGTTGGCGGCGTCGATCGTGATCTGGTCGTCCGTCGCGTCTCGCGACTCGATGCCGAGGTCGTAGTACTCGAGGTCGATGTCCAGGTACGGGTGGATGAGGCGATCCTTGATGTTCTGCCAGATGATGCGCGTCATCTCGTCGCCGTCGAGCTCAACGACGGTTCCCTCTACCTTGATCTTGGACATGCGGGCTCCTTGCGGCGGGGCGTGGTTTCTGCCCCTAAATCTAGTCCACTGGCGACGGCCTCTCTTCCGGCCCGACGCTGGGTTCAGGTGGCAGGATGGCTTGCGGTGGGGTTCGTTCCCCACCTCCATTCAAGGAGGAAACATGTCCGAGACGCCCGCGGCCGACGCCGCAGACGAGTTCACCGACGAACTCGACAACGACATCTGGACCGACGAACCCGCGGGGCCCAGCCTCGTCAGCAAGATGCTCGCCGAGGTTGCCGGCACCTTCATCCTGGTGCTGCTCGGCGTTGGCGCCGCCCTGTTGAGCAGCCTTGGCAACAACGGCACGCTCACGGTTGGCCTCGCGTTCGGCATCGCTGTGATCATCGGCGCCACCGCGTTCGGTGCCATTTCTGGCGCCCACTTCAACCCCGCCATCACGCTCGGCGTGTGGATCGCGGGTCGCTTCCCTGGCCGCGACGTGGTCCCGTTCATCCTCGCGCAGGTCATCGGCGCCCTCTTCGCGGGCGCGACGCTGTACCTCGTGCTGCTTTCCGGCGAAGGGCTAGACGGCGAGAGCACGCAGACCCTCATGCAGGGCGCCTCGAACGGCGTAGGGGCGCACGCTCCGATCGCTGCGCAGGGCGTGACCTTTGGCGCATGGGTTGGATTCCTCGTAGAGGTCATCGTGACCGCGCTGCTGGTACTCACGGTGCTCAGCGCCACGTCGAAGTTCGCGGCCAAGGGCGTCGCCCCGTTCGCGATCGGACTCGCGCTCGCGATCCTCGTGGTGTTCGCGATCCCGTTCACGAACGCCGCGGTCAACCCCGCGCGTGCCACCGGCACGGCACTGTTCGCCGGCGATTGGGCGCTCACGCAACTGTGGCTGTTCTGGCTCGCGCCACTCGTCGGTGGCGCGATCGTCGGCCTGCTCTACCGGGCGTTCGCGCCGGTGGAGGAGATCGAGATCATCGAGACCGTCGAGGTCATCGAGGCGTAGCGCCAGCTCGACACATCGAAACGGGGCTCCGCCACCAGGCGGAGCCCCGTTTCGAGTCTGCGCCGCGCCGCATGCTGTGAGTCCAAATCGCCGGCGGGTTTAGGCACGTCAGGTCACGCTTTTCATGGAATTGAGATCCTGTAGGCACACCACGCTTCTTTTTTGGGGCGAGAGCGCCGCGGGGCACGGCGAGGCGAACCTCGCAGCGCGCCGCCGAGCCAAGAATCAGAACTCGACCCGACGTACCTACAGAATGAGTAGGGCTCTCGAAACTCGAGCTCACGTGCCTAAACCGAGCCGGTGCGCACCCAGCGCTCAGCCCAGCGGCGTAGTCATCCCCAGGAGCATCAGGGCCGCGCCAAGAAACGCAAGGACCCCAACGTCTACGCCCCGAGAGCGCACGGTGAAGGCACTCGCCTCCGCGCCGACCCACCGCGCCACCGCCCCCGCCACGGCGAACGCACCGAGCACCAGAACGGCCGCTCGCGCGTTCACGAGCACGCCGAACGCGACAATGAGCAGCCCACCGGCGGGGGCGAGAATCGCCAACCGGAGCGGCACCGAAGCAGCGGACTTGGTCATGTCAGTGGAAGAAGTGCCTGGTACCGGTGTGATAGAGCGTGATTCCCGCCGCGGCAGCGGCGTCGATGACCTCGGCATCGCGCATCGAACCCCCGGGAGAGACCACAGCGCGCACTCCCCCGTCGATCAGCACCTGCAGGCCGTCGGCAAAGGGGAAGAAAGCGTCCGAGGCAGCGACGGATCCGGCCGCGCGCTCCCCCGCGCGCGCCAAGGCGAGGCGGCACGAGTCCACTCTGTTCACCTGGCCCATGCCGATGCCAACGGCAGCACCATCATTGGCGAGCAGTATTGCGTTCGACTTCGCCGATCGGCACGCCCTCCACGCGAAAGCGAGGTCGGCGAGGGTCGCGTCGTCGGCTGGCGGTCCGGCCACAAGGGACCACGACGTCGGCTCGTCGCCCGGCGCATCGAGTCGGTCTGCGCTCTGCAACAGGAAGCCGCCGCTGATATGCCGCACGTCGCCGCTGACACGGCCTTGCACCTCCAGCACCCTCAAGTTCTTCTTCGCCGAAAGGATCTCGAGCGCCTCCGGTTCAAAACCTGGCGCCACCACCACCTCGGTGAAGATCGGCGAAATGGATCGCGCGGCGTCCGCCGTTATCACTCCGTTGGCAGCGATGACGCCACCGTACGCGGACACGGGGTCAGTAGCGTGGGCTCGCTCGTGTGCCTCGGCGATAGTTGCCCCGACCGCAATCCCACATGGGTTCGCGTGCTTGATGATCGCCACGGCTGGCTGGGCGAAGTCGTGGGCCGCTCGCCACGCGGCGTCGGCGTCCACGTAGTTGTTGTAGGACATCTCCTTGCCCTGCAGCTGCGTGGCGCCTGCAAGCCCAGGGCCGCCATAGTCGTCCGCGTAGAGCGCCGCCCTCTGGTGCGGGTTCTCGCCGTATCGCAGCGCCGCAACCCGCGTGCCGCTGTAGCCCACCCAACCGGGGAAACCGTTCACATCGTCGGGCGCCACGACGTTGCCCATCCACGACGCCACCGCAATGTCGTAGGTGGCGGTGTGGCGGAAGGCGGCGGCGGCTAGCGCCTTGCGCTGGGCAAGAGTGAAGCCGCCCGACGCTACGGCCGCGAGCACGTCGTCGTACAGTCCGGGGGCGGTCACCACCGCAACGCTCGGGTGGTTCTTGGCCGCAGCGCGGACCATCGAAGGTCCGCCGATGTCGATCTGCTCCACAACCTCGTCTTCCGAGGCTCCAGACATGACCGTGTCGACGAACGGGTAAAGGTTGACGACCACGAGGTCGAAGGGCTCTATCTCAAGTTCTTCGAGCTGGGCGCGGTGATCCGCGAGCCGTCTGTCGGCCAGGATGCCGGCGTGAATGCGGGGGTGGAGCGTCTTGACCCGCCCGTCGAGGCACTCGGGAAACTCGGTGATCTTCTCGACAGGGGTAACGGCGATACCGAAATCGGCGATTCGTTGCGCGGTGGAGCCCGTCGATACCAACTCAACGCCAGCGTCGGCCAGGCCACGAGCGAGGCTCTCCAGCCCCGTCTTGTCGTAGACGGAGATGAGGGCCCTGCGCACCGGGATCTGGTCGGTCATGCATGCTCCTTGCTATCGATACTCGCGGGTCCTAGGCGGACCGTTCTGCCATCCACGCTCCACCCCTCGCGCAGCATGCGGCCAATGGTTGTTACGACAAGGTCGCGCTCCACCGACTTGATGCGTTCGTGGAGGGACTCCTCGTTGTCATTGTCCTCCACGTGCACCGCCGCCTGGGCGACGATGGGACCTGTGTCCACACCGGCGTCGACGATCATGACCGTGCAACCGGTGATCTTCGCGCCGTCGGCGAGCGCGTCGCGCACGGCGTGCGCACCTGGGTATGCGGGCAGCAGCGCCGGGTGGGTGTTGACCATGCGTCCGCCGAACTGCGCTAGCGACGGGCCGCCGAGGATCCGCATGAAGCCGGCGAGCATCACCAGATCTGGCTGGAAGCTTGCGATGGTGCGCGCCACGGCCTGATCCCAGAGCGCGCGGTCCGGGAAGTCCGCGAGGCGCACGGTGGCGGTGGGGATCCCGGCGGAGGCAGCAATGTCGAGACCCGCAGCGTCGTCGCGATCAGAGATGACGGCGGCGACTCGCGCGCCGTATGCGGGGTCAGCGGTCGCCGCGAGGATTGCCTGCATGGTGGAGCCAGCGCCGGAGATCAAAACGACGACGCGAGCTGGGGCCACGCGACGAGCCTAACGGTGCCGCGCGATTGCCACCTACCCTTGTCCCATGACCCCTACGTCTGCCCCGGAACGGCCCACGCTTCCCAAGGCGCTGCGCCGCGACTCGCTGTGGACCTTTGGGCTGCTGGGAGCCAGCGCGCTGCTGTGGATGGTGGGCATTCCCGGCTCTCTGTTCGTGCTGCTGACTGGGCCCGCGGCCATTGCCTTCGCCGCTTCCGCGCTCATCAACTCGCGTGGGGTCGACGCCGTGGCCGGGATCCGCGTGTGGCTGTGGGTATCGATGGCGATGGGAGCCATGATCCTGCTCGCTGGCCTCTCGCAGTTACTGACCTACGGGCCCACGCAGTCTTGGCAGGCGTGCAGGGAAAGGGCGATCACCGAGACCGCGAAGCGCGAGTGCGAGGTTCAGTATGAGAAGGACCGCAAGGAACTGCTGGATCGCTATTCGCAGTACGGACGCGTCTCTACGGGATAGTTGCGGGCTCGGGGTCCGGCACCACCGCGAGGCGGGGTGTCGAATCACGCTTCGAGCGCACGATTCCGCTCAGCATGAGCACGCCGTGCGCCACTGCGAACCCAACCGCGCTCAGCACGGCGAAGATCATCGCAACAGGCAGCACCTCTACGCCCACCACCGCTAGCCGTCCCGGGCCAATTGCTCCCGATGCGGCAGCGCCCAAGGCGACGACCGCGATGATGGTCACGCCAAGAGCGGCCCCAATAGCCGGCAACTCTGAAAGGTCCGTGCTGATGCGCCTGCGCAGCGCGAGCCTCACGAGCGCAGCGATTGCCACGATGGCGACCGGCGCCCACACCAGCCAGCCGCCCGCGATAGTGGGCAATGCACCGAAGATCGGCAGGGTGGGCAGCGCCTCGGTCGCAATATCGCCCGGCGCATAGACGCTTCCCTCGCCAACCGAGAATCCGAGCCCCGTCATCCAGCCGAGCATCCACACCGCGATATTCGGTGCGTAAAGCGCCTGCCCGAACGCGAGGGCAACCCCGCCAAGTGGATCGATGCCGAGAGCGGCAGCAGCGTCGGCTATACGACCGCGCCCAAGGTAGGTGAAGCCGCCCGCGAGAATCGCAGCCACGCCAAGGCTCGCCGCCACGGTGGCTATCCCAAGGCGAACCCCTTGTCGCACGTACTTCGGAATGCGCGGAACCCACCCGAATTCGGCACCGTGTGCACGCCAGATGCCTCCAGCGACGGCGGGGCCAGCGATCAGCAGCGCTATGAGCCCCGCGCGGACGGTGTTCGCGGCCAGGCCGGGGTAGCCCCTCATCGCCGCGACCTCCGCGGCGACGACGATGCCGACGTACGTTCCGGTGGCCACGCCCCAGCTGGCCCAGGTCTTGGTGCAGAAGCGGCGGGCCAGCCCCAACAGGATTGCGGCGATCAGCGCCGCGAGGCCGAGCGGTACGAGCGCCACGGCTACACCATCGACGATGAACGGCACGCCATGCCCAAGCAGCCACAGCCGAGTCGCGAGCTTGGTGACGCCCATCCAGTCGATCGCGGCCGAGCCGTTGGCTGTAGGAGCGGCTGCAGCGGCCGCAAAGGCCGGAGTGAGCACGACGAGCAGGCCGAGCACCGCTCCCTGCACTCCGGTGAGCGCACCGCCAAGCCATCCCGGGGCGCCGACAAGCAGCGCCTGCGTTCGGGTTCGGGGCCGCTCGCTCGTCACCCCGCTATGGTCACCCGCGCATGCCCCACGCGGTGGTACCGCCGCGCGCTCAACGGCACCTGCCCCGCGGTTTAGGCACGTCATGCATGCTTTTTCCTGTTTGCCGACTCCTGTAGGCACGTCATGCATGCTCTCTGACGTCGGCCGTCCGCTGTAGGTGTCGCACGCTTCGCTCTGGGCGACGAAGACAGCAGCCGCTAGGCGTGGCCAGATTGAGCGCCGCCCAAAAGCAGGCGTGACGTGCCTACAGGAATCCCGCCCCTCCAAGAAGAAGGCATGACGTGCCTAAACGCAGCGGTGGGGACAGGCGGCTTAGGCGTTGGCTGTGAGCAGTTCGCGCATCAGGCGAGCGGTCTCCGAAGGCGTCTTGCCCACGCGAACGCCGGCGGCCTCGAGGGCCTCCTTCTTGGCCTGCGCCGTTCCAGATGACCCGGACACGATCGCGCCAGCGTGGCCCATGGTCTTTCCCTCCGGTGCCTCGAAGCCCGCGACGTAGCCGACGACAGGCTTCGTCACGTGGTCGCGGATGTAGGCCGCGGCCCGCTCCTCGGCGTCGCCGCCGATCTCGCCGATCATGACGATCGCCGCGGTGTCGGGGTCGTTCTCGAAGGCCTCGAGGCAGTCGATGTGGGTGGTGCCGATGATCGGGTCACCGCCAATTCCGACGCACGTGGAGAAGCCAAGGTCTCGCAGCTCGAACATCATTTGGTAGGTGAGCGTGCCGGACTTGGACACCAGTCCAATGCGGCCGGGACCGGTGATGTTCGCCGGGGTGATGCCCACGTTGGACTGCCCTGGCGTGATGAGTCCTGGGCAGTTGGGGCCGATGAGACGCGTGCCGTGCGCGGTCGCGTACTCGAAGAACTCGGCCGTGTCTTTGACCGGAACACCCTCGGTGATGATGACCACCAATGGCATGCCCGCGTCCACGGCCTCGACCACCGCGGCCTTGGTGAAGGCGGGCGGCACGAAGACGACGGAGACGTCGGCGCCCGTGGCGGCGATCGCCTCGGCGACCGAGCCATACACGGGCACGGTGCGCTCAGCGAACTCGACCTGCTCGCCCGCCTTGCGGGGATTGACGCCGCCCACAATGTCCGTGCCGGAGGCCAGCATGCGCGTGGTGTGCTTCATGCCCTCCGAACCGGTCATGCCCTGGACGATGACTTTGGAGTCTTTGGTGAGGAAGATAGCCATGAGTTCAGCTCCTTACGCGGCCGCGGCGGCGAGCTCTGCGGCCTTGGCCGCGGCGCCGTCCATGGTGTCGACAATGGTCACAAGCGGGTGGTTGGCTGCGGCGAGAATCTCGCGGCCCTCTTCTACGGCGTTGCCGTCTAGGCGGACTACCAGGGGCTTCGACGCCTCGTCACCCAGGGTCTCGAGAGCGCCGACGATGCCGTTGGCCACCTCGATGCAACTTGTGATGCCGCCGAACACGTTGACGAACACCGACTTCACCTGCGGGTCGTTGAGGATGACGTCCAGGCCATTCGCCATGACCGCTGCCGATGCGCCACCGCCGATGTCGAGGAAGTTGGCCGGCTTCTGACCGCCGAACGCCGCTCCCGCGTAGGCCACGACGTCGAGCGTCGACATCACGAGCCCAGCGCCGTTTCCGATGATGCCAACTGAACCGTCGAGCTTCACATAGTTGAGGTCCAGCGCCTTGGCCTTCGCCTCGAGCGGATCCGCTGCCGCGGCGTCCTCGAGCTCGGCATGGTCGGGGTGCCGGAAGTCGGCGTTCGCGTCGAGCGTCACCTTGCCGTCGAGCGCGATTATCGAGCCGTCTTCTGTGCGCACCAGCGGGTTGACCTCAACGAGCGTCGCGTCCTCTGCCTCGTAAACCAGCCACAGCTTCTGGATGACGTCGGCTACGGGCCCCGCAAGCTCCTCAGGGAAGCGAGCCGCCTCCACGATCTCCCGCGCCTTCGCCGCGTCAATGCCAACCAGCGGGTCAACGGCAACCCTGGCCAGAGCGTCGGGCCGTTCAACGGCGAGCTGCTCAATCTCCATACCGCCCTCAACGGAGCACATGGCCAAATAACGCCGTTCGGCTCGGTCCAGCAGCACGGAGAAGTAGAACTCCTCGGCGATCGCGGCGCCCGCGGCGATCATCACGCGGTGCACCGTGTGGCCCTTGATGTCCATGCCAAGGATCGCGGTGGCGGCGGCCTCTGCCTCTTCTGGAGTGCGAGCCACCTTGACGCCGCCTGCCTTGCCGCGGCCACCCACCTTCACCTGCGCTTTGACGACGGTCACGCCGCCCAACTTCTCTGCGGCTGCTCGCGCCTCTGCCGGCGTGGTGGCGACGATTCCAGGAAGCACGGGTACGCCGTGCTTCTCGAAGATATCGCGCGCTTGGTACTCGAAGAGGTCCATCCTCAGTCCTTATGCGTTGGGGGCTGCGCTGCTGTGCGCAGGGTCAAGCCTAGCCGCGGCCAGACGCTGTGCTAACCCGGGGCGCGGACGCGCGGCTTGGTCAGGTGGTGGCCTCACCGGGCTGGACGAAGCCGCTCTCGTACGCGACGATCACGGCTTGCGTGCGGTCGCGGACGCCCAGCTTCGTGAGGATCGACGCAACATGGGACTTGACGGTCTGCACCGACACGAACAGTGCCGCCGCGATCTCCTGATTGGAGCGGCCGCGCGCCAACTCGCGCAAGACGTCGGCCTCGCGATCAGTGAGTTCGGCGAGATCCGGCGCGGGGGCCGGCTGAGCGGCAAAGCGTTCAATGACAGCCCTGGTCGATGCGGGAAACAGCAGCGACTCTCCTGCCGCCACGATGCGCACGGCCTCGATGAGTTCTGCGGGAGGCACGCGCTTGAGCACAAAGCCGGCGGCCCCCGCTCGCATCGCCTCGAACACGTACTCGTCAACCTCAAATGTGGTCAGCACCAGCACCTTTGTGGTGATCCCTGCGGCACTCAACTCACGAGTGGCGGTGAGCCCGTCGGTGCCCGGCATCCGCACATCCATGAGCACCACGTCGGGGACCAGCTCCTTGACGATCGCCACCGCCTCGTCGCCGTCACCCGCCTCGCCCACGACGTCCCATCCCGGCTCGGAGCCGAGGATTGCCCGCAGGCCCATGCGCACCAAGGGGTCGTCGTCGACGATCACGAGTCTCACAGGGCTACCCTCTCGCGGAGCGTCGCCCAAGGCGAGCCCGGCGCGCCTTCCTCAGCGAGAGTGGTTCCCGTGGGCAGCAGGCCCAACACCTCGAAGGAGCCGTCGTCGAGCTCTCCCGCCCTCACGACGCCGCCAAGAAGGGTCGCACGGTCTCGCAGCCCTGCGAGGCCACTGCCGCGGCCCAACCCGGCCGCAGCGTCGGGCCCGGTGCCGCGGCGCGGGCGTTGGTTGACAACCCGAATGCCAACCGCGTCTCCGTCCGCAGCCACGGTTACGTCCACGGGAGCCCCCGGCGCGTGCTTGGCGGCATTGGTGAGGCTCTCCCTGACGATGGAGAACACGGCGCGTCCAACCGCGCCCTCCGCTCCTGTCGCCTCGATGCTGGCCGTGATCTCGAGGCCCGCGGAGCGAGAGTCAGCGATGAGTTCAGGCAACGCCTCAACGCCGGGAAGAGGCGCCAGTTCGTGGTCGGAAGCGCCACGCATGGTCGCGATGATGCGGTCGAGCTCGCCCATGGCCGCGCGCCCACGCTCTTCGATGGTGCGCAGCGCCTGGCGGGCGAAGGCCGGATCGCTGTCGAAGACGTGCGCACCGGCGCCTGCCTGGATCACGGTCATGGTGATCATGTGCCCTATCGAGTCGTGGAGATCCTGGTCAATGCGAACTCGCTCTTCGGCGAGAAGCGCGCGCTCGGTGGCGCGCCGAGTCGCCTCTTCCCTACAGGGGCCCAGCGCCCAGCGGGCCAACGGGTCGTGAATCGCGGCGAATCCGCGCACGAGCCACCCGGCACCAACGGCGAGGAAGAAGCCAAGCGGAAAGAGCAGCAGCAGCCACGCGGACCACCACCACGGCTCTGCGCCATAGAAGGGTTCCCCTTCCCACGATCCGTGGAAGACGCCCGCGCTTTCCAGGACGTATGCCATGGCCGAGGCGAGAACCGCGACGGGGATGACGAAGGCGACGATCGCGACAACGAAGCCAACCGGCCCGAGCACCCCGCGAATCATGGTCCACGCGAACACGCGCCACGCGTGAACATCGTGCATCCGGGCGCCGCCCCAATAGAAGGAGCGCTTCCACCACCCCCGTGCCTTGTCCGCTCCCGGGCGCGGCGTCACCGGCTCTGGCTTGCCGATGTCTGCATCAAGCAGCCGATTCGCCTGCCAGCGCTCCGTGGCGCCAATCCACCGCATGCTGAGTTGCGTGAACGCCAGGATGGGAATTCCCACCCATACGATCACGAGCGCGGCGCCCGTCGCGTACATCGTTACCGACCACGAGAACCACAGCACGCCGGCGACTAGGCCAACGAGCAGATAGGCGAACGCGCGCCAGGTCGCGCCGGCCCAGAGCACAGCGACAAAGCTGCGGATGCTTGACATGGGTACATGGTGCCGCCCTGGGCCGCACCACGGCCACACCCGCGCGCGCCAATTCTCGCCTCCCTCTCATGGGGGATCTGGCGGCCACTCTCCCCCGCGGTGGGGTGCATGAATCACTCGCTCGGCACCCGGAAACCACTCCGATGCGGGCTGTGGCGGGCGCCGCACAATCCCTAGTTTCGAAGTGCGGCCCGCAAGGGCGGCACCTACATTCACCCAAGGAGGGGACATGAAACTGAGCATCACTGGCAGGATCGCTCGCGCATCAGCGGCGAGACCCTGGCTCACTATCGGGGTGTGGGCTCTCGCCCTGGTCGCGGCGGTCGTCATGGCCGGCGGACTGGGCGACGCCCTCACCCAAGACGACAAGAACCTGATCACCACTGAGTCCGATACCGCCCACGCGCTGTCCGAGGAGCTGCGTGGCGACACCACTCAGGACACCGAACTCATCGTGATCAAGTCCACCAGCGCCGTCTTTGGGGATACCACTTTCGACGACGCAATCGCGACGGCAGTGACCACCGCTCAGGACGTGCCTGGGGTGGAATCCGCGGTGGCACCCACTCCTGAAGGCGGCGTTTCCGCCGAGGGCCACAGCGCCATCGTCACGGTGACGCTTGAGGAGGGCGCACCGGACACGACGGGCGAAGATTTCGTGGCAGCGCTCAGCGCGGCTCAGCCCGCGACCTTCCAGTACTTGCCCTTCGGTGAGCAGTCGGCGGGTGCCACATTCGACGCCCTCGCGGAAGACACCCTGATGCGGGGCGAAGTCATCGGCATCTCTGTGGCGCTGCTGATCTTGGTGGTCGTATTTGGCGCCCTGGTCGCGGCGGGGATCCCCTTGCTTGTTGCCCTCGTGTCGATCACGGCAGCGGTGGGCGCCACCGCGATCGTCGGCAGCGCGTTCGACCTGTCCTTCTTCATCGTGAACATGATCACGATGATGGGGTTGGCGCTCGGCATCGACTATTCGCTCGTCACCGTGCAGCGCTTCCGCGAGGAGCTTGCGCGCGGCCGCTCCCCGAAGGACGCAGTCGCCATCGCCGGCAACACCGCGAACCGCGCGGTGCTCTTCTCCGGCGGCATCGTCGTGCTGTCGCTGATGGGATTGCTGCTGGTGCCATCGACGATCATGCGCAGTCTTGGAGCCGGCGCCATCATCGTCGCGATCATGTCAGTCATCACGGCACTCACGCTGCTCCCCGCCGTGCTGCGGCTGCTGGGCCACCGAGTCAACAAGGGCCGACTCCCCGGCGCCCACCCGGGCCGGGAGCCACGTGCCTGGGCGGCCATCGCCCGCGGAGTCACCCGCCGTCCGGTCTTCGCGCTCGTGGGCGGTCTTGCCGTGCTCGTCGCCCTCGCGCTGCCCATGGCGTCAATGCGGCTCACGTTCCCCGGCACGGACTCGCTCCCTGCCGACAACACGTTCCGCCAAGCGGTGGACACCCTCGTAGACGACTTCGGCCACGGCCGACAAGAGACGTATGTAGTGCTACCGGATGCGGATGCGAGCCAGGTTGACTCGCTCGCCCGGAGCATCGAGGTCGCCGACGCCTTCACGGACACGCAAGTGGAGTGGTTTGGCGAGTCCGCGATCATCGTCACGGACGACGTCTTCGACGCGGCCGACGCGCGGGCAGCGGCGGCGATCACAGCGCTCAGGGACGTGATGGTGCCCGACGCTCTGGCTGGCTCTGGCGCGAAGGCGTACGTTGGCGGCGAGCAGGCGGGCAGCGTCGACTTCACGGACCTGATCTCCGACGCCACGCCTTGGGTGCTGCTATTCATACTCGGCACGAGCTTTGTGCTCCTCTTGGTCACCTTCCGCTCTGTGGTGATCGCCGGTACCGCGATAGCGCTCAACCTGCTCTCCGCAGCGGCGGCGTTCGGCCTGCTCGTGGCAGTGTTCCAGTGGGGTTGGTGCGCCGACCTGCTGGGCATGCCGCAAGTGGACGGCATCGCGCCCTGGCTTCCGCTGTTCCTGTTCGCCGTGCTCTTTGGGCTCTCGATGGACTATCACGTGTTCCTGCTGAGCCGCATCAAGGAGCGGCACGACGCTGGCGACGACACCCGTACGGCCGTGATCCACGGCCTGTCTCGCACGGGTTCGCTCATCACCGGTGCGGCACTCATCATGGTGGCGGTGTTCCTGGGCTTCGCCCTTGGCGACCTCGCAGAGTTCAACCAGATGGGCCTTGGCCTCGCGGCCGCGGTCATCATCGATGCCACGATCGTGAGGACGCTCCTGGTGCCGGCGATCATGACGGTGCTCGGCAAGGCGAATTGGTACCTGCCGTCGTGGCTCAACTGGCTGCCGCAGATGCGCATCGAGGCGCCGGAAGCGCCAGCCGAAACCGCTGACTCCGCCGCCAAGGTGCCCGTCCCGGCGTAACCAAGCCACTGCGTCGGCCCTGCGACTTCCTCACACGGGAGGCTCGCGGGGCCGACCGGCGTGGTAGAAACGTCGCCATGTCGACGCCCCCTCCCGGCTGGTACCCGGACCCCGTCATGGCTAGCACGCAGCGCTACTGGGACGGAACACATTGGACCGCGCACGTGGCACCTGCGGCAGCGCCCGTCGCCGCTCAGGATTACGGTCCCCAAACCGTCGAGCACTGGCTCGTTCCCGTCGGGCGCTCCGGCCCGGCGATCGCAGCTGGCTACGTGGGCATCGTCGCGATCGTGTTTGCGGCGCTCGGCATTGTTGGGATGGTCGTTGGGGCTACGGCCGTGGGGCTTGGCGTGTGGGCGCTCAAGCTTGTGAAGCAGGGAAAGCACGGGTCTGGAAGGGCGATCTTTGCGATCGTCGCCGGGATGTTTGGAATCGTGGTGGGTGCGCTGACGATCCAGTGGTACGCGTGAGGACTACTCCGCGCCGAACCTGACCGCGGTCTCGCGGATCGAGCGCGCCGATGCTGCAAGGGCGGCCTGCTCGCTGGGGGACAGCCGCACGTCCACTTTCTGCACGATTCCGGAGCGCCCCACGATCGCCGGCAGGGACATGCAGACCTCGCCGACGCCGGGGAAGTCGACGAGCGTAGACACCGGCAGCACCCTGTGCTGGTCGCCGAGGACGGCCTCGACAATGCGGGCTCCGGCTGCGCCAATCGCGTAGTTCGTCGCGCCTTTGCCAGCGATGATCGTGTAGGCGGACTGGACGACGTCGTGGTGAATGCGCTGCCGCACCTCGTCGGTCATGACGACGACGCCGTTCTCGTCCACCCATTCGGTGAGCGGCACGCCGCCGATTGACGCGGACGACCACAACGCCACCTCGGAGTCGCCGTGCTCTCCCGCGATGTAGGCGTGAACGTTGCCCACCGCCACGTTCACCGCTTGCGCAATCTGATGCCGCAGCCTCGACGAGTCGAGCACTGTGCCGGAACCGAACATCCGCGCCGGGTCCGCGCCAGACTTCTTGATGGCCGCGTACGTGACCACGTCTACGGGGTTGGTGACAAGGATGAAGATCGCGTTCGGTGCGGCCTCGAGCAGCGGCGGCATCACCTTGTCCATGAGCGAGATGGTGGCGCCCGCGAGCTCCATCCGGCTCTGCCCGGGTTGCTGCTTGGCGCCCGCGGTGACGACCACCACGTCGGAGCCCTCAACCACGTCTACCTGATCGGAGCCGATGACCTTGGCCTCCGGCATGAACTGGATGCCCTGCGCGAGGTCCAAGGCCTCGGCTTCCACCTTGGCCTTATTGATGTCGAACAGCGCAACGGTCCTGGCAAACCCGCGCATGAGACCCGCGTACGCGAGCGTGGATCCGACCGCGCCCGCCCCGACAATTGCGACCTTCGAGGTCTTGGCTTCCATAGCCGCCAGCCTAGCGGCGGGGCTCAGGACAGGTCGATGCAGAGATCGCCGTCGACGTGGTCGAGGTTGACGAATGTGCTTGTGTTGCTGGTTGTGTACTCGACCCCGAACACACTGGCAAGGCACCATCGATCCGCGGCGACGACGCCGGAGGAGCCGAGCTCGAATCGTGAGTCAGAGTTGTACGAGGTCATCTCATTGAGCGCCGGGTCCACCACGAGAGCGGTCAACCCGATGCCGTGGCCACCGCAGCGAGACTGAGGTTCCGCATATTCGGCGAAGTCGTCGAGAGGTTCATCTCCATCGATAACGGCGGGTTCCGCACATTGCGGGGTGTAGACGATCACCCTGCCGTCTACGATCACCACGTCTTCGGGACACGCAGTCTCGCCCCCCACTTTGACGACCGGCTCAGCCAACGCCACCGACACCTGAGAAAGACCCAATACGTTGAGCAGCGGCGTCTTGCGCTGCGACTCGAGCGCGCCGCCCAGGGCCATCGTGGCGCATCCAGGCGCGTCGGTTGCGGTGTGCGTAGCGTGCAGGTCCACCGGCTGCGATTGCCATGGCTCGGTCTTGAGCGGCACAGTAACGAGAACGGCGAGTAGCGCCAGTAGAGCGATTCCCCCGCCCAGGACCCACGACAGCCGCTTGCCCCTCACAGCCCGCCCCCTTCGACCTCGGTTGGGCCAACGCTACAGCTTGGTCAGCGCATTGAACCTGAGAACCAGGCGCTTTACCTCGCTGCCGAAGTCCACCTTCGCCACGGCGTTGCGGCCCACTCCCTCGAGCGCCACGACCTTGCCGAGCCCAAACTTGTCGTGGGTCACGCGGTCGCCAACTTCAAGCCCAAGGTCCGATGCGTCCCCGGCTCCGCTGCCGGGCGGGCTCGGCGGCACCTTGCGTGAGCTCACCGCGCCGGCCCTCGAGTAGACATTGCCGTCGTCGCGGTCCTGGCTGCCGCCGTAGCCCATCGACGACCAAGCACCGGAGCGTGATGATCCGCGATCGGAGCGGGCCCGCAGCGTTGCCATCGACGTCTGGGATCGAGACCACTCCACGAGGTCCGCTGGCACCTCTTCGACGAATCGCGACGGCGGGAAGTACTGAGGGGCGCCAAAGCTCGCGCGCAGTTCCGCGCGGGTCAAGTAGAGCCGCTGCCGCGCCCTCGTAAGGCCCACGTAGGCGAGCCGCCGCTCCTCCTCCATGTCCTTGGTGCTTCCAGACTCGATCGACCTCGCATGCGGGAACGTGCCGTCCTCGAGTCCCACCAGGAAGACAACTGGGAACTCGAGGCCCTTGGCGGTGTGCAGGGTCATGAGCGTCACCACGCCCCCGCCGGCCTCGGCGTCCGGGATCTGGTCTGCGTCCGCGACGAGTGCGACCTTCTCCAGGAAGTCGGCGAGCGTTCCCTCTGGGCTCTCCTCGCTGAACTCACGCCCAACGGCCACGAGCTCCATGATGTTCTCGATGCGGCTCGCGTCCTGAGGGTCTTCGGAGGCGCGCAGCGCGCTAAGCATCCCCGAGCGATCGGCGATTGCATCCAGCACTCCCGCCGGACCATTGTCCGCCGCCAGCGAGCGGAGGTCGTCCATGAGGGACACGAAGGCGTCGATCGCGGCCACCGAGCGCGCGGCGATCCCCGCCTCCGATGCAAAACGCAACGCCCGCCCAAAACTCAGCGCGTGCTCGGAACCCAAACCAGCGTCGGACCGCGAGCGCCGCAGGCCGTCGACGCCCTCGATAGCCACGTCGCCAATGCCGCGCTTGGGCACGGCCATGGCGCGGCGCATCGCGATGTCGTCGTCCTCGTTCACGACGGCGGCGAGGTACGCGAGCATGTCCTTGATCTCTTTGCGCTCGTAGAAGCGCGTGCCGCCGACGAGTTTGTAGGGAATCTCGGCGCGGATGAAGCGCTCCTCGATGGAGCGGGACTGCGCGTTGGCGCGGTACATGATCGCGACGTCGGACCACGCGAAGTTGCCACCGTCCACGAGGGAGCGGATCTGCTCGGCGATGAAGCGCGCCTCGTCCTGCTCTGTGTCGGCGACGTAGCCCATGATGCGCTCGCCGGCGCCGGAGTCGGTCCACAGGTTCTTAGGGCGGCGATCGGCGTTGTTGGCGATGACCGCGTTGGCCGCGCTGAGGATGGTCTGCGTGGAGCGATAGTTCTGCTCCAGATGGATGACCTCGGCGTCTGGGTAGTCCTTCTCGAACTCGTTGATGTTGCGGATGCTCGCGCCGCGGAAGGCGTAGATGGACTGGTCGGCGTCGCCGACGACGGTCAGTTCCGCTTGTGGCAGCGCGGGGTCATCTGCGGGCCCAACCAACTCCTTTACCAGCACGTATTGTGCGTGGTTGGTGTCTTGGTACTCGTCCACGAGGATGTGGCGGAACCGGGTGCGGTACTCGTGCGCGATCCCGTCGTTGTCCTGCAGTAGGCGCACGGTCTTGACGATGATGTCGTCGAAGTCGACGGCGTTGGCCGCCTCGAGCCGACGCTGGTACTCCGGGTACGCAATCGCCGCGGCGTGGTCGACGCTGTGGCGGCTCACCGTGTCGGCGGCGGCCAGGGCCACCTCCGGCGAGATGAGCTCGTCCTTGAATCGCCCGATGCGGCCAAGGATCGACTTGGGCGTGAACTTCTTGGGGTCAAGGTCAAGCTCGCGCATCACAAGTTTCATGAGGTTGACCGAGTCTGCCGTGTCGTAGATCGAGAACGAACTCGTCAGACCCGCGGCCTCATGCTCTTTGCGCAGGATGCGCACGCAGGCGCTGTGGAAGGTAGCGACCCACATGAACCGGGCCTCGCCACCCACGAGCGCCTGCACCCGCTCGCGCATCTCACCCGCCGCCTTGTTGGTGAACGTGATGGCGAGGATCTCGTGGGGGCGCGCGCGCCCAGATTCCAGCAGGTACGCGATGCGGTGGGTGAGCACGCGCGTCTTGCCGGAGCCGGCCCCGGCCATGATCAGCAGCGGACTGCCGGCATGCAGCACTGCTTGCGCCTGCGGAGGGTTGAGACCGGCAGTTAGGGGGGATTCGTCGACAGAGAAGAGGGCGTCCATGACCCGATGAAGTCTAGGCGGTGGCGCCCACACGCCCGACGCGGTCAGCCAGCGAGCGCTACGGTTCCGCAGTGCTCGAAGTGCTGAAGGGCGCGCTCGGCGGCCGCCCGCACCTCGGCGTCGTCGTCGTACTTCGCAAGCCCCAGCATCGCTCTCCACACCTCTCGATCCGCCGGCGCCTGTCCCGCGGTCGCGAGGATCGTGAAGCACGTTGCCGCCGCGGCCCTCACGGAGGGCCTCGAGTCACGGACCAGGCCCAGGATCTGAGGCGCAAGCGCCGCCAGCGCGCCGATGCGCTCTGCGCGGATCGCCTCGCGAATGCGCAGCGCCCCGCTCTCTGTAGGCGGCTCGTACTGGTGCTGACCGTTCCAGAAGGCGACTGCGCGCAACGGGTTGCCTTCGTCTCGGCGGTAAGCGCTCGGAAGATAGGCGACTTCCACGTACTTTGGGGCAACATGCGTGCTCACGGTGTGAGGTACGTCACTTTCTGGCATGGCCACAGATTACTCAGCGACGCACCATGCGCAACCGCTGCGCCTGTCGTGACCACAGCGTCGGGCCGTGGGACTAGCGTGAGCCACGTGGCGAAGACAAAGGCAAAGCCCACCGAAGAGGGCGAGCATCGCTGGCCCGCGATGATCGCGGTTGTCGTTGCGACCGCCCTGTACGCGACGCTCCCCAACCTGCTGCATCCCGCGATCCATTGGGCGGTGGTGGCGGCGTGCCTGCTGCTGCTCATCCCGCTCGTGGCGATCAACCCCGTGCGGTTGGTCAACGAGACCAAGCCGGCGCGCACGCTGTCGATCGTTCAGGCGCTCATCCTGTTCGTGGCCAACCAGGTGAGCGTGGTGCTGCTGGTGATCGCACTGGTGCAACCGGATCCGGGCGGCGCGCGATTGCTGCTGAGTGCCGCGCAGGTGTGGGCGACGAACGTCATCGTGATCGCGCTGCTCTTGTGGGAGATGGACCGCGGCGGCCCATTCAAGCGGTGGTCGAATCCGCGCAGCGACGTGCCCGCGGCGGACCTGCGCTTCAGCCAGGACGAGGACAAGGACACGGACCCCGAGGTCAAGAAAGCGTCGGCCTTCAGCCCCGCAGACTGGCGCCCGCAGTTCTTCGACTACCTCTATTCCTCGCTGAGCAACGCGATGGCGTTCTCCGCCTCAGACTCGATGCCGCTGTCGCTGCGCGCGAAGGCGCTCATGGGGCTCGAGGCGCTGAGCGGCTTCGTGATTCTTGCGCTCGTCATCGCGCGGGCCGTGTCGCTGCTGGGCTGAGCCGCAGTTAGGCGATCCCGCGCCGCGCCGCCCAGTGCGCGAGCTCATGCCGATTCGAGAGCTGCAGCTTGTGCAGCACCTTGCCCACGTGGGTCTCCACCGTCTTGACGGAGATGAACAGCTTCGCGCCCACCTCCTTGTACGTGTACCCGCGGGCGATGAGCCGCATCACCTCCTGCTCGCGCTCGGTGAGCTTGTCGAGGTCCTCGTCCGCAGCCGCGACCTCGCCGCCGGCGGCGTTGAAGGCGTCCAGCACGAACCCGGCAAGTCGCGGCGAGAACACCGCATCGCCCGTGGCCACTCGCCGCACCGCATCAGAAAGATCCGGCCCGGAGATGGACTTAGTGACGTAACCGCGAGCGCCGGCCCGCACAACCGCCACCACATCTTCTGCGGCGTCGGAGACGGACAGCGCAAGCACCTTGGGCGACGACGGCGACCCGAGGACTTCGGCAAGCACATCCAGCGCCCCGCCTCCCGTTCCGCCTGGCAGATGCACATCCAGGATCACGACCTCAGGCCTCGTCACCCGCACCGCCTCAATCGCGCCTTCGACGTCTCGGGCCTCGCCCACCACTTCAATGTCGTCGTCGAGTGACTCACGCACCCCCACGCGAATCACGTCATGATCGTCAACGACCACCACTCGTACGCTCACTTTGGTTCCTCTCGCGGGACGGTAATGGTCACCTCTGTCGGCTCGCCTGGCGACGAGCGCACCACCGCGTCGCCCCCCGCTCGCTGCACGCGCCCGATGATCGAGTTGCGGATGCCCAGCCGGTCTTCCGGGACGGCCTCGGCGTCAAAGCCGGGACCGGCATCGCGCACAAACACCTCGTAGCCGCCAGGCGTCACCTCCGCATACACAGAGATAGGCCCGACGCCGTGGCGGGCCGAGTTCGTCGCCGCCTCTCTTGCGGCACTCACCGCGGCGGCGAGGGCCGGCGAGGTGGGCACGTCACCAACGGTCACCACCTCGATCGCCACGCCCAGCGCATCCTCCACCTCGTTGATCGCCGCCGTGAGCGCGGCCGCCACCGACTCAGACGGCGAGCGTCGCTCCTGGTAAAGATACGAACGCAAGTCTCGCTCTTGGGCGCGGGCGAGCCGCGCAACGGTCTCGGGCTCTGTCGCGTGCGCGCGGATGAGCGTCAGCGTCTGCAGCACCGAGTCGTGAAGATGGGCGGCGATCTCCGCCCGCTCGAACTCCCGCACGCGCCGCTCGCGCTCCACGGTCACCTGCCGGATGAGGCGCAGCCACCAAGGTGCAAGGAGCAGCACGGTCGCGATCACCGCGACGATGACCACCACCCATACCCGCACCACGGCCGACTTCGTGAAGGCGCTCACCGCGAACAGCCACACGGCGAACGCCGCCGCGCTCAAGCCAACGCCAATGCGAAGCCACGCATCGCGCGAGACCAGGGAAACGACGTCGGGCCGCCGAGCGTCCGCCGAAACCACCGCGTCGAGCGGGCTCCACACCAGAACCAGCGCGGCGGAGTAGATGATGAGCGGCACGAGCCATGGCGGCACAGCTAGGTCGTCCCCCTCGCCGAGCGCGAGCACGACCCCCGTGCCAAGCATCGCGAGCCCAACGAACGCGCGCCACCACAAGCGGGGGGCGGAAGCGCGTTCGAGCGGGCGCGCGATGCGCGTAGGGCTAGGCGCTGGCGCCTTGCGGGGGGTGGCTGTCACGCGCCAATCGTCACACACACGCCTGCCCAAGGACATCGAACCCAGGGTTGATTCAGGGTTCAAATCAGGGGCTTACCTCATGGCGAGTCCGCGCCCGCCGCACGCACACTGGCGGGGACGCAAGAGAAAAGGAGCCACCCGTGTCCACGGAACCCACCCAAGAGGCCGCGTTCTTCTCGACCATCCGGTCGTGGGGAATCGTTCGCTCTGACACCCGAGTGCTCGGCGGCGTGCTCGCCGGCGTCGGCAACCGCGTCGGCATGGCCCCTGTCCCGGCTCGCCTGATCTTTGTGCTGATCGCGATCTTCACCGGCGGCCTTGCGCTGCTTGCGTACGCCGCGGCGTGGGCGCTGCTGCCCGATGCCGAGGGCAGCATCGTCATTCAGGACTTTGGCCGTGGTCGCCCCAACGTGGGCTCGCTCGTCGTGATCGGGATCCTTACGCTTTTCGGCTTCATCTTCCTCGACAACGCCGGGCTGTTCCGCGGTTGGGGATGGTGGGGCAACGTCGACGTACCGACCATGGGGATGGATGGCTTCGGCACGGTCGCCAGATTATTCATACTGCTCGTTCCGCTCGCGCTGCTCGCCGGCGTCGTGGTCCTGATCGTGTGGGCCGTCCGCAACTCGCAGTCGCGTGACCGCACGGCGAGCGGCTATGCCCGCCTCCCCGACGGCTCGCTTCCCGCAATGCCCGACGCTGCGGCTCAGGACGCGCCTGCCGTCACCGATCCTGCGGCGGTCGCCGACGAGCCAACGGTCGCCGACGCGTCGTCCCCCCTCGCCGAGCCCGCGCCCCCTGTCTACGCGGCCGTGCCCGCCCCGCCCGTTTACCAGGGCAAGGACTACTCGTTCAAGATCAAGCCGCGCCTCGTTGGGCCCGGCAAGGTCGGCTACCTCCTGGCGCTCGCGTGGATCCCGATCACCATCGCGATCACGCTATACCTGGTTACGAACGACCGTCTGGCGGTCTTTCCGGTAGTCGCGGGCGGCGTCATCTACGTGGCGGGTCTGGGAGTCATCCTGATCATCACGGCACTGCGAGGTCGCAAGCTGGGCTTCCTCGGCTTCATCTCTGTGCTCGCCCTAATCCCTGTCGGCGTAGCCATTGGAACAGCACCTGAACTGCGCGAGCACTACGCCGCTGGCGACTGGAGAGACTGGGTTCGTTCGAACGGCATCGGCAACCAAGACACCTACCCCGAGGTCACCTACACCCCACCGCCCGCATTCGACCCGTCAAGCAAGTTCCTCGACTACGAGACGGTAGCGATCAGCGGCTCCTGCTACGAGGAGCCCGACCTGACCACCCAAGAGACCGAGGGCACCGTGCGCCTGACGAGCGTGCCTGCGGATCAGACCATCACGGTCACTTCCAACTCGACGCGGCTGGTGATCCCAGAGGGCACGAGTCTGCGGGTCGTGGTCGTCGAGCACCCGATGAACAACGACATGGGATGGACCACGCAGGCAGACATCCGCTGGCCCGATCGTGACGTGACGTGCACCACCAGCTACGGCGCTACGGACGCCGTGACGCTCGTCAACTCCGACGCCCCCGTGTTGACCGTCAGGCTCGACGACACCCAGCAAATGGGAAACATGAGCCTGTGGATTGAGGAGAACTGACATGACCGAACTTCGACTCTCGCCGATGCAGCGCGTCACGGGCGCCTTGTGGGGACTCATCGTCACCGGTTCCGCCGTGACGGCGATGTACGCACTGAGCGGCCACGAGGTCAACCTCACCAACGTCATCATCGTCGCCCTGTTCGTACTCGGGGGCTGGCTCGTGATCTCGGCCCTCGCCTCGGTGCGGCCGCGCAAGCGCCAGCCCGACGCTGTGGTCCGGGAAGATCCCGCACTCGCCGAGGCGTCCGTCACCGACGGCGAGTAGGCCCTACTCCCACTCGATGGTGCCCGGCGGCTTCGACGTAAGGTCGAGCACCACGCGATTCACCTCGCGAACCTCGTTGGTGATGCGAGTGGAGATGCGCTCGAGCACCTCGTACGGGACTCGAGTCCAGTCGGCGGTCATCGCGTCTTCACTCGACACGGGCCGCAGCACAATCGGGTGGCCATACGTGCGACCGTCCCCCTGCACGCCAACGGAGCGCACATCCGCGAGAAGGACCACGGGGCACTGCCAGATGTCGCGGTCGAGGCCAGCGGCCGTGAGCTCCGCCCTCGCAATGGCATCGGCTGCCTGCAGAATCTCGATGCGCTCTCGGGTGACCGCGCCGATGATGCGGATGCCGAGTCCTGGACCGGGGAATGGCTGGCGCCAGACGATTTCCTCTGGCAGGCCCAGTTCGAGGCCAACGGCGCGCACCTCGTCTTTGAACAGCGACCGCAGCGGCTCGACCAGGTCAAACTTGAGATCGTCGGGAAGGCCGCCGACGTTGTGGTGGCTCTTGATGGTGGCGGCACCTTCGCCGCCTCCCGACTCCACGACGTCCGGATACAGCGTGCCCTGGACCAGGAAGCCGACCTCCTCGCCCAAACCAGCGTCGAACACGAGCTTCCTGGCCTGCTCCTCGAAAGCGCGGATGAACTCGCGGCCGATGATCTTGCGTTTCGTCTCGGGGTCCGTCACCCCATCGAGCGCATCGAGGAACCGGGCGCGCTCGTCGGCGACAACGAGGCGAACCCCGGTGGAGGCGACGAAGTCACGCTCGACCTGCTCGGCCTCGCCCGCGCGCAGCAGGCCGTGGTCAACAAAGATGCAGGTGAGCTGGTCGCCGACTGCCTTTTGCACGAGAGCCGCAGCCACCGCCGAGTCGACGCCACCGGAGAGCCCACAGATGACGCGGCCCGTGCCTACCTGCTTCCGGATTCGCGCCACCTGCTCGTCGATCACGCCGGCGCTAGTCCAGTCAGGAGACAGACCAGCGATCCGGTACAGGAAGTTCTCGATCGCGGCCTGGCCCAACGGAGAGTGTTTGACCTCTGGGTGCCACTGGACGCCGCTCATGCGACGCTCGACGTTCTCGAATGCGGCAACGGGCGCGCCATCCGTGGTGGCGAGCACCGTGAAGCCCTCGGGTGCCTCATGTACCGAGTCGCCATGACTCATCCACACCTGCTGCTCGCTGGGGCTGCCCGCCAACTGCTCCCCGGCGTCGGCCACCTGCACCTGGGTGCGGCCGTACTCACGCAAACCTGTCTGCGCGACCGTGCCGCCGAGCGCCTGGGCCATCGCCTGGAAGCCGTAGCAAATGCCCATCACTGGCACGCCAGAGTCAAAGAGCGCGGGGTCAATGACAGGTGCGCCCGGCTCGTAGACGGAGGAGGGGCCGCCGGAGAGGATCACGGCCGCCGGATTCTTGGCGAGCATGTCTGCCGCGCTCATGGAGTGCGGGACGATCTCCGAGTACACGCTCGCCTCGCGCACGCGGCGCGCGATGAGTTGGGCGTATTGCGCCCCGCAGTCGACAACAAGGACGGGGCGGTGGGCTGTGCTCACGCGTCTAGGTTACCGGCGCTCGCGGCCTTCACCTCCAGCGCAAAGCGGCGCTCGAGGAAGAAGGAGAGGAACGGCACGATGCCGCCGAGGCCCATGACGACAAGGCGCCCAAGCCGCCAATGCATGAGCAGCCACAGATGGATGGTGGCGGCCAAGTAGATGATGTAGATCCAGCCGTGAGCTACCGCGATGTAGCCGGTGACCGCCACGAAGGTGGGGTTGTCGACGCCTACCACGTACTTGAGGATCACTCCGGTGCACACGAGCAGCAGGAACGTTCCGGTGATGATCGCCATGATGCGGTAGCGCGTGAGCGCTCCGTTCACGCGCGGGTCAAGGGTTGCGTCGGTCACGCTCGGCTCTCCTCAGGGGTGATGGTCTCGCGGCCATTGTCGCGTATCCATCGCACGGCCACGAACACGGCGAATGCCCCGAACACCCACCACTCGAGCGCGTAGAGCAGCGAGCGCAGGTTGATGTGCTGTTCCGGTGGCGGTGGCGGCAACGGCACCCAGTTCTCGCTGCCGTCATATGAGGCGAGGACCGCCGAATACAGCGGAGACGGCCACGTCTGCGCGAGTTCGCTTGGCGAGATGGTGTCGCTCCACACCGTCCCCGGGATCGCTTCGCCTTCGTGGCCCGACGCTGGCGTCGCCTCCTCTGGCGCGCGCAGGTAGCCGTCGATCGTCACATGGGCAGGGCCCTGGTCTGGACCTGCGGGAGAGTCCGCAGGTCTCCAACCGACGATCACGGCAATCGTTGCCGGCTGTCCCGTCCCGGTCGCCTCGGCATCCACCGTGAGCGCCCGCACCAGGAGCACGGCCGCTTGGCCCGCGACTTCGCGACCAGATACGAGCACGGCGTCCTCGTCCGCCCACGTGCCGGTGGCGCTCACTTGGCGTCCGATGGCGAGACCGGCCGCACTGGCTGGCTTGAGTGCCTCGGCGATCGGCACGCTCGGCTCCGGTGCGACAGTCACCGCCTTCTCCTGCGCACGGGTCCACTGCCACCAGCCGAGCGCCCCGCACACAATCACGGCGAGGAGCGCCACAAGGCCCACGCCGATGCGAGAGCCAAGAGATGCCTTCATCGATATAGCGCCTTCGTCACCGCAGCGCCCTCACGAGTGCCTCCTGCGCGGCGGCGGCTGCATGCCCGGGGCTGGCGGCGGACCAGGCACAACGTGCACCGCGTTCCGCCCCGCCGCCTTCGCCTCATACAACGCGGCGTCCGCGCGCTGGAGGGCGCGCGACGCCGTCCCGTCGGGTTGCGCATCCGTGAGGCCAACCGAAACGGTGATGGCGTGCGAGTGACCCGTGCACGGAAGCGGCTCTGCCACCTTGGCGCGCAATCGCTCCACCACGTCGGTCGCGTCCGCGAGCGTGGACTGCTCCATGACAACGATGAACTCCTCGCCGCCCCAGCGCCCCACCGAGTCGCTCGAGCGCACGCCATCACGGAGCCTGCGGCCAACTGCGGCGAGCACGCGGTCGCCGCACTCGTGACCGTACGTGTCGTTGAGACGCTTGAAGTGATCCAGATCTGCGATAGCGACGATGTACGGCACCGCCGAACTGAGCTGCTCAAGCCGCTTGAGGACGGGGCGCCGGTTTGACAACCCCGTGAGCTCGTCGGTGTTCGCGAGGTATTCCGCGCGGGCCGCCGCGCCGTCTGCTTGAGCGCGCGCCCGAGCGGCGCCTGCGTGGCTCGCGGCGGCCAGGGCGAACACCAAGAGGATCGTGACGGTGGCGTTGATGGAGAACATCGCACCGTTCGCGTTGTCAGGCAGGCTGTTGCCCCGCCCCTGCTCGGGCACAAGGAGTTGGCAATAGAAGAACGCGCCAACCGCGATCACCACGTAGCAAGCCCGCAGCACCTGCTGGCGATCGGTGAAGAGCATGAAGACGAGCTGCCCACCCGCGATCAGGTACAGCTGAAAGCCGGCGATCCAGCCGACGTAGGACGTCACAAACGTCACCTGTGCGGTGCCGACGAGAACCGCGATGATCGCCGCGGTCAGTTGCTTCCCACGAGAGACGAACACGAGCCCGCCGAAAAACAAGACGATCGCGATGACGCCAGAAATGACCGTAGGCGCGAACAGCACGGGGTCATAGGAGGCGAAGAAGATCGTGTACGCGCCGGTGAGCACCAGAGAGATCGTGAGGAAGGCCTTGGTGGCGCTCGCGGCCCTGCCGATGGCTCCCGTCTGGCCACCCGTTGGCCGGTCGAGGTAGGTGGCGATCCTGCCGCCGATACCTGAGCGCTGCGCGGGCGCGGTTCCCTGGTCGGTCACCCGCACCTCCCTTGCCTGCGCGTCCCTCACGCGAATGGCCCCAGCCTACGCCGCGCGGTTGGCCCGCTCAGTCGCGGGCGGCGTCCTCGAGATCCGCGCCAAACACCACGTTTCGTCCCGAGGCCTTCGCCTCGTAGAGCTTGGCATCCGCGAGGCGAAGCAACTCTTCCTTGGGAGCGAGTTGGCGGCCGTGTGCGACGCCGGCAGAGATTGTCACCGGTTGGGCCACGCCGTCCATCGCGTACTCGTCCTCGACCTCCGCGCGCATGCGCTCCATGACCGCGAGCGCGTTGTTGAGGGACGTCTGTGGCAGCACAATCAGGAACTCCTCGCCGCCCCATCTCGCCACCGTGCCCGCGTCGCCGATCGACCGCGAAATGGACCTCGCGACATTCGCGAGCACCACGTCGCCGGCCCCGTGGCCGAGCGCGTCGTTGATGCGCTTGAACCGGTCCAGGTCAACGAGGGCGAGGGCGTACTGGCCTTGCCGCGCAGCCGCGGCGATCACGGGCGCAATGCCGCGCCGGTTGAGGGACTCGGTGAGGGAGTCCGTCTGCGCGGCAGCGCGCGCCTCGGTGAGGAGCACCTCGTTGCGGTGCCGTTCCCGCTGGTAGAAGTAACTGTTGAAGGCGGCGATCGTGTACAGCAGTCCCAACGTTGAGACCACGTTGAACACAGCGAGCCAGTGCACGGTGCTCGAATCCAACGCGGTATTCGGCACCTCGAACGCCGGGGCCAAGTAAATGGCGAAAAGCACCGCGGCACCGAGGGCGCCAATGCCGATTCGCATGCCCCAGCGTCGGGCCGGAAAGAGCGCAAAGGTGAGCGCTGGAATTGCCAACAGGTGCAGTTGAAATGCCGCTCCCCGCGAGTAGGTGTCGGTCAAGTAGGTGTACTGCATGATGGGCGCTAGCAGCGCGAGCATGCTGCCGAGAAGCGCCATGTTGAGGCGGTTGAGCCACAGGCCTGCACCCCACGCGAGCATCATCGCCGCGTGCGTGGCGACCGGCGCCGGCGTTGGACCGCCGATCACGGCGAGCACCACGAGCCACGGCAGGTTAGCCGCAATGGCCAGGATGTAGAAGCGATTGGCGGACGCGATGGCACGAGCGTCGTCCGCGCGGGCGGTCTCCGTGCCCAGCCGCGACGCGGTCAGCCACGTAGAGCGCAGCCGCGCGCGAGCACTGATCGCCATCCCGATTTCCCCAGAGATCGTCGCCACCACCCGGTCGTGGCGCGTGCGAGAAGTCTAGAGGCGCCTGCTCGCCACCGTAATGGGGTGTGCAACAGTGCACATTCGGCCCGACGCCGTAGGGACCTTTGGCGGGTGCGTCACCTTGGGTTCGTGGAATGCTTGGGGCGTGGCTAGGAGCATCTACATCACCTCTACGGAGGGCGCTTCCGGCAAGTCGACGGTCGCGCTCGGCATTACAGCGGCACTTACTCGATCGGTCGGCCGAGTCGGCATCTTCCGGCCGGTGGCGCGCGCCGCGAGCGAACCCGACTATGTGGTGCAGTTGCTGCTCGCGCACGACGGCGTTGACCTCACATACGACGAATGCGTTGGAGTCACATACGACGACGTGCACGCAGACGCGGACGGCGCGCTTGCGACGATCGTCGCGAGGTACCACGAGGTCGCGAAGCGGTGCGATGCGGTGGTCATCGTCGGCACCGACTACACCGACGTGTCGGGTGCCGCGGAGTTCGAATTCAACGCGCGCATTGCCGCCAACCTTGGAGCGCCCGTGGCGCTCGTCGTACACGGCATCGACCGCACGCCCAGCGAAGTGGCGCAAGTCGCCGATCAGGCGCGCGCGGACCTAGAGGCAAACCACGCGCACGTAGTGGCGGTATTCGCCAACCGCTGCGACCCCGCACAACTCGACGCGATCCTCGCCGCACTGCCGACCGACGTGCGCATGGGTGCCCTCCCCGAGGATCCCATCCTCGTGGCACCGCTCGTGAGCGAACTCGCAGCGGCCACCGGCGCGGCGCTAATCTCCGGCGATTCTGAGCTGCTGAGCCGCGAGGCGCGCTCCATTCTCATTGGCGCCATGACCCCCCAGCACCTCCTGGAGCGCCTCGAAGAGGGCGCGCTCGTGATCACCGCGGGTGACAGGGACGACGCGCTGCTGGCCTTGCTCAGCGCGCACAGCGCGGGAGGCTTCCCCGCGCTCGCCGGCATCATTCTTACCGGAGGCTTTGAACCCGCCCCCAGCGTCGCCCGTCTCGTAGACGGACTGCGCTCACCCTTGCCCGTACTCAGTACCAAGTCGGGCACGTTCAAGACCGCGACCCGCGCCTACCGGACCAGGGGCCGCCTCAGCCGCGACAGTCGCCTCAAGGTGGACACGGCGCTCGCCATGTTCGAGAAGCACGTTGACGCAACGGCCCTGCTGTCAGTTCTCGATGTCGCTCAGACCGATGTCGTCACTCCGCTCATGTTTGAGTTCGACCTCATCGACAGAGCGCGGCAATCGAAACAGCACATCGTTCTGCCCGAGGGCTCGGACGACCGCATCCTGCGAGCGGCCGCGCGTCTCATCACGCGCGACGTGTGCGACCTGACGATCCTTGGGGACGAGGCGTCGATTAGGGCCCGCGCCGGTGAGCTGGGCCTGGACATCACGCGCGCCGCAGTGCTGTCTCCGCTTGACCACGAGCTGGTGGAGCGCTTTGCGCAGGCGTACGCGCAGGCGCGCGCGGCGAAGGGCGTGACGCTCGATCAGGCGCGCGATCAGGTACAGGACGTGAGCTACTTCGGCACCATGATGGTGCGCGAGGGCCTTGCGGATGGGATGGTCTCCGGTGCCATTCACACGACCGCGCACACCATCACTCCCGCCTTTCAGCTGATCAAGACCCCTCCAGGCGTATCCATCGTGTCGTCGGTGTTCTTCATGTGCCTGCCCGACCGCGTGCTGGTCTACGGCGACTGCGCCGTAAACCCCGATCCCACGGCCGAGCAGCTCGCGGACATCGCGATCTCGTCCGCCGAGACCGCGCGCCAGTTCCACATCGAGCCACGAGTCGCGATGCTCTCGTACTCGACCGGAGAGTCTGGCTCAGGCTCCGACGTCGACAAGGTGAGGCTCGCTACGCAACTGGTGCGCGAGCGTCGGCCCGATCTAGTGGTCGACGGCCCCATGCAATACGACGCGGCCGTGGAGCCGACCGTTGCGGCGACAAAGGCTCCCGGTTCGCCGGTAGCGGGACGCGCGACCGTGCTCGTCTTCCCCGACCTCAACACGGGAAACAACACCTACAAGGCGGTGCAGCGCTCGGCGGGCGCAGTGGCCGTGGGGCCGGTGCTGCAGGGCCTGCGCAAGCCCGTGAACGACTTGTCGCGTGGTGCCCTTGTGCAGGACATCGTCAACACCGTCGCCATCACCGCTATCCAGGCGCAGCAGCTGTCGTAAGGAGTCCTACAGTGACCGTCCCCACCGGCCTAGCCCTCGTACTCAATTGCGGCTCAAGTTCGATCAAGTACCAACTCATCGACACCACCGCGGAGGAGCCGCTAGCGGTTGGTCTCGTGGAGCGAGTCAGCGACCACGCGGCCGGTGTCGCTGACGTGATCGCGAGCCTCGAGGCCACGAATGCCGCGGCTCTTGCCGCGATCGACGTCGTTGGCCACCGCGTGGTGCAAGGCGGCGACGAGTTCACCGCCCCCACAGTGATCGATGACGACGTCGAGCGCAGGATCGCGCTGCTCGCCGCGCTGGCACCGCTGCACAATCCCGCGAACGCAGCCGGCATCCACGCGGCGCGAGAGGCCTTCCCAAGCGTTCCCCACGTCGCGGTCTTCGACACCGCCTTTCACCAGACGATGCCGCCGGAGGCCTATACTTACGCTCTCGATCGCCACGTAGCGGGCGAGCACGCAATCCGCCGCTACGGCTTCCACGGGACCTCGCACCACTTTGTTTCGCGCGCCACCGCCGCCGCGATGGGCCGCGACGTCCGCGAGATCAACCAGATCGTCCTGCACCTGGGCAATGGTGCTTCGGCGTGCGCGATCGCGGCTGGCAGGTCAGTCGATACCTCGATGGGCCTCACCCCCCTTGAGGGGCTCGTCATGGGGACCCGCACCGGCGACATCGATCCTGCAGTGGTCGCGCACCTTGGCCGCGCAGCGGGAATGACGATCGACGAGATCGATGACCTGCTGAACAAGCAGTCCGGGATGTTGGGTCTCACGGGCTACAGCGACATGCGCGACGTGCACAAGGCCGCTGAATCCGGCGACCATGACGCGCAAGTGGGGCTGCAGATCTACTACCGGCGTATTCGAGGCTACGTTGGCCGCTACTACGCGCTGCTTGGGCACCTTGACGCGATCACCTTCACGGCGGGTGTAGGTGAAAACGACGACCTCGTGCGGCTCAACTCGCTCTCGGGGCTCGAGGAGCTGGGGATCGTCCTCGACGCCGAGCGCAACGCAGGTCGCAAGAAGGCGCCGACGCTGATTTCGGCGGACTCTTCGCGCATCCAGGTGTGGGTGATCCCCACCAACGAGGAGCGCGAGATCGCGGTGCAGTCGCTCGCCGCAATCTATTAGGTGAATTGCTGGCGTACCTGCGACTTTCGACCTGACGCAGCGTCTGACGAGCGCATAGGGTTGATGGAGATCCCAACCACCTGGAGGACACCATGGACGTCACACCCTGGGGCGACAACCCCGACGGCATCTCGGACGAGGAAATCTCCAAGATCGACCAGTGGTGGAGGGCCTCAAACTACCTGAGCGTGGGCCAGATCTACCTACTCGACAACCCCCTGCTGCGGGAGCCGCTTACCCGAGACCATGTGAAGCCGCGCCTCGTTGGCCACTGGGGCACAACGTCGGGCCTCAACTTCCTCTACGCCCACCTCAACCGCGTGATCGCCGACCGCCAGCAGCCAACGATGTACATCATCGGGCCCGGGCACGGCGGGCCGGGCCTGGTGGCGGCGAGCTTCCTCGACGGCACGTACACGGCCACCTACCCGGACATCTCGTACGACGAGCCGGGCATCAAGCGCCTCTTCAAGCAGTTCTCGTTCCCTGGCGGCATCCCTTCCCACGTGGCCCCGGAGACGCCCGGCTCCATCCACGAGGGCGGCGAGCTCGGGTACGCCCTGTCGCACGCGTACGGCGCGGCCTTCGACAATCCAGATCTGCTCGTCGCCGCGATTGTGGGCGATGGTGAGGCCGAGACGGGCCCTCTCGCCACCTCGTGGCACTCGAACAAGTTCCTCAACCCCGCGACGGACGGCGTGGTGCTGCCGATCCTGCACCTGAACGGCTACAAGATCGCGAACCCCACGGTGCTCTCTCGGATCAGCGAGGACGAGCTCGTCAGCCTCATGAAGGGCTACGGCCACAACCCGCACGTGTTCGAGGCCGGGTTCGACGACGAGTCCCACGAGTCGATCCACCGCCGCTTTGGCGAGCTGCTCGACGGCGTGCTTGACGAGATCTCTGCGATCAAGGCCGAGGCCGCGCAGAACCCAGAGATGGACCGCCCCATGTGGCCCATGATCGTGTTCCGCACCCCAAAGGGCTGGACGTGCCCCAAGGAGATCGACGGCAAGAAGACCGAGGGCTCGTGGCGCGCGCACCAGGTGCCGCTGGCGTCGGCCCGCGACACCCCAGAGCACCTCGCCGTTCTGGAGGGCTGGCTCAAGTCGTACCGCCCAGAAGAGTTGTTCGACGACGCGGGCGCACCGCTCACCGAGTACACGTCGCTTGCGCCCGAGGGCGACCTGCGCATGAGCGCCACTCCCCACGCGAACGGCGGCATTCTGCTGCGCGACCTGCGCCTGCCCGACTTCCGCGACTACGCGGTCGACGTCCCGACGCCGGGCTCGGCTCCGGTGGAAGCCACGCGAGTGCTGGGCGACTGGCTTCGCGACGTGGTGGTCAACAACCCAGAGAACTTCCGCGTCTTCGCGCCCGACGAACTCGCTTCCAACCGCTTCGCGGCGACACTCGATGTGACCAACCGCGTGTGGATGGGCGAGATCTACGACACCGACGACCACCTGGCGAAGAGCGGTCGAGTCATCGAGATGCTGTCGGAGCACCAGTGCCAGGGCTGGCTCGAGGGCTACCTGCTCACCGGCCGCCACGGCATGTTCACTTCCTACGAGGCGTTCATTCACATCGTTGACTCGATGTTCAACCAGCACGCGAAGTGGCTCAAGGTCTCGCGCGAGTTGCCATGGCGTCGTCCCGTGGCTTCGCTGAACTATCTGCTGTCTTCGCACGTGTGGCGCCAAGACCACAACGGTTTCAGCCATCAGGACCCTGGCTTCATCGACCACGTGATCAACAAGAAGGCGGAGGTGGTGCGGGTGTACCTGCCCGCGGACGCCAACACCCTGCTGAGCACGTGGGACCACTGCTTGCGCTCCCGCGATTACGTCAATGTGGTGGTCGCAGGCAAGCAGCCGCAGGCGTCGTGGCTCACGATGGACCAGGCGATTGACCACTGCACCAGAGGGCTCGGCATCTGGGAGTTCGCTTCCAACGTTCCGGCCGGCGAAGAGCCCGACGTGGTGCTCGCCGCTGCTGGAGACGTGCCAACGCTCGAGGTGCTGGCCGCCATCGACATCCTGCGCGAGGAGTTGCCGGAACTGAAGATCCGCATGGTCAACGTGGTGGACCTGATGCGATTGCAGCCGGAGAAGGAGCACCCGCACGGGATGTCGGACCGCGAATACGACCAGCTCTTCACCGCCGACAAGCCGGTGATCTTCGCGTATCACGGCTACCCCTGGCTCATCCACCGCCTCACCTACCGACGCAACGGCCACGCCAACCTCCACGTGCGCGGCTACAAGGAAGAGGGCACCACCACTACGCCGTTCGACATGGCGATGCTGAACGACATCGACCGGTATCACCTGGTGATCGACGTCATTGACCGCACGCCGGGCCTTGGCTCCAAGGCGGCGTCGCTCCGGCAGAAGATGTTCGACACGCGCCTGCACTCGCGGCGCTTCGCGCGCGAGCACGGAATCGACACCCCCGAGGTGAATGACTGGGTGTGGCCCGACGCTCGGGGCGAGGACGGCGTGACTGTGGACGTGGTCGCCTCAACGGGTGGGGACAACGAGTAGTTGAGCCGCAGCGCCCTGTAGGTACCCACCGCGTCGCAAGAGGCGCTTGCGACGCGGTGGGTACCTACAGGATGTCCGGCCCAGCCCCTAGGCGTTGGCCGGGACCGGAGCGAGAGCCGCGGCGGTGGCGACCACGAGCGCCGCGAGAGTCACCTCCGGCGCGATCGAACCTGTCAGCAAGCTCCACATGACGGCGACCCAGGCGATGAGACCCGCCGCCTTGTTGAGTCTCGTGTGGGTGATGAGCGGGCGCCGTCTACGCACCGAAACCGCCGCCACTCCCAGTCGCGCCAGCACTACCGACGCGACGCCAACAAGGACCCAACCGGGCCAGTCGTCCACGAGCTTTGCGAGTGCGACGCAGAGCCCAAGAGTCAGCGCAAAATCGGCCCCCGAGTCGAGGCGAGCCCCGGCATCGCCGTCGGTACCCGCGCGCCGCGCAATGGGACCGTCGAAGACATCCGTAAGGCCCGCGGTCAGCGCGAGCACAACGATGAGGGCCCGCGCATCGTCCCCCTGAACCATCGCAACTACGGCAATCGCGATGGCGAGTGGGAATCGAATTGACGTGACGACGTCGGCCACATGCATGTGTCCAGTTCATCGGCCCATGCGCGGTGCCGCGCGGGTCAAAGGTCCGCCTACCGCGAAGAACGCGCTGGCCGTACACGAGTGCTCCCAAGGGCCCCTTGGGTGCACGGATGCACGGCCAGCGCGCGTTGCGCCGATCAGACGCCTGCGGGCACCGGCAACTCGGCCGCAGAGCCAGGCACAGCGTCGGGCGTCGTGGTGACAGGCACCACGCGCTTGGCCGCAGTCTTGTAGTGCGTGAAATAGATCGCGGCCGCCGTGAAGGTCAGCCCGCCTACGAGATTGCCGAGCACGGTTGGCAGCTCGTTCCAGGTGAAATAGTCCACCCACGTGAAGTCGGCGCCGAGCATGATGCCCACCGGGAACAGGAACATGTTCACCACCGAGTGCTCAAAGCCCATGGCGAAGAACAGCATGATCGGCAGCCACATGACGAGGACCTTGCCCACCACGTCCTTGGCGATGAAGGCGCCCACCACCGCGGTGGAGACCATCCAGTTGCACAGCATTCCGCGAGTGAAGACCGCGAGCCAGCCGCCGGCGCCGTGCGCCTCGTAGCCCAGGGTGCGGTCGGTGCCGATCGCGGCGAGCTTCTGCCCATAGGCGGCGAACTGGTTGGCGGCATCGTCGATCGTCGTCGAGAAGCCGTAGGTGATGAAGATGGTGACGAGCAACGCAACCGTTAGAGCTCCGGCGAAGTTTCCGACGAAGACGAGTCCCCAGTTGCGAAGCACCGTACGTCCCGTGACCCCGGGCCGCTTCGCCACCCAGGCGAGTGGTGCCAGTACGAAGACGCCGGTTAGCAGGTCGTAGCCCAGCAGGTACAGCAGCGCGAAGCCAATGGGGAACAGCACGGCGCCAACGATGGGCAGGCCAGTGTCGACGGTCATCTTGACCGCGAAGGCGGCGGCGAGCGTCAGCAGCGCACCGCCCATGTAGGCGCGGATAAGCGTGTCGCGGGTGGACATGTGGACCTTGGATTCGCCAACGTCGATGAGCGTCGTGGCGAGTTCCGGCGGCTTGACGTAGGTCATGGCGGGGACTCCTCTTGGGTGAAGCCAGCGGATGTTGGCGCCTCCGACGCTATTGATGCGCGGTTTCAGCCCAAGATCGCCACCGAAACAGTTCGGTGAATTCTCCCGCACGGTGGCGCCCGCGGCGTTGTGAGAAGTTGCCCGACGTCGTGGCCGGGTAGAGAGCTAGAGGCCGCGCAAGTATTCGCGAATGAACAGCACGCCGGCCACCACGGCCGCGTCGCCGAACTCGCGGCGCTGTGCGCGGAGCTCGTCCTGGTCGATGTCCCATCGCGACAGGTCCCCGGCGTGCCCAATGAGCCAGCGCTCGTTCATCTCAGGGTCCGCCTCTGGGTGGAACTGGAGCGCGAGCGAACGCCCAAAGGCGAACGCCTGGTTGGGGTTGAGCTGCGTGTTCGCAAGGAGCCGCGCGCCGCCTGGGACCGAGGCCACGTCCTGATGCCAGTGGAGCACCGGCGCACTCGCGAGGTGGCGAAGCGCCGTGCCGGCGGCGTCCGGGGTGAGCGAGAGAGGTGCCCAGCCCACCTCCCGGTTGCCGCGCGTGAGCTCGCCGCCCAATGCCAGCGACATGAGTTGTGCGCCCAGGCACACGCCGATCATGGGCAGATCGGCGATGAGCCTCGCAGCGACGACTTCGCGAACTTCGGCGAGCCACGGGTAGTGGGCCTCGTCGTCGGCATCGATAGGTCCACCGAGCACGATCGCGAGGTCGGCGTCCGCAAGAGGCGACGGATCGTCAACCCCCGCCTCGAGGTATCGGACCTCGTACCCGTGGGCGGCAATCTCCGCCTCCCAGGTGCCGAGGTCCTCGAAAGCCACGAATCGCAGGACTTCACAGCGCACAGCGCAATCTTAGGGACAGCGCAACCCTAGCGTCGGCCCGCCTGGGCAAAGGAAAAGGGAGGCGAGCTAGCCCGCCTCCCTTGACCGTGCTGCACTAGCTGAGCTTGAACAGCGGCCCCGTGATCGTGAGACCCAGGTTCGCCGCGGTCACCGCGAACAGAAGGAAGAAGGCGAGCGCGCCGCCCATGAGCGCCACGTTCTTGTTGAACATGACCTGGTCGCCCTGCTTGGCCTGGGGGTCGGATTCCTTCCAGTACGCGTGCATGAAGAAGGTGATGGGCAGGAGGGTCGCGGCGATGAGCAGCGAGCCGACGTCGCCCCACACGCCGAGCAGCACCATGATCGCGCCAGCTCCGAGCGTGATACCGGAGAAGATCACGCCGAACTTTCCGCCCGGTGCGCCCTTGAACTTGGCGTAGCCGGCCATGTCATTGGCCTTGACGATGTGCCCGATGGCGCTGAACGCGAAGATCAGCACAAAGAGGATGCGGGCGATGAGAAATACGACGTCCATGACTTCCTTCATAAAGTTGAGTGTTCAACTAACTCTAGGGCGAGTTCGTTGACATGTCAACTAAGGGCGTGGCCGACTATTCGGAGTCCGGGCGGAAGCGGTAACCCATCCCCGCATCGGTGATGAGGTAGCGCGGCTCACTCGGCACTTCCTCGAGCTTCTTGCGCAACTGCGCCATGTAGAGGCGCAGGTAGCCGGTGTCCGTGACGTGCTCAGAGCCCCAGATCTCTTTGAGCAGGGTCTGCCTCGTAACGAGAGTGCCGGCGTTGCGGAGCAGCACCTCGAGCATCTGCCACTCGGTGGGCGTGAGCCGCACATACTCGGGGCCCGACGCGGTGGCTCGCACAATGCTGCGCGCAGCCAGATCAACGGTCACCTTCCCCATGGTCACCACCGCGGGAGCGTCGCCTCCGGGCGCGCGACGGGTGAGCGCGCGAATGCGTGCAAGCACTTCGTCGATGACGAACGGCTTGGTGACGTAGTCGTCCGCGCCAGCGTCGAGTGCCTCAACCTTGTCCGCAGCGCCCGTACGACCGGAGACCACCAGGATCGGCATGGTGGACCAGCCGCGAATCGCCTGAATCACGTCTACCCCATCAAGCTCCGGCATACCCAGGTCGAGCATGAGGAGATCCGGCTTGTGCTCGATCGCCGCGTTGACGGCCTGAGCGCCGTTGGCCGCAGTAACCACGGTGTAGCCCCGCGCCGTGAGGGTGATGCGCAGGGCGCGGAGCATTTGGGGGTCGTCATCCGCCACGAGAACGGTCAGCGCGGTCATGCCTCAGCCTCCAGCGGCGCGGCGGATACGAGCGGAATCGACACGACCATTGTGAGCCCGCCCCCGGGCGTGTCTTCGGCCTCTAGCGAGCCGCCCATCCCTTCCGCGAAGCCGCGGGCCAAAGCGAGACCCAGGCCGAGACCCGTGAGGTTGTCGGTGTCGCCGAGGCGCTGAAACGGCACGAAGATCGCGTCCCTCCGCTCGGCGTCGACGCCGGGGCCGGTGTCGATCACGCGGATCTGGGCGTGATCCGCGAAAGAACTCGTGGATACTCGGACCCTAGTTCCAGGGGGCGCGAATCGGCGAGCGTTGTCGAGGAGATTCACCACGACGCGCGCGAGCAGACCGCGATCGGCGAGTACGGCCGGAAGGCGGGGGTCGAGGTCGAGAGTCACGTCCGACGGCCCGAGCCCCAACTCGTCGAGCGCCCCAAGAATGACGTCCTCGACATCCGTTGGCGCCACTGTGACAGCGAGAGCCCCCGCCTCTAGCCGGCTCACGTCGAGGAGGCTGGTGACGAGGCCCGTCAGGGTGGCAAGGCTCTCGTCCGCGGTGGCGAGCAGCTCGTCACGATCGGACTCGTCGAGGTCGACGTCCGTCGCGCGGAGGCCACTCACTGCGGCCGTGGCGGCGGCGAGAGGGCGGCGCAGGTCGTGACTCGCGGCGGACAGCAGGGCGCTGCGCACGCGATCAGCCTCGGCGAGCGGAGCTACTCTGCGAGCCGTGGCTTCGAGTGCAGAGTGCTCGAACGCCGTCTCCAACTGCGCGGCGATCACCGCGAGCAGCCGCCGCTCAGAAGCCGCAAGTCCTCGCCCAAACAACTCAAGGTGGACGTCGTCAGCGACCGCGACCTCGAGGTCAACCGCGTCACCCACCGCAGGTGTACCAGGTGCGATGCCGTCAGAAGCCACCACCTCCCCATGGCTGACAAGCCTTACGGCGTCGAGTGAGAACGCTTCGCGGGTTCGTGACACGAGGGCCTGGATGGCATCCTGTCCGCGCAGCACAGACCCCGAGACGGTGGCCAGCAACTCAGACTCGGCCGCGGCTCGCTGCGCGGCGCGAGTGCGCCGTGCGGCGAGATCCACCACGTAACTCACGAGCGCGGCGATCACCACAAACAGCAGCAGCGCTATTGCGTGGGCTGGCTCGTTGACCGTGATGGTGCGCGTGGGCTCTACAAAGAAGAAGTCGAGCGTGAGCCCCGCGAGCACTGCCGCGAACAGTGCGGGCCACAGTCCTCCAACTAGCGCAACGATCACGACCAGCAGTTGATAGCTGAGGGCCTCTGCGGTGATGGAGTCCTCTCCGTCGAGCGACAGGAGCACCCACGTGAGCAATGGCCCGCCGACGAGGGCGAGCACCAACCCGGCCATCCGCCGCCGCCACGTGAGCGCGCCGCCGATGCGTGGCAGCACCAGGCGTCCGCCCGCGGCATTGTGCGTCACGATGTGCACGTCAATATCCCCGGACTCGCGGATCACGGTGGCGCCGATTCCGGGACCTGTGAAGGCCGCGGCAAGTCGGCTGCGCCGTGAAACGCCGAGTACCAACTGCGTGGCGTTAATGGATCGCGCAAACTCGACGAGGGCCCTGGGGACGTCGTCGCCGACGATCTGGTGGTACTCGCCCCCGAGTGTCTCGACAAGCTTGCGCTGCGCGTCGAGAAGCTCGGGATGCGCGTCAGCAAGGCCGTCCTGAGCGGTCACGTGAACCGCGTGAAGTTCGCCGCCTGCGGACCGCGCGGCGATCCGCGCGCCGCGCCGCAAGAGTGTCTCCCCCTCTGGGCCGCCCGTCAGCGTCACCACCACACGCTCGCGCGCCTCCCACTTGGAGTCGATGCCGTGCTCCGCCCTGTAGGACTTGAGCGCGGTGTCGACCTCGTCGGCTAGCCACAAGAGCGCGAGTTCGCGCAGCGCCGTGAGATTGCCGAGCCGGAAGTAGTTGGACAGAGCGGCGTCGATCCGCTCCGCGGGGTACACGCGCCCGTCGGCGAGCCGGTCGCGGAGCGCTTGCGGCGCGAGGTCCACCACCTCTATCTGGTCCGCGGCCCTCAGCACGGCGTCGGGCACCGTCTCCCGCTGGGGCACGCCCGTGATCTCGCGCACCACATCATTCAGCGACTCGATGTGCTGGATGTTCACCGTCGACATCACGTCGATGCCCGCGTCCAGCAGGGTCGCAACGTCCTCCCAGCGCTTTGCGTGCGCGAGCCCCGGAGCGTTCGTATGGGCCAGTTCGTCCACGAGAGCGACGGCTGGTGCGCGGCGCAGCACGGCATCCAGGTCCATCTCGGAAAGCGTCACACCGCGGTGGCTGACGAGCATCCGCGGCACCACCTCAAGCCCTTCGGCCATCGCGGTGGTCGCCGCCCGGCCGTGCGTTTCCACGATGGCGACTACAACGTCGGACCCCTCATCGCGAAGCCGCTTGCCCTCCTCCAGCATGGCGAAGGTCTTGCCCACACCGGGCGCCGCCCCCAGCAGCACCCGCAGCCGACCTCGCCGCACGGGTCACCCGTCCATCTTGTCGAGGGCGATGTTGAGCTTGAGCACGTTGACGGCGGGCTCGCCCAGGAATCCAAGCATCCGTCCCTGCGTATTATCCTCGACCAGCTCGCGAACGGCGGCCTCGTCAAGGCCGCGCTCGGCGGCCACGCGCGCCACTTGGTTGAGCGCGTTGTCCACGCTGATGTGGGGATCGAGGCCCGACGCTGAGGCCGTCACGGCGTCGGCCGTCACCTGGTCTGTGGTGACGTTGTCGAGCGCGGCGGTGACGGAGATTCGGTCCGCGATGCTCGAGACGAGATCAGGGTTCTCGGGGCCAAGGTTGGAGCCGCCCGAACTCGACGCGTCATACCCGACTGCCGAGGGGCGCGACTGGAAGTACTGGGGCAGCGCGTTGCCGTCGGCGTCGGTGAAGGCCTGCCCGACGAGCGCGGAACCAACGTCCTTGCCGTCCACGCTCACGAGCGAGCCGTCTGCGGCCGCGGGAAGCGCCACTTGCGACACCCCCGTGACGAGCAGCGGGTACGCGATCCCAAGCACGACAGTGGCGACGATGAGCGCCCGTGCTGCGGTGGCGAACTGGCGGCCAGCGGAGCGAATGCCAAACATGTGATCCTCCTAGAAGCCCGGGATGAGGCGAACGAACAGGTCGATGATCCAGATGCCGACGAACGGCGCCACCAGACCGCCTAGCCCGTAGAGAGCCAAGTTGCGGTTGAGAATCTGCGCCGCTCCCATGGGGCGGAACTTCACGCCACGGAGCGAGAGGGGGATCAGCGCGATGATGATGAGCGCGTTGAAGATCACCGCGGACATCACCGCCGACGCCGGCGAGTGCAGGTGCATGACGTTGAGTGCAGAGAGCCCGGGAAACGTCACCGCGAACATCGCGGGAATGATCGCGAAGTACTTCGCGACGTCATTGGCGATCGAGAAGGTGGTGAGGGCACCGCGCGTGATGAGTAGTTGCTTGCCGATGCGCACGATGTCGATGAGCTTGGTGGGGTCCGAGTCGAGGTCCACCATGTTGCCCGCCTCCTTCGCCGCCGACGTACCGGTGTTCATGGCGACGCCGACGTCGGCCTGCGCGAGCGCGGGGGCGTCGTTAGTGCCGTCGCCGGTCATCGCCACGAGGTGTCCGCCCTCCTGCTCGCTGCGGATGAGCGCAAGTTTGTCCTCCGGCGTGGCCTCCGCGAGGAAGTCGTCGACGCCGGCCTCGGCGGCGATCGCCGCCGCGGTGAGCGGGTTGTCGCCGGTGATCATGACGGTGCGAATTCCCATCGCGCGCAACTCGTCGAAGCGCTCTCGGAGGCCGCCCTTCACAACGTCCTTGAGGTGCACCACGCCTAGCACCTTTGACCGTTCGCCTGCGTCCTTGGTGGCGACGACGAGCGGGGTTCCGCCAGCGGCCGAGATGCGGTCAACGATTTCGGCCAGCTGTCGAGCCACGGCGGGCGCGATGGGCGCCTCCGCTTCGATCCACGCGGTGACTGCGCTGCCGGCTCCCTTGCGGATCTGCATCCCGGACCGCTCGTCGACTCCGCTCATTCGAGTCTGCGCGGTGAAGGGAACCACCGTGGCGTGTGAGGAGGCCGTGACCTCCACTCCATGCTCGGCGGCGAGTTCAACGATGGAGCTGCCCTCCGGCGTGGGGTCCGCGAGGGAGGCGACAGCGGCCGCCCTCGTCAACACCTCCGCGCTCACGCCATCGAGCGGGAGGAAGTCGGTGGCCATGCGATTGCCGTAGGTGATGGTCCCGGTCTTGTCGAGAAGTAGCGTGCTCACGTCGCCAGCGGCCTCTACCGCGCGGCCAGACATCGCGAGCACGTTGTGCTGCACAAGCCGGTCCATGCCGGCGATGCCGATGGCGCTGAGCAGCGCCCCGATGGTGGTGGGGATGAGACAGACGAGCAGCGCGATCAGCACGGGAAGCGACACCTCGGCGTCGACGTAGCCCGCAACGGGGTTGAGCGTGAGAGTCACGAGAACGAACACGATGGACAGGCTCGCGAGCAGCACATTGAGTGCGATCTCGTTGGGCGTGCGCTGGCGCGCCGCCCCCTCGACCAGGGCGATCATGCGATCCACGAAGGTCTCACCTGGCTGCGAGGTGATGCGAACCACGATGCGATCGGACAGCACGCGGGTGCCACCGGTCACCGCGCTGCGGTCACCGCCAGACTCGCGGATCACCGGGGCCGACTCTCCCGTGATCGCCGACTCGTCGATCGACGCGATTCCCCACACGATGTCTCCGTCGCCGGGGATGACCTCTCCCGCAACGACGACCACTGTGTCACCTACGCGAAGGTCGGCAGAAGATGTGGTGACCGTCACCGCCCGCTCGGCCCCAGCGTCGACCTGGCCGTCATAGCCCTGCACCAGCGTCGCCGCCGTGGCCGTACGGGTCTTGCGCAGACTCTCCGCCTGTGCCTTGCCACGGCCCTCGGCCACCGACTCCGCGAGGTTGGCGAAGAGAACGGTGAGCCACAGCCAGACGGCGATGCCGATGGTGAAGGCAGTCGGGTCAAGAACGAAAGAGATCGTGACGAGCACCGCTCCTGCCTCGACGATGAGCATGACGGGGTTGCGCCACATCGATCGAGGGTCGAGTTTGCGGAACGCGCCGGGCAGGGCGCCAACGACGCTCGCAAAGGTCAGGGCGCCTGGCCGACGCTTCGAGTGGCTTACAACGGGGGCGCCGGTTGGGGCGCTGGTAACGGGGGCGGTCATCTCAATGCATCCCTTCCGCGAGGGGTCCGAGCGTGAGTAGGGGGAAGTAGGTGAGTGCGGTCACGATGAACGTCACCGCCACGAGCAGGCCAACAAACTGCGGGCGGTACGTGGGAAGAGTGCCCGCACTGGCGGGAACCGGGTCCTGGGCGGCGAACGAGCCCGCGAGGGCAAGCACGATCACGATGGGGACGAACCGACCGAGCAGCATCGCCACCCCGAGGGCCGCGTTGAACCAGCCGGTGTTTGCCGTGAGTCCCGCGAAGGCGGAGCCGTTGTTGTTGGCTGCCGAGGTGAAGGCATAGAGCACCTCGGACACGCCGTGATTGCCGGCGTTCAGGATCGATGTCCCCGTGACGTCGGCGTTGACCGTGGGAATCGCAAAGCTCAGCGACGTGCCTGCGAGCACAAGCGCCGGAGTGACGAGTATGTAGAGGCTGACGAGTTTGATCTGGGTGGCGCCCACCTTGTGTCCCAGGTACTCGGGGGTGCGGCCCACGAGCAGACCTGCCACAAACACCGCTAGCACGGCCAGCACGAGCATCCCGTACATGCCCGCGCCAACGCCGCCGGGCGCCACCTCGCCTAGCATCATGTTGACCATCGGCACCGCTCCACCGAGCGCGGTATACGAGTCGTGCATCGAGTTCACGGAGCCGGTCGATGTGAGAGTGGTGACGGCCGCGTACAACGCGGATCCCACTACACCGAAGCGCTGCTCTTTGCCCTCCATGGCTCCGCCCGCAAGCTGAGGCGCCGTACCGGCGCCGTGGACCTCTAGGGCCGTGAGCGTCGCCACCGACACCACGAACAGCGTGCCCATCGCGGCGAGGATCGCGTATCCCTGGCGGTTGGATCCAACCATCCGCCCAAACGTGCGGGGAAGCGAGAAGGGGATGACGAGGATCAGCAGGATCTGAAAGGTACTGCTGAGAGAGTTGGGGTTCTCAAACGGATGCGCGGCGTTGGCGTTGAAGAAGCCACCGCCGTTGGTGCCGAGTTCCTTGATCGCCTCTTGGCTCGCCACGGGGCCGCCGGGCAGCGTCTGGGTGCCGCCGGTGATCGTGGTGAGGTCGGTGAAGCCGTGAAAGTTCTGGATCACTCCCATCGCCACGAGGGCGAGGGCCGCCACGACGCTCATCGGCAGCAGGATCCGGATCACCGAGCGGGTGAGGTCCACCCAGAAGTTGCCGATCGTCTCGGTGCGGTGGCGCGCGAAGCCTCGCACGAGAGCGATCGCGACCGCGATACCGACGGCGGCGGAGAGGAAGTTCTGCACCGCGAGGCCTGCCATCTGCACGCCGTAGCCGAGGGTGGCTTCCGGGGAGTAGGCCTGCCAGTTGGTGTTGGTCACGAACGAGACGGCCGTGTTGAACGCGAGAGCGGGGTTGACATTGCCCAGTCCCAGCGAATACGGCAGGGCCGACTGCAATCGCTGCAGCCCGTACAGCAGCACCACACTGGCTGCCGAGAACGCGAGCACGGCCACGGCGTATGTCTTCCAGGCCTGTTCGCGGCTCGCGTTGACACCGAGCAGCCGGTAGGTGCCGCGCTCCACAGCGAGGTCCTTTCGGGACATGAACGTCCACGCCATGTAGTCCCCGAGAGGGCGATAGAAGATCACGAGGATCGCGATCACGGCGCCCGCTTGGGCAAGGGCAAGCAGCGCGGCCATCAAAACCGCTCCGCTCGGATGAGCGCGTACACGAGGTACGCGACGGCGGCGACCGCGAGGGCCGCGGCGATCCACGCGAGGACGGTCACAACTTCTCCAGTCCCGCGGCGATGAGGCGCACAATCCCGAACAACAGGACGATCGCGCCGAGTGCGATGATGTCTGCCATTCCTCGAGTACAGACCCGCACCGTGCCCAGCAGAAGCCGTCCTAACGGAATCCATACGGCACTGGCGCTCCCCAGCGTCGGGCACGTAAGCGCCGTGTGAGTACTCTGCTCGCATGACTGAGGATCTGGCGGACCACTGGGAGCAGCGCTACCGGGAAAACTCACGGGCTTGGTCCGGCAAGGCGAACCCGACGCTCGTGGCAGTGGCTTCTAGCCTCACCCCTGGCACCGCGATCGATATGGCGTGCGGCGAGGGCGCAGACGTTGCGTGGCTCGCCGCGCAAGGCTGGACCGTGACCGGAGTGGACATCTCGCCAACCGCGATCCAGCGGGCGCGCGAGGCGGCGGCCGGTATCGAGGGCGCGAGTTTCGTGGCCGCCGACCTCTCGCAGTGGCTTCCCGACGCTCCCGTCGACCTGGTGTGCTCGTCGTTCCTGCACTCGACGGTGGCGTTCCCCCGCACCGAGATCCTCCGCGCGGCGGCATCGTGGGTGAAGCCCGGAGGTCACTTCCTGACGATCACGCACGCGGAGGCGCCCTGGTGGAGCGGCCTCGCTCATCACGACCATGCCCAACTCGTTGCCCCTGAAGTGGACCTGGACTCCCTCGCCCTCGACCCCGAACTGTGGGAGACGATCGAAGTCGGCGTCCGCGAGCGCGATGCGGTGAGCCCCGACGGCGAGCCCGGGGTACTGCGCGACGGCGTGATCCTGCTGCGGCGGCGCTAGCTCACGGTTCGCCGCCGCTTCCGATGGGACTACCCGCGTTGGGCCCGTCATTTCCCGCGAAATCACCGAACCTGACGGGTGCATAGGCGTTGCGCCCATTGCGCTCCGCGCAACTGGTGCAACGGCGCTAGCCCACCCCGCACCCAACTACCCTTGACGGGTGGCACACCTGCTGGGAGTCGAGTCGGCTCATGTCGACTTCGGCATGGGAACCGTGCTTGGCTCGGTGACCCTCGGCCTCCAGGACGGTGACCGCATCGGCATTGTCGGCGCAAACGGCGCTGGTAAATCGACGCTCCTCAAGATCCTTGCCGGCCGCATGCAGCCGCACGAGGGTCGCGTCACGAACGCTCGCGGCACGCGCGTCGGGGTCCTCGACCAGTCGGATCACGTCGACACGAACCTGACGGTGCTTGGAGCGATCGTCGGCGACGCGGACACGCACGAGTGGGCATCGGACCCTCGCATCCGCGACATCATGTCCGGCTTAGTGCCAGACCTTCCGCCCGACGCCGTGGTCGGCGAACTTTCCGGCGGCCAGCAACGCAGGGTCGCCTTGGCACACGTCCTCGTGGGCGAACACGACGTCCTCATCCTCGACGAGCCCACCAACCACCTCGACGTCGAAGGCGTGACCTGGCTCGCCGAGCACCTCAAGCAGCGGTGGACCGCGAAAGCGGGAGCGCTCGCGGTCGTCACCCACGACCGCTGGTTCCTCGACGAGGTCACGACCCAGACGTGGGAGGTTCACGACGGCGAGGTGGATCAGTACGAGGGTGGCTACGCGGCCTACGTGCTGCAGCGCGTGGAGCGCGGTCGCATCGCCAACGTCACCGAACAACGTCGCCAGAACCTCATGCGCAAGGAGCTCGCGTGGCTGCGTCGAGGCGCTCCCGCCCGCACGTCCAAGCCTAAGTTCCGCATCGATGCCGCGAACGCGCTCATCGCAGACGTGCCGCCCGTTCGCGACGCGATCCAACTGCAGCGCATGGCGACGGCGCGCTTGGGCCGCGACGTCGTGGAACTCATCCGAGCCTCCGTCAGCTACGGCGACAAGCACGTGCTCACGGACCTCGACTGGAACCTCGGCCCGGGCCAGCGCGTAGGGCTGCTGGGCGAGAACGGCGCCGGCAAGTCAACGCTGCTGCGCCTCATCACGGGAGAGCTCGAGCCTACGACCGGCCGCGTCAAGCGCGGCCAGACGGTGCGCGTCGCCGCCCTCTCCCAGCAGCTCGCAGAGCTCGAGGAGCACAAGGACGAGCGCGTGTCCGCCCTCGTAAAGCGCTTCAGCGCCGTCACACTTGCCGATGGAAGCGAACTCACCTCCGGCCAACTGTTGGAGCGCCTGGGCTTCTCGAGCGCCCAACTGAAGACCCCCGTCGGGCGACTGAGCGGGGGGCAAAGGCGACGACTTCAGCTACTAGTAGTTCTACTTAGTGAGCCCAACGTGCTCGTGCTCGACGAGCCGACGAACGACCTCGACACTGACATGCTTGCCGCCCTTGAGGATCTGCTGGATGCGTGGCCCGGCACCCTCGTAGTGGTTAGCCACGATCGCTACCTCATGGAGCGCGTCACCGACGAGCAGTTCGCCGTGGTGGACGGCGGCCTGCGCCACCTCCCCGGTGGCGTCGACGAATACGTATCGCTCTCACGGGCCCGACGCCGTGGTTCCGGTGGCATCGGCACCTTTGGTCAGTCGACGGTCCAGGCAGCGCCGGTGAAGCTCGATGCGCAGGCGCAGCGAACGCTCGCCAAGGAGCTTCAAGCAGTGGAACGGCGCATGGCGAAGGTCGCCGGGGAGACCGAGAAGCTCCACGAGAAGATGGCCGCCCACGACCAAAGCGACTACGCCGGCATCGGCCAACTCTCAGATGAACTGCGCGCTCTCGACGCCGAGAACGCCGACCTCGAGGAGCGTTGGCTTGAGCTCAGCGAGCAGTTGGGGTGACCGGCCAGGCGTCCCCGCTCCCCCAGTTCTCGCGGGGCTCCTCGCGAAGCACTATTGAGACGTGGTCGCGCGGGATCCCGATGACCTCGAACCGGTCAAGGATCTGCGCGTAGAGCGATTGCTTCATCTCCGCCGTGCGGCCCGAGTAGCAGTCGATCGACACGAGCGTGCGGTACTCGGGCTGACTCAGCAACTGGGAGACCGCGAATCGGTGGGGATCGTGTTCCAGCAAGCGAATGTTCTTGTCGCTGTCAGGGATGCCGAACGCGTCCATGAGCGCGGCATGCACTGCCTCGATGATCTCGGCCTCTTGTTTCGCGCGCCAGTGACGGCGCACTTCGATCGTCACAAACGGCATGCCGCGAGCCTAGGCGACCACGAGGGCGAGCGACGTCGATCCGCAAGAGAGCACTCGAGACCCGGCCGCCAGAGTCGCGTCTACGCCACTTGGCTCGGCGTCGTGGAGCGGCGCGAGCACATCTACTAGCCCTTCGGCCCGCAGGATCGCGCCGGGCTCGCTGCGCGCGTCCGTCGCGGTCACAATCCGCGCCGAAGAATTGACGATCACGGCGGGCACCCCCAGGCTGCGCAACGCTGGCAGGAGCCGCTCCTCCAGACGAGAGACCAAGGCGTCGCACCCCACAACGCCCAAGAACTCGCCGTCCACGACGAGCGGCATCGTCAACGTCACCGCGTAATCCTCCGTGCACAAGTAGTCGACGTACGGGCCGGTGAGATGCCGCTCGCCCGTCGTGAAGGGTACGCGCCACCACTCGAGCGTGGTGTAGTCACGAAAGCCGTCGCTCGACTCGTCGTCGACCGTCGCAAGCCTGCGTACCTGTTCACCGGGAGACCCAAGCCACCAGGCGAGGTGCCACCGCGCGTCGGTCAGCAGGCCGGGCGCCGCGACGAAGCCGGATCCGGTGATGAGCGGGTCCGCCGTAACGGCGGGTACCGCGAAAGCCTCGACGAGAGGATCGACGGCCGCCGCGGTGCGCGGAACGCCTGCCGCGAATTGGGAGGCGAGCGCGGCGCGCCACCGCTCGACCGTGTCGAAGAGATCCTCGATCGTGCTCGCGACCTCGCCCGCCACAATCTCGCCCTGAGCGGTGATCGTCGTCATGCGGTGCCTCCCGTCTCGAGCCTCAACTTCTCATCAATGAGCCACCGCATCGAGTCGTCGATGAGCCCAAGAATTGCGGCCCTCGCGCGCTCGGGGGCAACATCGCGGATCGCTGCGATGGTCCGCTCGCGTGCCGCGGCGCTTCGCTCACGGTACTCCTGCTCTCGAAGGCACAACCAGACGAGCGGGCCGGCCTCAGACTGCAGCCGCACCTCCTCGCGCACCAAGCGCGGGGATTGGCTGATCGCCGCCACCTCCAGTTGGAATCTCAGCAAGGCCCGACGCGCACCTCCTTGGGTGCCGAGGTCGGCTCCGGCGTGGATCGCCTCAAGGCTCCGCACGTCGTCTTCGCTCGCTCGCTGCGCGGCGAGCTCGGCCGCAGTGCCCGCGATTGCAGAGAGATGGACGGCAAGGTCACGGAGCGCGATGCGCGAGTGGCCCTGGAGGCGCTCGTCGAGATGGCGCGCGGCGGCCTCGCGATCGTAGGTGACGAAACTGCCGCCGTCCCGCCCGCGTCGGGTCTCTACCAGGGAATTCGCTCGTAACTCCTCAAGCGCCTCGCGGGCGGTGACGAGCGCGACGCCCATGGTGCGCGAGAGTTCGGCCTCGCTGGGAAGGCGCTCGCCATCCCTCAGCAGGCCGCTCACGATCGCGTCGGTGAGCCTGCGAGCGACGAGTTCTGCTCGCCCCGTGCCGTCGAGCGGCGCAAACACAACCGAGCGGTGCGCGTCACGGTGGCCCGTTGATCGTGGCAAGGCGGTCTCGATCCTGTGGTGGGTCGGGAGCGATATTTCACGAGACTGTAACACCATCGACTCAATTAGATATGGTTCTATATGTTTCGATGACAATGACGTCATAGAGGAGCAGCATGAGCGAAGTGTCGGCGATCCGGCTGACCGGACTCACCAAGGAGTTCGGGGATGTGACCGCGGTCGACCACGTCGATCTCGAGATCGGCGCGGGAGAGTTCTTCTCTATGCTCGGGCCTTCCGGCTCGGGAAAGACCACCGTTCTCCGCATGATCGCCGGATTCGCTCAACCGACCTCCGGAACCGTCGAGCTCTTTGGCGAGGACGTGACGCACGCGGCTCCGTTCGATCGGGACGTCAACACCGTCTTCCAGGACTACGCGCTGTTCCCCCACATGAACGTGCTAGACAACGTCGCGTACGGGCTGCGCGTGCGCGGCATGAAGAAAGCGGAGCGTCAGGAGAGGGCCATGCGCGCCCTCGCGGCAGTTCGCCTTGATCACCTCAGTGCTCGCAAGCCCGCCGAACTCTCGGGCGGCCAGCGTCAGCGCGTGGCCCTCGCGCGCGCCACCGTGGTGGAGCCCAAAGTGCTGCTGCTCGACGAGCCACTGGGCGCCTTGGACCTCAAACTCCGCGAGCAGATGCAAGTGGAACTCAAGCAGATCCAGCGCGACCTCGGCATCACCTTCATCTTTGTGACGCACGACCAAGAGGAGGCGCTCACGTTGAGCGACCGGATAGCGGTGTTCAACGACGGGCGCATTGAGCAGCTGGGCACTCCCTTCGACCTCTACGAGCGCCCTGCGTCGCACTTCGTCGCGGACTTCGTCGGCACCTCCAATCTCTTTGGCGACGAGCACTCCCTGACCCTGCTTGGCCGCGAGGGTGAGTTCTCGGTGCGTCCAGAAAAACTGACGCTTTCCGCGGAACCGGCCACAGCGTCGGGCATGCGCAGTGCGCAAGGCACCATCGTGGAGTCGATTTACCTGGGAAGCGGCATCCGCCGCGTCATCGACCTCGACGCAGGGCCGCGGATCAGCGTGCTCGAGCACAACGACCGTTCGCGCGCCGCCGATCAAGACCGGGGCGACCGAGTTCACGTGAGCTGGCACGACGACGACGTCGTGGCGCTCATTCCCCCTGGCACATAAGGCCTCAGCACAAAAAGAAGAACCCTTGGGAGAGGACAACAGCATGAGAAAGATTCGGCGCGGGCGACAGGCAGCGCTCGCCTCAACAATGGCGGTGGGTGCGCTCGCGCTCCTGACCGCTTGTGGCACTTCCGGGGGCGACGAGCCAGCTCCAATGGCTACCGCACTCGGCGACATGGAGGACTCCGTCTCGATTCTCGCGTGGCCCGGCTACGTGGAAGACGGCAGCAACGACCCGGCCGTGGACTGGGTGAGCGGCTTCACCGACAAGACGGGCTGCAAGGTGGTCTCGAAGTCCTATGGCACCTCTGACGAGGCCGTGAACCTCATGAAGACCGGCGACTACGACGTGGTTGCGGCGTCCGGCGACGCGACCCTGCGTCTCATCGCCGCCAAGGACGTGGCCCCGGTCAATACCGACCTCATCCCCAGCTACGCGGGCGTCTTCGACTTCCTCAAGGAGAAGGAGTGGAACTCCGTGGACGGGCAGTCCTACGGCGTGCCCCACGGGTACGGAGCAAACCTGTTGCTGTTCAACACGGACGTAGTGACTCCAGCGCCAACGTCGTGGAGCGTCGTGTTCGACGGCGCCTCGCCGTACTCGGGCAAGGTCACGGCCTACGACTCGCCCATCTACATTGCCGACGCGGCCGTGTACCTGATGGCTACGCAGCCTGATCTTGGAATCAAGAACCCGTACGCGCTTGACCAGGAGCAGTTCGACGCTGCTGTGGCCCTGCTCAAGGAGCAGCGCGCGCACGTTGGCGAGTACTGGTCCGACTACCTCAAGGAGATCCAGGCATTCGAGTCTGGTGACTCCGTGGTGGGCACCACGTGGCAGGTGATTCAGAACGTGCTCGCCGGCGAGGTGGAGAACACTGATGTGGTCCTGCCCTCGGAAGGCGCCACCGGATGGTCCGACACCTGGATGATCTCGTCCAAGTCCAAGAGCCCCAACTGCGCGTACGCGTGGCTGGACTGGATCGCGAGCCCTGAGGTCAACGCGCAGGCGACCGCCTACTTCGGTGAGGCGCCGTCGAGCCAGGAGGCCTGCAACTACCGCGACGACTGCGAGGCCTACCACGCAGGCGACGCCGAGTACGCGTCCAAGATCTGGTACTGGACCACGCCCATCGCGGACTGCGTGGACGGCCGTACCGACGTCAAGTGCATCGACTACGCAAAGTGGACCGAGGCCTGGGCGGAGATCAAGGGCTGACCTTGGCGGTAACCGAATCTGAACCCGCCGAGGCGACGCGCACTGTGCCGTCGCCTCGGCGGACCGCCGCTCGGCGCGGATCGGCCTTTCTCACGCGCCACCCGCGCGTGCGCTTGGGCCTGCTGCTGTCGGCACCACTGTTCTGGCTCGTGATCGTCTATGTTGTCGCGCTCGCGTTGCTGCTCGTCACCGCCTTCTGGTCGGTCGACAGCTTCACGGGCGAGATCAAGACCGAGTGGACCCTCGACAACGTCATCACGGTGGTGACGGGAGCGCTGTATCAAACGGTCACCCTGCGCACTCTCGGCATCGCGATCGCGGTGACCATCATCGACGTGGCGATCGCGCTGCCGATTGCCTTCTTCATGGCGAAGGTCGCCTCGCCGCGGGCCCAGCGCCTGCTGGTCATCGCGGTGCTTATGCCGCTCTGGGCGTCGTACCTCGTCAAGGCGTATGCGTGGCGATCGGTGCTATCGCAAGACGGCATTCTCGAGTGGCTGTTGAAGCCCATCGGCCTCCACAGCCCCGGGTACGGTGTGCCGGCGACCATCATCACGCTGTCCTACCTGTGGCTGCCGTATGTGATCCTGCCGATCTACGCAGGACTCGAGCGCGTCCCGGACTCGCTCCTTGAGGCCTCGGCTGACCTTGGCGGCCGCTCCACTCGCACGCTCCGTTCGGTGGTGCTGCCGCTCGCGTTCCCCGCGATCGTCGCGGGCACCATCTTCGCTTTCGCGCTCTCGCTGGGCGATTACATCACCGTCAACATCGTGGGCGGAGCCAGCCAGATGCTCGGCAACCTCGTGTACACGAACGTAGGCGCCGCGAACAACCTGCCGCTCGCTGCGGCCATCGCGCTCATCCCCATCGCAATCATCTTCGGCTATTTGGCGCTCGTGAAACGCACCGGCGCCTTGGACAACCTGTAGGGCGGCGACATGAGACTCGGACGCGCCGCTCGCATCACGTTAGGCATCGTGACGGGGTTCATCCTCGTGGGGATGTACGTGCCGCTCTTTGTGGTGTTCATCAACTCGTTCTCTACTTCAACCTCGCTGTCGTGGCCGCCGCCAGGATTCACCTTGGAGTGGTGGGGCAAGGCATTCCAAAGCCAGGGCGCGGCCGACGCCGTGGCCACCTCGGTGGTCATCGCCCTGATAGCGACGGCAGTGGCCACCCTGCTCGGCACGCTGATGTCGTTCGCGCTGCAGCGGTTCGCGTTCTTTGGCCGGCAGGCGATCTCGCTGCTGATCGTTCTGCCGATCGCCCTGCCCGGAATCATCACCGGCATCGCGCTCAACAACTTCTTCCGCACCATCATGCGCATCCCACTGTCGATCTGGACGGTCGTGATCGCCCACGCGACCTTCTGCATCGTCACCGTGTTCAACAACGTGATTGCGCGGCTGCGCCGCACCGGCGTGAATCTTGAGGACGCGTCCGCTGACCTTGGGGCCGGCGTGTGGACCACGTTCCGGCTCGTGACGTTCCCGCAGCTGCGCTCGGCACTGATGGCGGGCGGATTGCTCGCCTTCGCGCTCAGCTTCGACGAGATCATCGTCACCACGTTCACCGCGGGCTCCGGGGTGACGACCCTGCCGATCTTCATCCTCAACAACATGTTCCGGCCCAACCAGGCGCCGATCGTCGCGGTCATTGCCGTGGTGCTGGTGGTCGTGTCGATCGTGCCGATCTACCTGGCACAGCGGCTTGCGGGGTCCGAGCAGACGCACCGGTGAGACCGGGCTACCCCGCCCGGTGGATCGAGATGTGGCCAAAGTTGGTTCGTGCGTGCACCGAGACGGAGCCTTCGGTCGACGCGGGGGCATCTTGGCTCATGAGGTCATTGCGCACATGACCAGTCTTTGACGACAGATCCAGCCACGCAGGAACCCCCTCGCGCACTCCGACGGTCAGGGAGCCGAACCCGCTCTCGAGTTCGATGGAACCGGTACTCACCTCGCCGAGTTCGATCGAGCCGTACGCGGTCTTGGCCGCTACCGAAGCGCCCGCTGAGGAGATCTCTAGGTCGCCATAGGACATCTTCGCCTCCACATCGCCCAGCACGTCCCCGATGGTGATGTTGCCGTGTGACGACTTGACAGAGGCGGCGCCGGCGATGGAGTCGACTCGAATCGAGCCGTGGTCACACGAGGCCTCGAGGTCGCCCAGGACGCGGCCGGCTGTCACTTGCCCATGCGAGGCGTGCACCCAGAGGTCGCCCGTGTCACCAACGCGCGCACCCCCAAGGGCGGACTTGATTCGGGTAGCGCCCAGCACGCCCGACGTCGTCACGGGACCCAAGCTGGACTCGGCCGTCAGGCGCGAACCGGTGGGGACCTCCACCTTGACCTCGATCGACTCGGTGGGGCCAAAGATCACGACCTTTGGCTTGGGCGCGATGATCGTGAGTCGCGACCCGTCGAATTCGACGGTGGTGTCGCGGGCAGCGCGAACGTCAGCCTCCCGAGAGGCGTTGGCGGGCACCACGGTGACCACGGCGTCGGGCCTGTCACTGGCGATGATCTCTAGGCTGCCGCTGGGAACTTTGACGGCGATGTCGATGGGGCTGGAGGTTACGAACGTGGGCATGGCTGCGCCTTTCTGAGGGTGTGGTTTGTAGACCCTGCGAGTGCACGCAGGGAGATGGAGTGGTTGGGGATCGCCGGGCTAGCCGGCCCATCCGGCGAAGCTGTCGCCCGTATGGACGGCGCGCTTGGGGGAACGTCTGGGTCTGCCTTGGAGCGCATCCGCGATGGCGCGGACCATCCAGGTGTTGACGGACAAACCGTCTGCGGCCGCCGCGTCGTCGACCCTGAGTTTCAGGGAGTCTGGGAGGCGGATTGTGGTGCGGGAGGTGCTGGCGTCGTTGAGGTCCGACGCTGGGGCCGGGACCTCGTCTGTGTCACCTTCGGACGGTGCCGAGGTCAAGACGAAGGCCACATCGCGGCCGCGCAGGCGCACGTCCACCGAGCCGGGCGCGAGGTCGCGAGTTATCTCGCTTGCCGCCGCGGACAGCACGTCGAGAAGCACAAGCCGCGCGGTGGCGTCGAGGCCGAACACGAGCCGTTCGGCCGCTTCGCGGATGTCATCGCCACTGGACTCAGCGGACTCGACGAGTCGGCGCTGAAGTTCGCGAACGTAGGTCTCAAGTTCCATGACTCCACTTTGACACCATCATGGTGTCATGTCAAGTCAAAGTGGTGTCAAACCGCGCGGATGTCAGTGCGGCTGGTACGGGCTGACTACCACGTCCACGCGCTGGAACTCCTTGAGGTCGCTGTAGCCCGTGGTCGCCATGGAGCGGCGGAGCGCACCCATGAGGTTGGTGGTGCCGTCCGCGGTGGTGCCGGGGCCGGTAAGGATCTGCTCCAGCGTGCCCACCGTGCCGACGTGCACGCGCTCCCCGCGCGGAAGCTCCGAGTGGTGCGCCTCCGGACCCCAGTGAACGCCCTGGCCTGGCGCCTCTTCCGCCCGCGCCAGAGCGGCGCCCACCATGATCGCGTCGGCACCGCACGCGATCGCCTTGACCATGTCGCCAGAGCGGCCGATGCCGCCATCGGCGATCACGTGGACGTACCGGCCCCCAGACTCGTCGAGGTAATCGCGACGGGCGGCCGCAGCGTCGGCCACCGCCGTGGCCATGGGCGCGTGGATCCCGAGCGAGGTGCGCGTGGTCTGCGCCGCGCCGCCGCCAAAGCCCACCAGCACGCCAGCTGCGCCAGTGCGCATGAGGTGAAGTGATGCCTGGTAGGTGGACGCGCCGCCAACGATCACGGGCACGTCGAGCTCGTAGATGAACTTCTTGAGGTTGAGCGGCTCCTCGCCAGCAGAGACGTGCTCGGCGGAAACGGTGGTGCCGCGGATCACGAAGACGTCAACCCCAGCCTTGAGCACCGTTCCATAGAACTCCTGGGTGCGCTGCGGGCTGAGGGCTCCCGCGACCGTCACGCCGGCCGCGCGAATCTCCTGCAAGCGCGCCGTGATGAGGTCCGCCTTGATCGGTTCCGCGTAGATCTGTTGCATTCGAGCGGTCGCATCGGCGCCGTCGAGAGCCGCGATTTCCTCGAGCTGCTCGGTGGGGTCCTCGTAGCGGGTCCACACGCCTTCGAGGTCGAGCACGCCAAGGCCGCCACGGCGGCCAAGCTCGATCGCCGTTGCGGGGCTCATGACCGAGTCCATTGGCGCCGCGATGACGGGAATCGAGAACTCGAAGGCGTCGATCTGCCAACGCAGGGAGACGTTCTGGGGATCGCGCGTGCGGCGCGATGGCACGATCGCCACGTCGTCGAAGGAGTACGCGCGGCGGCCGCGCTTTCCGCGGCCGATCTCGATCTCGTTGCTCACCGCCCCAGCCTACCGGCGCGCCTCGTCACCCTGCGCGGAGTCGCTCGTCACCCTGCGCGGAGTCGCTCGTCACCCTGCGCGGAGTCGCAGGGCCAACCCCAGCGCCGGCTCTCCACAAGGCAGCGCGTCCCGCGCTTAGTGTCACAGGGGCGTGGGAGAGTTTCACCATGACCTGGCTAGACGAACCGATGGTGGGATTCGACACCGAGACCACGGGCGTGTCCACCGCCACCGACCGCATCGTGACCGCAGCGCTCATTACGCGCACAGGCGACGGCGCGCCAACCCAGCGCACATGGCTCATCGACCCTGGTATTCCCATCCCCGCCCGCGCTACCGAGGTGCACGGAATCAGCACCGAGTACGCACGCTTGAACGGCCAAGGCCCGGCCGACGCCCTGGCTGAGATCGCGGACCTGCTGGCTTCGGCGCTGGCCGCGGGGGTGCCGATCGTTGGCTTCAACGTGCAGTACGACCTCTCGATCCTTGAGGCCGAGTTGGCACGCAATGGACTGCCCACGCTGGCCCAAAGGTTGCCGGCCGGGATCCGGCCAATCGTCGATCCTCTCGTGCTGGACCGCCATCTTGACCGCTATCGCAGGGGCAAGCGCAAGCTCATCGACATGTGCGAAACCTATGGGGTGACGGTGAACCCCGATTCCCTGCACGCCGCGGACGCGGACGTTCTCGCGACGCTCGACGTGGTTCGCGCGATTGCCGCGCGATATCCCGCTCTGGGTCAGGTCGCGTTGAGCGACCTCCACGATCAGCAGGTGGAAGCGCACCGAGTGTGGGCGACAGAGTTCACCGCCTGGTTGCGTTCCAAGGGGGAGGCGAACGACTTCCCCAGTCCCGAGTGGCCGGTGCCGAGGTCGCCCTCTACGAGCCTGGCGTCTTCCGCGTTCTAGCGGGCGTCACCCGCTCGACTCCGTCCTGCCACACGTGAGAGACGAGTGGCACCCCCGGCCGATACGCCAGATGGGTTGCAGACGGCGCGTCGAGCACCGCGATGTTCGCGCGCGCTCCCGGAGCGAGGTGTCCCACATCGTCTCGACGCAGGGCGCGCGCACCGCCTGCCGTCGCGGCCCAAACGGCCTCTGCGGGCGTCATGTGCATCTCGCGCACGGCCCACGCGACAACCATCGGCATCGACGTCGTGAACGAGGATCCGGGATTGCAGTCCGACGCCAGCGCCACCGTGACCCCGGCATCGATGAGCCGGCGCGCATCCGTCCACGGCAGTCGCGAAGAGAACTCGACGCCTGGCAGCAGCGTGGCAACCGTGCGAGATCCCGCGAGGATCTCGACATCTAGGTCTGAAAGGAAACTGGCGTGGTCCACCGAGGCGGCGTCCAGTTCGACCGCAAGGGATATCGCGTCCGAGGGACCAAGCTGAGCCGCGTGAAGGCGCACGCCAAGTCCCTTGGCCAACCCGGCCCTGAGCACCCTCTCCGACTCGTCTCTGGTGAAGGCACCCTTTTCGCAGAAAACGTCGATCCATCGAGCGTGGGGTGCGCAGGCGTCGAGCATGGGCCCTGTCACCAGCGCAAGATACTCATCCCGGTCAACCCCAGCGGGCACCACGTGCGCGCCCAGAAAGGTGACCTCGTCGGTGACGGACGCCGCCAGCCGCACCGAGCGCTCCTCGGCGGCCACATCGAGCCCGTAGCCGGACTTGACCTCCAACGTGGTGGTGCCCTGCCGCAGCGCCTCCGCTGCGAGCCGCTGCAGATTCGCGAGCAGCTCCTGCTCCGTTGCCGAGCGCGTGAGCGCCACGGTGGCGCGGATGCCGCCCGCCTCGTAGCTGGCGCCTTGCATGCGGGCCGCAAACTCTCCTGCACGGTCTCCCGCGAACACCAGGTGCGTGTGAGAGTCGACAAAGCCTGGCAGCGCAGCTGCGCCACCCAGATCTACCGTCCGATCCGCGGCCGGAGCGGCCGACGAGTCGCCGACCCATGCGACACGTCCGCCTTCGATCACCATGGCAGCGTCGGAGCGAATGGGACGCTCGTTATCATGCGTCGTCAACTCACCAATGCCCGTGAGGAGCGTCGAACTCACTTCCACACCTCCTCGAGTGCGGTGCGCAAGACGTCGCGCGCGGCTCCCGCAACGTGCGCCCCGTCGCGCACCACAACGGCGCCACCCACAACCGTATGACGCACGTCTGCCGCGGTGGCGGATAGCCACGAGGTGGCGGGTTCGGTGCCGAGCGTCCTGGCCGACGACTCGTCGATCACCACGAGGTCGGCGAGCGACCCGGGGGCGATGACGCCTCCCTCCCAGCCCAGGCTCCGGTAGCCCGCGGAAGTGCCTGCGGCCAACAGTTGCCGGGGCTCGAACAGAGAGCGCCGGCCGGTCGCGAGGCGCTCGTGACCCTCGAGCTGGCGACACTCGTCGAACGGGTCCACCACCACGTGCTGATCGGAGCCGATCGCGATGCCTACTCCCGCTTCTACGAGTTGACGCGCACGGCCGATGCCGTCTCCGAGGTCGCGTTCCGTGGAGGGACACATGCACACCATCGAGTTGGTCTCGGCGAGGAGCCCGATATCCACGTCGGTGAGGTGCGTCGCGTGTACCGCCGTGAAACGCGGGGACAGGACTCCCCGCTCCGCGAGCACCTCCACGGGCGAAAGTCCGTAGGCGGCTCGTACCTGCGCGTTCTCTGCAGGCTGTTCGGAGACGTGAGCGTGCAGGGGCTCGTCAGGGTCCATTGCTGCGAGCAGCGCGGGAAGGTCTCCTGGGTCCACCGCCCGGAGCGAATGGATCGCGGCTCCTCGCCTCACCAACGGGCCAGCAATCGCATCCAGTTGCGCGTGGCGAGCGATCCACTCGCCAGGCGTGTCAAGAAACGGTCGCTGGGCTTTACTGCCTGCGACTGGGTTGCCGACCTCATCGAGTCCGCCGCGCAAGTACGCGGTGTCGAGAAGAGTGAGCCGAATCCCCGCGCCCTCGGCGGCGTCCGCGAGCGCCTCCGCCATGGCACCTTGAGGTGCGTACGCGCCGCCGTCGGGCCGCCGATGAAGATAGTGGAATTCGCCAACAACGGTGTAACCGGCCTCAAGAAGTTCGGCGAAGAATGCGCGGGCCACCACGTAGTAGAGGTCGGGGTTGAGGCGGCCCGCGGTGCGATACATGAGCTCTCGCCACGCCCAGAAATCACCGGCTTCAGCGTCGCCGCGCCCGCGCAAGAGCCGGTGGAAGGCATGCGAGTGGGTGTTGGCAAAGCCCGGCAGTGCGAGGCCATCTAGCGCAGCGTCTGCCGCGCCTCGGCTCTCTCCCGCGCTCACGGCGGAGATCCGGCCGCTGGCGTCAACGTCAACGGCGACGTTCGCCAGCACCTCGCCGTCGATGAGGGCGTGCGCGAGGTGAAGTCTCGACACCGGCTGCGGTCGGTTCACGGGTGCTGTCGATTCATCGGTGCTGTCGATTCATGACAGCGCCGCAACCAACTCGACGAGGGTTGTCACCGCGTGGAAGGCGTCCGCGTCGTCCGCATGCTCCGCCGCGGCGTGGGAGGTGCCGTCGAGATTGCGAACCGCGAGCATAGCCGCGGGCACGCCCGCCTCCGCGAGCACGCCGCTATCGTGCCCTGCCCCAGACGGGAGGCGCGGGGCAGGCACTCCGCTCGCCCGTTGCGCGGCCGCGGCGAGCGCATCCGAAAGGGCTCCGTCGAATCGCGTCGCGGGCGTCCAACTTTCGAGAATCGCGCTCGACTCGAGTGCGGAGGCCACGCGCTCAGCGACCTCAGGGACCTTCTCGGCGTTCGCGCCCCGAGCATCGACCCACATCGTGGCTAGTGAGGCGATTGCGTTGACCGCTCCCGGCACGACCGAAACCTTGCCTACGGTCGCGAGCACGCCCAACTCTTGGGCCACCTCCCGCACCAGGAGAATGCCCCTCGCCATCGCCAGAACCGGGTCGTCCCTGTCGTCCAGGGCGGTAGTGCCGGCATGGTTCGGAGTGCCCGGGATGTCAATGCGCCACCGGCCGTGTGCCCAGATCTCGGTGAGCACACCTAGCGGTGCGCCCGCCGCGGCCAGCCCTCGTACCGTGCCCGCGGCGTCGGCCACCGGCAAGTGCCCTTGCTCGATGTGTGGCTCCACGAACGCTCCAATGCGACGGACCCGATCGGGGTCCGCACCCACGCGCGAGGCGTCGAGGCCCGCAGCGACCATGGCTCGCTCGAGCGTGACGCCATCGCGATCCGCGAGCGCCAGTGCGCGCGAGCCGTCGACCGCGCCCGTCATGAGCCGCGAGCCCAGGCACGCCAGCCCAAAGCGACCGCCCTCTTCCTCCATGAAGTTGACGACGGCGATTGGCCGCGTGGGGGTGAAGCCCCGCGCCCTCAACTCTTCGACCGCCGCGAACGCGGCCACTACCCCGAGCGGTCCATCCCAACGCCCGCCGTCGGGAACGGAGTCGAGGTGCGACCCCATCACGAGCGCGGTCCCGGAGAGATGGTCCTCCCACCACGCCCACTGGTTTCCATTCCGATCCACCTCGAAGGTGAGAGCAAGCTCCTGGGCTCGGGCCGCGAACCAGGCACGGCACTCGAGATCGGCCTCGCTGAACGACGCCCGGTTCACGGACCCGTCGGGGCCGATCCCCGCACTGTTCAGAGCCGGTGGGAGGAAGTTCATGGCGCCTCGGCCATGGGGACCCGAACGCCGCGCTCGGCCGCTACTTCGGCTGCCCGGTCATAGCCAGCGTCGACGTGACGGATCACGCCCATGCCGGGATCATTCGACAGCACGCGAGCGAGTTTCTGCTGAGCGAGCTCAGTGCCGTCGGCGACCGTCACCTGGCCCGCATGGAGGGAACGACCAATGCCCACGCCTCCACCATGGTGGATAGACACCCAGGTAGCGCCAGACGCCGTGTTGACAAGGGCGTTCAGCAGCGGCCAGTCGGCGATCGCATCCGAGCCGTCAAGCATGGCCTCGGTCTCGCGGTAGGGAGAGGCCACGGAGCCGGAATCGAGGTGATCGCGTCCGATGACGATGGGCGCGGAGATCTCGCCCGCCGCCACCAACTCGTTGAAGCGCAGGCCAGCCCGGTCCCGCTCCCCGTATCCGAGCCAGCAGATCCTGGCTGGTAGACCCTGGAATCGGACCTTCTTCTCCGCGAGTCGAATCCACCGCGCGAGCGACTCGTTCTCAGGAAAGAGTTCAAGAATCGCGCGATCAGTGACCGCGATGTCCCGAGCGTCGCCACTGAGCGCGGCCCACCGGAACGGACCCTTTCCCTCGGCAAATAGGGGGCGGATGTATGCGGGCACAAAGCCGGGGAATGCGAACGCGTCGGCAAATCCCGCGGCCTTCGCCTCCGTGCGAATGTTGTTGCCGTAGTCGAAGACCTCGGCCCCGGCGGCCTGGAATCCAACCATGGCCTCGACATGCCTTGCCATCGACTCGCGCGCGAGATCCGCGAAGCCGGGATCCTTGCGGGCCTCTGCCCAATCGTCGAAGTCGACGCTCGCTGGCAGGTAGGCGAGCGGGTCGTGGGCAGAGGTCTGATCGGTGACGATGTCGATCTCCGCTCCCATCTTGAGGAGAAGCGGGTGCGTAATCGCGGCATTGCCCAGGACCCCGATCGAGAGGGCCTCTTTGCGGTCGCGAGCACCGTAGGCGAGTTCGAGTGCGTGATCGAGGCTCGCCGCCTGGACGTCGAGGTACTCATGCTCGATCCTCCGCGCGATTCGCGACTGATCAACATCGACGCAGATCGCGACTCCCCCGTTCATGGTCACGGCGAGTGGTTGCGCGCCGCCCATGCCACCAAGCCCCGCGGTCAAGGTGATCGTGCCCCCCAGCGATGCGCCATCAGGAGACTCGCCTTTGCGCGTCACGAGGGCAGACGCGACGGCGGCGAAGGTCTCATAGGTGCCCTGCAGAATGCCCTGGGTGCCGATGTAGATCCACGACCCCGCCGTCATCTGGCCATACATCGTGAGACCCATCGCCTCGAGCCTGCGAAACTCGTCCCAGTTCGCCCAATCCCCAACCAGGTTCGAGTTTGCGAGCAGCACCCTGGGGGCCCACTCGTGCGTCGTCATCACGCCAACCGGCTTGCCGGACTGCACCAGCAGCGTCTCGTCCGATTTCAGCGCCGTGAGCGTGCGCACAATCGCGTGGTACGCCTCCCATGAACGCGCGGCGCGCCCCGTGCCGCCGTAGACGACAAGGTCGTCAGGGTGCTCGGCAACCTCGGGGTCGAGGTTGTTCTGCAACATCCTGAGGGCGGCTTCTTGCTGCCAGCCGAGCGTGTGCAACTCACTTCCGCGGTGCGCCCTGATCATGCGTACAGTCCCTTCACCAAGGTGCCCTCGGCGACGAGGTCAACCGCGGCCGCGATCTCCGGCGCCAGGTAGCGGTCAGGTCCCGCCGCCGGCACGCGATGTCGCAAGAGCTCGAGGACTCGACCGGTCGCGGGAGCGCTGCCCTCACCACGCATCTCGATTCCGCGCGCGGCCGTGAGGATCTCGATCGCGAGCACCCGAGTGAGCCCGTCGATCGAACGCCGGAGCTTGCGGCCCGCTGACCAGCCCATAGACACGTGGTCCTCTTGCATCGCCGACGTCGGTATCGAGTCCACGGACGCGGGTACCGCAAGCCGCTTGAGCTCGGAGACGATGGCCGCCTGCGTGTATTGAGCGATCATGTGCCCGGAGTCGACGCCGGGGTCCGCCGCGAGGAACGCGTGCAGTCCACCGTTTCGTGAGCGGTCGAGGAAGCGGTCGGTTCGGCGCTCGGACATCGAGGCGACGTCGGCAACGGCGATAGCGAGGAAGTCGAGTACATAGCCAAGCGGCGCCCCGTGGAAATTGCCGTTCGACTCAACCCTGCCGTCGGGCAGCACCACCGGATTGTCGATCGCCGAGCCGAGTTCAATGCGAGCGACCGTGTCTGCGTGGGCAATCGTGTCACGAGCCGCGCCATGAACCTGCGGCGCACAGCGAAGAGAATAGGCGTCTTGCACGCGCGTGAATCCCGCTTCCTGGTGTGCTCGGACGACGGGAGATCCGGCGAGAGCTGCACGAATGTTGGCCGCCGACTCGGCCTGGCCGCGATGCGGCCTGAGTGACTGGATGTCCGCAGCGAACACCGCATCGGTGCCTGCGAGGCCCTCGACGCTCATCGCGGCGGCAATGTCAGCAGTGACCATCAACTGATCCAGGTCCGCGAGAGCGAGGCACAGCATCCCCAACATCCCGTCGGTGCCATTGATGAGTGCGAGCCCCTCTTTCTCATGCAACAGGATCGGGGTGATCCCCGCGGCCGCGAGTGCGGCCGCGGCGGTAGTGAGTTCGCCTGGCGCCTCTGCGGTCCCGACGCGCACATCACCTTCCCCCATCGCGGCGAGGGCGCAGTGGGCGAGCGGCGCGAGGTCGCCGGAGCACCCGAGCGAGCCGTATTCGCCGACGACGGGTGTGATCCCAGCGTTGAGCAGCTCGACGTAGGTCTCGGCGACGCGCGCCGACACGCCGGTGCGCCCGGTGGCCAGCGTCGCGAGGCGAAGAACCATCGTTGCGCGGACGACTTCGCGCTCCACCTCGGGCCCGGAAGACGCAGCGTGCGAGCGAACCAGCGATCGTTGAAGCTCTATTCGCCGTGCCGGAGGGATGTGCTGCGTCGCGAGCGCCCCAAATCCGGTGGAGACCCCATAGTGCGGGCGGGCGTCCCGCGCGAGTTCCTCGATCACTCGGCGGGACCGTGCGATGCGCTCGCTTGCGGCGTCTGACAACGCGACTGCGGCATCGTGTCGCGCGATCGCGACAACGTCTTGGGGCGTCAGCACGGCGTCTCCGATGGTGACGGTTGCCGGCACTTGCTCAACCTGCGTGGTCATGGGGGACGTCCTTTCGCCTGTCCGTCATTGAACGCCGCCCCGCACCACCTACGCCACGGGTCCGCGCGATATTGTGTCTGGGATACCAGACGTTCTGGTGAGCGCGATCGTGAGGCGGCCTGCATGGCGAGTAGCGTTCCCGCGGCCTCGGCAGCGCTGCGCATGCTTCGTTACCTCGCCGCCGTCGCGGCCCCCGCGCGCGCCGCGGTGATCGCGCGCGATCTGGACCTGCCGCGCTCATCGGTGTACCACTTGCTGCGCGTGCTCATGGACGAGGGGTTCGTCATCCACTTCCCCGAAGACCGCGTGTATGCCCTATCTCCGTTGATCGGAGACCTTGGCATCGCGACTCAGCGGACCGATCAACTCGCGCGATTGGGCCGGCCGATCCTTGCGCGACTCGTCCAACGCAGCACAGTGCCGGTGGTTGCCCACCTCGCCGTTCGCTCGGGCACCGAGGTGATGTATCTCGCCAGGGAGCAGGGGCTCCGCGCGCCCACGACAGTGACCAGCATCGGCGTCCGATTGCCGGCGCACTTGACGGCCACAGGGCGAGCGCTCCTGTCGCTGCTCGCGGCCGAGCAGGTGAGAGCTCTCTACCCTCACGCCGCGGGCTTCTCCATGCGCGACACTGTTGGCGCGGAGGCGCTCAAGGAACTCGGCGACGTGCTGGCGCGCGCACGCACCCGCGGCTGGGCCACGGAGTCCGGCGAGATCGTGCGCGACTACGGTTCCACGGCGTCGGCCGCAGTGGACCGCAACGGCACGCCGGTCGCGGCGATTGGGCTGACGTTCAGCCGCGATCGGGTCGCCGAAGAGGACTGGGCGATGCTCGGTGCGGCCGTCTCGGGAGCCGCGCACGAACTCTCGGCGAGAGTCGCGGGACGCTACTAGGCGGCGCCGCTAGGCTCGGGGCGTGCCTCGAGTCGTTGATCTCAGCCAGCGCATCCATGAGGGTCTCGTGACCTATCCCGGTCATCCCGCCGTCGAGTTCTCGCCATTCCTCACGCGAGAGGCTTCGCGCGCACACTATGCGGCTGGTACCGAGTTCGCGCTCGACACCATCACCATGATCGGGAACACCGGCACCTATCTCGACTCCCCTTTCCATCGCTACGAAGGAGGCGCCGACCTCGCCGGTCTCGCTCTCGAGACCCTCGTTGACCTCCCCACCGAGGTAGTCCGACTCCCAACGGACGTGGTGGGCCCCTCGCGGGGGATATCCGCCGCCCACCTCGAAGGACGCGACGTCGCCGGCAAGGCTGTGCTGCTGCACACCGGCTGGGACATCCACTTCGGCACGCCCTCGTATGGGGACCCCGCACCGTTCCTCGCAGTCGACGGAGTGGAGTGGCTGGTCGGCCACGGCGCGGTGCTCGTGGGCATCGACTCGGTGAACATCGACGACGCGCACGCAGGCGGGGAGAGGCCGGCCCACAGCGGCCTCCTCGCCGCAGGCGTTCACGTGGTCGAGCACCTCACCAATCTGGGTGCGCTTCCAGACTCAGGGGCGCGGTTCTTTGCGGCACCACCTGCGGTCGAGGCGTTCGGCACGTTCCCCGTCCGTGCCTTTGCGCTGCTCGCCGAGTAGTAGATTCGTGGGTGACGAAAGAGGTCACAATGACGTGGTCCAAAGTCGTCGGCGAGGGACCCCTAGCTGACGCGCACGCCCAACTTGCCGCCGCCGTCGGGCATCTTGGATACGACGACGGCACCCACCGAATGCTCAGCACTCCCCGTAGGGAAATGCAGGTAGCAGTGCCCCTTCGGCGAGAGGACGGCAGCACCGCGGTCTATTCCGGCTACCGAGTGCAGCACAACTTCAGCCGTGGCCCCGCGAAGGGCGGCCTGCGCTTCTCACCACACGTGGATCTGGACGAGGTGCGCGCGCTCGCGATGTGGATGACCTGGAAGTGTGCCCTTGTAGATGTGCCATACGGTGGCGCCAAGGGTGGCGTTGCGATCGATCCGCGCGCGCACACGCAACTGGAACTGGAGCGCGTGACCCGGCGCTATACGAGCGAGATCCTGCCGATCATCGGCCCGGAGATCGACATCCCAGCGCCCGACATGGGCACCAATGAGCAGACCATGGCGTGGATGATGGACACCTACTCGACGGCCGTTGGCCACACGGTCCCCGGCGTGGTGACCGGCAAGCCGGTGAGCCTCGGCGGCTCACTCGGTCGCGCTGCGGCGACGTCGCGTGGAGTGGCACACATCGCTGTGCTCGCCATGGAGTCCCATGGGCTCGCGGCATCCTCCGCCAGCGCGGCCGTGCAGGGTTTCGGAAAGGTTGGCCGCGACAGCGCGCGCTTCCTGGACGACGCTGGGGTGGCGGTGCGGGCGGTGTCTGACATCGACGGCGCCATCTACAACGCCGACGGCCTCGACGTGTTCGCGCTCTGCGCGCACGTAGACCGGACGGGTTCCGTGGTGGGCTTCGAGGGCTCCGAGCCGCTTGACCCCGCCGCGCTGCTCACGCTCGACGTCGACGTGCTGGTGCCCGCCGCGCTCGAGGGTGTCCTCACCGCAGCCAACGCCCATGACGTCCGCGCCAAGATCGTCGTCGAAGGAGCCAACGGCCCCACCACCAAGGAAGCAGACCGGATCCTCACCGATCGCGGAGTGCTGATGGTGCCCGACATCCTCGCGAATGCGGGCGGCGTGATCGTCTCTTACTTCGAGTGGGTGCAGGCGAACATGGCGTACCAGTGGACCGAAGCGGAAGTGAACGGAAGACTCAAGGAGCGCATGACGAAGGCGTGGCGCGACGTCGTCGCGTTCTCCGCCGATCGATCCCTCACCTATCGCGAAGCCGCCACGGTGCTCGCGGTGCAGCGTGTCACCGAGGCGCACCGCCTGCGCGGCCTCTACCCGTAAAGAGGCGTGCGCGCGCAAAAGGTGACGTGACCTGCCTACAGGATCCAGCGTCGGGCCAAAGAGTGACCTGGCGTGCCTAAACCGGAACGGGCCTAGTTGCGCCCTGAGTAGTTCGGCGCCTCGACGGTTATCTGGACGTCGTGCGGGTGAGACTCCTTGAGGCCGGCCGGCGTGATGCGGACGAACTGGCCCTTCGCCTGGAGGTCGGGGATGGTGCGTGCTCCCACGTAGAACATCGACTGACCCAGCCCGCCGACGAGCTGACGGACAACGGAGGACAGCGGCCCCTTGTAGGGAACCCGGCCCTCGATGCCCTCGGGGATGAGGTCGTCGTCGCTGGGAGCGTCGGCCTGGAAGTAGCGGTCCTTCGAGTACGAAACCCGGCCGCGAGACGCCATCGCGCCAAGGGAACCCATGCCGCGGTAGCTCTTGAACTGCTTGCCGTTCACGAGCACCAGGTCCCCTGGCGTCTCCTCGACGCCAGCGAACAGCGAGCCGAGCATCACCGACGACGCCCCGGCAACGAGCGCCTTGGCGATGTCTCCCGAGTATTGGAGCCCGCCGTCGGCCACGACGGGAACGCCGGCCGGCGAGGCGGCGACGGCGGCCTCGTAGACCGCCGTGACCTGGGGAACGCCAACGCCGGCGACGACGCGCGTGGTGCAGATCGAACCCGGCCCAACGCCCACCTTGACCGCGTCAACGCCGGCCTCGACGAGCGCCGCGGCCCCGTCACGCGTGGCGACGTTGCCGCCGATCACCTGCACATGGGAGGTCGCAGGATCGGACTTGAGGCGACGGATCATGTCGATCATCGCGCGGGCGTGGCCGTGAGCGGTGTCGACAACGAGCACGTCCACCTCGGCCTCTACCAGGGCCGTTGCCCGCTCCCACGCGTCTCCATAGAAGCCGACCGCGGCGGCAACGAGCAGGCGACCCTCGCCGTCTTTCGAGGCGAGGGGGTACTTCTCGGTTTTGACGAAGTCCTTCACCGTGATGAGTCCGGTGAGGCGGCCGTCGGAGTCCACGAGAGGCAGCTTCTCCACGCGGTGCTTTGCGAGCAGTTCCGCGGCATCCGCGTTGGCAATTCCCGCCCGGCCAGTCACGAGCGGCATGGGCGTCATGTGTTCGCTGACGCGACGGCTGCCGAACTCCGCGGGATTCACAAAGCGCAGGTCACGATTGGTGATGATGCCCAGCAGTCGCCTGTCCTCGTCCACCACCGGCAGCCCGGATACGCGGTACTTGGCGCACAGGGCATCAAGTTCGGCCAAAGTGACGTCCGGTCCAACAGTCACGGGATCGGTGATCATGCCGGATTCGGAGCGCTTGACGATCTCCACCTGGTGGGCCTGATCCTGGATCGACAGGTTGCGGTGCAGCACGCCAATTCCGCCAAGGCGAGCGAGAGCGATCGCGAGTCGGGACTCCGTCACGGTGTCCATGGCGGCGCTGAGAAGGGGGACATTGATGCTCAGTTCGCGCGTGAGGCGCGTGGCCGTGTTGACCTCTGAGGGGATGACGTCGCTCTCGCCCGGAAGCAGAAGAACGTCGTCGTAAGTGAGTCCGGTGTAGCCGAAAGGGTCGTTCGGGGCGGGCATCATTGCACGATTCTACAGTCACGTCCAGTCCCCAGAAAGCGCTGGAAATTGCCACTTCACAAGCGCGCCAGGACGCGGTAAGAATGGCAGTGAGCGGTCCACAACGTTGAGGATCACCCCCCAAGGCGAGGTGTCCGCTGCACGGTTCACGACGCTGCGACCGGAGGCAATGGCGCCCTCGGTTGCCCTTACTGGATAGGGGACTTGATGGACGCGGTGGCCAAGTTGCCAGCACCAACTCAGGATCAGTGGGAGTGGCAGTACGAGGGAGCTTGCAGAGAAGCGGATCCCGAACTGTTCTTCCACCCAGAGGGTGAGCGAGGGTCCGCCAGACGTCGTCGAGCAGAATCCGCCAAGAAGTTCTGTGCGCGCTGCCCCGTCATGGAGTTGTGTCGCGAGCGCTCGATTGAAGCGCGCGAACCCTTTGGTGTGTGGGGCGGGCTCAGCGAAGACGAGCGCCACGCGCTGCTCGCCGGTCGCCTCAAGCGCGCGTCCTAGGCCCGACGCAGGGGTCGGCTTTCACCGGCACCCTCACGTAGGAGTTACTCGCCAACATAGAGGCGCCGCACCGCCTGTTCGGCGGCATCCGCGTCTGAGTCGATCAGCGCCGTTCGCACCTCGCGCAAGGCATCGCGGGTCGAGATGACGACCGCTTCCGGCAGCCTCCTTGCCGTCCAGGCCATGCGCGCGGCGAGATCCCCTGCAAGTCCTTTCAGAATGGGATTTGCTCCAAGCTCGTTGAGCGGTGCGACCAACTCAAACGCGGCGTCCAGGATGCTCTCCGAATCCTCTGCCGCCTCCCACTTCAGGCTCGCCATAGTGACCGCCTGCGACAGTTCGCGCGGATTGCGAGCGATCACCGATCGCACCTGAAGCGCTCGCAGCACGGCCAGCGCGCGGAGCACGTCGCGCGCAACTTCGGCGCTGAGCTCGGCTACTCGCACCGTTCGCTGATGGTTGAGGTCCACGAGGCCCTTGTGCCCCAGAAGCGTGAGCGCCTCCCTGACCGGCGTTCGCGATACCCCCAACCAGCGCATGAGGTCGCTCTCGCGGAGCGCCTCGCCAGGCACGAGGCCGCCCATCAGAATCTCGGCCTCGATCACGGCGGCCGCCTTGTCGCGCAAGGTCGAGTTCACCTTGCGAGGAGTGGTCGTCACCTCTCCCGCGTAGGCAACGTCATGGCGCAGCGCGTTCGAGAACTCGTCCCACGCCGCGCCAGCCGCCGGGCCGTCGCCGTCCAAGGCCGCATCGATCGCGACCCGGAAGAGGGCTCTCAGGGGTGCGTCCACCGCATCGACATTGAGGGTCGCGTGGCGATCCACGAGCGGCGTGACGTGGGCCAAGACACGTCGGTACTCGGGATTGCCCACCTTGTCGACGAAGACGTCTAGCAGGCGTCGGTGCTCGCGGTCGCGAACTCCGGTCCTGTACGCGCGGGCGCTGGCGAAGAGTGGTCGGGCCGTGGCACGCACCGCGGCTCGGTCTGCGGCGGTGACCAACGGAGCCGCTTCGACGAGCACTTGTCGCATCATTGCGCCCTCAATCTCAAGGCAGTCGCGATCACGCGCGGCGTCCACCGGTGCCACGCGCGTAGACAGGCGCGGCGCCACCTCGACGAGGTGCACCACTTCGAGCGCATTGAGAGCCTCGCGCAGTGGCGCTCGAGAAGAACCGGTGAGGGTGAGGAGTTCGGCGTCGACGAGCCTCGTACCTGGCGCGAGCTCGCCCGCGACGATGAGCCGTTCGAGGAGGCTCCTCACTTCGTTGCGGGCCGGCCCGCTACGCAAGTCGATGGGCTCGTCGGGAATCGGCATGGGCTCATCCAATCGTCGCGGTCCAGTTCCAGCCTAGGACCTAGGACCCTGTTTGTGGCTGTGGTTGCTGAAATACATTAATAGTAACGGCGCGCACCCCGGCCGCCGACGACCAAAGGAAGCACTATGAACACCCTGATCTCCCGATCGCTAGCGATCGGCACTGTGACGACGCTGATCGCGGGCCTGGGACTCGCCACCGCAAGCGCGGACCCTGGTCACCCGGGCACACCGGGCGACCCAACCGTCGTCTTTCATGAGAACTTTGAGAAGGCCAACCCCTCCGGGCCGCGAACCATGCTCAACACCTACGACAAGGGCCAATACACGGCGGATGGCTACTGGCTTGATCCTGTTATGGCGAACGGGATGGTTCTCTCGTGGGGTAACACCGCGCTCAAGAATGACGCGACTGGGGCGAAGAACGGCACCGAGGCCACCGCACTCGCGATCCTGCATCAGCTCGCCGAGGGCATCGGCAAGATCAACGGCTCCAAGACGGCCCGCGAGAACATCGCAATCTCCGCGTACACGCAAAGCACCGGCTCCGCGGTGTCCGGCGACCGCGTGATGTTCCGCACCAGTTCCGATTCATTGAAAGTCGCGGACGCGAAGGGCCGCTTCCTCGCGTTCTCCATGTCTGCTGCCGCCACCAATTGCAAGACCAGCAGCACTCCCGACCGGCGCGACCCGCAGTACAAGCTCTACGTCACGCAGAACGGGAAAGAGACCGCTCTGTCGGCGAACCCGATCAATCCGTGCACGGACTCGCGCGCCAGCACGGTCAAGGTGGACAAGATCGGCGGCCTCGGGAACACCTCGGTCAAGGCTGGCGTCTTCGCCTCGGACGGTTCCTTCCTGTACGACGGAGAGTCGTTCGGATTTGTGGTGCGCAATGGAACATCCGCGCACCTGGGCAACGACGGTGCGTTCGACGACATCGTGGTGCTGGACGTCACGCCTCAGCTGGACAAGAAGTTCGGCACCTCCAGCGCGACCGTTGGCGACGCGGTGCGGCTCACTCTCACCGTCACCAACACGAGCGAACTCGCTGAGAAGGACGGCTGGTCCTTTAGCGACGTCCTGCCCGCGGGAATGGTCATTGCGGCCGAACCCAACCTCAGTGTCGGCGGCACCGCAAAGGTGACCGCGAACCCCGGATCCGGCGAGATCGTTGTCACCGGCGGTCAGCTCGACTCGGGCGAGAAGTCGTTCTCCATCTCGGTGGATGTCACCGTGAGCGAGGCGGGCCAGTACTCGAACGGTGCGGCCAACATCGAGGCCCGACGCGGCATCGACGCTCCCGGCACCGCCACGGTCCGGTTCGTCGAACCTGAGAGCCCCGTCGCGTCCGGCGACCTCGTGGTCCGCTACGTCGACGAGGATGGCAACGACGTTGCCGACGGCTACACCGATTCGGGCGCCGTGGGCGATGCCTACGAGACCGGCGCCGCCGCGGTTCCCGGCTACGTGCTCAAGACGACGCCGGAGAACGCGACTGGCAGGTACGCCGAAGGCACCACCACCGTCACCTATGTATATGCGAAGGTAATCCCCGCGCCCGCCACGGGAGACCTGGTAGTCCGATACGTCGACGAGGCCGGCAACGATGTTGCCGACGGATATGACGACTCGGGAAACGTTGGCGATGCCTACACCACTGACGCCGCCGAGGTTCCCGGATACGTGCTCGTCGCCGCGCCGGCCAACGCCAACGGCGAGTACGCGGAGGGGACCACCGAGGTCACCTACGTGTACCGCAAGGTCACGCCGGAGCCCGTTCACCCCGTTCTCGTAGTGCGCTACGTGGACGAGTCGGGCAAAGAGATCGCGCAGGGCTACACCGATGACGACGGACTCGTCGGAGCCGCCTACTCGACCTCGGCGAAGGCGATCGACGGGTACAAGCTCATCGCGGTCCCGTCCAACGCGAGCGGAACGCTCGCCGAGGGAACCACCACTGTCACCTACGTGTACACGAAGTTGGCGCCGACGAGGCAGTATGCCGATCTCACCGTGCACTTCGTGGACGTCAACGGAAAGCCGCTCGCGCCCAGCACGTCGCGAACCGGCGAACTCAACGAGCACTACGTCACCACGGCCGCAAAGATCAAGGGCTACGTGCTCGTGGCCATGCCGGTCAACGCGAGCGGCGACATGCTGCCCGGCACCGTTGTCACCTACGTCTACAAGCCCATCGTGGAGGTCGCCGCGGTGGACTCGGCGGATCCCATCGGGACGCTGTCCCACACTGGGCTCGAGAGCACGCGCCTCGTTGCCCTGGCGATCGCATTCGCGATGGGTGGGTTCGCGCTCGTCGCTGCGGGTCGCAGGCGCCGCTCGGAGTAACCCTCCTGGCGAGACGACGAGAGGCCCCGGTCAATGTGACCGGGGCCTCTCGTCTTGCCAGCTCGAGCGCTTAGCTCACCACGGCGAGCAGGTCGCGAGCGGAGAGGATCAGGTAGTCCTCACCGCCGTACTTGACCTCGGTGCCGCCGTACTTGCTGTAGATGACCTTGTCGCCAACCTGAACGTCCAGGGGGACGCGGTTGCCGTTGTCGTCAATGCGACCCGGTCCCACTGCCACAACCTCGCCCTCCTGGGGCTTCTCCTTGGCGGTGTCCGGAATCACGAGGCCAGAAGCCGTGGTGGTCTCTGCCTGAGCAGCCTTCACCACAACCTTGTCCTCAAGAGGCTTGATCGAGACCGACACTGCGGACCTCACCTTCCACTTGGTGTGTACAAAACTGGGGCGCCCGGCCGTGCCGTCGCGGGGGTCATTTCCGGGGCGATCGCTCCTTGCGGAGCACGTCCAATCTAGCACTCTCGCCCTTCGAGTGCTAACGCGCGCTCGTCAGTCACCCTGCGCGCAGTCGCAGGGTCGCGGCGCGTGAAACGATGGGCGCCATGGACGCCGATGCCGCACGCCTCGCGGTGAGCGCTGAGTGCCGAGCCCTGACCGACGCCATTGGCGAGTACGACGCCAAAGCCAGCCTCAGCGTCGGGCAGCGACTGCGCGCGGAGGGCGCCGCGCCGGAACTTGTCGCCGCCGCGCTGACCCAGGCGCGCTTGCGCTCCGCTGGCCGGGCCAAGTTCGGCGAGTTCGCGGCGGGCATGGCGTTCAGCCAGGAGGGGCTTGAGCAGGCGACTCGGCTCACCGTTGCGGCTCTGCATGCCCGACGCTACGTCGAGGCTGGTATTGGGCGCGTCGCCGATCTTACGTGCGGACTTGGGGCCGATGCGATGGCGCTAGCGGCGCTCGGTGTTGGCGTGGTGGCATTCGAGCGCGACGAGGCGACGGCCCTGCTCGCCGACCACAACCTGCGCCACTGGCCGGACGCCGTTGTGGTGCATGCCGACAGTGTCGTCACCCTGCGCGAAGCCGCAGGGTCCGGTGGACTGGATGTCGATGGGGTGTTCGCGGATCCCGCCCGCCGGTCTGGGGCCGGGCGACGCCACTCCCCGAGCGACTATCTGCCTCCGCTCGACTCGGTGCTCGCCCTGCGCGAGCAGTTCCCGGCGCTTGGGCTGAAGCTAGGGCCAGGGGTGCCCCACGACGCGCTTCCCGTCGATGCCGAGTGCGAATGGGTCTCCGTCGATGGCGACGTGGTGGAGGCGGGCGTGTGGTGCGGCCCGCTCGTGAGGAGATCTGGGCACTCGGCGCTGGTGATCCGTGATGGCGTGGGCCACCACTTGGCAGGCGACCTGCATCGCGGCGAGGCGCGCGAGCTCGGGGAGTATGTGGCCGAGCCCGATGGCGCGGTGATCCGATCCGGACTCGTGGGCGCGCTCTCGGACGAACTGGGCGCCGGGCTTCTGGATCCAACAATCGCCTACCTCACGGCTGACGCCCCTGGTACGTCGCCGTTTGCGCGCTGGTTCCGGGTGGAAGAGGTGCTGCCGCTTGACGTGAAGAAACTCGCGTCGGCACTGCGAGCGCGAGGGGTTGGGACGGTCGAGATCAAGAAGCGCGGCGTAGACGTGGTGCCGGAGCGCCTGCGCGTACAGCTCAAGCTGCGCGGGTCTGCCTCGGCGACCGTGATCCTGACGCGCGTTGCCGGGCGGCGAGTGGCGATCATCGCGCAGCCGGTCTAGAGCCCTGCGCGACGGCCCGCCGCAGTTACGCGCTGAGGACCAGCCCCACCGCGATCGCGATCATCACCACCGCGATGAGCGCGTCGAGCACGCGCCACGCCGTGGGCGTGCCGAGCACGGGCGCGAGCGCCCTGGCCCCGAACCCCAGCGCGGTGAACCATGCGATGGAGCCCGTGATCGCACCCGCGGCGAAGGCCCACGGGAGCTCGTGCCCGGCACCGATCGTGCCGAGCAGGAAGACGGTGTCGAGGTACACGTGCGGGTTGAGCCACGTGAGCGCGAGGCATGTCAGCGCGACGGAGCCCGCGCTTGCCGCAACCACCGCGGCGCCGGCGTCGGCCTCAAGTCCCTGTGGCCGCCACGCCCTGCGTGCGGCCAGCAGGCCGTAGACGAGCAGGAACGCGGCACCGGCCCAGCGCACCGCGGTCACGAGCACGGGATGGGAACTCACCACCGCGCCCATTCCCGCGATTCCCGCCACGGTGAGCACCGCGTCGGACACCGCGCAGATCGCCACGACGAGTCCAACGTGCTCGCGACGCAGCCCCTGGCGCAGCACAAAGAGGTTCTGCGCACCGATCGCCACGATGAGCGACAGCATCAGGCCCAGGCCTGCAAGGTAGGAAGTCACGGTGGCCACAGTAGGACGGACACATTGGAAAGTGCCAGTTACTCTTTCTTCACTTTATGTAACATTGCTTATGTGTCCATTCCGCCGCATCTCGCGTTGACACTCGCCGCCGCCGTCGACGAGGGCTCGCTCGAGGCTGCCGCGGACTCCCTGCATCTGACGCCGCCGGCGGTGAGCCAGCGAATCCGCCAGCTCGAGCAGCTCACCGGCCAGGTGCTGCTCATCCGGTCGCGGCCGGTGCGGGCCACGGCCGCTGGCATGGCGGTGATCCGGTTTGCGCGGCAGGTTGAACACCTCGACGCAACCACCCGCAGCGAGCTGGGGCTCTCCGGCGACAGCATCACGATCCCCATTGGGGTCAATGCGGACTCGCTCGCTACGTGGCTGCTCGAGCCTCTCGTGGACCTCGCCGACGCCCACGCCGTCGCTTTCGACCTCTACAGGGACGATCAGGAACACACGCTCGACCTCCTCGAGCGCGGCGTGGTGCTCGCGGCCGTAACGTCCGTGCCGGTGGCGGTGCCCGGCTGCTCGGTGAGGCCGCTCGGCGCCATCTCCTACCGTGCGGCGGCGGCTCGCGCCTTCGCGGAGCGGTGGTTTCGCGAAGGCGTCACTCCCGCGAGCCTCGAGCGCGCGCCGCTCGTGGACTTCGATCGCAGGGACGAGCTGCAGAACCGCTGGCTCGCGAGCGTGGGCGCGGACCCTCTGGCCGCTCCGCGGCACCGCATCCCAAGCACCGCGGACATGACCGCGGCCATTCGCATGGGCCTGGGATGGGGAATGGTCATCGCCATCGAAGGACACGACCACGCTCAGGGGCTGACCGACCTCGGGGGCGAGACCGTGACAGTGCCCCTGTATTGGCAGCAGTGGCGCGCATCGAGCGAGCTGCTCGACGCCGTGGCACAGCGCATCCAACGCGCCGGACGGGAGCTGCGGCCGCTCGGCTAGGAACAGGGCTCGTACGGCAGCTTGAGCCCCACCGGCCACGTTCCCCGCGGCGCCACCTCACCCGTCAAGACTCTGGCGAGCGCCCGCATCTGTTCAGCGCCGCCGCCCCACGTGGCCACGTAGGTCTGGGCATGCGATGAGGCCAGGCCCCATGGACCGCCCGTCGCTACCACCACGTCGGCGTTCGCGTGTCCGCGGTCCCCGCCCACGAGCGCGATCTCCGTGCCCTTGGCGCCAACCGCGATCCCGGCCGCGGCGAACGCCTTTGCCAGAAGCTTTCGCTGGGCCGCCGTGCCGCCAACGAGGTGCACGGCGTCGCCGACGAGAGCGGAACAGTGCGCGGATGCCACCACGATCGATCCCTCGACGAACTCAGCCGGCCGCCTCACCTCGCCCTCGGTGGCCACAGCGGCCTGCGAGCGTGCGGCCACGATGACATGCGCCGCCGCGTCGTCCAGCCGCGAGCGCGACAGCTTGCCTGCCTCGACGGCATCGACAACTGCTTTGATCGCGGCCTTCGTGTCGGGCGGCATGAGAACAAGGTCGGCGCCAGCGGCGAGCGCTGCCACCGTCTCCGCACCAGCCGCGAACCTGTCCGTGATCGCCTCCATGTTCATGGCGTCGGTCACGATCAGCCCGTCAAAACCCATCTGCTCACGCAAGTAGGCGTAGGAGCGCGGATTGACGGAGGTTGGCAGCTTTCCCCACCCGGCCACCTGCAAGTGGCCAACCATCACCACTGGCGCGCCGGCCTCGATCGCCGACCGGAACGGGATCAGGTCGCGGGACTCGAGTTCCGCAACGGTCTTCGGCTGCAGCGGGAGCGTGCGATGCGAATCCGCCTTCACGCTCCCGTGCCCGGGGAAGTGCTTGATCACAGGGGTCAAGCCTCCGGCGAGCAAGCCCTCCCACGCGGCGTTCGCCACCCGAGCCACTGCGTCGGGCGACGAACCCGCAGATCGCGTTCTGATCGTCGGATCCTTGAGCCCAATCGTCACGTCCGCCACCGGAGCCAGGTCCATCGTGAAGCCCAGCCCGCGCATCTGCTCGCCGAGCGCAGCGTAGTAGTCGCGAATCTGAGCGGAGTCGCCGTTGGCCCCTGCACCCATGAGCGCCGACACGTACCCCAGCGCCGGCTTCAGGCGCTGCACCGTGCCGCCCTCCTCATCGGTGGCGATCAACACCGGCCATCCACGATCCGGGTCGGCGCTGGCGACCGCCCCAGTCAGGCGCGTCACCTGGGCGGCATCCTCAACCGCGTCACCCATGACGATGACCCCGGCGAGGTGCTGCCCCGCAACCGCCTTCGCGGCGCCGCCGGCAGCCGGGCTCGTTACCGCGGCCATGATCACCTGCCCCGCGGCATCGTGCAACGGCAGCGCGGACGCATCAGCGAGTGCCCTATCCCACGCCGCGCGCTTCGCGTCGGCACTGGCCGACGCCGAGGGCACCGATTCGTCCGGCGCCACGATCGCGGCGGCTCGGCTCAGCACAGAACAGCCCGCGAGCAGGCCAGCGGTGAGCGCGGCGAGCGAGAGCCACGCCCCGATCGCCGGGCGCCGAGTCATACGAGGACGGTGCTGAGCGGCATAGAAGAGTCGACGCCGATTGCCAGGGAAGACGCCGGGGCGCCGTTCCGCACAAGCGCCGAGCCGAGCGCGGCGATCATGGCGCCATTGTCCGTGCAGTACCTGATGGGCGGGATGCGCACATCGATTCCGGCCTCCTCTCCACGGGCAGCGGCGAGCTCGCGCAGTTGGGAGTTGGCGCTGAACCCTCCACCAATGACGAGGGTCTCGACCCCATGCTCTTCACATGCCCTCAAGGTCTTGGCGACCAGCACGTCGGCGACGGCCGCTGCGAAGCTCGCCGCAACGTCGGCCACCGGCACCTCGAGGCCGGCATCACGGCGGTTCTCCACCCATCGCGCCACGGCGGTCTTGAGACCGCTGAAAGAGAAGTCGTACGCGTGCTTGGCCTGATCCTTTGGCGCGGTGAGCGCACGGGGGAACGGGATCGAGTTGGGGTCGCCCTCGCGCGCAAGTCTGTCAATGTGGGGCCCGCCGGGGTAAGGCAGCCCGAGGAGGCGACCCACCTTGTCGAAGGCCTCGCCCGCCGCGTCGTCGAGGGTGTGACCCAACTCCGTTACTGACCTCACGCCGCCCTCAAAGAGGAGCAGCGACGTGTGCCCACCGCTCACCACAAGAGCCATGGTCCGCTCAGGAAACTCGCCGTGCACCAGCTCGTCCACCACGGCGTGCCCGATCACGTGATTCACGCCGTACAGCGGGCGATCGAGCGCGAGTGACAGCGCCTTCGCAGCGGAAACGCCAACGGTGAGCGAGCCCACGAGGCCTGGCCCGGAAGCCACCGCGATCGCGTCCACGTCAGCGAGGCCCACGCCAGCCCGCGACAGCGCCTCGTCAAGCGTGGGTACGAGGGCCTCGAGGTGTGCGCGAGAAGCGACCTCGGGCACGATTCCACCGAATCGCGCATGCTCATCCATCGAGGTCGCGGTCACGTCCGCGATGAGCTCGGTGCCGCGCACGAGCGCAACGCCGGTCTCATCGCACGTCGACTCGATTCCCAGAACCAGCATCAGTCCACCCTAGCCATTCGCTTCCGCATCACGAGCGCGTCGTGATCCTCCGGCTGGTAGTAGCGCGGCCGGATCCGCACGTCCTCAAACCCGTAGTCCCTATACAGCGCCAGAGCGGCCGAATTTTCAACAGAGACCTCGAGCCACGTCTCCGCAACCCTCTCGGAGGTCGCCTCGGCGAGGAAGTCCTCCATCAGCGCGCGCCCAATCCCCCGCCGCCGCGCACTCGGCACGGCTGCGATGTTCATGAGGCTGAACGCGTCGCCGTCATAGCCGTACACGGCGTACCCAACGAGCTCACCATCGATCTCCGCGCCCCGATACCGCTTGCCGCCAAAGGCGAAGTCCTCGCTGATGAGCGCGAGCGACCACGCCGCTCCGCCAAAGATCTTCTGCTCCTGCTCGGCCATCCAGGTCAGGTCCGCCTCAGTCAGGTCCCGCAGCACCACCATCACGCGCCCGGCACTCCGTGCACGTCTGGCCGGCGCAGATACAGCGGTTCGGTGGGCAGTTCCAGGCCCGACGCCCTGGCGGCTTCCGCGACCCGCACCAGATACGCGGGGTTGGGGTCGGCGGCCGTCGCGTCCGCGAACACGTCAGCGTAGAGCGCGGCACCGCGTCCAACGACGCGGCCAGCGACGCGAACGTCGCCGGGCACAGCCACCTGGGGCCCAGCCGTGCGCACGCCGTCGACATAGGTGGCCCAATAGACCTCCTTGCGCCGGGCGTCGGTCACAACGGTGCAGGTTCCGTACTCCGCGCCCAGGGCATCGAGGGAGCACGCGCCCTCCACCGGGACGCCCCAGGCGTAGCCGAGAGTGCGAGCCGTCACGAGCCCAACGCGCAGCCCGGTGAACGTGGCGGGGCCGGTGCCCACAACGACGCGTTCGGGCCGAGCGCCGCCGGCATCGGCGAGAACCGCCTCGACCATGCCCGCGAGCAGTTCGGCGTGGCCTCGCGGCGCGAACTCGGCGCGCTCCGCGATGACCTCGCCGGACGCGCCAACGACGGCTACGGCGATGGCGCCGGACGTATCGATAGCCAGGATCACTGCTCGCCTCCAAAGCTCACGCCGGCCCAGCGCGGGCCGTGGCCCTCGATGGTCACGACGCGGTCTCCGCCGTCCGGCGCGTCGGGATCGATCTCGCCGCCGCGCTCGCGCTCGATGGTCACGTGCAGGCGATCCTCCGAAAGCGCGGCAGCGGGGTCACCCCATTCGACGACCGTGACGGAGTCCTCGAGCGTCGCGTCCAGGTCGAGGTCGTCGAGCTCAGCCAGCGACGCCAGTCGATACGCGTCCACGTGGATGAGCGACGGCCCGTCAACGAGCGATGGGTGAGTGCGCGCGATGATGAACGTTGGGCTCGCGATCGGCCCTCGAACGCCTAGCGCGTCGCCAAGGCCCTGCGTGAACGTGGTCTTCCCCGCTCCGAGGTCTCCCGTCAACAGCAGCAGATCCCCAGGCCGCACGCGCGGTGCCACGACATTGCTGGCGAGGGCGCGCATAGCGTCGCCGTCCTTAACAACAAAACTCACGCGTCCGCCTTTGGCCGAAGCCCACCAAAGCGGCAGACGACCTCGTAATCAATGGTGTCGAGAGCGTCGGCCCAATCGCGGGCGGTCGGGCCGCCCGCCCCGATCAACGTGACCGTGTCCCCCACCACGCACTCGGTGACGGGGCCCAGGTCCACCACGAACTGGTCCATGCACACTCGCCCGGCGATGGTGTAGCGCCGGCCGCGAATCGACACCTCGCAGACGTTTCCGGCCGCACGCATGAGGCCGTCGGCGTATCCCGCCGCGACCAGGCCCAGCGTGGTGGGGAACGGCGTCACGTACTCGTGGCCGTAGCTCACGCCTTGGCCAGCCGGCACGTCCTTGACGAGCACGAGTTCAGACGTGACCGCCATCGCGGGGGTGAGGCCCCAGTTGTTGCCGCTCGGGTCTGGCACGGGCGGCAATCCGTACACCGCGATACCAGGGCGAACCATGTCGAAGTGCAGGTCCCTGCGAGTCAGCGTCGCGGCGGAGTTCGCGATGTGGCGCAGCTCTACGGAGAGCCCATGCTCCTCGAGTCGGACGATCGCCGCGCGAAAGACCTCCGCCTGCGCGTCGATGGTCGCGTGGCCCGGCTGATCCGCCCACGCAAAGTGGCTCCAGATCCCAACGAGCTCCACGAGACCCTCCGTCTGCGCGGCGGCGATCAGCGCCATCAAGCCGTCGAGCCGTGCCGGCTGCACGCCTTCGCGCCCGAGCCCCGTGTCCACGCACAGGTGCAGGCGCGCAACACGACCGGTCTCACGAGCCGCGGCGAGGATGACGCCCAAGACCTCGGGCGAGCTCACGGACAGGTCCACGCCCGCCGCGAGCAGCCGATCCACTGGCAGTTCGGGCCCGTACAGCCACGTGAGAATGCGGCCCTCGTCGCCCTCCTGTCGCAGGTGCAGCGCCTCCTCCGGCTGCGCCACCCCCAGCCAGGTGGCTCCGCCGAGGCGAGCCGCTCGCGCCGCAGGGACTAGCCCGTGCCCGTACGCATCGGCCTTGACCACCGCCATGACCTGCGCGCTCTTCGCGTGGGCTGCCAGGGCCTCGACGTTGAGTGTGATGGCGTCGTAGTCCACGCGAATGGCGAGCCTGCTCATGTTCCCTCCCCAATGACAACCGCCGACGCAATGCCGGCGTCGTGCGAGAGCGACAAGTGGAACGTCGCTATCCCAAGCTCCGCGGCCCTCGCCGCCACAGTGCCCCTCACCACCAGCGTCGGGCGGCCCGACGCTTCGCTCACCACTTCCGCGTCTTGCCAGTTCAGCCCGCCAGGGCTTCCCAAAGCCTTGGCCAGGGCCTCTTTGGCGGCCCAGCGGGCGGCGAGGCTCGCGGTGGCGCGGTCGCGCTCGGCCGGCGTGAAGACGCGCTCGAGGAAGCCCGGCGAGCGCTCGAGCGCCTCCTCGAAGCGAGATATCGCCACTACATCGATGCCGAGGCCGAGTATTGCCACTACTCCACCGTCACCGACTTGGCGAGGTTGCGCGGCTGATCCACGTCGTGACCCTTTGCGGTGGCGAGTTCGAGCGCGAACAGGTGCAGCGGCACCACGGCGAGCAGCGGCTGCATCAGCACGGGTGCCTTGGGGACGTAGAAGACCTGCTCGGCATAGTCGGCGGCAACCGTGTCGCCCTCTTCCGCGATCACGAAGGTGCGGGCGCCGCGAGCGCGCACCTCCTGGACGTTGCTCACCACCTTGGAGTGCAGCGATTCGCGACCGCGAGGGCTGGGCAGGATGATGATGACCGGCTGGCCGTCCTCGACAAGCGCGATGGGGCCGTGCTTGAGCTCGCCTGCGGCGAATCCCTCCGCGTGGATGTACGCGAGTTCCTTGAGCTTGAGTGCACCCTCCAGCGCGATGGGGAAACCGACGTGGCGGCCCAGGAAAAGCACCGTCCGCTCGTCGGCCAGGGACCTCGCCACGGAGCGGACAGTGTCAGACGAGTCGATGATCCACTGAATCTTCGCGGGGATGTCATCCAGTTGGGCGAGCAGGGCGGCGATCTCGTCAGGGAACTTGTTGCCGCGTAGCTCGGCGAGGTAGATGCCCAACAGGTACGCCGCGGTGATCTGCGCTACGAAGGCCTTGGTCGAGGCCACGGCGATTTCCGGTCCGGCGCGGGTGTAGAGCACCGCGTTGGCCTCGCGCGCGATCGTGGAGCCCTGGGCGTTGACGATCGCGATCACGTTGGCGCCCTGCTGTTGGGCGTGACGGACGGCCATGATCGTGTCCATGGTCTCGCCCGACTGGCTGATGGCCACCACGAGAGTGCGCACGTTCACCACCGGATCGCGGTAGCGGAACTCGTGGGCGAGCTCCACCTCCACGGGGATACGGGTCCAGTGTTCGATCGCGTACTTAGCAACGTGCCCGGCGTAGGCAGCCGTGCCACACGCGATGATGACGATCTTGTCCACAGAGTTGAGGATCGACTCATCGATCAGGCCCGCGTCCAGCTGGAGCTTTCCCTTATCGTCGATTCGGCCACGGAGCGTGTCTGCGACGGCGGCTGGCTCCTCGAAGATCTCCTTCTCCATGAAGGTCGCGAAGCCGCCCTTCTGGGCCGCCTCCGCATCCCAGTCCACGTGATAGGGCTCGCGTTCCACGACGTCGCCCTTGGCGTCGGTGACGATCACGCCTTCGGGCGTGATCTCCACAACCTCGTCCTGGCCCAACTCGAGCGCCTCGCGCGTGTGTTCGATGAACGCGACAACGTCGGAGGCGAGGAAGTTCTCCCCGTCACCAAGGCCAACCACGAGTGGGGAGTTGCGGCGAGCGCCGACGACCACGTGCGGCTCCCTGGCGTCCACCGCTAGCAGTGTGAAGGCTCCCTCGAGCTCGTGGACGATCGAGCGCATCGCCTCGGTGAGCGTCTTGCCCGATTCCACCTCGCGGGCCAAGAGGTGACCCGCGACCTCGGTGTCGGTCTCAGACTGGAAGGCCACGCCGTCGGCCGCGAGCGAACTGCGCAAAGTGGCGAAGTTCTCGATGATGCCGTTGTGGATGATCGCGATGCGACCGCCTGCGGCAAGGTGCGGGTGTGCGTTCGCGTCCGTGGGGGCGCCGTGCGTTGCCCACCGGGTGTGCCCGATCGCCGCGGTGCCGTCGTGCAGCGGTCGCTCTGCGAGCGCCTTGGCGAGGTTCACCAACTTGCCCGCGCGCTTCGCGACATCGAGCTCGTCGCGGTCCTCGGTCACCACGGCGATGCCCGCGGAGTCGTATCCGCGGTACTCGAGCCGCGCCAAGCCGCCCATCACGACGCCCTGGGGACGGCCGCTCGCGGTCCCCGATCCTACGTAGCCGACGATTCCACACATGGGCCCAAGTCTAGTTGGCGCCCCGGGCGCGCCCGCCGAGAGCCGTGCGTGCGCCACAATGGTGCGGTGAGCGAGCGCCAAGAGACCCCGTTCATCACTCTCGACCGCGACGAGTGGGCCGCCCTCGCCGACGCCACTCCCCTCCCGTTGACGGAGGAAGACATCGCTCGCGTGCGCGGCCTTGGTGACCCAATCGATCTTGACGAGGTTGACCGCATATATCGGCCGCTTTCTCGCCTACTAGACCTGTACTCGGAGTCGGTAGGCCGCCTGCACGACGCTACGTCAGAGTTCTTGGGCGAGCGCGCCTCGCGCACGCCGTTCGTGATCGGCATCGCGGGGTCGGTTGCCGTTGGCAAGTCCACCACGGCGCGCGTGCTGCGGGAGCTCATGGCGCGCTGGCCGGGTTCGCCGCGGGTGGAGCTCGTGACCACTGACGGCTTCCTGTATCCGAACGCCGTCCTTGAGCAGCGCGGACTCCTTCAGCGCAAGGGCTTCCCCGAGTCCTATGACCGCCGTGCACTGCGGTCGTTCATCTGGGCGGTGAAGAGCGGCGTCGCCGAGGTCACGGCCCCCGTGTACTCCCACATCACCTACGACATCGTTCCCGGTGCGTCTGTGACGGTGCGCCGGCCAGACATCCTCATTGTCGAGGGGCTCAATGTGCTCGCTCCCCCCGCGCGCCGCCAAGAGGGCGGGTTCAGCCACGCGATCAGCGACTACTTTGACGTGTCCATCTACGTGGATGCCGATACCGACGATGTACGCCACTGGTACGTCGAGCGTTTCCTGGAGTTGCGTCGGACCGCGTTCGCACGCCCCGATTCCTACTTCCATACCTACGCGGCGCTTAGCGATGACGAGGCCGTCGCGAGAGCGTCGTACATCTGGGACACCATCAACGCACCCAACCTGGTGCGCAACATCGCGCCCACGAGGTCACGGGCCACGATCATTCTTCGCAAAGGCGCGGACCACCACGTCGAGTCCGTGTCCTTGCGGAAGCTCTGACCGCTACACGGTCAGTGTCACCTGCGCGAAGGTTGTCACCCTGCGCGAAGTCGGGTTGTCACCCTGCGCGAAGTCGGGTTGTCACCCTGCGCGAAGTCGCAGGGCCCCCGCCAACCCGTGCCCTCGGTTCGCTGGCGGTCCAAAAGCGCTGTGATGGCGCGCATCACAGCAATCCGTGACCGCCAGGATGCAGAACGGCCGGGCTTGGCCACCCTCCGCGAAGCCGCATGGCCTACCGTTTGCGCGCAACCGCAGTGAAGGTGAGGGGCATCGAGTCGCGCTGATCTGCGGGGAACTCAAAGTCGCCGTCCTCGCGCTCCACCATGTAGGTGGAAAAGCGCCACGGCAGTGTCCGACCCTCATCGATCCAAACGAGCTCGAGGTCCGCCGCGATCAGCGCCTGAAGGATCTCCGACAACGGGTGGGGGTAACCGTAGTTGCGGGTGTTGTGCAGCGTTCCCTCGCCAACGTAAGAACCGTCGACGTCCCATCCCTGCGCGGCGCCGTTGGCGAAGTAGCGGTACACGGTGACGAGGTCCTGCTGGCGTTCGTCGAGCGAGTACAAGGCGGGATGCCCGTCCCTGATGAAGAAGTGCCCGCCCGGCCGCAGCAGCGCCTCGATCTGGGCGGCCCAGCGATTCAGATCGTCGAGCCACCACACGGTGCCGATGCTCGTGTAGACGAGGTCAAACGACCGGTCGCCGCCCAGCTGTCGCGAGACCGCGGCTCGAGCGTCGAGAACGTCGGTGCAGACCCACTCGGCCGCGAGCCCCAACTCTGCCGCAAGCCCTGCCGCGGCCTCCAGAGCGGGTGCAGAAAAGTCCAACCCCACCACCCTGGCGCCCTTACGAGCAAGCGAGAGTGTGTCAGTGCCGATGTGGCACTGGAGGTGGCACACCTCGAGTCCAGCCAGGCCGCCAGGCAGGAAGCGCTCGATCACCGGCAGGTCCGTGCGGACCACCTGTGAGATGTGTTCGGGATCCCGCCTGAATGCCTCGAGGTCGTAACCGCCGCTCGTGTGAATGGGCACGCGATCGTCCCAGTGCGCGAGGTTCGCGGCGCGCGCGTCTTCCCACGCGATGGTGACGTCGTCCCCTGAGAACTGCTCGGCCATATCGGCGAGTCTAGGAGGCGGGCTCCTCAGGCGCGTCGACCGCAGGAGCCTCGTCAGCGTCGGGCACGCTCACGCCAAACTTGGCGAGAATCCGGTCAACGAGCCAACCGAGCGCGATGCCGCCCAAGACGCCAACGCCGATCGAGACGAGCAGGTTGTTCTCGAAGATCTCGGCCGCGGTGATGCCGATCAGCACGCCATACGTGGCCCAGATGGAGACGGCGATCGCGTCGATCACCATGAAGCGCCGGCGATTGAAGCCGAGCGCCCCGGCCGTGAGGTTCACGGCCACGCGACCGAACGGGATGAAGCGGGCCGCGATGATGAACGCGGCTCCGCGGTGGATCAGGGCGTGCTCGGCCCAATCGAGCGTCCGCTGGCCCTTGGGACCGCGGAAAAGCCGGAACGACCTGACGTGAATCTTGGAGCCAACGAAGTAGGCGAACTGGTCACCGCACCATGCGCCGGCGGCCGCACACAACCAGATAAGCGGCAAGAGCGGCGAACCGGTCTGCTTCCACAGCGTGGACGTCGTGATCACGATCGTCTCGCTCGGGACGATGGGGAAGATGCCGTCGATGAGCGACATCGTGAAGAGCCAGAAGTAGATCCACAGCGAGTCGGCGGCATCGACGACGGCCGCCTCAGCGGTCGACGAGAAGTGGACTACCCAGTCCCACCAGCTCATGACAGCGCGAGCCGCTGGCGCACAACCGCGGCCAGCGCGTCGGCGTGGCGCTGCGCGTCCTCGGCGGTGGTCGCCTCGACCATCACGCGCACCAGCGGTTCGGTGCCCGACGGGCGGAGTAGTACGCGCCCACCGTCACCAAGTTCTGCGCGCGCCTTCGCGACGGCGTCGCCAAGTTCGCGGTCGCTGTGAACCCTGGAGCGATCACAGTTGGGGACGTTGACGAGCACCTGCGGTAGCGACTGGATGCCGCTCGCGAGGGCCTTGAGTGGCCCCTGAGCCGCAACTTGCGCGGCGAGGACGAGCGCGGTCAGGACGCCGTCGCCCGTGGTCGCATAGTCGGAAAGAATGACGTGACCAGACTGCTCGCCGCCGAGCGTGTAGCCGCCCTCGCGCATGGCCTCGAGCACGTAGCGGTCGCCAACGGCGGACTCGATGATCGTGATGTCAGCGGCCTTCATCGCTCGATGCAGACCCAGGTTGCTCATCACGGTCGCCACAAGCGTGTCGTGGTACAGCGCCCCGGACCGCTGCATTGCGAGCGCGAGCAGGCCCATGATCTGGTCGCCATTGACGACCGTGCCTTCCGCGTCGACTGCGAGGCAGCGATCCGCGTCTCCGTCAAACGCCACGCCGAGGTCCGCGCCGTTTTCGACCACGGTGGCTTGCAACCCCTCGAGGTGTGTGGATCCCACACCGTCGTTGATGTTGAGACCATCGGGCGCTGTATTGATCGCGATGACCTCGGCACCCGCGGCACGGAGCGACTGAGGCCCAACCACAGAGGCCGCACCGTGGCCCGCATCGACCACGATCGTCACCCCAGCCAGCGGACGGTCCACACCAGCGAACGAGGCGACCGCGGCGACGACGTGCTCCACGTAGTCCTCGGCGAGTTGGGGGGACGGGACAATTGCGCCAACGTCGCCACCCGTCGGGCGATCCCAGGGTTCCCCTAGGCGAGCCTCAATGGCTTCCTCCACAGCGTCGTCCAGCTTGTGCCCTCCGCGCGCGAAGAACTTGATGCCGTTGTCCGGCGCCGGGTTGTGGGAGGCGGACAGGACGACGCCGAGGTCGGCTTCGGTTGAGCCCGTCACGTAGGCGATACCGGGGGTGGGGAGCACGCCGACATCGAGGACGTCGACTCCTGCAGAAGCAAGTCCGGCCGCGACAGCCGAACTCAGGAATTGACCTGAGATGCGGGTGTCGCGGCCGATGACAGCTCGTGGGCGGTGCCCAGAGAACTCGCCGCGTTCGGCGAGGACGTGCGCGGCTGCGACCGCGAGATCAACCGCAAGTTCTGCGGTGATGTCGCGATTCGCTACGCCACGGACCCCGTCCGTGCCGAACAAGCGCGCCATGCGCTCGAACTTAGCGCTTCGAGTACTGCGGGGCGCGGCGGGCCTTCTTGAGACCGGCCTTCTTGCGCTCAACGACGCGAGCGTCGCGAGTCAGGAAGCCAGCCTTCTTGAGGGCCGCGCGATTGTTCTCAACGTCGATCTCGTTGAGGGCACGGGCCACGCCAAGGCGCAGGGCGCCGGCCTGGCCGGACGTGCCGCCACCCTTGATGCGGGCGTGCACGTCAAAGCGGCCCTCGATGTCGAGGAGCGCGAACGGGGAGTTCACGAGCTGCTGGTGCACCTTGTTGGGGAAGTATGCCTCGAGCTCACGGCCATTGATGGTCCACTTGCCGGTGCCGGGCACCAGGCGAACGCGGGCCACGGCCTCCTTGCGGCGGCCGAGGCCACCGCCGGGGTTCACGGCGGAGTTGCCCTTGCCGCGTACAGGAGCCGTCTCGCTCGTGTACTCGGTGGGGGTCTCGTCGGTGTCGACCTCGACGGTCTCAGTCACGTCAGTCACAGTTCAGTCCTTATTTCCCGCGCTTACTGCGCGACCTGCGAGATCTCGAAAGCCTGCGGCTGCTGCGCGGCGTGGGGGTGCTCGGCGCCTGCGTAGACCTTGAGGTGGGTCAACTGCACGGCGGCAAGCTTGTTCTTGGGGAGCATGCCCTTGACGGCGTTCTCGATGACGCGCGTGGGGTGCTTCTCGAGGACCTCGCCGATGGGGAGTTCCTTGAGGCCGCCCGGGTAGCCCGAGTGGCGGTAAACCATCTTGTCGGTGAGCTTCTTGCCGGTGAGGGCAACCTTCTCGGCGTTGATGACGATGACGAAGTCGCCACCGTCGACGTGTGGTGCAAACGTCGCCTTGTGCTTGCCGCGGAGCAGCGTAGCAACCTGAGAAGCAAGACGACCGAGGACCACGTCAGTAGCGTCGACGACGTACCAGTTCTTGGTGACGTCCGCCGGCTTGGGGGTAAACGTGCGCACTGTAAAGCCCTAACTATCCTGAAGTGTGAGCGGTGAAAAAGACACCGCGAGGTTCGGTCGGCGAGTCCTGCGGCGGCGAGTGGGATGCACCAGTCCACGTGGAACGCACAACGAGGATCAATCATACCTGCGGACGCATGCCAGGGTCAATCTGGGGTCAAGGCTCCAGCACCCGTCGCGCTCTTGTCTGCTCCGCCCGCGCGGCGAGCTCGGCATCCGGCGGGTAGACGACTTCCTCAAGACACAGGCCGTGCGGAGGTGCCACCGAAATCCCCTGGGCACGCTCCGGCGATGCGGCGACGGACTCAAGCCACTCGACATCCCTGCGCCCGTCCCCTACCGCGAGCAGCGCGCCCACCAGCGAGCGCACCATGGAGTGGCAGAACGCGTCTGCGCGCACCGTGGCCGTCAGCACGTCGCCGTTGCGCGCCCACGAAAACTCGGTCAGCGTCCTGATCGTCGTGGCACCTTCGCGTCCGCGGCAGAAGGCCGCAAAGTCCCGCAGGCCCAATAGCAGGCCCGACGCTGCATTGAGGGCGTCTAGATCGAGCGGGCGGTTGTGGGCAAGCACCCAACCGCGGGCGAGCGGATCCGGCACGCGATCCGTGACGCGATACGCGTACCGACGCTCAAGCGCCGAGAACCGCGCGTCAAACCCGGCCGGCGCCACCGTTACGCTTCGCACGCGAACGTCCGGCGGCAACACCCCGTTCGACCGCGCGAGCAGCCCCTCCGCCGGCGACCGATCGGTGCGTCCCGGCATCCGCTTCCACGCTTCAACAGGGAGATCGACGTGCGCAACCTGTGCGCGCGCATGCACCCCCGCGTCGGTACGGCCGGCCACGGTCACGCGCAGCTCAGGGATGCGGAGCACCTGTACCAGCGCGTCCTCGAGCTCGCCCTGCACCGTCCGAAGCCCTGGCTGCGCGGCCCATCCGGCGAATTCGGTGCCGTCATACGCAAAAACGAGGCGGGCCCGCACGACCTCATCAGTCATCGGACCCGCCTCGCTAGTCGCTGCGACTTCGCGCAGCATGACAAGTTGTTACTTGGCGTCCTCGTCGGCAGCCTCGTCCGCGCCCTCTGCGGGAGCGGCGGCCTCACCGGCGGAGAGGTCAGAGACTTCCTCGGTGACGTCCTCAGCACCCTCGGCGGGAGCATCGGCGTGAGCACCGGGCTTGACCTCTTCGGCGATGGTCTCCTCGACGTCAGTCACCTCTTCGGCAACTTCCTCTGCAGGAGCCTCTACCGCGTCGGCCTTCTTGGATTCCTTCTTAGGCGCGGCAGCCTTGGCGGTGGCCTTCGAGGCCTCCTTGACGACGGCCTTCTTGGCTGGGGCGCCGAACTCGACGAGCTCGATCACCGCGAGGGGAGCGTTGTCGCCCTTGCGGAAGCCGACCTTGGTGATGCGGGTGTAGCCGCCGTCACGCTCGGCGAAGCCGGGAGCGATCTCCGTGAAGAGCTTGTGCACGACGCCCTTGTCGGGGATCGTGCCAAGCACACGGCGGCGCGATGCGAGGTCGCCACGCTTGGCGATCGTCACGAGACGCTCGGCGTAGGGACGCAGGCGCTTGGCCTTCGCCTCGGTGGTGGTGATGCGGCCGTGCTCGAACAGGCTCTGCGCGAGGTTCGCCAGGATCTGACGCTCGTGGGCAGGGCCGCCGCCGAGGCGGGCACCCTTGGTGGGGGTAGGCATTTCGATAGTTCCTTAAGGGGTTCGAGTTAGTCTTCGGAGCCGGAGAAGTACACGCCGGCGGCGGAGCGGTCGTAGTCGACGATCCCGTCCTTGAGCGCGAAGCCGAGCTCGGCAAGCTTCTCCTTGACCTCGGTGATCGACTTCTGACCGAAGTTGCGGATGTCCATGAGGTCAGCCTCGGAGCGGGCGGTGAGCTCACCCACGGTGTGGATGCCCTCGCGCTTGAGGCAGTTGTACGAACGCTGCGTGAGGTTCAGCTCCTCGATGGGCTGGTTGTAGTCCTCCTCGAGCGCCTCGTCGGAGTCCGACGGGCCGATCTCGATGCCCTCTGCGAACTCGTTGAGGCCCTTGGCCAGCGAGAAGAGCTCCACGAGGGTGGAACCGGCAGACGCAACGGCGTCGCGAGGCGTGATGGAGTTCTTGGTCTCGACGTCCAGGATCAGCTCGTCGAAGTCGGTGCGCTGCGCAACACGCGTCGCCTCGACCTTGTACGTCACCTTGAGAACGGGCGAGTAGATCGAGTCGACGGGGATCTGGCCGATCTCCGCGTCGTAGCTCTTGTTCAGGGCGGCGGGCACGTAGCCACGGCCGCGCTCAACGGTGAGCTCAACCTCGAACTTCGCCTTGGAGTTCAGGGTCGCGATGTGGAGATCGGGGTTGTGCACCTCGACGCCCGCGGGAGGAGCGATGTCCGCGCCGGTCACGGCACCAGCACCCGACTTGCGCAGGTACAGGGTGACGGGCTCGTCGTGCTCGGAGGAGACGACCAGGTTCTTGAGGTTCAGCAGAATCTCCGTCACGTCTTCCTTGACGCCCTCGATCGTCGTGAACTCGTGGAGCACGCCATCGAAGCGCACCGAGGTGATGGCAGCGCCAGGAATGGACGAGAGCAGAGTGCGGCGAAGCGAGTTGCCGAGCGTGTAACCGAAGCCGGGCTCAAGCGGCTTGAGGGAGAACTGCGAACGGTTGTCCGAGAGAACCTTCTCGGTCAGGGTGGGACGCTGTGCGATGAGCACGGTTTTTTCCTTTCCGAGCATCCACTATTTGATGCTCGCACCCGCGGGGGATCCGTCCCGCGGGTTCACTATGAGATTGTGGGAAAAGCCGGGGCCCGACGCTGTGGTGACCACAGCGTCGGACGTCCAGTTGAAGCTAGTTGCGGCGACGCTTGGGCGGGCGGCAGCCGTTGTGCGCCTGAGGCGTGACGTCCTTGATGGACGTGACCTCCAGGCCGGCGGCCGTCAGCGAGCGGATCGCGGTGTCGCGACCGGAGCCCGGGCCCTTCACGAACACGTCAACCTTGCTCATGCCGGCCTCCTGGGCGCGGCGAGCGGCAGCCTCGGCGGCCATCTGAGCGGCGTAGGGCGTCGACTTGCGCGAACCCTTGAAGCCAACCTGGCCGGAGGACGACCACGACACCACGGCGCCCGAGGGGTCGGTGATGGAGATGATCGTGTTGTTGAACGTGGACTTGATGTGCGCCTGACCGTGAGCGACGGTCTTCTTGATCTTCTTGCGCGGCTTGCGCGTGGGAGCGGCCATGGCTTACTTCTTCTTTCCGGCGACGGTCTTCTTGGGGCCCTTGCGGGTGCGCGCGTTGGTCTTGGTGCGCTGGCCACGAACGGGCATGCCACGGCGGTGGCGCAGGCCCTGGTAGTTGCCGATCTCGACCTTGCGGCGGATGTCCGCCTGGACCTCGCGGCGCAGGTCACCCTCGACGGTGAAGTTCGCCTCGATGTAGTCACGGAGCGCGACGAGCTGGTCGTCGGTAGCGTCCTTGACGCGCAGGTCCGCGCTGATGCCGGTGGCCGCGAGGATCTGCTGTGAACGGGTACGGCCAATGCCGTAGATGTAGGTGAGCGCGACTTCGATGCGCTTGTCGCGCGGAATGTCGACGCCGACGATGCGTGCCATTTTTCTCTCTGATACCTATCAGTAGTCGGAGGTCTGACGCTCAAGGCTTCCCGCTGGTCTTGTGCGGGCCTCGGCCTCCGAGCCGAGGGTGACTGCTATGCCTTGAACGAGGTCTTGAGTTGTTGTCTAGCCCTGACGCTGCTTGTGGCGCGGGTTCTCGCAGATGACCATTACGCGGCCATTCCGTCGGATCACCTTGCACTTGTCGCAGATGGGCTTGACGCTGGGCTTAACCTTCATGGTTCTTTTCTTACTTGTAGCGGTAGACGATGCGGCCGCGCGACAGGTCATAGGGGCTGAGCTCCACCACCACACGGTCCTCTGGGAGGATCCTGATGTAGTGCTGGCGCATCTTTCCCGAGATGTGAGCGAGGACGAGGTGACCGTTCGTCAATTCCACACGGAATGACGCGTTCGGCAGTGCCTCGACCACGGTGCCCTCAACCTCGATGACGCCGTCCTTCTTGGCCATGACTCCACTAACGTTGTTGGTTGGGAATGTGGGCACACGAAAATGGCCCGACCGACCACTATACGGCACTTTCCCGCACGTCTCAAGCCCGTAGCAGGGGCGCCAATGGGCCCGACGCTAGGGCCAGTCGGTCTTTTCAGTCGCCGGTTCCGTTGCGGGTTCGGGCGTCGCCTGGGTCGCGGCGTCTGGCGCTGATTCGGTCGCCGCTTCGGAAGCAGGTGCAGGCGCCGGTTCGGCCGCGGCGGCAGCAGTTGGTTCGGTTGCCGGCGCGCTCGCCGTCGCCGTAGCCGCCACGGCACTCCGTTCGCGACGCTTCTCGCGTCGACTGCTCACGAAAAGGTAGCCGGCGTAGACGAACAGCGCGCATGCGGCGATCGGGATGATCCGTGATCGCTGGTCACCGTTGACGACGTTGTTGACCCAGCCGATGTACGGGACCGAGTACCACACTGCCCCTCGAATCTGCACGTACTGCACAGGGTTCTCATCGGCGATGTCGTTGGCGTCGCCCTTAGTGATGAACGTGGGTTCGGCGTCCGGGAGGTTGGGCTTGTTGATCGCCACCACTCGGTGGGTGACCAACGTCGCCTTGCCCGACTCCAACTGATAGGTGACGACCGTTCCAATGTGGATGTCGTCAATGGCCACAGGCTTGACGATGACAAGCGTCCCGGGCGGGTACGTGGGCTCCATTGAGCTCGTGAGGATCGTGTACGGCGTCGACTTTGTCAGCGCAGGGATCACGATAACGGCGAGCGCCACCACGATCAGGAACAGCAGGATCACCCAGCTGATCCCCTGCAGAATGCCACGGAGGACGCTGCCCTCCTTGTTAGGCGATTCGAGTTCGCTCAACGCACTGCCCCTTCCCCTTCGCGACGACGCACCATTCTCCACCCCAACCAGGCGCCAAGCGCGTAGGCGAGTACCCATGCGGCCACAAACCACTCTTGATAGAGCCGGTCAGTGTTCGGCTGCACGTCCCCAGGGCCGGGCTCAGACGGTTCGCTCGGGTCAGGATCCGGCGTTGGCGACGCTGTCGGTTCCGCCGAGGGCAGTGGGCTGGGGCTTTGCGTCGGTCGCGGGTCCGTCGGAGTCGTCGGAGCACCCGGAATCACCACTGTGCCGCCGCCACCCGGCTTGTGCGGATCGGTCGTTGGACTCGGGCTGGGGACCGGCGACGTCTCCGGATCCGTCGGCGATGCGCAGCCAGTAGGCGCGGGAACATCGTCGCTCGTGAGGCTCACGCGAAAGTTGAACCCCGCTTCCGAGCCCCGTCCGGTCGTGCCACCAACATTGGCCATAGCAAAGGTCACGTCAACCTGCACGGTCTCACCCGGAGCAAGTGGCACACCGTGCACCATCGAGCGGCACCGCCCCGCGCTATCCAGCCTGACGCTTCCCACCTGAGCCTGCGCATGCACGGTCAGCGTGAGTGCGGACAAGAGATCAGCGTCTGCCGACGACACGTCGATGACGGCCACCGCCAGGTTCGCCGCCTGCGTGCCGGTGTTCTTCACCCAGAACGACCGCACCGCGGATGTCCCGGGAACTAACCGCACCCCGTCAAACAGCTGACCCGGAAATGAGTCGCCGTACGTGACCCCGTCGTCGGAGATGGCCACGGGCGGATTCGTCGCCGACGCGGAGGGCGCCGCGAGTACGAGCGCGGCGAAGGCCGCGATCGCGGCCGAGGCGACAAGTGCCGCCCGCGCGCGAGCGCGTTGTGCTCCGATCATCAGCCCAAGCCCGATGCGGTGCACGAGTTGCCGTTCGCGTTGCTTGTGCCGCGCGTCAGCGTGCCGGACGCGACAAGCGTTCCGGGGTCGGCTGCGGCACCCGAGTCCTCGTACACCTCGTAGTCGGCCGTCGCCGCGAGGCTCGACCTGGGGAACGTGAGGGTCGCCGTGCCGGCGGTCGCCGTGGCGGCGACCACTGTCGCGCCCACCCTCATCTCGTAGCGCTGGCCGACGGCTGCCGCGCTGAGCGCCACGTTGAAGTTGGGGTTGGTGTATGAACACGACACCGTGTCGGTGGCGCCATTCACGCCAGAGAACATTGTGCGCACGGTAAGGAACTGCTGCGAAGCGGTACCGTCGCAATTCACCATCTGCAACTGGTTGAGCGCTGCAGTTGTGCCGTTTACGGCCGCATAGGTAAGGCACTGGCCGGTCGAGGCGTTGACGAACTGGAAGAAGTAACGCGTGGCGGTACCCGCGTAGCTCGTGGAAGTCTGCTGAATGAGCCACTGCTGGTTCGCCTGCCCCGCCACGGCCGCGACCGCGCTCACGGGCGCGCCGCTCGCGTTTTGCTGGAGCACCGTACCGGCAGTTATGTTCGACTTGATCGTGTAGTAACCGGCCTTGCCCGACACTGCGTCGAACCGCCACGACTGGTTGCTTGTGCCACCTGTCTTGCACGGCCACCCAATTCCGGTAGGCCCGGCGCCTCCCTCGAGGTCAGCGCAGTAGTTGCCTACCGGTGTGGTGAACACCCGGTGAATGTAGAAGTACGCGCCGGCAGTGGTGACCGGCGTGAATACAGGGAACAGGTATTGAGTAGTTTGCGTCGCCGTGATGGCGGCGGCGTTGCCTGAGTAGTTCCCGAGCACGATGCTTCCGGTCACCTGGGGCGTGATCGTCACGGTTCCATTTGACGGCCACGCGGTCGCCGGGTTGGCGATGCTGGTGCGAACGCAGTACGTGCGAGATTCACCCACGCTGAAGGCCCCAGCTGCGCCAGTCGCGTAGGTGGTGCCGGCGTTCCACGTACCCGATGCGAGCGTGGTGCCTGCGGTGGCCGCATCGGTGCACGGATTGGCGCCGGTCGACAGCCAGACGGTGAATGCGAAGTTGCCGCGCAGCGCAGCGGTCGAACCGGTGGCGCTGAAAACCAGCGTCACGGCGCCCTTCTGCGTGCTCGAGCTGACGGTCGAGTTGGTGACCGTGACGCTGCCAGTCCCCACAAGGTTTTCGTTGCCAAAGGTCTTGGAGACCGTGCCGAAGTTCGCGGTGGTGATCGTGAGATCCGCCGAGTCGGCGGTCACCTGCGCGGTGGCCTGCGAGGTCCAGTAGGCCCAAGAGGCCGATGCCCCCACGAGTGTGGCGAAGGTGGCGACCGCGGCAATCGCCGCGACTCGCCTATTGGCCCTAGTGATCCACCTCATGACGCCGACTGCGTTCCGTCAATCGTCACTACGTACGTGATGGAGGTGCCCTCAGAAGCGGCTGCGGCCCCAGACGGCAGCACCAGTTGCAGGCACATGGCCTGCGTAGCGCCCACAGCGATCAGGGTGCTGCCGGTTGGCGTGGTGTTGAGCGCGGCGCCTGCGATTGCGGTCGCAGGGCACGCTCCGGCGGCGAGTCGCGTCTCCCACGCGCTGCCCGCCGTAACGCTTGCGGCAAGTGTCTGGGGAACTTCGCCCGTGTTGATCACGCTGATCGGAATGCCGACGATGTCACCGGGAAGCATGTTCTGAAACACGGTGGCGGGAATCGTGATCGACGAGGCCGCGGTACCGGACCCGTACTGCAGGTTCAGACCCGAAGTCCCGGCGGTCACGTTGCCCGCAGTCGCCACGGTGCTGCTTGAGTTCAGGTAAGCAAGAGTCACGCCTGCAGTCGTCACCGCGATGGTGATGCCGAAGGCGAGTGCCGCAGCGGTCGCCAGAAGCGAACCTGCGCGCGGCGCGCGCAACTTTCCACGGCGAGCAAGGGACGGATCCTTGAGCTGGCCATCGCCAGAGATCAACTCGTCCTTGGTCGCCGCGGGTTCCACGTGGGAAGCCATGTCGAAGACCGACTCACATGATGGGTGTGGGACCCGCCGCAAGGCGGGCCCCACACCATGTCATTAAGGAGCGTCGACCTGCGTGACGGTCACGGCACCATTGGTGAGCGTGACGGAGCCAAGCTTGGCGGGGTTGTCGGTCGTGGGGCTGCCGGCGGTGCCGAACGGCCAGTTGATCGTCCACGTGAAGGCGACGGTGCCGGTGGAGGAACCGCTCACCTTGTAAACGCCCGAGGTGGTGCTCGCCGAGATGCTGCCCGAGGTCAGGCCCGTCTTGTCGAGCGTGACCACCGAGTTGGTGCCCGTGTTCAGGATCGCGGCAAGCGCAACCTGGTTGGCGGCGGCACCGCCAGCGGCGATGGCACCGTTGGTGGGGTTCACAGTGAAGTACAGGTCGTCACCGGCAGCAGAAATGGTGAACTGCTGCGTGAAGACCAGACGGTTGCCGGGCACGAGCCGCACGTTGGTGAGGTTCGCAACGACCGCGGGCGCAGTGACCTGCGTGCCGCCAGCGTTGTAGAAGCCCTTGGTCCACTGACCCGTTCCAACGGGCGTGACCTGCAGGTTGCCAGCGGACACCGTCTGGGTGCCAGAGCCAGCGCTCTGCTGATCGGTCCAGTATGCGAGCGACCCGCCGCCGCCCAACAGAAGTACGATGCCGGCCGCAGTCGCGATCGACGCCTTAGTGGTCTTGTTCATGAGTGTATTCCCTCAGCTATTGATGTGTTTTCCGCCATAGTCGGCCGACTTTCCGCATGGCGGAGTTTGGCTCGACCCCTCAGTCTGTCTGCGGCAATTGCGCAGTTGTGAGACAGACTTTAACAGCGGAAATCGCCCAAGTCGCGGACATGTGACACGACTCACAGCGGGCGCGTCGCGCCCTGCAGAACGTCAGGCGTATATGCTCCGCAGGCGCTGTTCCGCGGCGTCCGCCACTTGCTGGACGCGGTGGTCGGCAAGGTTGCGCACTACCGACGACGGCGTCCGCGGGTTAGTGATGAGCGCGAGCAGCACTTCCGGCCGGTGGTCGTGGCCAAGCGAGATGAGGGCGCCCGTTGGGCAGTCCATCCGGCGAGCAACGACTGCGCGCACACTGGCTTCGCGGTGAACCGCAAGTGAGAGTAGTTCGCTCGACGTGATCTCGGGCTCCGCGGCCCTCAACAGAGCCAGCTGGTACTCGTTCGTCGAGACGTTCACCCTTGAGCCTCCAGATCGGCCACTCCCCTGGGCCGTTACTTCAGCCTAACGGGGTCGCTCCCGATTTGCGGTCATTCGCGCACTTTGAATCCGCGAACCGGAGCGGTTCTCGTTGGGGCTGGCGCGCCGGGCCTTGAGTGCGGCGAGAAGATCTGCGGAACGTGCCAGGCGTCCGACGCTTGGGCTGGCTCTGGCGCTTGGGGCGGCTCGAGCGTTGGGACCGACTGCAGCGGTGCGCGCGTGGCAAAGTCGACGACGTTCACCGGCTCGAACTGCGTAATGGCCGTGCCGTCGGCGGTGACCTGAGCGGAGGCTGGGCGCACATGCTCGGCGAGTTCGGGGGTGTGAACGTCCTCCTCTTCCGCGCGCTTCGGCTCCGCCACTCCAGCGTCCAGCCTCGCGGCAGCGACGGCGCGCACATCCGCCTTCTTGTGGAACGCCAGTTCCTCAAGAAGCTCATGAGGGAGAGAGGGGTTTTCGAGCAGCGCCTTGAGTACATCGACGGAGCGATCGGCACTGAGGTATGCCATCACGGTGCGCTGGGCGATCGGATTTCTGGCCACCGCGCAGCGGACGTCCGCGTGGTAGTCGTGCGCTAGGGACACCATGAGCCCCAGCGGACAGTCTGGGCGTGCCGCGACCGCCGCGCGCACGAGCGCGTTCCTGCTTGCACCGAGCGCAGCGATGTGCGTCTTGTCCAGCCCAGGCCGGGCCGCCTCTTGCACCTCGGCACTTGCTCCGGGTGCGTAATTGAATCCGCGCGCCATTTCGGCCCCCATACGCGAGGCCCCGGGGTGGGGCCCCGTTGCAGGTCCGACGCTATGGCTGGCTTGTTGCGCGCAGTGTCACCCCAGGTAACCGGCGTGTTAACACCTAGGCAGATGTGGCCTATTGCACAGGAACGGGAGTTACGCCGAACGGGAGGAGGCCCTGCGCGCCACCATCGGAAGCAGTGAGCACCCAGATGCCGCCCTTGTGGATCGCAACGGAGTGTTCCCAGTGCGCTGCTCGCGAGCCGTCAGCAGAGACCACGGTCCAATCGTCCGAAAGCGTCAGCGACTGGTCCGTGCCACGGATGAACATGGGCTCGATCGCGAGGCACATGCCCGGCTGCACCTTGGCGAGGCGCCCGCGCACGCGGTAGTTCATCACGTCCGGTTCCTGGTGCATCTCGGTACCGATGCCGTGACCCACGTAGCCCTCCATGGGATGCAGACCGTTCGCGTCGGCAACGTCCTCGATCGCCGCACCCACCTCATTGAGGCGCTTCGCTGAAGCGAGCGCAGCGATCCCCGCCCACATCGCCTCTCGCGTCGCCTCGCTCAACGCCACATCCGCGGGATCCGGGTTGTCGCCGATGACGACGGTGATTGCGCTGTCACCGTGCCAGCCCTCCACGATGGCACCGCAGTCGATCGACACGACGTCGCCGTCCTGCAGTACTCGCGAGCCAGGGATGCCGTGGACCACCTCGTCATTGACAGACACGCACGTGGTTGCCGGAAAGCCGTGATACCCGAGGAAGTTGGAGGTCGCGCCGCGCTCGGCGATCACTCTGGCGGCAGCGGCATCAACATCCGCGGTGGTGGCGCCAACAACGGCGGCGGCACGGGCGGCGGCCAGCGCGGCCTCGACCACAACGCCAGCGCGCGCCATGGTGCGCATCTGGTCTGGGGTCTTGTACTCGATGCCCATCGGTCTTAGCTGAGGGCGTCGACGATGCGCTGCGTGACTTCGTCGATATCGCCGAGGCCGTCAACCTGCACCAGCAGGCCGCGGCCAGCGTAGAACGCGGTGAGCGGAGCCGTCGAGGTCGCGTAAACCTCCAGGCGGGTGCGGATCACGTCTTCGGTGTCATCGGCGCGGCCCTCGATCTGGGCGCGCTTGAGGAGCCGGGCGGTGACCTCGTCAAAGTCTGCAGTGAGCTCGATCGCCTTGTCGAGGTGAGTACCCAGGTCCCCAAGCATGGCGTCCAACTCAACCGCCTGGTCGGGATTGCGGGGGTAACCGTCGAGCAGGAACCCAGCCGCAGCGTCGGGCTGTGCAAGGCGATCACGCACCATGGCGTTGGTCACCGAGTCCGGTACCAATTGCCCTGCGAGCATGTACTCCTGCGCCTGGCGACCAAGCTCGGTCTCGCCCTTGGCGTTGGCGCGGAAGATGTCACCGGTGCTGATCGCCGGGATGCCGTAGCGCTCTGCAAGGCGAGCGGCCTGCGTACCCTTGCCCGCACCAGGCGGGCCCAGGAGAATCGCCCGCATTACTTGAGGAACCCTTCGTAGTGGCGCTGCTCAAGTTGCGACTGGATGCGCTTGACCGTGTCCAGACCAACACCCACGAGGATGAGGATCGACGTGCCACCGAACGGGATGTTCGTGGAGACGCCCATCATCACGAAGGCGACCATTGGCGCGAGCGCAACGAGGGCCAGGTAGATGGAACCGGCCGCGGTGATGCGCGACAGCACGTACTCGAGGAAGTCGGCGGTGGGCTTGCCCGGGCGGATGCCGGGAATGAAGCCGCCGTACTTCTTCATGTCATCCGCAACCTGGTCCGGGTTGAACGTGATCGCGGTGTAGAAGTACGCGAAGAAGATGATGAGGAGGATGTACAGCAGCATGTGCCACGGCGACTTCGGATCCGCGATGTTGTTGTTCATCCACACCACCCAGTCGGATGGGTTCTGGCCGGAGAACTGCGAGATCACCTGAGGCAGCGTGAGCAGCGACGACGCGAAGATCACGGGGATAACACCCGCCATGTTGATCTTCAGCGGGATGTACGTGCTCGAGCCGCCGAGGGTGCGGCGCCCAACGACGCGCTTCGCGTACTGCACCGGGATGCGGCGCTGGCTCTGCTCAACGAACACGACCACCGCAATGACCACAAACAGCAGCAGCGCGAGCAGCAGCGTGTTGATGGGACCGTTGGAAGAACGCCAGATCGCGGAGATGTTCTGCGGGAAGGCAGCGGCGATCGACGTGAAGATCAGCAGCGACATTCCGTTGCCGACCCCACGTTCGGTGATGCGCTCACCGAGCCACATCACAAACACTGTTCCAGCGGTCATGGTGAGGACCATGAGCGAGATGGTCTGCCACGACTCGTCGGGGACGATGGGGAGCGAGCAGCCGGGGAAGAACAGTCCATTGCGCGCCATCGTCACGTACGAGGCGGACTGGAGCGCCGCGAAGCCGACGGTGATGTAGCGCGTGTACTGGGTCAGCTTTGCCTGACCCTCCTGGCCCTCGCGGTACAGCGTCTCGAAGCGCGGGATGAGCACGCGGAGCAGCTGCACGATGATCGACGCGGTGATGTACGGCATGATGCCGAGCGCGAAGATCGAGAGGTGAAGCAGGGCTCCACCTGCGAACAGGTTGAGAATGTCGAGCGCGGAGTTCGTGGTGGTCGTCGCCGCACACTGCTGAACGTTTTCGTAGCTCACGCCCGGCGTGGGGATCGCGACACCAAGGCGGTAGATCGCGATGATGCCGAGGGTCAGCAGCAGCTTCTTGCGCAGGTCCGGCGTGCGGAACGCACTGATGAAACCGCTGAACATGAATCCTCCAGTTGTAGGGCACCTAGGTGCCGGTGCGGGCCCGCCCCATCATTGGGACGGGCCCGGCATCCGACTCTAGCCCTGGTTGACCGCGCCGCCCGCGGCCTCGATCTTGGTCTTCGCGGACTGCGAAACGCGGTCAGCGTCGACGATGGTCACCTTCACCGAAATGTCGCCGTCGCCCAGCACCTTGACGGGCTGATTCTTGCGGACGGCACCCTTCTCGACGAGATCGGCCTTCGTCACCTTGCCGCCCTTGGGGAACAGCTCGGAGAGCTGACCCACATTGACGACCTGGTATTCGACCTTGAACGGGCTCTTGAAGCCGCGCAGCTTGGGGATGCGCATGTGAATAGGCGTCTGGCCACCCTCGAAGCTCGCGGGCACCTGGTAACGGGCACCCGTGCCCTTGGTACCGCGACCAGCCGTCTTGCCCTTGGACGCCTCACCGCGACCCACACGGGTCTTGCGGGTGTGCGCGCCAGCGGCAGGACGCAGGTGGTGCACCTTGAGCGTCGAGACCTTGTCCTCACCCTCTGCGGGCTTGGCGGCAGGCTTCTTAGCGGCGGCCGGCTTCTTGGCCGACGCGGCGGGAGCCTTGGCAGCAGCCGTCGGCTCTGCCTTCTCGGCCGACGCCTTGGCGGCAGCGGCCTTGGGGGCAGCCTTCGCAGCGGCCGGCTTCTCAGCCGTCACCTTGGCGGCAGCGGGCTTCTTGGCGGGGGCAGCCTTGGGGGCAGCCTTCGCAGCAGCGGGCTTCGCCGCGGCCTTGGCCGGAGCCTTGGCAGCAGCGGGCTTCTTGGCAGGAGCCTTCGCCGCAGCGTCGGCCTTTGCCGGCGCCTTCTTGGCAGGAGTCTTCTCCTCAGCCATCAGTCAACCTCCTCAACGGCAACCAGGTGGTTGACCGCCTTGACCATCCCACGGATCTCGGGACGGTCCTCCTTCACGACAATGTCGCCGATGCGCTTGAGACCGAGCGAACGCACGGTCTCGCGGTGCTGCGGCTTGACGCCGATGACCGAACGCTTCTGCGTGATCTTGAGACGAGCCATTACTTCACCCCTGCAGCCTGAGCGCGCAGCATCGCCGCGGGGGCGACCTCTTCCACGCTCTTGCCGCGGCGCGCCGCCACGGCCTCGGGACGCTCGAGGCGCTTGAGCGCGTCGACCGTCGCGTGCACGATGTTGATGGCGTTCGACGAACCGAGCGACTTGCTCAGCACGTCGTGGATGCCAGCGCACTCCAGCACCGCACGCACCGGGCCACCAGCGATAACACCGGTACCTGGGGACGCGGGGCGCAGGAACACGACACCAGCGGCGGCCTCACCCTGCACGGCGTGCGGGATGGTGCCCTGAATGCGCGGCACGCGGAAGAAGGAGCGCTTTGCCTCCTCGACACCCTTCGAGATGGCGGCAGGCACCTCCTTCGCCTTGCCGTAGCCGATGCCGACGTTGCCTTCGCCATCACCAACGACCACAAGAGCGGTGAAGCTGAAGCGGCGACCGCCCTTCACCACCTTGGAGACGCGGTTGATGGTGACGACGCGCTCGACGAACTTGTTATCCGGCTCCTGGCCGCGACGGTTGTTGTCGCGGCGACCGGTGTTGTTGTCAGCCATAGTGTTTCCTCTACACCTGTTCCGGCCCGCCCCTAGAGGGACAGACCGCCCTCTCGGGCGCCGTCGGCCACAGCCGCAACGCGGCCGTGGTACTTGTTGCCACCGCGGTCGAACACGACAGCCTCGATGCCAGCGGCCTTGGCGCGCTCGGCGACCAACTGGCCCACCTTCGACGCCTTGGCCGTCTTGTCGCCCTTCACCGCACGCACGTCGGCTTCGAGCGTCGAAGCGGACGCGAGGGTCTTGCCCAGCGTGTCGTCGACGATCTGCGCCACCATGTGGCGCGACGAACGCGTCACGACGAGGCGGGGACGAGCCGGCGTGCCGGAGATCTTCTTGCGCAGGCGGAAGTGGCGACGCTGACGCTGAATCGCCTTGCCCTTGCCCTTGACAGTGATGCTCATGGCTACTTACCCGTCTTTCCGGCCTTGCGGCGAACCTGCTCGCCCGCGTAGCGGACACCCTTGCCCTTGTACGGCTCAGGCTTGCGAATCTTGCGAATGTTGGCCGCAACCTCGCCCACCTGCTGCTTGTCGATACCGGCCACCGAGAACTTGGTGGGGCTTTCGACGGCAAAGGTGATGCCCTTCGGCGGCGTGACGACCACGGGGTGCGAGAAGCCGAGGGCGAACTCGAGGTCCGAGCCCTTCAGCGCCACGCGGTAACCGGTACCGACGATCTCGAGCTTCTTCTCGTAACCGTCGGTCACGCCCGTGACCATGTTGGCGACCAGCGTGCGCGTGAGACCGTGCAGAGACTTCGCGAGGCGCTCGTCGTTGGGACGCTTCACCTCAAGGCCCTGCTCGGACTTCTCGACCGTGATCGGGTTGGCGACCGTGTGGGTCAGGGTGCCCTTGGGGCCCTTGACCGTCAATTCGGCGCCGTCAATCGTGATGTCCACGCTCGCGGGGACCGCGACGGGGATCTTTCCAATGCGCGACATGTGTGTGCCTCCCGCTTACCAGACGAACGCGACGACCTCGCCGCCGACGCCCTTCTTCTCGGCCTCGCGGTCCGTAAGCAGACCAGAGGAGGTGGACAGGATGGCAACACCGAGGCCGCCGAGAACCTTGGGGAGGTTCGTCGACTTCGCGTAGACGCGAAGGCCCGGCTTGGAAACGCGGCGCACACCGGCGAGCGAACGCTCGCGGTTGGGGCCGTACTTCAGAGTGAGGGTGAGCGTCTTGCCCACCTCGGCGTCGGCCACGGCGGAGCCGGCGATGTAGCCCTCGGCCTCGAGGATCTTGGCGATGTTCGCCTTTAGCTTCGAGTGAGGCATCGACACGGTGTCGTGGTAAGCCGAATTTGCGTTGCGCAGACGCGTGAGCATGTCTGCGATCGGGTCAGTCATTGTCATGAGTGTTGAACTCTTTCTCGCCTTGGTTTCCCGTGCAGGGACCTGAGGCGTAGTGATTTACCAGCTGCTCTTGGTGATTCCGGGCAGCTCACCAGCGTGCGCCATCTCGCGGAAGCACACGCGGCAAAGGCCGAACTTGCGGTACACGGAGTGCGGGCGACCGCACTTCTGGCACCGGGTGTAGCCGCGAACGGCGAACTTGGGCTTCTTGGCCGCCTTGTTCTTGAGGGCAGTCTTCGCCATGTCACTTCTCCTTGAACGGGAAGCCCAGCTGCTTGAGCAGCGAGCGACCCTCGTCGTCCGTGGTCGCGGTCGTGACAATGGTGATGTCCATGCCGCGCACGCGGTCGATCTTGTCCTGGTTGATCTCGTGGAACATCGACTGCTCGTTGAGACCGAACGTGTAGTTGCCGTGGCCGTCGAACTGGCCAGGGTTCAGGCCGCGGAAGTCGCGGATACGCGGGAGTGCGATCGACAGCAGACGGTCGAGGAACTCCCACATGCGGTCGCCGCGCAGCGTCACGTGGGCGCCGATGGGCTGACCCTCGCGCAACTTGAACTGCGCGATGGACTTCCGGGCCTTGGTGACCTGAGGCTTCTGGCCGGTGATGGCCGTGAGGTCCGCAATTGCGCCCTCGATGAGCTTCGAGTCGCGAGCGGCCTCGCCCACACCCATGTTGACGACGATCTTGGTGAGACCGGCGACCTGGTTCACGTTGGAGTGGTTGAACTCCTCGATGAGCGCGGGAGCGATCTCCGCGCGATAGCGTGCCTTGAGGCGCGGCTGCGCCGAAGTTGCCGTGGCCATCAGACGTCCTTACCCGAGCGCTTGGCGACGCGGACGCGCTGAGTGCGCGTGCGGCCGTCACGCTCGACCTGCTCGGTGCGGTAACCCACACGGGTGCCCTTCTTGGTTTCGGGGTCAACCAGCATCACGTTGGACACGTGAATGGGGGCCTCGATGTGGACGATGCCACCCGACTGCTGGTCGCGGCGAGTACCGGGCTTGATGTGCTTGGTGACGCGCTGAACGCCCTCAACGATCACGCGGTCGGAGTCCTTGAGGACCTCGAGCACGCGACCCTGCTGGCCGCGGTCACGCCCTGCGATGACGACGACGAGGTCGCCCTTCTTGATCTTCGCCATGGGACTAGATCACCTCCGGTGCGAGCGAGATGATCTTCATGAACTTCTTGTCGCGCAGCTCGCGGCCAACAGGGCCGAAGATGCGGGTGCCACGAGGGTCACCATCAGTGTTCTTGAGGATCACCGCTGCGTTCTCGTCGAAGCGGATGTACGAACCGTCGGGACGGCGGCGCTCCTTTGTGGTGCGCACGACAACCGCCTTGACGACGTCGCCCTTCTTGACGTTTCCGCCGGGGATGGCGTCCTTCACGGTGGCAACGATCGTGTCACCGATGCCGGCGTAGCGACGGTGCGAGCCGCCGAGCACACGGATGCAAAGGATCTCCTTGGCACCGGTGTTGTCGGCGACGCGAAGTCGCGACTCCTGCTGAATCATGTCTGTGTCTCCTGTCGTCTGGTTCTCGCCCTCGCGGAGCGAGCCTGGTCGAACCTAGTTACTTGGCCTTCTCGACGATCTCCACCAGACGCCACCGCTTGGAAGCGGACAGCGGGCGGGTCTCCATGACCACAACGAGGTCGCCGATGCCGGCGGTGTTGGCCTCGTCGTGGGCCTTGATCTTGCTGGTACGGCGCATGACCTTGCCGTAGAGCGGGTGCTTGACGCGATCCTCGATCTCCACGGTGATGGTCTTGTCCATCTTGTCTGACGTCACGTACCCGCGACGCGTCTTGCGATAGGCGCGGTGCTCGGTCGTTGCCGTCGTGTGCTTCTTGGTCGACATAGTGCTTCCTTACTCGGCCTTCGCGCTCGGCGCGGTCCTGATGCCGAGCTCGCGCTCGCGCAGGATCGTGTAGATGCGGGCGATGTCACGCTTGACGGCCTTCAGGCGGCCGTGGTTCTCAAGCTGACCCGTCGCGGACTGGAAGCGCAGGTTGAACAGCTCTTCCTTCGACTTCTTGAGCTCCTCGAGAAGGCGCTCGTCCTCCATGGCGTCGAGCTCAGCGGGAGCCAGCTCCTTGGTACCGATAGCCATTAGATGTCACCACCTTCACGGGTCACAAAACGGGTCTTCATGGGCAGCTTGTGCTGGGCGCGGCGCATGGCCTCGCGAGCCAGCTCTTCCGGCACGCCGGCGAGCTCGAACATCACGCGACCCGGCTTGACGTTGGCGATCCACCACTCGGGCGAACCCTTACCGGAGCCCATGCGGACCTCGGCAGGCTTCTTGGTCAGCGGACGGTCGGGGTAGATCGTGATCCACACCTTTCCACCACGCTTGATGTGACGCGTCATGGCGATACGAGCCGCCTCGATCTGGCGGTTCGTCACATACGCAGGCTCAAGAGCCTGGATGCCGAAGTCGCCGAACGTCACCTGGGTGCCACCGGTCGCAGCGCCGGAACGACCCGGGTGGTGCTGCTTGCGGTGCTTGACTCGACGGGGAATAAGCACGGCTTAGCCCTCCTTGCCAGCGTCGGCCGCACCAGCGTCGGCCACCGGGGCCTCGTCTGCGCGGGGAGCGGAGTCGCGGCGCGGGCCGCGAGCGGGACGGTCGCCGCGGTCACCGCGGTCACCCCGGGCGGGGCGCTGCGGACGCGGGGCCTTGGCCTGCTCGGCCGCCCACTCCTTCTCGGTCATGTCGCCCTTGTAGATCCACACCTTGACGCCGATCTGGCCGAACGTGGTGCGGGCCTCAAAGAAGCCGTAGTCGATGTTCGCGCGCAGCGTGTGCAACGGCACACGACCCTCGCGGTAGAACTCAGAACGCGACATCTCAGCACCGCCGAGGCGGCCGGAGCACTGCACGCGGATGCCCTTGGCGCCCGAACGCAGCGAGGACTGGATGCCCTTGCGCATGGCGCGACGGAACGAGACGCGAGACGCGAGCTGCTCGGCGATGCCCTGGGCAACAAGCTGAGCGTCGACCTCGGGGTTCTTGACCTCGAGGATGTTCAGCTGAACCTGCTTGCCGGTGAGCTTCTCCAGGTTGGAGCGGAGCTTGTCGGCCTCGGCGCCGCGGCGGCCGATGACGATGCCGGGGCGAGCGGTGTGGAGGTCCACACGCACGCGCTCACGGGTGCGCTCGATCTCAACCTTGGACACGCCAGCGCGCTCAAGGCCCTTGGCCATGAGTTCGCGGATCTTGACGTCCTCGGCCACGTAGTCGCGGTAGCGCTCGCCCTTCTTGGTCGAATCGGCGAACCAGCGCGAACGGTGGTCGGTCGTGATGCCCAGGCGGTAGCCGTGGGGATTAACCTTCTGACCCATTACCGGGCTCCTTCCTTGACGGGCGTGGCGACAACCACGGTGATGTGGCTCGAACGCTTGAGAATCTGGTTGGCACGGCCCTGCGCGCGCGGCTGAATGCGCTTCATGGTCGGGCCCTCATCAACGAAGATCTCCTTGATGAACAGGTCCCGCTCGTCGAAGCGCTCACCCGCGGCGTCGGCCTTCACTCGCGCGTTGGCGACCGCAGACTCAATGAGTTTGCGAACCGGCTCTGCAACGGCCTGTGGCTGGAACTTCAGCGAGGTCGCGGCCTCAAGAGCGTTCTGACCACGGACCAGGTTCACGACGCGGCGAGCCTTCTGGGCGGTCACGCGGAGGTACCGCGTCTGCGCCTTGGCTTCCATATCTGACTCCTCTTAATCCTGCGGGGGCGCCTAGCGGCGACCCTTGCGGTCGTCCTTGACGTGGCCCTTGAACGTGCGCGTGGGGGCGAACTCGCCCAGCTTGTGGCCGACCATCGACTCGGTGACGAACACCGGGACGTGCTTGCGGCCGTCGTGCACGGCAAAGGTGTGACCGAGGAAGTCGGGCGTGATAACCGACCGACGGCTCCAGGTCTTGATGACGTTCTTGGTACCGGCTTCGTTCTGGCCGTCCACCTTCTTCTGCAGGTGGTCGTCGACGAAGGGGCCCTTCTTCAGACTGCGTGGCATAACAGGGCTCCCTATCGCTTGTTCTTGCCGGTCTTGCGGCGACGCACGATGAGCTTGTCGCTTTCCTTGTTGGGACGGCGGGTGCGGCCCTCAGGCTTACCCCACGGGCTGACGGGGTGGCGACCACCGGACGTCTTGCCCTCACCACCACCGTGCGGGTGGTCCACCGGGTTCATGACGACACCACGGACGGTGGGGCGCTTGCCCTTCCAGCGCATACGGCCGGCCTTGCCCCAGTTGATGTTGGACTGCTCGGCGTTGCCCACCTCGCCGACGGTCGCGCGGCAGCGCGCGTCGACGTTGCGGATCTCGCCAGACGGCATACGCAGCTGGGCGTACGGGCCATCCTTGGCAACGAGCTGCACGGAGGCACCGGCAGAGCGGGCGATCTTGGCGCCGCCGCCCGGCTTGAGCTCGATAGCGTGCACAACGGTACCCGTGGGGATGTTGCGCAGCGGCAGGTTGTTGCCGGGCTTGATGTCGGCACCGGGGCCGGCCTCAACGCGGTCGCCCTGACCGAGCTTGTCGGGGGCGATGATGTAGCGCTTCTCGCCGTCCGCGTAGTGCAGAAGGGCGATGCGCGCCGTGCGGTTGGGGTCGTACTCGATGTGAGCAACGGTCGCGGGGACGCCGTCCTTGTCGTGACGACGGAAGTCGATCACGCGGTAGGCGCGCTTGTGACCGCCACCCTGGTGGCGGGTGGTGATGCGGCCCGTGTTGTTACGGCCACCCTTCTTGTGAAGGGGACGGACGAGCGACTTCTCGGGCTCCGAACGGGTGACCTCGACGAAGTCGGCGACGGACGAGCCACGGCGGCCCGGCGTCGTCGGCTTGTACTTACGAATAGCCATGTCTGTTCCTTACCTAGCCAACCTGGCCGAAGATGTCGAGGGTCTCACCGGCACCGAGGGTGACGATGGCGCGCTTGACGTCCTTGCGCTTGCCCATACCGAAGCGGGTGCGGCGAACCTTGCCCTTGCGGTTGATGGTGTTCACGGACTGGACCTTGACGCCGAACACCTTCTCGACCGCGATCTTGATCTCGGTCTTGTTGGCGTTCGGGGCAACCTCAAAGGTGTACTTGCCCTCGTCCATGAGCGAGTAGCTCTTCTCCGACACGATGGGACGGATGAGAACGTCGCGGGGGTTCTTGTTGATCTGCGTCATCTCAGGCCTCCTCGACCTCAGACTCGGTCGCGACGGCCTTCGCCTGCTTGCCCTTTGCGGGGCCTGCGACGAACGCCTCGAGCGCGCCGGCCGTGAAGACGGTGTCGTCGTTCACGAGCACGTCGTAGGTGTTGAGCTGGTCAACGGCGAGCACGTGGACATCCGCCGCGTTGCGCAGCGACTTCCATGCGGTCTCGTCATTGCGCTCGAGCACCACGAGGGCGCTGCGACCGGCCGTGAGGGCACTGATCGCGGCGAGGGCGGACTTGGTGGAAGGCACGTCGCCGGTGATGACGCCCTTGAGGACGTGCACGCGGCCGGCGCGGGCGCGGTCGGAGAGGGCACCGCGCAGGGCGGCCGCCTTCATCTTCTTGGGGGTGCGCTGCGAGTAGTCGCGAGGCTGCGGACCGTGAACGGTGCCACCGCCGGCGAACTGCGGAGCGCGGGTCGAGCCCTGGCGGGCGCGGCCGGTGCCCTTCTGCTTGTAGGGCTTGCGTCCACCACCGGACACCTCGCCACGAGTCTTCGTGGCGTGCGTTCCCTGGCGAGCCGCGGCGCGCTGAGCGACGACGACCTGGTGGATAAGCGGGACGTTGGCGTCAACGTCGAAGATCTCTGCAGGGAGAGCGGCGGTGCCGGTCTTCTTGCCCTTCGCGTCAACGACGTCGATCGTGAGGTCAGCCATGGAGATCACGCACCCTTCACGGCAGAGCGGATCAGCACGACGCCGCCCTTGGCGCCGGGAACGGCGCCCTTGATCAGCACGAGGCCCTTCTCGGCGTCAACCGAGTGGATCGTGAGGTTCTGGATGGTCCGACGCTCGTTACCCATGCGGCCGGCCATCTTGAGGCCGCGGAACACACGCGAAGGCGTGGACGCGCCACCGATGGAGCCCGGCTTGCGGTGGTTGCGGTGCGAACCGTGGGAGGCGCTGACGCCCTTGAAGCCGTGACGCTTCATGACACCGGCGGTGCCCTTTCCCTTGGTGGTGCCCGTGACGTCGACCTTCTGGCCGGCCTCGAACACGTCCGCGGCGATCTCCTGGCCGAGCGCATAGTCAGCGGCGTTGGAGGTGCGGATCTCGGCAACGTGGCGGCGCGGCGTCACACCGGCGGCCTCGAAGTGGCCCACGAGCGGCTTGGTCACGCGGCGCGGGTCGACAGCGCCGAACGCGAGCTGGACGGCCTCATAGCCGTCGCGTTCTGCGTTCCGCACCTGGGTCACGACGTTGGTGTCTACCTGGACGGCGGTGACCGGAACAACCCGGCCAGCCTCGTCCCACACCTGCGTCATGCCCAGCTTCGTACCGAGCAGCGCCGTCACGGCGCGCTGGGCATTGGAAGTGGTAGTCATGATGAATAAGTCCTTAGGGGCTTAGAGCTTGATCTCGATGTTCACGTCCGCGGGCAGGTCGAGACGCATGAGCGAGTCAACAGCCTTGGGCGTGGGGTCCACGATGTCGATGAGGCGCTTGTGGGTGCGCATCTCGAAGTGCTCGCGGGAGTCCTTGTACTTGTGGGGAGAACGAATCACGACGAACACGTTCTTCTCCGTGGGCAGCGGGACGGGGCCCACCACCGATGCACCGGCGCGAGTGACCGTCTCAACGATCTTGCGAGCGGACGAGTCGATGACCTCGTGGTCATAGCTCTTCAGCCGAATGCGGATCTTCTGTCCCGCCATGGCGTGTTCTGCCTTTTCTCTCGTACATCTTTGGGTCTACACCCCCGACCCCCGCGCTCGGGCGTGTCGCGCCAGTTCGACGCGCGCACACCCCAGCCGGATTTTCACGGCGATTCGTGGGTGAGTGGTGGCCGCCCAAAAAGGGCAACCTGAATATTGTGCCAGAACGGGCGTGCCGACGCAAACGGCGGCTTGCGCGCCAAAGGCATCGCAGCGTCGGGCCGGCCCGACGCCGTGGTCTCCGATCACCCCCAACTCGCCTAAGGCGCGGTTTCCGTGTCTGGTGGGCGCGAAAGTGCTGTCTCGCGCCCACCAGACACGGAAACGCGGTCGGCGGCCGCGCGCGGCAGCGAGGTGCCGCCGAGGCGCAACGCAACGAGGGCCCCCAGCCGAAGCTGGGAGCCCTCGCGCGTCAGTAACGGGAAGTTACTTGAGGATCTTGGTCACCGTGCCGGAGCCGACGGTACGGCCACCCTCACGGATCGCGAAGCCCTGGCCCTCTTCCAGCGCGATGGGCTGGATGAGCTCAACCGTCATCTCGGTGGTGTCACCGGGCATGACCATGTCGGTGCCCTCGGGCAGCGAGATCACGCCGGTCACATCCGTGGTGCGGATGTAGAACTGCGGACGGTAGTTCGTGTAGAAGGGGTTGTGGCGGCCACCCTCGGACTTGTCCAGGATGTAGACCTTGCCCTCGAACTGCGTGTGGGGCGTGGTGGTGCCGGGCTGAACCACAACCTGGCCGCGCTCGACGTCCTCGCGCTTGGTGCCGCGAAGGAGCAGACCACAGTTCTCGCCGGCCCAAGCCTCGTCCATGCTCTTGTGGAACATCTCGATGCCGGTGACGATCGTCTTCTGCGGCTCGCGGATGCCGAGGATCTCGACCTCCGAGTTGATCTTGAGCTTGCCGCGCTCCACCTTGCCGGTGACGACGGTGCCACGACCGGTGATCGTGAAGACGTCCTCGATCGGCATGAGGAAGGGCTTGTCCATGTCACGCACGGGCTCGGGGACGTTCTCGTCCACCGCGTCCATGAGCGCCTGCACGGTCGCGGCCCACTCGGGGTCACCCTCGAGCGCCTTCAGCGCGGAGACGCGCACAACGGGGGCGTTGTCGCCGTCGAAGCCCTGCGAGGAGAGGAGCTCGCGCACCTCGATCTCGACGAGCTCGAGGATCTCCTCGTCGTCGACCATGTCGGACTTGTTCAGGGCCACGAGGAGGTAAGGAACACCAACCTGGCGGGCGAGCAGCACGTGCTCACGCGTCTGGGCCATCGGGCCGTCGGTCGCCGCGACCACGAGGATCGCGCCGTCCATCTGAGCGGCACCGGTGATCATGTTCTTGATGTAGTCGGCGTGGCCGGGGGCGTCCACGTGAGCGTAGTGACGCTTCTCGGTCTCGTACTCGATGTGGGCGATGTTGATGGTGATACCGCGCTCGCGCTCTTCAGGGGCCTTGTCGATGTCCTCGAAAGGCGTGAAGGGGTTGAGGGCCGGGTACTTGTCGTGCAGCACCTTGGAGATCGCGGCAGTCAGCGTGGTCTTGCCGTGGTCAACGTGGCCGATGGTGCCGATGTTCACGTGCGGCTTGGTCCGCTCGAACTTGGCCTTGCCCATGATGGGTTCCTCCTGGAATTTCTCTGTTCTGAGACTCGGGTAGTGGATCGGTGCCCTACGGGGCGCTGTCCCTACTGGTCGTTATTGTTACTTATTTTCAACCGGTGGGACTACTCGCCCCGGGTCTTTGCGATGATCTCCTCGGCAACGTTGCGAGGAACCTCGGCGTAGCTGTCGAACTGCATCGAGTACACCGCGCGACCCTGCGTCTTGGAACGCAGGTCGCCGACGTAGCCGAACATCTCGGACAGCGGCACCAAAGAATCAATGACCTTCACGCCAGCGGCGTCCGTCATGGAACGGATCTGACCACGGCGCGAGTTGAGGTCGCCGATGACGTCGCCCATGTACTCCTCGGGCGTACGGACCTCGACGGCCATGATCGGCTCGAGCAGCGCGGGGTTCGCCTTGCGCGCGGCCTCCTTGAAGGCCATCGAGCCGGCAATCTTGAACGCCATTTCAGACGAGTCAACCTCGTGGTATGCGCCGTCGATCAGCGTGGCCTTGATGCCCACCATGGGGTAGCCGGCAAGAATGCCAACCTGCATCGCGTCCTGCATACCGGCGTCGACCGACGGAATGTACTCGCGCGGAACGCGACCACCGGTGACGGAGTTGACGAACTCGTACTGGACCGCGGAATCGGCCTCGAGGGGCTCGAGCGAGATCTGCACCTTCGCGAACTGGCCGGAACCACCGGTCTGCTTCTTGTGCGTATAGTCGTGCTTGTCGACCTTGCTGCGGATGGTCTCGCGGTACGCAACCTGCGGCTTGCCTACGTTGGCGTCCACCTTGAACTCGCGACGCATGCGGTCGACGATGATGTCGAGGTGAAGCTCGCCCATGCCGGAGATGACGGTCTGTCCAGACTCCTCGTCGAGGCGCACGCGGAACGTGGGGTCCTCTTCGGCGAGCTTCTGGATGGCCGTGGACATCTTCTCCTGGTCGCCCTTGGTCTTGGGCTCAACGGCGACGTGGATCACGGGCTCCGGGAACGTCATGGACTCGAGCACAACGGGGTGCGCGGGGTCGCACAGGGTGTCACCCGTGGTGGTGTCCTTGAGGCCGATCACCGCGTAGATGTGGCCCGCGGTCACGCCGTCAACCGGGTTCTCCTTGTTGGCGTGCATCTGGAAGATCTTTCCGATGCGCTCCTTCTTGTCCTTGGTGGCGTTGAGCACCTGCGCGCCCGAGTCGATGTGACCCGAGTACACGCGAATGTAGGTGAGGCGACCAAAGAAGGGGTGCGTCATGATCTTGAACGCGAGCGCCGAGAACGGCTCAGAAGCGTCGGCGTGACGCTCAATGACCTTCTCCTCGTCGCGGATGTCGTGACCCTCGATGGCGGGCATGTCGATCGGCGAGGGGAGGTAGTCCACGACGGCGTCGAGCATGGGCTGAACGCCGCGGTTCTTGAAGGCGGAGCCACACAGAACGGGGTAAAGCTCGGAACGCAGCACCATGGCGCGGATTCCGGTCTTGATCTCCTCAACCGTGAGCTCTTCGCCGCCGAGGTACTTCTCGAGCAGCTCGTCCGAAGACTCGGCTACGGCCTCGACCAGCTCGGCGCGGTACTCGTCAGCCTTGTCCTTGAGGTCTGCGGGGATCTCCTGGATCTCGTACTTGGCACCCATGGTCACGTCGCCCTTGGCGTCGCCGGGCCACACGAGGGCGCGCATCTCGACCAGGTCAACGACGCCAACGAAGTCGCCCTCAGCGCCGATCGGCAGCTGAATCACGAGCGGGCGCGCGCCAAGGCGGGACTTGATGGTGTCAACCGTGAAGTAGAAGTCCGCGCCGATCTTGTCCATCTTGTTGACGAAGCAGATGCGGGGAACGTCGTACTTGTCGGCCTGACGCCACACGGTCTCGGACTGGGGCTCAACGCCCTCCTTGCCGTCAAACACAGCGACGGCGCCATCAAGAACGCGGAGGTTGCGCTCCACCTCGACCGTGAAGTCGACGTGGCCGGGCGTGTCGATGATGTTGAGCTGGGTGTTGTCCCAGAAGCACGTGGTCGCGGCCGACGTGATCGTGATGCCGCGCTCCTGCTCCTGCGCCATCCAGTCCATCGTCGCCGCACCGTCGTGCACTTCACCGATCTTGTAGGTGATACCCGTGTAGAACAGGATGCGCTCGGTTGTGGTGGTCTTTCCGGCATCGATGTGAGCCATGATGCCGAAGTTGCGGACCTTCGTGAGGTCCGTCAGCACGTCCTGTGCCACTGGGGGTTCTCCTAAAGTTGTTCGGATCCGTCGAACGAGGCCTGCGACTACCAGCGGTAGTGCGCGAACGCCTTGTTCGACTCGGCCATCTTGTGCATGTCCTCGCGGCGCTTGACAGCAGCACCAAGCCCGTTGGAGGCGTCGAGGATCTCGTTCATGAGGCGCTCGGTCATGGTCTTCTCGCGACGCTTGCGCGCGAAGTCGACGAGCCAGCGAAGCGCGAGGGTGGTGGCGCGCAGCGGACGCACGTCAACGGGCACCTGGTAGGTGGCGCCACCAACGCGGCGGCTCTTCACCTCGAGCGCGGGGCGGATGTTGTCGAGCGCGCGCTTGAGCACGACGACGGGGTCCTGGCCGGACTTCTCGCGAACACCTTCAAGGGCGCCGTACACGATGGCCTCAGCCACGGAGCGCTTGCCATCGAGCAGCACCTTGTTGATGAGCTGGGTGACGACGGGGGCGCCGTACACCGGGTCGTTGATGATTACGCGGCGGGGGGCCGGTCCCTTGCGAGGCATTACTTCTTCTCCCTCTTCGCGCCGTAGCGGCTGCGAGCCTGCTTGCGGTTCTTCACGCCCTGCGTGTCGAGAGAGCCGCGCACGATCTTGTAGCGCACACCGGGGAGGTCCTTCACACGACCGCCGCGCACGAGCACAATCGAGTGCTCCTGCAGGTTGTGGCCCTCACCGGGGATGTAGGCCGTGACCTCAACACCGTGAGACAGGCGCACGCGCGCGACCTTGCGAAGGGCCGAGTTCGGCTTCTTCGGCGTGGTCGTGTACACACGCGTGCACACGCCACGGCGCTGCGGGCTGCCCTGAAGGGCCGGGGTCTTGGTCTTGGACGCCTTGGGGTGGCGACCCTTCCTGACCAGCTGCTGAATCGTAGGCACTACTTCTCCGTGTTCGTAATTTGTTGCAAATCCTTGGTGGGGTACGACCCCCGCGCCCGGGCGTGTCGCACCTTGGTTGTGGCGCACCGGCAAGGCGCGCGCAAGAGCCCGACGGCGCGGGCACGAGTATCTACGATACCCGCGACGCGCCTTAACGTCAAAGCAAAGGGGCCGTGATAGCACGCCCGACGCTAGGCTCACCGGAGTTTCCGGCTCACCTATTCTACGGCACAGGCTCCGGAACGAAGGCGGAGAGCCGTTCGCGCTGCCCAGCATCGAGGCGGAGCGGCCTCCAGGTGGCCACATCGACGAGTGCGAGTGTGGTTGTTGCGCTCACCGCAACCTCACCTTCAAGCACGATCTCGTAAGCGATCACGAAGCTCGCTCCCCCGACACGTGGAACAGACACTGACACGTTAACTGCCTGCACATAGGGGATCGCGCGGCGATAACTCACGTGAGCGTCGGCCACCACCACCTGCACGGGTGTGCCCGCCGCCAACGGCGGCAGCACCGGGGCGCCCGGATCCCAGAACGCCTGCACGCGCGCCTGCTCGAGCAGACCGAGGATCGCCACGTTGTTCACGTGTCCGTAGGCGTCGAGGTCGCCCCACCGCACGGGAACCGAAACGACGCGCACGCGCATGACCCAACCCTAGCGTCGGGCATGCGCTTGAATGGGCGCATGGCAGCGTCGCAGGGGGGCCGTACAGGCCGTATGGGACCGTGGGTCGGGTGGGCCATCACGTTCGGGACGCTCATCGTCGTCGCCCTACTGGTGTTGTGGTGGGTGATGTCGGTGGGACTCAAGCCCGTGCCGGATCCGAGTAGTTCGGTGAGCCCGTCAGGCACCATGTCCCAGAGTCCGGCTCCGTCCATGGCCGACGCCGATGGCAACTGGTGCCCCACCAATCCCGAGGATGACGGAGGGTGCGTCACCATCACCCTGCCGACAACCACCTTCGACAACAATCCCGACGAGGTCCTGTACGTCTTCCCGCCGGGACTCACGTCGGCCGACGAGCCCGACACTTTTGACTACGGGGTCGCCGCGAACATGGGCGGCTGCTGGAACGGCGCGATGGACACGCTCGACGGCGAGAGCGGCGTGCCTTTCACATACTGCCCGGCTGGCTCGTCGTCTGGCGAAGAGTCGATCGACTCCGGCGACTCGAGCCAGGACCGCCTCTACCTCGGTGACCAGACCGAATACCCGTACCTGCGCGCGAACTGAGCCACGGCGTCGGGCCGCTTGGGCAAAGCGAAAGGCCCGGCGCCTGGACAACCAGGGTCGGGCCTTTGCGCTGTTGCGAACTAGTCGCGCGGGAAGTCGAACTCCTCGAGGCGAACGGCCTCGCCGGTGCCCTCGGAGAAGAACTGGCCGTCCCACTCCTCGTACCCGAAGGTCGGGAAGAGGTTGGCCTTCGCCTCCTCGGTGGGCTCGATCGTCGCGCCGCGGTAGTGGGCAAGGCCCGTACCGGCGGGGATCAGCTTTCCGATGATGACGTTCTCCTTGAGGCCGAGCAGCGAGTCGGAGCGACCCGACATCGCAGCCTCGGTGAGGACACGCGTCGTCTCCTGGAAGGACGCCGCCGACAGCCACGACTCCGTCGCGAGCGACGCCTTCGTGATGCCCATGAGCTCGGGACGTGCCGACGCGGGCTTGCCACCTGCGGTGACCGTTGCGCGGTTGGCGTCCTCGAAGCGCGAGCGCTCTACGAGCTCACCCGGCAGGAGCGACGTCTCGCCGGAGTCGAGCACGGTCACGCGACGCAGCATCTGCCGCACGATGACCTCGATGTGCTTGTCGTGGATCTCCACACCCTGCGAGCGGTACACGTTCTGCACCTCGTCGACAAGGTGCTTCTGCGTGGCACGCGGGCCAAGGATGCGCAGCACGTTCTTGGGGTCGACCGCACCGGCGATGAGCTGCTGGCCCACCTCCACGTGCTCGCCGTCCTGAACGATGAGTCGCGCACGCTTGGTGACGGGGTACTCGACCGGCTCGTCGCCGTTGTCAGGCGTGACCACCAGGCGACGCGTCGCCTCGGAGTCGTCGACCTTGAGCACACCGGTGACCTCGGAGATCGGAGCCTCACCCTTGGGGGTGCGGGCCTCGAAGAGTTCCTGGACACGCGGCAGACCCTGCGTGATGTCGTCCGCGGACGCCACACCACCGGTGTGGAACGTACGCATCGTCAGCTGGGTGCCGGGCTCGCCGATGGACTGCGCGGCGATGATGCCCACGGCCTCGCCGATGTCGACGAGCTCACGAGTGGCGAGCGAGCGGCCGTAGCACTTGGCGCAGGTGCCCACCGTCGACTCACACGTGAGCACGGAGCGGACCTTGACCTCGGTGACGCCCTCGGCGATCAGCGCATCGATCAGGACGTCGCCGATGTCGGCGCCGGCCTTCGCTATACGCACGCCCTTGGCGTCGGCAACGTCCGACGCCAGGGTGCGGGCGAACACGGAGGTCGCCACGCGCTCGTGGATAGTCGTGGTGCCAGGCTCGACGATCGGCATCGTGAGGCCACGCTCGGTGCCACAGTCGTCTTCGCGAACGATGACGTCCTGGGACACGTCGACGAGGCGACGCGTGAGGTAGCCGGAGTCCGCGGTACGCAGCGCCGTGTCCGCGAGGCCCTTACGGGCACCGTGGGTGGCGATGAAGTACTCGAGGACTGACAGGCCCTCGCGGTAGTTGGACTTGATGGGCCGAGGGATGATCTCACCCTTCGGGTTTGCCACCAGGCCGCGCATACCGGCAATCTGACGCACCTGCATCCAGTTACCACGGGCACCGGAACCCACCATGGTGTACACGGTGTTGTTCTCGGGGAAGGACTCGCGCATCGCGCGGTCCACCTCGTTGGTGGCCTGGGTCCAGATCTCGATGAGCTCCTGACGACGCTCGTCGTCAGTGATCAGACCGGTCTCGTACTGGTCCTGAACCTTGGCGGCCTGGGCCTCGTAGCGCTCGAGGATCTCCTGCTTGTTAGAAGGAGTCGCGACGTCGCCGATGGCGATCGTCACGCCAGAGCGCGTTGCCCAGTGGAAGCCAGCGGACTTGAGCGCGTCGAGCGAGGCAGCAACCTCGACCTTGGGGTAGCGCTCGGCGAGGGTGTTGACGATGTCGCCGAGCACCTTCTTGTCCACGTTGCGGTTCACGTAGGGGTACGTCACCGGCAGCAGGCCGTTGAACAGCGAGCGGCCAAGCGTCGTCTCGAGGATGAAGGGCTCACCCTCGACGTGGTCGGCGGGCAGCTCAAGCCCGACGGGCGGCACAGTTTCGCCGTCGACGCGCAGCTTGATCTGCGTTCCGAGCGCGATCTGGCCGGCGTCGAACGCCATGATGGCCTCGGCCTCCGACGTGAAGGCGAGCCCCTCGCCCTTCTCGCCATCCTTGGAGACCGTCAGGTGGTACAGACCGATGATCATGTCCTGCGAAGGCATGGTCACCGGACGGCCGTCCGACGGCTTGAGGATGTTGTTGCTCGAGAGCATCAGGATGCGGGCCTCTGCCTGCGCCTCCGCGGAAAGCGGAAGGTGCACGGCCATCTGGTCGCCGTCGAAGTCGGCGTTGAAGGCGCCACACACGAGCGGGTGCAGGTGAATGGCCTTGCCCTCGACCAGCTGAGGCTCGAACGCCTGGATGCCGAGTCGGTGCAGCGTGGGTGCACGGTTCAGCAGGACCGGGTGCTCGGTGATGACCTCTTCGAGGACGTCCCACACCTCGGGGCGGCTGCGCTCGACCATGCGCTTCGCGGACTTGATGTTCTGCGCGTGGTTGAGCTCGACGAGGCGCTTCATGACGAAGGGCTTGAAGAGCTCGAGCGCCATCTGCTTGGGCAGACCGCACTGGTGCAGCTTCAGCTGCGGACCGACGACGATGACCGAACGGCCCGAGTAGTCGACGCGCTTGCCGAGCAGGTTCTGACGGAAGCGACCCTGCTTGCCCTTCAGCATGTCCGAGATGGACTTGAGGGGGCGGTTGCCGGGGCCTGTGACAGGGCGACCGCGACGGCCGTTGTCGAACAGCGCGTCAACAGCCTCCTGCAGCATGCGCTTCTCGTTGTTCACGATGATCTCGGGGGCACCGAGGTCCAGCAGGCGCTTCAGGCGGTTGTTGCGGTTGATGACGCGGCGGTACAGGTCGTTGAGGTCGCTCGTTGCGAAGCGGCCACCGTCGAGCTGCACCATGGGGCGCAGGTCCGGCGGGATGACCGGGACAGCGTCGAGGACCATGCCAACGGGGCTGTTGGTGGTCGTCAGGAACGCGTTCACGACCTTGAGGCGCTTCAAAGCACGAACCTTGCGCTGGCCACGGCCATTCTCGATGGTGTCGCGAAGGCTCTCGGCCTCCGCCTCGAGGTCGAAGTCCTGCAGGCGCTTCTGGATCGCCTCGGCGCCCATCGAGCCCTTGAAGTAGGAGCCGTAGCGGCGCGAGAGCTCACGGTAGAGCAGCTCGTCGCCCTCGAGGTCCTGCACCTTGAGGTTCGCGAAGCGGTCGAACACGGCGTCGAGACGCTCGATCTCGCCATCGGCACGCTTGCGGATGTTCGCCATCTCGCGCTCCGCGCCGTCTTTGACCTTGCGCTTGACATCGGCCTTGGCACCCTCTGCCTCGAGCTCTGCGATGTCCTTCTCGAGCTTCTCGGCGCGGGTGTTGATGTCGTTGTCGCGCGCATTCGCGATGCGCTTCTTCTCGACCTCGAGCTCATTACGGAGCTGAGGAAGGTCCTCGTGGCGGCCGTCCTCGTCCACCTCGGTGACCATGTAGGCGGCGAAGTAGATGACCTTCTCGAGGTCCTTCGGCGCCAGGTCGAGGAGGTAGCCAAGGCGCGACGGAACGCCCTTGAAGTACCAGATGTGGGTCACGGGTGCTGCAAGCTCGATGTGGCCCATGCGCTCTCGGCGCACCTTGGAGCGGGTCACCTCGACGCCACAGCGCTCGCAGATGATGCCGCGGTAGCGCACACGCTTGTACTTACCGCAGCCGCACTCCCAGTCGCGGGTGGGGCCAAAGATCTTCTCGCAGAAGAGCCCGTCCTTTTCCGGCTTCAGGGTGCGGTAGTTGATCGTCTCAGGCTTCTTCACTTCGCCGTGCGACCATTCGCGGATCTCCTCCGCGGTCGCAAGGCCGATGCGCAGTTCGCCGAACTCGTTGACGTCAAGCATTCTTATGAATTCCTCTTCTTAACTGTCGTCTAGATCTCGTCGACGCTCGAGGCATCGGGGCGGCTGGACAGGGAGATGCCGAGCGATTCGGCCGCCTGGTAGGCGTCCTCCTCGGTCTCGCGCATGTCGATGACGTGACCGTCAACGCCGAGCACCTCGACGTTCAGGCAGAGCGACTGCATTTCCTTCATGAGCACTCGGAACGACTCCGGCAGACCGGGGTCGGGAATGTTCTGGCCCTTGACGATGGCCTCGTAGACCTTCACGCGGCCGGGGACGTCGTCGGACTTGATGGTCAGCAGCTCCTGCAATGCGTAGGCGGCGCCGTACGCCTCGAGGGCCCACACCTCCATCTCGCCGAAGCGCTGGCCACCGAACTGCGCCTTACCACCGAGCGGCTGCTGGGTGATCATCGAGTACGGGCCAGTGGAGCGAGCGTGGATCTTGTCGTCCACGAGGTGGTGGAGCTTGAGGATGTACTTGTAGCCAACGGAGACCGGCTCGGGGAACGGTTCGCCGGAGCGGCCGTCGAAGAGCAGAGCCTTGCCGTCGTCGCCAACGAGGCGGTCGCCGTCCCTGTTGGGGTTGACGTGGCCGCGGAGGCCCTCGAGCACGTCCTCGCCAAGGCCGTCGAAGACGGGCGTGGCGACGGGGGTGCCGGGTTCGGACTTGACCGCCTCCTTGGGGAGCTTGTTGGTCCACTCGCCCTTAGCGTCGGTCGCGTCCCAGCCGTGCTTGGCAACCCAGCCCGTGTGGGTCTCAAGCACCTGGCCGACGTTCATACGGCCGGGCACACCGAGCGGGTTGAGGATGACATCCACCGGGGTGCCGTCCGCGAGGAACGGCATGTCCTCCACGGGCAGGATCGTCGAGATGACGCCCTTGTTGCCGTGGCGGCCGGCGAGCTTGTCGCCTTCCTGGATCTTGCGGCGCTGAGCGATGTACACGCGCACCAGCTGGTTCACGCCAGCGGGGAGGTCGTCGCCGTCCTCCTCGGTGAAGACGCGAACGCCGATGACCGTGCCGGATTCGCCGTGAGGGACCTTGAGGGACGTGTCGCGAACCTCGCGGGCCTTCTCACCGAAGATCGCGCGGAGCAGGCGCTCCTCGGGGGTCAGCTCGGTCTCACCCTTTGGCGTGACCTTGCCGACGAGGATGTCGCCGGCGCGAACCTCGGCGCCGATGCGCACGATGCCGCGCTCGTCGAGATCCGCGAGCACCTCTTCGGAGGCGTTCGGGATGTCGCGAGTGATCTCCTCGGGACCCAGCTTGGTGTCACGGGCGTCCACCTCGTGCTCCTCGATGTGGATCGAGGACAGGGTGTCGTCCTGAACGAGGCGCTGCGAAAGGATGATCGCGTCCTCGTAGTTGTGGCCTTCCCAGCACATGAACGCGACAAGGAGGTTCTTGCCGAGCGCAAGGTCACCGTTCTCGGTGGCGGGACCATCCGCGATCACGGAGTTGACCTCGACGCGGTCGCCCTCGTCGACGACAACGCGCTGGTTGTAGCTGGTGCCCTGGTTGGAGCGCTGGAACTTGGCGATGCGGTACGAGCCGGTGGAGCCATCGTCGTTCGCAACGGTCACGAGGTCAGAGGAGACCTCGGTGACGACGCCCGCCTTGGCGGCGATGACAACGTCACCGGCGTCCACAGCGGCACGACGCTCCATACCGGTGCCGACGAGCGGCGCCTCAGAGCGGACGAGCGGCACGGCCTGGCGCTGCATGTTCGCACCCATGAGGGCGCGGTTGGCGTCGTCGTGCTCGAGGAACGGGATCAAGGCGGTCGCGACCGACACCATCTGGCGCGGGGAGACGTCCATGTAGTCCACGGCCTCTGCGGGCACGAACTCGACCTCGCCGCCGCGAGAGCGGACCAGGACGCGCGGGTCCGTGAAGGCACCCTTGGCGTCAAGGCCGGCGTTCGCCTGGGCGATGACGAAGTGGTCCTCGTCGTCAGCGGTCAGGTAGTCCACCTGGTCCGTGACCTTGCCCTTGACGACCTTGCGGTACGGGGTCTCGACGAAGCCGAGCGGGTTGATGCGGCCAAAGGACGCGAGCGAGCCGATGAGGCCGATGTTGGGGCCTTCAGGAGTCTCGATGGGGCACATGCGGCCGTAGTGGGAGCTGTGGACGTCACGAACCTCCATGCCCGCGCGGTCGCGGGAGAGGCCACCAGGGCCGAGCGCCGAGAGGCGACGCTTGTGCGTCAGACCGGCGAGCGGGTTGTTCTGGTCCATGAACTGCGACAGCTGCGAGGTTCCGAAGAACTCGCGGATGGCGGCCACGACAGGACGCGTGTTGATGAGCGTCTGAGGCGTGATGGCCTCGACGTCCTGCGTCGTCATGCGCTCGCGAACCACGCGCTCCATGCGGGAAAGTCCCGTGCGGATCTGGTTCTGGATCAGTTCGCCGACCGCGCGGATGCGGCGGTTGCCGAAGTGGTCGATGTCGTCGGTCTCGACACGCACGTCGCCGGCAACGGCACCGAGCGAAGTGTGGCCAGCGTGCGCGGCAGCGATGTACTTGATCGTCGCGACGATGTCGTCGAGACCGAGCACAGAGTCACCGAGCTCCTTGCCAACGCCGAGCTTCTTGTTCAGCTTGAAGCGGCCCACCTTGGCGAGGTCGTAGCGCTTGGGGTTGAAGTAGAAGTTGTCGAGCAGGTTCTGGCCAGCCTCGACCGTGGGCGGCTCGCCCGGACGCAGCTTGCGGTAGAGGTCAACGAGGGCCTCGTCGTGGCCGTGGACGGTGTCCTTGGCGAGCGTCTCGAGAACCGACGGGAAGTCCTTGAACTCCTCCGCGATCTCCTCGTCGCTCATGCCGAGCGCCTTGAGGAACAGGGTCACGGACTGCTTGCGCTTGCGGTCGACGCGGACGCCAACGGCGTCGCGCTTGTCGATCTCGAACTCGAGCCAGGCGCCACGCGACGGGATGATCTTCGCGGTGAAGATGTCCTTGTCGCTCGTCTTGTCGGGCGTGCGCTCAAAGTAGACGCCAGGCGAACGGACCAGCTGCGACACCACAACACGCTCGGTGCCGTTGATGATGAAGGTGCCGCGCTCGGTCATGAGCGGGAAGTCGCCCATGAAGACGGTCTGCGACTTGATCTCGCCGGTGGTGTTGTTCATGAACTCCGCGGTCACGAACAGCTGAGCGGCGTAGGTGAAGTCCTTTTCCTTGCACTCGTCGGGAGTGTGGCGCGGCTCCTCGAAGTAAGGGTCCGCGAAGGAAAGGGACATCGTCTGGCCGAAGTCCTCAATCGGCGAGATCTCCTCAAAGATCTCGGTGAGGCCAGCGACCTCGGGAACGTCGTTCCTGCCTGCCTTCTTGGCGGCGGCGACGCGGGCCTGCCAGGCGGTATTGCCCAGGAGCCAGTCAAAGCTCTCGGTCTGGAGACCGATCAGATTGGGCACCTCGATCGGCTCAGAAAGCTGAGCGAAGGAAACGCGGTGCGAAGCGGTGCGGTTGTCAGTGGCGGTAGCGGTGCGCGAGGCAGCCAAGGGGGGGTCCTTCCCTTTTGTTCGTGCAAGACACGAGTCGAAACCACGGCTCCACCGGATCCTGGGGCGTTACTGCCAGATAGCAGGCGCACGCCAGGTAGGCATATGAGGGCAGGGCATTAGACAGCGCAAATCGCTAGCCTACCCGAAGCGCGCGTCATTGTCCAGCCCTGGACTGCATCGTCCAGCCGACACGCCGGGAGGCTCTCGCCTAGCGCATAAGCTTACTCCCTCGGCCCGACGCTAGGGCAAGGAATGTGGACAAACCCACCCAAGCGTCGGGCCGCCTGTTGTTGCTCCGCACGGCTCCTGTGACGCAAGTGACGTGGGTGGCGCCGGCCAAACCCTTAAGTCGCCTCTCGCGTCGCTCGCGTCACTTTGTCCGTGCGGAGCATCGTGACGTGGGCCGCCCGTCGGGCGGCAACGCAAAGGCCGGGCCGCCCCTTTCGGAGCGACCCGGCCCTGCGAGTTGAGCTGAAGTTACTTGAGCTCGACCGTGGCGCCAGCCTCTTCGAGCTGAGCCTTGGCCTTCTCGGCGTCTTCCTTCTTGGCGCCCTCGAGGACCGTCTTGGGGGCCTCGTCGACGAGCGCCTTGGCCTCGCCAAGACCGAGGTTCGTGAGGGCACGGACCTCCTTGATGACCTGGATCTTCTTGTCGCCAACGGCGGCGAGAACCACGTCGAAGGAGTCCTTCTCCTCAACCTCGGCGGCGTCAGCGCCACCACCGGCGGGGGCGGCAACCGCGACGGCGGCCGGAGCGGCGGCGGTGACCTCGAAGGTCTCCTCGAACGCCTTCACGAACTCGGAGAGCTCGATGAGCGAAAGCTCCTTGAACTGGTCGATGAGCTCGGCGGTGCTGAGCTTAGCCATGATGTTTCCTTTACTTGTTGCCTGCGGGAACGCAGTGGGTTCGGGGTGCGGCGATTAGGCCGCAGAATCCTGCTTCTCGCGCAGGGCGTCAACGGTGCGCACTGCCTTCGACAGTGGCGCCTGGAACAGGTATGCAGCACCAAAGAGCGACGCCTTCATAGCGCCGGCGGCCTTGGCGAGCAGAACCTCGCGGGACTCGAGGTCGGCCAGCTTCTGGACCTCTTCAGCAGAGATCACCTTGCCTTCGAGAACGCCGCCCTTGATGATGAGCTTGTCGTTCGCCTTGGCAAAAGCCTTAAGACCCTTTGCAGCCTCCACCGGGTCACCGGTGACGAATGCAATGGCCGTGGGGCCGACGAAGAGGTCATCGAGACCTTCCACACCGGCGTCCTTGGCCGCGAGCGCCGTCAGAGAGTTCTTAGCAACCGAGTAGGTTGCGTTGCCGCGGAGATCGCCGCGCAGCGTTGCAAGCTGCTTGACGGTGAGGCCGCGGTACTCGGTGATCAACACAGCGCTGGCGTTGCGGAAGTTCTCCGCAAGCTCGGCAACTGCGGCCACCTTTTCTGGCGTCGCCATAGTTATCCTTCCTGGACGTTGACCGCCGTCCCGATCCAGGAAAAACAAAAGGCCTCGCGCAGGCGAGGCCGTTTCTGCCCGACGCTGTGTGCGACGGGGCGTTTCGGTTCACCTGCGCTGGACTTCTGATTTCTCAGAACTTCGGCCGTGTTCAGCACTGTGTGGTTTCAACACCGTGTGAACCCGACGACCGGCGGTCTTGGGCGCATTTACTTTACCTGAGCGACGGCCCTCCCGGCAAACCGCGCTAGGTTGGCGCACATGACCGACGCTGTGGGCAAGGCGCGCGCGGCGGTGCTGCGTGAGTTCCGCTGGATCCATGGTCATTCCGACGTGTGGCGGCTCACGGAGGATCCGCTCGTCTTTGCGGACGTCGTTACCGGGCTCGCGGAGCTGGCACGCGGACTCGGGGCCGAGGCTATCGCGGGGATCGAAACGCGAGGAGTCCTGTTCGGCGCGCCCGTCGCTCGGTCACTTGGCCTTGGGTTCCACGTGATCCGCAAGACAGAAGGGCTTTTCGCCGGAGCGCGCGACACGGTGGCGAGCGAGGCGGACTATCGGGGACTCACCCATACGTTGCGCTCGCGCGGCGCGTTTGCGCCCGGCGAGCGAGTGGTGCTCGTTGACGACTGGATCGAGCGAGGGAGCCAGGCGGCTGCGGCCCAGACTCTGATAGAATTGGCCGGCGCGGAACTTGCTGGCGTGATCGTCATCGTCGACGAGTCCGACGGAGCCCTGCCGCTACGCGCCTTGGTGACGGCGGACGAGCTCCCTGACTGGGACGGAAGCTAGCCACAGCGTCGGGCATCCAAACGCTCCGCACGGCGCCAACGCTCCGCACGGTAACTGTGACTGAAGTGACGTGTGTGCACACGGCCCGACGCCCCAGTCACCTCATGCGCCCCAGTAGCCCCACGTTCCGTGCGGAGCGTCCGGGGTGGGGGAACGCGAACGGCCCGGCCCCCTCACGAGGGAACCGGGCCTTGTCGCTGTGCTGAGCTCTTACTCCGCCTTCGCGAGCGCGTCCACGGGGATGCCCGGACCGGTGGTCGCGGAGATCGACGCCTTCACGATGTAGCGGCCCTTCGAGGAGGACGGCTTGGCGCGGAGGACCTCGTCGAGGACGGCCTTGTAGTTGTCGAGGAGCTTCTCGTCACCGAAGGACGCCTTGCCCAGCACGGTGTGCAGGTTGGCGTGCTTGTCGACGCGGAACTCGATCTTGCCGCCCTTGATGTCGGACACGGCCTTGGCCACGTCCATCGTCACGGTGCCCGTCTTGGGATTCGGCATGAGGCCACGCGGACCGAGCACGCGGCCAAGACGGCCGACCTTGCCCATGAGGTCCGGGGTCGCAACCACGGCGTCGAAGTCCTGGCGGCCGCCGGCCACCTCGTCGATGAGCTCGTCGCCACCGACGATGTCGGCGCCGGCCTCGCGGGCGGCGTCTGCCTTCTCGCCGTTGGCGAAGACCAGGACCCTAGCGGTCTTGCCAGTGCCGTGCGGAAGGATGACGGTAGAACGGACCATCTGGTCCGCGTGACGAGGGTCAACGCCCAGCTTGAAGACGACATCGATGGTCGAGTCGGTCTTCTTGGAGGACGTCTTCTGCGCGAGGCGAACGGCCTCGAGCGGGGAGTAGAGCTGGCTGCGGTCGACGAGCTGAGCTGCGTCGTTGTAAGCCTTGGAGCGCTTAGTCATCTGCTTCTCTTTCCTTTGCAGTCGTGGGTTTCGGGTCAGCGCGACCCATCCACTGGTATTTCCGGTTAGCGGCCTTAGGAGACCGTGATGCCCATCGAGCGCGCGGTGCCGGCAATGATCTTGGCGGCGGCGTCGATGTCGTTGGCGTTGAGGTCTTCCATCTTCTGGGCGGCGATCTCACGCACCTGCGCCTCGGTCAGCGAGCCGACCTTCTGCGTGTGCGGGACACCGGAGCCCTTGGCGACGCCAGCGGCCTTCTTGATGAGCTCTGCGGCCGGCGGGGTCTTCGTGACGAACGTGAAGGAACGGTCTTCGTAGACCGTGATCTCCACGGGGATCACGTTGCCACGCTGCGACTCGGTCGCGGCGTTGTACGCCTTGCAGAACTCCATGATGTTCACGCCGTGCTGGCCCAGTGCGGGTCCAACGGGCGGGGCGGGGTTCGCCATACCAGCCTGGATCTGGAGCTTGATCAGGCCGGCAACCTTCTTCTTAGGGGGTGCCATTCTTGGGTCCTTTACTTGATGTTGCTTGTGCGGCTGGCGGCCGCATGCTGCCGTTCGCTAGATCTTCTGGACCTGGTTGAACGACAGCTCAACCGGGGTCTCCCGGCCGAAGATCGAAACGAGAACGTGGAGCTTCTGGGACTCCACAGAGATCTCGGAAATGGTGCCGGGCAGAGTTGCGAACGGACCATCGATGACGGTGATCGACTCGCCAACGTGGAAGTCAACCTCAATCGCCTTAGCAGCGGCCGACGCTTCCTCACCCTGGGCGTTCGCCTGGACTTCGGCGGGGGCCAGCATGGAGACGACCTCGTCGAGCGTGAGCGGCACCGGCTGGTGGGCGTGACCGACGAAGCCGGTTACTCCGGGGGTGTTGCGCACGGCGCCCCAGGACTCGTCCGTGAGGTCCATGCGCACCAGGACGTATCCGGGCATGCGCACGCGAGTGACCAGCTTGCGCTGGCCGCCCTTGATCTCGGTCACCTGCTCCATGGGGACCTCCACCTGATAGATGAAGTCCTCCATGTGGAGCGACTCGATGCGGTGTTCGATCGCCTGCTTCACTCGCTTCTCGTGGCCGCTGTACGAGTGCACCACGTACCAGTCGCCGTCGCGAGCGCGGAGCTCGGCGAGGAAGTCGGCTGCCGGGTCGGCGGCCTCTTCGGCTGCTACCTCGGCGTCGTCGTCGGCCACAACCTCGGCGGCGGGCTCCTCGGCCACAACCTCGGCGTCGGCCTCGTCGGCCACAACCTCGGCGGCGTCGTCGTCGGCCACAACCTCGGCGACATCTGCGGCGTCCTCAGCCACGGCGTCGGGCGTCTCGACGTCTTCTGTCACGACGTCCTCGACGTCAACGACGCCATCTGCAGTCTGGTCAGACACGCGAATCTCTCCTTAGCGTCGGCGGCCTCAGCCGCCGAAGACCTTGTCAGCTAGGTAGCCGAGCACGAAGTCGAACACTCCGACGATCAGCATCATGACGAGCACAAAGCCAAGGACGATCCAGATGTAGCGAAGCGTCTCCTCACGCGAGGGCGTGACGACCTTCTTGAGTTCGGCGATCACCTGGCGCACGAAGAGCGCAATGCGGCCGAAGATGTTGAGGCGCTCGCCGTCTTTGCGGCGTGGGCCCCTGTCTTCGTGATCCGTGACTGCGGTCTCGCTCACCGGACATCCTTTGCTTGTGGTTTGGCTGCTTTACGGGACGTGCCCGCAAACGCAGGGCAGGAGGGACTCGAACCCCCAACCGTCGGTTTTGGAGACCGATGCGCTACCAATTGCGCCACTGCCCTTCGGGGGTTGGGCCCCGAGGCGCTTGACCTTCACCATGGGGCTCGCGAGGGCGCGAACCATCATGACGAATGTCAATCGCCGACTTGCCAGTGTACGGGGTTTTGGGTCAGGAAGCGAACGCGGGTGTGGTGGGGCGGCTCGGGGTTGGGCGCTGTGTGCGGCCGCGCACGGGCCGCACCTGGGCAAGGTTTCACGTTCCACGGGGAAGATTCGAGACTTCGTCCCTCTGGATGTGCAAAATTCTCCGTCCAGAGGGACGAACCGCGGCGAGGTCTCGCGCTCGCCACTGGTCTAGGGCGTCGCGCACCTCACCGACGACGTCCGCGGAGTAGTAACCGAGCAGTTCCGACGCGGCGTATGTCAACTGCGGTCGACCAGCCTTGATGACGGCGCGGCTCTTCGCACGATCGCGCACAAACGCCTTTCTGCCACTGTGCGGCTCGAACCCGTCGACCTGCAGAATAAGGAGCCCCTCAACCTCGAGGTCCACGTGTCAAGCGCCTTCGACATACGCCTGCGGTGTCACCGACAGTCCCGCACGGGCTAGTCGCAGGCGCACGATCGACTCTCCCGGCGCCTCGGCGCGCGGGTCGGCGTATGTGAGGAGAAAAGTTCGCCTCGCAACAGTGGTGCGCTTGAAGCGCATGACGTCCGCCATGGTGATCAGACCCTCATGGAGTGCCGCGTCAACCGCGGCAAGGTGCCACTCTTCACTGAGGCATGCCCCAGCGCAATCGAGGGCGTCGGCGACGGAAGCCACCGCGCCAGCGACCGGTCGGGACGCCATGTAGTGAAGGCGCGCGCCACATGCGTTCTGGCCGGCTCCCTGGGTGAAGTTGCGCGGCACTGCCAAGTGGGTTTCGGCGGGGCGCGTTGGGATTGGCAGGCCGTAGTGTGCGAGCGCCGTTAGGCAAGTGATGCCAGCACCAAGTCTCATGGCGAGCAGCGTGGCGGGCTCGGCGTCTGGCAACACGTACGCGCCGCGGGACACTCGCACCAGGGCGCCATCTTCGACTGCCTTGCGGATGCTGTACGGCGTGCAGCCGTGTGCGAGGAGTTGCACGGTGCGCGCGGCTCCACCACTCCTCATGGTCGCTTCGACGGGAGTCATGGCTACACCGTCGCGCAATCGCATAACCGCGGATCCGGCTGGCGCAGATCTGTGGACAACTCGAGCGGCGTCGACGGACTGTGGACGCGCGTTGCGGCCGCGAACGTGACAGTTTTCGGCGCCTCGTCCCCCTGGAGCGTGAGTATTCACCGCCCGGGGGGACGAGGCGGGCCAAGTCGCAACCGAGCAGGTCCACGCGGCGAGCAGGTCCAGGCGGCGAGCAGGCCCCGGCGGCGAGCAGGTCCAGGCGGCGAGCAGGCCCAGGCGGCGACCGTGGAAGAATGCAGGCATGACCGCTCCAGCTCGCCGAGTATCCGCACGCCTCGCCGCCATCGCACCCTCGGCCACGCTCGCCGTGGACGCGAAGGCCAAGGCGCTCAAGGCGGCCGGACGGCCGGTCATCGGCTTCGGCGCCGGCGAGCCCGACTTCCCCACCCCTGACTTCATCGTCGAGGCCGCTGTCCAGGCAGCCCGTGACCCCAAGAACCACCGCTACACCCCGGCGACCGGTCTCCCCGAACTCCGCGAAGCCATCGCAGCCAAGACGCTCCGCGACTCCGGCTACGAGGTAGACCCCGCCAACATCATCGTCACCAACGGCGGGAAGCAGGCCGTCTTCCAGGCCTTCGCCGCAGTCGTCGACCCGGGCGACGAGGTCATCCTCCCCGCCCCGTACTGGACCACCTACCCTGAAGCGATCGCCCTCGCCGGCGGCACGCCGGTGGAGGTCTTCGCCGGCGCAGAGCAGGACTACCTCGTCACGGTCGAGCAGCTCGAGGCCGCCCGCACCGACAAGACCAAGGCCCTCCTCTTCTGCTCCCCCAGCAACCCCACGGGCGCGGTCTACACCGAGGAGCAGACCAAGGCGATCGGCGAGTGGGCGCTTGAGCACGGCATTTGGGTGCTCACGGACGAGATCTACGAGCACCTCACCTACGACGACGCCGTCTTCACGCCCATCGTGAGGGCCGTCCCCGAGCTCGCGGACCAGACCATCGTCCTCAACGGCGTCGCCAAGACGTACGCGATGACCGGCTGGCGAGTGGGCTGGATGATCGCGCCCACCGACGTCACCAAGGCGGCGGCGAACTTCCAGAGCCACCTCACGAGCAACGTCGCCAACGTCTCGCAGCGTGCGGCCATCGCGGCGCTAGAGGGCGGCCTCGAGGACGTCTACCTCATGCGCAAGGCGTTCGACCGCCGCCGCACCACTATGGTCGACATGCTCCGCGAGATCGACGGCGTCATCTGCCCCACCCCCAAGGGTGCCTTCTACGCCTACCCCTCCGTGGAGGGCCTCATTGGCCGCACCATCCGCGGCCGCGCGATTGGCAGCAGCTCCGACCTCGCCACCGTCATCCTCGAGGAGGCGGAAGTCGCCGTCGTCCCTGGCGAGGCGTTCGGCCCCAGTGGCTTCGTTCGCCTCAGCTACGCCCTTGGCGATGACGACCTCATTGAGGGCGTGGCTCGCATTCAGCGCCTCCTCGCGGAGGGCTAGAAGAGACAGCCCGACGCTGTGGCCACCTCTCGTACGAAGACCGCCATCGTCCTTGCCGACGACCCCTCAATCATCCGCAAGGGCGACGGCGCGGCCGCCCAACCGGCGATAGCGTCGGGCCTATGACAACCGCTATCGAGGTCACCGGCCTGCGCAAGCAGTACGGCGACAAGTCAGCGGTGGACGGGCTTGACCTGTCTATCGCCACGGGCGAGGTCTTCGCCCTGCTCGGCCCGAACGGCGCCGGCAAGTCCACCACCGTCGAGATCCTCGAGGGCTTCCGCAAGCGGACCGCTGGCGACGTGAGCGTGCTCGGGCACGACCCCGCCAAGCCCACGCGCGAGTGGCGCGAGCGGCTGGGCTTCATGTTGCAGAGCACCTCTGACCAGTTCCTGCTCACGCCGCGAGAGGCCATCACCCACACGGGGCGCCTCTACCCCTCCCCGCGCGACACCCAGGAACTGCTCGACGCGGTCGGCCTCGAGGACAAGGCAGATGCCAAGCCGCGCACCCTGTCCGGAGGGCAGCGGCGGCGGCTCGACGTCGCGCTCGCACTGGTCGGCAGCCCCGAGCTGGTCTTCCTCGACGAGCCCACCACGGGCTTCGACCCTGAAGCGCGCCGCCAGTTCTGGACCCTCATCGAGACCCTCCGCGAACAGCAGATCACCGTGTTGCTGACCACGCACTACCTCGACGAGGCCGAGCACCTTGCGGATCGCATCGCGATCATCAACGACGGCCGCCTCGCGGCTCTCGACACCCCGGCCGGTCTCCGAGCAAGGGCCACCGACTCGGTGGTGACGTGGCGAGAGAACGGAACCCAGCGTCGGGCCGTGACTGCAACGCCAACGGCGACGCTGCGAGAATTGCTCGCCACACACGAAGGCGAGCTGGAAGACCTTTCGGTAAGCAAGCCGAGCCTCGAGGACGTGTACCTCGACATCATTGGCGGTGCCGAGTGAGCAGCCCAACGTGGACCTCGATCGCCGTTGACCGCACCCGCGTAGAACTCAAGGAGTTCTTGCGCTCTCGCGAGCAGATGATCTTCATCTTCGCGTTCCCCGTGTTCCTGCTGGTCATCTTCGGCTCGATCTTCGGCAGCCAAGACGTAGGCCAAGGCGTGAGCTTCAGCCAGTACTTCTTGGCGGGCATGATCGCGAGCGGCATCATGAATACCGGCTTCCAGTCACTCGCGCTCGGACTCTCGGCGGATCGCGACCTCGACATCCTCAAGCGCCTGCGCGGAACGCCCATCCCCAGCACCGCCTTCTTCGCGGGCAAGCTCGTACAAGTGCTTTTCGTCTCCGTCGTTCAGCTGGCAGCGCTCATTGGGCTTGGCGTGCTCGCCTACGACGTTGACCTGCCAACTACGGCCGACGCTTGGCTCACCTTTACTTGGGTGTTCCTCTTGGGCACCGCCGCCTCGGTAGCGCTTGGCATCGGCATGAGTTCGGCGCTCCGCAATGCGCGCGCCGGCTCCGCGATCCTCACCCCGGTGACGCTCTTCCTGCAGTTCATCTCCGGCGTGTTCATCGTGTTCACGCAGGTGCCGCCGTTCCTGCAGACCGTGGCATCGATCTTCCCGCTCAAGTGGCTCGCACAGGGCATGCGTTCGGTGTTCCTGCCGCCCGAATTCGCGAGCGCAGAGGCGACCGGGTCCTGGCAGCACGGCGCTACCGCGATCGTGCTCGCCGTGTGGTTCATCGTCGGCACCCTCTGGGCCGTGCGCACCTTCCGTTGGCAGCGGCCAGAGGATCGGTAGCGGACCCGGCAATAGTCTGAGGCAGTGAGAGTGAAGATCCCTCGGCTCGGCGACGCGCTGATCGCCGCGAGCGTGCTACTGATCGCCCTGATCAGCGCACTCTCCGGTGCCAGCACCGCAGAAGGGGCGCAACGGGACTGGGACGCGCTCGGCTACACCCTCATGGTCGTGCAAGTGGTGCCGCTGCTGTGGCGCCAGCGCGCCCCCCGCGTCGCCGCGTGGGCCACGACAGCGGTGTGGGTGGTGATCCAGGGCGTCGGCTACCCCGACTCCCTCCTTGTGATCGCCCCGTTTATCTGCATCTACGGCCTCGCCGCCTACCTCCCACGCCGATCCGCGTTCACCCACGCATGCCTCATTGGCGGGCTCTTGGTGGGGTGGACGGGGTTCGGCGTGGCCTTCACGGATCTCGTGGACGTGACGGCGCTGATCTCGGTGGCGTTCGGTGTTGTGCTGCCGTTCGCTCTGGGGTTCGTGGAGCACGACCGCGCCGAGCGCATCGCCGAGCTCGAGCGAGTGCATGCCCGTCAGGAGCAGGCCGAGGCGGAGGCCGCCCAAGCTGCCGTCACCATGGAGCGCGCCCGCATCGCGCGCGAACTCCACGATGTGGTCGCCCACGAGATGACTGTTATGACACTGCAGGCGGAGGGCGCGCGCCGCCTTGCGTCCGACTCTGACCCGCGCATCGCGGAGGCCCTCACCACAATTTCCGCGGCCGGCCGCAGCGGCCTCGCAGAGATGCAGCGCATGATCGGCGTACTGAGGGCCGACGCTGCGGGCACCCAGGGCCTAAGCCCCGCCCCCTCGCTCGGCGACGTTCCGGCCCTCGCGCGACAGGTGCGCGAATCCGGCATGCCCGTGAGGCTCGTTATCACGGGTGACGCGCCGATTCCGGCGGGCGTGGAGCTCAACGCCTTCCGCATCATCCAGGAAGGGCTCACCAACGCTCTGAAATACGCGGGGCCAGGCGCCTCGGCGACGGTTGAGGTGCGCAAAGCACCTGGTTCGGTGACCCTCGAGGTACGGGACGACGGCAGGGGCGCCTCCGCGGATCCCTCGCCGTCGGGCGGGCACGGCGTGGTGGGAATGCGCGAGCGCGTTGAAGCGCTCGGCGGCTCGTTCGACATCGGGCCCGCTGCGGGCGGCGGATACCGGTTGCGCGCGGTGTTGCCGACCACTCACCCGCTGCCAGAGAACAAGCGCTCAGTGGGAACCCTGACCGGGGGCGACTCGTGATACGTGTGGGCCTCGTCGACGACCAGGCGATGGTGCGCGCGGGGCTGCGCATGATCCTCGAGTCCGAGCCCGACATCACCGTGTGCGGAGAGGCGGCGGACGGCAGCGAGGCTGTGGGGCTCGCGGCCACGACGGAGCCCGACATCATCCTCATGGACATCCGCATGCCCGGCCTCGATGGCATCTCCGCCGCTCGGAGCGTGCTGGACCAGTGCCCCAATGTGCGCGTGGTCATCCTCACGACGTTCGACGACGACGAGCACGTCTACGAGGCGTTGCGCATGGGCGCCTCGGGCTTCCTCCTCAAGAGCGCCGATGGCGACACGCTCGTCAACGCGGTGCGACTGGTGGCCGCAGGCGAGGCGATGCTTGCTCCCGAGGTCACAAGGCGAGTGATCGCGCAGTTCTCAGCCACGGCGTCGGGCCGGATGCCCACCCCTGCCGACGCGATTGGTGACCTGTCCGACCGCGAGCTTGAGGTGCTGCGGCTCATGGCGCGCGGGCTCTCGAATACGGAGATCGCGAGCGAGCTGTTCGTCAGCGGCACCACCGTGAAAACACACGTGAGCCACATCCTCACCAAACTGGGGGTTCGCGACCGTGTGCAAGCGGTGGTGGAGGCGTACGAGTCCGGGATCGTGGTTCCCGGGGCTTGACCCTTGGGGGTCGTCCCCCATGCGAACGATCGGTGAACCATCCCCCAGGCCGATAGCGGCGGGTTTCCTGGTCCGGAAGACTTGACCCATTCGCACTGATCCTGTGCGCACTGAACCCTGGAGGGAACAATGGCTGCACCAGCCCAGCTAGAGATCGCCGCGAGCATGCGCGGCGGTTACAAGGACTACGGCCACGGCGAGGCGGCCGTGCGAGCCCTCGACGGCATCAACGTGGACATCGCGCGCGGCGAGTTCACGGCGATCATGGGGCCGTCCGGCTCCGGAAAGTCGACGTTGCTGCACACGCTCGCGGGCCTGGACCGGCTCACGGCCGGACAGTCGTCGATCTCTGGAACCGTCATCACCTCACTCACTGAAGCGCAGGTCACGCAGGTCCGTCGCGACCACATCGGCTTCATCTTCCAGGCGTTCAACCTCATCCCGTCGCTCAACGGACGCGAGAACATCACCCTGCCGCTCGACATCGCCGGCACCAAGCTCGACAAGGAGTGGTTCGACGAGATCATCGGCATCCTTGGACTCGGGGACCGCCTGACGCACCTGCCGGCGGAGCTCTCTGGCGGGCAGCAGCAGCGCGTCGCCGTGGCTCGCGCGCTCGTCGCGCGTCCTGAGATCATCTTCGCGGACGAGCCGTCCGGCAACCTCGACTCCAAGTCGGGCGCCGAATTGCTCGGCTTCATGCGCCGCGCCGTCAAGGAGTTCGGCCAGACCATAGTCATGGTCACGCATGACCCCACAGCGGCTTCGTACGCCGACCGCATCCTGTTCCTCGAGGACGGCGTGATCGTCGACGAGATGCGCGAGCCCACTGCGGACCGCGTGCTGGATCGCATGAAGCAGATGGGGCACTGACCTCCATGCTTCGCCTAGCCCTCAAGAACGTCCGGCACAATCCGCGGCGCCTGATTCTCACCGCTATCGCGGTGGCCCTGGGTGTTGCGCTTGTGTCCGCGACCCACATCTTCACGAACGCGCTGTCGAGCGGCTTCAACGCGCTGTTCAACGACATCTACGACTCGGTGGACGTCGTCGTCGAGGCAGATCCCGACAACCCGGTTGAACCGCCTGCCGGTTCGTCGCAGTTCCATGACGCTGACGTCGACACGGTGCGCGCCGTAGACGGAGTAGCGGTCGCCGATGGCACCCTCTCGTACCAGATGGGCGTGCTGCTCGACGCCGATGGCAAGGCGCCCACCCAGGGCGGCCCGCCGTCCATCGTCATCAATTACACCGGCAACTCGGAGCTCGACGGCATCACGCTGATCGACGGTTCTGCGCCTGCGAAGGCCGGCGAGACACTCATCGATGTCGACTCGTTTGCCAGCCGCGAGCTCGCCATTGGCGACACGCTCGGCTATGCCTCCGAAACGGGAGTCACCGAACTCACGATCACGGGAACCGCGCGTTTCGGCGACGACAACAACACCCAGGGCGCAACCCTGCTATGGGCGCCGACCGAGACGGTGCGCGCGATTGCGGGAGTAGACGGTTTCGACGGCATTCAGGTGCTCGTGGATGAAGGTGCCAGCCCAGAAACCGTCGCAGCAGACATCAACAAGGTGTTGCCCGAGGGAGCCCGGGCCCTCACCGCTCAAGAGAAGGTGAGCGAGCAGACGGAGCAACTTGACCAGGCACTCAACTACGTCAACATCTTCACGCTCATATTTGCCCTTATCGCCCTCTTTGTTGGCGCGTACATCATCGTCAACACGTTCCGCATTATCGTCACGCAACGCACTCGCGAGTTGGGCCTTCTGCGCGCGATCGGCATGAAGGGATCTCAAGTCCGCTCGATGATCCTCGTCGAGGCCGCGGTGATCGGCCTTGTGGCGTCCACTTTGGGAATCCTGTTGGGATGGCTGCTCGCCCTGGGCCTCACCGCCCTTCTTGAACTCGCCGTCGGCGACATCTTCGGCGCGATCACCGTTCCGCCAGAGGCATTCTTCTGGGGCTACGGACTCGGCATGCTCGTCACCCTCGCCGCCGCGCTCATGCCGGCCATCCACGCCGCGCGGATTGCGCCAATGGAGGCGCTCCGCGAGTCCGGCACCGCCTCCCGCAAGCCGTTGCGCACGCGCAACATCGTGGGCGCGGCAATGGCGCTCATCGGCGGCGTGCTATTCGTCGTGGGCCTCGCCACCAAGGTGGCGAACCCTGCGGCTTTCATCGGGGTCGGTGCGGTGCTGCTGATCCTGGGAGCGACCTTGCTCGCGGCTCAGGTGCTCGTGCCTCTCGCTTATGGACTGCGCGGGCTGTTGTCGCGCGTGTTCGGCATCGACGGCAAGCTCGCGGCGAACAACATCCGCCGCGAGCCACGGCGCAGCGCCAACACCGCCGCGGCTCTCATGATCGGTGTGACCCTGCTCGCCGTGGTGGCGACGTTCACCGCGTCGTTCAAGGCAACCATCACGGACGCGTTCGGTTCGTCTGACGCGGACCTCTACGCGCTCGCCACCGCCACCTTCATCCCACAAGGGGCCGTCGACATCATTGCCGACACCGAAGGAGTCGAGTGGGTTGGCCGCGAGGCGAGCGGCACGGTGAAGTACGACGGCACTGATCGCTCGCTGTGGATCATGGACGCCGACAAGCTTGGCGGTGTCTACCACGACGACGCTGGCGATCGGGAGCTCAGCGAACTGGGGGACGGCGTGTGGCCGTCCGCGGCGATGATGGGCGAGACGCTCGAGGTAGGCGACGACATCACGCTCGACGGTGCCGCTTCCGAGCAGACTCTCGAGATCACCGGCGTGGCCTCCGACGCCGTCGGAGCCAACTTCCTCGTCAACTGGGACACCGGAGAAAAGCTGCTCGGCAAGGTGGACATCGCGCAGGTGTCGATCGGCGTCGCCGATGGCTACGAGGTCGCCGATGTCCAGCAGACCATCACCGACGAACTTGCAGCGGAGTACCCACTCGTGCAACTGCAGTCCGCTGACGAGCTCGCGCAGTTCGCGAAGCAGTTCGTCGATATCTTCCTGAACATCATCACAGTGATGCTCGGAGCGGCGCTCATCATCGCGGTGCTCGGTGTTGCGAACACTCTGCTGCTGTCGGTTACCGAGCGCACGCGAGAGATTGGCCTACTCCGCGCCGTCGGCGTGCGGCGCAGCTCCGTGTGGCGCATGATCACGCTGGAGTCTGTAGTGATGGCGCTGTTCGGCACCGTGCTCGGCATGATCCTTGGAGTAGGGATCGGGTCTGCGCTCATTGTGTCGCTCAAGGACCAGGGCATCACCGGCTTCGCGATTCCGTGGCTGAACCTTGCGATCTACACGGTGGTGGCGATCATCGCGGGCGTCGTCGCGGCTGTGTGGCCCGCCTGGCGGGCCTCCCGCCTCGACATCCTCAAGGCCATCGCGGCAGACGGTTGAGGCTGGTGGGCGCTCGGCTACAGCTGGGCGCCCACCACCACCGGCTCGGGGACCAGGTCAATACCAAAGTTCTCCCGCACGCCGTCCCGCAAGTGCCGGGCGAGCTCGAGGAGTTCAGCGCCCGTGGCGCCGCCGCGGTTCGTCAACGCGAGCGTGTGTTTCGTGGACACCGCTGCGTGTGAGCCAGGCAAGGCGAAACCCCTGGCAAACCCCGCATTCTCGATGAGCCAGGCGGCACTCGTCTTCACTAAGCCGTCCGACGCTGGATAGACGGGCGCTCCCGGGGGCACCTGGTCTTCGCTGACGATGGGATTGGTGAAGAAGGAGCCAGCGGACCACGTGTCGTGGTCGGCGGCGTCCAAAACCATCCCTTTTGATCGCCGCAGCGCAAGAACGGCCTCCCTGACCTGCGCGATTGGCGCGGTGTCCCCCACTGCGACGCCAAGGGCGTCGGCAAGTTGCGCGTACCGGACAGGCGCAGACCGCGAACCGAACCGCATCTGCAAGGTGACATCCAAGACCACGTACCGTGGCGTCGGGCCAAAGGGCGCGGCAAGCGAGCGCTTCAACACAGAGGTGCGGTAACCGAAGCCGAGCTCGATGAGCATGAGCGTGCGGACGCGCGCTTCCTCGCGATCCCACACCCGCACCGAGGCAAGCGTGTCTGCGAGTTCGGCGCCGTATGCGCCGATGTTCTGCACGGGAGCGGCGCCCACGGAACCGGGAATCCCGCTCAGCGCTTCCACGCCCACCCACTCATCGGCGACCGCGCGCTCCACCAGCCCGTCCCAGTTGGCGCCAGCGGTCGCAGTCACGGAGACCCCGCCGCAGAACCCGTCGTCTTGAATCCCGACGTCCGCGCGCGCGTCCTTCAACACGAGACCCTCGAAGCCCGCGTCTGCGACCAGCAGGTTCGAGCCGCCGCCCACCACGAGCAGCGGAGTGCCGTCAGCATCCGCGCCGCGAACGGCGTCGATGAGCTCGGCCTCGCTCTGGGCCTCAACGTACTGCGCGGCCGGCCCGCCCACGCGGAAGGTGGTGAGCTCGGCGAGCGTAGTCATGGCGCCAGGCTACCGGGGCTGCTGGAACTCGTCCGGCACGCCGTCGGCGTTCGCATCCTCTTCGTACCGCACGTCGTCTGGCCCAATGGCCGACGCTCCGCTCACCGTTCGCGCCAAGGCACGGTGGGAGCGGAATAGCGGTCCTTCGGTGCGCACGGCCCGCGCGATGAGGAAGGACAGTACCGCCGCGACGCACGCGACCGTGAGCGCCTTGCGCAACTCGATGACGTCACCAAGGTGCCCGATCACCTGCGGCATGATCAGGCCGGCGACCGTTGCGAACGAGGACACGGCGGCCACTCTCGCCGCCGACTTCGCGGGGTCGTCCGACGCCGCGGAGAACCCGATGGGAACTCCGAGGCCGGCGCCGAGGCCCCACAAGATCATGGCGACGGGGACGGCCCAGAACACCGGCGTGAAAGCGAACACCAGCACACCGCAGAACACAAGCACCGCGGAGACTCGCAGCGACACCACCCTGCCAGCGCGACCAATGATGTGAGCTCCGAACCCGCGCGTGGTGACCATGGCGACCACGAAGACCCAGTAGGCGATATCGCCGATGGCCTCCGTCGTGTCGAACGCCTGCACCACGGCGAGCGACGACCACTGGGCCGCCGCGCCCTCGATGGTCGAGGCCGCGAAGACGATGAGACCAATGAGCACGATGCGGCGCTCTCGGTACTCGTTGCGGGCGGTCTTGAATGGGCCGCCGATTCCGCCAGGCGCGCCGTTGGGAACGGGCGTGCCGTTCACAACGGCGGAGGGAATGATCGCAAGCCGGAACACCGTGAGCACAAGCGCGACGCCTGCAAAGTGCCATGCGGGAGCTACGCCCAGATGCGACAGCAGCGCGCCGAACGCGAGCCCAGTCGCCATTCCTACGGAGAACGACGCGTGGAAGTGCGGCATCACCGCTCGCCTCATCCAACGCTCGACGTTCGCCGCTTCCGCGTTCATCGAGACGTTCGTGAACGCGAACGCGAACGACACGAAGAACTGGCCAAACGAGAACCAGAACTGGGAGCCGGCGGCGGTGGACCACGCCACCAGCAGAAACGCCGCGAGATAGACGAACGATGACCACCACAGCACCCGCCTGGTGCCGAAGCGCGCGACGACCCAGCCAGTTACCGTCAGCGCGACGAGCGCACCAAGCGCGCCAGCCAGCATGAGCAGCGCCAGCCGACCGGTCGTGACATCTAGAAGGCTCGCGATGCTGGGGACGCGCGAGACGTAGGTGCTCAGCAGCACGCCCATGAGCCAGAACAGGGCGAGTACTCCATAGCGCGCCCTCGCAACGCGCGCCACGGTTGGGTTGGTTTCGGATGGGCCCACGCTTCATTCTCTCGCACAGCTCGGCCTTTACTGACCACCCGGTAGGCTGGGACAAAATCGTTACGAAAGGTGGCCCCCGTGCCGCTACGCTGGGGCCAACGTTTCGTTCAAAGGGGTGCGGCGTGACCAAAGTGAAGAAGCCAACGATGGCGGATGTCGCCGCGCGGGCTGGAGTGTCGCTGTCGACCGTCTCGCTCACCTATTCGGGCGCCGGACCAATCTCGCCAGACACCAAGGCTCGAGTCGAGCGCGCCGCGGAGGAACTCGGCTATGGCGGCCCGTCGCCGCAGGGCCGCGCGCTGCGCTCCGGACGCTCCGGAATCGTCGGCGTGGTCATTCACGAGAAGTTTGCGCGCTCGTTCCGCGACCCCCTCAACCTGCGAATCCTCGACGCCCTCATCGCCGACTTCGGGCTCATGGGCGTTGGGGTGCTGCTCATCCCACAGCCCACTGGCGAGCCTGGTGAGCGCACCCTGCTCGACAATGCGGCGATGGACGCGGTGGTCGTGCTCCGCGTTCGCGACCACGACGAGCCCGCCCTCGCCATCGCGAGGAAGCGCGGCATTCCCTTGGTCGTGATGGAGGGACCCGCTCCCGAAGGCGCGGGCTCGCTCGACATCGACGACACAGAGGCTACGGTCCGTCTCATCAGCCACCTGCGCGAGCTGGGCCACGAGCGCATTGCCACTGTCACGCTTCCCTTTGGCGTGGAGGCGGACACTCGCGTCATCACGCGTGAGGAGACCGCGCGCGCGGCCTGGACTCCCATCCACCACCGCCTCGACGCGTTCGAGCTCGCCGGCGTGGAGCCGTGTGTGATCGTCGAGGCGCACGCGTCGATGGTCGAGGCGGGCATCGCTGCCGGCCACCTCGCGCTCGCCCACGCCTCGAAGCCCACCGCGATCGTGTGCCAGTCGGACCTCCTCGCAGGCGGGGTGATCCTCGCGGCCAAGGAGCAAGGTCTTTCCGTCCCCGACGACATCTCCGTGACCGGCTTCGACGGACTCGACCTGCCGTGGGTGGCCCCTCACGAGGTCACCACGATGAAGCAAGACGGTGCTGCTAAGGGCCGCGTGCTCGCCGCAGAGGTCAAGGCTCTCCTCGAGGGCCGCACCCCCGAGCGCGTGCTCATGCCGCTTGAGTTCCGCCGCGGCAACACCACCGGCCCGGTTCCCGCGTAGCGAGCCCAACGCTGGCGCGAGCCTCGCACGGCAGTCGCCAAAGCGTCGGGCAGCGCCGCCACGCCAGCGCCCTATCACGGCCCAGTGGGACGAAAACGCAAACCATCCCCCTGGGGCGTCGATAGCCACCGTCCAGGGGGACGCTCCTCGCCCCGGCACGACGCTGGGGCAAGCCTCGTAAGGCAGTACCAAAGCATCGGGCCGGAAGACAGCAAGGGGCGCCGCCCGCGAAGGCGACGCCCCTCCTGCCCGTGACTAGTTGATAACGGTGTCGAGACCGACCATCGCGAAGTAGACGACGAACGCGGCAGCTCCCGCCCACATGAGCGGCTTGATGTCCTTGATCCGACCAGTGAAGGCGTTGATGACCACGTACGACACAAACCCGAGGCCGATGCCGGCCGCGATCGAGTAGCCGAACGGCATCACGATGATCGTGAGGAACGCGGGAACTGCGATGCGGTAGTCGCGCCAGTCGAGGTCGACAGCCGAGCGCAACATCATGAGACCAACGAGCACCAGCACCGGAGTGGCGGCCTCGAAGGGAACGATCTGCGCAAGCGGCGCGAGGAACACGGCCACCAGGAATGCGAGCCCGGTGACGATCGACGCGATACCCGTGCGCGCGCCGTCGCCAACGCCCGACGCAGACTCGATGTACGAGGTGTTCGATGACGTGGATGCCGCACCACCGGCCATGGCAGCGACGGAGTCGACGATGAGGATGGCCTGCGAGTCCTCAGGGATGCCGTCTTCGTCATTGAGTTCGGCCTCTTCGCCCACCGCCGTCATCGTGCCCATCGTGTCGAAGAAGTCGACGACAAGCAGCGAGAAGATGATCAGCAGCACCGTGACGATCGCCGGCCCGTTGGTGAACGGACCCGTGATGCTGAACTGGCCCAAGAGGCTGAAGTCAGGAACGATGTCCCACTTCATGCCGTCGAAGGACGGCACCACGAGGGACCAGCCGCGAGGGTTGTCGACGACAGAGCCGAGGTTCGCGACCGCCTCGACGATGAACGCGAGAACCGTGCCCACCGCGATGGTGATGAGCAGCGCGCCGTGAACCTTCTTCACAAGCAGGATCGCGCCCAGCAAGATGCCCACAACGAAGATCACGGCCGGCCAGCTGTTGATGCCTCCGCCAAGGCCAAAGGAGCCGGGGGTTGCGCCGCTGCCGTCGTCGAGAACCAGGCGCGAGTCCCAGAACGCGATGTAGGCGAGGAAGAGGCCGATACCCGCGGCGATCGCCTTCTTGAGCGCCATGGGTACCGCGTACAGGAACTTGATGCGCAGCTTGGTGAGTACGAGGACGAGCACGATGGCGCCCTCGATCACGATGAGGCCCATCGCCTCCGGCCACGTGAAGAGGCCACCGCCCACGAGACCGAAAGTCACGTACGCATTGAGGCCAAGACCCGCCGCGATGGCGATGGGGAACTTCGCGAACGAGCCCATCAGGATCGTCATGATGCCGGCGACGAGGGCAGTCGCGGCCGCGACAGCGATGACGTTGGGTCCGTCAGGGCTGCCGCCGATGAAGTTGCCATCCTTGTCCGGGACAGTGCCAAGGATGATCGGGTTCAGGACCACGATGTACGCCATCGTGAAGAAGGTCGTGAGTCCGCCACGGAACTCACGACCAATCGAGGATCCCCTTTGAGAGATCCGGAAGTAGCGATCGAGCCCGCTAGCGGGAGCCGCCTTCTCCTCTGTTTGTGTTTCTGCCATGCGGGAATCCTGGCAGTAACCATGCGGTTAACGCGCGTTGAACGCGAGCATTTCTTGAGGAATTTACGCGCAGGTCACCAGGGCCTGGGCTTTGCCCAGTACGCGAGTCCCATCAAAGGCCACATTCACGTCAATTCGCGCCTGGTTTAGCTCCGGGTCGAGGGCTCCGACAGTCGCGGTGATGGTGACAATCGCCGCTCCGGGATTGGGCACCGGGATGGGCCTGGTGAAGCGCGTCTGGAAGTCCTGAACGTTGCCAGGGCCGGCCCACTCTTCGACGACCGAGGCTGCGGTGCCCATAGTGAGCATGCCGTGCGCGATCACGCCTGGGAGCCCCACCGACTGAGCGAACACGTCGTTGTAATGGATCGGGTTGAAGTCTCCAGAGGCACCCGCGTAGCGCACGAGCGCGTCGCGAGTGAACTCGACCTCCCGGGTGGCGACCACTTGGCCCACCTCGAGCCTGGCAAACGTGGGCAGGTTCTCGTCGCTCATGCGTCGTCCCTCACGGCCAGCGTGGACAGCACGGTCGCCACCGGGTTGCCGTCCGCGTCTTCCAACTCGGCGCGCGTCGTCACCATGGAGATGCCAGCGCGCTGCGTGATGTTGTCGATGTGCACGGTGGTCGAGATGATGTCGCCGGCCACGATTGGGCGGTGGTGTGTGAAGCGCTCCTCAGCGTGCACCACCTTGGAGAAGTCGACGCCGACCTCCGGATCCACCACCACGTGGAACTCAGCGCGCTGCGCAATCACCACCGCGAATGTCGTTGGGGCGACGACGTCGTCGTACCCCTCTGCCCGTGCGGCCTCCGGGTTGAAGTGCGCGAAGGAGTTCGCATCCACCGCATCGGCGAACTCGCGGATCTTGACTCTCGTGACCTCATAAGGCTCGTGAGGGCCGTAGGCGCGGCCCACGGCGTCGGGGTTCACTGGCACGGTTCCAGCCTAGCGGGGCCGCGAGCGGGAGGTCTCGCCCAATGCTCCGCACGGTTGGTGTGACGCAAGTGACTCGTGGAGCTCATTTAGGGCTAGTCCGCGTCACACCAGCCACTCCTGTCACGCCAACCGTGCGGAGCGTCCAGGAACTGGCCCGACGCCTTGGCTGGGTGGCGTACGGGGCCCGACCACAGCGTCGGGCTGAAAGCACAGACGCCCGGCCCCCAATCGGGGAACCGGGCGTCTGCAGCAGATCTAGGTCAGCGGGTCTCGCGGTGCGCCGTGTGCTTTCCGCACTTGGGGCAGAACTTGTTGAGTTCCACACGGTCGGGGTTGTTGCGACGGTTCTTGCGCGTGATGTAGTTGCGGTTCTTGCAGTCGACGCAAGCAAGCGTGATCTTGGGACGAACGTCATTCTTGGCCATGTGAAACTCCCTGCCTTGTTGGGCACGCGCCCGCCTAAGCGCGCGTAAGGGTGCGCCTTGCACCCAGTAGCGAGGGCGGGACTTGAACCCGCGACCCCACGATTATGAGTCGTGTGCTCTAACCAACTGAGCTACCCCGCCTTGTGGAGCGGCCTCTCAAGACCGCCAACCGAGCCCCAACAGGGAATCGAACCCTGGACCTTTTCCTTACCATGGAAACGCTCTGCCGACTGAGCTATTGGGGCAAGCCGGTCAAGGATACACGGCCCGACGCTGCCTCACGAAATCGACTTAGGTCGCCTGTCGGTGGGGTTGGCTAAGGTGGCCGGGTGACCTTGACACTGTCGGCGCCGGAGGCCAGGCGAGTGTTCCTCGCGGCGCAAGGAATCGCCTCGAAGCGGCCCGCTCGCGGGGTGAGAGACAAGCAGTTCGGCGAATATCTGAACCGTCAGGGCGTGCTGCAGCTCGACTCCGTGAACGTGTTCGCGCGCGCCCACTACATGCCGGTCTTCAGCCGCTACGGCGCGTACGACACCGCCAAGTTGGATCGATTCCTGTGGGGCCCGCCAAAGGGCCACGGAGCGCACGGATTTGAACACTGGGGACACGAGGCCGCGGTGATGCCGCTCGACCTCCTGCCCGCGATGCTGCCCCGGATGAAGCGTGAGAGCGACTGGGTCAAGTGGGCGCGCGAGAAGCTCCAGGTGGAGCGTCCTGGCCTCCTTGAAGAAGTACTTGCGGCGGTGAACGAGCGAGGGCCCGTCGTGGGTGGCGACCTCGACCATCTCGCACCACGCGAGGGACCCAAAGGCACCTGGTGGGACTACAGCCACGTCAAGACCGCCCTCGAGTACCTGTTCTACCGCGGAGAGATCGCCGGCTCTCGCGGCGCCAACTTTGTGCGCACCTACGACTCTCTCGAGCGAGCGTGGGGCACTCATGCCCTCGACGCACCAACTCTGACGCTCACCGAGGGACGCCAGCACTTCTTCGACCGCGCAATCACCGCCGTTGGCGTTGGCACCCCGCGCGATATCGCCGACCACTTCCGCCTCCTCGCCCCTAAGTCGCTCACCGCAGCCGGCCTTGGCCCGTTCGCTGCGTCGGCCGTCGAGCGTGGGCTCGCTGAGTGGGTGGAGGTCGAGGGCTGGGGCGAACCCGCGCTGCTCGCCGCGGGAGCGTCCGCGCCCAGCCGAGCTACCGCGTCGGCCCTGCTCAGCCCCTTTGATCCCGTGTGCTGGTTCCGCCCCCGCCTGGAGCGAATGTTCAACGTGGACTATCGGATCGAGATCTACACGCCCGCGCCCAAGCGGATCTGGGGTTACTACTGCCTGCTGTTCCTGCTCGGTGACGACATCGTGGCGAGAGTGGATCTGAAGTCGGATCGCAAGGCGGGGTCACTCATAGTGGCCGCCGCGTGGCGAGAGCCGGGCGTCGCCCCCGGAGCGCGCAGGCGGCCCGACGCCCTGGTTGCGCAGGCGCTCGCAACAGAGTTGAGGCTGGCAGCCACTTGGCAAGGGCTCGACAACGTTGTGGTGGCGCCGCGCGGTGACCTCGCGCCACACCTGGAGGCGGCACTAATCTGAAGGAGGAGCGGCCCAATGGGGGGCCGTCACACCAGGGGAGATGTCATGACGACAGCCGCCGCGCCCTCAGGACTCAACCGGCGAGTACTCACCATCACGATCGGGGCCGCCCTAGGCGGCTTCCTCTTCGGCTTCGACTCCTCCGTCATCAATGGCGCGGTGAGTTCACTGCAGGCCGAGTGGGGTCTGAGCGAAGCCCTCAAGGGCTTCGCTGTCGCGTCAGGGCTCTTGGGCTGCGCGATCGGCGCGTGGTTCGCGGGCGCCCTCGCCGACCGCTGGGGCCGCATCCGCATGATGGTGATCTCGGCGATCATCTTCTTCGTCTCGGCTATCGGCTCCGGGCTAGCCGTTGGAGTCACCGACTTCATCCTGTGGCGCGTCTTCGGCGGCCTCGCGATCGGCGCAGCGTCCGTCATCGCGCCTGCGTACATCGCGGAGGTGGCCCCCGCGGCGTATCGCGGTCGGTTGGGCTCGTTGCAGCAACTCGCGATCGTCCTCGGTATCTTCGCCGCGCTGCTGAGCGACCAGATGCTGCAGGGCGCCGCTGGCGGTCCCGCCCAGGACCTGTGGTGGGGCATCGAGGCATGGCGCTGGATGTTTATCGTGGGCGTCATCCCCGCCGTGATCTATGGCGTCGCCGCATTGCGGTTGCCGGAGTCTCCCCGCTATCTGGCGTCAAAAGGCCAGCGCGAGCAGGCGGAGAAGGTGCTCGCGATATACACGGGCGAGCCCAACCCCAAGGCCAAGGTGGACGAGATCCTCGCAACGAGCGACGGCGACCGCGGCAAACTCAGCGACCTCCGCGGTTCATCGTTTGGACTCAAGCCAATCGTCTGGACGGGCATCATCCTCGCCGCGTTCCAGCAGTTCGTGGGAATCAACGTCATCTTCTACTACTCGACGACGCTGTGGGAGTCCGTCGGTTTCTCGTCGGACGACGCATTCCTCACCTCCACAATCACGTCTGTCACCAACATCGTGGTGACCATCGTGGCGATCATGCTGGTCGACAAGATCGGTCGCCGGCGACTGCTGCTCACCGGCTCGCTCGGCATGTTCGTCACGCTCGCGCTCATGGCCGTCGCCTTCTCCACTGCCACCCTCGTCGAAAACGCAGACGGCACGCAGACGGCCACCATGAGCCACACGTGGTCGCTCATCGCCTTCATCGGCGCCAATGGCTTCGTGGTGTTCTTCGGTGCCACTTGGGGCCCCGTGATGTGGGTGCTGCTCGGCGAGATGTTCCCCAATTCGATCCGTGCGGTCGCGCTCGCGGTCGCTGGTGCGGCGAACTGGATCGCGAACTTCATAGTGACGATCACCTTCCCGTCACTATCGGCGTTCTCGCTCTCGGCCGCGTACGGGCTCTACGCGCTCATGTCGCTGCTGTCCTTCTTCTTCGTCATCAGGCGCATCCGCGAAACAAAGGGAGTGGAGCTCGAGGCGATGACAGACACGGGCACGGTGCAGAAGGTGGCGGCGTAGGCCGATGGACAGAGAACGGCTGCAAAGCGCAGCGCGCGACAACCTGTGGATGCACTTCACGCCGCATTCCCGGTTCGAGACCGAGGATGTTCCCATCATCGTCCGCGGCGAGGGCGCCTACATCTTCGACGCCGACGGTCGCCGCTACCTGGACGGGCTCGGTGGCCTTTTCGTCAACCAATTGGGGCATGGCCGCCAGGATCTGGCCGACGCCGCGGCGGCGCAAGCGCGCGAACTCGCCTTCCACCCCATCTGGTCGTACGCCCACCCGCGCGCAATCGAGCTAGCGGAGCGGCTCGCCTCTCTTGCCCCTGGCTCGCTGAACCGCGTGTTCTTCACGTCGGGCGGTGGCGAGGCCGTGGAGAGCGCATGGAAGCTCGCGAAGAACTACTTCAAGCTCCAGGGCAAGCCCACCAAGCACAAGGTCATCAGCAGGGCCGTCGCCTATCACGGCACTCCTCACGGGGCCTTGTCGATCACTGGGTTGCCCGATCTCAAGGCGCCCTTCGAGCCCCTGGTGCCGTCTGCCTTCCGGGTGCCGAACACGAATCTGTACCGAGCGTCGGCCATCACCGCGGGCCTGCTTGACGGCAGCGATCCCCGGGCGTTTGGGCGTTGGGCCGCCGACCAGATCGGTCTAGCGATCGAGTACGAAGGTCCCGACACGGTCGCTGCTGTGTTCCTCGAGCCCGTGCAGAATGCCGGTGGCTGCTTCCCGCCGCCGCCCGGCTATTGGCAGCGCGTGCGCGAGATCTGCGACGCCTACGACGTGCTGCTGGTGTCGGACGAGGTCATCTGCGCGTACGGGCGCCTTGGCGAGATGTTCGGCGCGGATCGCTATGGGTACGTGCCCGACATCATCACGTCGGCCAAGGGCATGACATCTGGTTACGCGCCCATGGGCGCGATGATCGCCAAAGACGAGCTCATGGAGCCGTTCCTGCGTGAGAAGAAGGCGTTCCTGCACGGCTACACGTGGGGCGGTCACCCCGTGGGCGCGGCTGTCGCGCTCGCCAACCTCGACGCGTTTGAGCGCGAGGGGATCCTGGACCAGGTGCGTTCGAACGAGGGCGCGTTCCGCGCCACGCTTGAGCGGCTCTTGGATCTGCCGATCGTCGGTGACGTGCGCGGCGCCGGGTACTTCTACGGGATCGAGCTCGTTCGCGACAAGACCACTCGCGAGACTCTCACCGAGGAGGAGTGCCAGCGCATCCTCTACGGGTACCTCTCCAAAGCGCTCTGGGACGCCGGGCTGTACTGCCGCGCCGACGACCGCGGCGACCCGGTCATCCAGCTCTCGCCTCCGCTCATCGTTGGGCAGGCAGAGTTCGACGAGATGGAGCGCATCCTGCGCGAGGTCCTGACCACCGCCGGGGCGATGCTGTAGGGCGAGGTCAAGTGCGCAACCCGGCCACGGCGTCGGGCCGACGCCGTGGCTTAGTTGGCTGCTACCTCGCGGCGAGCAGTTTGCGACGGCGCCGCGACCCTACCTCGCCGATGACCACCACGGTGAGCGCGATGATGAACATCAGCGTGCCGATCACGTTGACCTGCATTGGCAGCGAACGCTGCGCGGCGCCCCACACGTACATGGGGAAGGTGACCGTCTGGCCGGAGTTGAGGTTGGTGATGATGAAGTCGTCGAAGGAGAGCGAGAAACTCAGCAGCGCCGCCGCGAGGATGCCGGGGAACACCAAGGGGAGCGTCACACGCCGGAACGTCTGCGCCTCGGTGGCGTAGAGGTCCATGGCCGCCTGCTCGAGGTTGGAGTCGAGGCCGGCGAGCCGGGACTTGACCGTCACCACCACGAACGAGATGCAGAACATGATGTGCGCGATGAGGATCGTCACGAAGCCCAGGTTGCCGCCCTGCCCTGCAGCGACGAACAGCGCAAGCAGCGACGAACCCATGACGATCTCGGGCGTGGCCATCGGCAGGAATAGCACCAGGTTCATGGGGGTGCGCCCCGTGAAGCGGTGGCGCACAAGGCCGAATGCGGCGAGCGTGCCGATCGCGGTGGCGCCAATGGTCGCGAGCAGCGCGATCTGGATGCTCGTCACGACGGACTGGCACATGCCGCTCGGCTCACACGGGTTGAGCCAGTTGTCCCACGTGAATGCCTGGAACTTGTAGAGGTTGCGGTTCTCCGATGAGTCGTTGAACGACATCAGCGCCACGATCATGTTCGGGATGTACATGTAGACGATGACGAGCACGCCGAGCAGCAGAACGATGTTCTTGCGCAGCCACCTGCCGAGACGGGCGATCACAGCAGTTCCTCCGTTCCCGCGCGGCGGATATAGACCATCACCATCGCCACGATCACGGCCATCAGGATCACTGACAACGCGCCAGCATGTGCGTAGTCGCCGGTGGTGGTGAACAGGTTCTGGATGACGTTGCCGATCATCTGGTCATTGGCCCCGCCCAGCAACTCGGCATTGATGTAGTCGCCGCTGGCGGGAATGAAGGTGAGCAGCACACCACCCACGACGCCGGGCAGTGACAGCGGCCACGTCACCTTGAAGAACGTCTTGGCCGGGTTCGAATAGAGGTCGCTAGAGGCCTCGTGGAGGCGCGTGTCGATCTTCTCAAGGCTCGTGTATAGCGGCAGGATCATGAACGGCAGGAAGTTGTATGCGAGGCCGGCAACCACCGCGATGGGGGTGGCAAGCAGGCGTCCATCTGGGGGCAGCAGGTACACCGCCCTGAGCGCATCGACCACCCATCCGTCGTCGCCGAGGATGAGCTTCCACGAGAGCGTTCGCAGCAGGAAGCTCGTGAAGAAGGGTGCGATGACAAGCACGAGCATGACGTTCTTCCAGCGACCCGCCTTGAACGCGATTGCGTAGGCGAGGACGTATCCAAGTACCAGGCAGATGAAGGTCGCGATAGCGGCCCACCACAGCGACTTGAGGAGTAGCGGGAAGTACTCCTGGAGTACGTCCACGTAGTTCTGGAAATGCCACGTCATGTCGTAGCCCGTGAGCACCGACCCGTCGGGGTCGAAGAGCGAGCTCGCGAGCAGCGAATAGAAAGGAATGACGAAGAAGACGAGCAGCCACAGCGCGGCCGGAAGGATCAGCAGATATCCGGTGCGGCGACGGGACAGCGGCGCCACGTCAGTCCTCCTCGCGTCCCGCGTCGACGTCCTGAGAGGCATCGAGCAGGAAGGCGAACTCCGGCCGCCATGAGACATCGACCGAGGTGCCGGGCGGGATCACGCCCCGGCGTCCGGTGTTCTGCTCGTGGCAAAGGAGCTCTTGTCCCCACGGCATCTTGACGAGGTACTGCGTGGAGACGCCCATGAAGCTCGAGTCGATCACGACGGCACCCGTCATGTGGTTGCCTGGGGCGTCGATGCCCTCGCCCGCCGGCGCGATCAGCACCTTCTCAGGCCGGATTCCTACCCAGCCGCGACCGGTGTCCGCGTGCGCGCGATCTGCGGGAATCGAGACGATCGTGCCGTGCATGTCGACCTTGACGACGCCGCCTTCCTTGCCGATGATTGTGCCCGCGATGAGGTTGGACTGGCCAAGGAAGTTTGCGACGAACGTCGTAGCCGGATTCTCGTAGAGCTCCGTGGGTGCGCCCATCTGCTCGATGACGCCCTGGTTCATCACGGCGACCGTGTCCGCCATTGTCATGGCCTCTTCTTGGTCGTGCGTGACGTGGACGAACGTGACGCCCACCTCGTCCTGGATCTGCTTGAGCTCGATCTGCATCGCGCGGCGAAGCTTGAGGTCCAGCGCGCCCAGCGGCTCATCAAGGAGCAGGACCTCTGGGCGGTTGATGAGTGCGCGTGCCAGCGCCACACGCTGCTGCTGGCCGCCGGACAATTGAGCGGGGCGCTTGTCTGCCTGAGGCGTGAGCTCGGTGAGTTCCAGCATGTCTTTGACCTGCTGGTCCGTCGACTTGATGCCGCGGCGCTTGAGGCCGAACGCCACGTTGTCCGCAATCGTCAAGTGCGGGAACAGTGCGTAGTTCTGGAAGACAGTGTTGACCGGCCGGCGATAGGGCTTGTCGCGCGTGATCTCCTGGTTGCCGATGGTGATGCTGCCGTCGGTGGGCTCCTCAAGGCCCGCGACCATGCGCAGCGTGGTCGTCTTTCCGCAACCGGAAGGCCCCAGCAGCGCGAAGAAGGAACCCGCGGGCACCACGAGATCAAGCGACTTCACCGCCTGGAAGCCGTTGGGGTACGTCTTCGTGAGCCCGCTGAGCTTAAGGTCGCGGGCCGCTTCGCTAGCCAGTGATGACATCGGCAAAATCTCCTTCGTACTCGCGCATCTGTGCCTCAGTAAGCGCCATGAACGGATGCGTCTGGGCTAGGTACTCCTCGGTGGGGAAGATCAGCGGGTTGTCGACGAGCGAAGGGTCGATGTCTTCCATTGCCTCGCGTGCGCCCTCGACCGGGCAGACGTACCAGACCCACGCCGCCAGTAGCGCCGCGATCTCAGGCTGGTAGTACCAGTCGATCCACCGCTCCGCATTGCGCTGGTGGCTCGCCATGTTGGGCACGAGCATGTTGTCGGCCCACACCATCATGCCGTCGTCCGGCGGCAGGAACACGAGGTTCTCGTCGTCCGCGGCGGCCACATCGCCGGACCAGGCGATGCACGCCGCGATGTTGCCGTTCGCAAGGTCGTTGACGTACTCGTTGCCGGTGAAGGCGCGGATCTGGCCGTCGTTCTTCGCCTTCGTGAGCTTGTCGATCGCGTTCTCCCACTGCGACTGCGTGAAGTTCGCGGGGTCGTGGCCCTCGCTCAGGAGCAGGAGGCCCATCGTGTCGCGCATCTCCGTGAGCGCGGTGATCTTGCCCTTGAGGTCCGGGCGAGTCAGCAGCTCCGAAATCGTGCGCACCTCGCCGACGAGTGACTTGTTGTAGGCGATGCCGGTGAAGCCCGCCTGCCATGGCGCCGAGTAGGTGCGATCCGGATCCCAGTCCATCCCACGGAGCGAGGAGATGAGGTTCTTGTCGACGTTGGGGATGTTCTCCTTGTTGAGCGGCTGAATCCATCCCATGTTGATCATGCGCGCCGCCATCCAGTCGGTAAGCATGAAGAGGTCGCGCTTGGTGGGTTGGCAGGTGCCGAGCTGGTTCACGACCTTCGCGAAAAACTCCACGTTGTCGTTGACGTCAGCGACGTACGTGAGGTCAATCCCGTATTGCTTGGCGAAAAGGGTGCTCGTCGATTCGTAGCCGTCGTCGTCGGTGTCGATGTACTCCGGCCAGTTGGAGACCACCAGCTTCTTGTCCGTGTCGGACATGTCCGGGGCCATACACTTCGCCGGATCTTGCTGTTTACCAGGGGTGGAGAACAGGGGAAGCGCCGCAAGGCTCGCAACGCCGACTGCCCCTCCCACCAGCACATTGCGCCTTGACACGCGGCCGCTAGGGCCTGGCATTCCCGCCACAGCTATCTCCCTCACCTCGGCGCCGCCATCCCGCGCCGATTTCCCGATACTGGCAGATGGGAACGCACTCCACCATTTGAAACGGCGAATTTCCTTGCGTGTTGCGCGAATCTGCGCAAGATTTCACCTCGCAGAAACGCGTCGGCAATGCTCGCCGCGGCGCTTTGACGCCCGACGCCGGGGCGGCAACACTGGTGGCCATGAGTTCCGCTGGGGCTGGCTATGGGGAGGTCTCTCTGTGGCTCGAGACCTGCGGCGACGTGCTTGAGCCTGCGCCACCTCTTGAAGGGGATCTGACGGTCGATGTCGCCATCGTCGGAGCAGGATTCACCGGGCTGTGGACCGCGTATTACTTGAGTGAGGCCCGCCCAGACCTGACTATCGCCATCCTTGAGGCCGAGATCGCGGGCTTCGGAGCGTCGGGCCGCAATGGCGGGTGGGCATCCGCGTTGTTTCCGAGTTCAATGGCCACCCTCGCGAAACAAGCGGGGCGCGAGGCCGCGCGGGCTCAGCATGCCGCGATGAGGGCATCGATCGACGAGGTGATCCGAGCGGCGGCGACTGAGGGGATTGACGCGGGGATCGCCAAGGGCGGCACGGTGACGCTCGCGCGCACGGATACCCAGTGGGAGCGCGCGAAGGCGTCGGTCGAGGATGCGCATGGCTGGGGGCAGCACGAGTACGAGCTGCTCGACGCCGATACGGCCCGCGCGCGCCTCAACGCCACCAACGTGCTGGGCGGCATGTACACGCCTGACTGCGCGGCGATCCAGCCCGCGAAGTTGGTGCGCGGGCTCGCTCGCGTAGTGCGCGAGCGAGGTGTGCGGATCTACGAGAAGACGCCGGTGCGTGCGATTGAGCCCGGTGGCGTGCTGACGTGGCAGGGCGACGTGAACGCCGATTTCGTGGTGCGGGCAACGGAGGGCTATACCGCGACCCTCGAGTACGGCAGCACGCAGATCGCCCCTGTGTACTCGCTGATCGTCGCCACGGAGCCGCTTCCGGATTCGATCTGGGACGAGATCGGCCTTGCCCACCGCGAGACGTTCACAGACATGCGGCACCTCATCATCTATGGGCAGCGGACTGCCGACAATCGGCTTGTGTTCGGCGGCAGGGGGGCGCCGTACCACTACGCGTCGAGCATCAAGCCGCGGTATGACCGCAACGACCGCGTGCATCGGTCGTTGCGAGAGGAACTCGTCAAACTGTTCCCGTCGCTTGCGGGCGTTCAGTTCACACACCGTTGGGGTGGAAATCTTGGCATCGCCCGCGATTGGCATGCGTCCGTGGGCCTCGATCGCAAGAACGGACTTGCGTGGGCTGGCGGTTACGTCGGCGACGGCGTGACGACCACGAATCTTGCTGGGCGGACGCTCCGCGACCTGATTCTCGGCCACGACACGGAACTCACGTCGCTGCCCTGGGTCAATCACAACTCGCGTCCGTGGGAGTGGGAGCCGTTCCGGTGGCTCGAGATCAATGCGGGGCTCACGGCGATGACGCTCGCAGACTCGGAGGAGCGACTCACCAAGCACGAGAGCGTGTTGGCCCGCGCGATGGCCCCGTTCATGGGCGGGCACTGAGCCGAGCCGAGCCGAGCCGAGGCGCGGAGCCGGGCGCAGCGTCGGGCCGTTGCGTGAAGCTTCCCGGTTGTCTCTTCCCCCTGGGTGGTGAATATTAGTGGTCCAGGGGGAAGGAACACGGGATCGTCCCCCTGGACGGAGACTCCCGGGTCGGACGTGGGTCCAGGTCCAGCGCTGAGGTGCGTGCAACCCCCCTGAAACGCGAAAACGGCCCGACGCCGTAGCGTCGGGCCGTAGCCGTGGCGGGTGAGGGATTCGAACCCCCGTAGCTCTCGCAGCTGATTTACAGTCAGCCCCCTTTGGCCGCTCGGGTAACCCGCCTTTGCACCGCCTCAAATGCAAGCGGCGCGCATGGAAGGATAGCAAGATGTTGACCCTGGGCGCGAACTCGCGTCCCGTGCACGAAGGGAGCCGGCGATGGCAGGCGACAGCAGCTTTGACGTGGTGAGCAAGGTGGACCGCCAAGAGGTGGACAACGCGCTCAACCAGGCCCACAAGGAGATCGCGCAGCGCTACGACTTCAAGGGAGTTGGCGCCTCGATTGAGTTCTCTGGCGAGGCCGTGCTGATGAAAGCCAACTCCCCCGAGCGCGCCAAGGCGGTGCTCGACGTCTTCATCGCCAAGCTCGCGAAGCGCGGCATCTCGCTCAAGTCCCTCGAGTACGGCGAGCCGCAGCCCTCCGGCAAGGAGTTTCGCCTGGTCGCGGAAATCAAGGAGGGCATCTCGTCCGAGACGGCGAAGAAGCTCACCAAGCTGGTGCGCGACGAAGGCCCCAAGTCCGTTCGCGCGCTCATCCAGGGCGACGAGCTGCGTGTCAGCTCAAAGTCCCGCGATGACCTCCAGGCGACGCAGGCGCTGCTGCGAGCCGCGGATGTGGACACTGACCTGCAGTTCGTGAACTACCGCTGATATGCCCGACGCCGGCTCGCCTGCCGCTCGGAAGTCCCGTTTGGCGCGCACAGGCGGCGCGATGCTGACTGTCGAGTCGCGCGCGGTCTACGCCGCGCTGGTCGCGGGCGTCGTCGGTGCGGGATTTGGGCTCATCGTCACGCTGGTGCGTCCCGATCTCGAACTGGCGGGCAAGAGCTCTTTCGGCCTCATGGCAGCCACCGGCGCGGCGGTGGTCTCTGCGGTTGTGGCGGCGATCGAGTACGCGAGGTCGCGCGACTTGCCGGGCGAGGAATGGCGACGCGACCTGCCGCGGGCGGCATCCGTGGTGAACCTCATTGCTGTAGTGATCGCGCACACGGCACTCGCCTTCCTTGGTGTCTACGCGGTATTCCAGGTGTTGTCGCTGGGATTGATTGGTCTTGACGTCACGGTGTTCTTCGGCACCGCGCTGATGGCCGGCGCATGTGGCGTCACCGCATACATGGTGCTTCGATCTGTCTCGCGGACCACCACCCAGCGCCTCACTTCCCTTCTGATGTCCTTCGTCGCGCTCGGTTGCCTCACGGCTGCGGTCGCCTCGCCAGACCCGTACTGGTGGAAGATCCACTTCAGTCAGTTGGGCACCTACGGCGACATCGCGAGCTGGCTGTTCAACGGCACACTCATTGCTGGCGGCATGCTCGTGACCACCTTCGCCGCCTACCTCGCTCACGACCTGCGCACCCTCGTGTCCGCCGGCCGACTGGCGGACGCGGATGCCCCAAGGTGGATTTCGGTGCGCTTTGTCATCGTGGGCGTGATGCTCGCGTTGGTTGGCCTGGTGCCGGTGGACGTGAGCTTCCTGGTCCACACCGTCGCGGCGTCCGGCATGGCCGTCGTCTACTTGATCTTGCTGATTGGCGGCCGGCGCCACCTGGCCGGCATGCCCGCCGGCTACTTCGTCGCGGTCACCGGCTTCCTTGTGGCTATTGGCGCGTCGATCGTCCTGTTCTTCGCGAGGTTCTTCAACGTCACGGCCTTCGAGGTGGCAGTGTTCGCCCTGATATTCGGCTGGATTACGGTGTTCATCCGGTTCCTTGGCGCCGCCGGCGATGGGGACGTGGGGTCCGCTCGGCCCGACGCCGGTTCCCCGGTTCTCGTGGCACTCACCGGCCTCCCTGGTTCCGGCAAGACCACGGTTGCTCGCGAGTTGGCCGCGGAGTTGGGCGCGGTTCACGTTCGGGTGGACGTGATCGAGACGGCGCTCGAGACCTCGGGAGCGGTGTCGCTTGAGGAGAATCCGGCGCTGGGGTATCGGGTCGCTTACTTCGAGGCGGGAGAGCACTTGAGGAACGGCGTCTCCGTAGTCGCCGACACAGTCAACCCCATCGCGATCACTCGCGACGCGTGGCGGGGGGTGGCCACCGAGAGTGGTGCGCGTTTGGTGGAGGTTGAGGTGGTCTGCTCCGACGCCACCGAGCACCGACGGCGGGTGGAGGCGCGGCGAGCGGACATTCCCGGCCACGTAGAGCCCACCTGGGACGAGGTGGTCGCGCGGGAGTTCGAGCCGCTCGAATTGGGGCCGACCGCGCTGCGTGTCGATACCGCGACCAGCGCCCACGGCGACGTCGCCGCCGTGCTCGGTGCGGCGTCGGGCTGAGCGTCAACCTCTCCGTGCGCTGCCAGGGCCAGTGTGCTCTTGCGACAGTCTCAAACGGCGCCGGACGGCTACGACAGGCGTGACGTTCGGCAACTGAGCGGGGCCAACGAAGGCGGGGCCGCCCAAGCGACCCCGCCCACCTGACCGCCCTCAGCCCCGATCAGTTATCCACGTACCTCATGACGATTCGGCCGTCGATCTTGCCCTCTTCCATGCGATGGAAGATGTCGTTGATGTCGTCGAGTCGCTCCACCGCAACCGTGGGATGGATCTCGCCGCGCGCGTAGAAGTCGAGAGCCTCGACCATGTCTTGGCGCGTGCCGACGATGGATCCGCGGATCGTCAGGCGGTTGAGGACCGTGGAGAAGATGTCCGCGGGGACGTCGCCCGGAGGCAGCCCAACGAACACCACCGTGCCACGGCGGCGGCACATGCCAGTCGCTTGCGCGAAGGCCTGCGGGTGCACGGCCGTGACGAGCACGCCGTGAGCCCCGCCCGTGCGCAATTGCACTTCCGCAACGGGATCGACCGTGGCCGCGTTCACGGTCAGTTCGGCGCCGTGCCTGGTGGCTAGAGCCAGCTTCGACTCATCGACGTCGACCGCCGCGACTCGCATCCCCATGGCGCGCGCATACTGCACCGCGATGTGCCCCAGCCCGCCAATGCCGGAGATGACGACCCACTGGCCAGGCTTGACCTCTGTCTCCTTGAGGCCCTTGTAGACAGTCACGCCCGCGCAGAGGATGGGCGCAACCTCATCGGGGTCGCTGCCATCGGGAATGCGAGCGGCGAACCGCTCGTCAACGAGCATGTACTCGCCAAAGGAGCCGTCCACGCTGTACCCGCCGTTGCGTTGGCTGAGGCACAGAGTCTCCCAGCCCGTTCTGCAGAACTCGCACGTGCCGCACGCGCTCCACAGCCACGCATTGCCCACTTTGTCGCCCACCTTGAGGGACGTCACGCCCTCGCCGAGTGCGACAACCTCGCCGTACCCCTCGTGGCCAGGAATCAGGTTTGCCTTGGGCGGTACGGGCCAGTCGCCACGTGCCGCATGAAGGTCCGTGTGACAGACGCCGCTGGTAATGACGCGAACGAGTGCCTGACCGGGACCTGGGACCGGGATTGGAACCTCGGTCACGACGAGGGGCTTGTCGGGAGCGACAACCACGGCCGCTCGCATCACTCCCTCGGGAACTGAACCTCTCTCGACGCGCTCTTGCACGCCCGTGAGGCCGCTCATGATGATCACTTCCTCGTGCGGACGGACGTTCGCCGTCCGTACCCTTGAGCGTATTGGCGATTGCCTGGCCCTGGCTGGGACCTAAGGCCCGACGCCGCTATTCGCTCGGGCTCGGGGAAGCGGTTGGGGAGGGGCTTGGGGTGGGGCTCTGCGACGGGTTGTGGAACTCCTCAAGCGCCTCTTGCCACGCGGCGATGGTCTCCGAGTCGATCTCGCCGGTCGGCGCCACGCCCAGCGCAGCCTGGAACTCCTTGACGGCGTCGGTGAGTTCGTCAGTCCACACGCCGTCGACGGCGCCATCCCAGAATCCGAGCACCTGCAGCGTCTGCTGCACCCGCACCGTGGTGACCATCTGCTGTTTGGCGGCGTCGTGTCCCTTCGCCACGAGGTCGCCCTGCAGCGCGAGGATGGTCGCTTGGTCCACCGTGCCAGTGATCGGCAGATCGTGTGCCTTCTGCAGGTCCTCTACCGCCTGGGTGGTCTTGGGTCCGTAGATGCCGTCAACGTCGCCCTTGTAGTAGCCGGCGTCCCTGAGGTCCTGTTGGAGGGCCATCGTGAACGCCGAAAGCGTCTGGTCCGCATGCTCGAGCTGCTCGTCGGTCGCGCAGCCCGCGTCCACGAAGAGGCGGAGCCACGCGAGCTCGAGGCCAACGGCGGCGCTGTGGAACTGTTCGGAAGCTTCCCTGAGCGGAGTCTGCGCGGTGATTCCAGCGACGGTGTCCGAGAAGTCCGCCTCCGCTTGCTTCACCCGGTCCACGCTCGCTGCCGGCGCCAACGGCGAGAGCGTCGGATTTGGACTTGCGACCGGACTGGGCGCGCCGGAGACTCCAGCTTCGAGGCGAGCCAACGTGGTCTGCGCGTCGGCGAGTTCTTGCTCGGCAGCGAGTACCGCCTGCTGGGCGTCGAGGGCCTCCTGAGCACCATCGAAGGCATCGTTTCTCGGCGCCACGAGGTCCGAGCCTGCGTCCTGCACGTCGCCGACAGTAGGTGCGGACTTCGTGAGCACATCGCCATAACGGTCCGTGGCTTCGATGTAGTCGGAGGCGTTGTCGCAGAATGCGGCCGTTGCGGTGGTGAAGGCGGCTTCCGCGTCCGTCACGGCCTGCTCCTTGACCCTCACATTGGCCTGAGCCTGATCAACCGTAGTGATGTCGTTCGAGCACGCGCTGAGCGCGAGCGCCACGAGCGCCGCAGCCGCGATGGCGCGCGCGCTGCCGACGGTGAGATTTCTGGCGTTCACGGCACGGCTCCTATCGCGACGGGACATGATCCCGGACCACATCAGCGATTATCGCGCGCCATGGCCTCGAGTCGCGCGATGCGCTCCGCCATTGGCGGGTGCGTGCTGAACAACTTGGCCATCCCCTCGCCGCGGAACGGGTTTGCGATGAACATATGGCTCACGTTCTCAAGCTTGGAGTCCTGCGGCAGCGGCAAGGCCTTAGTCCCCGCCTCAAGCTTGCGCAGCGCCGAGGCAAGCGCCATCGGGTCGCCGGTGAGCGTGGCGCCGTCTTCGTCCGCGTCGTACTCCCTCGTGCGCGAGATCGCGAGGCGAATGAGTGAGGCCGCGATTGGTGCCAAGATCAGCAGAGCGATCGCGCCAAACGGGCCAAGCGGGTTGTCGCGGCTATTGCCGCCACCCCCGAATATGAGAAGCCACTGCGCGAGAGCGGTGATCATGCCCGCGAAGGCGGCCGCGACGGCGGAGATGAGGATGTCGCGGTTGTACACGTGCTGCAGCTCGTGACCGAGAACGCCGCGCAGTTCGCGCTCGTCGAGGATCTTGAGGATGCCCGTGGTGCAGCAGACCGCCGCGTTGTTGGGATTCCGGCCAGTCGCAAACGCATTGGGAGCATCGGTGGGCGACACGTAGAGCGCGGGCATCGGCTGGTTCGCCTCGCGCGACAACTCACGCACGATGCGGTACATCGCAGGCTGCTCCACCTCGGTGACGGGGCGGGCGTGCATCGCGCGAATCGCGAGGTTCGCCGAGTTCCAGTAGCCATAGAAGGTGCCGATGAGGCCCATCCCCGCGAACAGCCACAGATACGCGCCGCCCGCTACAAAGGACCCGATGCCGAGCAGCACCACCCACAGACCCACAAACAGGCCCGTCGTCTTGAGCCCATTGAAGTACTTCTTGCCCACTGCCTCTCCTCAATCGCGTGCGGCCATTGTAGGAACGCCCCCGGGGGTAGCACTGGTTCCCATGCCCGACGCTGGGTAAGCCAAGCGCGAAAGTCGCCTCAGCGTCGGGCCGCCCCAAGAAGGCATAGGCGGCCGCGGGCCAGCCAGCGGCTAGACGTGGGTGCGCTTGAGCGCTACGTCCGTCATCTCTTCGCGAGGAACCACCTTGACGCGCTCGCGGCCGACGGGCTCGCCGAGGCCACGCTCGTGTGCGTCGAGCACCTCCCAGTCGCGCCACTGCACCACCGGCACGCCGCGCTCCTTGAGCAGGCGAAGCACGTTGTCCGGGCTGAGCTGCTCGGCGCTCGCGCGAGTGTTCAGGTACAGATCCGGCGCGTCCTCGACCACGTGTGAGATGGTCTCCGCAGCATCGGACTTAGTGTGGCCGATGAGCCCAACCGGCCCACGCTTGATCCAGCCCGTGGTGTAGAAGCCGGGAACCGGCTGGCCCGCGTCGTCGACGACTCGACCCTCGACGTTGTTGATGACGCCCTTGTCGTTGTTGAACGGCACACCATCGATCGCGGTGCCCCAGTAGCCAACGGCGCGGTACACGGCCTGCACTTGGTAGTCGATGAACTCGCCAGTCCCTTCGACGTTGCCGTCTCCCGTGAGGCGCTGGCGCTCCATGCGCACGCCGCTCACGTGGCCGTCCTCCCCGAGCACCTCGTGGGGGCTCTGGAGGAAGTGCAGGTGAATGCGGCGCGAAGCTCCGGTGGGCTCGCGCAGCGTCCAGTCGGTGAGGGTCTTGACGACCTGCTTGGTCTGGTGGCTCGCGTCGATCGCTGCCATGGAGCCCTCGTCGAAGTCGTAGTCCTCTGGGTAGACGACCATGTCGACATCGGGAACGTGACCGAGCTCGCGAAGCTCAAGCGGAGAGAACTTCACCTGCGCAGGGCCGCGGCGGCCGAAGACGTGCACGTCGGTCACCGGGGAGGCAGACAGGCCCTCGGCGACGTTCGCCGGGATCTCGGTGGGCATCAGATCAGGCACGTGCTTGGCGAGGATGCGCGCAACATCCAGGGCCACGTTGCCGACGCCGAAGACCGCCACCTCGCGGGCCTCGAGGGGCCACGTGCGGGGGACGTCGGGGTGGCCGTCGTACCAGCTGACGAAGTCGGCGGCTCCGTACGAGCCTTCCAGGTCAATACCAGGGATGTTGAGGTCCGCGTCGTAGAAGGATCCCGTGGCGAAGATCACCGCGTCGTAGTGCTCGCGAAGGTCATCGAGTGTGAGGTCAGTGCCTACGTTGACGTTAGCGAGAAGCCGGATATCGCCCCGGCCGAGCACGTTCGCGAGTGCCACGATGATCTGCTTGATGCGCGGATGGTCTGGAGCCACGCCGTACCGGACCAGGCCAAACGGAGCCGGCAACCGCTCGATGATGTCGATCGACACGTCGAGCCCCTGCTTGGTGAGGATGTCGGCGGCGTAGGTTCCGGCGGGTCCGGCGCCAACAATGGCAACGCGCAGCGGTCTGTTGGTGGTCACGGGGTTACTTCCTTGGCTTCGGCGGCGGTAACGGCACCAGCGTAATCGACAGCTGGCGGCCCGACGCTGAGCATACTCACCCTATATCCTACCAAACATAGGGGGATTGGGGGTGTGCTTTCTGGGGGCCTGTGTAACACTTTCCCGCATGACAAGCACGATGGGCATCCGCGGGCAGATCCCCGCGCGTCCGATGTGCTGCATGTGTGCCATGGCCTGACCGCCCATGGACTGTCCCCATCAATCCTGGGCGCTCGGCTACACCGGGCGCAATGCCCGGCTGGCCGGTGTCCAACACCGCTAGGAGCGCCGGTGAGTTCCACCACCGACACCACGCCTGACGCGCCGACGCGCGCGCCGGCGGATGCCGCTGCCGCCGCAGAGGCCGACGAGCGCCGTCGCCACCGCGAGGAGGCTCGCCTCATTCGCACGCGTGAGGCCGCAGCTCGCCGCGACACGGTGAACAAGGATGGCCAGTGGGCGCTCGGCGACCGCACTCCCCTCAACCCCAACGAGGAGATGAAGTCCGTCGGCGACCCGCTCGCGGTGCGCGCCCGCATCGAGAACATGTACTCGAAGTGGGGCTTCTGGTCGATCCCCCCCGGCGACCTGCGCGGAAGGTTCCGGTGGTGGGGGCTGTATACACAGCGTCGGCCCGGCATCGATGGCGGCAAGACGGCTATCCTCGAGCCGCACGAACTCGACGACGAGTACTTCATGATGCGTATCCGCAGCGACGGCGGCCAGTTGTCGCTTGCGCAGGCGCGCACCATCGGAGAGATCTCTCGCGACCTCGCCCGCGACACCGCGGACGTGAGCGATCGGCAGAACATCCAGTTGCACTGGGTGCGCATCGAGGACGTGCCGGAGATCTTCCGCCGCGTAGAGGCCGTTGGTCTCATGAGCGAAGAGGCGTGCGGCGACGTGCCGCGCGTGATCCTGGGCTCCCCGGTGGCCGGGGTGTCGAAGGACGAGCTCATCGATCCCACGCCGCAGATGCGAGAGATCGTGGACCGCTACATCGGCGACCCCGAGTTCTCCAACCTGCCACGCAAGTTCAAGACTGCATTCACCGGTATGCCCATCCCGGACATCCTCCACGAGGTGCAAGACATCGCGTTCTGCGCGGTTGAGCACCCGGAACTGGGCATCGGCTACGACCTGTGGGTGGGTGGCGGCCTGTCGGTCAACCCGTTCCTGGGCCACCGCCTTGGCGTGTTCGTGGCGCCGGACAAGACCGCCGAAGTATGGAAGGGCGTCGTCAGCATCTTCCGCGACTACGGGTACCGGCGCCTGCGCAACCGCGCTCGCCTGAAGTTCCTGGTCAAGGACTGGGGCCCGGAGAAGTTCCTGCAGGTGCTCCAGGACGAGTACCTGCACTATGAGCTGCCCAAGGGCCCGGCGCCGCAGCTGAGCACCCCCGCCAACCGCGGCGACCACGTCGGCATTCACGAGCAGGCGGACGGCAACTACTACGTCGGCGTGGCGCCAGTCGCGGGCCGCGTCTCCGGCGAGACCATCCTCAAGATCGCCGATATCGCCGAGGCCGCTGGCAGTGACCGCATCCGCCTCACCCCGTTGCAGAAGATCCTCGTTCTCGACGTGCCGGAGGCGAAGGTCAACGACGTGGTCAACGGACTGCGTGCGCTTGAGCTCGAATCGAGCCCGGGCGAGTTCCACCGCAACGTGATCGCGTGCACGGGAATCGAGTACTGCAAGCTCGCGATCGTCGAGACCAAGGCGACCGCGCGCGAGGTGGTGAAGAAGCTCGACGAGATCTTCCCCACCCTCGACTCCCCCATCACCGTGCACGTCAACGGCTGCCCCAACTCGTGCGCGCGAGTGCAGATCGCCGATATCGGCTTCAAGGGCCAGCTGGTCCTCGACGACGAGACCGGCGAGCAGGTCCCCGGCTTCCAGGTGCACCTTGGCGGACGGCTTGGGCGCGGCGACGACAATGACTTTGGGCGCAAGATCCGCGCCCACAAGGTCAAGGCCGACGGCATGCCCGACTACGTGGAGCGCGTCACCAAGAACTACCTCGCCACTCGCGAGGCCGGCGAGCCCTTCGCCGACTGGGCGTTCCGCGTGGACGAGGAGCTGATCAAGTGAGCACCCTCACGGACCTCGTATCAGCGAATCCCTCTGTGTGGAACGCCATCACCTGCGCGGAGGTCAACGCGCGCCTTGAAGACGCGTCCGCCGAGGAGATCGCCGATTGGGCGGTGGCGACGTTTGGCACCCGCCTGGCCGTAGCGTCGTCCATGCAGGACACGATCCTCCCGCACCTGTTTGGCAAGCGCCTTCCGGGAGTGGACATCCTGTTCCTTGAGACGGGCTATCACTTCAAGGAGACTCTCGAGACTCGAGAGCGCGCCGCGAAGGCGTTCCCCATCACCGTGGTCAACGTGATGCCGCGCCAGACGGTCGAGGAGCAGGACGCCGAGTTCGGCAAGGACCTGTTCGCTCGCGACCCCAATCTCTGCTGCGCCATGCGCAAGGTCGATCCGCTCGCGGGCGCTCTCAAGAACTACGACGCCTGGGTCACCGGCGCGCGACGGGTGGACGCGGCGACGCGGTCCGCGATGCCCGTGGTGACGTGGGACGACAAGCACGGGCTCGTGAAGATCAACCCCATCGCCGCGTGGAACGACTTCCAGGTGGAGATCTATCAGACTGCTCACGGACTGCCGCGCAACCCCTTGGTGGCGCAGGGCTACCCGAGCATTGGCTGCGAGCCGTGCACGCGAAAGGTCGCGGCCGGCGAGGACCCTCGCTCCGGCCGTTGGGCAGGGATGGACAAGACGGAATGCGGGATCCACACGTGAGCAGCATCTCCACGAGCAGCGACATCGCCGAGTCCCGCCTGGACACCCTCCACGCCCTCGAGGCGGAGGCGATCCACATCCTTCGCGAGGCCGTCGCCACGGCACGCAAGCCCGTCATCCTCTTCAGCGGCGGCAAGGACTCGGTGGTGGTGCTCCACCTCGCCACCAAGGCGTTCTGGCCCGCGCGCGTGCCGGTTGAGCTGCTTCATGTGGACACGGGCCACAACTTCGACGAGGTACTCGCGTTCCGTGACGCGACCGTCGCGCGGCTGGGCCTACGGCTGCAGGTCGCGTCCGTGCAGTCCTACATCGACGACGGTCGCCTGCGCGAGCGCCCGGACGGAACGCGCAACCCGCTGCAGACAGTTCCCCTCCTGGACGCGATCGCCGAGCACCAGTACGACGTCGTCTTTGGCGGCGCACGCCGCGACGAAGAGAAGGCTCGCGCCAAGGAGCGCGTCGTCTCGCTTCGTGACGAGTTTGGCCAGTGGGACCCACGCAATCAGCGTCCCGAGCTGTGGAACTTGTACAACACCCGCCACTTGCCGGGCCAGCATGTTCGCGTCTTCCCGCTGAGCAACTGGACCGAGCTCGACGTGTGGCGCTACATCGAGCGCGAAGGCATCGAGCTGCCGTCCTTGTACTACGCGCACGAGCGCCCAGTGTTCCTCCGCGACGGCATGTGGCTCACCCCGCACCCCGCGGTTCCCGTGAGGGAGTCCGACGCCGTGGTCACCAAGACGGTCAGGTACCGCACGGTGGGGGATGCGTCGTGCACGGGCGCCGTGGAGTCGTCTGCCGTCACAGTCGCGGACGTCATCGCCGAGGTAGCCGCGACCCGCGTCACCGAACGTGGCGCCACTCGCGCTGACGACCGCATGAGCGAGGCCGCCATGGAGGACCGCAAGAAGGAGGGGTACTTCTGATGACGGCGGTTGACGTTCGCGCCTCTTCCCTGCTCCGCTTCGCCACGGCGGGCTCCGTCGACGACGGCAAGTCCACGCTCGTTGGGCGATTGCTGTACGACACCAAGTCGATCCTCGCGGACGCCTACGAGGCGGTGGAGCGCGTGTCACGCGCGCGCGGGGCCGAGACCGTTGACCTCGCGCTGCTCACGGACGGCCTGCGTGCTGAGCGCGAGCAGGGCATCACCATCGACGTGGCCTACCGCTACTTCTCCACGCCCAACCGCACCTTCATCCTCGCGGACTGCCCCGGACACGTGCAGTACACGCGCAACACGGTCACCGGCGCCTCCACCGCCGATGCCCTCATCGTTCTCGTCGATGCGCGCCACGGGGTGGTGGAGCAGACGCTGCGGCACCTCGCGGTGGCCGCGCTGCTGCGCGTGCCGCACGTCATCGTGGCGGTCAACAAGATCGACCTCATCGACTTCGCTCGCGAGCCCTTCGACGCGATCGCCGCCGACGTCGCCGCGCACGCGGCCAAGTTGGGCATGCCCGACGTCGTCGCGATCCCGGTCTCCGCCCTCGAGGGCGACAACGTCGTGGAGCGGTCTGCCCGGACCTCTTGGTACGACGGGCCAACGGTGCTGGAGCTGCTCGAGACCGTTCCCGGAGCGGATGAGCTGGCGGCAATCGCCCAGGGCGGCTGGCGTGTGCCGGTGCAATACGTGCTGCGCCCCCAGGACGCGGCCATCAGCCCTGAGTTCCGTGAGTACCGCGGATACGCGGGCCAGGTTGCCGAGGGCACCATTCGCGTTGGCGACGCCGTGGTGGTGCAGCCTTCCGGCCGCCGCACCACTGTCGCGGGCATCGACACGGCCGACGGCCCGCTCGCCGAGGCCGCGGCCGGCGCCTCGGTCTCGATTCGCCTGACCGACGACGTCGACGTGGCCCGCGGCGACCTGCTGAGTGCAGCCGGAGACGCGGCCCTGGCCGTCAAGAACTTTCACGCCCACGTGGCGTGGCTCGCCGAGCGCCCACTGCGGCTCCGCGAGCGGGTGCTCGTGCAGCACGGATCCGCCCTGGTCCAGGCAATGGTCGTGGGCATCGAAGGCAAGCTCGACATCTCCCTGCCTGGCGGCACTCTCGACGCGTCGATCGTGCCCGGCGAGGAGCTTGAGCTCAATGACATTGGCGTCGTCACGTTGCAGCTTGCGCAGCCGCTGGCGATTGAGGACTACGGCAACCACCGCCGCACCGGAGCGTTCTGCCTGGTAGATGCTCAGGACGGGAGCACGCTCGCCGCGGGCACCGCACGCGCGGCTGTTCCCGGAACCGGCGTGGACGGGTACCTGTCGATCTGACCCGGCCACAGCGTCGGGCTTGCTAGCCCGCCTCTGCCCCAAGCGAAGTTCCGCACGGACCATGTGAACCGTGGGGCCAAAGTGACAACGCCACGCGCAAAGCCGCGTCACATTAGCCCCTCCGCTCCCATGAGCCGTGCGGAGCAACGCGAGCGCCGCGCGGGCGTCGGGCGTCGGGCGGGTGCAACTTCACACAGAGTTAACACAGCCGTCACCCAAACGTCGCGAGCCCGCACTTAGCCTGGAGAAGCCGGGCCAATCCCGGCCGCAAGCAAGGCATCGCGCCTGAACGAAGTCGCGAGCGCCACCGCCAAAGTCGTCGAACCACACTCCGGGGGGAGCGGTTCGCTCCCTTGACCTGTTGGGAGACGACTCATGGCAGACACCAACCGCACCGGCGCGCACTCGCCCGTGATGACGCTGCTCGTGCTGATCGCCACGCTCGGCATCCTCGTCTATTCGGCGTTCCTGCTGAACCCGGCGAACCGTGGCGACCTGCTGCCCTACGTCATGGTGATCAGCGCCGAGAGCATCCTCGTGGCGCACGCGCTGCTTGCGATGTGGACCATCCTGGCTGGCAGCGTCGATCCCCGTGACTTCGCCTATCACCGCACCAGACGCCTGCTATTTGGGCGGTCCCACGCGGGCGATCCACGCGAGTGGCCGCTGCAGATCGAGGACCAGCGCATCTACGTGGACGTCTTCATCACCGTCTACGGCGAGGACGTCGACGTCATCCGGCGAACGGTGACCGCGGCCCTCGCACTCAAGGGCCGCCACCGCACGTGGGTGCTCGACGACGGCCGCAGCGACGAAGTGCGAGACATGGCGAGCGAGCTCGGCGCTCGCTACGTGCGCCGTCTCAGCGGTGGCGGCGCCAAGGCGGGCAACGTCAATCACGCCCTCACGCTCGCGAAGGGAGACTTCTTCGCGATCTTCGATGCCGACTTTGTCCCAGACCCAGAGTTCCTCGTCGAGACCGTGCCGTTCTTCGTGGACGGCGAGGTGGCCTTCGTCCAGACCCCGCAGACCTACGGCAACCTCCACACCACGATCGCGCGCGGCGCCGCCTACATGCAGGCGGTGTTCTACCGATTCATCCAGCCCGGCCGCAATCGCTTCAACGCGGCGTTCTGCGTGGGCACCAACGTGGTGTTCCGGCGTGCGGCGATCGACGACATCGGTGGCATGTACACCAACTCAAAATCCGAGGACGTGTGGACCTCCCTCATGCTCCACGAGCGCGGGTGGCGCTCGGTCTTCATCCCCACGGTGCTCGCCGTAGGCGACGCCCCGGAGACCGTCGAGGCGTACTCGAAGCAGCAGCTGCGGTGGGCCACCGGCGGCTTCGAGATCCTGCTCACCCACAGCCCACTCAGCCCGCGCCGCCGCCTCACGATCGACCAGCGCATCCAGTACCTGGTGACGGCGTCGTTCTACCTCACCGGCATCTGCCCGTTCATCCTGCTGCTGGTCCCCCCGCTAGAGATCTACTTCGACCTGCGGCCCATGAACCTGTCAATATCGGTCGCCACCTGGTTCCTCTACTACGCGGGCTTCTACCTCATGCAGATTCTCCTGGCCTGGTACACCGTCGGCTCGTTCCGTTGGCAGACCCTCACGCTCGCCACCGTGAGCTTCCCCATCTACATCAAGGCCCTCATGAACGTGGTGAGGGGCAAGGATGTGGGTTGGCAGGCCACCGGCACAGCGCGCGGCTCCTCGCCGTTCAACTTCATCGTTCCCCAGGTGATGTTCTTCGTGTTCCTGTTCCTCACCTCGCTGGTCGCGATCTGGCGAGACGTCGACAACGGGGTGTTCACGCTCGCGACCGCGTGGAACCTCACGAACACCGTGATCATGGGCGGCTTCATGCTCACGGCCCGCAGGGAAGCACGCGCCATTCGCAAGGGCCGGGTTTCGCACGTCCTGCCCGACGCTGTGGCCGAGTTGCCGCCTCCCGTCACCGTTGTGGCGCGGCCCTTGGATAGCAGGCTCGACGATCGAATTCCGGAGGTGGTCTCATGACGTGGGGCGCTCGATTCAAGATGTTCTTTGGCCTGGTATTTGTACTGCTGGTGACCGCAGGCGCCACGCTCGTCTTCAACCAGCGACAGACTCAAGTGACCAGCTCGACAGCTCAAATCGCAGCTCAGGCCTACGACGTGGGCAGCGACTACGGCGGAATCGTCAGCGAGTCATTCGTGGCGGAGGGCGACGAGGTGAGCGAGGGGCAGCGCATGTTCGCCGTCCGCAGCCTGCAACTGGAGCGGGACATCTCCACGGGAGCGGTGTCGCCCGGTCAGGAGTCCATCCAGTCCGACGACACTCTGGTGATCCGCGCGGCCACCACTGGCGTCGTCTCCGATATCGGTTCGGATGAGGGTTCGTACGTTTCGCCCGGCTCAGTTCTCGCGACGATCGACGCTGACGGTTCCCTCTACGCAGAGGCGGAGTTCGTCCTCACCCCAAGGGACTTTGCGCGCATCGACGAGGGCGCGGCCGTGACGCTGCGCCTTCCCAACGGCACCGAGTACGACGGCAAGGTCGAGGACCTCACCGTCGAGACGGTGGAGGGCACCGCTCACGTCACCGCCAAGATCGCATCCGACGGCCTCGCCGCCGCCGAGCCGGCGCCACTCCTGAAGCCCGGCACGCCGCTCGACGCGACGCTGAGCCTCCATGACGACGGGCCGCTCGCCGGGCTCCACGACGCCCTGAGTGACTTCGCTAGGAAGATCGGCCTATGACGTTGCGTCCGGTAGCCGTCGTGGCGGGGGCACTCGTGCTCGCGTGCGCGCTCGCAGCGTGCACCGCTGAGGGCAACCCGGCCATACCGTCGGCCAGTGCCAACCCACCACCAGAGGTGACGCTGCCACTGCAGTCGCTGGGCACGGATGTTGCGTTGCGCCTGGCAGATGATGCGATCCCGCCAACGAACCGCTGGTACTCATCGCTGGCCTTCGGCGAGCCGGGCTTGCCGGTGTTCCCCAAGCCGCTCTCGTTCGCCCCCACCGAGGGCGGGTTCACGATGGGCCTCACGCGACCAGCCGCGAGCGCCGATGCGATCATGGCTCCCGCCGTCGCCGATCTCGCCGTGACGGTCACGGGCGCCGCGGGCTACGGGATCGTGAGCGCCGCGAATGCCGTGGGCGCCACGGTGCTGATGGGCGACGCGCGGGTCTCCGTGGCGCAAGGCTGGCCAGTGGTGGGCGTGACGGCCGACGCTCCGGTGACTCTCGCGCTCGGCGCCGTCTTCTCCCCGGTCGCAGATGGCACTTTCGTGGCTACGATCAATGGCACTCAGTATGGCGTGACGATTCGCGGCGGCGGCCTTGACGGGACTGCCGTCCAGTTGGAGGAGGGCGGGTGGGCCCAGTTCTTCGCCGTGCCGAGCGGCGGTGACGCTCTTGCATTTGCGCAGGCCCTCGGTGACCCTGTCACCGAAGTCGCGTGGACCGGCGGCGTTGAAGGCGACAGCGCAACCACCACTCTCACCTACGGGCCCAAGACGGTGCTCACGATGCCGCGGGAGCGAGCAGAATCCGCTGGGCTCGACTGCTCCCTGGGCACCTATATGACGATCGACGGCGAGTTTGCGGTGTGCGCCGCGGGGCAGGTGTCGTGGAGCGTGCCAGCCGTCCGCCCCAGTGGGGAACTGGACCTCAGCGACGTCTCCGACGACCAACGCGACGCGATCTTGGCCGCCCTCAAAGCCGACGTCGCAGCTCTGCCAGCCCTCCCGTCGGACAGTTACTTTGGCGGAAAGGCGCTGTATCGCCTTGCCAATCTCTTGACGATCGCGACGGCGCTCGGTGACGAGGACTCCGCCGACACCGTCCGCACGGTGCTCACCGAGGCCCTCGAGGAGTGGGGCGAGGCTGGGCGTTGCGAGACGGGAGAGGCGCGCTGTTTCGTCTATGACCCCGTCCTCAAGGGCGTAGTGGGGGTCACCCCTGCATTCGGCAGCGAAGACTTCAACGACCACCACTTCCACTACGGGTATCTGCTCTACGCGGCGGCCGTCGCCGCAGCGGAGGATCCCGCGCTCGCCGAGCGGATCGGGCCGGTCTTTGACCAGGTTGCTGCGGACATTGCAAGCGCCGACATTGCGGCGGCCGACGGTGGGACCGACTTCCCTGGTATCCGTACCTTTGACCCAGTTGCGGGGCATTCGTGGGCCTCCGGCTTCTCGCCGTTCGCAGACGGCAACAATCAGGAGTCGAGCTCAGAGGCGGTCTCTGCGTGGAACGCGGTGGCGCTGTGGGCCGCGGTGCGCGGGGACGGTGCGCTCGAGACGCGCGCTCGATGGATGCTCGCGGCGGAGGCCGACGCCGCGCGCAGGCTCTGGCTGGACCCGAACCTTTCGTCTTTCCCCGAGTACGCGCACCCCATCGTCGCGATGGAGTGGGGTGCAAAGCGCGACTACGCCACCTGGTTCAGCGCGGAGCCGTCAGCGATGCTCGGCATCCAGCTCATTCCTATGGCGCCGTTTGCTGCCGAGTATCTGCGGCCCATCGACGCTCGACAGATCACGGCGTCGATCGCCCAGGCAACCTCGGCTGGCATCGAGGTTCAGTTCGGCGATTACCTGCTGATGTACGGGGCCTTGGCGGGTGACGAGGCGCGAAGCGCGGCTTGGGTGGCCGCCCAAACCCTGCCCGACTCGGCGATAGACGACGCTGACTCGCGCACCTACTTGCTCGCGTGGCTGGCCGCGAGCGGTGCCAGCAGATGACGTGGCGGCACCCAGCGGCCCTGACACAATGGCGAGGTGACCACCGCCCCACTTGACCGCCGCGGTCTGCTGTTCGGGGCGTCGGCCTATCTTGTGTGGGGGCTGTTCCCGCTCCTCATGCACGCGCTCATCCCGGCGAGCGCTCTGGAGATCACGGCTCAGCGCGCGATCTGGTCACTGGGAGTGTGCCTCGTCATCGTGGCGTGCGTGCGCGGGTGGTCGCGGCTGCGGGTGGTGCTGACGAATCGGCGCACGCTGCTGACGCTCGCGCTTGCCGCGATCTTGATTGCCGCGAACTGGCTCGTGTACGTCTACGCGGTGGTCACCGACCAGGTGGCGTCCGCTTCGCTTGGCTACTACATCAACCCGCTTGTGACGGTGGCGCTCGGCGTCGTTGTGCTGGGCGAGCGGCTGCGCCGAATGCAACTCGTGGCGGTGGGGATTGCGGCGATAGCCGTGGCCGTGATCGGGATCGAGATGGGCACGCTGCCGTGGATCTCGCTCGCGCTCGCGTTCTCGTTCGGGTTCTACGGGCTCATCAAGAAGCGGGTTGGGGCCTCGGTTGATGCGATCACCGGTCTCACTGTGGAGACTCTGGTGCTCGCGCCCTTTGCTCTCGTGGCGCTGGTGTGGATGTCGCGAGCGGGGACGCTCACGTTCGGGGCACGCGGCTCAGAGGGCCTTGGCCTGCATCACGACCTGCTGCTCGTTTCTGCAGGTATCGCGACGGTTGGCGCGCTGCTCCTGTTCGCGGCCGGCGCCGCGCGACTGCCGCTCAACATCACGGGACTGCTGCAGTACATCGCACCAACCATGATGTTCATGCTGGCGGTCTGGTACTTCCACGAGCCAATGCCCGCGGGCCGGTGGATCGGCTTCGCGCTCGTGTGGGTGGCGCTAGTGCTGATCACCGTTGACTCGTGGCGGGCATGGTCCAAGCGCAGCGATCCCGACGCGGAGCCCGAATTCGCCGAAACGGTCTAGGACGGCTCGATCGGCGTCCACGCGAACTGATACGAGTCATCGTCGAGTCCGGCGCCGAGCAGGAGAACCATTTCCGAATCCTCAAGATCTTCGGCATCAAATCCGTCGCAAGGGACTAGGCGCTCGGCGGGCTCAACAAGTGCTGAATACACAGTGCCCGTGATGCTGCCGGTATCCGCAATGCCGACCGAGTCTTGTGGCCACCGCCCGCGCTCATCACCGGGGTTGGCTGCCGCGACGCCGACGATCTCGCCGTCCTTGGCTGCCGCCACCCATGTGAAGAGACCAACGCCAAGGACTTCCTGACCCGAGGCGTTCCAGGCGCGCGCCCAACCCATGCCGGGCGAGGACTTGTCCGCACTGAGGACCTTCTCGAGCTCGCCGGTGACGAGCACGCCGCCATCTCCAAACTCGAATGGATCCAAGCCCGGCAGGGTTGCGGGAACAGAGCCGCTCTGCCAGCGCACATCGAGCCCGAGCGTGCCCTCGAGTTCCTCGGACAGCGGAGCGCCGCACGCGAAGACCGCGGCCTCCGGTCCCTGAAGCGCCGCGGTCACCGCTGGCACAGTACTTGCAGAGACGGTCGGCTCCGGGGAGGAGCCAGGCAGAGTTTCGGTTGGCGCCGGGGACGGAGTGCCCGCTGATGTCGCCGTCGGTCCTGGGCCGCAGGCCAGGAGGTCTGGATCCACTTCGTGGTGAGTCGTGGTCACAGTAAACGTGCCGCCTTCGGCAAGGCGCACCCTCAGCGCTACGGACACTACGTTCTCGGTGAAGGCGAGCGTAGGCAAACTGTCGCCGTCCGCGAGCGGATACTCGGTGGTCCCGATCGTGGTCGTGACTATCGCGTCAGTGTTCGCCCCGGCAGGCACCGCGGTCGCCGAATAGGACAGCCCGCCGATGCCGGTTAGGGGCCGCAGTACAGACGACAGAGCCTCAGTGTCGACGCCTTCAGGAACGTCGCTCGGCACCACCGTGGTCCACTCGTAGTCCTTGACGAAGGGGGTGACGCCGTCCCATGCCTCGCCCGCTCCGCTGTCGGCGTCGAAGTCGATCACCATCGGCTCCTGGACTATCGACTGGGCACTCTCGCGAGCCGCGACCACCGTTCCGTCGAAGACGTAGTCCCCCCCTTGGGTTGCCTCCACGCGCGTGACTACGCCGTCCGGGGTGACAACGACCACTCCGCGGTGGGGGGCGTTTGCCCGCAGATCGATATAGGCACGGAAACGAAGCTGGAAGTCACCCAGCGACTCCGGATTCGGAGGCAGGTAGAAGTCGGTGGCGTTGCATGACACGCTCGCGCCGGGTTGCACGGTACTCCCAAGCCGCCCACCGGGCACGAGCCACCACACAGCTCCCACCGCGCCGATCCCGACAGCGGCCGCGGTCCCCATGCCAGCCGAGCGTGCCGCGCGCCGACGCCGGATCGCGCCAATAGTCCGGCTCGCGTCGAGCGATACCTGCCGCCCGGCGTCGGCCTCAAATGCCTCGTTGAGCACATCACCAAGTCCAGTCATCGCCCCTCCTTTCCCGGAGCGGAAACCCGCACCGTGTCTCTTACACTGACGTCGAGTCGCAATTCGTCGGCGAGTCTGCCCGACGCGTCGGCCAGGTACCGCTTGACGGTCCCCTCCGCGAGTCCCAATTGGGCGGCGATCTGGGGCACGGTGAGGTCGTCGAAGAAGCGGAGCACTATGCACGCCCGCTCGCGCGGCGACAGCGAATGCAGCGCGGCGCGGACGTCGAGCCCCGCGTCGAGGTCCGCCATGGACTCTTCTCGTTGAAACGCCCTGGTGGCAGCTCTGGAACGCGCCCCGCGGGAGCGCGCCCTGTCGATGGCGATGGTCGGCATGGTGCGACGCACGTATGCCTCGGCGTGATCGAGGTCGCGAATGCCGCGATTCCTTGAGAACGTCTTGACGATCGCGTCGTGCACCAGGTCTTCGGCGTCTCCGTCGCGCGCCACGAGCATGCGGCCATAAGCGACGAGCCGCTGACCGCGCTCCGCGATCAGTTGCTCAACAAGCGCCTGCCACTCCCGCACGCCGTCTCCCCTCGGGTCCACCTTCTACCCAACACACGGAGGCCGCGGCGGAAACGTTGGGCTAGAGCACGGTCGCGATGATCATCCCGTCGTAGAACTTGGCACCGACGGTCTGGACGACGGACCCCTCGACCCGCGGATCCGCACCAATGCGCTCGACGATCGCCCGCGCCCCCTGAATGCTCCCGTCGGCGGAGTCCGCGTCGATGAGCCCACCGTCTCGCACCACGTTGTCCACGATCACAAGCGTTCCCGCATGCACGCGCGTCATCGCCGCCTCGTAATAGTTGAGATTGTTGGGCTTGTCGGCGTCGATGAAGACAAGGTCGTAGGGCTCGTCGTAATCGAGCGTTCCCACGTTGTCGATCGCAGGCCCGACGCGCACCTCGACCCGGTCTCCGACGCCAGCTTGGGCGAGGCTCGCCCTGGCGATCTCTGCGTGGCGCGGCTCGAGCTCGAAGGTGACCACGGATCCCTCTGGGCCTACGGCACGGGCGAACCACAGCGTGGAATAGCCGCCGAGCGTGCCGAACTCGAGCACCCGGCGTGCTCGACACGCCCTAGCAAGCACGGCGAGCAGCTTGCCCTGCGCCGGGCTTACCGCGATGTTGGGCAGGCCCGCGTCTCGCTGGTTCTGCAGAACCCGAGCCGCGTCGGCATCGGACGCCGTGTAGTGCTCCTCGATGTAGGAGTCGACGGCGGCCCAGCGCTCCGACCCGGTGAGATTGGTTGAGCTCGACATGCGTCCACACTAGCGACGGGGAGGTCCTGCGACTCGCTGCGCTCGCGCAGGATGACACGGGCTCGCGCAGGATGACACGGGCTCGCGCAGGATGACACGGACTCGCGCAGGATGACCGTTAGGCGGTGCGAGCCACCAGCGAGTCGGCGAAGTCGATGAGCGAGGCCTTCACGTCCCGCTCGGGGAGCAGGGCGATCGCCTCCTTGGCGCGCGCGGCCCATTGCGCGGCCAGGGCCGCGGTCTCGTCAACGACGGGGTGGGCGCCCAGCCGGGCAACCACGGAGGCGAGCGCCTCGTCGGAGCTGAGGTCGCCGTCGATCGCCGCGAGGAGATCGGCGTCGTCTGCGAGATCCCGCGACTCCGCGCGGGATGACAAATCTGCCGCGCGGGATGACGATGCTGCAGCGACCCGACGCCGGAGCAGTAGGACCGGCATGGTCGCCACTCCCTCGCGAAGGTCGGTACCAGGCGTCTTGCCCGTGGTGGCGGCGTCCGAGCGGACGTCGATGACGTCGTCGGCCAGTTGGAAGGCGACACCAGCCAGCTCGCCGTAGCGCGTGACCTGCTGCACGACGGACGGGGCACAACCCGCGAACATCGCGCCAAATCGCGCCGATGTAGCGATCAGCGAACCGGTCTTGTCGGCGAGCACCTGCAGGTAGAACTCAACCGGGTCGTCCTCCGGCAGTGGACCAACGGTCTCGTGCAACTGTCCAAGACACAGCCGCTCAAACGTCTCAGCCTGGATGCGCACGGCCTGAGGGCCGAGGTCGGCCACAACGGCAGACGCCCGAGCGAACAACAGGTCGCCCGTGAGGATGGCCACCGAGTTGCCCCATACCTCGTGAGCCGCTGGCGCCCCGCGACGGGTGGGCGCGGAGTCCATGACGTCGTCGTGGTACAGCGTCGCCAGGTGGGTGAGCTCGACGACGACCGCGGCATCAACGACCTCCGGTCGCGAGGCGTCTCCCAGGTGAGCCGCCAGCAGCGCGAGTGCCGGGCGTAGGCGCTTGCCACCGGCGTTGACCAGGTGGCGCGAGGTCGCGTCCGCGAGCCGATCTGACTGCGAGACCGCATCACGCAACCGCTCCTCGACAAGGGCGAGCCGCGCCTGCAGCGCCTCGTCAAGGCCACCCTGGCCCACGAGCGACGCCATGAGCCGTCAGCTTCCGTCCGAGAGCGAGGAGAGCAGCACCCCTGCGTCCTCGGCCGCGGCGAGCGCGGGTCCAGGCACGATGCCGAGCAGGAGGGTGAGCGCGGCGGTGACGACCACAACGGTGCGGGTGAGCGGCGAGTACTCGATCTCGATCGCGTCCTCGTGGCCCTCGGGCACGTCGGTGAAGAACATCAGCACGATCAAGCGAACGTAGAAGAACGCGGCCGCCGCCGAGGCCAGCACAGCCACGAGCACGAGCGGCCAGGCGCCCTGCTCAATGGCCGAACGGAAGACCACGAACTTTCCAACGAAACCAGCGGTGAGCGGGATGCCGGCGAACGACAGCAGGAACAGCGCCATCGCGGTGGCGAGCCACGGGGCGCGCTTGCCCAACCCGGCCCACTGCCCAAGGCGAGTGGCCTCGGCGCCGACCGCGCCGTCGGCCGTGCGCTCACGCACCTGGGTGACGACCGCGAACGCACCGAGCGATGCGAGACCGTAGGCGAGCATGTAGAACGGCAGAGAGCTCAGCGCGTCCGGGCTGAAGCCCGCGAACGCCACGAGGATGAAGCCGGCGTGCGCCACCGAGGAGTACGCGAGCATGCGCTTGATGTCGGTCTGCACGAGCGCTACCAGCGTCGCGAAACCCATCGTCAGGATCGCGACGGTCCAGAAGAGCCAGTTGAGTTCCCACTCGAGCGGGTACAGCGAAGCGAAGACGATCCGCAGAAGCGCGGCTACCGCGGCGGCCTTCGTCGCCGCAGCCATAAAGCCGGTGACCGACGTTGGGGCACCCTGGTAGACATCCGGCACCCACGAGTGGAACGGGACCGCGCCGAGCTTGAAGAGCAGGCCAACGAGGATGAGCACGGCGGCGGCGATGATGACCGGGTCGCGGCCAGCGATGATCTCGATCGCTCGCTGCACAGCGGTGAATGACGTCTGTCCGGTTGAACCGAACAGCAGCGCCACGCCGAAGATGTAGATCGCCGAGGAGAACGCGCCCAGCAGGAAGTACTTCAGGGCGGCCTCGTGGGACATTGCCCTGCGCCGGCGAGCGAGCGCCACCAGAATGTACAGCGGGAGCGAGAAGAGCTCGAGCGCGACAAAGAGGAACACGTAGTCCGTCACCGCGGTGAAGAGCATCATGCCGCCCACTGCGAACAGCAGCAGGGGGAACACCTCGGTGACCTGCATCCCCGCGCGCAGCGCGCGGGTCTCGTCCATGGTTCCAGGGGCGGTGGACCCGAGCGGAGTGAACTCTTCCTCTCCCCTACGGGTGCGCGCCGCAAACAGCAGCAGCGCCAGCACGCCGAACACCGTCAGGAGAACCTGCCACGCGAGCGACTGCTTGTCGACCACGAGCATGAGGCGCAGCACCACCGTGCCGCTGCCCTCTTGCGTGGCCCACAGGAAGATCGCGGCTCCGAGCGCGGCGACCAACGCCGCTCCAGACAGCGCGAACTGCGCGAGACGGCGCGCAGAGGGCTTGCGAACGAACGCCTCGACGAGGATGCCGACGGCGCCCGCGAGCAGCACGATCAGAATGGGCGTCAGCGGCGCCCACGTGATTACCGGCTTGGTCCAGTTCACTTGCCGGCCTCCTGGGAAACGATCGTCACGATGTCATTGACCGGCTCGCGAAGAACATCCAAGAGGATGCCGGGCACGAAGCCGAGCACGAGCATCGCGATGATGAGCGGCCACGTGACGAGTCGCTCGCGGAGCGAAAGGTCCCTTGTCCCCTCCATCTGAGCAGGCGCCGGTCCGGTGAACACCCGCTTGTACGTAAGCAGGATGTACAGCGCGGCGAGCACCACACCGATGGCCGCGAACCAGATGGCGACCGGCACCACAGGGTATGCGCCGATGAACACAAGGATCTCCGAGATGAACGGCGACAGGCCGGGGAGCGACAGCGCGCTCAGGCCAATGATGAGGAACGTGCCGGCAAGGACGGGCGCGATCTTCTGCAGGCCGCCGTAGTCCTTGAGATTCGCGCTGCCGTGGCGCTTAATGAGATACGCAACGGCGAAGAACAGCGCACCGGTCGACAGGCCGTGGTTGAACATGTACAGCGCGGATCCCACCATCGAGGTCTGCGCAAACGCGAAGATGCCGATGATCATGATGCCGAAGTGGCTCACCGAGGTGAACGACACGAGGCGCAGCATGTTCTCCTGGCCGATCGCCAACACGGCTCCGTAGAGCACGGAGATCACGGCGAGCAAGATGATCACTGGCGCTGCCCAGTGCGCGGCGTTGGGGAACAGCACCAGGCAAAGGGTGAGCATTCCGAACGTGCCGATCTTGTCTAGCACGGCCACTAGCAAGGCAGTAGTAGAGGGACGAGCGCTCTCGGCGACACTCGGCAGCCAGGTGTGCACGGGGAACATCGGCGCCTTGATCGCGAACGCAATGAAGAACGCGAGGAACAGGAGGCGCTCGGTGCTGGTCGACAACGTCAGTCCCGTGAGCTTGTCGGTCAGGAAGCCCTGCTCGCCGCCGGGCCCCGCCACGTAAAGAGCGATGACGCCGACGAGCATCACCAGGCCACCGACGAGCGAGAAGATCAGGAACTTCACCGCCGCGTAGCGCCGCTGCAGGCCACCAAAAGACCCGATGAGGAAGTACATCGGGATGAGCATGGCCTCGAACAGCACGTAGAACAGGAAGATGTCGCGCGCGGCGAAGATGCCAATCATGAACGCCTGGCTTGCGAGCACAAGGGCCAAATACGTGGCCCGACGCTTCGCCTCCTTGTCGTCGCGCCAGGACGAGAGGATGGCGAGGGGGACAAGGATCGCGCTCAACACCACGAGGGAAAGGCCGATGCCGTTGACGCCAAGTGCCCACGAGGTCCCGATCTGCGGGATCCACGAATACGTCTCGGCGAACTGGATGGTGCCCGCGCTGCCCTGGTCAAAGCGGAAGAACAGGATCGCCGCCAGCAGCACCTCGACAATCGCGAACCCGAGCGCGATCTCGCGTGCCTTGTCGCGGGCCTGCGGCAGGAACAGCACGCCCGCGCCGAGCGCGGGCAGCGCCACCATGACGGTCAAGATGGGGAACATCACTTGCCTCCCCACACCGCGAAGAAGGCGATGAGCAGCACGCCCGTGGCCATGATGAGCGCGTAGGCGCGCACCTTGCCACCTTGGAACCTGGTGAGGACCTCACCTGTCTTGGCGGTGCCCGCACCGGTGCCGTTCACGGCGCCGTCCACGAGGGCTGCGTCCGCGTAGACGAGGGTGCGGGTCAGGTGGGTGCCCGGGCGCTCAAACACCGCGCGGTTGACCGAATCCTGGAAGAGGTCATTGCGGGCCGCAATCGTTGCGAGCGAGGCGGCGGGGGCGGTGAGTGGCACGTCGGCCCTTCCGTACTTGAGCCAGGCAAAGCCAGCGCCGAGCAGAACCAGCACCAGCGTCGTGACCGTGATCACGGGAACCGAGAGCACAGGCTCTCCATGCTCACCGTGCCCCGTGACGGGAGCGAGCCAGTTCACGAAGCGGTCGCCGGACGCGAGGATGAGACCCAGGAAGGCCGAGCCGATCGCGAGCACGATCATCGGGGCCGTCATGATGGCGGGGCTCTCGTGCGGGTGCTGATCGTCCGTCCACCGGGCCTTGCCGTGGAAGGTCATGAAGAACAGACGCGACATGTAGAAAGCAGTGAGGCCGGCTCCTATGAGGGCCGTGAGGCCGAACACCCACGGCTGCCATCCCTCGCCGATGAACGCGGCCTCGATGATCTTGTCCTTCGAGAAGAACCCAGAGAACGGCGGCACACCAAGGATCGCTAGCCAGCCAAGACCGAACGTCACCCACGTCACCACCATGGCCGTGCGCAGCGCGCCGAAGCGCCGCATGTCGACCTGGTCGTGCATGCCGTGCATGACGGAGCCGGCGCCGAGGAACATGCCCGCCTTGAAGAAGCCGTGCGTGACGAGGTGGAAGATCGCGAACGCGTATCCGACCGGCCCAAGCCCCGCCGCGAGCATCATGTAGCCGATCTGCGACATCGTCGAGGCCGCAAGCGCCTTCTTGATGTCGTCCTTCGCCATACCGACGATTGCCCCAAAGGTGAGCGTGACGGCACCCACGATCGCCACTACGAGTTGGGCGTTGGGCGCTCCCTCGAAAATCGGAGCCGAGCGGACGATGAGGTAGACGCCCGCGGTCACCATGGTCGCGGCGTGAATGAGGGCCGACACAGGCGTGGGGCCCGCCATAGCGTCGCCGAGCCACGACTGCAGCGGGAACTGCGCGGACTTGCCGCACGCCGCAAGCAGCAAGGTGAGGCCGATTGCTGTGAGCTGCGCGGTCGACGCATGCTCGGCGCCTGCGAAGACGGTCTGGAAATCGACTCCACCGAAAGCGGTGAACATCAGGCCCATCGCGATGATGAGCCCAAGGTCGCCGATACGGTTCACGACGAATGCCTTGTTGGCGGCCGTCGCGTAGTCGTTGCGGTAGTTCCAGAAGCCGATGAGCAGGTACGACGCCAGGCCCACGCCCTCCCAGCCGACGAAAAGCAATAGGTAGGAGTCCGCGAGCACCAGTAGCAGCATCGCCGCGATGAAGAGGTTCAGATAGGCGAAGAAGCGGCGGCGGTCGGGGTCGTGCTCCATGTAGCCAACGGCATAGATGTGGATCAGCGTGCCCACAAAGGTCACGAGCAGCACGAACGTCATCGACAGCGGGTCCACGAGCAGGCCCGCGTCAAGGTTCAGTTCGCCGGTGGCGATCCAGGTGAACAGGTGCACCGGGTGCGAGCGGTCGTCCGAGTCCAGCCCCAGCATCTGCAGGAATGCGATGAACGCGACAACGAAGCCAGCCGTGGAGGCGCCGACGCCCACCCAGTGTCCCCACGCGTTGGCGCGCTTGCCGGCAAGCAGCAGCACAAATGCGCTTGCCAGGGGCACGGCCACGAGGAGCCAGGTCAGATCAAGCATGGTCAGCCCTTCAGCTCCGACGGGTCATCCAGGGAAATGGACTGGCGGGCGCGGAAGATCGCCACGATGATCGCGAGCCCAACCACCACCTCAGCAGCGGCGACAACCATGATGAAGAACGCCATCACCTGGCCGTCGACGGTGCCATGCATGTTGCTGAAGCCGACGAATGCGAGGTTGGCGGCATTGAGCATGAGTTCGACGCCCATGAACGCGATGATCGCGTTGCGACGGAGCAGCACCGCAGCCGATCCGATGGAGAACAGCACGCAAGCCAGATAGATGAAGGCGACGGGACTCACTATTCGCGACCCTCCTCTGTCTCGGCGGAGATGCGCGCCGCGTCAGCGCGGTATGGGCTCTCATCCTCGATCTGGTGGCGCTCCTGGAGCACTCGCGAGATCGACTCTTCGATGGGCTGCCCATGCGGATCGAGCGCAGGAACGTCTAGCGCGTTGTGACGGGCGTAGACGCCCGGCATCGGCTTGTTCACGGGGTTAGCGCCCACGCGGATGCGATCCTCCGCGATCTCCTTCTGGGAGTGCTTGGGAGTGAGGCGCGGCACGTGTGTCAACACGAGAGCGCCAACCGCGGCGACGATGAGGACAAAACCAAGAGCCTCCATGACCACAACGAAGCGGCCAAACAGGGCGCCCGCGATCTGCGGCGGATCACCAACCGTTGGCGTCTGCAGGCTGAAGGTGACGCGCGAGATCACGCCGGTGAGGAACAAGCCGGTGCCCACGGCAACGATGATGCCGATCCAACGCTGGCCAGCGATCGACTCCCTCAGGCTCTCCTTGCCCTTGACGCCGATGAGCATAAGGACGAAGACGAAGAGCATCATCACGGCGCCGGTGTACACCACGATCTGCACCATGCCAAGGAACGGCGCCGCGAGCATGATGTAGGCGACCGCGAGGCCGATCATCACCAACACGACGGCCATTGCTACGTGCACGGCCTTCTTGGCGAACAGCAGCGCGAGCGACGGCAGCACGGTGATCGCAGCAACCACCCAGAACAAGAACGGGTTGATCACGCGCCACCGCCAGGGGCGTACGCCGCGCCAGCGTTCTCAGGCAGGGTGGGATCTTCCGGCCGGTGCTCTCGAACCCAATCGACCTGAGCGTCCACAACCTCGGTGACGTCGCCGCGGTAGTAGTCGCCGTCGGTGGTGCCGGGAACCATGGGGTGAGGAGCCGCGAGCATGTTCGCGCCCATGGGCGCGAGCAGATCCTGCTTCTCGAAGATGAGACCGGCGCGAGTAGGGCCAGCAAGTTCGTACTCATTCGTCATCGTGAGCGCGCGGGTGGGGCACGCCTCGATGCAGAGTCCACAGAAGATGCAGCGCAGATAGTTGATCTGGTAGACCCGGCCGTACCGCTCGCCGGGGCTGAACTGCGCGTCGGGCGTGTTGGAGTCGGCCTCGACGTAGATCGCATCGGCGGGGCACGCCCACGCGCACAGCTCGCAGCCAATGCACTTCTCCAGGCCGTCGGCGTAACGGTTCAGTTGGTGGCGCCCGTGATACCGCGGCATCGGCGGAGTCTTCTTGTACGGGTACTGCTCGGTGACCACCGGCTTGAAGAAGTTGCGCAGGGTCACGCCGAAGCCGGCGACGGGGGCGAACGCCTCGCCCAGCGCCCCCTTCTTGGGGAAGTTCGACTCGAACGGCGTATTGGCGCCATCCCGCTCGCGATTCACCTCCCAGCGCTCGTCGTGATCACTCATCGCCAGCCTCCTCGGTAGCGGTGTCGGCGTCGGATCCACGGGCGGCGACTCGTGCCTCAACCGTGCGGCCGGATCGCGGTGATGGGGGCAGAACCTGATGCGTCATAGGCGGAACCGGGTAGCCGCCGGCGAAGGCATCGATCACCTCGACGTCGCGCTCTGGCTCCTCCTCCTTCTCCTTCTTGGCGTCGGAGATGAAACTCCAGAACGCCACCACAAGGAGGATCGCCACTAGCCCTGCCACAGCGTCGAACACGCTCAGGTTGCGGCCCCACGAACCGAAGGCTTGGCGCCCAATCGCGAAGAACGCGAGCCACCCAAGGCCCACCGGAATGAGCACCTTCCAACCGAACTTCATGAATTGGTCGTAGCGGAAGCGCAGCACCGAGCCGCGGATCCACACGAAGACGAACATGATGAGCCAGATCTTGATGATCAGCCAGATGGGCGGGAAGATCCCCGAATTCAGGAAGTCAGCGCCTGGCCAGGATGCTGCCCATGGCGCTCGCCAGCCCCCAAGGAACAGCGTGGCCGCGATCGCGGAGACGTTGATCATGTTCATGTACTCGGCGAGGAAGTACCAGGCGAACTTCGTGGAGGAGTACTCGGTCATGAAGCCCGCGACGAGCTCGCCCTCTGCCTCTGGGAGGTCGAACGGGAGGCGGTTGGTCTCGCCGATCATCGAGATGACGTAAAGCACAAAGGCGGGCAGCAGCGGCCAGACCCACCAACGGTTCGTCTGCGAATCGACGATCGCCGAGGTGCTCATGGAGCCAGCCATCATGAAGACCGTCACGAGCGACAGGCCCATCGCCAGCTCGTAGGAGATCACCTGCGCCGTGGATCGCACCGCGCCCATGAGCGGGTACGTGGAGCCTGATGCCCAGCCGCCGAGCACGATGCCGTACACGCCGATCGAGGCGCACGCCAGGATGTACAGCACGGCCACCGGGAAGTCGGTCAACTGCAGGGGCGTGATCTCGTCGGTGAACGGGATCTTTGTTGCCGGACCAAACGGGATCACGGCGAAGATCAGCAGTGCACAGAACACCGAGATGATGGGCGCCGCGATGTACACGAGCTTCTCCGCCGCGCGCACCGTGATGTCTTCCTTGAAGACCAGTTTGAGTGCGTCCTGAAGGGACTGGAAGAGGCCGAACGGGCCGTGCACGTTGGGGCCCGGACGCTGCTGCAGACGGCCAATCACGCGACGCTCGAACCACACCGCGAAGAGCACGGATACCAGCAAGAACACGAGTACGACGATGGCCTTGATGATGACGACCCAGATCGAGTCGCCGCTCAAAGCGGCCTCGTTGATGCACTTGGCCTGTTCGTCGGTGAGTGTTGCGCCCGCCTGGGTGACGCCGCACAATTTCTGCACCGGCGTCAGCGGCTCTGGTGCCGTGGCGAAGTGGAGCAAGGTGGAAACGACGCTCACGCCGACACCCCCTTCGCCGTCACCTGCGCGCCAGCCTCCACGCCGAGATCCCTAGCCACCCATGAGCCCGGCGACTTGGTAGGCACCCACACCACGCCGTCGGCCATCTCTGTGATGACTACGGGCAGGTCAATCGTGGCGCGGTTGGCGCCCTTGAGCGACACCGCCGCCTCGGCACCGAGCTCCGCGGCGGTGGCCGCGGACATCCGCGCCACTGAGGTGCGGCCGGTTCCGGCGAGGAACGGCTCTCCGTCTTGCAGCGAGCCTTCGTCGACCAGCTGATGCCAGGTCGCCAACACCACGCTGCCCGACGCTGCGGCCGGGCTCGGCGCTGCAGTCGCCTTCACCGTGGGCGCGGCCACTCGCGCGCTGTCGTCCGCACCAAGGGCGCTGATCTCACGCGAGATCTCGAGAACCGTGCCGGTGCCGAGGTCCACGCCCAACTCGCGGGCGAGCACATCGAGAACTCGGTGGTCACTCAGCGCGTCCGTGGGTATGGCCGTGGCGAAGGAGCGCAGGCGCCCCTCCCAGTTGAGGAAGGTGCCCGACTTCTCTGACGGTGGCGCCACAGGCAGCACCACGTCCGCATACTCGGCGACCTCGCCAAGGCGAACCTCAAGGCTCACCACGAAGTCGGTCTTTTCCAGGGCCTTTGCCACATCGCCGGCGAGGTCGGACGGCGTCACGCCGCCCACGACGAGGGCGCCGATCTGACCCTTGGCGGCCGCGGCGACGATCGCGGAGGCACTGCGCCCGGGCTCTGCTGGCAAGTCGTCGACGTCCCACGCGGCGGCGACGGCGGACCGTGCCGCGGCCTTGGTGACATCACGGCCGCCAGGGAGCAGGGTGGGCAGGGCGCCAGCCTCGACGGCACCACGCTCGCCGGCTCGGCGAGGAATCCAGGCAAGCTTGGCGCCCGTCTTCTTCGCGAGAGCGAGAGCCTCCGTGAGCGCGCCAGCCGCACCGGCCGCCCGCTCGCCAACGATAATGACCGAACCCTGCTCGCTCAAGGCGGCCATGGCGTCGGCCGGAAGCTCGCTGAGTGCTACGCCCTCATCTCCGGGGCGCGTCGCGATGAGCGTCGCCCCGAGCTTCTCGTTGCCGCGGCTCAGCCACGGGGCTACGGCGAAGACCTTGTGTGCCGCCTTGTGGAGGCGAAGGAAGACGACCCCGCCCTCGTCCTCTGGCTCGAAGCCAACCAGCAGCACGGTTGGTGCCTTCTCGAGTTCCGCGAAGGTCACGCCAAGGCCGCGACCGGCCACGTGGTGACCGAGGAACGCGAGCTCCTCATCGCTCGCTACGCGCGTGCGAGCGTCGACGTCGTTCGTGCCCAGGACCACACGGGCGAACTTCTGGTAGGCGTACGCGTCCTCGAAGGTGACACGGCCGCCAGGGAGCACGGCTGTACCCTTAGCCTTCTTGCCCTCCGTCGCCGCCCTGATGCCGGCAGCCGCCGCCGCAATGGCGTCGGGCCACGAGGCCTCAACGAGAACGCCGTCGACGCGAACAAGAGGCCTGGTAATGCGGTCATCCAAGTTCTGCCACGCGAAGGCGAAGCGGTCCTTGTCAGTGATCCAGTCCTCGTTGACTACGGGATCCTCGTCCGCGAGGCGGCGCAGTATCTTGCCGCGGCGGTGGTCGGTGCGGATTGCGCTGCCACTCGAGTCGTGCTCGGAGATGCCCGCGCTCGACACGAGGTCGAACGGGCGAGAGCGGAACCGGTAGGCCGCGCTCGTGAGCGCGCCCACCGGGCAGATCTGCACGGTGTTGCCGGAGTAGTACGAGGAGAACGCCTTGCCCGACTCGTCCTCGGCGGCCACGCCGATGGGCCGGTAGCCGTCGAAGTCGAGCACGTCCTCGTCGAAGGTGCCGATCTGCTGCATCGCGCCCCTATTTTGCAGATCGATGAACGCGTCTCCCGCGATCTCCTTGGAGAAGCGGGTGCAACGCTGGCACAACACGCAGCGCTCGCGATCGAGCAGGATCTCGCTGCTGAGCGCGAGCGGCTTCTCGAAGACGCGCTTGACGTCGACGAACCGGCTCTCAGGGCGGCCGTGGCTCATCGCCTGGTTCTGCAAGGGGCACTCGCCGCCCTTGTCGCAGACGGGGCAGTCGAGCGGGTGGTTGATGAGCAGCAGCTCGAGCACGCCCTCTTGAGCACGCTTGGCTTCTGCCGAGGTGTGCTGGGTGTTGACGACCATGCCCTCGGAGACGGTCATGGTGCACGACGCCTGGGGCTTGGGGAACGCGCGCAGGTTGCCGTCGGGGCCAGGGCTGGCGACGTCGACGAGGCACTGGCGGCAGGCCCCGGCCGGCGCAAGGGCCGGGTGGTCGCAGAAGCGCGGGATGTCGATGCCCACCTGCTCCGCGGCGCGGATGATGAGGGTGCCCTTTGGCACAACCACCTCGGTGCCGTCGATCGTGAGCGTCACGGTCTCCACGGCCTGGGCTGCGGCCTTGTCTGCCGTAGTCGTCATGCGGTCACCGCCTCGGTCGCGGTCGAGTAGTCGAAGAGGGCGGACTTCGCGTGGTCGAACGGGCAGCCGCCGCCGGTCACGTGTGCCTCGTACTCCTCGCGGAAGAGCTTGATCGAGCTCGTGATGCAGCTTGTTGCACCGTCGCCGAGCGCGCAGAACGCGCGGCCCAGGATCGAGTCGCACGTGTCGAGGAGCTGCTGAATGTCCTCCATCGAGCCTTGCCCGTGCTCGATGCGCTTGAGGATCTGCACCAGCCAGTAGGTGCCCTCGCGGCACGGCGTGCACTTGCCGCACGACTCGTGCTTGTAGAACTCCGTCCACCGCATGACGGCGCGCACCACGCAGGTGGTGTCGTCGAAGAGTTGGAGCGCCCTGGTGCCTAGCATCGAGCCAGCAGCGCCGACGCTCTCGTAGTCGAGCGGCGTGTCCAGGTGGTCTTGGGTGAAGATGGGCGTGGACGAGCCGCCTGGGGTCCAGAACTTGAGTTCGTGGCCCTCGCGGATCCCGCCGGCGTACTCGAGGAGTTCTCGCAGGGTGATGCCGAGGGGCGCCTCGTACTGACCGGGCTTCTGGACGTGTCCGGACAGGGAGAAGAAGCCCATGCCCTTGGACCGCTCGGTGCCCATTGCCGTGAACCAGTCCACGCCCTTGTCCACGATCGCGGGGACCGACGCGATGGACTCCACGTTGTTGACGACCGTTGGCCGCGCGTAGAGGCCCGCAACGGCGGGGAACGGCGGCTTGAGGCGAGGCTGCCCACGCCTACCCTCCAGGGAGTCGAGCAGAGCGGTCTCTTCGCCGCAGATGTAGGCGCCGGCTCCTGCGTGAACGGTGACGTCAAGGTCGTATCCGGTGCCATGGATGTTCTTGCCAAGGTGGCCGGCCTTGTAGGCCTCGCGAACCGCGGCGAGCAGCCTGCGGTAGACGTGCACAACCTCGCCGCGCACGTAGATGAAGGCGTGATTGCATCCGATCGCGAACGAGGTGATGATCACGCCCTCGATGAGCGCGTGCGGGTTCGCGAGCATCGTGGGGATGTCCTTGCACGTGCCCGGCTCGGACTCGTCTGCGTTGACCACGAGGTAGCGCGGAAGGCCGTCGTCCGGGGGCAAGAAGCCCCACTTCATTCCGGTGGGGAAGCCCGCGCCGCCGCGCCCGCGAAGGCCGGAGTCCTTTACCGCCTGAATGAGATCGGCTGTGGGAGTCGCGAGCGCCTTCTCGAGGGCCTTGTAGCCGCCGTGCTTCGCGTAGGTCTTCAGGGTCCAGGACTTGTCCTGGTCCCAGATGGCGCTGAGTACCGGGGTGAGTTCGGTGGTCATGCCTTGCCCGCCTTCCACCCAGCCGACTTGGCGGCCTCAAGCCCCGCCAGCGTCGGGCCGCCAGCGCCTTGGTCCTCATTGGCGAGGCCGTCCTCGAAGCCAGCGAGCACCCGCTCCACCTGCTTGAAGGTCTGCACCTTGTTGGGGCCACGCGACGGGGTGACCGCCTTGCCGGCGCGGAGGTCGTCGACGACCGCCTTGGCGGAGTCCGGGGTCTGGTTGTCGAAGAACTCCCAGTTGACCATCATCACGGGCGCGTAGTCGCACGCCGCGTTGCACTCGATGCGCTCAAGGGTGATCGAGCCATCGGCGGTGGTCTCGCCGTTGCCTACGCCGCAGTGGGAGCTGAGCTCGTCCCAGATGCGGTCGCCCCCCATGACCGCGCACAGCGTGTTGGTGCAGACGCCCACCTGGTATTCGCCGTTGGGACGGCGCTTGTACTGCGAGTAGAAGGTCGCGACAGCGCTCACCTCTGCCGCGGTCAGGTCTAGTTGCTCCGCACAGAACGCGATGCCATCCGGGCTCACGAAGCCGTCGACCGACTGCACCAAGTGCAGCAGCGGGAGCAGCGCAGAGCGGGGCACGGGATACCGGCCGATGATCTCCTGCGCGTCCGCCGTGAGTTCCACGAGCGTGGGCTCGTCGTACGTCATCGATCAACACCTCCAAGCACCATGTCGATAGTCGCGATCGCCACTACGACGTCGGCGATCTGGCCGCCCTCGGTGAGGATGCCGAGCGACTGCAGGTTGTTGAAGCCGGGGTCGCGGAAGTGTGCGCGCCAAGGCTTGGTGCCGCCGTCAGAGACGAGGTGGCAGCCCAAGAGCCCCTTGGGACCCTCGATAGCCGTGTACACCTGGCCCGGGGGGACATGGAAGCCCTCCGTGACGAGCTTGAAGTGGTGGATCAGCGCCTCCATGGACTCGCCCATGATGGTGCGGATGTGCTCCAGCGAGTTGCCCTGCCCGTCGGGGCCCAGGGCGAGCTGCGCCGGCCACGCGATCTTCTTGTCGGCGACCATGACGGGCTGACCCTCGAGCTGCTCAAGGCGGTCGGCGCATTGAGCGACGATCTTGAGCGACTCGTAGCACTCCTCGAGGCGCAGCACCACGCGGCTGTAGGCGTCGCCGTCGGTGCTCGTGGGGACCTGGAAGTCGTAGGTCTCGTAGCCGCAGTACGGCTCGGACTTCCGGAGGTCGTACGGGAGGCCAGCCGACCGCAGCATGGGGCCCGTCACGCCAAGCGCCATCGCACCCGAGAGGTTGAGATTCGCCACGCCCTTGAGGCGGAGCTTGAAGATGGGGTTCTGCAGCTGCAGATCCGCGAGGTGGTCAAGGCGCTCGCGGATCTGGGGGATGAGCTTGCGGATGAGCGCAACGGCCTCCGGCGGCGAGTCAACGGCAACGCCACCAGGGCGGATGTAGCCGTTATTGGTGCGAAGGCCCGTGATCATCTCGATGATCCGGAAGGTGTCTTCGCGGCCGATGAAGGCCTCGGTCATGACCGTCGTGGCGCCCATCTCGTTGCCGCCGGTGCCAACCGCCACCAGGTGAGAGCCGATGCGTGTGAGTTCCATCATCAGCACGCGCAGCACGTTCGCGCGCTCAGGAATGTCGTCGGTGATGCCGAGCAGCTTCTCGACGCCGAGGCAGTAGACCACCTCTTGGAACATCGACGCCACGTAGTCCATGCGGGTGCAGAAGGTCACGCCCTGCGTCCAGGTGCGGAACTCCATGTTCTTCTCGATGCCGGTGTGGAGGTAGCCGATGCCGGCACGCGTCTCCGTGACCGTCTCGCCCTCGATCTCGAGCATCACGCGCAGCACGCCGTGGGTGGACGGGTGCTGGGGGCCCATGTTGACGACGATGCGCTGTTGGGCGAGGCGAGCGGCCTCGTCGGCGATGTCGCTCCAGTCGGAGCCGTACGCCGTGTATTCGGCTGCCTGAGGGTCCTCGGTGAACGCCCCGGGTGCGTGGAAGGTCTGTTCGGTGCTTGACTGCGCGGTCATCGGTACTGCCTCCGCGTGTCGGGAGAGGGAATGGTGGCGCCCTTGTACTCCACGGGGATGCCTCCCAACGGGTAGTCCTTGCGCTGCGGGTGCCCTACCCAGTCGTCCGGCATCTCGATGCGGGCGAGGGACGGGTGACCGTCGAAGATGATTCCGAAGAAGTCCCAGGTTTCGCGCTCGTGCCAGTTGTTCATGGGATACACGGAAACGATCGACGGGATGTGCGCGTCGTCATCGCTCACCGCCACCTCAAGGCGCAGGCGGCGATTGTGCGTGATCGACTGCATCGGGTACACCGCGTGCAGTTCGCGGCCGGTCTCCGCCGGGTAATGAACCCCGGAGACTCCAAGACAGAGCTCAAAGCGCAGGTCTTGGTCGTCGCGCAGGTGCTGCGCCACCTCCAGAAGGTGCTCGCGAGCGATGTAGAGCGTGAGTTCGCCGCGATCGACCACCACGTACTCGATGGCCGCCTCTGCTCGGTCGCCCAGCAGTTCCTCGAGGATGTCGACGACGCCGTCAAACCAATCCCCGTACGGCCGGTCGGTGGCGCCGGGCATCTCGATGCGGCGCACGAGCCCGTCGTAGCCGGACGTGTCGCCGCGAGCGCCGAACATGCCAGTGCGCACGTTGATCAGCGTGAGGGGTTCACGGCCGTCGGCCACGGGGGTGGCGGCGGTGGGAGCCAGTGAGTCAGGCGCCGGCGCGTTATCCACGCCGGTGCTCTCGACTACAGAGTCATCGGTCACCGCAGCAGGCCCGTCATCTCGGAGGTCGGAGTTGCGGCGAGAGCCGCGGCCTCGGCGGCCGCCGCGATCTCGCGGCGGTTGGCGCCAAGCGGCGTGTTCTGGATCTGCGTGTGCAGCTCGAGCAGCGCGTTGAGGAGCATCTCTGGGCGCGGAGGGCAGCCGGGAAGGTAGATGTCGACGGGAACAATGTGGTCAACACCAGGCACGATGGCGTAGTTGTTGAACATTCCGCCGGATGAGGCGCACACGCCCATTGCCAGCACCCAGCGCGGTTCCGGCATCTGGTCATAGACCTGGCGCACGATGGGGGCCATCTTGTTGGAGACACGGCCAGCAACGATCATCAGGTCCGCCTGGCGAGGCGATCCGCGGAACACCTCCATGCCGATGCGAGCGATGTCGAAGCGGGGCGTGCCCGTGCCCATCATCTCGATGGCGCAACATGCGAGGCCAAAGGTCGCGGGCCACAGCGATCCCGATCGCGCCCAGCCGAGCAGGCCTTCGACGGTGCCCAACATGAAGGGCGGTGCGTTCTCCTCAAGCCCCATGAGTCACTCCCACTCGAATCCGCCGCGGCGCCACTCGTACACGAAGGGAATCGTGATGAGCACCACGAACGTCATGATCGCGATAAGGCCGAACCAACCGAGCGCGGCATGCGCAATCGCCCACGGGTACAGGAACACCACCTCGACGTCGAAGACGATGAAGGTCATGGCCACGAGGTAGTACTTGATCGGCATGCGGCCACCCTCGGTGGCGCCGGGCGTGGGCTGCAGACCGGACTCGTAGCGATCAAGCTTGGCCGCGTTGTTGCGGTGCGGGCCAAGGAAGCGAGAGGCGGCGACTCCGCCTACGGCGAGGAGTCCGGCGACCACCATCATCACGATGATCGGCACGTAAGGGTTCATGCCTGGCCTTCCTTCTTCACAAGTGGCGCGCCTCTAGGCCGCCGGGGCGATCTTGGTCATGAGCGACAGCAGCCTGTCGGCCCACGACCCGCCTCGGGGCTCATAGACGTCTGCCAGCAGTCTAGAGACAAATTCCATGATGAGCGGACGAGGCAGTCCATAGCGAGTGCACGCCTCCATGACGCTCGGGTGCTCCACAAGCGACGCAAAAATACGGCCCAGCGAGTAGTACCCGCCAAGGTCCTCTTTCATCATCCGCGCGTATCCCTCAAGGGCGGCCTCGCGGCCCGACGCCGTGGTCGCCTCTCGCGCGGAAACCGCCGCCTCCGTGGCTCGGCGAGCGGCCTGCATCGCGTACGCGATTCCCTCGCCGTTGAACGGGTTGACCATGCCGCCGGAGTCACCGATGAGCATCATGCCGGGCACATAGTGCGGCTGGCGATTGAAGGCCATGGGGATGGCGGCGCCCTTGATGTCACCCACCTGTTCGCCGAACTCCCAGTCCTGAGCGGAGCCCGCCAACCACTCCTTCATGAGGGCCCTGTGATCCAGCTTCGAGGGCGTCCCCTTGGCACTGAGTGTGCCCAAGCCCACATTTGCGGTGCCGTCCCCGAGCGGGAAGATCCACCCGTAGCCAGGCAACAACTTCGACTTGCCCTGCGAGTTATCGCGGATGGTGAGGTGCCCCTCCATCCATTCCTCGTCGTGGCGAGGCGTCTCAAAGTACGTGCGCACCGCCACGCCAATGGGGCGCTTCTTCTTGCGCTCCAGCCCAAGGCCCAGGGCCATGCGGGCGCTGACACCGTCGGCGGCAATCACCAGTGGAGCGCGGAACTGGACGGGCTCGCCCGACTTGCGCCCGGCGTCGTCCACCTCGCGAGCCGTGACCCCCACCACCCGGCCGTCCACGCGCGTTGGCGCGTCAACGTGCCAGGCCTCCCGAACGTCGGCCCCTGCCGCGCGGGCGTGTTCGGCGAGGCGATGGTCGAAGGCCGCTCGCGGGAGGCTGAGTCCAAAGTCGGGGAAGCTCTCGAGCTCGTGCCAGGGGAACTCGAGCCGGTGGCCGCCGCCGATCATCCGCAGGCCGCGGTTGGGGATCCAGCCCTCGTCGCGAGGAGTGGGCAGGCCGATCAGCTGGAGTTCGCGGACGGCGCGCGGAGTGAGGCCGTCGCCGCACACCTTCTCGCGCGGGAATCGTGACTTCTCGAGGGCGATCACGTCGAAACCTTCGGTGGCCAGGTAGCGCGCAGCGGCGGCGCCCCCTGGGCCGGCGCCGACGACGATGACATCGGCCTCAGTTTTCACGCCTTCCAGGGTAATCGCCTTGGGATAGGACCTTGGACGCGGCCCTAGGCTTGTGCCATGGCCGACGCTGGCGCCACTTGGGCGGGTACGCACACCTTTGGCGCGGCCCGGCTTGAGGCGCCGCGTTCGATCGCCGAGGCCGCGGACATCGTCGGCTCCACAACCGGGCCGATACGGGCGCTGGGAACCAGACACTCGTTCCACGACCTAGCGGACACCGCTGGGACCCTGCTGACGCTCACAGAAGTGCCGGCGGATCCCGCTCTCGACGACGTTGCCCGAACCGTGACCGTGGGCGCCGGCACGCGCTACGGGGTGCTCGCGTCCTGGCTCGAGCAGCGCGGCTGGGCGCTGCACAACCTCGGCTCTCTCCCCCATATCTCGATCGCGGGCGCCACGCAGACGGGCACGCACGGCTCCGGAGTCGGTAATGGCAATCTCTCCACTGCCGTTCGCGGCATCGAGTTCCTGGACGCCGCCGGCGAGTTCAAGCTTGCCGCCCGCGGCGATACGGAGTTTCACGCTCTCGCCGTTGGGCTGGGAGCGTTCGGCGTGATCACTCGGGTCACCCTTGACGTGCAGCCCACCTACAACGTCGCACAGACGGTCTGGCGTGGGATCTCATGGGACGCCCTGCTCGAGTCGCCGGTGGACCTGCTCGCGAGCGCGTATTCGGTGTCGGTCTTCACGAAGTGGGGGGAGCCGACGCTCGAGCAAGTCTGGACAAAGGTGCGGCTCGATCGCGGGCCAAGCTTGCCGTCGGGCTGGCATGGCGGAGCCGCCCTTGATGGCCCAACCACCTTGGTAGGTGGCGATCCCAACGACCTCACCGAACAAGGGGCACCCGGCGCGTGGCTGCATCGGCTGCCGCACTTCCGGCTGGACGGCACGCCGAGCAACGGCGACGAGATCCAGACCGAGTACTTCGTGGCGCTCGAGGATGCAGCCGACGCGTTGCGCGCGGTGCGGGCCCTGGCCGCACAAATCGACCCCCTGCTCATGATCACCGAACTGCGGACGGTGGCTGCGGACGGGCTGTGGCTGAGTGGCGCGTACGGTCGCGACACCCTCGCGATTCACTTCACGTGGCTCAACCGCCCCGAACCGGTGGCCGCCGTGCTGCCCCTCATCGAGAGGGCCTTGGCTCCGTTCGCGCCGCGGCCGCACTGGGGCAAGTGGCACGCGTTCGACGCGGAGCGCATCGCCGCGGCATTCCCTCGCCTCGATGACGCGCGCACTGTCTTTGCTCGCCTGGATCCCAGCGAACGTTTCGCGAACAATCACCTGCGCCAGCTCGCCGTACGCTAGCCAGGTGACCGTCCACGCCCCCACCCCGGGACCCCTCACGGTTCGCACGGTCGCGATCGACGACCCAGGGCCGCTCCTGGACGTGCTGCCAGAGGCCGGAGTCTCGTGGGTTCGACGCGAGGAGGGGATGGTCGCGTGGGGCGAAGTCGCCCGCATCGACGTTTCCGGACCCGCCCGCATCGACGACGCCGCGGCCTGGTGGCGCAGGCTCGTGCGGCACGCCGCCGTTCGCGACGAGGTGAGGGCGCGTGGCACCGGGCTGCTCGCGTTTGGCTCGTTCTCGTTCGCCGACGACTCGGCCGCGGGCGGATCGCTCGCCGTGCCGCGCTTCGTCGTCGGCTCCCACGAAGGCGTGCACTGGTTCACGGTCATCAGCGAAGACTCGGCGGAGGAGCTGCCAAGCCTGGCCGACGCCAGGGTCATGTTTGCGCCTCCCGCACCTTTGGGGTCTGTAACGGTTGAACCGGGCGACGAGGGAGCGTGGAGGGATTCGGTTAGCGCGGCGGTGTCGCGGATCGCGGCCGGCGAGCTTGAGAAGGTGGTGCTGGCGAGAGCGGTCGCGGCCCGGGCGGAGCGTGCTGTGGACGTCCGCACGCTGCTCGCCCCCCTGGCTGTCGAGTACCCCACCTGCTGGGCCTTCCACGTGGACGGGCTCGTTGGCGCCACCCCAGAGTTGCTCGTTCGGGTCGATCACGGCCTTGTGGCGTCTCGCGTGCTCGCTGGCACAATCCGCATGACCGGCGACGACATGGGCGACCTCGCGCGAGCCGGAGCGCTCGCGCGCTCCTCCAAAGACCGCGAAGAGCACGAGTACGCGGTGCGATCCGTGACCCAGGTGCTCGCCGAGCACTGCGGCTCCGTGAACGTGCCGGACGAACCGTCGGTGCTCCACCTCCCCAATGTCATGCACCTCGCCACCGACGTGACGGGAGTGTTGTCTCACAACGTGTCGGCGCTCGAGCTCGTGAGGGAGTTGCACCCGTCTGCTGCGGTGTGCGGGACGCCCACTCTCGCGGCGGCCCGCGTGATCGACTCGCTAGAGGGACTGGATCGCGGGCGCTACGCGGGGCCGGTCGGCTGGATCGATGCCGCAGGCGACGGCGAGTGGTGCATCGGCCTGCGGTCCGCAGAAATTTCGCGCGACGACCCGCGCGAACTGCGCCTCTTCGCGGGCTGCGGCATCGTCGCCGCCTCCAACCCCGCGGACGAGTGGGCCGAGTCCGAGGCCAAGCTCGAACCCATGCGACGGGCGTTGGGGCTGCAATAGACGGCTGGCCTAGTGGACTACGTCCACCGCCGCGACCCGATCCCACGCCTCCAACTCGGTACCCTGCAAAGCCTCAAAGTCCCCGCTACTCGGCGACCACAGCCCCAGCACATGCCCGTATGTCGACTCGGCGCCATAGACATCGGAACTCGTGCGGATCAGCAGCCGGTCGCCCACCACGCCGAGCCCCGCAGCGGGGCCGCCGCCAACCTGAATCCAGTTGCCGTCGCCATCCACCAGAAACGGACCGCTGTCCGTGCCGTAGGTATTGACCAATACGCGACCGTCGACGACCCAGGGGGTGAACCCGCCTGAGATGCCGAGTGCCACCGAGCTCAGCACCTCACCGGTAGCCGGATCGAGCGTCACGAGGTAGCTTTCGCCTGGCTCCGGGCTGCACATGGCTGCGCGAGGCGCGGCGCCATCGCTATCAGCCACGCAGTCTGAGAAGCCTTCCACCTGCACAGAGTCGCGGTTCTGCGATGGGCACCATGGGCCTAGGTCAAACCGATTGAGCGTCGACTGGCAGGGATCCATCACGACGGTCGAGCCGGTCACCAGGTCATACACCGCCACATGTGGCGTCACATATGCCGCCGGGCTATCGAGGCGGAAGACCGCAAGGTGCTGCTCCAGCACAACTGCCGCGAGAGACACCACCGGCCAGTCCTCGACCGCGCTCCCCAGCCCCTCGCGAACCTCCTCATCCGAGACGGTCGCGATCACACCACGCTCGGATGACATGACCAGAACCCGCTCGGGCCCGACGAGAGCATTGGCCGCTCGGGTACTGCCCGTCACCGTCACCACCAGATCGTCCGGCCCCACGTCGCCCAACACGGCCAAACCAGAAGCCGCGCTCGGCTGCCCAGCCGGCGGAGCGTCGGACGTGCGATCGGCAACGCCAATTGCCACGTAAGCCACGAGCCCAAGGCACAGGGCCGACGCCGCGGCCGCCACAAGCGAGCGCCTGCGGCGCCCTCGCCTGATCTCCTGGGTCAGTTGGGCGGTCTCGGCCGCCTGGTCTGCGGCCTCAGTTCCGCGCGCGGCCGCTCGCTCGCGCAGGTCAGTCTGCAGGCTCATGGCAGGCTCCTCTCTTTGTGCGCCACCACGTCAATCCCCTCGGCGGGGGATCCAAAGTCCGCGCCGTACGTCGCCGCGAGCGCGGACTGCGCCTCGTGGAGGTATCGCTTCACGGTCCCCTCCGCGAGCCCCATGGACGAGGCGATCTGGGGCACCGTCAGGTCGTCGAAGAAGCGCAGAACCACCGCGACCCGCAGCTGCGGGCTGAGCGCCGCGAGCGCACGGTCAAGGTCAACCGCACCCTCCGCGGCAGGCAGTGCTTCGTCGCCAGCCAGTAAGGGCGTCGCGTCGCGGAAACGCTGATCTCTGCGGGTCTTGTCGATGAAGACGGACACGATCGCGCGCCGCACGTATGCGTCCGCCTTGTTCACGTGCGAGAACTGGCGACCTCGGGAGAACGCCTTGACGATCGCGTCGTGCACCACGTCCTCGGCGGCGGCTACGTCACCGGTGAGCAGCGCTGCGTAACCAACGAGCGCAGAGCGCCTGGTGCGCAGGAGCTCATCGAGCACCGCCGGCCACGTCGCCATCGACCCTCCCTCAAGCCTTCTAGCGAACCAACGACCGGAACCCGCCAACCCGTTGTGTCGCGCTAGCGGACCACCAACGCCTCCACCACTTCGATGCCACGCGGCGCTCGCCGGAGCGCCTGCGCCAAATCCGCGGAAGACGAGACAAGCGCGTACCCCGCCCCATACGCAGCGCACAGCGGCGCAAGTGCTACCCCGTGCGGGGTGAGGAACACCCGCTCCACATGCGATTCGGGCGCCGCGGCGTGCTCGAGGCCGGCAAAAATGGTGCCGCCGCCATCGTTCACCACCACGATTCTCACGTCCGGACGCGATTCGAGCGGGCCAACGAGGAGGCCGCCTACGTCGTGCAGAAACGTGACGTCTCCCATGAGCGCCTCAACCGGGCGCCGCGACCCAAGCGCAACTCCGACCGCAGTCGACACCGTGCCGTCGATCCCGGACAGCCCACGGTTCGCGAGAAGTTGCGGCGCCCGCCCAACGGGCCATGCCGGGGCCACGCGGTCGATAGTGCGGATGGGTCCGGAAGAGCCAATGACCGCCAACGATTCTGCGTCGAGCGCGGCCAGCCACGTCTCCGCGGCCGCCTTCGCGTTCCATCCCTCTGCGACTGGCGTACCCGACGCCACCTCACGCCACGCATCGAGCCAGGCCGACGCTGGGGTTGCGTCTGGGCGGTCAAGCCAGGCTCGCGGCACTCGCGGAAGCACCTGGGTGGCGTGCAGCGGCGCCTCTCGCCAGCGCGCGCCGTGGGCCGCGACGTAGAGCGAGGGGGCCTCTGCAATGAGCGCCTGCACTCCCCGCGTGAGCGTGGGTCTGCCGATCACGACCACCAGTTCGGCGTCTGCCGCCAACTGCCGACCCTCCGGCGTACCCAACGCGTGAACGTAGCCGGCGATGCAGGAGTCGCCGGCGCGCGCGCCGGACGTGGGCTCAGCGAACAGCGGCCAGCCGTGAGTCTCCGCGACGATTCGCGCCGCGTCGCCAGCACCGTCACCAGCAATGACGACCCCGCGAGCGACCTGGGGCAGCGGCTCTCCCAGCACCTCCGCCGGGCTGCCCACGTTGATCACGCCAGAGAACACCGGCTCAACGCGGGCGGTCTCGGGCCACTCGCCCCCGTCCGGGCCCAGCGGCTCGCGGAACTCCACGTTGAGGTGCACGGGCCCGGGAGCCGCCCTGGCCTCGTCGCTCGCCGCGTCGCCTGTCGCTGTGGCCGCCGCCCGCGATGCCAGGCGAGTGGCCCGCCCCGCGGGCTCGGCGTCGGCCGGAGCCCCAATGTCCGCGGACCACCGTACAAAGGTGCCGAAGATCCCCACCTGGTCCGTGGTCTGGTTGGCGCCAACGCCTCGCAGCTCTCGCGGCCTGTCAGCCGTGATGAGGATGAGTGGCACGCCGCCGTGGTGCGCCTCCATGACCGCAGGCAGCAAGTTCCCGACGGCCGTTCCCGACGTGGTGACGACGGCCACCGGGCGTGGGGTGCCAACGGCCGCCAGGCCCCGCGCGATGCCGAGTGCCAGGAACGATGCCGATCGTTCGTCGATTCGCACGTGGAGGCTCACCTTGGGCGCGCCCTCACTGCCCGACGCCGCCTGCACCAACGCGTGCGCCACGGGTCCGCTTCGGGAGCCGGGGCACAAGACGAAGTCCTCGACGCCGTGGACCGCGAGCGCGGCCACGAGCTCCCTTGCGAACGACGCCGCCGGGTGAGTCACGCGATGACCTCGAGTTCGCGAGCGCGAAGGATGCCGTCAACGGGCACGAGCGTCTCAGTGACCGTGTCGGTGGCGAGCAGCAGCCCGGTTCCGAGCCCACACGCGTAGGGCAACTCGGGTAGAGCCCTGGCGAGCGCGATGCCAGCCGAGAGGCCAACGGAGGACTCAAGAGCGCTTGACACCACCACCGAGAGCCCAGCCTGGGCCGCTTTCTCGGCGATCGCGAGGCAGGCCCTCACGCCCCCAAGAGGCGCCACCTTGAGCACGATGATGTCGGCGGCGCCGGCATCTATGACGGCGGTCGCATCCCCGGGGAGGCGCACGGACTCATCGGCAGCGATGGGAGTGTCGACCCGGTGGCGCAGGGCCACAAGGTCGTGGACGGTCGCACACGGCTGCTCGGCGTACTCGAGGCCCTCGACGCCACCCCGGCGAACTGCGAGTTCCAGTTCAGTGAGGGCGCGCACGGCATCGTCTACGTCCCACGCGCCGTTGGCGTCCACGCGCACCTTGCCACCGGGGCCTAGCGCGCTCGCCACCGCCTCAACACGAGCGGCGTCCTGAAGCGTGGAGCCGTGACCGCCCACCTTGACCTTGGCGGTACGGCAGCCTGAGGCGGCCGTCATCTCCGCAGCCTGTGCCGCAGGCACCTCGGGGATGATCGCGTTGACCGGCACGTCGTCGCGAACGGGATCGGGCCACTGGCCCCTTGCCGCCTCCATCGCCGCCGCCCACCAGCGCGAGGCCCTGCGCGGGGTGTAGTCAGCAAAAGGTGAGTACTCCCCCCAGTGATCCACGCCGTCGGGCCCCGTGGTGTGAAGCAGCACGCCGGAGCGTTCGGTAACTCCCCGGAACCGCGTGGTGAGCTCAACGCGGAACGGCCGGAAGTCCATGCCTCTAACCTACCCAGTCTGTGGGCTGGCTAGGCTCGGGGTCATGAGCGCGATCCCGGCACAGGCCAGCGACCTCATGGACGCCTCACAATGGCGGGCCATCGATGGGTTCCCAGACGCCGACATCACCTATCACCGCTGGGTTTCGCGCGCTGATGGCGGCCAGCGGGACCTTCCGGCGGTCCGTATCGCCTTCAACCGACCCGAGGTGCGGAACGCGTTCCGGCCGCAGACCGTGGACGAGCTCTACCGGGCGCTGGACCACGCACGCCAGACAACGGACGTCGCCGCGATCATCATCACTGGCAACGGCCCTGCTGAGGATGGGGTGCACGCGTTCTGCTCTGGCGGCGACCAGCGAATCCGGGGCCGCGATGGGTATCTGTACGAGGGGACGGCCGCCGATGCGCCCGCTCATGGCGGGCGGCTCCACATCCTCGAGGTGCAGCGCCTCATGCGAACGTCGCCGAAGGTCACGATCGCCGCAGTCAACGGCTGGGCCGCCGGGGGCGGGCACAGCCTCCACGTGGTCGCCGACCTGTCCCTGGCGAGCCGGGAGCACGCGAGGTTCAAGCAGACGGACGCCAACGTCGGGTCGTTCGACGCGGGCTATGGCTCCGCGTTGCTGGCTCGCCAAGTGGGCGACAAGCGGGCGCGGGAAATCTTCTTCCTCGCCCGCGAATACTCCGCCGAGGACGCCGAGCGGTGGGGGGCTGTCAACGAAGCCGTGCCGCACGCTGAACTGGAGTCGCGTGCGCTCGAATACGCAAGGCTCATCGCCACCAAGTCTCCGCAGGCCATCCGCATGCTGAAGTTCGCATTCAACCTGGCAGATGACGGTTTGGCGGGCCAGCAGGTGTTCGCGGGCGAGGCGACGCGGCTCGCGTACATGACCGAAGAGGCGCAAGAGGGACGCGACGCGTTCCTCGAGCGCCGCGATCCGGACTGGACCAAGTTCCCCTACGCGTTCTGAGCGCAGCGTCCGTTTCCGTATCTGGTGTGCGCGAAATCGCCCGTTCGCGCCCATGAGGCACGGAAACAGGTGGCGCGGCCCGACGCCGTGGGCACCTGCTAACTAATCGTCACCTTGGTGGCGAACTCGCCGTTGGTCGGCACCAGTTCCCACCATGTCTGCCCTGGCGCGAGCGCCACGGCGTCCTTGTTGGCGTCGAGGACCACGAAGGGGTCGAACTGCCCCTTCTTGGACCACGTGATCGGGATGTACTTGCCGCCCGTGAACACGAAGCCCTTGCCCTTCTTGCCCGCCACGAGCGTCTCGGGAACAGACCTGCCCTGGGGCGTGGCACCCGTCTCACGCACCGTCACGTAGATGAGCACGATGTTCGTGGCGGTCAGTTGTTTGCCTGATGCCGTCTTGTGCGCCGACGATCCCTCAAAGCGCTTGAAGAGCGAGGTCTTCGCGTCCCAGTCCCAGTGCGGGTGCGCGTATGGAGAGAAGCGGATGTCGACCTTTGTCATCGGCTTGCCAGCAACTGCGGCCGACGCCATCGTCTCGGGATAGGCGAACGCCCACTGCGCTGCGGGAGCCACCGCCCCCTTGGACTGCTTGGCGAAGTCCGCCGGGTGCCCGTGCAGATTGTGCGGCGCGGGCTTGTCGTGGGTGCGGAAGAACCCGTACGAGCCCACATCTTGCGCGATCAGTACGGTGCCGGAGGACGCCGCCTGGTTGATGAACCGCCTCTGCGCGCCCGAGAACACGAGCGGCCCGCCAAGGGATCCCATGATGTTGCGGTCCATGGGCCGCATCGAGCGGATGGGCCCCACCTCGTCGGGGTAGTCGCTCTGGTAGACCGCGATGAGGCGTGAGATGCCGTACTCGACGTTCTCCTCGAACACGACGTCCGCGAACTCAAGGTTCGTTTGCGGCCTCGCGGCTTCGGTGTTCTCGATCTTGATGGAGAGCGCGGGCTGCTTCAGTTGCGCGGCCGACGCCTGGGTTGCGTCAAGCCCGGTCAGCGGCCAGGTGACGGCCGGCTTGGGGTCCGGGGGAGGTGTCGGTGCCGGCTCGCGCTCCACGGGCGAGGCGGACGCCTGCACGGTCGTGTTCGGTTCCACGATGTCAGCGGGCGCGCACGCCGCGAGCCCCATGAGGGACGCCATCGCGAGCGCCACCACTCCGGCGGATCTCACCCTGATCATGTGGCGCAGTCTACGGCGGCGCATAGGGTTGGCCCATGCAGCACGCCCGCCTCTCCGAGGATCCGCTGCGGGCCATCCGCGCCGCACTTGCCGGCGAAGCCGCGGGCATCGCCGTCGCCACCTCGGGTTCCACGGGCCACCCACGGGAGGTCCTGATTTCGCCCGACGCCGTGGTCGCCTCTGCGCGGGCCACCACCTCTCGCTTGGGTGGCGCCGGAGCGTGGCTCCTCGCCATTCCCGCCGAGAGGATCGGCGGTGCTCTGGTAGTGGCGAGGGCGACGCTCGACGGCACCGAGCTTGTGGAGTTGCCGCCCGGACCCTTCACCCCGGAGGCGTTTGCGGCCGCCGCCGCAGGGATGCCCGGCGGGCGTCGGTACACGTCTCTTGTCCCGACGCAGGTGGTTCGCCTGTCGCGGTCCCAGGCCGGCAGGGCCGCCCTCGCGAGCTTCGACGCGATCCTCGTCGGCGGCGCTCCCATGCCGCCATTGGGGCTGGACGCGAACCTCATCTCCACCTACGGCGCCACCGAGACGTGCGGCGGGTGCGTGTACGACGGGATCCCGCTCGACGGCGTGCTGGTGAGTACCGGCGAGGATGGGCGGATTCGCGTCGGCGGCGCCACGCTCGCGGAGGGCTACGCCGACGGTGACGACAGCGCGTTCACAGTGGAAGGCGGCGCGCGCTGGTTCGTCACGCCAGACGTAGGCACGTGGGATGGCGATCGCCTCGAGGTCGAGGGTCGAGCCGACGACGTGATCATCACCGGAGGCCTCAAGGCCCACCCCGCGCGCGTCGAGCGCGCGCTCGAGTCGCTCCCCTACGTGGACGCTGCCGCCGTGGCCGGGGTCCCCGACCACGAGTGGGGGGCGAGGGTGGTCGCCTGGGCGACCGCGGCGTCGGGCCTGCCGGAACTGGAGGCCGTGCGAGCCGAACTTGCACCCCTGCTTGAGCCGCACGAACTGCCGCGCGAGGTGCGTCGTGTGGGAGAACTGCCTCGTACTGCGGGTGGCAAGATTGACCGACGCGCGATGCGAGCGCTCGCGCGCGGTGAGGAGTAGTTGGTGGCGACTTCGTTCGACGACTGGATGGCCGGGGCGCGGCCGCGGACCCTGTGGACGGCGATCACGCCGGTGCTCGTTGGCACGGCGGCCGCGAGCGCGGTGGGGTCTTCGAGCCTGCTGCTGGCCGTGCTCGCACTCGGCGTTGGCCTCGCACTGCAGGTGGGCGTGAACTTCGCCAACGACTACTCGGACGGAGTGCGCGGAACCGACATCGACCGCGTGGGGCCGGACCGGCTCGTGGCGACGGGCAAGGCCACGCCGTCCGCGGTGAAGCGAGCGGCGTTCGGGTCATTCGGAGTCGCGGCGGTGCTGGGCCTGATCCTTGTTGCGCTCAGCGGGTACTGGTGGCTGCTTGGCGTGGGGATTGTCGCGATCGTGGCGGCCTGGTACTACACCGGTTCGTCGCGTCCGTATGGCTACGCGGGGTGGGGCGAGGTCAGCGTCTTCGTCTTCTTTGGCCCGGTCGCGACGCTCGGCACCATGTACACGCAATGCGGAATGGTGACCTGGTGGGCGGTGCTCGCGTCCTTCGCGCTTGGGCTGTTCGCGGTGGCGATGCTGCTGGTCAACAACATCAGGGACATCGAGACGGACGCCGCGGCCGGGAAGCAGACGCTCGCGGTTCGCGTGGGCGACTACCGCGCGCGCCAGCTCTACGCCGCGTCGGTGTCGCTGCCGTTGCTGCTTTCCATACTCATCGCCTTCGCGCAGCCGTGGGTGCTCCTCACGCTGCTGCTCATCCTGCCCTCGCTGCTGCTCGTGCTCGGCATGCGGCTGCGGGTTGGCGCCGCGATGGGGCCGCTCTTCCTTGGCACGAGCGCCGTTGGCCTTGTGTATGGGCTGGTGCTTGCGATGGGCATCGCGCTCTAGGCGGTCGTTGACATACCTAGAACCTCTATGCATACTGCCTCTAGGGATAGGAGGCACCGCATGGAGATCCCCAAGGACCTTGTGGCCGCGAGCGCGGCCCCGCTCGTGCTGAGCATCCTCGCGGACGGCCCCAGCTACGGCTACGCGATCATCAAGCGCGTGAGCGAGCTCTCCGACGGTGAGCTCGAGTGGACCGAGGGCTTGCTCTACCCCCTACTCCACCGCCTCGAGCGTCAGGGTCACATCGTGGGCTCATGGGGCGCCTCCGAGAGCGGGCGCAAGCGCAAGTACTACGACGTCACCGCGGCCGGCCGCGCGGCCCTCGCCGACCACCGCTCGCAGTGGCGAGCCGTCGCGGCGGCCCTCGAAGAGTCTTGGGGAAGCGCGAAGCGGCTCGTGGAGGCCGCGCCGAGCGTGGGGACGGTGACGGCATGAGCGAGTCGATCGAGCAGCAGATCTCCCTGTGGCACGAGCACATGGCGGGTCGCCAGGGCGTCACAGCGGAGGAAGTCGACGAACTCGAGGATCACCTTCGAGGCCACGTCGAGCAACTCACCGTCGCTGGCCTGAGCCACGACGAAGCGTTCCTCGTGGCGGTCAAGCGGCTCGGGAGCCAGCACGAGATCGCGCGCGAGTTCGCCCGCGAGAACTCGCAACGACTCTGGAAGCAGCTTGTGCTCGACGGCGACCCCAAGCGCCCCCGTGAGCGCGGCGACCGCGGGGGCTGGGTTCCCGTCGTGGTGTTCGGACTTCTTGCCGCGCTCCTCGTGAAGATCCCGGCGTTCTTTGGGCTCACCTTCGAGGACGACTACGACTTCTACCTGCGCAACGTCTCCCTCCTGGGCCTCGCGGGCGTGGCCGCATACCTGCTGTGGCGTCACCGCGCACCCATCGGCTACGTGTTGGCGACCGCGGGCGGCTTCCTGATCATCGCGGTCGCGGCCAACCTCTACACGCTCGACATCAACGGCGACGCGCTCCCGATGACCGCGCTCCACGTGCCGATAGCCGTGTGGGTGGTCGTTGGGCTCGCCTACGCGCTCGCTCGCTGGGGCACCACCGACGGCCGAATGGACTACGTGCGCTTCACGGGCGAGTTCCTCATCTACTTGGTGCTGATTCAGACCGCGAGCTACATCCTGCTCATCGTCATTGGCGTGGTGCCCACCCTCGTCGGAATCGACACGGAGGAGTTCCTCACCCAATGGGTGATCCCCTGCGGCGCGGCCGCGGCGGTGATCGTGGCCGCCTGGTTGGTCGAGGCCAAGCAGGCGATCGTCGAAAACATGGCGCCCGTGCTCGCTCGCATCTTCACGCCACTCTTCACGGCCGCGTTCCTGGGGCTGCTTCTGGTGGTGCTGCTGTCCGGCGAGGTTGGCGACCTCGATCGCGACCTCCTCATCGCGTGCGACGGAATCCTCGTGGTGGCGGTTGGCCTGATCCTCTACAACCTCACCGCTCGCGGGGCCGACACGAGCCCCGGCTGGTTCGACTGGATCCAACTGACTCTTGTGGCCTCGGCTCTCGCCCTCGACGCTGTGGCGCTCGCCAACATCGCCATCCGCATCACGGATGGGTGGACGTTCAACCGCGCGGTGGTCTTGGGCGCGAACGTGATCCTGCTCGTGAACCTCGTGGTCAGCGCATGGTTGCTCGTGCGCCTGATTCGTGGCCGCGCGAGCGCCGTGCGATCCCTCGAGACCTGGCAGACGGCCCTCATCCCCGTTTACGGGGCATGGGCGCTCGTCGTAGTGCTAGTCCTGCCCCCGCTGTTCGGACTCACCTGACGCTTCGGTGACGCCGATCTCCGCGTCCTCCTCCGCGTCGGCCTCATGAATGTGCTTCTCCGAACGCGTCATCCACGAGTCCATCTGCGCGGCCGCGTCGCGTCGCAAGTGCGGCAGCAGCAGGTAACTCACAAGCCAACCCAGCACGAACGCGAACAGGAACGAGACGAGGTCCTGCCACTTCACCACCCACCACAGAAAGGCGGCGATGGCGAGGAAGATGCCGAGGCGCGCGGCCCAGTAGGCGAGAACTCTCACGGGACAAGGGTAGACGCGGCGCAGGGCCAACCCGAACTACAGTTGGCGCATGAAGTACCTGGTGCTCCTGGTCGCCTACGTGGCGCTCGTGTCGTATTGCGTCACCGACGTCGCGAACCGCGAGGAGCGCGAGCCCTTCGGCCTGCACAAGGCGCTGTGGGTTGTCTTCATCGTGGTGGTGCCGTACGTGGGCGCCCTGTTCTGGCTGGTGGCTCGCCGCCGGGCGGCCCGACGCTATGGCGGCTCCGCGCCCACCGCGCCCGACGATGATCCCGACTACCTGCGGTGGCTGCGGGACCAGCAGCGCCGGAAGGGCGACTAGGCTACGGCAGCGCGTAGAGTTCGCGCACGATCCGCTCGCCGACGACCTGAAGGTCAAACTGCTTGACGTGCTCCTGCTGTTCGCGGTGAAGTTCCTCGCGAAGCAGGGGGTCGCCAACGAGGCGGGCCAACAATTCAGCGAACGCCTTCGTGTCGCGCGCGTCGACCTGCACCTCCGGCCGGTCGTTGATCACCGACAGGTACCCGGGGTTTGCGCCCGCCACCACCACCCCGGCGCCTGACGCCATCGCCTCCACGAGCACGATGCCGAAGCTCTCCCCGCCGGTTGAGGGGAACACAGCGATATCGGCGTCGGCGAGGAACTGGGGCTTGTCCTCCTCGGAGACGAAGCCCTCGAACGACACGACTTCGCCCAGCCCGTGACGCGCTACGGCGTCCTCGGCCTCGTCGAGCAGCGGCCCGCGGCCGCCGATCCGCACCTCGATCCGCTCCAACGTGTCGCCATCAAGCAGCGCGAGCGCGTCGATCAGCTCGAGCACGCCCTTGCGCTCGACCAGCCTGCCCAAGAATGCGAGCACTAGCCTGTCGCCGGCACGACGCTGCGGGCGGGGTGTGGCCGCGCCCTTCCGGAACGCGGTGGTATCCACGGCAAGTGGGATCAGCAATGGGTCCACGTGGAACGTCTCGCGCGCGAATTCGACCGACGCCGGGGAGACGCCGTGGATCGCATCCACCTTGCGGAGGTTCTTGCGCAAGGCGATGCCGAGTGCGCGAGTCCCCATTGCGGCGACGCGGCCCGTTGGCAGGATCAGGAAGGTTCCCACGATCCGCACGGATCGCGCGCGCAACTTGCGGGCCTCCTCGACCACTCGGCCCGCGAGCACCGGCGAGTAGGGCATCTGCACGTGGATGACATCGAAGTCTTCGCGCTCGAGCAGTTCCCGGATCAGCTTCCGCGAGGCGGGGAGCGGCGTCTGGAGTCCATTGCCGTTGAACTTGACGCCCACGTTGCGAGCAATTGCATGCACCCGCGGATCGTCGGATTCAGACACCGAACAGATGACGTGCACCTCGTGCCCAACCCGCTCCAAGTAGGACCGCAGCGCGCGCACCCACTGTTGCACGCCGTCGGGCCTATCGATGCTGTCATCGAGGACGAGCGCAACCTTCATCGAGTCAGGATCCCGACGCGTAGGTGTGCAGCCCCTGGAACACGAAGTTCACGAGCGTGAAGTTGATGATGAGGCAAGCGAAGCCGACGAGCGCCAGGTACGCACTCTTGCGGCCGGCCCAGCCCTGCGTGGTGCGCGCGTGCAGGTACGCGGCGTAGACCACCCAGATCACGAAGCTCCAGATCTCCTTGGGGTCCCAGCCCCAGTAGCGGCCCCACGCGTGCTCGGCCCAGATAGCGCCCGCCATGACGGTGAAGGTCCACAGGACGAAGCCGACCGCGATGAGCCGGAACGCGAGCGCCTCAAGCACGTCCGCCTTGGGGACGGCCTCGAGGAACTTGAAGGCGCGCCCGCGGGCCCACTCCGTGCGCGGCGTGCCAGAGTCGCGGTAGTCCTTGAGCAGCTGCAGGCCGGTGACGATGAACGCCACTCCAAAGATGCCGGAGCAGATGGTGGCGATCGACACGTGGATGATGAGCCACATCGACTGCAGCGCCGGCGGTAGCGACTCTGCGGCTCCGTACAACACGGTGAGCCCAAGGCCCAACGCGATCGTCGCGAGGCCGGTGACGCCGGCGCCGAGGAACGTCACGTCTCGCTTCCGCTGCACTCCAAGGAAGATGCCAACGGCCACTAGCGAACCGGTGATCGCGTATTCGTACATGTCCGACCACGGCACGTGATTGGCCTCGATGCCCCGCGCGATCACGCCGACCGCGTTGAGCACGAAGCCCACTAGAGTGGCCGAGCGGGCGATGCCGAGCGCCTTTGCGGCGGAACGCGGCAGCGGCGCAGACCCGGTGCGCTCGGCCTGCGTCACGTCGGTCGATGGGCCGCCAACCGTGACGAGGCGCTTGGCCTGGACCTTGGCGTCGGCCTCGCGCGCGAGCCGGATCGAGTAGGCGACCATCGCTACGGCATAGAGGATGCACGCTCCCCAAAGGGCGACGACGCTCAGCTGCTGGGCGGTCTCCGTGCTCACTTCTCCTCCTCCGTGGCGGCGTGCGATCCGGTCGCGGCTCCGATTGCCCGCTCCAACTCTGAGGTGGCCTTCGGTAGGTCGTGCGGCGGGGCCAGAACGGCGCCGGTGACAAGCGTACTTTGCTCGTCTCCGGCCCCAGGTGTGGCGACCACCCAAATACGCCGACGCGCGCCAAACAGGCTCAGCGCCAAGCCCAGCAGGGCACTCACCGCAAAGAACAGCAGGAACGGCAGCGACGGGTCCGCGCGGATGTCGAACGCCGCATAGCGAGAGGTATCGTTCCAGGTTAGCGAGCCAGAGCCGTCGGGCAATTCCACGGTCTCACCAGGTTTGATGACCATCACCGCCTGCTGGCCGTTGTCGCCGCGCACCGGGCTCAATTGCGACTCGTCGAGCTTGTAGACGTTCTGCGGAACGCCGTCATCCAGGCCCAAGTCGCCGGTGTAGGCAGTGAAGACGATCACCGGATTCGTGAGCTCGGGGTGAATCGAGGTCCATTCCGTGCCCTCGCCAAGGGCCGTGGGATACAGCGTGGCCTTGATGCCCACCTGCTCGCCCTCGGTCACGTCCGGCACCTTCACCACGCCCGTCGATGTGTAGTTACCGTCCTTGGGGATGAACACCACCGGCCCGCTGAAGGCTTCGTTGCCCACCGAATCGGTGAACGTGAGGTCCGGAGCGTAGCCGTTGCCCTGCAGGTAGATGTTCGCCCCATTGACTCCCAGCGGGTGGTTGACCTTGATGACGTCTTGACGAGGCTCCTGGCCCGGCTCGGTGAGCGTGACGTCGGCCGCGAAGCTCTCCGGCCGCCCGGCGAGTGAGAACTGCGAGTGGAACTCGTCGAGCCGCAGCGTGAACGGCTCCAGCGAGTCCTCGCTGAAGAGCCGCCCGGAGCTGAACGTGTCGTACGCCACCACTGAGTTGGTGAACGTGTGGCCCTCGACGATAATCGCCTGCCCGCGATAGATGAAGGCCGCGCCGTAGGCCATCGACAGCAGGATTCCCACGAGCGCAACGTGGAACACGAGGTTGCCCACTTCGCGGATGTGACCCTTCTCCGCCGCGAGCGCCAGCGCGCCATCCTTGCGCGCATCGGTGCGCACCCGGTAGCCGGTGAAGGTACCCATCAAGCCTGGGTCTGGCCGCAGTTCCTTCGCAATACGCCCGACGGCGTCGCCGGGTTCTCCTGGCGCCTCGCCGGAGGCTTTGGGCTCGTAGCGATCGAGGCGGCTTGGGGCGGCGGAGATAGGTGCGCGCAGCTCGCGGTAGTGCGCGACGCAACGCGGAATGATGCAGCCGATGAGGCTCGCGAACAACAGCACGTAGATGGCCGTGAACCACGCGGAGCCGTAGACGTCGAGAAACCCGGCCCGCTCAAGGAACTGGCCCCACCACCCGTTGGCCTCCACAAACTGAGCGGCCTTGACGGGCTCTCGCGGCGCCTGCGGCAGCACCGAGCCCGGTATCGCCCCCAAAGCGAGCAGCAGCAACAGGATGATCGCCACCCGCATCGACGTGACCTGCCGCCAGATCCACCGCATCCAGCCGCCGAACCCCAGCCGCGGCGCCTCCGGCATCGCGTAATTGTCGAGCTTGACGCGCGCCACTAGACGGCCGTCCAGAATCCGTCGATCCACCCCTGCAGAAGGTGCGTGAGCGAGCCCCAGAGCCCGGTCACCAGCAGGATGCCGAGCACGATCAGCATCGCGCCGCCGAAGCGCATGAGCCCAAGGCGGTGCTTCCGCAGCCAGCCCAAGACCTTCGACGAGTGCTCAATCCAGAAGGCGAGCGCGAGGAACGGCAGGCCCAGCCCCAGGCAGTACGCAATCGCCAACACGACTCCCCGGGCCTGCGAGCCCTCGGTGAGGCTGAGCGCCAGAACCGCCGACAGCGTCGGGCCAATGCACGGCGCCCAGCCGAGCCCAAACGCCACCCCAAGCAGCGGAGCACCCGCGAGGCCCGCGCGGGGCGAGACGTGCATGCGGCGCTCTGCCTGGAGGAACGGAACGGCGCCCATGAACGCGAGACCCATGAGGATCACGACCACGCCGAGGATGCGGGTGATGACGTCGAGCTGAGCCTGCACCTGCGCGCCCAGCGTCGTCACGACCACGCTGAGCGCAATGAACACCGCGCTGAATCCCGCGATGAAGAGGAGCACGCCCAGCACCAGCCGCGGCCGCGAGCGCTTCGCGTCCGCGCCGGCCATGCCGCTCACGTAACCGAGGTACCCGGGCACGAGCGGCACCACGCACGGCGACGCGAAGCTCACGAGGCCAGCCAGAACCGCGATGGGGATGGCGAGCAGCAGCGAGCCGGTGAGGACGGTGCCGCTCACTTGCGTGCCCTTGTCACGACTGCGCGTCCTCGACGAGCGACTTCAGCGTGGACGGATCCGCCTCGCCGATGATGCGCGCGTAAAGCGAGCCGTCGGGGCGCAGCACCAGGGTGGTGGGTACGGCGATGATCGACACCTGGCCTTGGAGCTGGGCGATCGCCTTGCCGTCGCTCGCGTCGATGCTGGGGTACTCCACGCTGAAGGTGCGCTCGAAGGCCGCCACGGTCGGAGCGTCGTCCTCTCTGTTCACGCCGATGACCTGGGTGTCATCGCGCGCGTCCATCTCCACGAGAAGCGAGGCCTCGCTGCGGCAAGGCGGGCACGTGGCATACCAGGTGTTGATGAGCACCACCTGGCCCAGAAAGTCGCCGCTATTTACGGGATCGCCCTCGAAGGACGTCCCGGTGAGCGTGATCTTGATGTCCGAGTCCTTGTAGAGCGTCACCGTTCCGTCGCCGCTCACGTATCCGGGTGAGTCCGGCGCGTCGCCAGGAGTGCAGCCAACGAGCCACAGCACGATCGCCAGCACCAGCGCTCCGCCGATGATCCAGCGGGCGACCGGCCTCACGCGTCGGCTCCGTACTTGGGTACCGCGATGCCCTGCGCGGGGGTTGCGTACGCCATTTCCGTCGCCTCGCCGTCCACGATCGTGAAGCTCGTGACCGAACCCAAGCCGCACTCTCGGGACCTGGGATCGTGGAGGAAGCGCCGCCTTTCGAAACTCATCCGCGTGACCCAGATGGGGAGCTGATGGGACACCATGACGGTGTCGTGATCCGGGGTCTGCGCGGCCGCGTCGAGGATCGCGGCCCACATGCGCAGCTCCTGATCGCGATATGGCTCACCCCATGACGGCTTGGCGGGATTGCGCAGCAGCCACCAGTTGCGAGGGTGCGCGAAGTCCTTCGGTCCCGACTGAATCTTCCCGCCCTCATACAGATTGCCGGCCTCGATGAGCCGCTCGTCGGTGTCGATGCCCAAGCCAAATGCCGCGGCGATCGGCGCGGCCGTCTGCTGTGCCCGCAGAAGTGGTGACGCCACCACCCTGCCAACGTCGGTGCCCTCCGCCACGAACCATTCGGCGACGGCGCGCGCCATCGCCTCGCCAGCGTCGGACAGGCGAAACTCAGGGAGGCGGCCGTACAGGATCTTGTCCGGATTGTGGACGTGCCCGTGGCGCACGAGGTGCACACGCATGGCGCCTATTCTCCCCCGGCTACGCGAGTGCCTGGGCCAGCACCTGAGCGTCAATTCGCCAGAACCCCACCGTGGCGCCATCCACCGTCACCACGGGCACCTTCTCGCCATACTGCTCGCGCAGCGCTGGGCTTTCGTCGATGTCCACCAGTTGGTAGTCGCTGCCCGACGCTTGGCAGGCGGCGGCGACTACCTCAAGGGCGTCGTCACACAGGTGGCAGCCCGCGCGGGTGTACATGATCACGCGAGCGCTCATGAGGTTCAGGCTACTTCCCGGACCGCTAGGTGGGCCTGGGTACCATTGCCGCGTGAACTCCGTGGCGGAAGGTGGCAGACGCGTTGCTGCGTTCTTCGACGTCGACAACACCATCATTCGCGGCGCGAGCGCCTACCACCTGTCACGCGGGCTCAGGGAGCACGGCTACCTGCGGACGCGAGAGATTCTTCGCTTCGGATTTGAGCAATTCAAGTACCGGATGTTCGGCGAGACCATGCAGCAGATGGAGACCGTGACGTCGGAGGCTCCCAAGTTCTTCAAGGGCTGGTCTGCCGCAGAGATCATCGCGATCGGCGAAGAGGTATGGGACACGGTGCTCGCGCATCGCATCTTCCCTGGCACAAAGGCGCTGATCGAATCGCACTTGGAGCGCGGGCACGAGGTGTGGCTCGTCACCGCTACACCACAAGAGATCGCGCACCTGATCGCCATGCGCATCGGTGCCACAGGCGGACTCGGCACCGTTGCCGAACAGAAGGATGGCCACTACACGGGCGTGCTCGAACACGGACTGATGCATGGGCCGCGGAAGGCAGAGGCGATCCGGGAGCTCGCGGCGGCGCGCGGCCTTGACCTGCGCAGGTCGTATGCGTATGGCGACTCGTCCAACGACATCCCCATGCTCGAGGCCGTAGGCGTGCCTGGCGCGATCAACCCCGACTCGCGCATGCGTCGCATCGCGGCCGAGCGCAACTGGCCTATCCGAGAGTTCCGCAAGCGCCGCAAGAGTGGCCGGCGCGGAGTGGTGCGCGCCTCGGTCACAGGGTCAGTGTGGGTGATCCTCGCGGTGGGGCGGGGCTGCCGCAAGGCGGTCTTCCGGCGCTGACTCGCGGCTCCATGCTCGCTGCGCGCGCTGTAGTGCGCCGATGCGCGGTTCTTGGCGCTTCCGTGATCCTGTAGTGCGATCAGCGGCGCGGCCTTCCCGCGGCGTCTGGGTCAGCGGCGCGGGCTTGCGGCGGCGTCTGAGTCCGCGGCGCGGGCTTACCGCGGCGTCTGAATCCGCGGCGCGGGCTTGCCGCGGCTTAGGGCACCACGCGGGCCATCGCACATGAGCGCACTCTGGGGAGCGCGTAGCGCGGCTAGCCGCGTATGAGCCCACTACAGGATATCGGGCATGAAAAAAGCCCGCCGGAGCGGGCTCAATTCACTTCTTGTTGCGACGCTGGTGGCGCGTCTTGCGAAGAAGCTTGCGGTGCTTCTTCTTCGACATGCGCTTGCGGCGCTTCTTGATGACGGATCCCATGGAACCAACCTTGGAGCTAGAAACTTGTGTCACAGTCCGTCGGACGTGACAGACAAGGAACTATCCTACCGTGCCCGAGCGGTGCTCGTCATCCTCGGCAACAAAGCCGCCGGCCAGCTCCGCCTGCTCCATGAAGGTCTCGACGGCCTGCTGGGGCACCCGGAACGAGCGCCCAAAGCGCACTGCGGGCAGCTCGCCAGTGTGGATCCACCGGTACACGGTCATTCGAGACACGCGCACCATCTCCGCGACCTCCGCTACCGTCAGGAACGTGGTGCGATTCGCGCCGCTGCTCGCCATGTCTCCTGTTGCTCCCTCGCTAGACTTCACCGCTGATATCGGCTGTCTTGAGGCTCCACTGTAGGGGCAGAAGTGACGGTTGTGAACCCTGTGACAGATGCCGATAGTGATAACGGCGGCACTGCCGAACGACGGTGCTTCGAGCGCCGCGATTACTGCATGCTGGGAGGGTGATGGTCCCCACGCGATCCGTGCGTTCCACGGTAGGCGAGTGGATCAACCGCACCGCTCTGCAGACCCCTGCGCGGCTGGCGCTCGGCGCCTTCGCGCTCGTTATCCTCATCTTCACGACGCTGCTCAAGCTTCCCGCGGCAACCACGACCGGTACATCGGCGCCATTCATCGATGCGCTTTTCACCGCAGTGAGCGCCGTTTGCGTTACCGGACTCTCGACCGTCGACACCGCAACGTTCTGGTCTCCACTTGGCCTCACCATCATCGCTGCTGCGATACAGGTCGGCGGCCTTGGAATCATGACGCTCGCATCACTGGTGGGCCTCGCCGTCTCGCGGCGGATTGGCCTTACGCAGAGGATCCTCGCCGCAGGTGAAGCTCGGGCCGCCGGACTCGGAGACGTTCGTTCGCTGCTCGCCATCATCGTTGTGGTGTCTGCGGCAACGGAGGTCCTGATCGGCGCCATCCTGTTCCCGCGCTTCCTCACTCTCGACTACGGCCTGGCCAGGTCCGCGGGCTTTGCCGCGTTCTACGCGATCTCTTCCTTCAACAACGCCGGCTTCTCTCCCGACCCAGTTGGCTTGTTCCCGTACTCAAGTGACCTCTGGATGCTGATTCCAATCGGCATGGGCGTCTTCCTTGGCGCGCTCGGCTTCCCCGTGTACTTCAATCTCCTTCGTGCGTGGCGGACGCCAAAGAAGTGGACGCTCCACACAAAGCTCTCCGTCGCGATGGTCCTCATACTCGGTCTCGTTTCGGCGTCCATGCTGCTGCTTTTCGAATGGGACAACCCGGGCACGCTCGGCAACGAGACCACGATCGCCACGATCGGCAACGTCTTCTTCCAATCCATCAACCAACGTTCCGGCGGATTCATGTCCTTCGATATCGGTCAAGCGACGCAACAGACGTGGCTGCTGGAGGACGTGCTCATGTTCATCGGCGGCGGGTCGGGCGGCACCGCCGGCGGCATCCGCACCACCACGCTGGCCGTGTTGCTGCTCGCAATCTGGGCGGAGGCACGCGGCCGCAGGGACATGGAGGCCTACGGCAAGCGGATCGGCACCGAAGTGCTGAGGCTCGCAGTCTCTGTCACCTTGGTTTCTCTGTTCATCGTGATCGTGGGAACCATAGTGTTCATGGCGGTGACCGGGATCGCACTCGATCGGGCGCTCTACGAAGTGGTCTCCGCGTTCGCCACGTGTGGACTGAGTACGGGAATAACCGCGGACCTCAACCACGCGGGCAAGGTGACGCTCATCGTGCTGATGTACGTGGGCCGCGTCGGCTCTCTCACGGTCGTGGCCGCGCTAGCGTTGAATAGGCAGCGGACAGTGATCCGATACCCGGCAGAAAGGCCTCTCGTTGGCTAAGAACGACTCTTCGTCTCGTGGCGTGCTCGTGATCGGACTCGGCCGGTTCGGCTCCGCTGTCGCGGACACGCTCGACACCATGGACGTCGAGGTGCTCGCCGTCGACAAGGACCCGCGACTCGTCGAGCGCTGGTCCTCACGCATTCCCGTCGTCGAGGCCGACCTCACCGACCCAAGGGCACTCGAGCAGATAGGCGCCTCCGAGTTTTCCGCGGCCGTCGTAGGAATCGGCAACGAACTTGAGGCTTCCGTGCTCATCACCGGAAACCTCGCAGACATAGGCCTCACCGAGATCTGGGCGAAGGCAATCTCAGTGGAACACGGCCGAATCCTCGAGCGCATCGGCGCGCAACATGTGGTGCTTCCCGAATCCGCGACCGGCGTGCGCGTGGCCCACTCGGTGGGCGGGAGAATGCTCGACTACATCGAGGTGGAGGACGGCTTCACGATCGTCAAGATGCGCGCGCCGCTCGAAACGCATAACTTCACGCTTGGCAAACTCAACCTTCCCGGAACCTATGGCGTTCAGGTGATCGGCGTAAAGAGTCCCGGTCACACGTTTGAGTACGCGACCGACGAGACGATTGTGCGGCCCGACGACCTGCTCGTCGTCGCCGGTGAAGGCGAGCTCCTGGAGCGGTTCGCTCAAAGGCCGTAGCCGACCACAGCGTCGGCCCCCAGGCTGGTGCCCAGGGACCGACGCCGCGCCGAACCTCAGTTGGTGAGGGTCTGCAACCAGAACTGGTACGTGGTGTCGGAGCTCGACGGTGCGGTCGAGTTCGCCTTCAACGTGCCGTTGGACTGGGTCTGGATGTAGCGGCCGTTCGAGTCCTTGATGCGGACCTTGGTGCCCGAGACGGTCTCGATGGTGAACCTCGCAGCCGTGGTCTGGCTGGTCTGGTTCGCGTTGAGCTGCGTGGTGCTGGTACCGATGTACTTGTTGCCGTTGCGGGCCTTCAGGTACGTGTAGGAACCAGAAGTCACGCGAGACAACTGCTCCCAGACGCCAACATCCTGGCCGGCCGCCTGCAGGTTGCCGGATCCGTTGACGTTCACGTACAGGCCGTTGGACACGGACGTGAGGGCGGTGATCTTCGAGTTGGAGATGCACCAGTTCGGCGAGCCAGACACGGATGCGACGCCGTCGCTGCTCCGCATCGTCTTCACGAAGGCGCTGTCCACGGAGTACAGGCACTCCGCGTGCAGGGCGCGATTGCGCTTGTCACCCTGGGTCGAGGCGTCCGGGCCGTCGTGATAGACCAAGACGAGCCGGTAGGTGTTGTCCGGCGCCTTGACCTGCTCGATAGTGGCCTGGTTGGTCCACTCCGTGGCGGAGCCACACATGATGATTCCTCGGTACTGATACGGGCCGGTCACGCTCGATGACGTCGCGTAGGCGATGACCTCGTTGGATGTCCCTGGCTCGCCATTCGACGTTGCGCAACGCGAAGGCACAAGCTCCGGCTTTGCAGCGAATACCAGCAAGTACGGTCCTGGCATGCCCTCGTTGGGCGTTGTCGCGAGACCGAGTTGGCCCGTGTGGAACAGTTCGGCGCCTTCGATGTACGGCCTGCCGATGTTGATCTGATGGGTGGTCGGGTACTTCTTGGTGCAGGTGCCCAACGCGTCGGTGCCCGAGTTCAGTCCGTCGATCTGGAGCCAGGCCTCGTTGGGGTTGTGGAACTGCTGCACCGTGTACTGGTTGGTCATCTTGCGGATGGAGACGCCACCGCACGAGCTGTAGTCGCCGTCGGCCCACAGCAGGTAGTCGTCGAATTCGTGGTTCCAGTACGTGTTGTCGGCATCACTGGTGTTCGTGAACACCGCCGGGTCGCTCATGTACAGGGGGTACCTGTCCTTGAAGGTGTTGATGTCGGCTGCGGTGGGAATTCCGACGATCTGCTGGTTGGCGTTGCCGCTGGGGAGGCCCCAAATGGGCGTGTTGCCGTACCCCGTAAGCGGGTTATTCGAGTACGTCACCCAGATGCGCGACGAGAATCGGTCCTCTGGATCGAGCAGGTCTGGCGTGTACATGAAGTAGTTCTGCGATGGGCGTTCCGCCCTGCCTCCAGGCGTGATGAGGGTGCGAACGGCTGGCGCCCACAGGTGCTTGGTTCCGCTCAACGTAGCGATGTTGCCGTTGACGATCTTCTGCAGTTTGGTCTCGTTGAGCGCGTAGTTGACCGCGTTCCACTTGAGCCCGTCGTTGGAGAAGAACACCTGGGTGTCTTGCATGGGGTAGTAGTTCTCGCCGAGTTGCCCCTTGCGCAGCGGCGTTCCGGGGATGTCTCGAGACGTAACGAGACACCATCCCCAGTTGTAGGGCGAGGCGGGGTTGTAACAGCGGAACGCCGACGGATCCGACGCATTGGCCGACTGCACAAAGTCCGCGTCGACGTCGGCGGTTGCCGGTAAGGACAGGGCGAGGCTGCTGAGCCCCACGCTGAGGATGGCCGCGGCGCTCAGTAGCGCTCGGCGACGATTCTTGATCATTGGTCACTCCATTGTGGCTGGCTCGTCCCGGCCGGCGGCTGGGGCGGCCCGACGCCGTGGCGGGGAGGAGCTGAGGAGTCGCCTGCCAGTCCACGGCCTTGGGCGTGACGACTATGCGCGGGAGGGAATTTGTTCGTCAAGACGACAAATCGCCTGCAATCCGTTAACATTTTTCGCGTTTCCAGGTCGCCCCAAATCGAAACGTTTCGCGATACTTTCGTTCGTCGAATGCCCTGCTAGATCGGCAAGTCCGCGCAACTTGCGCAAATGCTCTAGATCACTCCAAATGCCACCGCTGCATCGGGCGCTTCGATGAGCCGCGTGGTGTCCCCCTACCTCGGCGCGCCCGGCTCGAGCGCCGCGCTGACCTCGTCGTCCGACACCTGGCGAAAGTCCTCGTACCACTCGCCAACCGACATCATCGGCTCGGGGACAAGCAACGCAACCGCGGCGTCGGCCTCCTTGGCGAGCGAGCTGAGCGTGTCGCGAGGCGCCACCCCCACCGCGACGAGAACCCGCGCGGCCTCGCGAGCGCGACACACCGTGATCGCGGCGCGCATGGTGCCGCCCGTTGCTATGCCATCGTCAACGAGAACTACCGTGCGGCCGGCAAGAGACTCGGGGACGCGCGCGCCCACGTAGGCCGCGACCCTGCGCTCGAGTTCGAAACGTTCGCGCGACTCGACGGCCGCGATCTGACCTTGGCTCAGCCCAACGGCAGCGAGCGTCGCTTGGTCTAGAGTCACGACACCGCCCTCGCCGATGGCGCCAAAGCCGTATTCCTCTTGGCCAGGGACTCCAAGCTTGCGCACGACAACCACGTCGAGGCGAAGACCAAGTTCGTCTGCGAGAGCTCGACCAACGACAACGCCGCCGCGCGGCAAGCCGAGGACGAGGGCGTCGTCGCCCCCAAGTAGCGGCGCGACAATGCCCGCGAGGGCCTTGCCTGCGCCCGCTCGATCTCGGAACTGGGGCATGAGTTCAGGGTAGGCACCCCAAGGCGCACTTCACGCGCGAGAAGGGCGGTCCAGCGTGTAACGAAGGCGTGACCAAACCGAGACACCCCCGCGCTTCTACCGCGCCAGACGTCTCAATAGTGTGACCGCCATGAGCACCGTTGCTAGCACCCCCGTTAGGCTCGTACGTCTGGCCGCCCTGATCGCGTCTCTCCTTGTCGTCGGGGCGGTGCTCGCAGGGTGTTCCTCTAGCGCGGACAGTGCAGATGCGCCCGCCGGGCCAGCCGAGGCGCCCGCCCCTGAGGACGGTGGCGGCGATGAAGGGGTTTCGGGCGACTCCGGCTCGAACGACTCGGCGACCGCGAACCGTTCGATCATCGTGACGGGCTCTATGTATATGACGGTCAAGAACCCGCGCGATGCGGCGGAGGATGCGGCCACCATCGTCAAGGACGCCGGCGGCCGGATTGACGGGCGCGAGGAGAACGCCCCCGACGAGAGCTACGGAGGATCTGCGGAGCTCATCCTGCGCATCCCGATGAACCGGCTCGACGCGGTAGTTGAGGACCTGCGCGCTCTCGGCACCGTAGACGAATTCTCGACCACATCGTCGGACGTGACCAACAAGGTCACTGACCTGGACGCGCACATCTCCACCCTGCGCGCATCGACGCAGCGAATCGAAGCGCTGCTCGCGGAGGCGAAAGACATCACGGACATCATCAAGCTCGAGGACGAGCTTGCCTCGCGGCAGGCGGAACTCGAGAGCCTCGAGGCGGAGCAGCGAGGCCTCAACGACCAGGTCTCACTGTCGACGATCACGCTTTCGTTGACCACGGTCCCTGTGGTCGTCGTCGAGGACTCGCCTTCGAACTTCTTCGATGGGCTTGCTGCCGGCTGGAACGCGCTCGTCAACTTCGTATCGGTGGCACTGGTGGTCCTCGGCGCACTGCTCCCGTGGCTCGTCGCCATGGGCGTACTCGCACTTGTGATCGTCGCAGCGGTTCGAATCAGCAGGGGTCGCGCCGAGAAGCCGGAGGCGCAGCCCACGCAAGAGGCGCCGGTCGCTGACGCGGCGCCGGTTGAAGAAGAGGCGCCAATCGCCCCGTAGCGGGGCAACGGGCGGCGAAACCCGACGCCAACGCGACGCCTCGCTAGACGCTCGCGGTGACCTCGACAACCGAACCCGGCGCCGCATAGGGAACCGTGTTGCCCTCGATGGCGGCGCCATCGACAGTCAAGGTCGCGCGCCCAACCCCGGAGTTCGTCACGCGGATGACGTAAGTGGCCTCACGCACCTGACGACGCACGGTGAACTCGCCGACCTCGGCACCGATGCACGGGTCGACGACCAGGCCGTCGTAGTCCGGGCGAACGCCGAGCAGGTACTGCGAGACGACGACAAAGTTCCAGGACGCCGTGCCTGTTAGCCACGAGTTCTTGGCCTCGCCGTGCCGCTGCGCGTCCTTGCCGGCGATCATCTGGGCGTAGACGTAGGGCTCAAGGCGGTGCACCTCGGAGATCTCCTCGCGGTACGCGGGAGTGATCTGCTTGTAGTACTCCCAGGCGTACTCATTTCGGCCAACAATCGTCTCCGCGATGATGATCCACGGGTTGTTGTGGCAGAAGATGCCCGCATTCTCCTTGTAGCCCGGCGGGTAGGTCGAGACTTCGCCAAGTTCCACGTGGTACTCGGTGAAGGCGGGGTTCAGCAGCACGATGCCGTGGGGCGTGTTGAGCCGCTCGCGCACAGAGTCGAGCGCCTGGATGGCCTTGCCATCCTCAAGGCCGACGCCGCCCATGATGCAGTACCCCTGAGGCTCGATCCAGATCTTGGCTTCGGCGTTCTCGTCGCCGCCAACAACGTTGCCGTAGTAGTCGTACGCCCTGCGGAACCACGCGCCATCCCAGCCGTGGTCGACGACTGCCTGGCGCATCGCAACCACTGCCGCCTCGGCACGCAACGCCTCCGCCTCGTCTCCACGGCGTCGGGCAAGCGCGGCGTAATCCGGGCCGATCGCGCACAGCATGCCCGCGATGAATACGGACTCCGCGACTCCACCAGCCTGGTTCTCGGTGGTCTGGAAGGACTCACCAGGGGTGGTCGAGAAGCAGTTGAGGTTGAGGCAGTCGTTCCAGTCGGCGCGGCCGATGAGCGGCAGCCCGTGGGGGCCCATGTTGTTGAGCGGGTGATCAAAGGAGCGCTTGAGGTGGTCCATGAGCGAGGTGGCCTTGGACTCGTCGTTGTCGAAAGGCACCAGCTGATCGAGGATCGCGAAGTCGCCGGTCTCCTTGATGTAGGCCGCCACTCCGGCGATCAGCCACAGGGGGTCATCGTTGAAGCCGGAGCCGATGGCGTTGTTTCCACGCTTGGTGAGCGGCTGGTACTGGTGATACGCCGAGCCGTCCTCGAACTGAGTGGAGGCGATATCGATGATGCGCTCGCGAGCGCGCTCGGGGACAAGGTGGACAAAGCCAAGGAGGTCTTGGTTGGAGTCGCGGAAGCCCATGCCGCGACCGATTCCGGTCTCGAAGTACGAGGCGGAGCGCGACATGTTGTAAGTCACCATGCACTGGTATTGGTTCCAGATATTGACCATGCGGTTGAGCTTGTCGTCGCCGGATTCCACCGTGTAGGAGCCCAGCAGGTTGTCCCAGTAGGCGTTCAGTTCCGCGAAGGCAGCGTCGGTTGCTTCGTTGGTCGCGAAGCGGGAGAGCAGTGCGCGCGCACCCGTCTTGTTGATGACGCCGGGGGACTCCCACTTGTCGTCCGCTGCGTTCTCCAAATAGCCGAGCACAAAAGTGAACTGCCTGGACTCACCGGGAGCAAGCTCAACGGAAAGCTGGTGCGAGGCGATCGGGTACCAGCCGGAGGCGACCGAGTCGGTGGCCTTGCCGGTGTGCGGCACTACGGCCTCCTCGAAGCCGTTGCCGTATCCCAAGAACGAGTCGCGGTCCGTGTCGAAACCAGCGATGGGGGCATTCACGCCGTAGACCGCGTAGTGGTCGCGACGCTCGCGGTATTCGGTCTTGTGATAAATCGCGCCGTCCTCGACCTCTACCTCGCCGATCGAGAGATTGCGCTGGTAGTTGGTCTGGTCGTCCTCGGCGTTCCACAGGCAGAACTCGATGAAACTGAAGAGTTGCAGGGACTTGGCTGCGTCAGTCGTGTTAGTCAGCGTGACCTGGTGGATCTCCGCATTGACGTTCACCGGTACGAACAGCAGCACGGAGGCTTCCACCCCTCCACGGGACCCCGTGATGCGGGTGTAGCCCATGCCGTGGCGCGTCTCGAAGTGGTCGAGCTCCGTCTTGTACGGGCGGTACGAGGGGCTCCATACATCGCCCGAGTCGTTGATCGAGAAGTAGCGACCGCCGTCATCCACGGGGATGTTGTTGTAGCGGTACCGCGTGAGGCGACGCATCTTGGCGTCGCGGTAGAAGCAGTATCCGCCCGCCATGTGAGAGACGAGCCCAAAGAAGTCCTGAGCACCCAGGTAGTTGATCCAGGGATAGGGAGTATGCGGCGTCGTGATGACGTATTCGCGAGCTTCGTCGTCGAAGTGACCGAACTGCATGACGTCCCTTCCTTGGGGCTTTCTGGTGCAACTTCCGCCAAGCGTAGTGCCCAAGTCGAAACGTTGCGACCGTGTGACCGAAACGTTATGGAAATGCGGGAGCCCGACGCTGGGAGGAGCAGTCTGGTCAGCTCGCCGTTGGCGTCGTGAGGGTGGCGATAAACGGCTCGAGCCACGCGGTGTCAGGGTTCGTGGAGTTTTCGTCATTGAAGACGAACACCGAGATCACTCCGCCAGCCGAGTCCTCGAACATGTACGCCCGTGCATTCGAAGGGCTAGACCCGCCAGGAGCGGTCGTCGCCGTGTCAATGCGCACCCCCTCGGCGCCGCCTGGGGCAGCGAAGGCGGTTCGGTCCAAGACCTCGATCGCGTAACCGTTCGGTGTCTCTCCGGTGCTACCGACTGCACCCGCAATGCCAAGCATGTCGAGGTGGTCTTCAAGAGTGGTGTCGAGTATCCGATCCACCTCAACACCAAAGGTTGTCTCGTCGACGTCGACCGCCCACTCGCCCAGGTAGTCCTTGCCCTCCGGGCAGCGCCACAGCGTGCTGTCGTAATAGAGCGTGAACGAATACCGCCAGTCGGACTGTGCTTGCGCCTGAAAACTGCCGCAATAGGACGTCCACTTGTCGTCGATCTCTAGCGGAGCACCCGCGCGGTCGCCGAGGTCCACCGTCCCAGAGATCGTCACGGTCTGGAGGGCATCGAGGATCGCGTGCGCATTGGCTTCGTCACCGCCGGGGGTGTCGACTTCGACGTACATGTAATACGGCCCGTAAAGGATGTGCGCGACATGCTCCGTGCGGATCTCGCCGTTGAAGTCGCCCGTCACGCTCGCCCAAGTGATGACGCCGCCTGCTGCCGTCTCGGCGTAGCCGGAGTCGCCGCGCTCGGCATCCCCAAGTTTCGATTCCCACTGCTTTGCGGCGTTCTCGGTCAAGGTTTCGACGTCAGCGTCCTGCGCGAGCGGAAAGAGCGACATCGTCACATAGGGGCCGTCCGTGGACAGGTCGTCGGCCATGGTCCAGTAGCCCGACAACACTGACGTGGGAATGGCATCAAGGTAGTCATCCGTCAGGTCGTACCAGCCAGCGGGAAGGGCGATCGTGTAACTGAGTAGGTCGCGCGACTGCTCTGCGGCGTCGCGGACCTCCTCTGGCGGACTGAAGGTGGTCTCGGGAGAATCCCCGAACGGATCCCCGCCAAAAGGAACGCATCCCGCGAGGCCCAGAGCGCACCCGGCCATCAACGCCGCGCGCAGCGCCGGACCCCTCGTCAGCCCCCTCATGCGAGCACGCTAGCAGTGCCGCCCCAAACAACACGCGGTAGGTTTGCCGCATGCTTCTCTCTGATCGAGACATCCGCGCAGAAATCGACGCTGGCCGCGTCGTCCTCGAGCCCTACGACCCCGACATGATCCAGCCTTCGTCGATCGACGTTCGGCTCGACAAGTTCTTCAGGGTCTTCGAGAACCACCGCTATGCGGCGATCGATCCCGCCGCCGAACAGGCCGAGCTGACGCGGCTTGTGGACGTTGGCAGCGAGGGACCATTCGTGCTGCACCCTGGCGAGTTCGTGCTCGGCTCCACCTTTGAGTCCGTGACACTGCCCGACGATGTGGCAGCTCGCCTCGAAGGCAAGTCCTCGCTGGGTCGCCTTGGACTCCTGACGCACTCGACGGCCGGCTTCATCGATCCCGGCTTCGAAGGCAACGTGACTCTTGAGCTGTCGAACACAGCGACGCTGCCCATCAATCTGTGGCCGGGCATGAAGATTGGCCAGCTGTGCTTCTTCCGACTGTCGTCGCCCGCAGAGAACCCGTACGGCTCCGCAAAGTACGGCTCGCGCTACCGCGGCCAGCGCGGCCCAACGGCGTCGAAGAGCTACCAGAACTTCCACCGAACTGACGTCTAGCCGCCCACGAGGTGTGACGTACGTCGCGCCCGTTTGACTGCGCGCCTGGCCTGGTAGACCATCGTCGCAACACGCGCGCGCAAGGGGTGCCGCGAGTGGGCGAAAGGCACGGGGGCTTTGTGGCCTTGCTGAGGGGTAGGACGGCGCGTTCGCGCGCGGTTGCATCGACCATTGTGCTCGCTACGTTGGCGGCAGGGATCGCGACGCCAGTTCAGGCGGACGATGATGCGCTGAGTTTCGCGGACGCCAGGCTTCGCGCGTGTGCAGAGACCGCGCTCAACGTGGAGCCCGGCACGCCAATCACCGCCACCGACATGGCGGGCCTGACAGCGTTCACTTGCGACAACTATCAGTACACGGAGGACTACTCGCCGTTGCAGTACGCGACCGGCCTCGAGTCGCTGCACCTCACCTATGGACCCTGGGACTTGGCGCAATACCTGCCGGCGATGACCCACCTCCAGGACCTGGCGTTCAGCAGTCTCGCCTCCCAGCAAGTGGTCGACGCTCTTTCAAGCCTCACCGAACTGCGGAGTTTGGAGATCCCAGGCGGGGTCTCCGACCTCTCCCCCTTGAGCGGGCTTACCTCCCTCGAACATCTCAGTCTGTTTGCCAACCACCAGGTGACGTCGCTCGATCCCATCGCGTCACTGACCGAGCTGAGGGCGCTTGACCTGGACCAGTCCGCAGTTGCCTCACTGGATCCCGTGGCTGGACTGCAGCACCTGGAGTTCCTCGATATCGCATCCACGGAGATCAAGGACTTCACGGCTCTCACCAGCTATCCGTCGCTGTCCACGCTCATCGCGACGTGCTGGCCGGAAGTGGACCCGTCTCCCGTAGGACAGGTGACTACGCTCGAAGTGCTCTACCTCCAAGGCTGCGGCATCGACGACGCGAGGTTCTTCTCTGAGCTCACCCAACTTAGAGAACTGCACGTTGACAGGAACAGCCTCTTTGACTTGCGTCCACTGGCCGCACTGCCCCATCTGACGACACTGACCGCAACGCGCCAATTGGCAACGGCGGCCCCCGTCAATGTCTGTGTCCCGCACGTCCTCGACCTCCCGTACGACGTTGACGGAAGCCAGGTGACGCGATCCGCCATCTTCAGTTACTCGGGCGCGGATGAGGGCGGCGTCGTCACATGGATTCAGCCAGGTGCCGACAACGACCTGAAGTTCACGAACGCGTCTGGCACCTACTCGGGCACGCTTCGCAGCCCCACGAACGCCGGTGGCCCGGCCTACGCCAACTGCGCGTTCAGTGCCGCCCCTACCGTCACCATCTCCGGCGGCAACACCGTGGGGTCAACGCTCACCGTGTCTTTCGACGGCGCATGGAATCCCGCGCCCGCCGGTTGGACCGAGCAACTCTGGATGAGAGACGGAATCGCCGGTCTCGACAACGGACTCAGCTACGTCGTTCAGCCGGCCGATGCGGGGCACGTCATCACCTTCCGACTCAAGGGGAACAGGCCGGGCTACGAAGTCCGGGTGTCCACGAGCAATGCCATTCTCATCCCGCTCAAGTTTGACTCGACGTGGCAGCCAGCGCTCAGCTCGGCCCCCACTGCTACAGACTCAACCCACGTCGTGCTCCCCGCGTGGCTGCCAGACGCAGGCACGGCGACGTGCTCGTGGACTCTTGCCGGCGTGGCGCTCAACACGGAGGGTGCATGCCAGGTGAGCCTGCCCGCAACGTCAGGCGGCAAGACCTTGGCGGGAACAGTCGCACTTACGGGCACCGGCTACGACAGTGCCATCTACCAGATCCCCGCCGCCACCGTTCTCAAGACCTTCGGCGAGCTTGATTGGGTGGGTCGCATCAATGATGGCGTGAACTACTCCACCGTGGATGTTGGCGCCAAGTTCACCGCAAAGCTGCCGACTTATAAGGGCGCGGCGCCGACGGCATTCCGCTACCAGTGGACCCGAAACGGCGCCGCGATCGCTGGCGCGACGAGTTCTACCTACGTCGCGACCACCGCCGATGCCGGAAAGAACATCGGACTCGACTTCACGGCGACGCGTTTGGGTTACGCCCCGTCCACTTCACAAGCGATCGATGTCTTTAAGGTGAGGCCCATCTTCACCACAAGGCCCGTGCCCACCGTCGCCGGCACGAGCGCAGTCGGGTACACCTTGACCGCGAAGGCGGGCACTTGGAGCCCTGCAGCGACGCTCTCCTACCAGTGGTACCGCAATGGCAAGGCAATCTCAGGCGCAACCAAGTCCACCTACAAGGCAACCACCGCAGACGGCGGTCAGAAGCTCACGGTCAAAGTCACCGCGAAGAAGTCCGGTTACACGAGCGCATCCAAGACGAGCGCGAGCATCACTGTCCTCAAGCGATTCACCGTCACCGCAACGCCCACGATCAGCGGCACCGCGAAGGTGAAGTACACGCTGACCGCCAAGACCGGCACGTGGGGACCGGGCACGGTGACGAAGTCCTACCAGTGGTACCGCAACGGCAAAGCAATCGCGGGCGCTACCAAGTCCAGTTACAAGCTCTCCGCAAAGGACGCCTACGCCAGCATCACCGTGAAGGTCACTGGCAAGAAGTCCGGATACCTCAGCGTCGCCAAGACCTCCTCAGTGAAGACCCCAGCCGGAGTCAAGTACTCAAACTGCGCCGCCCTCACCAAGGACTACCCGGGCGGCGTCGCGACGAGCTCCAGCACCATCGACAAGGTCAGGGGCGTGCCTGCCGACGGGATTCTGTCGACCACGTACGTCTCCTCCAAGTTGTACGCGCTCAACGCCAGCCGCGACGCCGACAAGGACGGCTGGGCTTGCGAGCCAAACTGACGCGCTAGGCTGGCCCCACACGACAGGGGAGCGCCTCCGGTTCGCAAAGAGCCAAGGGCGCTGAGAGTGCGGACCAGCCGCAGACCCTCGAACCTGATCCGGCTCGCACCGGCGTAGGGAGTCGAGTCTCGTCCCCTCCTTTTCAAGGAGGCATCCATGCGCGTCTTGCGCTTCGCAGCAACATTCACCGCAGTACCAGCCATTGCCATCGCAACACTCGCGGGCTGCAGCTCGACGACCCCCGAGCCCACAGCGTCGGGCAGCAAAACCCCAGCGGACACGGAAGTCACCGTGGTGACCCATGACAGCTTTGCTGTGCCCGACGCGCTGGTCGCCTCGTTCGAGAAGGAGACCGGCATCACGGTCACATTCGTCGCGCCCGGGGATGCCGGCACGCTGACGAATCAGTTGGTATTGACCAAGGACGCACCCCTGGGAGACGTCGCCTACGGAGTCGACAACACCTTCGCGAGCCGGGCATTGGAGGCGGGCGTCTTCGCCGACTACACATCGACCGTTCCCGCGGCCGCTGATGCCGCCAAGTACGCGGTCGAGGGCAGCAGCGCACTGACGGCCATCGACTACTCGGACGTGTGCCTCAACTACGACCTGGGCTACTTCGCTGACCATAACCTCGCCGTTCCGCAGACCTTCGACGACCTCCTCAAGCCCGAGTACAAGGGCCTGATCTCAGTCACCAACCCTGCGACCTCGAGCCCCGGGCTCGCCTTCCTGCTCGCCACGATCGCCGCCAAGGGCGACGGCTGGCAGGACTATTGGACGGCGCTCGCGGCGAATGACCTTCGCGTCACTGCGAGTTGGTCGGACACGTACTACACGGACTTCTCCGCGCCCAACTATGGAGGCGACTTCCCCATCGTGTTGAGCTACGCGTCCTCGCCGCCCTTCGAGGTCATCGACGGCGAGCCCACCACGGCCGCGCTGCTCGACACCTGCTTCCGCCAGGTCGAGTACGCGGGCGTGCTCACCGGAGCCAAGCACCCCGGTGCCGCCGCAAAGGTCGTTGATTGGATGCTGAGCGACGACTTCCAGGCAGCACTGCCGGAGAACATGTACGTGTACCCAGTCTCATCGTCCGTCGAGGTGCCTGCCGACTGGACGCAGTACGCGCCACTATCACCGGCGCCCTGGTCGGTCCCCGCAGCGGACATCGACGCCAACCGCGAGCAGTGGATCAAGGACTGGACGGCGGTGGTCACGCCCTGAGCGCCCGCCCGCACGCGATCCGCCGCCACCTCGCGTGGGCGGCGGTCGTCGCCGCGCCGGTGGCATTTCTCGCCGTCTTCTTCGTCTGGCCGCTGTGGACCGTGCTCGCGCGAGGCCTCGCGGGCACGGGCACGGGTGCGGCGTGGGACGTTCTGACCTCGCCCGGTGTGCCCGACGCCATTGGCACCACCGTCGTCCTTGCGGCTTTGGGGACGGCTGGGTCGGTGGCGCTCGGCGTGCCCGCGGCGTGGGCGCTGTACCGGCTGCGGTGGCGCGGGCAGGTGGCGGCACGGGCAGTGGTCGCCGTGCCCTTCGCGCTCCCTACGGTTGTGGTGGCGGCAGCATTCGGCGCGCTGTTTGCGCGCCACGGCCTGCTCGGCTTCACGGGACTCGACCAATCAGTCACAGCCATCGTGCTCGCGCTCGTGTTCTTCAACGTGTCCGTCGTTGCGCGAGTGGTCGGTAGCGCTTGGGCCGGCCTCGACCCCGGCGCGCAGCTCGCGGCGCGCACGCTTGGTGCCTCGCGCTCGCGTGCGTTCCGCACGGTGACGCTTCCTGCGCTAGCGCCCTCATTGGGAGCCGCAGCCGCGGTGGTACTGCTGTTCTGTTCCACGTCTTTCGGCGTGGTGCTCGTGCTCGGCGGCGCGCGAGTTCGGACCATCGAAACCGAGATCTACTTCCAGGTGAACTCCTACCTGGACCTCCACGCGGCGGCAGTGCTCGCAATCCTGCAACTCGTGTTCGTTGGCGCCGCACTTGCAGTCGCCTCCTGGGCGCGGCGCGGGCGGGATCGCGTGGCGAACGGACGCGAACTCGACGGCTCCAGGGCGCTCAAGCGCGGCGACGTGCCGTGGGCGGCCGCAACCCTGGTGGCGCTGGCATCGCTCATCGTGCTTCCCGCGCTGGCGCTCGCGGAGCGGTCGCTGCGAGTGGCTGGCGGAAAGCACTCGCTGGCCAACTACCAGGCGCTCTTCGACCCCCCGGCGCAGTCCGTGCTGCCGGTCAGCGTGGCGCAGGCGGCTCTCAACTCGGTCGTCACGGCGACGCTCGCCGCGACAATCGCGGCGCTCTTCACCGTCGCGGTAGCCGCCGCCACGGTCAGGGGCCCACGGTGGGCGCGATGGATCGACTCTGCGGCCATGGGGCCGCTCGGCGTCAGCGCTGTCGTCATAGGACTCGGCATGCTCCTGACCCTCAACCGAAACGTGGCGGGTGTGGATCTGCGCACGTCCTGGTGGCTTGTGCCTCTTGCTCAGGCCCTTGTCGCGCTTCCGCTCGCCGTGCGCATCCTGGTGCCCGCTGCTCGCGCCATCGATCCACGCCTGCGCGCTGCCGCCGCAAGTCTTGGCGCATCCCCGCAGCGGGTGTGGGCGACGGTCGATTGGCGGCTCTTGCGCGGACCCGTAGCGCTCGCGGCAGGGTTTGCCTTCGCGATTGCGATGGGTGAGTTCGGCGCCACCGCTTTCGTGGCGCGCCCCGACCGTCCCACCTTGCCCTTAGCCATTGCGCGGCTCTTGAGCCGTCCGGGGGCCCAGAATGTCGGAATGGGTTTCGCGGCTGCCGTACTGCTCGCGCTGCTCACGGCCGCGGTGATGCTCGCAACCGAGCGCCTCCGGACCAGGGTGAGGGCAGAAGTATGAGCGGGCTCGACGTCCGCGACGTAACGGTCGTGTACCCAGGCAGTCCGCCCGTCACCGCGGTGGATCACGCGAGCATCACGGTGGGTCGCGGCGAGATCGTCGCGCTGCTTGGGCCGTCCGGCTGCGGCAAGTCGTCGTTGCTCGGCGCGATCGTCGGGGTGGTGGAGCCGATTTCGGGCACCATCGCCTTCGACGACGAGGACGTCACCACCACCCCGATCCATCAGCGCGGATTCGGCCTCGTGTTTCAGGATGGCCAACTGTTCCCCCATCTCACGGTGGCGGGAAACATCGCGTACGGCATTCACTCGCGACCCCGCGCCGAACGTCAAGATCGGGTCGCCGAACTCCTGGAGCTCGTTGGACTGCAAGGACTCGGCGACCGCAAGGTGACCGACTTGAGCGGTGGCCAGCGCCAGCGGGTAGCTCTCGCGCGCTCACTTGCACCGCGCCCGCGGCTGCTGTGCCTCGACGAGCCGCTCAGCTCGCTCGACGCGGAACTGCGGAGCCGCCTTGCCGACGATCTGCGCGAAGTCCTCACGGCGTCGGGCATCACCGCGCTCATGGTGACCCACGACCCAGGGGAGGCCGAGCGCGTCGCTACACGAACCGTGCGCATGTCGGCGGGTCGCATGATCTAGTCGCGATCAGCACCTACCCTGCAAGTCCAGGAGGTGCCACGTGCTCCGTCAAACCATCGTCGTATCGCTCGCCGCGGCAGTCGTGCTGAGCGGGTGCACGGGCTCCCCCGAGCCCACTACGTCGAAGACCCCAACCCAGCCGCCAGCGAGCTCCTCGCCAACCGCGGAGCCGACACCGCACTCGACGCCCACGCCGTCGCAATCCCCATCCGCGCCAATGGACTGGGCGGCCCCAGCGGACTGGAAGCAGATCGACATCTCCGAAGCCGGCATCGACGCGGACTCCGTGACTTCCGTGGTGGGCGCGTGGCAGTTGAGCGACGGAGCGATCGCCTCGATCGTGGTGGTCGGCAACGACGCGGGCACCACCGACCCCGGCGATTTCTTCGATGCGACCTTCAAAGACTTCGCGGACGCGGACGATCTCAAGGTGACTCACGCGTCGAGGACCACCGACGCGGGAGAGCCAGCGCTTGTTGTCACGGCGGTGCCGAAGGAGGACCAGAGCGGAGACGCTCAGCAGTTCATCCTGGTGCTGCGGCCCGACTCCGTCGCGTGGGCGACCCTCAGCGACACCGCGGACGGCATCATCGATTCCTCTGGCGAACTATGGGAACTGATGCGGACTTTCCCCGCGAGCTAGGCATGTGGAATGAGCCACATAGGCTCATGAATACGCCCAATATGCCGATAACGTGACCGACTGAACCCCTCAACAGACTTGGTGGTGCCATGCCCTTGCGGAAGAGCGAAGCCTCGGTTGCATGGCTCACGCGCGCCGCTGCGGTCGTGATTGCGGTGCTCGTAGCAACGCTCGTCGTGCCTGTGCAGGGCCAAGCCGCGGAGTCGTCCGACTTCAACCCCGGCTTCCTCATCTCTGACGAAGACTTCTTCAATTCGACCGCCATGACCGCCGCGCAGGCTGACGCGTTCATCGACGGCATGAACAAGGGCTGCCTCACGGGCCGCGTGTGCCTCGAGAACTACAAGGAGTCGATCAAGGCCAAGGCCGCTAACTCGCGATGCACCGCAATCGCTGCGGCTTCAAGCCGCACTGCGGGCCAGATCGTCACCACCGTGGCCAAGGCGTGCGGCATCAGCCCCAAAGCGATCCTCGTGATCCTGCAGAAGGAGCAGTCACTCGTCACGGCCCAGTCGCCGAGTTCCACCGCGTTCCAGGCGTCGATGGGCGCCGGCTGCCCCGACACCGCGCCGTGTGATGGCAAGTACGCTGGCTTCTACGAGAACGTCTATTACGGCGCTTACCTTCTCAAGGGCTACACGATCCCCGGCTCGTCGAACTATTCGCGTTACGCAGCAGGGGCAACGTCCAAGATCGCGTACAGCCCGCGCTCGTACGGCACCTCGCCTACGTGCACGTTCAAGTCGGTCTACGTAGAGAACCAGGCAACGCATGCGCTCTACGTCTACACGCCGTACACACCAAACGCCGCCGCGCTCAAGAACCTCTACGGCACCGGCGACTCGTGCTCCGCCTACGGCAACCGCAACTTCTGGCGCCTGTGGACCGACTGGTTCGGGCCTACCGGCTCCGAGGGCGCGCTTGCCATCGAAGCGACGTACCAGAAGTTCGGTGGCACCACAGGAAGCCTTGGCGCCCGCGTGGACGGCATCGTCGCCGACAAGAGCGCGGGTGGCGGCCTGTACCAGCGGTACGCGAAGGGCATGATCGCCTGGAATGAGAAGACCGGGGCGTTCGCCATGCCGGGCACCATCGCGAACGCGTATATGAACTTTGGCGGTCCTGCGAAGGTCGGTTGGCCAACGACCGGCACAACGACTTCTACAGCGAACGGCGGCGGCACGTCCCAGACATTCACCGCTGGCAGGATCGCCACGAGCCCCGCCGGGGCTTACGTGGTCACGGGCACCTATCTCACGGCGCTGCTAGCGGCAGGCAACTTCACGGGCGCGGTGGGCTGGCCCACCGCCAACGCGAGCAACGGCTCGCAGCCATTCACGGGCGGCACGCTGTTCGCCAACGCCGCCACCAAGTCGGCGACCTTCGTTGACGCCGCATTCGTTGAGATGTTCGCCAGCACCGGCGGCACGGCGAAGTGGGGCAACTCCACCTCGCTTCGCATCGACGCTGCCGACGGTGCCTACCAGACGTTTGGCAATGGCGCGCTGGCCACGAGTGGCGCGGGCACCTTCACGCTCCCCGCTTCCACCACCAAGCATTGGCTCGCCAACGGCGGCCCAACGGGCGTGCTCGGCTACCCCACTGCGGCCGCATATTGGGACCCCGCCACCCGAGAGATGTCGCAGGAGTACGGCGGCGGCACCTTGTACACCGGGCCGCTTGGCAACGGGTATGTCGCCACCGTGTTCGAGGAGCGCGTTGCGGCGGTCGGCGGAATCACCGGCAGCTACGGCTTCCCCTCCGGTCCCCTGCGCACTACCGCCACCGGCTCGGGCCAAGACTTCGGTGGATGGTCGCTTGCCAGCACGAGCGTCGGGGTGAAGTCGATCCACTCCACGATGCTCACCGCTTGGCGTGGTTACGGGGCCGAGAACGGGTACTTGGGCTGGTTCACGGGCCAACAGTCCAAGGTCGGCAGCGTCTACGTGCAGAACTTCGAGCACGGAAAGCTCTACTTCAGTGGCACCAAGAAGGCCTACATCGGCGAGCACTTCGTTCCGCTGATCGAGGCCAACGGCGGGATCACGGGTTCGTACGGGTGGCCCACTGGCAACGTGTTCATCTCGAAGTCCAGCGGCGGCGGCGAGATCCAGAAGTTCGGAACCTCACGGGTGTTCACCTGGAACTCGACGGCGGGTGCCAAGAACGTCTACGGCTTGATGCTCACCGGCTGGAACCAGTACGGGGCGCAGAACACGCTCGGCTGGCCCACCTCTTTCCAAGCATCCGATGCAAAGTCCGGCGTGCGCTCCCAGACCTTCTCGAAGGGTCGGCTCTACGCGACAACGTCGCGCAACGGTTGGGTGCCCACGGCGCTCGTGGCCGCGTACGCCACCGCAGGCGGGCCCACTGGCTCGTGGGGGTGGCCAACGGCGGTCGCGACCGTCAAGGACGGCGTCACCACGCAGGTCTTCGAGAAGGGCACCGCGACGGTCACCGCCGGCACAGTCACCTTCACCAAGAAGTAGCGTCAGCAGTCGCAGGCGATGCGCTGACCGAGCGCAGGCAGCGGTGAGGTGAGAGCGTCCACCGCACGGGTGGCGTCGACGGTCACGCGCGCGCCGCTCGAGTCAGTGACGAGCTTGTCGACCGGAAGTCCCTCGCGCGCCCAGTACTCGAAGCCCCCGATCATCTCTTTGACCGCGTAGCCGAGTTCGCTGATGATCAGACCCGCGCGCGTTGCGCCGTTGCAACCCGGCCCCCAGCAGTAGACGACGAACTGCGTGTCCGCGAGAAACTCTGCGGGGATGCGCGAAGGCATGTCCGGCTTGGGCATGTGCACCGCGCCGCGAGCGTGCCCCTGGTCCCACGCCTCTTGACTGCGAGTGTCGATGAGTACGAAGCCGGGCGCGTGCTCCTCAAGCGCGGCGTGAGCATCGCTCACGTCCGTCTCGAAGACGAGCTTCGCGCGGAAGTGGGCTGCAGCGTCGGCGGGGCTTGTCATGGGCCCGACGCTACGGCCAGCAAGGCGGGCCAGTCCAGAAAATCTGGTGCCATCGCAGACTTGAGCGACCTCGACTCAAGTTTTTGCCGCGAAATCTTGACAGCGTCGGGCCTTCGTCGTAAGTTGAGTCCAGGCCGCTCAACTATTGAGCGAGCACTTCTTAGCTGTACGAAGGAGTTTCACATGTCACGAGCAGTAGGAATTGACCTCGGCACCACCAACTCGGTGGTTGCCGTTCTCGAGGGCGGCGAGCCCACAGTCATCGCCAACGCGGAAGGCGCCCGCACCACCCCGTCGGTGGTCGCGTTCTCTAAGACCGGTGAGGTGCTGGTTGGCGAGATCGCCAAGCGCCAGGCCGTCACCAACGTCGACCGCACCATCGCATCGGTCAAGCGCCACATGGGCACGTCATGGACCAAGGACATCGACGGCAAGGACTACACCCCGCAAGAGATCAGCGCCCGCATCTTGGGCAAGCTCAAGCGGGACGCCGAGGAGTACCTGGGCGAGAAGGTCACGGACGCCGTCATCACCGTTCCCGCTTACTTCAACGACGCAGAGCGTCAGGCCACCAAGGACGCCGGAGAGATCGCGGGCCTCAACGTGCTCCGCATCGTCAACGAGCCGACCGCCGCGGCCCTCGCGTACGGCCTCGACAAGGGCAAGGAAGACGAACTGATCCTGGTCTTCGACCTCGGTGGTGGAACGTTCGACGTTTCCCTGCTCGAGGTGGGCAAGGACGAGGATGCCTTCGCGACCATCCAGGTGAAGGCCACCGCGGGCGACAACCGCCTTGGCGGCGACGACTGGGACCAGCGCGTCGTTGACCACCTCATCAAGGAGGTCAAGAACGCCGAGGGCATCGACCTGTCAAAGGACAAGGCCGCGGTGCAGCGCCTTCGCGAGGCCGCTGAGCAGGCGAAGAAGGAGCTGTCCTCTGCGCAGCAGACGACCATCTCGCTTCAGTACCTCAGCATCGGCGAGAACGGTCCCGTGCACCTCGACTCCAAGCTCACGCGGGCGCAGTTCCAGCAGATGACCGAGGACCTCCTGGAGCGCACCAAGGCGCCGTTCCACCAGGTCATCAAGGACGCTGGCATCAAGCTGAGCGAAATCGACCACGTGGTTCTCGTTGGCGGCTCTACGCGCATGCCGGCGGTCACCGAGTTGGTGAAGGAACTGACCGGTGGCAAGGAGCCGAACAAGGGCGTGAATCCCGACGAGGTCGTTGCCGTCGGCGCCGCCCTCCAGGCCGGCGTCATCAAGGGTGAGCGCAAGGACGTGCTGCTCATCGACGTCACTCCCCTGAGCCTCGGCATCGAGACCAAGGGCGGCGTCATGACCACCCTCATCGAGCGCAACACGGCGATCCCCACCAAGTCGTCTGAGGTCTTCTCGACGGCGGAAGACAACCAGCCGTCCGTGCTGATCCAGGTCTACCAGGGCGAACGACAGTTCGCGCGCGATAACAAGCTGCTCGGCACGTTCGAGCTCGGCGGCATCGCGCCCGCTCCTCGCGGTGTGCCGCAGATCGAGGTCACGTTCGACATCGACGCCAACGGCATCGTGCACGTTCACGCCAAGGACCGCGGCACCGGCAAGGAGCAGTCCATCACCGTGACGGGCGGCTCTGCCCTCTCCAAGGAGGACATCGACCGCATGGTCAAGGACGCCGAAGAGCACGCTGCCGAAGACAAGCAGCGTCGCGACGAGGCCGAGACCCGCAACAATGCGGAGACCTTCGCCTACTCCACGGAGAAGATCCTCTCCGAGAACGAGGACAAGGTCCCCGCAGAGGTCGCCGACGACGTCAAGGCCGCGATCGCCGAGGTCAAGACCGCTCTCGAGGGTACCGACGCCGACGCCGTGAAGACGGCGCACGAGGCACTCGTTGAGAAGGCGCAAAAGATCGGCGAGGCCGTCTACGCTTCCCAGCAGGCAGAGGCCGCCGCAGGTCAGCCGGACGCGTCGGAGGCCCCGGCCGACGACGACGTCGTGGACGCCGAGATCGTTGACGAGGAAGAGAACAAGTAGTCAGGCGCGGCCCGACGCTGTGGTGACCACGGCGTCGGGCCGCCACCTGGCAACAGGGAGAGTTTCATGAACGACCACACGGGGTTCAACACTCCAGACGACGAGGGCGCGGAAAGCGCGCTGAGCGACGCAGCGTCGATCATCGATGGCGCGGCGAATGTGCTCGACGCGGACCACGACGGTCACATCAGCCCCGACGAGCTCGCGGACGCCGACGAGGCTGCCGCAGGCTCCGCGCTCGACGCCGCGCAGGCCACGGCGGCAGAACACCTTGCGGATCTCCAGCGCCTCCAGGCCGAGTACGTCAACTACCGCAAGCGCGTGGATCGCGATCGCGCGATCGCGGGCGAACTTGCAACAGCTCGCATTATCGAGAGCCTCATTCCCACCCTCGACGACATCGCGGCGGCTCGCGAGCACGGCGAACTCGAGGAAGGGCCGTTCGCCGCCATAGCCGCGAAGCTCGAGGCGGCGCTCGCGCAGGTCGGTTGGGAGAGCTTCGGCGCCCCTGGCGAGGTCTTTGACCCCGCACTGCATGAAGCCCTCCTTTCGCAGCCGAGCGCCGATGTCACGGAGCCCACTATCGTCACCGTCGCGCAGCCTGGCCACCGCATCGCCGATCGCATCGTGCGCCCCGCCCGCGTCATCGTGGCCCAGCCGGAGTAACTCGGAAGACAAGCAAGGGAGGCCACGTGGCGAGCCAGGACTGGTTCAGTAAGGACTTCTACGCCACGCTCGGCGTGCCCAAGGATGCCGATCAGGCCACCGTCAAGAAGGCGTACCGGCAACTCGCCAAGGAGCTCCATCCTGACCGCAACCCCGGAAACGCCCAGGCTGAGAAGCGGTTCAAGGACGTGGGCGAGGCATACGCGGTGCTCTCGGATGCGGACCAGCGCAAGCAGTACGACGCTGTGCGCGCCATGGGTGGCGGCGGTCCCCGCTTCCAGGCGGGGGGCGGAGGCGCCCAGGGCTTCGAGGACGTCTTCGGCGGCATGTTCGGCGGCGCCCAGCAGGCGGGCGGGGCCGGTTTCGACGACATCCTCAGCCAGATGTTCGGCGGGGGCGGCTATCAGCGCGGCCCACAGAAGGGTTCCGACATTGCGGCCGTCACCGAGGTCTCGTTCCGGGAGGCCGCACAGGGCGCGACCGTGACGCTTGGCCTCGACGGCCAGCGCGTCTCGACTCGCATCCCTGTCGGCGTTCAAGACGGCCAGAAGATCCGCGTGCCCGGCAAGGGCCGCCCAGGGGCGAACGGGGGTCCGAGTGGCGACCTGCTGCTCACCGTCCGCGTGGGCAAGCATCCCGTGTTCTCGTACGAGGGCCTCAACCTGCGCGTGCAGGTGCCGGTCACCTATGCGGAGGCGGCGCTAGGCGCCACGGTGCAGGTGCCGACCCTCAATGGCGACAAGGTGAGCGTGAAAGTGCCGGCGGGGACACCGTCGGGCCAAATCCTGCGCGTCAAGGGACGCGGCCTCACCTCGCGTGACAAGACCGGCGACCTCCACGTCGCCATCGTCGTAGACGTGCCGCGCAAGCTTTCGAGGCACGCGAAGCAGGCCGTGGAGGAACTCTCCAAGCAACTTGCAGACAACCCGCGCGACGCGCTCTACAAGGACGCTGCACGCTGATGGAACAGCCCGACGTCGACGAGCCGGTCTTCTTGATCTCGGCGGCTGCCGAGCTCGCGGGCATGCACGCGCAGACATTGCGGCAGTACGACCGACTTGGACTAGTGGTGCCAAAGCGAAGGCCAGCCGGCGGGCGTCGATACTCCCTTCGTGACGTTGCCACACTGCGCGAAGTGCAGCGCATGAGTCAGGACGAGGGCATCAACCTTGCTGGTATTGCACGGATTCTGACCCTCGCGTCGCGAGTGACGGAACTGGAGCGGGAGGTGGAACGCCTGCGCCCGAGAGCGGACGTGGGCGCCCGAGTCTTCACCACCGGATCGAGCGGCACGGTCGTGATCGTCGAGCGCGGCCAGCGCGCCTCGCGAGGCGAGGGGCGTTCGGTCGTCCTGTGGCGAGAGTCTCCCTGACCGTATTGACGAGGCGCATGGCGCACGAGACCATGGCGCCATGAGCGCAAGCCACGGGCACCACACGTTTGACTACATCGAGATTCCCAGCCTGGACATCGCCGTCTCGGAGGCGTTCTACCGCGCGGCGTTCGGGTGGACCTTCAACGGCTATGGACCTGAGTACCTGGGAATCGTCACACCGGATGGCCGAGAGGCAGGCGGGATCTCGATGGTCGGTGCAACCTCCCCTGGCGACGGCGCCCTAGTGGTGCTCTTCTCCGACGACATTGACGCGACCCACGACGCGGTGGTCGCTGCCGGTGGACGGATCGTGCGCGAGACATTTCGATTTCCAGGTGGACGACGTTTTCACTTCGCGGACCCCAGCGGAAACGAACTTGCCGTGTGGGGCGACCCTAGCGACTAGGCGGCAAACACAAAGGCCGACACCGCCCTCAGCTCGGTGTCGACCTTTGCGCCCGTCGTACGTCTACCGGTGGACGGACTCCAGGAGTTCCTGGACGTGTGCATGCGTATCGGGGAGAGACTCAACCCACACGCGCGGAGGCTGGCGCATCAGATTGCCAACCCTCATCTGGATGGACCGCTCCGCAATGTGGTCGCGGAGGGCGGCCAGGCCCGAGCCGAGCGCGGAGTCGCGGGCGACGAGCACTGCGTAGATGCCGTCAGAGACGCGGGCCATGGGGTGCCCCTCTCCGTAGGCGTCCTTGAGTGCGTGACCAACAGCGGCGTTGCGAGCGATGCGCTGCCACGGATCCTTGTCGGCGACGGAGACGTCCACGATCACGAGGGCGTGCGTAGCGCTCACGCGGGTGCCATTGCGGTTCGCGGTGCCGTAAACCTCCCCGAGCCGCTGCACAAGGTACTCAGCGGTGCCCAAGCCGGACTCGGCGTCGGTGAGGGTGGGAGCGCTGATCGGGGCCGTGTCGCGCTCTGTCCAGCCCTCGCACAACGAGCGAATGGATCGGATCGGAGGCGTCTGGAATCCCGCAGCGCGGAAGAGCACCGTCATGTCATCGATGGCCTCGGTGATACCCACGCCAGCGGCAGCTCTCGCCTGACCCAGCCGAAACGCTGCTGGTGAGGTGTCTTTGCCCGCCTGGAGTGCCTCGACTAGTGCTTCGGCCGCTGGCGTGTACCAGTCGCCGGGTCGCAACCACACGGATGCGACGCTCGCGGACTCCCACGAGCGCAGCAACGTGCTGGCCTGCCCGGGTCCTGCGCTCGTCACGTCTTGCGTCATGCCCAATGAGAGGGCCAAGGCGGCCAACTATGACGCGCTTCACACGGATTTTTTCTCTTTGAGCACGCCTCCGCACGTGTGTGACGAATTCCCCACCGCGCGGCTTGTAGGCAAACGGGTGAAAAAGGGACACTAGGAGGGCAATTAAGGGCAACTGCGGGAGTCGACCACATGACGCACGAGGCGATCGCGCTTTGGACGGAGACGTCTAGCGATCCTGAGCTCATTGCTGGCGTGCGCGCTGGCGATGCGACTGCCTTTGGCGTGCTCTACGAACGCCACGTCGATGCCGCCCGAAAAGTAGCCGCCCAGTACACCAACGCCGCCTCGGATGTAGACGACGTTGTTGCCGAGTCGTTCTCCCGCGTTCTGCGCGCGCTCCAGCAGGGCGACGGCCCTGATCTCGCCTTCCGCGCCTACCTGTTCACGATCGTCCGCCGCACCGGCTTGGACGTCATCAACCGCGGAAATCGCACCCGGCCCGGCGAGGACATGGCCCAGTACGAGTCGGCATTCGGCTACGAGGCGCCCTCAGACGAGGGAACGCTCGCGGGGTTCGAACAGGGCATCGTTGCCGAGGCCTTCCGATCGCTACCAGAACGCTGGCAAGCCGTGCTCTGGTACACCGAAGTCGAGAAGAAGTCACCCAAGGAGATCGCTCCCCTCCTTGGCCTCACCGCGAACGGCGTCGCGGCTCTCGCGTATCGCGCGCGCGAGGCGCTTCGTCAGGCCTACCTGCAGCAGCACCTCAACACCGCGGACTCGATGGACTGCCTCGCCGCCGCGACCCAGCTCGGAGCATACGTGCGTGGGGGGCTCGCCAAGCGCGACCACGCCAAGGTCGACGACCACGTCCGTTCGTGCGACAAGTGCGCCGCGCTGGTTGCCGAGCTCGAAGACGTCAACCGTGGCATGCGGGGCGTGATCGCGCCGCTCATTCTCGGTGTTCTTGGCGTTGGCGCTCTCGAGGGTGGGCTGCCCGTCGGCGGAGCACTCGCGGGCAAGGCCGCTGGCGGAGCCGCGGGGTCCGCCGCAGGCGGCGCGACGGGAGCGAGCGTCGCGGCTGGCTCTGGGTTCGCTGCCTGGCTCGCCTCCACCGCTTCGATCGCGCTCCCGGCCGCCGCCGCCCTTGGCCTAGTGGCACTTGTCGTCTCAGGTGCAAGCTACCTAGGCGTATTCAGCCCGCTGAGCCACCCCGAGGGCCAGACGCCCTCAGGTCAGACCACGCCGGAGCCCACGGACACGCCATCGGTCGAGCCGAGCACCGAGCCTTCGGCTGCCCCTTCGCCGTCGGCGGAGCCCTCCGCGGAACCATCTGCAGAGCCGACCGCCGGGCCTAGCGCTGAGCCGGGCGACGGCGGGACCGTCGGCGGAACCCAAGGCGGGACTCAGGGCGGGACTCACGGCGGAACTCAAGGCGGAACCGGCAACGGGGGGGTGACCAACCCGACGGACCCCACCGACCCCACCGACCCCACGGACCCCACGGACCCGACCGA